>Ga0172380_10000009_pt1 | contig 460907 bp, 404 predicted proteins | sample Leawe162metaG_FD_119747 | JGI IMG/M metagenome (GOLD analysis project Ga0172380, IMG submission 119747) | Leachate microbial communities from a municipal landfill in Southern Ontario, Canada - Leachate well 162 metaG | ecosystem: Engineered > Solid waste > Landfill > Unclassified | place... | reverse complement strand
TAAAAAGTCTTGCACTGTTTTTTTCTCTATCATATATAGTATAATAGATAAATCTTTTTTACTGTACATATATGTACAAAAAACACAAGGAAAATGTTTTTTTGAAGATTTATTGCTTTTTAAAAAAAAGACTTGCAATCACCCCCAAATTTCATATAAAACTTACATCAACACCAAAGACAGTAGGTTGCTTAACGCATAAAAGTCAATTCCTACCTAGGTTCACTTACAAAACAATATTTTTTGTATAAGAGCCTCGCAAGAGTCTTTTTTGTTTATATTTAATATTTAAGTTATAGAGTATGACAATAACTAGAGCAAAGAAAGATGAATTATTTGCAAAATACAAATCAGATCTAAGTGGTGCAACAAATGCAGTGATTGTAAAACAATCATGAATAGCTGTTACTGCTGCAAACAAGATCAGAATGGAACTTAAAGGTACTGATGGTAACATGAGTATTATTAAGAAAAGAATTTTTCTTAAAGCTCTCAAAGATGCAGGGCTCGAAGAAGTAAATGTAAATGTATTAGAATGATCAGTATTTGCATTATATGCACATGAAAATGAATTTGGACCACTCAAAGTAATCAACAAATATTTGAAAGCGTTTAAAAAAGACAAGAAAGGATCAGAGTTTTCATTTATAGGAGGGTGGTTTGAAAAGAAATGGCAAGATGGTAATTATGTTGATGAACTTGCTAATGTTCCTACAAAAGAAGAATTATTATCAAAACTTTGTTACTTATTCAATTATCCATTACAATCATTCGCTTGTGTTATCAGTGAAGTTGCAAAGAAAAATGGTGGAGAAGTAGAAGAAGTTAAAGCTGAAGTAAAAGAAGAACCTAAGGTAGAAGAAGCAAAAGTTGAAGCGCCAGCTGAAGTAAAGGAAGAAGTAAAAGAAGAACCTAAGGTAGAAGAAGTTAAAGCAGAAGAAGTTAAAGCAGAAGAAACACCAGCTGCTTAATAAATTAGTTTACTTAGTCGTAAAAAATATCTTTATATTATAATTGTTTCTAGAAATGGAATTATCAAAGAACGCACAAAAAATACTGGAACTCATCAAAGAAATGAGTGCAGTAGAAATGAACCAACTTGTTAAAGCTATCGAAGAAGAATTTGGAGTTAGTGCTGCTGCTATGGTAGTTGCAGGATGAGCTGCTGGAGGATCTGATGATGCAGGTTCTGCTAATGCTGATATGGTCAATATTGAATTGACTGATATTGGACAACAAAAAATCTGAGTTATCAAAGCAGTTAAAGAACTTCTTGGACTTGGACTTAAAGAAGCTAAAGATTTAGTTGAAAAAGCTCCTACTTTAATCAAAGAAAAGGTTAAATTTGAAGAAGCTGAAGCTATTAAATCTAAATTGGAATCTGAAGGAGCTACTATCTCTTTCAAGTAGAGCTTAGTCCGTTTAAACGGATAGAACTTAGAAATTTTTTTCTAAGAGCTAAAAACTAAGATCTTTTATTTATCAAACTGTAAAAATTATGAGTATATCGGTAAACGATGTAATCGAGGCACAAGCTCATATTGGTACGCTCAAAAGCGAAGCTCACCCAAAAACCAATAAATATTGGGCTGGGGTAGTAAACAATATAGCTGTCATTAGTCCTGAATCCATCATAGAGCAAATCGAACACGCACAAAAGAAAATCAAGAAAGCCAAAGAAGAATGAAAAGAAATTTTGGTAGTCTCTGAAAAGAAAATGTACGCGGACGAATTAGAAAAGCTCGGTGAAAAATATGGATTCAACTATCTCAACTACAAACTTCCTTCTGGATTTTTGACAAATTTTGAGACACTCAAAAAAAGAATAGAATCTATGAATACTATGGCTCGTTTTGTAGATACAGAAAATTATCTTACCTTAACCAAAAAAGAGCAATTAGTATACAAAAGAAAGCTTGTAAGAGTGTTAAAAATCTACAAAGGAGTAAAAAACCTTACTAGAAAACCAGAATTAGTTATCGTAGTAGATGGTCAAATGATGGATAGCTTCATCAATGAAATAACTAAAACTCCAGATATTCAAAATATTGTCATCGCAGGAACAAATTTTTCTAGACGATGGGCAGAGGATAGTATTATTCTTGCTAATATGTGAAGTTATAAGAGCGTAGATTTTATTCTAAACAGCATGTTTGCAGCTTAGTTTCATTTTCTTATGTAATAAGAATTGCTTATCGCGATTTATCTTCTTGTTGATTCATATGGAAGAAATGAAAACAGAGATAATTACTCCATTAACAACAGAACCCTCAAAAGAGGTCTATGTACCTAGTAGTACAGAGAAAAAAAGAGCGGTGATGATGTATGTTCTTATAGGAATAATTGTCATGGCATTCAATAATCAGAAAAAAAGTGATTTTGAACAATTTCATCTCAAACAATCAATGGGATGGTGGTCAGTATTTCTTCTTCTTGTAGTAGCAACATCAATACTTATGTTTATTCCTTATATAAAATATATTCCTATATTATTAGTAGTGATAATGATCGCTTTCTTGACTATCTTTATAAAAAATGCTCGAGATGGGAAATATACTATAGCTCAAGAAAATAAATTAGCAATATTTGTTGGTTTGGGAGAATGGATAACGACGTTATTTGAAATCAAACAAGAAAATACACCTACACCTATAGATAAAACATGAGAAACAAATCAAAATGAAGTTCCACAAGATGGAATTCAAAAATAATATATACAGATTCATATTCACGACATTTATCATTATCAATATATATCATGTGAAATATAGAACTATTGAAACAACTTAGAGACATAACATTTGCTCCTATCAAAGACTGTAAAGAAGCCTTGGTTGAAGCTGGTGATGACTTAGAAAAAGCACAAGAAATTCTCAAGAAAAAGGGAATAGCAAAAGCATGAGACAGAACAGAAAGAGATACTAAAGAAGGAATAGTAAAAGTAATAGAAACAAACGGAAAAATAGTTTGATTAAAACTTTTATGTGAAACAGATTTTGTATCAAAAAATGAAAATTTTCAAGCATTATTTGAATCCGTTCTTGCTCAAATTGCAAAAAGTGATAAAGAAGTAGAAAAAATGGAAGATCTTGATACTACAATAACAGAAGCTATTGATAATGAGGTAAAGGAATTTATGGGTAAAACAGGTGAAAATATGAAAATTGCTGGTGTTTTGGTAACAAAACAAAAAGCATTTGTTTATAATCACCCAGGAAATAGAGTAGCTTCACTTATTTTCTTCGAAGGAGGAAATGATGAAGTAGCAAAAGAACTTGCCTTACAAGTAACTGCTATGAATCCTACATATGTTTCATTTGAACAAGTAGATGAAAGTGAAATAGCAAAAATGAAAGAAAAATTTAGCGAAGAACTTAAGGCTGCTGGAAAACCAGAAGCTATGATAGCACAAATCGTTGATGGGAAGATACAAAAATCATTAGCTGATTATGTTCTTTTAGAACAAGAATATATTAGAGATTGATCAAAGAAAGTTAAAGAAATGTTGCCAGCTGATATGAAAGTGAATAAATTTATCAGAATAGCAATTGGATCATAATTTTTACTACCTTACATAATGAACTAATGCAAAAGTATGATGTAGTGTTGCTGGTTGATGCGTCTTTGTCAGAGGTTAACCGCAAAGAAGTGGTTTCTGAATTTGAAAAACTCATCAAAACAAATATCGTCAAACAAGATGATATAGGACTACAACAATTGGCTTATAATTTAGGCGATAAAGCTTGAAATGATAAGGCATATATATATTCATATTATATCGAGGCAGAAGCTGCAGATTTAGATATGATCAAAAAAAATGTCTTGTATAATAAATCTATCAAAAGATACTTCATTTTCAAAATGGAGAAAAATGATGAATTTATGACATTTAAAAAAACAAATGATGAGCTCGATGCTGTTATAGAGACGTGGGATGCTAAAAAGCTTTGACAAAAAGTGAACTTTTTCTCTGATAAAAGAAATGCAAAATATATTAATCGAAAAGCAATAACAATGTTGAAAAAATATGTTACAAGATTTGGTAATATCAAACCAAGAGCATATACACATAATGCAGTAGGTACTCAGAAAAAGCTCAAAACAGTTATCCTTAGAGCTAGAGAACTTGGACTTATAGCTTATACTAAATAGCTTAAATATGTAAAATTTATCATTTATCATAAAGTAACATGGCTAGTAAATTAAGAAGAATTAGAAAGTATTCTCGACATAAAAGAATAGGTAAACATGGATTTAGAAAGAGAATGGAAACTCCTGGATGAAGAGCGGTGCTCAGCAGAAGAAGACAAAAGGGAAGAAAACAATTAACTCCTCAAAGATCGTAAACCGGTTTTTGACTTTTTTGTTTTTAGCGTGAAGAAAATTATTGCCTATCTTATGCATAGACCATATTCACTGTTTATTTTCTTATCACAGATAACCCTATGAAATCAAAAAAAATTTCTCAAAAAAATAAAGAAACTAAAAAAATAAAGAAGCCTGCTAAGGTAACCAAACCAGTAGCAAAAAAAATAAAGAAGGTTGTTAAAGTAGCTAAACCAGTAGCAAAAAAGGTTAGCAAACCTATTGCTGCACCAAAAAGCAAAAAGGTAATAGCTAAAACACCAAATATAAAACACAATAAATTGGTTGAACTATCAAGCAAACCAATTAAAATAACTAGCAAACCAACCAAAAATAAACCAGTACCTGAAATATTCAAAAACTTCTATAGAGAATGAGATAGAATATTTTTGCGTAATCCAAGAAAATTCGCTGCATTTCCTGATCTTCTAGATCTTCAAAAAAGAGGATATGCTGATTTTATCCAAAAATATATCCATAAACTTTTTGCAAATATTAACCCAGTTTGGGATATTGCATGAGAGAAAATGTATGTAGAAATAGATGATATAAAAGTTTCTGATCCTATCGATGATGCAAAGACATGTAAGAAAAAAGAATTGACTTATGGAGGTATCATCACAGGAAAAGTAAAATTAAGTGAAATACATGATGATGGAAAGAAAAAAACTGAAAAAATATTGTTTAGTAAACGTGCAAATATAGGTATATTGCCGCTTATGACATCATCAGCTTCATATATTATCAATGGAGTAGAAAGAGTAATTATTTCACAAATCATTAGATCATACGGTATATTTTTTGCTAAAAAAGAATTTAAATATTCTTTCAAAGTGATTCCTGAAAATGGACCATGGTTGGAAGTACAAACAGAAAAATCTGGAGTAGTTGTAGCTAGAATAAATAAATCTAGAAAATTTCCTATTACGACATTATTGAGAATTTTTTGAGCAGAAACTGATGAAAGTATTAGAGAATTTTTCAAAGATAGTTTTGATGAAGAAGATTTTAATTATCTCGAAGTAACGCTCAAAAAAGATCTTACTACTGATGCATTATCTGCTGCTGAATTTGTATACAACAAGATCAGACCAGGAGAATTAATTGATGCAGAAAATGCACTTAGCTATATCAAAAACCAATTTTTATCAAACGATAGAATTTTTGTCGGAAGAATTGCAAGAAGAAAAATAAATGCAAAACTAGGACTTAAAAAATCATTGGATGGTGATCTAGCAAATATTTTTGATGGAGAAGATTTAGTGGGAGCATTAAAATATCTTTTCAATATTTCAAATCAAAAAAAATGATATTATACTGATGATTCTGATCATCTTTCAAATAAACGTATTAGACCTATGGGGGAGATTCTCTATGCACATCTTCAGCCTGTGATGAGAAAATTTGTTAAGAGTATCAAAGGAAAACTTAGTATTTTGAATCTAGAAAATCCACTTAAAATAACTGATTTAGTAAATTTCAAAATAGTTGATAATGCTGTTAAGAGCTTCTTTGCTACATCTCAGCTTTCTCAATTCTTGGATCAGATTAATCCACTGTCAGAAATAGAACATAAGAGAAGAATTACTGCCCTCGGGCCTTGAGGTCTCAAAAGAGAAACTGCTAAATTTGAAGTGCGTGATGTTCACCCTTCACATTATGGTAGAATATGTCCTATTGAAACACCTGAAGGACAAAATATTGGTCTAGTAATTTATCAATCATTATATTCTCGTGTAAACGATGAATGATTTTTGGAAACTCCAGCACTTAAAATTTATCGTGAAGTGCCTGCAAAACAAGATATGTTAATCAATAGAATAGCACATCGTGATGTTCACGAATTAGATGCAAAAGGAAAAGAATTAAAAGCAATCATTGTAAAAGAAGATCATTATATTGATGAAAAAATAGCAAAACAGATAGAAAAAATGTATGGTAAACTTGGTAAATCTATAGGAGTTAAACCATTCTTTACTGATGAAGTAGAATATATTTCTCCTGAAATGGATGAAAAATGTTGTATTGCTGATGCAACAACACCAATTGACGCATACAATAATATTACAGAAGTTCGTGTAGCTGCAAGACAATTTAGCGAGATGGGTATGTTCCATGTGAGAGATATTACTCATGTGGATGTTAATCCAACACAAATATTTTCACCAAATACATCTTTGATTCCATTTGTAGATCATAATGATGCTGTACGTGCGTCAGTGGCTACGAATCAACAAAGACAAGCATTACCATTACTCAAAAATGATGCACCATTTGTAGGTACATGATTGGAAAGAGATATTGTACAAATGACACATGCAGTTATTAAAGCTGAATCTGAAGGAGAAGTAATTTATGTAGATGGAAAAAGAATAAAAGTAAAATATAAAACAGGTATAAAAGAATATCCTTTAGTAATATTTGCAAGATCAAATCATAAATCTTGTATGACACAAATTCCTAGAGTATCATTAGGTGAAAAAGTAAGTAAGGGACATTTATTGGCAGAAGGACCATGTTCTGTAGGTGGAGAAATGGCACTCGGGAAAAATCTTAGAGTAGCATTTATGCCATGGAAAGGATATAATTATGAAGATGCGATTGTAATTTCTCAAAGACTTGTAAAGGACGATGAATTAACATCAATCCAAATAGAAGAATATGAAATAGAAGTAGCAGATACTAAACTTGGACCTGAGGAAACAACAAATGATATTCCTGGTGTTTCTATGATGAAACTTAAAAATTTAGATGATGATGGAGTCATTAGAATTGGATCAATCGTTAAATGATGAGATATTGTAATTGGAAAAATAACTCCAAAATCTGAAGGAGAACTTACTCCAGAAGAAAAACTTATTCAAGCAATTTTCTGAGATAAATCAAAAAATGTAAAAGATACGTCATTATATGTATCATCTGGTAGTAGCGAAGGAAAAATCATTGATGTTGTTGTACTTGATGCTAAAAAATGAGATAATTTGATGGCAGGTGTAAGAAAAAAGATCAAAGTATATATTGCAAGTACAAGAAAAATAGAAATAGGAGATAAACTTGCAGGAAAACATGGAAACAAGGGTATTATATCTATTGTAGTGCCTGAAGAAGATATGCCATTTACTGCTGATGGTCAGTCAGTAGATATTGTACTCAATTCTCTTTGAGTAATTTCTCGTATGAACATGGGACAATTATTTGAATCACAACTTGGATTTATAGCCAAATATTTTAATGTAACATTCGCAGTTCCTACGTTTTCTAAATTCTCATCAGAAGATTTGACAGAATTTACTAAGATGTGTGGATTTGATGATTTGAAATTTGATATCTTCAATTGAGAAGATGGTCAAAAATATGCTCAGAAAGTAACAGTTGGATATATGCATATTCTCAAACTTGTACATATGGTTGAAGATAAAATACATGCAAGATCTGTATGACCATATTCATTGATTACTCAACAACCACTTGGAGGAAAATCTAGACAAGGAGGTCAGAGATTCTGAGAAATGGAAGTGTGGGCACTAGAAGCATATTCTGCAGTATATACACTTCAAGAAATGCTTACAGTAAAATCAGATGATGTTATTTGAAGAAATAAATTATATGAATCTATCATCAAAGGACAAAAACCAAAGATTGGTGGATTGCCAGAATCATTCAATTTATTGACGTTTCTTTTCAAAGGATTGTGTCAAAATATTGAACCATTGAGTGTAGAAGAACTTGAAATAGTTCAAGAAGATAGAATTAAAAAGATAGTTAATCTTTGACTTTCATGAGTGATGAATAGTGCTAGCCCATGAGAAGAAGAATCTACATTAGATACAGAAATAGCTCAAGAAAAAGAAGAAATTATAGATAATGTTATTCAAGAAATGCAAGATTTCTGAGAATTAGAATAATAAAAACACTCCTGCCTGTAATGGGCAGGAATAATGATATCTTTATTGCTCATTTATTTTCTTACTAAGTATATTAGTATGAACAAAACAAAATTTGAAGGATTAATTGTGAGACTTGCTTCTGTGGAAGATATAGAGAAATGGTCACATGGAGTAGTAGACAATCCTGATACTGTTAATTACAGAACCGGAAAACCTAAACAAGGAGGTTTGTTTTGTGAATCTATTTTTTGACCAGTAAAAAACTACGAATGTAGTTGTGGAAAATATAAATGAGTGAGATATAAAGGGATCGTTTGTGAAAGATGTGGAGTAGAAGTAACTACTTCTAGAGTAAGAAGATCAAGAATGGGACATATAGAATTGGCAGTTCCTGTGCTTCATGCATGGTATAAAGCAAGTCCATCAGGATGAGTAAATCAATTACTTGGACTTTCTGCAAACGAAATAGATAAAATATTGAGTTTCGTAAAATATATTATGGTTCAAAAAATTGATAAGGATTTTGAAAAGAAAATTAAAGACAGTATCAAAGAGGATTTTGATACAAGAACAAAAGAACTTGAACAACTTTATAAATCAGAATTAGAAAAAGAAAAGGGGAATGTAAAAAAGATAAAAGAGTTAGATAAATTATTTGCAGACAATACAGCTTCTTTGGATACAGAATTTAATAGAATAAAATCTATTATCGCTGATTTAGAAGTAGGTTCAACTATTTTTGAAAATGATTTCAGAAATATATTTTCAAGATTTTCTCATTTGATCGTGTTTTTATCAGGTCCTGAGGGTATTTTAAGAATGCTTCAAGGAGTTGATGTAGAAAAAGATATCAAAAAAAATATTCTAGCATTCAAAAATACTAAATCAGAAGAACAAAGAAAAAAACTTATAGCGTTGATAAAATTACTTATCAATCTTCATGTTTCTGGAGTAAAACCAGAAAATATGGTAATTAAAAAGTTACCAGTTATTCCACCTGATCTTAGACCAGTAGTACAGCTTGAAGGAGGAAAGTTTGCATCATCAGATGTTAACTTATTCTACAGACGTGTACTGATGAGAAATATTAGATTGAAAAAAATGATTCAAGTAGGAATGCCTGATGTAGTAAAGAAAAATGAAATCAGACTTTTACAAGAATCAGTAAATAATCTCTTAGTAGGAGAAAAGGCTGCTGCAGGTGGTAGTGGTGCAGGTATCAAAGTGTTTAAATCACTTTCTGATATGCTTTCTGGTAAAGAAGGAATATTTAGAAAAAACTTACTTGGAAAGAGAGTAGATTATTCAGGAAGATCGATTATTACTGTTGGTCCTAAACTTAAACTTGATGAATGTGGATTACCAATCTATATTGCTGTTAAAATGTTTACTCCATTCATTATTGGAAAACTTATTGAAAAGAAAATAGTATATACTCCTAAACAAGCTGAAAAACTTATCAAAGAAGAATCACCATTAGCATTGAAATTTCTTGAAGAAGTTATCAAAGATAAATGGGTATTATTAAATCGTGCGCCAACACTACACAGACTTTCTATTGAAGCATTCAAAATTGTATTGATGCCAGGTAAAACAATCAGAATTCATCCGTTAGTGTGTCCAGCGTTTAATGCCGATTTCGATGGAGATCAAATGGCGATTCATTTGCCAATTTCTGATGAAGCACAAAGAGAAGCAAGAGAACTTATTGCTGCAGACAAAAATATTTTGAAACCAGGATCAGGAGATCCAACAATTACACACTCACAAGATATGGTACTTGGTGCTTATTATCTTACAGATTTTTATGATCATAGAACACCTCAATATACTACAGAAGAAGAATGGCAAAATAAACCTATAACAGGAATTTTTCCTAATATAGATAGTGTACTCAATAGTTATAGTAATGGAGAAATTTTTGTAAAAGATAAAATTATACTAAATTATCAAGGTACACCGATTAATACAATGGTAGGAAGAGTAATTTTCAACTGAATTATTCCTGAAAAAATTAGATTTATTAATATGAAATTAAAAAATAAAGATCTTAAAAAATTACTCAGTAGAATTTTTGATGAATGTGGTATGCAAACTACAGTTAATGTAGCCGATGATATTAAAGATTACTGATTTAAATATGCAACAATGTGAGCAACATCAGTAAATATTCTTGATATGAAAGTGCCACAAGGAAAAGAAGAAGAACTCAAAAATGGTGATCTTATGGCAAATGAAGTCTATAAATATTTTTTCAAAGGATTCTTTTCTGAAGAAGAAAAACATAGATTTATTATTCAAATCTGGACTGACGTTAAAAAAAGAATTGAAGAAAGTTTACAATGAATTACTGTACCAGGACAAGATTTGTATACAATGGTAGATTCATGAGCGAGATGATCACAAACACATATGACGCAGATTGCAGGTATGAAAGGGTTGGTAGTAAATCCACAAGGAGAAATTATTGAACTTCCAATCAAGAATTCATTCGTAGAATGATTGAGACCTATTGAATACTTTATCTCTGCGCATGCAGGAAGAAAAGGAAAAGCAGATACGGCATTGAGAACAGCTGAATCAGGATATTTAACAAGAAAACTTTGTGATGCTTCACAAGAAGTTATTATTAGAGAACATGATTGTGGAAGTGAAAAATATGTTGTATATTCAAAACAAGAATCAGAACTTAGAGATGAAAATTTCTATAGTTTGATTGCTGGTAGAGTACTTACAGAAGATGTACTTGATAAAAAAGGAAATGTAATTTTAGGTAAAGATGATTTGTTAGATAAAGAAAATATACAATTACTTCAAGATATGGGAACAACAGAAGTAAAAATAAGAACACCACTTATCTGTCATAGTATCAGTGGAATCTGTCAAAAATGTTATGGAACAGATCTTTCAACAAGAAGAATGGTAGAAATATGAGTGGCAGTAGGTATTATTGCTGCGCAATCTATAGGAGAACCATCAACACAGTTGACGTTAAATACATTCCATGGAGGATGAGTTACAAAGTGAGTAGATCCTACAACATTAGGTATCGATAGAGTAAAACAACTTTTTGAAGTAAGAGATCCAAAAAATCCAGCTATCATTGCACCTTTTGATGGAAAAGTTACATTCTATGAGACAAATAAATTGAGATATGTAAAAATAGTATCTGAATATCAGAAAAAAACTTACTTACTCAAAAAATGATATAAACTTGATGTGAAAAAATGAGAAGAAATTGAAAAATGATGAGTATTTGCAGTCAAAGGAAAGAGTAAACTCAAGGTTAAAGAAGCAGGGAAAATATTAGAAGTTAAATCAGATCATATTATCCTTGGTGTTCAAGAAGAATATATTAAATCATTGACAGGATTATATCCAATCAAAAAAAATGGAGAAGAAATATTCAAATGAGAAATTATTACTAACGGAGCGTTGTCTATCAAAGAATATAAAAATATTGTAGGAGACCTAGAATCACAAAAATATATTATCAGAGAAGTTAAAAAAGTGTACTGATCTCAAGGACAAGATATTAATGATAAACATATCGAAGTAGTCGTAAAACAATTATATTCTAAAGTCTTTATAGAAGATTCTGGAAATAGTAGTTTCATACCTGGAACACACATCAAATACGAAGAATTTATCAAGGTAAACAAAGAACTTGTAGCTGAAGGTAAAAAGGCAGCTAAAGGAAGAAGATTAGCATTAGGATTGACAAATATTGCTAAAGAAACAGATTCATGGTTGTCTGCAGCATCGTTCCAAGAAACTATCAGAGTAATGGTAGCGTCATCACTTAAAGGATCTATTGATAAATTATCTGATCTTAAATCAAATGTTATTATCGGAAGATTATTACCAGTAGGTGAAATTTACAGAAAAGATCATGGAGTAGATATTCAAGGATAATTTAAACACTAATATTTAAGAGAATTGTCAAAGTAAGGCTTGAAAATAGTATCGAAATTGCTATATACAAGCCTACAAAATCTAAATATCGTTTTTAATCGTTAGTTATATTATAAAATGGCACACAAAAAAGCCGGTTGATCGGCGAAAAATCTTAGAGATTCGAATCCAAAGTATCGTTGAGTTAAGGTATTCGGAGGACAAACAGCTGTTGCATGAAATATTGTAATCAGACAAAAATGATCAAAATATGAATGTGGAAAAAATACATATTTGGGTACTGATTTTTCTGTTCATGCAAAAATTGATGGAAAAGTTGTATTCAGTAAGAAGAAAAAAATAAGATTCGATGGTAGAAAATATCTCAAAACTGTTGTGGATATAGCCGCTGTATAATATTGGAATTTCAATAATTTTTTAATCATTTCACGATAAGTTATGACAATCGGACCAAAAAAGAAAATTTCCCAATCACAAGGACGCAAAAGACATTCTACGTGGGAAAGATTAAATATTCAAAGAATGGTAGAAGCACATCAAATTTCTACATGTAAAAGCTGTGGAGCTAAAAAACTTGCTCACAGAGTATGTCCAGTTTGTGGATATTACAAAGGAAAACAAATTATTACTATCAAGAGTAAGAGTAAAGATAAAGTAGTAGATGCTTAGACTAATTCAGAATTTAGAATGCAGAATTCAGAATTGAAAATAACCTGCAACTTGTAACCTGTAACCATGAAGAAGTCGGTCTTTAGTTTCTATCATCAGTTCATGAACATAAAAGCAAGAATCAATGCGAGAAAAATAGTACTTTCCTATTTGTATCAGCATTGTTTTTTTGTTAATTTGCTTTTGGAAGATAAAATGCTTACAGAATCTTTATTTATAGATTATATATTCAAGACTGATAAAGGGATGTATGATAAAGAAAAAGAAAAATTGAAAGAAGAAATAAAGACTCATATGACGATTTATACTATAGAAGATTTCAAAGAATTTATTGACTGTTTTTTTGATCAACGATTGATAGAAGATATTGATTTTGATTATATCACAAAGGTAGGAATCAATTTCACGAAATATATTGATGAGGTAAGTCAAAAAGTAAATAAGTATGCACAAACGTTTCAATACATTCAAATGGATCCTTTGGATCAAGCAATATTCCTTCTTGGGTACGTAGAATGGAAAGAACTTGAGACACCAAAAGAAGTATTACTTAATGAAATGATAGAGCTCGCAAAAAGATATTCTGATGAAGGTGCACCAAAACTTCTCAATGGTATTATGCACAAGATTGTCAACGAAGAGAACTAGGATATAAGATATAATCTTAATGTAAATATAAAAATCGCTCATAGAAAATGAGCGATTTTTTGTTAGTTAGTTAATAATTTTTTTTCTTCAAGTCTTGGGAATCCATTTTTTATTCCCCATTCAAACGGATTTTCGTTCCAGTCTTTCAGCATATTAATCTGGTCGGGTTGCAGGTAATAAATTTTTATTGCTTCTTCGAGAAGTCGAGGATAGGTAATGAGTGATTGAACCATGACCGGGGGTGTAAGGTTAGCAAAAAGCTGTTGTGCTTCAGGAAATCCATAATTGAATATGGAGAGACAGGAATATACATTTCCTTTTGCTTCCTGTACTGCCTGAACGGCATTGGCGGAACTATTACCGGTGGAAATGAGATCTTCGATAACAACCACTTTTGCACCATTAAAATCCTCATCAGCATTCAATCCTTCGATCCGATTTTTAAGACCATGATCTTTCGCTTTGTCACGGATGTAGACGAAGGGTAGTTCAAGCTCGTGAGCAAGTATTGCTCCCCAAGGGATTCCTGCGGTCGCGGTACCGGCGATAGCTTGAGATTGGATGTCTTCCTGCTGAAATTTCCTCTTTAAAAGTTCGATAATCATAGTTCTGCTTTCAGGAAATGCCAATAACATACGATTGTCATTGTAAATAGGCATTTTGAATCCTGATGCCCAGGTGAAAGGTTCGGTGGGACGGATTTTGATAGCTCCAATCTTTAGAGCATACCTGATGATATTATTTAATAATTCATCAAATGAATAATTTTCAATTTGTGTTTTCATAGAATTTTTGTTTTAATTTAGTATTATTTGACTTTTTATTTTTATGTGGTATATATAGGAAATAAGCAAGGAAAATCAAGTAAATTCTTAATAAAAAAAACCCCGCAGGATATGCAGGGATTCTTAGTTTGAAATCAGAATTATTATCTCGGATTGTTTCTACTAATAAATGATTGGATATCTGCAAGAGTAGAAAAGTATCTTACCTTCATAAGTTTATATGACATATATCATCTATCAGTTTTATATATTTTATATTCTTTATTATTTGGTGCTATATAGTTTTGTGGAGTAAAGTTTGTATCTACTTGGTGATTTCGAATATCTTGAGGAATATTTTTACCATCTACATAAATACGAAGTGCGCTGATTGTTGTAAAATATTTTCTCACCAAAAAGTCATTAGAATAATATCACTGACCATCAGAAGAGATGATATATATTTTTCCATTTAGAGCAATATGTTTGTTAGGGTTAATATTAACAAAAGACCATGATGATACACCATAGGTATTAACATGACAATCTCCAGGATTATTTGAATCAATATATCTAACAAGTGAATCACGGTTTGCGAAATATGTCACAGATTTAAATACTGGTGAAGTATACGCTATCCTTCCAAAATCAAAACTTACTGGATATTCTTTACAGTTTGGAGCTATATGATTTCCTGTATTTATAGTACCGGCTATATTCATTTCTATTTCTGTATTGATGAGATTTTGTAAATATTGAAGATTACAATCATTGGAGAAATCGATTTCATTACCAAGCATACTTTGCATAGTAGTTAAGAACTCATTATATTTATTTATATCTCCAGAATAACTTTCCACTAAACTATCAAATATAGCTTGAATATTAGCCTCATCATCATAAGACAAAGTACATTCAGTGTTTGATTGTATTTTTGTTTTTACACTAAATTGCAAAGTTCTATTTGCTATAGTAAGTACTGAGGAAAGAGTTTTATTATATCAAGTACTTGATTTAAGTGTTATATAAACGATATCACCGTTTTGTACGAAAGTACCTGTACCTTTATTACTTCCATTTTTTGAAATTGTTCCGCTATCGCTGACACTAGCCCAAACCATCAATCCTGGTTTTATACCTGTGAGAATAATTTCATTGGAATCATAATCAATTCATAAATTAACATTAGTCTTGTTGGTAATGTTTCGAATACTAGAATTTACAACTTTGAAATATCCAGAATTACTTCGAGCAGAGTAGTTACCATCATTGTCTTTTGCTCTGATTCTCAAATAATATGTACCGTTTGTTGCAGTAAAATTACTATTTGGTGAACCTAATGTTGCTGTAGTTGTCGTAATAAATCACGCATTAGTGACAGCCGCAAAATTAATATCATCAGCTATTTCATATGTATATCAGTCTAATCATGAACCTGTATCTACACTTACATCCCATTGAAATGAAACAAAGTATGATGATTCACCACTTAGTGGATAAACAATAGTAGGTGTAGTTGGAGGGGTAGTATCTGATCATTTAGTCAATAAAGTAAACACACCAGTTCCTAGACCGATAGTTATATATCCAGTAGTTATTTGTCCGTATCATGTACTGCTTTGTGCAACAACTTTTACTTGATTACCATTGTGTATATTCAATCCTGTTGTTCATAAAGCTATCAAAGTGCTTCCAGAATAAATTTCTAATCGTCCAGAAGTTGTTATAGGAATAAATGTAATAGATGCTGTTACTCCAGTTTCCAAGCCAGCTATAGTTGTTGTACTTCCCGTAAATGTATTTAATGGAATACTTGTAAGATTGGTAAAAGCAAATGATCCAGTAGTAGGTGTTTGACTTAATCCTCTTGTAGTTACTACTACTTCTGTAGTTACTGTTCAGATAGTTATTAATCCCGTTACTGTTTCATTATATCATGTTCTTGTCAATAAATTTATTTTTATAGTATCACCATTGCTTACCATACCAGTAAGTCAGAGATTAGTTCAGCTAATAGTAAGATATCCAGAAGTAGTATTTGGAGTGAAACTTAGTGTTACTGGTACAGTAACATTCAGAACACCAGCAGTATATATATTAGTAGTATATCGTGTATTTAATGGTGTTGTTCAGCTTCATACAAAAGTTACTGATTCTGGTGTATCATCTCGAATAGCAAATACTTCAGCGATATATTTTGTTGCATCGTATTGTGAAGGGATAGTGATAAGAATATTTCCGTTATCATATCTCACAGGAATTTTTTGTTTATACATATCTAATCCAAACATATAATTAACATATGTATTATATGTTGATATAAATGTAGGCGTAAATCACATATTTGTACATGTTCCATTGGTAAGTAATACTACTCCATTTCCAGAAAGTGTAGGATTTGTTCCATCCAAACATGTCATTATACTTGTACCTGTAGTCAATACTCCTGCGTATGCGAAAAGTCATGCAGTACCAGCAAATAAACTACTATCATTACCATTTGTTCCATCAAAATTTGTTGATGTATTATCAAAGACTTTAAATTCTCCGTAATATTGATTTCCTATTGAGCTATAGAGTGATTTAATACCTATAGCATTATGATATATTTTTACATCATTGAGCGCATTACCAGAAGCATTTTTGAAATAAATACCAGCGTCACTATTATTATAAATAGCAGCTCTATTGAGTACGTTTTCTTGAGTAGTAAGATCTCAAAATACTCAAACAGCATTGTTATATGCTTGGAAATTATTCATAGTATTTCTGTTTGATCCATTAGCAAACCAGATTCCATAGTTAATATTATTATATGTCTGGGTGTTATTTATTACATTATAATTAGAAGCATAATAAAGGTGTATACCCGCAGATGAATTATTAAACGCTTGGGTATTGATGATGGTATTGTGATGTGAATTTAATCCAAGATAAATACCATATGCAGAAGCATTATATGCTTGCACGTTATTGATAGTAGAATTATTACTTGCTCCATCAAATTTTATTGCTGATTGTGCGGCAGGAGAAAGCCATGTATTATTATAATACATTGCGTCAGCTTTTATGTTATCAATTATAATATTGTGTTTGTTATCGGCATAGAGCAAACTCTTCATTCCACCCATACCTGATTTGGTAAATTCTGTGTCGTTATTTCCTACAAGTGCTATACAATTTCCATTAAAAATAAATCCATTACCTGTTCAAGCGATAGCAGCTCTGTACTCACCACCTGTAAGGATATAGATAGTATGATCTTCAAATTTATTGTTAGCTATAGTAAATGTTCATGGATTAAGAGTTTTTACTTGGAAAGCAGAAAGTGAACAATTATTTGTCTGCCAATTTTGAGTAAATGTAGATCATGATCAAAAATATTGATTAACCAACGCTTGTTGATCGATAGGTAAAGTAGAATCAGGTTCAGCAATATATCTTGTAGAAGTATAATCATTATATTCTTCTAAAGTAGTATTGTTGTACCATACTGGTGCGATTTGTTTCAAAATATTTCATCCAAAAATATATCTGATTGGTTTTTTTGTTCCATCAAATGTTTGTCGTCATGTTAATAGATTTCGATTAGTTCAGCTAAGTAATCGTTGACCACTACCATTTTGAGGATTAGTTACTCGATCATAATCCATAGCTATAGTTCAAGTATCCAATACTCCTGCTGCTCGTGTAGCGATTGGTGGAGTAGTTCATAAAGTAAATGTAGAACCTCATTGGATAAGTATATCCGTTATATTTCCAAATAATTTAGTTGTTCCATAAGAATTAATAACAGATAATGAATCCGCATATAATCATAATCCATTATTATATGATATTACATTGTTTAATGTTCATGTCATTGTATCAAAATATATTCACTCATCAATATTATTAAAAATAATGCTATTATTGATAGTTAAATCATCATAATCAGCGTATATTCCTTGTGTATTGTTATAAAATTGGGAATTATTAATACTTCAAATACCATCATTTATATATATACCATTCTGTGTATTGTTATAAAATTGGGAATTATTGACGACAATATCTGATGCAATAGATAGACATCCATATTGATTATTAAATAATCTAGAATTAGATAAAGAAATATTTGTGGAGTAGTCACGTATTTGTATTCATGCGGTAGTATTATTATATGAATCAATATTATTTATTGTAATATTATTACTAGCATTTCTAATATAGATTCATATGGCTGAAAGATTTTGTCCATCAATTTTGATATTATCAAGAATTATTTGGTTTTGACCAGAAATAGATATAGGCAAAAAATTCGCATTTGGTTTGATAATTACATTTCCCTTGGCGATGACAGCAGTACAACTTCCACTTAGAGCTATAGGCATAGTAAGAGTATAATTTCCTGAATTAAGGATATATATAGTATTGGCAATTCAAGTTCATCCAGCAAATCAAGTAGAATAAAGATTGACTACATTTGTTGGCACACAACTAGAATCCCATAATCTTGTATATGCTGTAGAACCTGGTGTTCCATTACCAAAAAGTGCATACATAATATTTGCATTTGTAGGATTTTGATCCCAAAAATCTGATGTAATAAATCATCCCCATTGCCAGCTTGCAGAAGCAGGTGTTAAGAGGTGTGAAGCTCCCCAAAGCATCCCGATAATTGCCAATGCAAAAACAGCAAAAGCATGATGAATCTTGTTATGAAAATGTTCAAAGAGTCATTCAGGATGTTTGATGTGGTGAAATGGTGATTTCATAATTGTAAATGCTAAGTGCTAAATGGAACCTATAGTACGTCATTCCCGCGAAGGCGGGAATCCAGTTTGCTGTGTATGGATTCCCGATCAAGTCGGGAATGACGTCGATACGGTTAATTTATCGTTTACTTGGATTATTTCGATTGATATAATTCTTGAGTTCAGAAAGTGTTGGATAGTATTTTACTTTCATGAGTTTATAGGACATATATCATCTATCAGTATTGAATATTCTATATTCTCTTCCATTTGGTGCTGCGAAAGTAATTGGAGTAAATGCAGTATTTACGGTATGTGTCCAAATTTCTTTTGGTGGATTTCTAAGGTCTATATATCTTATGATACTTTCTAGAGAGTCAAAGTATTTTGCACTAGGGAATTCTGTTGCAGAGAAGCCACCATATTGTCCCACGAAGTGATAAATTTTTCCGTTTGGAGCTATATGTTTCATAGGATCGTTAGCGTTAGGGATTCGGAGGTTATTACCATAGGTATTGATATGACAATCACCTGGGTTGTAATAATCGAGATGTCTTATGAGCGTTTCACGATTTACAAAGTAAAATCTGCTTATTGTTTCAGGTGCATAATACGCATGTTGTATTCCATCGTATCCTATAGTATATTCTTTACAGTTTGGAGCGATATGATTACTAGTGTCGATATTTCCGTCAAATCCAAGATCATCTCTGATAAGCTGGAGAAGATATTCTAGTGTACAACTATTGGTAAGTTCTGATTCGTCTTCTACCATACTTTGGAAAGTATTGAGAAACTCAGAGAGTTTAGAAATATCATTATTATATTGCATTTTGAGATTTGCATAGATGTTTTGAATCACAAGTTGTTCTGCTGCACTCAAAACACAGTTACCTGATTTTGTAGTTAATAAGAATGTTCCAGTGAGTCAAAGAACACTAAGAGTAGAACTTACTGTTGCGTCGTATTGACCACTAGAAATTAGTTCTATATATATAGTATCATTAGAACTTACCATACCAGTAGTATTTCATACACCAGTTCCGTTATTGATAAACAACATTCCTTTTGAAATACTTACTAATGTAGGTCCAGTGAGTCCAAGAATTATAATAGGATCAGATCTATATACTTTATCAAGATCTACATTTCTGAGCCAAATAATTGGAGTAACAATTACAACACCTGTACCTAAACAATATTGTGAAGAAGTAGTGAAGCTGACAGTAGTAGATGAAGATACCATATTCACATTATCTACAGCCAATATTCTCATATAATATGTTCATAAAGGAAGTAATGCTACATTGAGTGAAATTCATAGAGATGTTGTTGTTCAGCTCATCATGATACCCGTCGACATTCCATTATTATCATATATTTCATATCTATAATGTGAGATATTTGACCCTGTATCTATAGAAGCACTTCGTGTTACCGGCATAAGAAGAGATGGACATACATATGCGCCATTTGTTGGTACGGTAACTACAGGAGCTGTAGGTGGTATTATATCTACATACACTCTCTTAGGAGCATCAGAATATGTACATGAACCTGTTGATCATGTTGTAATAAATGTACTTACGAAATTATTCCAACCCGTAGTAGTAAGAAGTTGGATAGGATATGTTACTAAGTGAGTGAAGATATTAGTTCATGTATAAAATCCTGCGATATTTCCAAGAGTAAAATCTCCTGTGATAGCAAAATTGTTTGGTTCAGTGGCTGCCCATTGAAGATTGATTCATGTTTTATTTGTAATATATGATCCAAGTGAAGGATTAATAACTGTACTACCATTATATGATGAAAAAGTTATTTCTCATTGGAAGTTTGGATTACATCCAGATCATACTGGGGGAGTTACTATTGTGTCTCATACATGAAATGGTATTTGATTTCCACACTGAGGACCAGAACCACTAGGTCATTGAACAGTACATGTTGCTCGATAGTCTCCTATAGCTAAAGCAGATCATGTTAATCGCCATTGATATGTTCCTGTTTGTATTGCTTGAGTAGTATAGAAAGGGGATGTTCCTCATGAAAGTCCTATACTTAAAATATATCCTTCTGCATTTTCACCAAAACAATGAAATTGCATACCACTACCTTGTGAAATAATAATAGGTTGTATTGATGGTGTTGATTGAAAACTTTGACACCATGGGATATTTACACTAAGTTCTGCAATACCTCAGTTATCGTCAAACATCCATCATGTATGTAGTCCTCATGAAAGTTGAAAAGTTGGAGAAAAAATTGATCCCGAAATAATATTATTTCAAGTAAAATCATATTCTACTCATGCTATCATACGGAAGGTTTGTCCACCACTAAGCGTATGATCTATTTGTCCATAAACATCATTCCATCCAGGTATATATCCTCCTCATCAGATTACTTGTATACAATGAGTAAAAAATCAGTTTTCCATAGTCAAATCACCATATCATGTAGCAAATGGTGATGTTTGTAATATTTGTAAATTACCTGTATCTAGGGGCCAGATTCTTCGTCCTCTTTGATTATTATAATAAATTCCTCTAAGTTGTTCACTACAAGCAATTTTCTTTTCTAATACCGTTCCACTATTGATGGTAATTTCTTGTTGTGGAGAAACATTTAGTCCTGTTTGCCAAAAGATAATACCTACAAAATTGTTTCATCCATATTTAAAATATGTATTGGAATAGTATCCTGTTGTATCTAACCAACTAAACATAGTGGCAAGATTATTCTCAAATGGAATGCTATCTGCATAGATGAATTTGAAAGTACTTGCAAATATCCCCAAAAATAGGACCGCTCCAAGAAGAAGCTTACCCAAATTAGGTATTCTACGGTAATTTCTAGCAATTGTTTTAATCATTTTAGTGGTTCAAACAGTAAAGGATTATATAATACTATTATACCCTCGCTATATAAATAATCAAAAAAACACTGCCTTTACCAGTACATTAGGTTGACAGTGTTTGTAAAATAGATTTAATATGTTATTTTAAAAAGTTTTTTAAAGACAAAAATCTATATTTTTTTTATGTTGATAAAATAGTTTGAAATTTTGTGGGTATATTTGTTTCATCAGTATATGTCGTAAAAAGTTTTTTTTCGATCATTAGAAGGTCATTCACAGATAGAGTAGGCAAGATTTTATCCTTAAAAAGTTCCATAATCGGAGAAATCTGAGAATTATTTTTGATTTTTTCATAATATAAATACATCGCATAGGCTACTTCTTCGTGGGTTCCTATACATTCAAATGGCTTGATACCATCAATACCAAGAAGTTCTTTATAGAGAGGAGTGAGTTCTTTATTTTCATATAATTCTTGACTAAAAATCTTTTGTACTTCTTCATCATTAAGAAATGGTCTCAGAGTTGTATATACAAAAGCACATTTTGGGCAGACCCCACATCGGCGATGTTCTGTAGTTTTATTATTTTCTATGATTTTAAAGTTATTATTACAACTACTAAAGCTTCAAAAATATTGTGAATATTGAGAAAAAACTTTTGCTATTTTTATTTCATACATTCCTCTTAGGAGGCTGAAATATTCTAGATTAGGAGAAAGATATTTTCAAATATATTTATTAAAATCTGATTCAAATTCATAACTTTTCGATCGTTGATGATTGATTTCTATCCCATCCAAAAAGGTATTTCCTTCATTTGCACTTTTTTCATTGGACATAATAATATATCTATAATTATAGAGATATGCTGCAGTCACTAGTACAAAAGCAATAACTCCACTGATAGGTACATGACCATTATAATATCATTGTTTATTCATTTCAAAAAGTTTTGGATCCATTTCTCTTTTCATAAGCAATCTTGGAGCGCCTATAGCGTCTCCAACCACCTTATGAAGATAATAATCCTTACCAAATGTAGAGGTATAAAATGGTATATGTAGTTTTTTAATGGCTTCTATACTGACTAAACTATCTTTTCCTCATCAGAGCGCAATCATGGGGATATTGGAATTTGATGAGAAAAATGTATGTGGGACTTCTTTATCTCAGTTTACAAAGTTGATAAATTCTTTGGGAGAAAGTTTATTTGTATAAAAAAATTCTCATAGTCCTTGAGTATAAAAGTTTTTCCAAAATTTTTGTTGGTTTTCATCGAGTGATCAGGTTTCTATAACCAAATCCTTGGTAGGATAAAGCTTATAATAACTGATTCCTATAGCCAAAGAAAGATGGAAGAGGAGTGTATGTATTATTTCAGGATCTATAGGGGATATTACTTTAAATTCAGGACAGGCGAAATCGATAGTTTCTGTAAAATCAGTCTCATGATCAAAGGAATAAGAAAAAGATGCTTTGAGAGTTTTTGCATCAAAGGTATATCATGTAAAATAGAAGGTCTGAAAAGGTTTCATTTCCCTATGTATAGGTAAAAATACGATAACTTTACGATAGCCATTGAGGCTGGAAAATCAAGAACAATATATTATCTCAACAATGTATTGACATTTGATAGGAAATATGTATAAAATAGAAAGTAACCTTAAAACAAAAAATAAAATGAAAAAAATTAATGTTATTTTAACGGCAGTTCCTCAGTTCTTCAAAACTTCGTGGAAAGCAGAAAAAGAACATTACATCTTAAAAAGAAATGTAGAAGTTCTTGAATATCTTAATAAAATCTAAAAACAAATCTAAAACCCTAAAACTAAAAACTATGATGCTAAATGCAATTTTTGTAGCAGAGAATGTACCAGCAATGATTGTGGTATGTGCAATGATGTTCTTTTTTGGACATATGATTAAAGCCCTTTGGCCAAAAAGAAAAGAAAATCAAATTATTAAGTAGCAGTAGTATAATGAATGAAAAGACGGTCTGTTTCAGACCGTCTTTTTTCTAATTGCATTTTATCAATAAAAGAGTATGCTAAAGGTATATAACGTCTTATATCTTATGAGATATATATGATAAATTTTGAAACATTCCAAAATAAGAAAATAGCTATTTTATGATATGGAAGAGAGGGGAAGTCTTCTTTGCAATTTCTTCTAAAGATTTGAATTTTTCCCAAAAACATCACTATTTTAGATGAAGCAAAAAAAATAGAATGATTGGGTGAAGATTTTTGAAATATTAACCAAGAAGTTAATCTGATTTTTTGAGATAAATATCTGGATACATTAAAAGTATTTGATATCATTATCAAAACATCAGGAATATCTCTTTATAATAAAAAAATATATCCCCATAAACAAAAAATAACTTCTCAAGCACAAATATTTTTTGATTATTATAAATGAAAAATTATAGCGGTCTCTTGAACTAAAGGGAAATCTACGACATCTACATTGATTTATGAAACAATCAAACACGCCCAAAAAAATGTTGTCTTAGTTTGAAATATAGGGAAACCAGTACTTGATAATCTGGATACAAAAAATCTTGCATCACAAAAAAATGAATATGCAGTATTTGAGGTTTCGAGTTATATGTTGGAAGGACTCAAAAAAAATAATTATATAAGTATATTACTCAATATTTATTCTGATCATACCGATTGGCATGATGGATTTGATAATTATGAACGTGCAAAACTCAATATACTCAATAATAGTAAATATAATTTAGTAAGAGATGAAATTATAAATAAAGATATTTTCGATAAAGAAGATTTAAAGGAATTAAATATTCATATATTCTGACATATTTGAGATTATATATATAAAGACAGAAAATTTTTTGCAAAGAAAAAGGAAATTTTTGATGATCATGGTATCATACTTAAAGGAGAACATAATATGATGAATATCTCTGCGGTACTTGGGGTCTGTGATATTATGAAAATAGATTATACGATATTGGAAGAGACGATAGCAACATTCAAATGACTTCCTCATAGAATGGAAAATATATGAATTTATGGGGGAATAACCTGGATTGATGATGCAATTTCTACGACACCAGAAAGTACAATTCAAGCAATACAAACATATGGAAATCAAATAGATACTATTTTTCTTTGATGAACAGATAGAGGATATGTATTCAATGATTTAATTAGTTGTATTCGTAAATCAAGTATTAGAAATATTGTTGTCTTTCCTGATTCTGGAGAGAGAATCGCTGATGCAATTAAAAATCAAAATATACCTGTAGGTAAAGAAGTTGTGTGGATTAAAATTTTTGCTACAAAATCAATGAAAGAAGCTATAGAATTTGCGTATAAAAATACCAAAAACGGTAAGATATGTCTGCTTTCTACAGCATCACCAAGTTATAGTGTACGAAAAAATTTTGAAGAAAAATGAGATCTTTTCAAAAAATATATCAAAGAATTAGTATAATTTTACCTGCTTATTTTTGCTATGAAAAGATTTTTTCTACTTATTTTTTCTTTATTACTCATAGGAGTTACTTTTGCACATCAGCCGAGATTGGTCTTTGATCAGCCAGTAGGACAGATAATACATATACAAAATCCTGAAGTTTCGCAAGCATTTTATGGGGTTTTATCAGGACAAGATGATATATATCAAATTATTTCTGATACTGGATTCTTGCTCTATGTAAATATCGTTGTACCAAAGATATATGGGAGTAGAACTGATTTTACTGTGGATATAATAGAAGGAAATAATATTGTCTATACAAGATTAGACGGAAAAGCTTTTGTGTGGACTGATTTTTTTGAACCATTTGCAGGAGATACATATTTACAATGACCTAGTTTAGAGAAACAGGTGTGATCAGGAATATATATCATTAGGGTAGCCAATCCAGCTTATCAAGGAAAATATTCGCTCGCTATTGGTAAATTAGAAAGTTTCCCACTTAATGAAACAATACATACGTATAAGGTATTACCAGAATTAAAGACTGTGTTTTTCGAAAAACCATGGTATATTATTTTTCGAAATATTATAGGGTGAATGTTATTATTATCTATCATAATAGTTATATTAATAATATGGGGGATCATAAAATTTATAAAATACAAAAGACGTAAATAGTCGAAAGACTTGACTTTAGAAGGCAAATCGATAATAATAACCTGCTAAATTTTTAGCAAAAAAAAAAAAAATAAAAAAACAATTAATTGTATGATGAAACAAAAAAAATCACAAATCGGTATCGAAAAACTTAAAGAAGTTAGTGATGATGAGCAAGTAAAAAAATTGCTCGAAAAGATTAGGGATCTCAAAACAGGGGAACAAATAGAATTAACAGTTTCTATAACTACAAATAATCTTGTATGGCAAGATCAATGTTTATTTACATTCGATACTTGTCGATGTGGTAATAAACATCATAACGTTATTTCTATTGTTAGAGATTTATTACAAAAGCACTATCCTGAAGAAAAATGGACACGAAAGAAAGTTGAACCTTTGATTGATTTTAAATAACTTGAAATCAATCAAAAAACAACCAAAGAAAAGAAAGTAGCTTAGTTAAACTAACAAAAAAACAAAGAGTCTGGAATTTCCTGACTCTTTTGCTTTTACTTTAAAAATGAAATGATTAGTATATATTATACAAATTTATTTTATTATTCATATATATGACAGAAATAGCTTTAGTATTGATAGATTATCAGAGTGAATGGACTAATCCAGAAAGCGAATATTATGTAGGTGATATACAAGAAGTTGTTGGTAAGGTGAATTATCTGATCGATCACTGTAGAACAAGAGGATTCAAAATAATTCGAACAAAACATAGAGAAACTAATTCAACAGATTTTTTCTGACCAGAAACTAAGTTCATTCCTGAACTCAAATTTCAGGATACGGATACGGTTATCATCAAAAACAAGATCAGTCCTTTTTATAAAACTTTATTAGAAAAAGAACTAGAGGGAATTAAACATGTTATTGTATGTGGAATTCTTACGAATCTATGTGTAAGAAGTTTTATTCAAGATGCCTATGATAGAGAATTTAAAATCACAGTCATCAAAGACTGTTGTGTAGCTCATGATCTAGAGTTACAAGAATATACTTTCTATGATCTAGCTCAAACAAGAGAGGAGATAGATTTTACAAACATTAAGGAATTTACAGAATAAACACAAAAATAATTCTTCCTGTCTCTCTGAAATAAAGGGGGATTTTTTTAAAATAAAAAAAAGTCCACCTGCGTGGACAAGTCCCTCTATTTTAGAGGGATTTAGGGAGTAAAATTAGTCTATAAAACCCTTAAAGTCTTTGATACTATCAAAAGATTTATATACGGAAGCAAATCTTACATATACAACAGGATCTACTTTTTTTAATGCTCTGAGTACATCATCACCGATTTCTTTGGAAGTAATAGCGTTTTTGTCAATTGACCACTCGGCTTCTAGATTGTTGATAAGATTTTCTATTTGTTCTCTATCCATTTCTCTTTTAGCAAAAGCTAGCAAAAGTGCCTTTTTGAGCTTTTGTCTATCATACATTTCTTTGGTGCCATCTTTTTTGATTACAACCAATTCTGTAAATCCCTTTCTTTCAAAGGTTGTAAATCTATGTTGGCAGTATTCACATTCTCTTCTTCTTCTAATACTTTGACCGTCTTCGATTACTCTTGAGTCGATAACTTTAGTCTCCATGCTCTGACATTTTGGGCACTTCATAGCTTACAGATTAAATATAAAAATAATGAATAGTGAAGAATGAAAAATGAATAATGTTGGTATTTTTTTATTAATAAATCTGATTCCATCATTTTTCATTATTAATTATTAATTTTTCATTAATGTATTCTATTGTGGCATCAGAAATCTTTTATTGTAATAGCTAATATTTTTAAGAAATCATTTAAACCAGATAATATCTTCACTGATAATTTTCTTCTGGGTTTCTTCAAGGCTTTTCTTCCCAGAGAAAAATACTCGATTATCATATCCAATTTTAAGATAGTCTTTATTATCATCGATTTCAATCCAGTGTTTGATAATTTCATTAAAGTCAGCTTGAATGGTATTGATGATATGTATTATCTTTTTGTGGTAATATTCATCGATATTTAATATATCTTGGACATAGAGTTTGATGAGTAATTCAGTATCAATATTGGTATTTTTTGTCGTAGTTTGATCTCTGAGATAGGTGAGATAAATAAGAAATCCGGAGAGCGTCTCTCTAATGGTTGAAAATATTCCCAAGATTGCAAGGTCAGAATATTCTTTTTTAAGAATGACTTTATTTTCAGTAACCGCTCTAAAAAACCTTTTACTAATCCAAAAATCTAGATTATAAATGTTTTCTTTAATGTGATAAATATCTTGTTCGGTAAGTTCTTTTTTCAAAACTTTTATAAAGTTCTGATGTTCAAGGTTTTTAGAGATATCTTGGTAAACGGATTCGATAAATTGTTTGTCTGTTTTTTGTATCATTACAGAAATTTCTTGTCCTATAAGTCATTTGAAAAGTTCGATTATTTTTTTATTTTTGATATATAGTCTTATATCTTTTGGATTAATATCTTGTAAAATCGTAGCTATAAATGTTTCATCAAAAGACTTAAGAAGGCTTATATTAGAATAAATATTTTTGATATTAGTTTTGTGGGGTAAAATAAATTTTTGTTTTCATGCTCTTACATTTTCAGCGGTATGTTTATAGAAAAATACATTTTTACCATATTGATAGAGGAGTCATCCATAGTATAAAAGTGTATAATTTTTTTCATCTAGTTGGTCATCTATCTGACTTATATTTTGGATTATAGGTTTTCTAAATAATCTTAGAAAGAAGCTATCACCTCTAGAAACTCGCGATCAACCTATAAGAGTGATATAAAAATTGAGAAGTTTTTCCATCATTTTAGATTCTTTTTTGATTCTTTCAGGAACCTTAAAACTTTCAAGATTATCAACATCTTCTCCGATAGAGGACATAAGATCATCTAAATCTTCCTTAGCGATATCTCACTTAGCATCTTGATCTCTAAAAACAGTAATCATATATTTTTGTACACCTCAGAAAAAGTTTTTTTTGAAGTTTCTATAATCAGTAATATAGAGTAAAAATTTTTCTAATTGACTATCGTCTTTACGGAAGCTTTTGGTAAAATCATCAAGTATTTTTTTGTCAAAAATCTTGGAAATCACCGTATCAGTAATCAAAAACATATCTGAATCTATAAAGAGATATCTGAGTAAAATATCAGCAGGAAGTATAGATTGCATGACTTTAGTCTCTATAACAGAGAAAGTTTCTTTATTGGTGTATTCTTTATGATTAGCGATAAATTCTGCATATATATTTTTTTCGTTACCTTTGAGTTCATCATAAAATAACCAAGCATAAAGGTCTTTATCATCAACATATTGATGAACGAAAATGGTGTTAAAGTTTTTGTATGTAGCAAAAAGTAAGAAAAATAATTCAATTTGATTGAGTAATTCTTTTTTAAGTTTTTTGATAATGATAGGATCAATTTTGCTTCCTGTTTGCTGAAAAACGAATTCATAAAATGAAAACATAGTCTCTACAAATCGATTATAATTTTTTTCTCTATCGTTATAGGGAAATATTTTTATCCTTGATAAAAAGACAAAACTAAGAAGATAGATAGTATATAAAAAATTAAGATAATATTCAGGTGGGTATGATCTAAAAATATCCTTTACATATAGGGCTGCAACCAAAGATAAATTGTTGGCAATATTTGCTGGGGAAAAAAATCTATATCCATTGAGATTTGCGGTCGCACAATAACTATAATAAATATCGATATCTTTTGGCTTAATGGGTTGATTTTCTCCAAATCCAATTTTAAATTCAAATGGATCAAGTGTTATATCAAAGAGATTGAGTTTATAATTTTCTACAATTTTTCTATTGATGACAGAAAAAAATTCTTTCGTTGAAATAAACGAAATAAACATACTTGCAGGGTTTATCGTTTGTGAAACTATTTCGTCAGGGAAAAGGGACAATAAAACTCTTTTAAAGAGTTGCATAGTATACTCTTAAGGCATTAAAATATTATTTTTGTTTTGCTAAGATAGTAACTTTATATTTCAAAACATCTCGTGTTTCTCTTGGGTTGATATCAAAGAGGACTAGAACATTCCCATCTTCATCTTTTTCTGTTCATTTTACGATTCCTTCGATGTCTCCAAGTTTTTGTGTTGTTCAATTTTCTATTTTGATACTAAGTTTATCAAAAATAAGTTGAGAAATCTTTTGTATTTTACTTGTATCATATATTTTTCCATATCACTGATCAGGAGTGATAGTCATAGTTTTAGTACTTCCTATTTTCATACCGACAACACCTTCATCCAATCATTGAATTATATTACCTGATCCAACAGTAAACATAAGTGGCGTTTGTTCGGTATTTTGATCAAAAATTTTTCCGTCAGGAAATGTAGCAGTATATGTGATAGAAATAATATCTCAAACCTTTATGCTATTTTTGCTTGCGCAACCAGCGATAATAAAAAGAGAAAATACTGTAATAGAGAGGAAACTAATGATTTTTTTCATGGTTTGTGTTTTTAAACAAGGTAAAAAAGACCTTTGTATTCAATACTGCTTATTTTAAGCATATAAGCTTATAATTCAACCCAAATTCTCTAGTTATTGATCTTATCAAGGATAAATTTTTTCCATGATTCTTGGGGACTATTTACATTTTTATCTTGATAATCAACAAATGATGTTGCAGTATTTCATGTATTTGTACGCTGTTTTTGATACATTTCTTCAAATTTAATAATATATTCATTTTTGAGAAGCATATTATTCTCATGTTCGAGAAAGTATCTAGCATAATCAGATTTTTCATAATTTACCAAAAAATTCTGCGTAAAATTGAGTTCATCAGTTCTTGTCTGTTGTTCTATGACTGCATCTGCGATTGCTGTTTCTATAGAAACATAATTTACATAGGTTTTAATCGCAATAATCATCGCAAAAATATCTAGGATCAAAATTCCATATTTTATGCGATTTGGATATCTTCTAAGAAGTGCTTGTATATAATCCATGACAAAAGAATGAGTAATGAATAGTGAATAATGAATAATGCTGGATTTGCAAGAAGATGGACTATTGTAGATTTACGATAGTTTGTAAATAAACAATTCATACATTTTTCATTATTAATTTTTAATTGTTCATTAGGTTTAGAGTATTGTTATTCTTGGTTGAAAATTCAAGCCAAAATCTTACAAAAATGCTAAATGTTGAATGCTAAATGCTAAATATAAAGAAAATTACTTCAAACTTCAAACTTAACATTTAAAATTTAAAATTGTATTATAGTATGGCTATACGCAAACTTCCAGAATATCTCGTCGATAGACTCAAAACAGGTGAAATTATAGAAAGACCAGCTACTGTTATCAAGGAATTAGTAGAAAATAGCTTAGATGCAGGAGCAAATACAATTCAGATAACTATTCACGATGGTGGAAAATCATTTATCAGTGTCGAAGATGATGGATCATGAATAGAACTTTCAGATATGGATTTTTTATTTGAAAGATATACAACATCCAAGATCTATGGAGAACAAGATTTATTTAATTTAAATAGTTACGGATTTCGTGGTGAGGCCTTAGCGAATATATCAAAAGTCAGTAAAACAACGATTATTTCAAAAACTGAATATAGTGAAATAGGAACCAAAATCACAAAAGTATGAATGGATCCAATAATCAAACATCAGCCAGTAGGATTCGCTCATGGGACAATAGTAATTGTACAAGATCTATTTTATAATGTATCTGAAAAGCTTAAATCATTGAAGTCTTCACAGACAGAATTTTTTTATTGTTACAATTATATTGTAGATATTGCTATTATGTATCCAAACAAGACCTTTGTGTTCAAAAAAAACGATAAAGTAGTGTTTAATCTTCAGCCGAAAGATACATTAATAGAAAGAATTACTGATATTTATAAAAAAGATCGATCAAAACATAGTAAACAGTTACAATATATTGGAGAAGAAATATCGCTTTCTGGTGTTGTAGGAGATACACAAGTATCGTTTTGATCACCAGAAAATATAAAAATTTACATCAACAAAAGACCAATTCAAGATAAGGGCCTTATAAAGGTGATTACAGATGTTTATAATAAAAAATTATTACCCAATGAATATCCATTGGCTATTTTAATGATTGATACAAAGCCAAACTTTGTAGATGTTAATAGAGATCCAAAAAAATTAGAAGTAAAATTTACTGATGCGAGGAAAGTATGTGATATAGTATATTCTCATATCCAAGAAGTATTATGATGACAAAAAATATCTACGGCATCCAATATATCTGTTTCAGATATTGAGGAAATAAAACATACAGCTGAAATTATCAGATCTCCATCTAATGAACAAGAACAGCTTCGAGATAAAGAGATAGGGGAGTATAAAATTATAGGACAGATTCGAAATTCATATATTATTCTTGAATCTCAAGATACAATGTATTATATAGATCAATATGCATTGGCAGAAAGAATACTTGTTGAAAAGATTAAATCATGGGTAAAAACCACTAGCTCACCGTCATCAGAAATTCTTTTACAGCCAATTACGATTCCAGTAGCGATTATCCCCAATCTTGATCATAAACTTGATAAAATTAGTAGTCTTGGTTTTGATACTTCAATGATAGGAGAAAATAAGATTGCTATATATTCCGTACCAGAAATATTTTCTATGTATAAAATAGATATGGAAAAGGTCTTTAATGAGATTTTATATATCGAAAATATTACTTTTGATACTATTTTAGATAAAATTTTTAGTACTCATGCCTGTAAGGTTTCTATCAAAGCAGGAGATAGACTTTCATTTACAGAGATGGTTGATTTAATAAAAGATGGATTTGCAAGTATTCCTTGATTCTTTCTTTGACACTATGATAGGCCATTTCTTATAAAAACAGAAAAAAAAGATATCGATACTTTTTTCGACAAATAATTGAGATACATGATATTTATCATGTATAATTTTTATGGATAGCAACAATTTCTGCTTTAGTATATCATAAATGATTTAAGAGCATATAATCAAAAACATCCTTACTGAGCTCATCACTGAGATCAAAAATTTTAAGTAAGAGTGGTATATTTACATATCATTTTTTGAAATGAGGAATCTTTTCCTTGGCATCTTCCAAGAGTTCTATAAGTTTTAAATTACCTCCCATACCATAGGTGTTAAAATATGTCTCCCAGTCTATTTTTCCATCTTTATCTTTAAATTTTTTACCCACAAAGGTACATACTTTTAGGATATCTGAAAGAGAAATATTGAGTGGGTTTTTTGTAATATCATAAGTATTATCCAATACACAGCTAAGATAAAAAACTCATAATTCATCCCTTACTATGCGTAAATAATTTTTATAATCTATAGGTTTTAATTCGGGTTTGTTTGCTACAATATCATAATATCTTCATATAAGAATAAGAAACTCTTGATCTTTTGATGAAAGTGTAGTGTTTTTCAATCTATCTATTTTTTTAAACATATCAGAAAATTCATCTAACCATTCGTTTTTAGAATCCTGATTTTGTGTTTCAGGGTTTTTCCATTTTAAAATATCTGCAACATTATGTTTTATATTATTAAGATATTGTTCTAGTCATTCTGGACTAGATAAATCTGGTATGATATAATGTTCTATGCCCATGATAGTGTATAATATGAATAAATATATGTATATTATATTCAAAACTCTACTTTTTTGCAAATAGTATTTTTATGTTATTTTAAATAAATGAAAAAATCACCAATTAAGGCGATTTTTCATAATATATTTCTATCTAATTTCTATCTGATATCCAGTAAGTTGAGTTGCTAATTTTACATTAGATGCTCATTTACCGATTGCTAGTGCTTTCTGATTTTCTTCCATAGTCACGATAGCTTTGTTATCAATAATTTCTACATTACCTATTTGTGCTGGTTTAAGACAATTTTTGATTAATTGAACTGGATCATCACTATCTTCAACGAAATCTATTTTTTCTCCATCAAGAAGTGAAAGTACAGTATTAATTCTATCTCATCTACTTCCTACCATTACTCCAACAGGATCAACTTTTTCTTCATTGGAATATACGATGATTTTTGTTCTTTTTCCAGGAATTCTCACGATTTTTTCAATAGCTACAATACCTTCTTCGAGTTCTGGTACAATTTTTCTTAAGATAGCTTCGATATATTCAGTAGTAGATTGAGTAATTTCAAGAACAATACCACCTTGTCCTTTAGAAATTTGTTTCAAAAGTACAAATATTTCTTCACCTGGTTCATACATTCTATTTGGAATTTGTCCATCTGGTTGTAATACTACAGCCGTTCCTTCAATATCAAGGATTATACTATCAGCATGTACTCTAATAACTCTAGCTTTCAATAATTCTCCCTGTTTGTTTTGAAATTTCTCGTAAAATCTTTCTCTTTCGATGGCTTTCAAACTTTGTTTGATAGTCTGACCAGCAGATTGAGCAGCGATTCTTGAAAGTTCAAGTGTTTTAGGAGTTACATTGATCAATAATTTTTCTCACATAGTCACATCCTTTCTGATTTTTTTTGCATTAGCAAGTGTAATTTGAATTTCATCGTCTTCAACTTCTTTAGATACTTCAAGTTCTCTATATATAGTTACTGTTCCATCGTTTTCGATGTTTACGATAATGTCAGATTTTTTGTATTGAGGATAATCTTTTTTAAATCCAGATTTGATTCATGATTTTACAATCTCAAGAACTTGGTAGGGATCGAATTTATAATCATCTACAAGTGCCATGATTGCAGCTTGGATACTTTTTCCATCTAATTTCATGATGTTTTTTGAGTAAATAAAAAATAAGATAATCTTGTTATCTTATTAAGGTTATATTTAAGATATACTTTTGAACCGTATTTGCAATACTATTTAAGATTTCTTATATTATTTCCTGTTTTTTTAGTATCTTTATGATAGTATCTCTCATTCATAAAAATCTTCCAATCATAATGCCCGCCACCAATGAAAATGTAATCACAAAAACTAAAGAATGTTCGAAAAAAAGACCGACAAGATAGCGTCTTGAAAAGGAAAATATTATATATATTCACAAAATTATTCATCCGATTTTATCAACGCGTGATGTTACAACCTGCTCTTCTATATGTCGATAAATCTGGAACATACGAGACATGAAAAATCATGCTATTAACCCAATTCATCGGATTCCAAGTGCAAGAAGGGGATTGAGTCCCGTCGTAATGATTTCATATACCACAATACCAATCATTATAAGAGAAAATACAAAATAGATTTTCATTTTCTTAGAAAGTTTTTTGTGTATATGTTTTTTTATACGAGCTTTTTTGTCTGTCATAGCAAAATGATAATTAAATTTTTTGTAATAAATCAGTGATTATACTATTATATACATTCATTCATTCATCGGTGAGTCTGAGTTTAGTTTCGTCGAATTCAATCAATCATTCTTTCATATAGGTTTTCAAAAGGGATTTATATGTCGGTACGAGAAGAGGAATAAATTTTTCAAAGTTAGCGATTCCTTCTCTGGTTCTTAATCTGAGAAAAAATTCTTCAATTAATAAATCTGATTCATTTAATATCTGGACATCTTTTTCGGCAATTCGATTTCATTCAATATATTGTTTAATATCTCAGATATTTGTTCGACGTTTATTTCAGAAAAACGAAGAAGCTGAAATTCAGAGTCCGATATAGGGTTCCATATTCCAATAGACCATATTGTGGATTGAAGTTTTACCGGCTCTGGCAAAATTAGAGATTTCGTATCTAATAAATCCTTCTTCTTCGATTATATTTTTTAGTAATAGAAATTCTTCCATAATTTCTTCATCAGTTCCATAATAGATTTTATCACAAGGTTTATGAGCAATATTTTCTAATGTATATAAAGAAATACTATCGATATATCCGCTTGCCAAAAACTTTTTAAAAAACTCACGCTTAAATTCATGCCAGAGTTGTTTAAAACCATTCTTGCTGACCTGAAATTTACCAAAAGCAATAAAATCAAAATTAAAGACATTATTGTCTTGTTTGAGTGTGACAAGTGTTCTTAGAAAATCAACAATACCTGAAAAAGAGTAAGCTCTGCCTACGGTTTTTAAGACTTCGTCATCGAAACTTTGGATACCAAAACTATATCTTAGTCTAGAGATTTTTGGATATTTTTTATTCAATGTTTTCACAAAGTCTAAGACTTCCTCTTCAGGATAAGGGTTGAGTTCTATACTTAATTCACCCAAATCTTCTAAATCAAATTTAGTATGGATATATTCGATGATATCGATCATTCTTGTAATTCATATCTTACCTGGAGTTCCTCCTCAGAAATATAATGTTTTGAGTGATTTATCAGTGAGTGTATTTGCATAATGATCAATTTCTTTCTTTAATGCTAAGATATATTCATCTATTATGATATCAGAAGAATCGATTGACATAGTATTAAACGAGCAATAACTGCATCTACTAGTACAAAAGGGTATATGGATATATAAACTTATCATATAAAAAATTATACATTAAAATAATATCATTCTGAATCTGTCTGTCGTAGGAAAAGTGTAATGAAGGATATAACAATTACTAGGTATTTTACCTTAGTTTTATGAAGATTAGAATAATAAAATTATTTTATTTTCTTGTTAAATTAAGACCATCAGCGTATTCAAACTTGCCGAGTTTGGATCAGATTTTATCTTTTTTACAGTAGTGTTTATAATCGAGTACTTTTTGTTTTCTAACTTCCAAAGGTTCTTTCGATATCATTCCAGGGCCACCGATACATCATCATTCACAAGCAAGGATATCAAGAAATTTGATATTAGGATTATTTTTAAATTCTTGGAATCCTGCATCGAGATGTGTTGGTCCATCGACGACGAGTATTTGTGATTTATCTATGATGCCTTTCACGTGTAAACTATCAGCAACTCATCAAGTAAGTGGATAGACCTTAGTATAATCATTATAAAACTTATCAAAATCTGGTGTACCATCTTCGGTCACGGAATAAGTGAATTCTTTCGGTGTGATATTATTTTCTTTGTTATGTATAAAAATATCTTGAAGTTCTTTAAATGTAATCGCATAATTAATCTCATATTCTTTCGCCTCCATTTTCTTCGCAAGACACGGTCCTATAAATAATGTCTTATGATCTGGTCCATATTCTTTCTTTACAAATCTATCCATGATGATCATAGGTGAGGCTACATCGATAATAAATTCTTTCAGTTCGGGATATTTAAACTCAATCATTTTCACAACGGTAGGGCAGTTAGGACAAATATATCTTTTATCTGGATTCTCTTTGAGGATTTTCTCGTATTCCATATTGATGAGTTTGGCTGCATACGTCAATTCCACGGTTTTTTCTACGCTAATCATCTTAAGATCAAGAATGATATCAGGATAAATGAAATCTACTGGGAAGCTTGGTGCAAGCAATACTACGATTTTTTCATGTTGTAAGGCATCTACAAGAGTTTGTAGCTCTGGAGTGAGGACCATTTTCATATATGAAAAAATAAAGTCACTTTCAGTGTATGAAAGCTATATGGCTTTTCAAGCTATAATTTTATACCGTATAGATGATTTTATCTCAGATTTCTAATTCAGTTTTGTCTTCAAAAGTTCCTATAATTTTTTTTATTGTAATTTCATCATAGGCATCAATTTCAGGACAATGTAATTGTGGTCTAACGACAAAAATTCATTTATCGATTTCCATAATATATCCGATTTCTTCTTTTCATTTTCTTGTTGCTTCGTGTTCAAGTAATTGTCTGTTTACTAACTGCCTGAGTTTTGTAAATCTCGTTCTGATTTCATAATCATCAACCTTATTTGGCAATTTGCTCGAAGCAGCCATCGGCTCATCGTGATATTCAAAAAGTGCTATATTATCAAATTTTGTTTCATCCACGAATTTCACAAGTTTATCAAAATCTTCTTTCGTTTCTCCGGGGAATCCGATGATAAGATTTGTTCTAATATATCTCACAGGAAATATTTTTTTAATCTGATCCAAAAATTTTGCAATATATCATTCATCGTAAAATCTTCCCATTTTTTTCAAGACCGGTGAACTAATATGTTGTAATGGGACATCAAAATATGGTAAAAATTTTTTCAATTTTTTCAATTCTTTGACTTGATTTAAGGTTACAATATCTGGATAGAGATAGAGGAGTCTATACGTAAAGTTTCACTTTACTTTGTCTAATTTTTTTAACAATTCCAATAATTGTGGCTTTCCATAAAGATCAGTTCCGTATCTCGTTGTATCTTGAGCGATAAGGATCATTTCTTTGATGCCATTGGCAATCATATTTTTTGCTTCCGTGATTATTTTTTCTATCGTAAGTGATTGCTGTTTTCATCTGATAGCTGGGATAATACAAAAGGTACATTTATTGTCACATCATTCAGCGATTTTGAGATATTCAAACTTTTGTTCTAGATTGGTATACACTCTCGGTCCTGTCGCAAATTCAAAATCTCCGTAATTTTTACTATCATATCATTGTATGATATTTTTGAGATTTACTTTATTCAAGTCACCTCGTGAGAGATAATGTACGTTTTTTATTCCCTCTTCTTGAGTGAGTTTCTTATAATACTGCACTGCACATCAGAGCAAGTAAACAGTCTTCCCAGCTTTCAAAAGTTTACGCACCGTAGTATCAGCTTCGTCTCTTCCTGAAGAGATAAATCCACAAGTATTTACAAATATTGTATTTGTCTTTGTATCAAAAGGATCAGTGAAATAATTTAACTGATATTCAGGAGTTTTTATACTCATATCAAAAAGTCTTCCAAGAAAATACTGGCTATCAATCAGGTTTTTGGTGCATCATAAATTGATAAGTGAGAAGTTTAATATATTTTTCATAGATTTTAATCATTACTAAATACTTCTTCTATACCATCTTTCAAATTATATCCATCCATAAATTCTTTCAAGTGTGGTTTCTTTTTAATCAAAGTGTCTATACTGAGGATAAGTGAATCATAGTTTCATGATTTAGGATATACATAAGTAATCGGATCCAAAAGTCCTGTAGGTCTGATAATTTGTTCTACAATTTTATCTGACAATTTGAGTTCATATTCTGATGGTGTGGCTGATAAAAAAATAGATTTCGTGTCCTTCTTATGTTTTTTAACAAGCGTCATTAACTGATTTTCTCCACGTGCCTCTTTCATTTTTTTATATTTATTGAAAATTTCTACGTGGGTATTTGATACATTAGAATTAATATCAAATGCTTGATCGAGAACGATATCTTTCAAATCTTTTCGTCACAAAATTCATTCAAGTTCTTCAAATCTTAATGGTCTATGATCGACCGCTGAAGGAAGTCTAAAACCATATTTTATAAGATTTGCTTTTCTTGATCTATCGCCTCATGGCATAGCTCTGAGTTGTGGTAATGTCATATGTGATTCATCCACAATCAACAAAAAATCATCAGGAAAATAATCAAAAATAGTATTTGGTGGTTCACCAGGAAGTCTATTATCAAAATAGAGTGAGTAGTTCTCGATACCATTTACAAATCAAGTTTCTCTGATCATCCTGATATCATATTCTACTCTTTTTTTGATTCTTTCTGCTTCTACGAGCATTCATTGTTTTTCAAATTCTTTAACTCTAAGATTTTTTTCAGCATCCATTTGTTCGATGATAGTATCTAGATCAGAGATGTCTTGTAAAAATTGTGTAGCTGGCCAAAGAATGACTTTATTTTTATTTTCTTTATGTTCAAAAGTTAATGAGTCTTTCAGTTCAATTAATTCAAGGGTCTCTTCATTGAAATGGAGTCTGTACACGAATTTCTCTGTACTCGCGAAAATATCCAGAATATCTCCTTTAAATTCAAACATCCCATGTTCTATTTTTGAAAGGATGAGTTTATACTGCATATGGAGAAGTTGTTTTTTTAATTCTTTGAAATTATATTGTTTCCCAACTTCAAATTGTAAACAATTTTCTTTAAACAATCTTTTTTGTCATAATCCATATAGTGATGAAGCCGATGCAACAACAATTACATCTTTTCTAGAAAGTAAGGATGCCATAGTTGCAAGTCTATACATCTCGATTTCTTGGTTGATAGTCGCTTCCTTTTCTATGTAGAGTCCTTGAGCTGGAAGATAACTTTCTGGTTGATAATAATCGAAATACGATACGAAGTAATGGACAGCATTATTAGGAAAAAAATATTTAAACTCTGTTGCAAGCTGTGCAGCCAATGTTTTATTATGAGAAATAATTAATGTAGGCTTTTGTAAGTGTTGAATCATATTCGCCATTGTAAAAGTCTTTCCTGTTCCTGTAGCTCAGAGCAGGGTAGCTTTATTTTTTCCACTTTCAAAAAGTGCCTTGATTTCCTCAATAGCTTTGATTTGATCTCCAGCTGGTTGATATGATGATTGTAACTCGAATAACATAATTTCACCTAGTGAGTAATAAATAGTAAATATATATATTTTTTCAGCTCAAAATCCATCTCTAACATGAAGATTTTATTATTTAGGGTTGATAATATATCATATATATGTATACACACAACTCAATAAAAAAACAAAATATATGCAAGAAGAAAAAAACAACATCACAGGTGTGCGCAAAAAGCGCATTAGAATTACAAAACTATTAATGAAGATTGCTTCGTCAAATAGTAAATCTCCAAAAAAGAAACATAAAAATTTCTTTGAAAACAAAAAAGAAATTAACAATAATCGTAGCATTCATCGTGAGGTTGCTGGTATGTTTAGTGTTTATGGAATAGGAGTAATTTAATATTAAACTGATGTAGTTAAAAGAAAATTCCGAGAGTTTTTCCTCGGAATTTTTTCTTTTAGTAAAATATTTGTAATTAAAAAAAACTCACCGAAGTGAGTTTTTCTATACCGACGATGTCTCAAATATAAACATGGTTATGCTTCTAGTCCTTAAATTTTTCTTTCAATCTCTTGATTGTTTCTTCTCTCTTAGCCAATCTTGCAGCTTCTTTTTCAACCATTACTTCTTCTCTTGTTTTCTTTACTACCTTACCTGTTTCTGATTCCAATTCACTATATTTTTGAGGATTTTTTGAAGCTTTATGTTTAGCTATTTTTTCTGCTTCTTCAGGATCTTGTATTACTTTAACTGCTACATCTTTTTTTAGTTCCTTATAAAGGAATGGAACAGTAAAATCTCCAAGAACAGTGATTTTCTTCTTGAGCTTCAAATAATGAGCTTGAATTTCTACGCTATATATTTCATTGATTTTTGCAGCAATATCATTTTCATCTACCTTTGCGTAGAGAGTTCCATCAGCATTAGCTTTTCTGATAAGAGTAATACCTTCATCATTATTAAGTTTTCCAAAAAGATCTTCTAATCCAGAAGCTTTTTTTGTTCTATCTACTTCTGCAGCTGCCATTTTTTGAGCAAATTTATTTTTATTGTTAGCATCTGCTAATACAGCCATATTTTTTGGTAACAATACATTTCTAGCAAAAATAGGTTTTACTTTAACGATTTCAAACTTTTCTCCGAGATGTTTGTCGTTTAACAAAAGGATAACTTCTATCGTTTTGTTTTCTAATTTTCTTCTTGGCATTGGTATATAAACAATAATTAAAAGGTTACTATCTAGCGAATTTCTTACAAATAAAAAAATCACGTGAGAAATATATACGAATTCCTATATCGATTTCAAATGAAAATCAACTTATTGTACTAAATCGCCCGTTCCTTTGATAATTACTTCTTTTATTTGGATTCCAGCCGTGAGGAATAGATTCTGTAAAGTATTTTGGGCATTATTCTTTGCATCTTGTAAAATATTTCCACTTAATGCTTCTTGAAGTATCATTTCTCCAGCCTTTTCTCTAAGTTTATTCTCCATTTTTATATCTTGTGGAGTTACGATGCCGAGAGTGGTACTTTTAGTTGTTCCTGTAAGAGTTATTCAGAATATTTCAGGTTCTCCCAATACTATAGTAATAGTTCCATCACGAGATACTTTGATCGCTCAAGTAGTTATGTCTTTGATTATATATCCAGCACTTATTTGTCATTCTACATCCAATATCATTTTATCTGCAAAGAGTGGGCTACCAATGATTTGATCTATTCCTATATTTGGAATCAGATTGGCCAATTGCTGTTCTCATTCGATAGTTTTAGTAAGAGTTTTACTCACTGTTTCCAATTTATCTATTTTTGCTAGCTCAGTCATGATAGAAGTAGTTGTTTGTTTGATAACAGTAGCTCATTTATATTGCAACCATAACCAAAAACTATATACACAAACAAGCACAATCAGAAGTGCTACAAGATATTTCAATAAACGTTTCATAAGAAATATATAACAAATAAAATAGTTACAGGATACAAGTTTAAAGTTGTAGGTTTTTGAAACTTGCTCCTTGTTCCTTGGGTGTTTATGTTGATAACCAATTATATATGAAAAACAAACGAAATTTTTTTAAACAATCTATCTTTTGGATTTGGATCATGATTTGATTCCTTTCTTTGGGTATATGTTATTTTATTATTTCCAATTACATTCACGAAAAAAAATCAGTTCCACAGATATGTAGTTGAGAAAATTGTTTTACGGTAGAATTGGCTCGTACGACAGATGAACATCAGTTAGGACTTATGAATCGTACAAATATGGCTGAAAAAGCTGGAATGTTGTTTATCTTTCCAAAGACTGATCTCTATAGTTTTCGGATGAAAAATACATTAATTCCATTAGATATGCTTCGAATAGATGATACATTACATGTAGTTAAAATCATGACTGCTCAGCCTTGTATCAGCGACCCTTGTACGATATATAATCCAGAAATCTGAGCAACTTACGTCTTAGAAATCAATGCAGGAATCACAGCAAAATATGGAATAGTCGAATGAACTAAAATGAAATTCATCAATATGTAATATTTTTTATATTATTTATATAGTAGTCGTGTTAGCAAAAAAACTTCGTTTAACCGGAAAAGACGTAATCTTCATTACCAGAAAGAGACAATATCAAAATCAAGAATTGTTCGGATTTTTTTATATTAAACAATATCCCAATATTAAGTTCAATCAAATTTCTTCACATGTAACTATTAAATTATCCAAAAGAGCGGTAGTGAGACATATGATAAAAAGAGCAATTATGCAATCTATTCAAGATAATAATTTAGCAAAATTACCTATACATGATGTGTTTTATAAGATATTCATAGTTTTGTCCAAGGATCGCATCTGAGAAATTGATAAAAAAATTGCAAATTTTACAAAAAAAGATACAATTAAGTATATTCAAGATGAATTTGAAAAAGCACGAAAATGACTCAATAATAAACTTGAAAATAGTAAAAAGTAGCAGGTTTCAGGGAGCAAATAAAAAATAACAACCTCCAACTCATAACTTGTAACCTTCGACCTGTAACCATTTTAATTGTTTATTTTGTTAGCATGGCATTTATTCACAAAATTATGAAAGGCGGATCTGATTTTTTCAAATCAATAAAGTCTGATAATAAAAAAGAGCTTTTGGAATTGGAAAAACTAGAAAAGAAGCTTGATGAACAACAAAAAGAAGAAAAAAAATCAACAGTAAAACCTTTTGTATTTACCAATAGAATGTTTCTTAAGTTTTGGGCATTTGGTATTTTGGTAATTTTTTTCGGATTGTTTATATATCAATCATTGAATATTATTTATCTTATTTTTATGGCTTATATCGTATCGCTTGCTATAGAGGCTATTATTGATTTACTTCAAAAAAGAATAAAATATAGATGATTGGCTATTTTTCTTGCATATTTATTTGTACTTGTAGCTCTCTTATGAGCAATGGTATTTATCGTTCCATTTATACTCAATCAACTCTCGGATATTATGACTATCTTGATGGGTAATATTTCCGATTTTCAACAAATGTTGGCAACTAAATCATTAGTAGGTATTATTCAAGATACTCATTGGCTTCCAGGAAGTCTTAAACAAGCATTATTAGATTCGTTTAGTAATCCTGCAGTCGTATCGTGAGTACAGAGTCAATTAGATCAAAATATTTCTCAAGTAGTAAATCTCGGGACAACATATGCAAGAAATATCGGTAACATAGCAGTAAGTGCGGTTGGTTCATTCTTTAATTTCGTGACTCAGACATCTATTGTGCTTACTCTTGCAGTATTATTTTCTATCCAAAAAGACTCGGTTATGAGATTTATTGCAAGACTTGGTGGAGAAAAGAAATACAAATTCGTTTATATGAAACTTGAAAGAATATATAAAAAACTTGGTATTCGACTCAAATCACAGCTTTTCCTTTGTGTATTTATGGGGGTTGCTATGTACGTAGCATTGTGGATACTTGCGTTTTTTGGTATCGATCTGCCTCAGAAATGAGCACTTGCTGGTATCGTAGCAATGACAGAATTTATTCCATATATCGGTCCATTTATCGGATGATTAGCAGCTATGTTAGTTGCATTTATTCATTATGGTATCTATGGAGCATTAATTGTACTTGCTGTAGTTTTCTTACTTCAACGATTGGAAAATAATGTGTTGATTCCATTATTAATGAATAAAACACTTGGAGTAAATCCAGTTGTTATCTTTATTAGTATGATTATATGAGCGTTGATTCTTTGAGTTGTTTGAGTATTACTCGCGGTACCTATTGCAGTAATCATTACCCTTATCATGGAAAAAACATTTGAAGAATAAAATAACTTCGTGTAATTCACCTTCGGTGTAATTTGCTTCGCGTAATTAAATAATCAATTACATCTGTTAGGATAAATTACGATTAATTACGACCATAGGTCTAATTACATTTAATTTATAAAAAATTTCATGAAAAAAAAGTTATTACGATGGTATTATAAGCTATTAGGAAAATTAGCTCATTGATATATTGAAAAACATAGTCCACATGTAATAGGGATAAACGGTAGTGTAGGAAAAACTTCTTGCCGCATGATTGTATATCAGACCCTACAGCAATTTATTACCAACAAAAAAATCTATACTTCACCAAAAAACTTTAACGGAGAATTATGACTTTCACTCTCTATTTTTCAGATAGAAAAATGGGAGCCAACTATCTTATGTTTTGTTTCTACCTTAATGAAACTTATTTGAAAAAGATTTTTCTGACCTAAACCCTACGATATTATTCTCTTGGAATATGGGATTGATCGTCCTGGGGAGATGGACTTTCTTCTGACTATTACGAAACCACATATAGGAATTTTCACAGCTATAGATTCTGTACATTCAGAACAGTTTGGTAATCCAGGCGAGATAGCAAGAGAAGAAGTAAAAATGTTGAAAAGCACATTAGAATTATGATTTCTTAATGCTAACGACACCTATGCTATTGAACTTAAACAACATTTATATATTGATTATCTGACGTATCAGACAGAAGGAAACGACATTACCGCAGATATATATTTCAAAGATGAAAATTTTTTCCTCTCGGATTTTAAAGGGGGAGTAGGTGTACAATTTCATCTTCGAATCAAAGAAAAGAAATACAGCATCAAGACAAATATTCTATGAAAAGCGAATTATGGATACATTGGTTTGTGACTCGCTATCGCTAGCGTACTCGATTACAAGTATGCAAAAATGGAATCGAAAGCAGAAAATCCGATATTGAGAAATGGTTCTCATGAAGAACTCAGTCTTACGTATACACTTCAGCCAGGAAGATTGTCGGTGTTTGAATGAATAGAACACAGCGTCATTATCGATTCAACCTATAATGCTTCGCCACTTAGCGTAAGAAAAATTATCAACACGGCACACAATATTAAAGCGCAATTATTTCCAAATAGAAAAATTATTCTCGTTCTTGGTGATATGAGAGAACTCGGTGATCTGACGGAACGTGAACACAGAATGATCGCAGGATATGTTTCGCAAGTCGCAGATCATGTAATCTTAGTAGGAAAATATATGACAGATTATCTTGCTGATGAATTAGAAAAAGTCTGATATGATAAAAACAATGTAGAAAAATTCTACGACGCAAATATCGCTGGTAAACATATTCAAAAGATGTTGAAACAGCCAGGTAATGAATGTCTTATAGTCTGTAAATGAAGTCAAAATACTATCTTTCTTGAAGAAGCAGTAAAACATTTCCTACTCAATCCAGAAGATAAAAAACAACTTACGAGACAATCTAGTTGGCGGTTACATAAGAAAAAACAGTTTTTTGAAAAATAATAACTAAACGATGTTCCCTCTTTATTTGAAAGAGGGGGGACCGGAACGGTGGGAGATTTTACGAAAGTAACAAAATCCTCCGGTCCGGTAATTACCGGACCACCTCATGGAATTTATCCCGCAAGGCGGGAGTAAAGGAGGAACAATATATTTTATTCTTCCTCTTCCTCAGTTCCTGAGGAATTTTTTAGTAATGGCATGAAACGGAAATATTCGAGAAGTTGAAGTCCGGTAAATCTTCCGACAGCAATATTCAAAAGGAAAATCAGAATTAATAATTCAGGGAAAGCTAAGAGCAGATGTTTCATTCCTATTCGATAGAAAAGCCCATAAACAACGAAAGAGACAGCAAGGAATTCTATGAAAGCTACTCGTCGTCCTATACTGAAAAGTTTGAATGATTCATTGAAGACTTTGTCACTTATAAGAATAATGAATATCATTGGGAAGATTACAAATCCATTTATAAATACTGTACTATCAATTCGATTGAGTCAAAGAATGTTATTGAGTCAAAATATTAGGAGCATAAGAAAGAAATAAAGTATAATGAGAAGTGATGTTTTGGCATTATGAAGGAGATACATTTTTTTGGTAAATAATCTTATCAAGATTTTTGTAATCAATCATATAGCAAGTAATGCAAGGCTAAATGGTATACCAAGAATAGACATAGAGATTGCAAAGAGTAGAGGACTATAAATACCAAAAATTGAAAAACCTACAATTTGTCTAAGAATACTTATTGCTAAAGTTCCCAAAGAAAGAATAAGAAACATAGTAATAAGTTCTATTGGAAATCCATGATAAATAAGACGATCTACAAGATATGAAATAGGAAGGTATTTAGGTGTCTCATTAAATGAAAGGGAAAAAGGGGTGATATATTCTTCATCATTATTTATTTTCCCTAGAGAAAGTGTTGAAAGAAAATTAAGAAGTTTATCATCAGAAAGGGTATATATTTTTGTGATTTCAATGGGTTTAACATATTTTGCCAATATTCTTTTGAGAAAAAATTTATTACTACTAGTTACAAGATAAATAGTTTTATCTTGGAGGTTAAGATTATCAGATGCATGCAATTCACCCAGAATTTGTAAGAGAACATCAAATTTAGAAGTATTAATAATGAGCGTTTTACTTGCTTGAATATCAGTCATATTATCTTTTATCTTAGTACGTATTTCTTCTTCAGAAAAATTTTTATTTTCAGAAATAAATATCTCTTGTAATAATATTCTTTGTTTATCAAAATTTGTCTGAAATCAGAGATCGAATTCTTCTCCTTGTTCTCAGAGATAGGTTATAGTATTATTATAACTTACTCATCTCGTCGGAGCAGAACAGTGAGTCTCTCATTCACAGGTAGTAGAGGTGAATTGTGCTGAAGTAATATTAAACAGAAATAAACTTCCAGCAAGTAGGACTATGAGGGCGATAATTTTTTTCATAAATAATAGTAAGAGTTAAATATATTTTATTAATCTATTGTGATGATCAACTATATATCCATTTTTAGCATAAAAAGGCAATGCATATTTACTTGATTTAAGTTGTATAATAGTAGATCAAAGTTTTTTTGCTGCTTGTTCAAAAGTTTCTAATAGTATGTGCCCAATTCATTGTCACTGATACTTTTGTGTTACATAAAGATTGATAATCTTATCTTTTGTTCATCTTATCATACCTATTATCTCTTCTTGTTCTTTAGCAACGAAAAATAAAGTAGATTTTTTAAAATGAGCTAAAGTATATGTATAATCATTTTCTGGACTATAAAGCACTTTCATTCTTTTTATAAGGCCTTCAGTAGAGTCTTGTATATTGGAAGAAAGAAATGTATCGTGAATGAGATTCATAATATTTTTTATATCTTTAGTATTTTCTATATTTACTGCTATGATTTGCATAGATATACAAACAAATAAAATAAATTATCTTTTCGCAGGAGCTATATTTTTGAAAAAGCTAACTAATCAACGACAAATGTTTACAAATATTTTTTGTCTATCTGTATTGGTAATAAAAAAATTTTATGATTTTCAATATATTATAGAGTATAATCTAAATCTTCTATTTTCATTTTTCATTTATACATTTTTTCTGGATCGTTACCTGCATCTATTCGTTGTTTTATTTTTATAAGCCCATCTAGATATATTTTATCTTTGAGATATCCGGTTCATATATTTTCTGTATGTATCATTCATTTTTTTGATCTTATAACTGTTTTAAATATTCACTCAAGAGATCTGTCTGGATAAATGAATCTAATATATTCTGCTGCTTTACTAAAGGTAAATTTTTGTAATTCATGAGTGACTACATATTTTTTATAGAGAGATATTTTCTCATATTCATCAGGTAATACTTGATTTCCGTTCCATATAGCCAATCACTCTTCGTCTTTTTGATAATATGCTGTTCATGATTTGAAAATATTCCATCAAGATTTTGTTCCATTTAGATATCTTACAAGATGAGTATCTAATTCATGTGCTAATGTTGCACGCAATCATTCTTCTCTAAATATTGCTGATTTGGAGATACTTATTTTTATATCTTTTCCCATTATCACAGAAATCCTTGAAAAAGTGTCGTACGAAAAAACTATATCTACTCAATAGATCTTTTTATCAATAAGATATTTTTCTATTATTTTTTCTATTTCAGAAAGTTTCAATGGTTTGCCCAAAATATCTTTATTATATCAAAATTCATTTCTGTCCAATACTTTCTCTTTTGATATTTTCAAAAGTTCTTTATCGAATTCACCAAATATTTTTTTATTATATAATTCTATATTATCAAAATCTTGCTTACTATAAGCAAGAATAAGATTTCTTCTTAATTCTAGTTCTTCAAGCTTTTCTAGAAATAGCTTAGCAAAAGGACTTTTAAGTTTATTAGTTTGTGCTTGGAGTTTCATTATTTCATCTTTTGTTTGAAGTAATTTTTCTTCTACAGGCCATTTATATGCAAAAATAGGATTATATGCTCCATGTAAAGTAATAAATTTATCGAGTTCGCTAAAATAATTAACAGGCCTGAGTCTGGCAGAGAGATTAAGTCTCTTACTAAGTTTTTCTATTTTTTGGTCGATAGTATGAAGTTCAGCCATTTCTAACGGTTGAATATATTTAGGATCGATAATATCTATTTTAGCAAGTGTTTTATGAATTGGTTTAATAAAATAATTACTTGCGGTCTTATTCCCTAGGATAATTTTATTATCAGTAAGACTTTCCAAAGCAGAAAATTTTACCTTTTTGATAGTTATTTCATTTTCATAAAGATTAAGATACCATTCCCTTTTGTTTTCTTTGGTCTTATCAAACAATTTTTGTGACATAAAATTTCATGATTTATTGAGATCAACTTCTACAATTACCTCAATTTTTTCCTCTTCTTCTTTATCTTTGATGATAAGATTTGCATATTGTGAAAGGTAGAGAAGTTTAGTTTGTCATAACAAATCAGACTTTTCTGGAGTAAATAAGCTTTTTGCTATTTCTACTCATTTTTCTGGATCAACGATTTTAAGGTCTTCTATTTTATCCAAGATATTTTTCAATTTTGTATCACTTACTTTTTGTACTTCCAATCATGCTCTTGCATTGATCTCTAAAAGTTTAGGTCATTCACCCGTTATAACTCGGTCGAGAGCAAGATATCATAGGTTGACGAAATATTGTACTTTGGAAGAAAGAAATAAAATATCATTCCAGTAGGGGAGTTTCTTATTTTGAAAATGAGCGAATTTTTTTGGAAATTTCACTTTATAAATCTTATTTTTCCAAAGCAATGATGTTATTTTACCGCTTCATACTTCAATACCAAATCATAGTCCTCACTGAGCGAGATTGGCTTTACCACCAGAACCTTTGGTCGGCACTCTAATCATCGTAGCGACAGGGACAAGGTTGAAAACAATTACTCTTATATCAGCCAGTCCATATTCACAAAAATCTTTAAATAATTCTCACGCGATGAGTTTTTCTTCAACGATAATACTATCTCATCCGAGCGTCATAGAATATTTCCCATCGAGAAGATCGAGCAAACGTCTTCTGAATTCATGATCAGTCAAAATTTCATCTCAGATTTGATATTTTCCATGATGATATTTATTTTCAAATTCTTTAAAAAATATTTTTTTTATCTTTTCTCATAGTTTGTGAAATCTTCATTTGGATACAGGGATTTCTGTTTCAGGAATTTTTTCTGAATGTTCTTCCTCGATATATTTTACTATATATACTCCTTGTCATTTACTTCCATGATTGGGCTTCACGACAAAATTTTTCTTTGGTAAATAAGAAAAATCAAATTCATAGAGTTCTGTACGATTTGAGATAACACCATAGGTTTTTGCAAATGGAATACCTCTTTCTATAAGAAAATCCTTAGTCTGGAGCTTATTATTTGCTAGACGTATACCTTTTTTATTATTAAATTTTTTAATGTAGAGGAGGTTCCTGGCATTATTACCAAGGATTCCAAAATCCAACATACGATACAGGGAGATAGAGTAAAATTCTCTTGGTATATAGGGAAAATAGAGCAAAAATCAATCTATATCACAAAGAATGATTTTTCTTATATTCAACTTGACTTTTTGTTTATTATCCATAAGATCCTATATAAGAAATAAAATAAAAATAAATAAAAACTAAAATCACTCGAATATGAAAAAATTTATTAAAACATTCTACATGGGCATGTTTGTAGTGTTCTTTTTGTTAGCCAGTAGTGGTTGTAAAAAGGACGGACAACTTCAGCCTAGTTGGTGGGACAAATTATGGCATGACGAAACTGTCATTATGAAAGATTTAAATTGGACGCATACAGACATTATCTTACCAAAGATCGATCAAATTAGGACTTCATTAGATCCATATGTAATGTGGGGTAATGATACTATTCAGATCTATGGGCCTGGAGGCTATGAAGCTACTGCTAATAAAGCATGGCAAGTATGGTTATCAACCTATCAACAAAAACTCATGCCTGATATTGTCAATCCACCAACAACAGGTGAATTAGCAAAAATCATTCATGATTATTTAGAGTTAAGGAGGGATAATGGTAACAATGAATCATTCAAAAAACTTTGGTTATGTATACCCAAAGAACTCTATGAACAAGATGAAAGGTTTTGGGAATTCTTCTTATCAACTTTAAGTACGTATCTTACAGTTAATTTAGGAGGACCAAATGCATGGACTAACGGAACTAGGGATATTAATGAAGAAAAGAAACTTTATTATCTTCCTACAGTTAATGATGCTGAAGATCCTTGGGGTTATAATCTTCCTGCACAGACTCGTATCACATTATGGTATGTAGGTTATGCGGAAGGTGATAATGACAAAATAGCTCAAACCAATTATCAAGAAAAACTTGAGATTATGCGTAATAAAAATGCAGAAGTATTGTACGAACGATATCTTAATATACCAAATCTAAAGTTTGATATCGGATCTGTAGAAAATTACAAAACCAAGTTAATGAAGAACGAAAAAGACCAAGAATATTATGTTTTAGGTCTTCCTGCTGTAGAAATGCATCAGTAAAATCATTAAAAAATGAATACAAAGGTGGATGTTTTATCCACCTTTTTTTTATATTTCAATTGAATTTTCACTCAGCTTCTATAATGTATTTATGACTTTATTTTTTTGTTATCTGCGATGCAATTACAAATATATAATACACTTACTCGTAAGAAAGAACTTTTTGTTCCTTTAATGGAAGATGTAAATTATAAAGGACCCAAAAAGGACTTTGTAGGGATATATTCGTGTGGACCAACAGTCTACCGAGATCCTAGTATAGGAAATTATAGAGCTACATTCACTGCCGATCTTATTAGAAATACTATAAAATTACTCGGTTACAAAGTAAAGGCTGTAATGAATATTACTGACGTAGGACATTTAGTGTCTGATAGTGATGAAGGAGAAGATAAGTTAGAAAAATGATCAAAACGTGAAGGAATCACTGCACGAGAAGTTGCTCAGAAATATGAAAATATTTTCAAAGATGGAATGAAACTTCTAAATATCGATGAATTTGATGTAATGCCAAAAGCTACGGATAATATCCCAGAACAAATAGTATTAATCAAAACTCTAGAAAAAAAATGATATACGTATACGGTTGCAGGTGATGGAATTTATATGGATACCAGTAAGGTAGAAAACTATGGAGAATTGATGTGACCAAATTACAAAAAACGTTTAGCAGATCTAAATGCTGGAGAAAGAGTAGATATGTGAGGTAAAAAACATCCTACTGATTTTGCTTTACGAAAATTTTCTCCCGAAAATGAACAGAGACAGATGGAACGAGAATCACCATGGGGAAAATGATTTCCTGGTTGGCATATAGAATGTAGTGCAATGTCATCAAAATATTTATGACAACAATTTGATATTCATCATGGAGGAGCGGATCATATTACTATTCATCATCCCAATGAAATAGCACAATCTGAGTGTGGATTTGACGTTCATCCACGAGTCAAATATTGGATACACAACGAATTTCTCCAAGTAGATGGAGGAAAAATGAGTAAGTCATTATGAAATGTTTACAATCTAATAGATATCCAAAATAAAGGATTTTCTGCTTTAGATCTCAGATATTTCTACTTTATGGCACAGTATTCAAATTTCCAAAACTTTACGCGAGATCAATTGGAACAGGCTAGTAAGTGATATCTAAATTTTTATAGTGATATAAAAAGTTTATTAAGACCAACTCGAAAAGAAAATAATTATGATTATTCTAAAATAGAAAGTTTTGACGATTTTATAAAAGAATCTAATATTGATGATACTAATTTCCAAAATAAACCATTTACTCTCAAGGACATATTAATGGATTCTATTTTAGATAATTTCTCAGCGAATAAACTACTAGCTAATTTATTTGCTTATAAAAACTATATTTTTGAACAGAAATTAATGCCATGAGTAAATACTCAAGAACTAACTAAGAAATATTTAAATATGGTTTTCTATTTAGATGAAAAGTTATTAAAATTAAATATTCTAAAAAGAATAAATAATGAATTTGGGGATGAAGAAAATTTTGAAATACCAAATGATGTGAGAATATTCGCAGATCAGAGGGTAGAAGCCAAGAAAAATAAGGACTATATATTAGCTGATGAGCTGAGAAATAATATTACGGCTATATGATTTCAAGTAAAAGACACCAAAGATGGATATGAAATAACTAAAGCATAATTTTATTTATGTATATTTTTTCTTCATGATGTATTATTATATCATTACAACGCTTATAAGTCTAGCTATCGTACTTACTTCGTATTTTTTTCCATCTACATTCGCTTTTCTCGGGCCTGAGACAGGGGAATGGTTTGCAAATGCAGGGATGAATTTGTTACGAGTAGTACTTTTCGTAAAACCAACGTTTATAATTTTGATGAAATATACAGAGCTCAAAACCATTACTTTAAAATGATTGTGAGACTATCTCAAAACTATCAAGTGAAGATCGTTGAAATGATTACGACATATGCTGCTAAGTATTGTATACTTTGTCGCAGCACTCGGTATGAAATGGAGAAGGCTATTATGAATTACTACATTCTTGATTCTCTTTACACATGGTGGAATCAATGTCGGACATTGGCTGAATAATAGTTTTACGCTTTCTGCACAGCTCAATATCTTCTGGATTTTTGCGGGATATCTTTCGTTACTAGCATTGCTTATAGGATTTATGACATCAAATAATTTTTCTATCAGACTTTTCAAACATCATCGAAAATCAATTCAGAACCTCGCATACGCTGCATTACTGTTTGGGATACTTCATGTCGCATTTCTTAATTTTAGAGAATATCGAACATATATAATTCTTCTAGTAATTTATATTTTCTTTAAGTTTGTAGAGAAAAAGCGTATTAATATTTTTTAATATATCTGAATAATATATTTTATGAAAAATCTCAAATATTTCCTCAAATGAATTTCTAGAAATGTCCTCCTACTTGGTTTGGTTTCATTACTTACCGATCTAAGTTCTCAGATGGTATTTCCTTTGATACCATTGTTTCTTACAAGCTTAGGTGCAGGAGCGACAGTTATAGGAATCGTAGAATGAGCAGCGGATACGACAGCTGCATTGTTGAAAGTATTTTCGTGATATCTGTCAGATAAATTTAAGAAAAGAAAAATATTTGTCCTTATCGGATATAGTTTTTCCACAGTCACAAAACCATTATTCGCTTTTGCAAAAACATGGCCAGCAGTACTTATTTTTAGAGTCATCGAAAGAATAGGAAAAGGACTCAGAGACGCACCGAGAGATGCATTAATCGCTGATACAACAGATCCAGAATTTATGGGGAAGGCATATGGTATTCAAAGAGCGATGGATTGAACATGATCAGTATTGTGAGCGATTTTAGCATTATTTTTATTCCCATACTTATGATATCAAAATTTATTTCTCTTCGCGTTTGTCCCAGGATTGATTTGAGTAATAGCGATTATGTTCGTCAAAGAAGCAAAAAATATGAAAAAAGAACGTCATCGACAGCATTATAAAATTCAACCAAAAATACATTTACCATCATTGGGTACAGCCATAAAATGACTACCAAATAATCTTAAACGTTTTATCTTTGTCGCTGCATTATTCTGATTAGTTAATTTCGGATATGCATTTATGTTACTCAAAGCAAAAGATGTAGGAGCGAGTGATTCAAAAGCTATTTTATATTATGTATTATTTTACTGAGTATATACATTGATTTCAACACCTGCGTGAATTGTTTCAGATCGTATAGGTAGAAAAAGAATGTTATGGATAGCATATAGTTTATTTTTGGTAGTGACATTATGATTAGCTCTAGTAAGCCAACTTGGACGAGTTATTTTGTTTTTTATTTTATTTGGTATAGTTTTTGCAATAGTAGATGGAACAGAAAGAGCATTGGTAGCCGATCTAGCGGGTAAGGATCAAAAGGGGACTGCACTAGGTATATTTCATACGGCAATTTGAATAGTTTCACTGCCTGGTTGATATATTCTCTGAACACTTTGGGATAAGATTAATTCACAAGCCACCTTCCTATTCGCATTCGGAGTAGGTGTTATTATTATGCTCCTATTCTATTTTGTGAATACAAAGAAACAAAATATTGAGGTTGAAAAGATATGATAGATATCTATCAATGATAATGAATTATCGAACAAAAATTTCATACAAAAATTTATTTCTCTGATACTTGTGAGTACATGAAAGATAAATTTATTTCATATGACCATATTATTGACGGACAAGATGATATACCCAAAGAACTAGATAAAAATCCATCTGTTGATCCATTTGTTACGGAAGATCTTGTTACATTATTTAAGATGAAAGAAATCTTTAGCGAGATGGATAACTTTATTGAGATGAAAGAAAATAAATTGGATATACTTGAGAATAAGCTTCATTACACGTATGATGAATTTGGTGCAAGAACTGATTACGAATATCGTGAAAAACGCTCAAAAAATATGTTAGAAAATACCAAATGGAAGGAAGAAGTGTCTCTCGTGAAAGAACAAGATAAAATAGAGATACTTATGCATATGAAAGAAAAAGGATTAATAATAGATAAACTTAATTTTGTAGATGAAGATGATATTAATACGATATGTTTATCAGTAGTAATTTGAGATATTAGTAATGTATGAAATGAAGATGAGGATCCTTGTGTTTTCCTTTTTCCAGAGTTTATTCTTAATATGGCAGGAAATGTAGAATTGCCTTCAGAAGATGATCAACCATTTGAGATAAATATTGATCAAATTAAAGAAATTATAGTGGAAGAAACCAAATATATATTTCTATTTTAGATATTTTTTCTATAGAGTATGATAATAAAAATTATTGGAGTGTCGTCTCCTAAACACACACTTTTACAAAAAGCTATTAAAAAGGCAGTTAAAGAAACGAAATTAGTTTGTGAAATTATAAATATTGATACTCCAAAAGATATTGCAGCATATAATGTGATAACTTTACCTGGTCTCGTTATAGATAATTATCTTATCTCTACAGAAAAAATCCCATCAGTGCAAGAAATTGTAGAGGTGTTGGAATTTATAGAATCTAAAGGTGAAGCACACTGTGACTGATGATGATGTGAAAATGACTGATGATGTTGTGGTAATTGTGGATAAGAAAAAAGGCGATAGTAATCGCCTTTTTGTATACTATTATTTTTCTTCTTCTTCTTTTTTCTTATAGATAATTTCTGGATTTAAATTCACTGAGAAGTCTTCTATATCAAATACCTCTTTAAATGTAGTGTCTGAATTATTTACTGTAGAATCTATCGTACTAAATTGTTCATTTCCAAATATTGTTTGGATTTTTTTAAATCCATTTATCAATATAGGCGCAGAGAAGAGTGATATATTTTTTACGATATAGAGTAAGAATTGTAAGTCTGCGAGAGCATCATTTTTTGTATTTTCATTCTTGTATTTTGCTCGTGGTTCAGCAGTAGTCATATATTCGTTGGCTCTTTGTACGAGTTGATACCAGTCATCAAGATATCATTTAATATCTGCTTTTTTGAGATAGGATTCTTCTATTTTTGATCAATCTCGTCTATCTTCGAAAAAGTGGAGGAGTTTGCTATTATTATTATCTTTAAATATTTCTCGTTTTTGTTTATTAAATTTTCCACTCGTGATATCATATTTTTTACATAGACTTGTGACTCTATTTACCAAATTTCCTCGTCACCCAATCAACATACTTTCATATAGATTTCCCAATCTTTCTATAGAAAAATCACCATCAGCGCCAATTGGCACATCATAGAGGAGATTAAAAATAAGAGCATCTCTATCATAATTATCTACTACTTGTACAGGATCAATAACATTTCCTAGTGATTTACTCATTTTATGTCCATCAACCGTGAAAAATCCAGTAATAAATTCTGTATTAGGTAGTCTATACTCTACACTCATTAACATTGCAGGTCGAAAAATTGCATGAAATCTTGAAATATCTTTTCAGAGAATATGAATGATTTGTGTGTCATCGGACCAGAAGTCTTGATCTCTTGAAGCAGTAACATAATTAAATAATGCATCATATCGGACGTAACTTACTTGTTGAGGATCAAATGGAAGTGGTATTCCAAATTTATTAGTTTCTCTAGAGACAGAAAAATCTTCTAGACCTCATTTTACGAATGATTTCATTTCATTAAATCTATACTCAGGAATTACAAAATCAGGATGTTTTTGATAGAGATCTTCTATTTTATGTTGATAATTTTTGAGTTTAAAAAATCGATTTTTTTCTATAATGAGGTCTGGTTTTTTAAGATGATCAGGACAAACAAGTTCCCCATCCTTTTCAATCAAATCCTTTTCTGTTTTAAATCATTCACATCCTACACAGTAATATCATTTATATTCTCCCTCATAAATATCTCATTTATCATAAGATTTTTGAAGCATTTCTTGAACAAGTGTTTTATGATTATCTTGGGTAGTTCTGATAAAATCAGTATAAGAAATCTGTAAATGTTTCCAAACATCTTCTCGTTTCTGTCCCATTTCATCAAGATATTGCATAATATCTTTGCCTTCAGCTTCAGCTTGTTGGACTATCTTTTGACTGTTTTCATCATTACCTGTAGAAAATTTGACTTCATATCCGAGTAGTCTTTTATATCTCGCATAAAAGTCTGCAATAAATGAACTATATGCATGTCAGATATGTGGATATCCATTAGGATAATAGATTGGCGTAGTAATAAGAAATTTTTTCATCTATACTTTATATATAATAGTAAAAAAAGTATCAATTATTGATACTTTTATACAAAGCAATTATTTTTTCAAGTGCTACGTTTTTGTACAGATCAATATATGTCCTATAATGTTTCATTTTTCACGGATAGGTATAACGTGGAGATCAAAATAAGATTTTGTAAGTAATTTTTCTATATCCTGCAATCTATGATTAAAAAATTTAATTCTAAATTGATCCTTATCTTTTTTCCAAACAAATTCACGTCTCTGAATAAAATGTCCAATAATAAGCATTCCTCCTGGTTTTAAGATTCTATATGTCTCTGAAAATAAATTATATATATCTTCGATATGTTCAAGTACAAAAAAACTTGTTGCTAGATCAAATGATTCATCATCAAAGGGGAGTGTATCTTCTAAATCACAGACTATTTTTTCTACATTTTTTCCCGGATGTCTGTTTAATAATTTCTCAGCGATATCGCAGGCGACATATCTTGTTGGTGTTAATGGAGAAAGAGATTTGTATAGTCTTCCATCGCCAGCACCAAGATCGATAATTGATAAATTTTCTTTGTTTCTTGGTAAAAATTTAACAAAAACACCTTTGTCAAAACCATCAAGATGTTTATGATAAGCGCCATATTGTTCAGCTATAGTATTATATCCCGTCTCCGAATTATGGATAAGAATATGTTTTTGATTATAAGACAAATGAAATGAATGAATAATTAAAAATGAATAATGAAAAATGTCGGTATTTGTTTCCTTATAGACTATTATATATTGCAATAGTTAATAATCCTACTATTCCATCATTTTTCACTTTTAGTTTTTCGTTTTTCATTAAATTTTTAGAAGAATGTTTTATCTTCAATGGTTTTTTCTTTTGCCTTATCCAAAAATGGTTGCATTTTTTCTTCTATGTCTGGATTTTGCGTATGAAGATATTTGTTAAGTTCAGTAGTTTTTTCTGCAGCTTTTTTCAAGTGTACATAGTATTTACTCAATTCAGAAACAACATCAGAGAGATCGTCGTTTTTTTCCAATAGCTCCATAGTTTTTTGTTTCAAGAGTGCGTTTTGTTGAACATATTCATCAAGTTCATGACTAAGATATTCTACTTCTTTACCAGCTTCCTTGAGATTTGATCTGAGTTGATTGACAGTGTCTTTGTGTTGAAATCTAAGATAGAATACAAAGTATCCTACAAGTCCACCAACAAATGCAGCTAAAATGATATATCAAGTCATTCTTTAAAATTTAGAATTAAAAATTCAGAATTCAGAATTAATAGTATATATAGTAGTTTACCTAAGAAAATCAATTATATTTTATTGTTTCTCACATACATTCCTTGAAAGGAAAATATAAAAAAAATCCGCCGAAGCGGATTTTTCTATGATAATGAATAAGGAACTAAGATTTTTTAACTGCTCCTTTGAATTCAGAACCAGCTTTGAAAGTAACAACTTTCATAGCAGGAATTTTGATTTTTTGACTTGGGTTTTGTGGATTAACACCTTCTCTAGCTTTTCTTTTTGAAGCTCTGAAAGTTCCGAATCCTTGGATTCTTACTTCTCCAGTTTTTTTAACTCCACCAATTACAGTATCGATGAAAGAGTTAACTAATTCAGAAGCTAATTTTTTAGAAACACCTAATTGTTCTGCTAGGCTAGCAATAAGAGCTGTTTTAGTCATTGTACAAATAATTACATAATAAAAGGTACTGTGTACATCAATGATATTAGCATACAGGGACTGTATTTCAAGAGCTTTTTAAGTAAAAATGCATCATTATTAGATAAATGTATATAATAGGTGAGAACTGGTATTAATCATATTTTTGTGGTCATGTCTGATTATTTATAGTTGACATTTTAATAAATATATACAGAAATAAAACATATTTTTTTCGAAAAGCCCCACAAGATGCGGGGCTAGAAAATGGTGTCAGTTTTTTATCGCTACTATATATAGTAGTAAATATAAATTTTTTATTAGTCATTGCGAACGTAGTGAAGCAATCCAGTTTTTATTTTATATTCTATCAACACTATAGATTGCTTCGTCTCCGCCTAAGCGGATTCCTCGCAATGACCTATAAAAATATCATTAATTATTTTCCAAAAGTTTTTTTAATTGTTTGATCGCTCTCGAAAGTCTTTGTCTGATCATTTCATTTGATGATCATGTTATAGATGATATTTCTTCGTTAGTTTTTTCTTCGATAAATTTGAAATAGATCATATCTTTACTTATATCATCAAGCTGCTTCATTGCCTGTTCTATCTGTTCAAATTTAAAATCATTTTCCAAAAGTTTTGTAATATCTATATCATCTATAAGTGTTTCTTCAAAGGACATTCATTCATCATTTGTCTGTAGATTTGTGAAAGGTTTGTCAGTATTTTTTTTGAAAAAATCTTTGAGTGTGTTTTTAAAGATAGTTCGGAAGTAGGCTGTAAATGATTGATCTTCTTTATAGGATTTAACTCCTTCCCAAAATTTTACATAAAAATTTGAGATAACATCTTCAGCATCTTGTTTACTAATGAAATAATTTGCATTGATATAACGGAAAAACATATCAACAGTCTGTAAGTAGAACTGGTTGAATGCGTTTTGGTCTTGTTGTTTTAATTTTTTTATGTGCTCTGTATCAAGATTGATCACTACAGCTACATAATGAGATAAAATATTTTTTATAATTTGTAATATCGAAGTTACATATTTTTTTCTAAGATTATTTCATGGTGTTTTTTGTCTTTAATAGCATCAGATAAAATTCCTCCAACACAAGCAAATACCTCTTGAAAACTACCATCTTCATGTCTTTCTAATGATTTCATAGGCAAAGTAATTTTATCTATTTGAACGTATTGATTTCATGAAATTATTTTGCATTTGCAGATTCAACAAGTACCGATACTACATGAAATAGGAAAGTCTATACCATTTTGTTTTGCAATTTGTGCTATGCTTAGATTGTCTTCGCCAGCAAAGCTAGAGATTAAACTTCCATCGGGTCTCTGAAGTTTTATAGTTACTGTCATATAAGTGTATACAATTTAAATAACATATTATTTTTTGATCATTGTTCCAAGTACTTGTTTTGCTTTTTCGAGCTGAGTATCAATAAGGTTGTTTGTATATTTATCAGGATCAAATTCTACAATAATATCAGGAGTAGCTCAAGTAATATCTATGTTTTCTCCATTTGGAGTGTATCGCTTTCCTACAGTATATTTGAGTGAAGCACCGTCATCGAATTCATCCATAGTCTGGATAGATCATTTACCGAAAGTCTGTGTACCTACAAGTTGAGCGCCTATTTGTTCTTGAAGTGCCAATGCTATAATTTCTCATGCAGAAGCAGTTAATCAATCAACTAATACTACTATAGGTAAATTTTGATAGTCCTCATATCATGCTGAAAGTAATTTTTCATCTTCAAATGTAGAATATTTGGTACTAACTACCAACTTCCCCTTGGGAATGAAATGTGAGGATATTTCTACAGAAACTGGTAAGAGTCCTCATCAGTTACCTCTAAGATCAAGAATAATTCATTTAACATTTTGAGATTTGAGTTCACTCAAGGTTTTCTTCAAAAGGTTTTCTGTTTCTTCTCATATGATTGATATATTAATATATCCCAATACCTCTTTGTTAGCTCAAGTAAGTATTTTCCCATTAACAGAAGGAATAATAAGTTTATCTCTAGTAATCTCTTTTTCAATAATTTCTTTTGTTCCATCTTTAGCGATTCTTTCTATTGTAAGTTTTACTTGAGTTCATTTAGGTCCTCTAATTTGGCTAACTGCTTGATTTACATCAATCGTTTTAGTAAATCATGTATTGATCATTACGATTCTATCAAGCATTCTGAGTCATGCATTGAATGCTGGTGATCATTTAATAACTTCGTCTATTTGAATATAATAATCTTTTTTGCTGATAACTGCTCCTATGCCTTCAAGATCTGATGATCATTTGAGCTCTTCTTGGAAGCCAGAATTTGTTTCACTATCCATATATATAGTATACGGATCATCGATTGCATCTACATAAGCTTTAAGAGCACTACTGAGCATTTTTCCTGTATTGAGTTTATCTATATTATAATATGAACTTTGAAGAACATTATTGATAGTATCAAAACGTTCATATGTTTTACCTCACAATCCAAGGCTTTCTGTATTTACAACATTTTTTATTGATGCAACCAAACCATCCAAATTAAGTTTCCCTTCTTGGATAAGTGGTTGATGTAAGATATTCCATTCGTGACCAATTTGCCAAACAAATCAGCCAAAAAGTGATCATAGTATAAATAGGATGATTAATTTATTTTTTTTCATGTATATATTTACAAATAAATTAGCTATTCGTGACATTTTTATAGACTTCAAGTATAGAATTATCTCTTACAAATACAATATCAAGTGTGTATTCCTTGTCTGTAGGATGAATAAGTAAATAATAATTAATAGTATGTTTTATATGTCAGAGTTTCTTATGAGTAACGTAGTCTTGGAGTTCATGTATATGATCAACAACCTTTACTTCCACGAAGGTCAGAATATTATTTTTTTGAAAAATTAGATCAAGTTCTCATCACGGGATCGTATAGTTCTTTTCTATAAGAATATATCATTGATTTTGATAATATTGTGCTACTAATTCTTCTCATTCTCTACCTTTTTCTTTCTTATACTTCGTATTCATGTACTTCTTTATTAGATAAATTCTACGCACCGAATCTTTCGTTCACCTTATCTCGATTGATACATTTCCATATATTTGTAGCATATTCAACTCTACGATTCTGATATTTTAAATAATAAGCGTGTTCTCGTACATCTATAGTAAGAAGAGGTTTTTTGTCCATAGTAAGAGGACATCCCGCATTACTAGTATTTAAGATTTCTAAAGTTCCATCATTGTGTTGTACTAATCGAGTCCATCCAGATCCAAAGTTTCCTACAGCATTTGCAATCATAGCTTCTTGGAATATTTCAAAGCTTTCTCGTTTTGTAATTATAGCATCCAAAATAGCTCATGTAGCTGTATTGTTTTCTGTTGGAGCTTGGAGTTGATTTCGATAAAAAGTATGATTCCATATCTGAGCCGCATTATTAAATACGGGTCAGTCAGAAGTTTGAATGATTTCTTCAAGTGATTGATTCTCAGATGGTGTTCCAGTGATAAGCTCATTGAGCTTATTTACATATCATTGATGATGTTTTCCATAATGAAGTTCTACTGTCTGGGTATCGATAACTGGTTCCAAGCCATTTGTTGCATACGGTAGTGATTCTAATTTTATCATAATATATAGATTATAAAATAAAGTTCGTGTACAAGAATTGTACAGGTTGGTGGAATGTTTTCAATAGAAAATATATTTCAATTTTCTATGTGGAAAAAAAGAAATGATTATATATAGTAGTATCACTATGAAAAAAATTATCCTACAACTTATCAAAACTAATCCCAAGAAACGTAATCTTGACCTTCTCACGAGCTTCAAGAGGGATTTTGCCAAAACAGAAAAATTAGCTGATATACCATCAAATATTCAATTACTCCAAGCGTATTATGAACTCTTAAAAGCAGGTAAGATAACCAAAGATCCACAGATAGAACAATTACTCAAAAAAAGAGGAATCAGATCACAGTCAGGAATTGTGTCCGTACAAGTACTTACCAAGCCATTTTATTGTCCTGGGCAATGTATTTTTTGTCCCAACGATCCGACCATGCCAAAGAGTTATATCAAATCTGAGCCGGGCGCGATGAGAGCATTACTCAATAAATTCGATCCCATCAAACAAGTCTACAATAGATTACTTTCACTTACTTTAACTGGTCATGAAACCGATAAAATAGAATTGATTGTCTTAGGATGAACATTTGACGTCTATACCAAAGACTATAAAATTAAATTTATCAAGGAACTCTACGACGCATGTAATACTTTCGACGAATATTTTCAAAATATAGAAATATCTACGACCAAAAAATACGCTCATACTACAATAGATGAAAGTAAAATAATCACCTATTCAAAAGACACACAGGAAGCCCTCAAAAAAAATGAAAGTGCAACGCATAGAATCATATGACTTACAATAGAAACAAGACCAGAATATGTGACCGACACGAACTGCCAATTTCGACGCGAAATGTGAGTGACAAGAGTGGAAATGGGAGTACAATCATTAGATGATGAAGTCCTTAATCTCAATAAAAGAGGACATTCTGTCCAGCAATCACGTGACGCTTGCAATAAGCTCAGACAATATGGATTCAAATTTGCTCTGCATGTGATGCCAGGATTGTATTGATCAGATTATTCAAAAGATTTGAAAACATTCAAAGATTTATATTCTGACCCATTTTTCAAACCGGATGAGATAAAATTCTATCCTACCTCCGTCATCCCAAATACCGAACTTCATGAACTCTATAAACAAGGAAAATATAAACCATTAGAAACTGAGGATATCAAAAAGCTTATTAGAGAGGTATTTTTCGACGTCATTCCTCCGTACACGAGAATCAAACGTTTGATTCGTGATATACCTGCAAATGAAATTGTTGCATGAAGTATGATCACAAATCTTTCACAACTTATGCACAATCAGTTGTCGAAGGAACAAAAAGCAAAACCATGAGCACGAAAAAAGTTTTATGAGAGAATATATTGAAAATATAGTTTATTTACGTCTCCACAAAAAGCACTCAAAGACGAACTGGGAAAAATCGTTAGAAAAAATGATGAAATTCAAACATTCATCATCGGAAAAGATCCTGACATAAAATCATTCAGAAATTTTGTTTCTCTTGATACGAGAAGTAGAGAAATTAGACATCAAGATATGAAATCAAAAGAAACTGCAAATATAGTTATAAGAAAATATCTCAGTAGTGGGGGAGTTGAATATTTTATCAGTTGTGAAGATCATTTAGGGTATCTTTATGGTTTCACAAGACTTTTATTACCTACAGAAATAAATGTAATAGATATTCCATGATTGGGAAAATCAACTGCTATTATTAGAGAACTTCATGTCTATGGGCAGATGGAATGATTAGAAAAAAAGTTGAAAAAAAATATTAAAACTCAACACAAGTGATTTGGTAAACAGCTTATGGAATTAGCTGAACAAATTTCACATGTACATAATTATAAAAAGCTCTCTGTAATCTCCGGTATTGGTGTGAGAGAATATTACAGAAAGCTTTGATACAAGCTCGAGTGAAGCTATATGATTAAGAAAATATAAATTAATCTTTTTTTCTTTTGGAAACATATATGTGGATTAATATATCCGATAAATATATTTTAATTATCGTACAGTCATTTCAATCGCGTTCTACTGTCTTATTTTGATTTAAATATTCCAGATATTCTGGAAATCCATGAGAAGCTATAGTTGTAAATAAGTCATTACCTTTGAAATCTGTAGAAATATTTATTTGGAAAAATGTTTTGTCTCATTGTATTTTATCTATACTAATATTTTCTAATTCTGGCATCTCTAGTAATCTCTTTGCATCACTATTTTGACAAATAGCTTCCCATATTTCTTGATAGAATTTTTTTTCAGCAATTCAAAAAGTTTGCATGATAGCTAGAGCTGATGTTTTTTCTATGTCATTTTTTTTATCTTCTTTTGATCATTCTCATGATCTATCACTTATTTCCATAATACTGCTATAGATAGTATATAAATTAGTTTCGTTTAGCTTTGTTAGTATTAAATAATGCTATGAAATTTTCTGGTTTGAGAGAAGAAAATTCATCAAAATTCATATCTAGATTTTCTGGCAATATTTTTTTTATCATAAGGTTTTGCCATGTAACATCTTGAATATTTGTTTTTTCATCTATCTCTCATCCTACGATAGCAGTAATAGCTTTTTTAAATTTATTAAATAGCTTTTTTGATAAATTCTTCTTTACAAGCATATCTACAGCTGATGTTTGTACTATTATATCTTGTGATATAGAGACTTCTTCATTTTCTAAAGCATCTAATTCTATCTTTTTTTGGAGATCTTCTTTTCGTATCAAAAGTGATTTCAATATAATTGAATCTTTTACTCATTGATATGCTTGTATTTGTTCATCCAAAACATGAATATCATTTTGTATACCATATTTTTCAAGGATACACAAAACAAGTGCTTTTTTATCTACAAGAGGATCAGTATTTTTATCTGCATCGACAATTTCTTGAAGGATTGATTGATTTTTTTGAATATTGATATATGAAATTGTTGGTTGAATAAATCATAATTCTCTTCCTGTAAAATATTTTTCTAAAATCATTTGTGCTTTATCTTTATCCACAAGTATAGTGTTGTCTGCAGTATTAGTTGTATTTTGTACAGTATTAGTTGTATTTTCAGATGTTTGTGAAGTAGTATTCTTATTATTATTTTGAGCTTGAGCATTGTTTGTTGGAGATCAATTTTTGGTTTGATTTTTAGTGACTGTTTTTGTTGTATTGGTATGTATAGTTTTTCATTGTTTAGTAGTATTTGAATTGAGATCAACAGTTATAATATGATTACTATTCAATGTTTGCATAAAATGTCGGAAAGTTTCAGGTCATACAATACCATCTCTCTTTATGTCTTTTGTATTTTGAAAATCCATAACTGCAATAATAAGATCATTGGTATAGATACAATCTTTAGTATCAAGATTTCTTATATTTCCTTCTGCATCTTTATCGTATCCAAGTTGTTGAAGACAAAAAGCAACATCATATCCAACTTTTTGTTGTGGAGTTGCAGCTGAAGGTTGTTTATAATTTGGAATATTTGAAATAGCAGTGTGTAATTGGTTATATATCATTGTAGCATCAAAAAATTCTTGTGCGCTACCATCTTTTTTATCTATAGATCACATTTTGTGATTGAAAGCATAAGCTGTAGCAAGATTTTGCCATGCTTTTCTTTCAGTGCTTGTAGTAGTAACTTTAGCTTGTAATCTTTTATCTACATCAACAGGAGTAGTATAATTTTTTAAATCTTCTGCCGCTGCTTTTTGAATAGTACGGCCATTTCCTCCAACTGCAGGAATATCAAAAATATTTGGATTTTTTGCATCAGCTGTAACACTGTATGATACAGAGCTAGCAGTAAGAACGAATGCAAGTCATGTAGCGATACCAGTAGAATTTTTTCTTATACTCTCCAATACAGTACCATGTTCATCTTGTTTTTTATACAATGCATTAAGCTCTGCATTTCCAATTTTTTCAGCTTCATCGAGTTCCTGTATTCTTTTAAGAATGTCGTTGTTATTCATGAGGATTGATGGAAAAGATAAAAAATTATTTAACATTTTTAATGGTTTTTATTATGCTTGATACATCTTCTAATATTTCTTCTGGAGATCTGATAATGTCTTTTTTGTAGTATTTAGTTTTATCAGATTGTTTGCTAAATGATTGATTTCTATTGTAAATGAGACCATCTCGTTTTTTGAGTTCATCAGAACCAAACATACCGAAATCAGTAATCATTTTACTGAGTTTATTGATTTCTCTTTCTTTAGCATCAATTTTTCCTTTGAGATTTGTAATGTCAGATTCAAGAGCTTTTTTATTAAGTAAGAGACTATCTTTTTGTTCCATAAGTGTAGCAAGAACAATATAATTATCTTTGTTACTTATAGTATCAATAGTTATTTTTTGAATATTTATATTAGCTTCAGTAAGTGCAGTAGTAATACCATCAAATGATTTATTTTTTTCTCATAAAATAAATTCATAGTGATTTTTAGTTTCTTTTGCAGCATTAAATTGGGCTTCTGTAGATTGGATTTGTTTAGCAACAAGATAAATTTTCATACCAAATACAGTAAGATTTCTATTGTTATCTACATATTGTTGTACGTTATTTATTTCAACGATTTCCTTTTGAATATTTTCTTTTGTCGTTGATTTTTCTGTTTTTTCTTTTTTTTCTGTATTCATTTTTTTGCTATACATCATACTTTCTTGGATTTTTTTTTGACATTCATTTACGTCTTTTGTATCATCAGATTTACTAAATTCTTTGATTTTAATTTGATTTTCATCATATTTTCTTTGAAGTTCAGTAATGTTTGTCTCTAATATAGAAATATCTTTTTCTAAACCAGAAACATATCCATTAAGTGGTTCTTTGCATTTTTTAAGCATATCTAAATAGATATCGTAGTTTTCCAAAAGCATATTTCATAAGGAAATATTTTTATTGATAAGCTCAGTGTTTGTTTGTGAATATACATGAGCCAAATGACTTTCTTCAGCTTGGAATTTTATCAAAAGTCCTTCAAGTTTTGATGAATCAGAAAGATGAATTTTTTCTTTTTCTGCTATAATAGAGTTTAATACAGCCTTATGTTTGTTTTTTAATGTATCTATTTTTACATAAATATCTTTAATAAGTTTTTTGAATGATCAAATTTGATCTGAGATTCACTTATCTTTTTCTGTCATAATATTTGTATGCTGATCTCTGATAGCATCTATCAATAAAGTAAGATTCTTTTCATATTCCTTATAAAGGTTATCGATATTGCTACTCAAAGCTGGAGCTTGATGATCCTCTAAATTGATAATATTTTTATTCTGATCCAAAATAGATGCTTCAATTACAACGACATGATTTTTTTGTTCATTTTCGCGTTGTTCTATATCATGTTTCTTATTTAAAGATGCAGTATCGGAAATGATAGTAGTATTATCAAATTCAATATAATCTACTTTACCGCTTTTGAGAGCAAGTTCTATTTCTATTTTTTGATCTGTAGAATCATTAAGTGTTTTATAAAGAGTTACCAAACTATCTTGTATACCAATCAAACTATCTTGATTGATTGTGATTAGATTTTTGAGTGAATCAATAGCAGAGGAGTACTTAACCACATCAACACTTGGTTTAAGGTTTTTAAATACTTCTGGTTCAAAACGAGTGCTTTTTATGATAGTAGCAAAGTTTTGAAAAATATGTTTTTGTTCATTGAGTTTAACGAAAAAATCACTGTTTTTAATATTTTTAGTCTTGAGTGTTTTTCATTCTATTTCAACATCTTGTTTGTTGAGTAATTTAGTTATATAAGAAACAATATCTTCACAAACAGTTCAAAGGCTAGAAAGATTTTCTGCAGATCATATGTTTTTATCGTATATTGTTAATTGTTTATCAGAAAGGGCTTCTTGTTTTGTCTTTTGAAAAGTGTTATCATTTTGAAATGTATTTAATGCAGCTTTTACTTCTCTTTGATATCCCATCAATTTTACTTGAAGAAATTCTTGTTCACGTTGTTTTTGTATATCAGCTATTCTAGATTCAATAATATAATTGATACTGTCTTTATTATATTTTATATCTCATTTTTCAGGAGAAAATGTAGCAGTATGAGCTACAGAAGAATTTGATGTAGGAACTTCTACTGTAAAGTCCTGATCTTCTTGTGAAGACAATATTTTTTCGGTTGCATATCAGCTTATTCCTAGTGCCATAAGGACAATAAGAAGTTGATTTTTAAATAATGAAGATTTCTTATGCATACCGTTTTTTTCAAGATTAGTTTTGATATTATTAATTTCCATTAGAAAAATTAGAAAATAAACAAAGGTATATATAGTAATTTAATATAAAAAGTCAAGAACTATTCTTTACAAAATAGATCTATTGGTTTATTATATATTTTTTTATAAAAATAGGTTTTTTATACAAAAAAAACACCCGTTCCCAGGTGCTTTATAATAATTACAGGTTACAAGTTGAAAGTTGTAGGTGGTGAAATTTAGTTTTTTTGTTTCCTGCTCCTTGCTCCCTGAAACTTGCTCCTTAGTTTTTTACGTATCAATTTCTTTTACAGTCTTTGCATGAGTCAAGATAAAGTGTTTTCTGGCTTGTACATCTTCACCCATAAGTATTCTAAATAATCTATCTGTTTCTTCGGCATCTTCTACAGTGATCTGATTTAATTTTCTATTTTCAGGATTCATAGTAGTGTCCCAAAGTTGTTCTGGATTCATTTCTCCAAGACCTTTATATCTTTGGATTTCTGTTTTAGCTTTATCAAATCCATACATATCTGGAGTATGTTCTTCTTCATAAACATATTGTTCTTTTTTTCCTTGTGTAAATTTATAGATAGGAGGGCAGGCCGCATAAACATGACCATGTTCAATAAGTGGTCTCATAAATCTAAAGAAGAAAGTAAGTAATAATGTCCTAATATGTGCTCCATCAACGTCGGCATCGGTCATGATAATGATTTTATCATATCTAAGTCCTTCGAAATCAAAGTTATCTTTTACTCAAGTTCCGATAGCTGTAATTAAAGCTTTTACTTCGTTGTTTGCCATGATTTTTTGAATCACCGCTTGTTCAGTATTTAATATCTTTCCTCTTAATGGTAAGATAGCTTGGAAGTTACTGTTACGTCATTGTTTCGCACTTCCTCACGCTGAATCTCCCTCGACAATATACATTTCAGTACCTTCTTTACTCTTTCTAGCACAGTCTGCTAGTTTTCCAGGAAGTACTCCTCATGCTAATATATTTTTTCTCAATACAGTTTCTTTGGCAAATTTAGCTGCTAATCTTGCTCTTGCAGCAAGTTCTACCTTTTCAAAAATCTTATCAAATTCATGTTCGTTGTCTATAAAATATTGTTTAAGATAATTATATACAGCATCTTCTACTTGTTTTCTTACATAACTATTTCCAAGTTTTCCTTTTGTTTGTCATTCAAATTGTGGTTCAGGGATCTTGATAGTAACGATAGCATACAATCCATCAGTTACATCAGAATATTGAAATTCTCAGATTTTTTTATTAATCTTGTCTTTTTCTTTCCCTATTTCATTAATGATATTCAATAATGCTGATTTAAATCAAAGTACGTGAGTTCCTCAATCGATAGTTGGGATATTATTTACAAAAGAGAGAATATGATCATTACTTGTATTTACAAATTCAAAAGCTATTTCACTCAAACAATCTTTTCCTTCTACCTTGAAATAGTGTTGAGAAGAAAGTGCTTGCTGTGAACCTACAAGATTTTTTAACCACGTTTTGATACCTCATTCAAAGTAAAATCTTTGTTTAAATCCTAATTTCTTGTTTATAAAATTAAACGTTATACCAGGAGAAAGATATGCTGATTGTTTCATTCTCGCAATTTCAATTGTTTGAGAAAATTCTACCGTTTCAAAAACAGTTGCATCAGGTTTAAATTTTACGGTTGTTCCCATTTTATCACTTTCTCCCATTAATTGGATATCTCCATCTGGGATACCTCTTTGATATCTTTGAAAATATTTTTTTCCATTTTTATAAACTGTCACTTCTAACCATTCGCTTAGTGCATTTACAACAGAAGCTCCTACTCCATGAAGTCCTCATGAGATTTTATATGCTCCTTTGTCAAATTTACCTCCTGCATGAAGAACGGTAAAAACAGTCTCTAAAGCTGATTTTCCTGTCTTTTCATGTTTATCTACAGGAATACCTCTTCCATTATCATGGATAGTTACTGATCAATCTTCATTTAAACAAGTTGTTATAGTAGTACAATGTCCTGCCATTGCTTCATCAACAGCATTATCTATGATTTCTTGTACAAGATGATGTAATCCTTTTGCATCAGTAGATCAGATATACATACCTGGTCTTAATCTAACAGGTTCCAATCATTCCAATACCTTGATATGCGACGCATCATAGTCTTTTGAATTTAAATCTGCCATACTTCTTATAGTAAACTAGTTAAAATAGTAATGTAGGAATAAAGTGTAATGAATAGTGAATAATGAATAGTGAATAATGTATGATTTTGTTTGATAATGGACTATTGTATATTACGATAGTTTATAAGGATAGTAATCCTTCGTTATTCATTTTTAGTTTTTCATTAGTTTTTTAATCATTAACATAATCATCGTCATTAAATCTGCTCATATAATCATCTTCTTCATCTTCATTTTCTTCTTTTATCTTTCTTCATTTTTTCTTATTTTTTCCTTCATTGGCTTCCATTTTAGCAATATCATCTTCGATTCCAAGTATTTTTTGTAATCCAGCATGTTCTTTAAGTTTTTGGATAACTTTTTGTTCAATTTGTCTTACTCTTTCTCTCGTAACATTAAATTCTTCTCAAACTTGTTCCAATGTATATCTTGGTCCATCGATTCCATATCTCATTTTCACGATTTTTGCTTCTCTATCGTCAAGCATTCCAAGAATCATATCGAGATTATTTCTCAATGTATTCTTTTCTGCATATTGATCTGGTCTTAAAGTATTTCCGTCTTCGATAAGATCGGCAAGTGTATCTCTTCCTTCATCTCAAACTTCTCTATCAAGCGATACATTTCCGAAAATAACTTCTTCAAGTTTTTTAATTTTTTTGATAGGAAATCCAAGCTTCTGACCAATTTCTTTTGAAGTTGGTACTCTTCATAGTTTTTGGAAGAGGAGTTGATATGTCTTATTATATGAGTTGATTTCATCAATCAGATGGACAGGTATCCTTACATGTTTCGTCATATCTGCGATTGCTTTGGTAATACTTTGTTTAATCCATCGAGTTGCATAGGTAGAAAATTTAAATTCTTTTTCTGGATCAAATTTTTCTATCGCCTTAATTAATCCAATATTTCCTTCTTGAATAAGATCAGAAAAACTCAATCTTGATCAGAAAAATCTTTTAGCTATACTAATAACTAATCTTAAATTTGATTCTATTAATTTCTTTTTTGCCTCATCATCGCCTTTTTTTACTCTTCTAGAAATATCTCTTTCTTCTTCGGAATTGAGAAGGGGAATTTTTGATATTTCATTAAAATAGAGCTTGATAAAGTCCTTATGTTGAGATTCAGAGGTATTTTTCTTAGTATCATATAATTCAATTTTCCCTAATTTACTTTCTTTTTTGGCTTCTATAGCTTCTTTTTCCAATATTTCTTCGATAGTAATAATCTTAATACTAAGCTTTTCAGCCAATTCATAAAACTTTTCAAGCATTTTTATGCTAAAATCTAGATCATCTACGTCTGAGATCACGTCTTCTTCATTGATAACTCCGGTATTATATCCATTTTGTAGAAGATCCTGTAGGGGTTTGCTAAGCTCTGCAACATCATCTTGGAAGCTATCTCGTAATTGCTTTTGGAGTTTTTGCATAGAAGACAAAAATAGGATAAAAGCTAGGTAATAAGTATATTTTAGCTATATGTACTATACATAAAGTATATATATTATTTGACATTTATATAAAAATATATATAATATATAAGTGTAGTGAAACCATACGCCTGTAAAGGCAACAAGAGAGGACTATATCTTACCAAAGATATGGTCTTTTTTGGTAGTATGAGGTTCATAATACACAAATAAAAAATAATCACTGACTCTCCAATGACAGAGAGAGGATAATAATTTATCATTCAATATCAACCCAAAAACTCATTGAAAACAACTCTTAAATGACTATATTGCTAAATACTTAATGATAAGTTATAAGTGTTAAGTTTTGAATTATAAATTTGTATTTCTGAATTCTGCATTTTACATTCTGCATTCATAAAAATGTTTCATTATTTTGTAGGAAAAATACGTCATCTAGGAGGAGAAACATTATTAAATAACGATATGTTTGGTATACAGGTTCATTATCTCGGAAAACAGAATCAGGGAGAATTTTTTTTATATCCACATCTTGATGACAATAAAAAGACTATTGTCTATTTTTGTTTTGATACAATCGAACAAAAAACATTATTCGAAAGTTTACTCAAGGTAAATGGTGTAGGACCCAAAACAGCATTTCAGATATCTCAGTTACCACCAGAAAATCTTAAACAAGCACTCAAAAACGTTGATGTGAAGTTTTTTCAAGCTATTCCGTGAATCGGGCCAAAATCAGCCAAAAAGATCGTATTGCAGCTGAGAGGAACATTTGATATAGAAGATATTCAGAGGATGGATATAGATCAGAAATTATACAAAAATATCGTTACATCGCTCAAGTGATTCGGCTATGGAGCAGATCAAGTCAAGGATAGTCTTCAAAAGTATGAAGGAACCGTTACCAAAGACAATATGTCAGAAGTTATTAAACGAATTATTTCTCAGATATAAAATAATTGTATATTATCAACATATTCTTTTATTTAAAATTGGAATCAAAAACGATTCTGATTTTTTTTGAAATAAAAAAACTTTGTCACATACCAGATGCATGCCACGGGATAGTGATCTAAATATACATGAAAAATCCAATCAGAACGAACCGAAATGGGGACCCACTCTTGTGGGGTTTGAGGTGAGTAAAAAGGTCATGCATATATGAAATATCCGTCCTGAGTACTGCATCTGGAAAGGAGTTTTGCATACTTTTGATCTCCAAAAGTATGTCTCCGAAGGATTTTAAAGTAAGTCCCAGCCGGCGAGGCGATAGAAAAAGTAAGTCTAGCAGAGCGTTAAAAAAGAAAAAATAAATAATTTGTTGATTTACATGAGATATAATACTTGTTATTGACTTTTACACTATATTATTTATGATACTAACATCATTAGTAAAATAAATTATAGCAATATTTTTATTTTTTACTAAACCGCATGAATTCAAAAAATCTCAAAAAGACGTATATTCAAACGTATGAGAATTTTTTTCTCGAAAATCAAACAATTGTTTCTACTCCATTTGTTCTCAATCGATCTGGAGATGTGCTCAATAACTATAGTGGCATAGGGATAAAGCAAAAGATCCCATTGCGTATGTATATGTGATATACAAAAAGTAACACCAAGTGAATTTCCGTCAATAAAATATATCATCTTGATATAAATGAATATCAATTTATAGAAAGTAATGCAGTCGAATACGCGCCGTATTTCACCGATATCAACAAAGAATTGGAAAAAAAATATGGGAAATCACTGGCTGGAGAAGAAGGTATTCAGATAAATATTCTTTCAGAATTACCTAGGGGAGTATGATTGTGATTTGGTTCTATTTTGGCAATGCTCATCTCGGTTATCGTCAATAGAATTTATGGAAAATTAAACAATAAAACTCTGCAAGAGGAAAAAACAAAATCCATCAATGAAGTGATAAATAATATATATAGTCCTATATATACAGTTTTTGTAGATGCGTTGCATTTTGATAAATCGGTCTATGGAATGGTATCGTCAGGGACCAAAATAGGTAGTTTTTTTGATGGATATTATCCTACGGTGACGTTTGCTGAAGATGGAGATAAATCATTGTTGCCAGAGACAGAAATACTCAATAGGTCATACGGGTTTAAGCTCAATCATTTGTTCAAATGACTGAGAGAAAATCCTTATTTGCCGATAGATTATGGGATTATATATTCTGGGAAACCAGTATTGCTAGAACAGATAGCAGGAAACAATTATAAGGCAAATCAAAACATCACCAAAACCATTAAATCTGATTTCAAAAAACTTTTTGGAGAAAATTTCGACAATCTCCATACAAATAGAATTCCTAGATTCTATAAATATTTTATCTCTCCAGAGACTGACGAATTTGATGCTACGTATGGGAAATTGATGTGATCTATAAGTCTCAAAATCATGTATTATATGTCCAAAATTTATTCTGAATCCTACGAAGAAACGCACATGATACAATTTCTTGAATCACTGAGAAAACTCAGACAAGGGGACTGTGTAACAAGAAATAGTTCAACAAATTTTTTGAAGTTTATAAAAACATTTATAGAAAATTTTCATGGTCCACAACAATATATCTCGCTTTCACCAAATGACAGTACTATTATGTGAGGATCTCTCGTATTTGCTATGCCACTTGAATGATTTAGAAAGGTGCTTATGGATGCGACAGAAAAAACAAACATGGATTTTATATCTTCTAAACTGATTTATCTCAATCGGGTAGATGGAGTAGAATATGAATGATTAAAATTTGAACAAGATCTGGAACAGTGAATGTATTCAGAATTTTTGGATTCTAGTAGTTGCATTCTCAAGATGTCTGATGGTAAAATACAGATAGGAAATTGTGATACTACAATAAAAAATTATAAAAAATGAATTCTCTTGGATATGATCAGCAATAAAATGTATATCAATGGGAGGAAGCTTACTTCAGAAGATATTCATTCTCAGACAGCGACAGTAGATATTCTTAAAATACTCATAGAAAATATAGGTAAAGATATTCCAAATAAGGAATTTTCTGTTTCAAGTTATTCCAAAAATAAAAATGATATGTTAGGTAAAATTATTTTACCACTCATTGCTCTTATAGAAAAAGAAACAGGTAAAAAATTGCCACTTATCTGTAAATGAAGTATGTATGATTTTTATCTTAAATTAAATTCATCAGACATAGATATAGCGATTATTGACAAACTCAATCGCCAGAAATAATTAATTAAACAATAATGATATAGTAAACTATATAGATAAGAACTGATAAAACTTTTTTCCTGGTTTTGTCAGTTTTTTTCTTTTTTGATATATTTATGACTAAGATGTGATTATCTTTTATCATAAAATGTTACATGGAATTATTCCAGATATTATACAAAAACATTCCTCAAAAAAAGAAAGTTTTTGCATTATTTCGTAAAAAAGAAAAACAAGATATTTCTAAATTTCTTCTCCAGATGATAAAAAATGTAAAAAAAGAAACACAAGATAATAGGATAGTTAATATTTTTTGTATACAGATTTACGATATGTTTTATTACGATATTATGTTCGGTAAAATAAAAATAACAAAAAAATTTCTCAGACTATTTGAAGAATTAGCCTTGCCTATGAGGTATGTCTGAGAACAAAAACGAAACGAAATTTTGAAAAAATTATGTAAAATAAAATTGAAAAATTAATTACAAGTTGAAAGTTACAGGTTATAGGAACAAATTTTTATTTACATACATCTTGCATGCAATTCGAAGACTTAGAAGTATGGAAAACAACAGAAAAGTTAATATTAGATGTCTATAAAATTTGTAAAGAAATAAAAGATTTTTGATTTAGAAATCAAATACAAAGAGCTAGTATTTCAATAGCCAACAATATCTCTGAGTGATATGAAAGACAGACAATAAAAGAAAAACAGAGATTTTTACGAATAGCAAAATGATCATGTTGAGAGGTGAGAAATATGTTACATTTTGGATTTAAATTGTGATATGTTTCAGAAAGACAATATAATGAATTATATGAGCAATGTATATTAATAAGTAAAATGATGTATGTATTTATAAAAAAAATAAATTAGGTTTTCTAACCTGCTCCCTGAAACCTGCTCCTTTTATCTTGTTTTATAGAGCCTATGGAATCCTTGTGAGATATCTTACAAAGAAAAAAACTCCAACTACATCAGCAGAGGAGTTTACAGAAAAAGGGCATAATATGGTGAATCTATAGATTATGCCTTATCATTTTTGGAAACTAAATATGTTATACTATCCAATATATATTTATTATCTGGATCTAATGAAAGATAATTTTTGTATACTTCTATAGCATCATTATCTCTATCGAGTGATTCAAGCATATATCATTGTATATAGAGTATTTCCAAAATTCGTTCTTTATCTCGTGGTAATGTATGGGTTTTTTTTATAGGATCTCGTCAACATACATCGAGAAAATCTTGGATTAAAGGGAGGGATTTTTCACTTTCTTTTAAATTATATAAAGAGTGTATATCGAAATATAATATTTCTTTGTAGTGTGCGTCTTCTAACATATTCGTAGTACGATCTACATGTAATATAGTATCAAATGCGGCATTTGCTCTTACATAAGCTAAATGATCTTCTTCAAGTCATGCTTTACTAAAAGAGGCCATTCAAGTATAATACCAAAACAAATCTTTTTGTTGAGAATCCATCTGTGGTTCATATTGTCATAGATGGTCAATTAAATCTAGTGTCTCATTAATAGTGCTTTTATTTGCTTCAGAAGCATGTTCTACTCTCCAGTGGATGAGGAGCATATAGGCATCTAGAGTATCATGAAAAGACAGTGATGTTTGATAATTTTTAAATATATAATCAATATCTTGGATTACTCATTCTTCATTTCAGTTTTCATTATGTGTCTCCATACTTTCCCAGGCATCATCTAGATCTGGATTATATTCGCGTGTTGCACGTTGTGAAAATGGAAAAATATATTTTTGAATGCTATTTTTTTTATGTATAGATACTTCTTGTGTAACAGGAGAATTATTATCATCTCATGAGAGAGCGATTCATAAACTTTCTTTTATTTGTTTTAATTCCTCAGGATTAGGAACTCTACCTCCATTAATAACCATTTTATCAATATTGTTCATCAACCACAAATCAATAATAAATGTATCATATATAGTATATCCAATACTCATGATTTTGTCAAATATATGGTAAAGTCTTACTTGAATTCAATATTAGATTTTATATGATACTTTAACCGAAAGCAGAAAGCTCAAAGCATAATAAAGTATCAATAATATATGATAAAACAAGTCTTTCATTATTCACTATTCATTTTTCATTTTTCATTAAGTTTGATATGAATATACGTAACTTTTGTATTATCGCACATATAGATCACGGAAAATCGACACTGGCAGATAGAATGCTAGAGATTACCTGAGCCGTCAGAAAAATCGATCATGCACAGATGTTGGATCGTATGGATATTGAGCAGGAAAGAGGAATTACTATCAAACTTACACCTGCAAGAATGCAGCGAAAGGGCTATGAATTCAATCTTATAGATACTCCATGACACGTAGATTTCCAGTATGAAGTCTCTCGTTCACTCGCAGCTGTAGAGTGAGCAATTTTGCTTATTGATGCAAGTCAGTGAATACAAGCCCAGACATTATCAGTATTATATCAAGCTATAGACCAGCATTTGACGATTATTCCTGTTTTAAATAAAATCGATCTTCCGGCAGCAAATCCCGATAGAGTAGCACACGAAATAGAAAATGTGATCGGAATCGATAAGTCAGAAATCATCCAAGTGTCAGGTAAGACCTGAGAAAATGTTGATGCAGTCTTAGATGCAATCATAGAAAGAATTCAGGATCCTGAAAGTTTCAAAAAATCTCATCCGAAAAAATTCTGGCCAATAGGACAGGATCAAGCTCAAATAACATGAATTTCCAGGGCGCTTATTTTTGATTCAGTATATGATCCGTACAAGTGAGTATTGGCATATGTAAAAGTTGTTGATGGTGAAATAAAAGCAGCACAGAACTTACATCTTATTCATACAGACAATGATATAACTCCTACAGAAGTAGGATATTTTACGCCTGATTGTAAGGTAGATAAGGTACTTAAGGAGTGACAAATAGGATATATCGTTACCGGAGAAAAATCCGTAAGAGATGTAAGTATCGGAGATACAATGATCAAAGACGAAAGGTCAAAAGGTCAAAATCAGACCACTATGCAAAATCTAGTCATTCCAGGATTTAAAAAAGTGAAACCATTTGTATATGCAGGAGTATATCCGATTGATACTACGGACTATGATAAACTCAAAGATAGCTTGGAAAAATTATCTATCAATGATAGTGCGATAGAGTATGAGTTAGAAGATTCAAAAGCATTGGGATACGGTTTCCGCTGTGGATTTTTATGAATGCTCCATATGGATATCGTAAGAGAAAGATTATCCAGAGAATACAATATGGAGACAATTTTTACTATTCCGACAGTAATATATCTGATCAAAACAAAGAACCTTTCAGTAGACCAAATTAAATCCTGAGCCAATATCACGAACTTATTAAAATCCTGATTATATAAACAAATTCTCTGACTGAATACAACTCATGAAGAAGCAGAAAAAAGAAAAGCAGAGCTCAATTCTTGGTTGGTAGTGAAGTCATGATGAGATATGATAGACCAGTGACTGATAGATGAAATACGAGAGCCGATAGCGTCGGTAGAAGTGGTATGACCGCATGAATATGCTGGTAATATTATGGCACTTTGTCAGGAATATAGAGGTAGATTGATTAATATGGATTATATCGATGAAACGAGAGTCGTACGACATTATGAGTTGCCGATGGGAGAAATAATTATAGATTTTTATGATAGATTAAAATCTGCAACCAAAGGATATGCAACGATGAATTATGAATTCAAAAAATATGCACCAGCAAATTTGATCAAATTGGATGTATATATCAACAACGAAAAAGTCGAGGCCTTAAGCCGAGTTATCCACAATGATAAAGCGTATTATCTTGGTAAAGAAGTAGTAGAAAAACTCAAAAAAATGATTCCAAGACATATGTTTGCTATTCCATTACAAGCAGGTATCTGAGGTAAAATGATCGCAAGAGAAAATATTTCCGCTATGAAAAAAGATGTCCTCGCTAAGTGTTATGGGTGAGATGTAAGTAGAAAAAGAAAGTTATTAGCGAAGCAAAAAGAAGGAAAAAAGAAAATGAAAGCGATTGGTAGTGTAAATGTTCCATCTGATGTATTTATAAAAATGGTCGCCAGAGGCGACTAAAGTCGCTAGGGGCGACTAGTTACTGTCATTGCGAGCAAAGCGAAGCAATCTAGTAAAAAGATAAGATTGCTTCGTTATTTCATTCCTCGCAATGACTAAAAAATAAAAAAATCCGCCATTACGGTGGATTTTTTTATATTTTCAACTTGCTCCCTTCAACTTGCTCCCTGTAACCACGCGAAGCGGTTTAGTACGAATAGAAACTAAATACTATAGTACCACTATAGCTTCCTGGAGGAGTTCAACCAGGAATAAATATTTTGATCCATGGTTTATCTCAATATTTGTTAATAAGTCATTTATTATCTATATGGGTTTCTTTATATAGGTAAGTGATAGGTAGTAATATATTGGTATAAGTACTCAGTATAGAATTTATAAGTATATGATTCCCTGTGATTCATTGGATATATTCGGGTATAATATTTCCAGCTTTGAGATAAACTCAAGTAAGTTTATTTCCTGTAGAGCCATAGATGCCGTCACATTGTATAGTAGTATAATACCCAGTAATATAGCCTTGCATATCATCCACTCGAAAATAATTACTAAATTGTCCGCTGAATTCCTGATCACCTGGAGAAGCAATAATAGTTCATAAATTCACATTCGCAGGAGTACCATGTCTGATGCCTATACCAGTTACTTCAAGAGAAACTATTGCGGTAGCTGCATAGGTATCATATAATAGTGGTGAAATCAATACAATAATAATTCAACTCATTATAAAGAAAATATTTTTTTTGTTTTTATTCATCTTTTGATAGGGCAGATAAAATATCATCTATTTAGGTAAAACATATCAAAAATCAAATAAAAATATAAAAAAACACCCTATAAGGGTGTTTAATTGTGTGATCGTATTTAATAGGGACGTCTCTAAAATACTAAATTAAGCTGGATCTGTAATAGTCATAACTGCTGTATAAGCATTTACTGGAGAATAAGCTGGTACATTTACTGTCATACCATCTGGTGCATAAGTAAATGAACATGTATTAAGACCTACTTTTGAGATAATTGTTTCAGCTACATCAAGTGTACCACCAGCTCCTAAAGATAAACCATTACAGTTACCTGCAGTTTGTGTAATTGATCCTGAAGGTGTCCAAGTAATGTTCATTGGAGCGATTATACCTGTTGTAGCACCAGTCAAAGCTGTAGATTGTGCAAGCATTTGAGATCCCCAAGTTGCTGCGAAATCATTACATGCAAATGAACCAGTCCATGAATCACCTGTAAGAAGAGTAGCTGATATTGCAGTTGGTGTTGAACCGAAATCTACAGCTGTTGGATACTGTGAACATGAGAATGCACCAGCAGTAACTGACAATGTTACGTTAGCAGTTGCAGCACTTGCTTTGTTGATTAAAGTTAATGTTCCAAGAAGCGCTACTACTAAGGTAGCGATTACTACGAAATTTTTTTTCATTTTTTGTTATAAAAATATAAAAGAATAAATAGGGTATGCGATCACGATATAATTATAACCTCTTTTTCAAAAAAAAGCAAATTTTTGAGTACTTTTTTTTGAAAATGGTTATAAAAGATTAAAAATATCTTGATTTTGTATAGGTGAAAAGTACCTTTTGTATTTGTATTTATATTGTTATATTTTATCTTATTTTTATAGCAAAATGTCACAAAAATTATGATTATTTTTTACATTTCTTTTGTTTTTTTCGGTAACATCTGTATATGCTCAAACTTGAAATCAACAAACCTGATCGGAGCAAATTATCAAACCCAGTATTCAAGTTCAAGCATTCAGTAATCTTCGAGCGAGACATTGTGATCAATGATTGGAAAGTGAGCTTTTAACTGTTCAATCTTCTTTAGTATTAAATATTTCAGAAAGTAAGACTCTTTGTAATGTATTTATTAATGATTGAGATTTTCCTATAAAAGTAAAATATTCATATGTAGATTCTTCTATATGAGATATGGGTACATCAAATTGTGATATAGCTGGTTCAATTTTTCCTAGTCTTATTTCTATTCCAGAACCTACTACATTTACTATACCTGCAAATTCTAATATTGTAAGATATGATAAAATGTTTTTACCTCCTGGTATGAGTTGATGAATAATACGTGGGTGTTTGGGATATGGAATAGTATCTTTGGAGACAAAACCTGGTGATGAAGTTTCTATGTTTAAAATAGAAAATCGTAAAGTAATATTATATGACGTTCTTGTAGGTGGTCAGACAAGTATAGAAAATTCAGTATCTTTAGAGCCTCAAAAAAGTGATGTATTTACAACAAATAAAAAGATAAAAATTGCTTTAAATAAAGAATGAGGTGTTGTTGTTTCTGCTACTATTAAAAATAATGGTAATGTGGATCAGATGATTGTTTTGTCAGGTAAAATATATAATTTTTTGTGATTTGAAAAAGAATTTTCTATAAAAGAAACAAAAATTTGACCTTATCAGACAATAGAATTTCCTATTATAATAGACGTGATTCCTTCCTATAAATGAATTTTTGATTTTAAAGTTTCTATTTTACATACACCATCACTCGCTTTTGAAAATTTTAATTTACCAGAAAACTCACTCAAATGAGGTGTATTTTATGAAACATGAAAGTTTTTTATATTTTCTCGATATGCTATCTGAGTAATCGCTTTTTTACTTTTGATACTTTGGCTCTTAATTAAATCTATTTTACCTAGAAGAAGACAGCAACAGGAAATACAGCAACAATAATATTTTATTATTTTTATTTTATTATTTTTATTTTTGATGAAAAAAATATTATCATCTCTTATATTTATTTCTATATCGTTACCATTATTTACTCTAGCAAGTAATATTATTGGTAATGATAGTGATAAACCTATTGCAGTAGCTGCTTCTTTTACTATCCCTGATCAATGAAATCTTCAATATATAAATCTTGGATTTTGTGATGAAGAGATGAAAAATGTAAGTAAATATAATGTTACTAATATCAGACCATGACAGACAAAGCAAATTTGTATGATATTTGCCAATGCATCTTCTGGCGACACTATTGATATCACATCGTCATTTGTAGATTCAGAAATCGTTGATGGAAAAATTGCTTGTTCTATCGGTGTAAATACTGGTATTTCTTTGACTTCCTTACTATCATTCAATCCTAAGGACTATACTTTTACATTAGCTCCACAAGAAAAACTCGTAAGAAAAGCAAGTATTACTATACCAAAAGATATGACATGAACACTCAATGGTTGTATATGATATCAGCTTGATTTGAAAAAACCTGATAATTATACTGGACTATTTTTTGTTGTAAGGCGTCATGTTGGGCTTATGAGAGTAAATATTACATGAGATGTATACAACTTTGGTTGGCTGGATGATATCAAATATATATATAAAGATAACCAAATATTTGTATTAAAGATCATTGCTTGAATGATATGATTATTATTAGTTTATTATATTTCTGTTTCTTTTACATGAAAGAAAAAAGAAAAACAAGCTAAAAAATAATTTTAATCACATATAGAAAAAACTCCCATTACGGGAGTTTTTTCTATAAATAACATTGAAACCTTCTACAATAACACTACATTCTGATTATATTTATAACTTCATGATTCTTATGACACGAACCAACTTATTCATACGATATTTCCTCCTGATAAATCTTTTCACTTTTTTTGTACGAGGAGTAGATAAGTACAAGGCTTCTGCACATAAACGAAGAATTTCTGAAAAGAATCTACTTCGATTTACATGATTTGGATGACGATTGGGAGCCGTACTTGGTATGCAAGCTTTCCGTCATAAAACAACCAAAGGAAATTTTCTTACAAAATTTTGGTTAATCGCTGGAGTTTGGATTATAGTCACTATAGTGCTTTTGTTTTCTTTGTAAATCATGTCTCAAGATATCAAAAAAATCCAACAAAATATTCTTTCCTGGTATGCTAAAAATGGCAGAAAACTTCCTCGAAGAGCAACTAGAGATCCGTATGCGATTCATATCTCTGAGGTGATGTTGCAGCAGACACAGGTTGATAGAGTGATTCCGTATTTTCATAAACGAATGAAAGATTTTCCTGATTACAAAACTTTGGCAAAAGCTTCGAAAACAGACTTACTCAGTCATCGATCAGGACTTGGATTCAACAGCAGAGCGTTAAGATTACAACAATGTGCTCACGAAATAGTTACAAAGTACAATTCACAAGTACCCAAAGACAGAATTAAATTACAAAAATTACCAGGGATTGGGCCATATACCTCAGCAGCTATCATGGCATTCGCATGGAATTTGCCGGTTCCTGTTATTGATACAAATATAAGAAGAGTATTAATCTTCTTGTTTAAGCTTCCTGAAACTATCACAGCTAAAACGCTCGAAACTTTCGCAGAGACCGTAATCCCCACATGAAAATCTCGTGACCGACACAACGCACTTATGGACCAATGAGCATTGCTTCTCACGGCTCGTAAGACAAAGATAAAGTCACTTTCCAAACAATCAAAATTCGAATGATCTGACAGACAAGTCCGCTGAACACTATTAAAACAATTAGTTAAAAGTTGAAGGGTGCAAGTGGTGAGTTTGAAAAAAGATTTTCCACACAAAAATGTCGAAAAAATTATTAATGATATGAAAAAAGAAAAGTTGATTAAAATCAGTAAATGAGTAATACAAATTGCAGAATAATGTCATTGCGAGGTACGAAGCAATCCAGTTTTATATATAAAATATATTCATATGAATAAATTGTGATATGTATATATTCTAAGTAATAAGAAAAATTGAACTTTGTATGTCGGAGTAACTAGTGATTTGATAAAAAGAATCTATGAACATAAAAATAAGACTATACCTTGATTTTCCAGTCAATATTGATTAGATAAGTTAGTGTATTATGAAGAATGTTGAGATATAAAAAATGCTATAGCAAGAGAGAAACAGCTTAAATGATGAAATAGAAAAAATAAATTACAACTTATTGAAAATATAAATCCACAATGGCGTGATTTGAGTGAGTGACGAAAATAATTAATACTGGATCGCCACGCTACGCTCGCGATGACTAAAACATACAGGTCATTGCGAGGCACGAAGCAATCCAATACTGAATACTCACGATGATTTTTTTAATGTCTATCATAGAAAAATGCTCTATTTCATTCCAACCCCAATCTGAAACAAAGACGATATCACGGTTCGTGCGATTAAGCTTTTTCAGTCGCTTGAATTTTTCGTATGTGAAGATACCAGAACTACGATGAAACTTATGAAAATGTACGAGATTCCTTATAAGGATAAAACATTTTTTTCACTTACAAGTTTTACATCTGACAACCAATTGGCTCGTTATGTAGATATTTTGAAAATGAGCGATATCGGTCTTGTCTCTGAAGCGGGGACGCCAGGATTATCTGATCCAGGAAAATCTATGATTCAACTGTGTAACAAATATGATATTCCTTATACGATTTTACCAGGTGCGAATGCACTTGTTCCAGCAGTCGTAGGAGCATGATTTGATACTTCAGAATTTATTTACTTAGGATTTTTGCCAACGAAAAAAGGAAGACAGACCAAAATAAAAGAAATTTTAGAATCTAAGATCCCAGTTTTCGTGTATGAATCAGTTCACAGGATGGAAAAATTATTGAAAGAACTTTCTCAGGCTTGATTCACGGGACAGATTTCTATCGCGAGAGAATTGAGTAAGATGTTCGAACAACATTTCACATGAACGGTAGAGGAGGCCTTGGAAATGATCACAACAAAAAAACTCCCAATCAAGGGAGAATTTGTCGTTGGAATAAAAAATATCTAATTATTGTATTTTTTCTCTGATATATATTACATCTCATTTCTTATTAGGAAAATTTAGTGGATCTACCAAAGGTACACCATCAGCATCGCTAATTTCGATGGTTTTTCATATAAATTTTTTTTGTGCTTTTTGTAGAGCAACAAATTCCTGGGGATTAGTACCCAACATATCTTTATCGATAGTGTATTTATATATGTTTCGTTGTTTATCTCTGCTTTTATTGAGATATTGGAGATTATTGATTTGTTCTATTTTTTTCTCTTTAGGATTGTATGTGATATAGTCTTTGAGTCAATAATTCTGAAGTTGTGATGTAGTGTAATGTATATATTGTTTATAGGTAATAGGTTTGTTATCTATAGTAATAGAAAGTTTTTGAGCAGAAGTTTGTACAATATCTAAAGGAACTTGTACTCATTCAATTGTCACTGATCAATTACTTTTCATTTTAATAATTTCATTATTTGTATTTTTTGAAAAATCAGGAAGTGGATCTCATGTGTAGGTGTTTGTAAGTACCCAATATTTTACAACAGGCCAGAGATAATCATTTAGAGCTCTTCAAGAATATTTTCTTAGTGCATTTACCCGTCTATCTTTTCCAGGTTCTGTGGAATTATATACATTTTTTAAAAATCTTGCTGAACAATCAAGTCCTATAATAGGATGAAATCTATCGTCATAAGAAATAAGTTTTTTTACATCATCATATTTATCTAATACTTTATTAATTTCTTTCCCATGTTTAGTATCTCTCATTCATGTTGTATATCTTGGTAATGTTTTCAATCAAAAATCTGCAGCATTTGCTGCCTGGATATGAATTAATCATAAACCACCATCTCATCAAAGATTTGGCATAGTTGGATCTCCCATTCATTCTTGTGCCATCATAGCTAGAAGTAATCATCTAGGAATATTATATTTATCTTCAACTGCATCGGTAGCAGCTTTCCATCTCATACATCTCAAAATTCTTCATTTAGCAGAATATTTGTCTGGTAAATCAATACTTATTTTTTTCTCTTTATTTATTTCTTTATATCACAAATCAATAGGTTTTTCGCGGATATTAAAAGGTTTTGTCGTGAGAATATTATTTTTCAAGACATTTAAAGAAAGCTTAGTTTCTTTTTTTACCTCAAATTCCGTAAAATTTGATTCATAAGTATTTGGTATTTCTAATGCCATATATTTTTAGATTGCAAAGATAAAATAGTAAAAATTATTTTGCTTTCAGTTCTTCTTCCATAATTAATAAGAGCATAAGATTAGCAACAATTGTCTTATGAAGACTTGGAATTTCTTTAGTTGTTAAAAGTTTTGTAAGTGGTCTTTTTTGAGTTTCAATATATCATTTTTTTGGATTATTGTCAGAATCTAGTACATATGCCAATCTTCCTTGTCTATCTATATTGCCATTATAAATTTCAAATTGTTGATTAATAAGACGATGTATATCTGTACCTATTAAATTTAATCCCAACATTTTCATTAATGGTTTTTTAGGGGTTACTCAAAGAAGTTTTTTGATATGAGGAAGAAATAATTTCAAAATATCTTTGTGGGGTATAGTATTTTCTCAATATTCTGCTAAAGGATCCTCAATAATGAAAATAACATTTTTTATAAATTCATCATCCATTTTATCTCGTAATTTTTTTTCTGCAAAATCTCAAACGCTCTTATATAATACTTCCTTATCATAAGGAATTACTTCATTTCATAGAAGATTAGTAAGATTGTGATTATAATTGTTTTTTGATTTTTTTTCCATGAGAACTATTGAAAAATTAAAGGAATTTGTTATAATATTATACATAAAATTCTTTATTTGTCAAAAAATGGATGAGTAAAAAATTAATTGTTTGGCTTGTCGGTCTTCTGCTTCTTATGATCTGACTTATTCTCTGAGATGTGAAGATAGAATTAGGTACATTTTCGCCTCAAGCAAGTACAAAATCAATCACCAAACAAGTAACTAAGTTTCAAAATATTAACTGATTTTTTTATCGTTCACCAGGGGAGAGTCTAAGTAAAGAATTAGCGAGTTTTTCATCAACCAAACAAAGTTTAGATCTACGAACTTACGAATTTACTCAAAAGGATTTCAAAACAACTATAAAGAGTCTCGCAGAAAAGGATGTGAATGTCAGGATAATAGTCGAAGATAATAAATTCCAACAATTTCAAAATACACTCAAAGTTTTGAATCAGGAATTTTCTTGATATAAAAATATTCAGCTCAAATCTGATAAACAGATGGGGACAGAATATCAGCACGCAAAAGTTAATCTTATTGATAGCGGATTCATCATTCAAACTGCTAATTTAACAAATACTTCCTTCGCTTCCAATCGTGAACACTTTTTTCAAAGCGATAATTCATGAGTTCGAAAGAGCTTACACACGATATTTGAAAAAGACCGAATTTGAGACAAAATCACGATGAAAGATATTCATCCAAATCTCGTAGTTTGTAATATCAATTGTAGAGGAGTGATCGAGCAATTATTACAATCAGCCAAAGAGTCTATTATTATCCAAACTCAATATATTACGGATGATGCGTTGCGAGCGATTCTCAAGACGAAAAAAACACTTCCGGAATTTAAACTTCTCGTAGCTGATGTAGATACCAATGATGAACTTATTCGTTATTTTGGAGATATTTCTGCAAGAAAATTTAAGACATATTATAATCACACCAAGATGATACTTATAGATCACAAGACTTTATTGTTGGGAAGTATGAATTTGTCTTCTAATTCTTTGGACAAAAACAGAGAAATTTGAATTATCCTCCTAGATACATGAATAATAAAAACCTTTTCTGATCAATTTATCCAAGATTGGACTACTTCGACTAAGGATTAAACCTTATTTCTAATGGGAATTGACTTCTATATAGAAATATATATCATCTTAAACATAAACAAAAACCTAACCAAAAACTAACGAAATATGAAAAACATTTTAATTATTACCGCCATGGTACTGCTTGTATCCAATATATTTGCGCAAGATGTTTTTAAACAACAAAAAGCAAATAAAAAAATTACAAGCATTAAATCTTTTACTGTGAATTCTGATATCAGTATTGAATATCAAGAAAACACACCAACTAACTCAGTAGTCGCATGTATTAACAATACAAAACACGATATGTGTTTTAACTTACCCAAACAGTATAGATACTTTATAAATCTAGATGTAATAAATCAAATCAGTGTATCAGGTTTTGGGATTAAAATTAGTTTTTAGTAGAGTTAATATGTAGTTTTATGAAAGGATTGGTGAATTCACTAGTCCTTTTTTAAATAAAAATTACTCTTGACTTATATATAATAATATGTATTATAATACACACAAATAAAAAATTAATAGAAACTAAAACTAAAAAAATGAAACACATACCAAAAATTATCGCAATGGTATTGTTTGTATCTAATATATATGCACAAGATACTTTACAAAACCAGCAAGAAAAATCACAATTGTATAAAGAATTAGTTCAATTTATTGGCTATTCAAAAATCAATAATACAGAAATTGTTAATATTGAGCCAACTAATACATTGGATACCAACATTAATTACAAAAAAAAGCCTTTCAATAAAATAATTCTTTCATTTGTTGAAAGTATAGAAAAAAATTTCTATTTTAAATTATCTAAAGATACAAATGAGCCATTAATACTAAAATTGGCATATCAGAGTTCAAATTCACTTTTGTATGTAGTTCATATAGAAAAAACATCTGATAATTTTAAAGAAATTGCTATATATAACATAACAAAAGATAGGTTTAATAAACCAGATAATGATGATGATTTGGATATAATAGCAAGAATAAGAGTTAATATCTCTAACGTTAATAGATTATATGAAGATCATCAATTTGCCTGGGAAGAAGATATAGTGCAAAATCTTATATCCGAGATGATTATACTCAATAATAGTATGGCGAACTTTTAACACGTAATATAATCAATACTTTATAAAAAGCTTAGTGCATTCACTAAGCTTTTTTGCTACTAAAAAATATAGATAATAAATATATTTTTTGATTTACTTTTATAGTCTTAAAATTTCTCTCAAGAGAGATTGACTTTTATAGGTATATATGTATAAATACATAAACAAAATAAATAAAAAAAATAGCCTATGAAAAAAATTATTATCGCTCTTTGTTTAGGTTTCAGTATGAGTGTATACGCTCAAAATGCTGAAGATACAGTAATACGTCAAATAATAGAAGAAGACTATCTCGTTAATCTTTTCCAAAATGCTGATGTTATTTATTGTAAAGTTGACGATGTGGATGACTATATTGCTGTAAAAAATATGGAAGTATCTTTCTATGTTGATTCTGCATTGTTTTTGACGGCATTTATTGAATCAAATCAGTACGAGAAGAAAAATACATCATGTATGCTTTGGTGTACATATGTAGAATTAAATGATTCAAGTGGACATATGCTTAAAATTGCTTATCAAACACCTGCAAGTCCACTTAAGGATGATGAAGATCCATTAAATGATTTGGATGCCCTAAAGCTAATTTTGGATAGTTTACTCCAAAAAACAGCACTTGTGGATTATTCAAAGGATACAAGAATCTTTTTGGACATTCATCAAGACTAATTAAATTATTAACTTTTGACTCTTCGATATTTTCGAAGAGTTTTTTTATTTGAGACGCAATGAAAATATATTATTGAAAATACTATCCACTTGTATAAGAGTAATAACATAGATTTTACTTTTTTATATATACTATGTTAGAAGTCATTATTCCTTTCCAAAAACTTTCAGAGAAAGCAAAAGTTCCATCACAAGCCACATTTTCTGATGCTGGATATGATTTATTTTCTGTAGAAGCACATACGCTCAAACCAGGAGAAAGAAAATTATATAAAACAAATATATCTACAGCCATCCCTCATGGATACTATGGAAGGATAGCACCACGTTCAGGATTGGCTTACAAACATGGTATAGACGTACTTGCTGGAGTTATAGATTCTTGATATAGAGGTGATATTGGTGTTATATTAATAAATTTTTGAACTGAAGAATTTGTTGTAAATGAAGGAGATAAAATAGCTCAATTTATTATAGAAAAATGCCACTATATAGAGTGGCAAGAAGTAAATGAACTCCCTGAAAGTCAAAGAGGGGAATGATGATGGGGAAGTACAGGACAAAAATAGATAATAGTTCCAGGTTACAAGTTGAAAGTTACAGGAACTTGTTCCCTGCTACTTGCTCCTTGTATCTTGTTTTTATTCTATAAGTGTTTTCCAATTAGTTTTATACCATTCATATTTAGTTTTAAATTCTTCTTTTGGGGTAATAGTTATTTCTAGTTCAGCAAATTTTTGGCGAAGAATTTCGAGATTTTCATCTTTATCTAAATCTGTAGAAAGGATCTCTAATTCGATGACATATCCATATCCTTTGGTATAATCTAGGCTTACTTCTATGCCATCTCGATCAAATTGTAAACATTTTCTTATCCATGTAATTTCAATCTCATATCATAAATTTATAAAAAGTTGTTGAAGTTTATCAAAATCTTCCTTATCAAATTTGATTTCAATTTCTTCTCTATGGTCATCATGAAGTGCTCATTTTTTCATCCATATTTTGGAAAAAAAGTTATTTTTTTGAATCCTTAAATCATGACCTCAAGTAAAATAATGAGTAATTTGATTATCTTCTTTGAGAAATTTTGCCTTCTGATCAAAAAAATTTATCAGCTGACGATATTTCTCTTCATCCACGAAGGATCTGAGCTCTACTTCTATATTTTTCATTGCTATTAATCAATAATTAAATATAAAACTCATGATTTATCATATTAATTTTTCAGAGCTATGCAAAAGGAAATTATCATAAAAAATAATAAACAAATTGAAAATATTAGAATATCAGGTAAACATCTGACGACGCTTTTACGTTTGTTATATACCAAAGCAAAAGCTGGTATTGCGCTTATAGAATTGGAATTTGTGGCGGAACATTATATCAAAACCAACAACCTCAAATGAGCATTTAAATGATATCAATGATTTCCAGCAAATTTATGTTTGTCGGTAAATGATTGTGTAGTACATGGAATACCTGATCAATATGTATTAAAAAATGGAGATGTACTCAAAATAGATTGTTGAATTACCTACAACGGATGAATTACTGATTCTGCTATTACTGTCATTATCTGAGGTGAATGAGCAAATCCACTGTGACATGAATTGGCAAAAACCACAAAAAAAGCACTTGATGAATCAATCAAAAATATCTGACCAGGAAAAGCTATTTTTGGATTTTCCCATAGTGTATATCAAATAATTACCAACGCAGGATTTTCCGTATTGGGAAAACTTACCTGACATGGAGTAGGAAATAAAGTACACGAAGCACCACATATTTACAATACATCAAATCCTGAAATGAAAAAAATATTTTTTCAACCAGGGATGGTTTTGGCATTTGAACCAATTACTGCGGTAAGTTCGACTGATTTTGCACATAGACCAGGAAATGATTGGAACTTATATTGCAAAGGAAAAGATCTTTGAGCACAACGAGAATATACAATTCTCATCACCGATACATGATACGAGATACTTTCATGAATAACTGAAGATTTATTTTAATAGTGCTACTATATGATTCTTTGAATCGATCCAGGCGTTAGAAAATTATGATATGCATTGATAAATAAGGATCTCAGTATTGTAGATTCAGGTATTTTGTTGTCAGAAATAAAATCTCCTACAAGAATAGATCAGTTTGAAAGAATGAGAGAAATAGAGGAATACTTCACTAAATTATGTAAAAAACATACGATACAGACTATGTGTATGGAGAAACTTTTTTTCACGAAATTTAATCAAAACAACGCAGAATTTGTCTACGGTATCAGAGCAATACTTATTACACTATGTCTGAAATATAAGATAAAGATAAAAGAATATACACCTATAGAACTCAAAAAATTTATCACCGGAAACGGTAAAGCAGAAAAACAATTGGTACAAAAGTGTATAATGAAATTATATAATCTCAAGGATTTTCCGGAATTCAACGATGCAGCCGATGCGTTGGCATTAGCTTATATAGCATCAAAAACAAAATAGTTACAGGTTGAAAGTTACAAGTTACAGGTTTTTTTTTATTTGCTCCCTGTAACCTGCTCCTTGTTTCTTTGTAAAATTTATTTATTTTCTTCTACTTCTTCTTGAATTTCTTTGATTTTTTTATTTTGTCTCTTGTTTTCTTGTTCCAATTGATGTGTTAATTTTTCAGCATCTTTAACTTCTTTATGATATGCATGGATACTTGTCTGAAGCATTTTTTTTAGTTTAGATTGAAATACCAATCATGTAAATCCGATAAATAACGGAGCACCCATAAATCCATAAAATACTGCAACTATTTTACCAGTCACCGTAAGAGGGGCCATATCTCAATATCCGATCGTAGACATTGTCACTGAAGTGAAATAGAGCGAGTTAAAAAAACTCCATCATTCTGAAGCATAAAATAAAGTAGTTCATGTAAAAATAACAATAAGAATAATTATAACAAAAAAAAGTATTGTATGCTTAGCTATAAAAGCATTGAGATATTTTTTGATGGTGTGAAGTATATTCTGCATTACATTATAGTATAAGATATAAACATATAGTAATTGTAATTAGAAACGAAAAAAATGCAAATTTCTCTTCGAATTACTTTTAAGGAAAAATTTCATAGATACATTCTTCAAAGAGAAATTTATAAACAAATTTTATTATATAAAAAGATACTTAAGAATTTGATTTATTCATCTTTTTTGAAAAAGATTTCTCTGTATAAGAATTATAATTCTATATGTATTAATTCAATCGGCCCCCCTCCACTTGTAATTTTTACTCAAATCCCTATATCAAAGAAGATCTTTTATCTGGTCTTCTTTTTCTATGAATCTAGAAAAGTTGTTTGGTAGTAAGACAAAAGTCGATATCCTAAAATATCTTTTGTTTAGAAGACAAGGAATATCAATGAGAGCGCTTGAAAGTGAAATTCAGCGGACTTTTCCTGCAATCAAAAAACAAGTAGATTCTTTAAATGAATCAAATGTGATCAATGTGAATAAAGAGTGACAATGATGGGCAATATCAATCAAACCAGAATTTCATGATACATTAAAAAATGTATTTTATTTCTGACTTCAAAACGATCTTGTAACCCTTTTCACGACCTATGAAGTGATGATCGACCAGTATTACTTCGGAAAAAAATTCAATAGAGATCTGGAAATGGATCTTGTTGTAGTATATAAAAATTGTGAGAAACCTCAGATAGATATGATCAAAGAAAATATAAATGAAATATTCAGAGCATATTTTATAGAGATAGTTTCCGTAGTATTTATGGGTCTTGAAGAATGGCAAAAACGTGATAGATTGGCAGATAGATTCGTCATTCAGATCAAAAAAAGCCTCATTCCTAAGAAATAATGCTAAGTGTTAAGTTTTAAGTGTTAAGTGAATGATTTCTCTATATGGGCTATTGTATATACGATAGTTTGTAATAAAAAAATAAGTCCTACATTATTCATTTTTCATTATTAATTATTCATTATCGATGTTGTCACCAGAGGTACTAGCTGAACAAGTCATGGGGTATGTAGTTTGAGCATCAGAACTTATACCGACACTCAATCCTTCTTCCAAAAAGTCATATTCTGTAGCGATCCTTCCTCAAGGGCCGCATTTTTATACTGGATTGCTTCAAGCTGCTGGGTATCTTTTATTAAATAATCAAAAAAAGAACTTACTTATACTTTCTCAACAATCAGACGATAAGAAAAATATTCTTATTGATACCATTGATTATGGTCCTATAATTGGACAAACTTGGAAAAATTCTGCTACCAAAATAAATAGTATTGTTCGTAGTATTGGTGCTAAAAAATGACTTTTTCAGCAAAAACCATTATCCGATCAAATAGATTTTCAAATACCATTTTTTAGAGTTATTATCGGCAACGAAAAATTATTACATATAAGTATAGGAGATAATATTTCACAAATTCAGATAAAAAAATTGTGACTTTGGATACATAATCATATTAATCAATACAATGTCGTTATTCTTACTAATATTGAACTTTCTAAGTCTATGAAATCCAAAAAATCTGAAGAACAAGATCAGATAGCAAAAATTATACAAACAAAATCACAATCCACACCACTACTTACAACGTTTCAACAAATACTTGCATTACAAAAAAAGAAACCAGAAATTATTGCTTATGTAAATCCTGGTGATTTTGGTAAAACTAAATCTTTGACAACTAGATATATCTGTGCTGTTTGATAAATTAATTAAAAATTAAGAATGAAAAATGAAAAATGATCGAATTGTATGCTTATTAACTATAGTAATCTACTATAGTATATAAAGAAACAAAAATCCGACATTATTAATTATTCACTATTCATTATTCATTAGTTTTTTCGTCATTTCCCCTTGAAAACACCTCTAATTTTGGTACAAGTATGTCACCAAACTTTTTTTTTATTATTGAAAAAAAGCAATATGATGAAATTTATATATGATAGTCTAGAAACTGTCAAAAAATTAAAACATCCTACCAAAAAAGATTTTATCAATCTTACGATTGCAATCTTTGCTGCTATTGTACTTGCAGGACTCTACTTTATCGCAGTTGATACCATATTTTCTGGTATTTACAAACGATTTTATAGTATCATGCAATAATATTTAGAGCAATTTAAAGTGTATCCTAAATTATAGGATTTTATTGTTTAATCGTATCAAGTATGCAAAAATCAGAAACAAATACCTGAGAGATCAGAAGACAGATTGAAGATAATAATTTTAAATGGTATGTATTAAGTGTAGTATCTGGGCAAGAAGAACTTGTAATAGAAAATCTAAGAGAAAGAATGAAAAAACAAGATCTTGAAGCAACAGTAGAGGACTATATGTCACCTATGATTAATGAATCTTCACTCAAAAAATGAGAAAAAATCATCAAACAAAAAAAACTTTATCCTGGATATGTATTTGTTAAATCACATATGAATGATAAAATATGGTATGTTATCAGAAATACTCCATGAGTAAGATTGATAGTTGGAGCTGAGACACGTCCTATTCCATTGACTGATGATGAATATCTCAAAATAGTAGAACAGATAAAAATATCACAAGAAAGATCAGAACTCAAAATACCATTCAAAGAAGGTGATGTTGTCTTATTGAAGACAGGTGACTTTAAATGAATGAAAGGTAGTGTGAGAAATATAGATGCAGCAAAGTGAACAGCAGTCGTAAATATCGAAATGTTAGGAAGACTTACACCAGTAGTTATTGATCTAGACAAAGTTGAACTCATGAGTTAATCTTATATACCTTACAGGACAAATTAATGAAAAATTAAGAATTAAGAATGAAAAATGAAAGAATTGTATACTGATGGACTATAGTAATTTACTGTAGGTCATAAAAGAAACAAATCCAACATTATTAATTATTCACTATTCATTATTCATTAGTTTCGTCGCTTCTCTGTAATAGCTTTTATTTTGCTTCATTAGGATGTATACAAAAGAGCAAAAAATCCTCAGATTCTCGATGATGTTACTCTTTTTGGCGCTGATGATTGTATATATTGTGTGGTATCAAGTAAAATGAAATGAATTGAAAAAAACAATTCAACCACAAAATTCATGATCTATTGTACAAATTGTTAGTAAAAGTTGAAATAGTATACCCACTGTGAGTTCAATAATAAATAGTGGAAAAACATCACTTATTCCAACTATAGTAAATAAAACATGAACAACTATCTCTGCACCTAAAATAACCACAGAGACAATGAATAAAAATAATACAATTAGATTGCTTTCCGGAACTAGTATTTATTACTGATCGATAGCAATTATAGAAAAATTATGAATTAAATATCAATATGCATTGGCTGATGAACAAGGAATATGGTTTATTTATCTAGGTACTCCAAGTTATGATTTTACAAGCATAGCAAGAGCACTTAAAGGAAGCTTATATACATTGACTACAGAACAAGATATCCTCCAAAACAAATTATTTGGAAACAAAATAGTCTTTATAAATCTTCCTGAATATAAGGATAAACAAGTACTTATGTTGATATACTTTAATGATGGTATATGGCTAGTACAAATGGAATATTCATTGTATCACAAGTCTAAAGCATATCTTAAATCTTTATTTATTGATTAAAATTACAATGGCAGGAAAAATTACTAATATTCTCAATCTCGAAGTAGTAGCGGGAAAAGCACAACCAGCACCTCCTTTAGGGCCTATGCTCGAAGCAAATGGTGTAAATATTGGACAATTTATAAAAGAGTTCAATGATAAAACTATGGAAATTATGAAAAAATTTAATGGAGCAGATGTTAAAGTAAAAGCAGAACTTACTATATACGCAGATAGAACTTTTGATCTCAAAATCGGAAGTCCAGTAACTTCAAATTTAATTCTTTGGAAACTCAATCTTAAAAAATGATCAGGAGAACCAAATAAGATTAAAATCTGAACGCTTTCAAAGAAAGACTTAGAAGAAATCGCTAATATCAAACAATGAGATATGAATTCTGAAGATCTTGTAAAAATGATGAAATCTATCGCAGGGACAGCAAAAAATATGTGAGTAGAAATAGAAAAATAGTTAAATTCTTAATTACTACGGGAGTCTGCCTAGGCTGACGTTATGACCGTTTTTATTATTTATAATATGGAAAAAATGAAAAAACATGGAAAAAAGTATCGTGAAATTAGTAAATTAGTAGATCCTACAAAAATGTATTCTATCGGTGAAGCAGTAGCTTTACTTAAAAAAACCGGATACTCAAAATTTGATGGATCTGTAGAAATTGCAATCAAAACCAATGCAGATGCAAAATATGCCGATCAGATGATGAGAGGGACTACTATTCTTCCTCACGGAACAGGAAAAAGCAAAAGAATTGCAGTATTTACAGCAGATGAAGCTGAAGCTAAAAAAGCTTGAGCAGATATAGCTGGTATAGATGTATTGCTCAATGATATTAAAGCAGGAAAATTTGACTTTGATATATTACTTACTACACCTGAACATATTAGAGATTTAGCTCCAGTTGCTAAACAACTTGGACCAAAAGGGCTTATGCCATCTCCAAAAGCAGGAACAGTAGTCGCAAATATAGCACAAGCTGTCACAGAATTTAAAAAAGGAAAAATAGAATTCAAACTTGATAAAACAGGAAATGTTAATGCAGCTATAGGAAGAATGTCATTCACAGAAGTACAAATTGAAGAAAATATTAAATCTTTCCTTAAAGCTTTGGAAGATAGTAAACCTACAGGAGTAAAAGGAAAACTCATTAAGAGAGCATATATAGCTTCTACTATGGGACCTGGTATTCAAATAGAAGCTTAGTTCTTAATATAAAAAAACAGACTTGCGTTATAGCTAGTCTGTTTTTTTATTTATTATTTTTTGAAACCTGCTCCTTTCGTCTTTCTCCTATTATAATTTCTTATTGAGTGCACGAGCAAAGAAGTATGAAAATCCAAATCAAACTCCAGCAACGACAAGTATTTCTGCTATAAAAATACCTAAGATTAAAGCAATATTGCTAAACATACTCAGAAGCGTTACATTGAAAAGACTATATATATAGAAGTTAATAGTGATTCAGCTAACAAGTAACAATGCTAAGCAGATAAGAAATGAAAATCAAAGTACATTTACGGTAAGTGCTACGAATCCTTGAGTAATTTGTTTATAGGTTGCTCATAATGTTTTCTTGACTTCAAGTTCTCTATGAAAAGTATGGAATATGTTTTTGAGTAAGAATCCTAAGAATGAGAGAATAATCAATAATAAGATGGCAATAATAACATAAGACAATCCGATAACAAAGTTACTTAAATTGATGATGGTAAGAACTCTATTTTCTTGTTGTTGAAGTGTTGATCATGTATCAATATCTTTGGTATTGAGGATAATATCTTTGTTTTTGAGGATAATAGTTTTGAGTGATTCGTATTTATTATCGCTATCAAACATAACATATAATGTAGCTGGTAGTGGATTATCTATACCAAATTTTTGAAAGTTACTTACTACATCAGGAATCTTTTTTTGTAAAAACGCTAATGCATCATCTTTTGATGAGAACATTACCTTGAGTCATTTTGACTCCAATTCATCTTTAAGTGTAATTATTTTTTTATAGATTTCATTTGTTTGAGTTGTATCTTCTTTTATATAAAAATACATACCAAGTCTATCCTTGAGATCGCCAGTGAATTGATGTGAATATAATGATATTCATAAAAAAATATTTAAAAGAAAGAGTAAAAATCAAATGAAAATACTAACTCAAAGCACATTAGTCCAAGAAGTTTTTAGAAGAGAGGAGAGGTCATGTTTAAAGATTTTTGAGAGAGAATTTTTTAACATTAGCTATTATTTAAAATAATAAATGGGAACTGGGACATGGGACATGGTGCTAGGTTTAATTTCTTCCTTGTTCCTTTCTCCTTTCTCCTCGTCCTCCTATAATAAATTATTTCTTAAACATATGTTGAGTAGTAATAAATTTTTCGAATAAGGAGATTTTTTGGTCATAGAAATCCATTGCTTTGTCGATAGTCTGTAATTTTTCACGATGTTTATAAAAGTATTTAATCATATCTTTAGCTTTTTTGTATTTATGTTCAAGGATATAAAGTTCTATGAGATTGTAAATAACTTCTGCATCAGTGCCATTGATATGAAAAGCGTCTTTGAGAAAGTTAAGACCTTTTTCTCTATTACCATACCAATATTCACAGAGTCCATAACATCTAAGAATTTCATGGTTTTCTGCTTTAGTGAGTTCTAATGCTTGTTGAAGAAATTTTTTTGCTTCCATTCGATGATTTTTTTCCATTTCAAGTACTCATTTGATATAGAGTCCTAATGGATCAGTATTATTTTTTCTTGAATTCAAAAAATCAATAGCTTTGGTAGCTTTTCCAATTTCACCTTTTCTATATTGAATATCTGTCACTTGCAAAAGTGCGTCTTCATTATTCGGATCTCTAAAAAGAATCGTGTTTACTTTTTTGATAGCTTCATCAAATTTTCACAACTCCTTGAGTTCTTCTATCTCATTGATAAGTGAATCAGGTATATATGTAGGCATACTATCAATTCATGAAATAAAGATATTGATACTCAAGTGTACTCAAGAAAGTGCCTATTTTCAACTTTTCTGGTATTACTGTTGGCATTTGGATTTACATTTATAGAAATAATGGCATAAATAGCTGATATTATAAAAAATAACTAATATTACTGTGTATTTCAGCCTAAAATGACATTTATTGTGAGATCTTTATTTTCTCTAAGAATATGTAATGAAATAGTATCTCCAGGAATAAAAGTATAGAGCTGATAGAGAAATGGTAATTGGTTATTGATATCTTTATTGTTAATACTGAGAATAACATCTCATATTTTGAGTCAGGCTTCCCATGCTGGTAAATCAGTAAGTACATCTTTAATGTAAATACCATTATCTATAGTGAGTTTATTTTCTTGTTTAATAGCAGGAGTAATATCTATATATTGTATACCGATAATAGGTCTCGCAATTCTTCAGAAACTCTCAATAGATGTGATTGTACTCGCAACAAATTCTTTACTAATTGGCAAAGCAAAGGCTATTCATTGTCATTCTGTTATAGCCGTTGTCATACCCAAAACATTTCATTCGATATCAAGAAGAGGTCCACCGCTATTTCCAGGACTTACAAGTGCATCGGTTTGATAAAGTCAGATATAAAGATTATTTTTATTGATAGTAAATTGTTTATTTTTGCCTCAGATTATTCACATGGTTACATTATTTGAATAATTAGAGAGTGAATTTCCCATAGCTAATACAAATTGACCAATATCTACCTGGGTATCTAAAGAAAGGAAAGAAGCAGGATTAAGATCAATAGGAGTCTTTCATTCTGAATCTACTATTTTTAAAATTGCTAAATCTAAGAGATCATCAAACCATATTTTATCTACATTATATATTTTCCCATCATAAAGACTGATAGAATATTTAGCTGTAGTATCTTGAACAACATGTTTATTGGTTATAATATATCATTTTTTAGAGACAATAATACCACTTCATCAGCCAACTTTACTTGTTTGCTGAGTAACGGTTCATGGACCATTCATTTGAGAAGGGTCTTCTACATAAAATTTAACATCCTTGCTTATAGTAATACTTACTATAGATTTTTTTGTGCTTGCGATAGTTTCTACAAGAGAGGATTGTAATCATAAAAAAGTAGATATTTTTATATCATTTACTTTATTTCATACACGGGATTCTATAGAACCTCATAAGGTATTAATCTTATTTTGAGTGACTCACCATACAATAAGACTCCCTAATAATACAAGAAAAATATTGAAAACAACGAGCAAACTAATGTGTTTCTTTTGCATGTACCAAAAAAATATATGATAAAGTGTAGTCTACTTTTTAGTTTCAGTAGTTTCTTCTTCAATCTCAGAAGTAGTTGTTGTATCATCTTCTTCTGTATCATTACTTGTGATTCATTTTTCCATCATTTCAGCTTCTTTTTCAGCTTTTTTTCTTTCTTCCTTATATCTAAGGTTTTCATCTTTTTCTTCTCGTGGTCTATAAATAACGTCGATATCTTTATCAACCATCTTCGCTAATGGAGTATCTGTTTCATCAAGATGTATGTCATTAGAATGTAGAGTTTTGATAGTACCATCTTTAAATCTAAGTCTGATTGCTCATTCGATAATACTTATTCCACCTTCAAGGATTTCTTTTCCTGTCATTACTACTTGACCCTTTCTTGCTCTCTTTCGTATTTTGAGATCATCAAGATTAAGTAATTTTCCATTTTTGTTGGCATGAATAAGAATAAATGGCTCATCCTTATGTAAAAACATATTTGCTACTTCATCACCTTCTTGAAGTTCAATAGATTTAACTCCTCAAGCAGTTTTTCACATAGGTCTCAAATCACTACTCTTATAAAGCAACATCCATCCATGTTTAGTTAAAATACCGATATTATCACTATCATTTACTGCTTCTATACTCAATATTTTTTCTTTATCTGCGAGTTTCATAATAACTGTTGGAAACTTCTTGAATGAAAGAACCAATTCTTTCTTGATTTTTTTAGTACTATTTTGGTTTGTAAGGAAAACGAGATGATGGTAGTCAAAATGAAGTGTTTTAGCAAATATAATCTTTCATTTAAGTCAGAAATGTTCTTTTAGATTGATAGCAGTTTGTTTCATAGCTAAACTTCAAAGATCTTTCAATCTTTGAACAACCAATTCACCGATATCAGTAATCACAATAAGTTTATCTTGATTATGAGTATAGATAAGATCCATAGTTTCATCAGGTATTGCTTGGATTCTAGACTGATATAAAACTCTAACGCTATAATCATTTCCAATCCATACAATTACATCTTCCTTAATCTTGTCTGCAGCATCCATAAATGCTTTGAGACTTCCAGAGACATTATATACACTAACATCTTGAGAGAGCTCAGTTTTTCTTTCATCTCCATAGTGTTTTTTCATATATTTAAATTCATCTTTGATTACTCAGTCAAGTTTTTCTGGTTGATCAAGAATTGCTTGAAGTTCATCGATAATTCTCTTTTTCTCATCTATTTCATCAATAATTTTTTTAATTTCTAAACCTACCAATGATTGTAATCTCATCATCAAAATATATTCTGCTTGCATTTCAGAAAAATCAAATTTACTAATCAAATTACTTTTGGCATCTATTTTAGTATCTGATTTCTTGATAGTTTCAATTACTTCATCAATAATATCGATAGCTTTTTTCAATCATTCGAGGATATGTAATCTATCTTTTGCCTTATTAAGTTGAAATACTGATCTACGGTATACTACTGATCTTCTAAAGGTAACGAATTCCATCAAAAGATCTTTGATATTCAAAAGTCTTGGTTGTTTACCAGATTCTACAAGTGTTACATTATTGAGATTAAATGCACTTTGTAATTCTGTATATTTATAAAGTTCTACCAAAATTTTGTTGGCATCAATACCAGGTTTTAAATACATAGCTATTCTAATTTTATTTTTACTTGATTCATCTCTCATATCTGCAATACCTTCCAATTTTTTATCTATAACTAATTCACTGATTTTTGAAACTAAGAGGGATTTATTTACAAGGTAAGGAATTTCATCGATAACAACGATGTCTCCATGTTTATCTTCTTCTACATGAGCTTTTCCTCTCATAATAATACCTCATTTTCCTTTTTTATATACTTCTTTGATATTGTTGCTATCATAGATAATACCTCAAGTAGGGAAATCTGGACCTTTAATTATTTCCATAATTTCATCGATAGAAATTACGATAGGTTCTCATTTTTTATCTTTTTTACCTTCTTTTTCCAAAAGAAGTAATGAAGCATCAAGTACTTCATTAAGATTATGTGGTGCCATATTTGTTGCCATACCAACTGCAATACCCATAGTACCATTACAGAGGTGATTTGGAAATTTTGTAGGAAGCATAATAGGTTCTTGTAGACTTCCATCAAAATTATCTCTTCGATCAACAGTATCTTGTTCTATGTCAGTAAGCATTTCTTCAGCTATTTTAGTCAATCTTGCTTCTGTATATCTCATCGCTGCAGCTCCATCACCATCAATAGAACCAAAGTTACCTTGTCCATCAATCAACGGATATCTAAATGCCCATGGTTGAGCCATACGAACCATAGCTCCATAGATACTACTATCTCCATGTGGATGATACTTTCCCATAACTTCTCAGACAATTCTCGCTGATTTTTTATGTTTTTGATTATAAAAATTATTCATCTGTTGCATCGCAAACAAGATTCTTCTCAATACAGGTTTAAATCAGTCTCTTGTATCCGGTAAAGCACGTGAGACAATAACCGACATCGCATATTCGATATACGATTTAGAAATCTCAGCTTCAATAGAATGTGGTATTACAGTTCATGTAGCAATTACCTTTTTATCATCTTCTCTCATCGGGTATGATAATAATATAAAGTTTCATAAGTTAGGCAAAAAATATAACAAAACTTAAGAGAAATTCAATGGATTTCCCATATTCAATGGTTGACAAATATAAGAAAACAGATTATTAAGTGTTTTGCTTTTTAGTCCGTATATATCTTTATGTATCCAAGAGCAACTAAGAAAAACTATCGAAAAACAAAAAAATAAAGAAAATAGGTGAAAAATAGAATAATTATTCAGTGAATAATATATATATTTTTAAAAGAAGTCAAATATTTGACAAATAATTAATTTAAGATATACTATAATATAGTTTATATTGTATAGTTAATAGGATGGAAGAACAAATATTTATATCACTCGGTATTGTAATCTGAATCGTTCTTATGAGCGTAGGTTTAATGAAAGTCTTAAAACAGCCTATGATTATCTGATATATTATTGCTGGTACCGCTATCAGTTTATTTTTACCATCATTACTTCAAACAAATACAGCATTTCAGTCATTTGGTAACTTAGGTATTGCTTTGTTGCTTTTTATCGTAGGTATGGAATTGAATCCAACAATTATAAAAGATCTATGAAGGACCTCAATTATAGCATGATTTTTCCAAGTACTTATTACGTGAGGATTGGGATATTTTATAGCTACGATGTTGTGATTTGATATGATGACGTCGATATTTTTATCGATAGGATTAGCATTTAGTAGTACTATCGTAGTATTAAAACTCTTAGGAGATAGGGATGAAATGGAATCTACTTCAGGAAGATTGAGTATAGGAGTACTTATCGTACAAGATTTAATCGTGATGCTTATCATATTATGAATGGCAACATTAAAAAATATTCAAGGTGTATGATCATCCGTTGTTATCATAAGTTTAGTCGCAAAAATTATAGGATTATGAATCGGTATATACTTATTGAGTAAGTATTTCATTCCTATGATAACAAAAAAAATTGCTGAGTCTCAAGAATATTTATTTTTATTTTCGATAGGACGATGTTTCATTCTTGGAGCATTATTTCATCGACTGGGATTTGGTATAGAGATAGGAGCATTAATGGCATGAATAACATTGGCCAATTCATCATATAGATTTGAAATAACAAGTAGAATAAAACCATTGAGAGATTTCTTTATTGTTATATTCTTTGTGTTACTTTGATCGCACGTAAATTTTTGAACAACAAATATGTCGATGATATTACCATTGATTATATTCGTAGTCTTTGTATTGATTATTAAGCCAATCATAACCATGATAGTTCTATGATTTTTATGACATACAAGAAAAAATAATTTCCTTACATGAATATCTTTATGACAAATTAGTGAATTTTCATTTCTCATTATCACTATATGAATAACATCATGATATATCAAAGATCCGACAATATTATCCATGATTACATTGGTAGGACTTATTACTATTACAGGTTCAAGTTACTTGGTAGTATATGGAGAAAAAATTTATCATTTTTTAAAACCAATATTAAAATTACTTCCTTGAATACGAAATAAGGAATCAAAAAAAATCAATAAAAAGAATTATGAAATAGTAATCTTCGGATACGGAAGATTTTGAAGTAATGTGTATAGTACATTATACAAAACACATAAAAGTATTCTTCTTGTAGATGAACATCCAGGAATTATTGCACATCTTCAAAAAAAGAAAATGCCTTGTATTTATGGTGATATCGGTGATATAGACTTTCTCGAAGAGTTAAATCTTAAGAAAAGTAAAATGATTATTAGTACGATAAAATCATTCGATGAAAATATAGTGCTATTAAAAACAACAAAACAACATAATCCAAATCTGATTATTATTCTCGTATCCAATCATATTTATGAAGCAATCAAACTCTATGAACAGGGTGCTGACTATGTTATTCTTCCTCATTATATAGGAGTGGATCATACATCACTTATGTTAGAAGAATATGGATTTGATATTAAAAGATTTTTGGAAAATAAAAAAACATTGGTCCGTGATCTCAAAAACAGACATCAAGATTTAATGATAGAAATGTTACAGAAATAATGAAGACTCAATGAAATTTATTGTTTTTTATATACAGTATTTTTCTTCAAATATCCATGAGTCTTTGGTATGAGACAGATGAGATTTTTTATAATTGTGTTATAATACACTTATATTTTTTTAACTCATACCAGGCATTCAACCTCAACCAAGCATTCCAGCCATATCAGAAGGATCTACTCAAAGGATTTCTTTTGTTTTTTCACCAACTATTTCTTGAGCTTTAGTTTGTGCTTTATGAAAACAAGAAGTAATAAGGTTTTCAAGTTCAGATTTTTTTGAAGGACTTAATAAAGCATCATCATTAATATGTAATTCTCTTAATTTCATTTCTCCACTGATATCTACTACGATAGCATCTTGTTCTGTACCATCTGATCAAGTAAATTTTCCTTCTTTTGCTCTGATAACTAAGTTTTTAAGTGCCTTTTGTAAAGTCTTATACTTATCATACATTTTTTTCATTTCTCATAATTTTCCAAACATACTGATTATTTAACAAAGTAAAATGTTGCTAACAATGTATAGAATACAATTCTTTTTTCAACTATTTATTTTTTGACTATTGTTGCAGATTACAAGTTTCAGGTTTAGATTCCTACTTCCTGCAACCTGCTCCTTGCTCCATCATTTTCTTAGTTATTTTTCTATCAATGCATAATTGATAATAAATTTTGCCAAATCTCAGAATATTTTTCCTGCAGTTGCAAATCACCATTGATTTTGTCTTGGTCTACGTACTTGTATAATAATAACATACTTAGGATCATTTTTAGTTATAATTCCGACAAATGATCCATTAGTTCGTCAAACTCATCTCATATATTTCCCTTTATATGATATTTGTGATGTTCATGTTTTACCTCCAAGTTGGAATCCCTCTACTTTTGCATATTTTAATTCTGGATTCTGTTCTACGACATCAAATAATCAAATTCTAATTGCTTCTGCTGTTTCTGGTCTCAATATTTGTTTAGTTATTTTTGTTGTAGTAGAGTGATATGTTTCAGTTTTTCTATCAAATATTCATTTTATAATAGTAGGTTTAACATAATACCCACCGTTTACGATAGCTCAATATCATGCGGCCAATTGTATCGGAGTAACCAGAAGTCATTGTCAAAAGGTATTATTAAAAAATCTGGCATCAGAGACAGTTGTTGTTGATTCTACAAATCATCAGTCTTCATTTGCTACTTCTATTCCAGTTATTTTTCCAAATCAAAGTTTATCTACATAGTTATAGAAAATTTCTTTACCTAATTTTTGTGCTATTCTTACCATTCCTACATTGCAAGACCAAACGAATGCATGCAAAAAATTCCAATCTCACATACATATATCATCAGCATTCTTAATAGTAAACTGTCCTACTTTGACTTCACCTGGATCGTTGTATGGATCATAAAATCTTATTTCATCAGTATCAAGTCATATGGCTACAGTAAATGCTTTAAAGACACTTCATGGTTCATATGCCATAGCAGTATTTTTATCTACCAATACTTGTGGGCCATATCCATTTTTTGCTATATATTTGGCAATAGTAGTATCAATTCTTTCATAACTTGTAGCAAGTTTATATTCTCCACCAGTTTTAATATATACTGGATTTTCTATATAACTAAGATCATCTACAACATATCAATACTCTGGTCAAAGAGCTTGCAGAGTAAATGCATCATTATAATTATTAGGATTATATGAAGGGTAATTTGCTGAAGCTTTAATTTGTCAGTTAAATGGGTCATATACTAATACACTAATAGAATCATCTTGAAGTAGATTATGATATTTTTGGATTATACTTTCTGCTTCTTTTTGGATACCAATATCTATGGTGAGATAAACATCATCTCCATCTTGTGCTTCATCCAATTCAAATTCATTTGCTCATACGGGACCAATCCAAGCAGAGGCACGTCAAACAATTTTTCCATCATTTCCACGAAGTATATCATCAAAATATTGTTCTACTCAGTAATATGCATTATTACTTTTATCTACAAATCACATAACATTGGCAAGAAAAGATCCATATTGATAATATCTTTTGGTATATGATTCCATTCATAATCAATGAAGGATAGGAATTCTATCTTTGGAACGAGTCTGATAATATTTATTTTTTAAATCTTTTATTTCTTGAGCAATGAGTGGATTAGCATCGGAAATTATTTTTACATATCTATTTTCTTGTTTATAAAATGATTTTTCTAAATTAGTAAAATTTTTGAGATATCAATATGTTTCAAGAATGTTTTTGAGTGGAATAATATCTTTATTTATATTACCGACTCTATCAGGCAATATATAAACATAATTTTTACCTTGAATATCTATATAATCAAGATTAAGTTTTGCTAGGTCTGTAAGAAAATTTGTATTAGCAAAAAATCCAATATAATTTTTTGGTTTTATTCAAATATATATCATATTATTAATTCTTGTTTTAATCAGATTTAATGCAATATTTGGTGTAAATCAACTAAGAATTTGTTGAAGTTGTAAATCATATCATGTTTGATCATAGAGATAATATCATGAAGAAATTATACCACTTCCATAATAAAAGAATTGTGGTTTTGGGGGAATTATTTGTGTTTGAGTAAATTGTTCTATATTTTTTATACATTGAAGTATATTTGTTTCTTGCATACCATAAAGTTCACAAAAGTGTTTATAAACTACTGGAGAGATAATATCAATAACTTTTTCTTTGTCCCAAACAAACTTTGGATCTATAAATATATTATACATAGAAATATTATCGGTAAGCTGTATGTGTTTTTCTGCTTTATCATCAGCAAATATATTTCCTCTTTTTGCTTTGAGTGAAATTTCACTTACATGTTGTTGATTGAGAAGAGTATCATAATAATTGTGTTGTATTATTTGAATATAAAATAATCTTAATATCAAAAATAAAAACAAAAATCAAAAAAAAGTGAGTAAATAAAAATCTTTAGTCACTTTAATGTATTTTAAAAAAGTTTTGGTTTGTAACCAATGTTCTAATTTTTGATCAAAACTTTTATAATGTGAAAGTGATTTTATCATATAAACAATAACAGTAAAGGTCTAAATTAGAGAGTAATTATTTGTTTGTTTTTTTCAACCATAGTATTTTTGGTTTTTTTATATGAATGAAATTCATGGTAATATAGGTTAATAAGCTATAATATAAATTACTTTGTCTAGGACAAAAATATAGTTGCAAAATGAATAAAGATTTATAGTATTATTGAAATATGGTTTGTAGAAAATACTTGATTTTTTATTCTATAAATCTATTATCAACTTAGTTTAGTTCTTTTAATTTGTTTAAAAACCTAAAAAAATGAAAAAATTATCATTAAAAGTTTTATCTTTTGCAGTATTGGGAATACTTAGTCTATGAGGTCTCATTACATTCGCACAAAACACACCTTCAGGATTTGGTGATGCTAGTTCATCAGCAAACGTAGGAGTTTCATGAACTGGAGCAAGTACAAATGACTCATTGATCAATGTTATCAAAAACTTCATCAACTGGGCATTAGGAATGTTAGCATTGATTGCTTTGGTAGTTTTGCTTTGGGGAGGTTTCCAAATGGTTACTGCAGCTGGAGATGAAACTAAATATAAGAAAGGATTTAAAATTTTACAACAAGCAGCTGTCGGATTGGTATTTATCGGAGTTTCTTGGTTAGTAGTAAGTGTAATCTTTTGGTTACTCGCTACAGTAATAGGATAGTATAATATTATATATTTCAAATAGAGAGAATCCCTGCAGTATTGTGGGGTTTTCTTTTTTTAAAAAATCAGATTTGTGTTTGAAAATTCCAGTTAAATAACTATACAAAACATGTAGATATTTTTTGTATTATTAATTATAAAACAATAAGATGAATATCCATGAATTTGAATTACGTTATCGTGCATATAAATGATTAAACTATAAATTTGACCTATGAATGGATCAAGATACTATTTTGGAAATGATAAAAATATCGGATCAATGAAAATTAACAAAACCAGTGCAAGAGATCAAACCAGAAGAATTACATGAAATAACTTTGGAAACATATACTCAATACAAGAAAACATATATAGAAAATAATAAAGATAAGGAACTTATTCCTGTTTGAGGAAAAATTTGATTTTGAACTTTGAAAAAATATATAGACCGTTTGGAGTATGAACTCAAGGTAATAAATGAGATGTGATTCAATTCTTATTTTCTTATTGTAGCGGATTTTGTTCGTTGGGCAAAAAAAAATATGATTGTTGTGGGACCAGGAAGAGGATCGGGAGCATGATCGATATTGGCTTGGGTAACAAGAATTACTGATATAGATCCATTGCAATTTGGTTTGCTTTTTGAAAGATTTCTCAACCCTGCACGTATATCGATGCCAGATTTTGATATTGATTTTGAGGATACACAAAGAGAAAAGGTTATTCAATATGTGACAGAAAAATATGGACAAGAACAAGTAAGTTCTATAGGAACGTATATGCAAATGGCGAGTAAAGCTGCATTCAAAGATGTAGCAAGGGTGCTTGGTGTGCCATTTGAAAAATCAAATCTCATCTCTTGACTGATGCCAGATAAAATGTCATTGCTTCAAGCAGTAGAATCGAAAGATGCTTCAGAAGAACTTAAAGCAATATATGAATGAGACGCTAAAGTAAAGCAGGCAGCAGAATTATCAGAAAAATTACAAGGTAATATGAGACAACTTGGTATGCATGCTTGTGGTATTATCATTGCACCAGATAAAGTTACAAAATATTCACCTGTACAATATGTAAATAACACAAGTGTGAGTCAGTATGATTGACCAACATTAGAAACCATTTGATTGCTCAAGATGGATTTTCTTGGATTAAGAAATTTGTCTGTTATCAAAAATTGTATTAAGATTATTCAAAAAAAATATGAAAAAGAAAATAAAATTCTCCCAGAAATGTTTGCACGTTTTTTTGAAGATACCTCATTTCAACCACCATTGGAAGATCAATTAACTTTTCAAAAAGTATTTCAGACGGGTAATACTACAGGAATATTTCAGTTTGAATCGAGTGGAATGAGAAAATTTCTTATTAAACTTAAGACAGATTCGATAAATGATCTTGTGGCGATGAATGCACTTTATCGTCCAGGTCCTATGGAGTTTATTCCAAATTATATTGCTAGAAAAAATGGTGAAGAACCTATTAGTTATATGAGTACAGAACTTAGAGAAATATTGGTAGAAAAATATGGTGAAGAAGAAACTGACAAAGAAAATATTAGACTTGTAGAAGATCTTGCACCGATTATGAATCTTACTTATTGAATTGCTGTATATCAAGAACAACTTATGTTTTTTGTACAATCTATGGCATGATTTTCACTTGCAGAAGCTGATTTATTGAGAAGATGAGTAGGTAAAAAGAAAAAAGAAATTATTGAACAACTTAAAAAAGAATTTACCAAAAGATCAAAAGAATATAGAGGTTATAAAAAAGAAACTGCTATCTATGTATATGAAAAGATGATAGAACCAGCAGCAGCATATTCATTTAATAAATCACATTCAGTGTGTTATGCAATGATAGCATATCAAAATGCTTATCTAAAAGCATATTACCCAGTAGAATTTTATGCATCATTAATTAGATCAGTAGAAGAAGATACGGATGAATTAAGTATATATATATCTGAGGCACAAAACCAATGAATTACGGTTTTACCACCAAATATCAATACATCATTTAATCATGTTGCGGCACTAGGAAATGAAGTCAGATTATGATTTTTTTGTATAAAATGATTGGGTTTAGAAATAGGAGAAGTAATACAAAAAGAAAGACAAATAAATTGATAATATAAAACACTTGAGGATTTTATTAAAAGATGTTCTTCGATAGTAAATAAAAAATCTATCGAATGATTAATTAAATCATGAGCATTTGACGAATTTGGTGATCGTAATGTTTTGTTATTGAACGTAGAGACTATATTAGAACGAGCAAAAAAATCTAAAGATAACGGAGGATGATTATTTGATATGATGGAAATGAGTACTACAATGATACTCAAACAATGACCTACAACAACAATGATGGAAAGACTTATGCTTGAATATGAAGTATTTAAAGTTTTTGTGTCTGGAAATCCTCTTGATGGATTATATACCTATATTAAAAGATACAATTTTATTACCCAATTCAAAGAAAAGGAAAATTTCTGAAATTTAATAATTGTATGATATATAAAAAATATTCAAAGAGCTAAGAAAAAATGATTCTTTGTTCAAATAGAAGATATATCAGGAACTACAGAGATTTTCGTGAGAGAAGTATTAGATTTTAAAAAATTTGATATTTTGGTAATCATAGGATATAAGGGAAGATCTATTAGTTTAGAGAAAATAGTGAAGGTGTCTCGTGATCAATTAATCAAACAAGCTGGTAGTAAATATGATCCAGAAATGACAGTCGTAAAAGCAAAATCTTTAAGATGACAAACTCTAATAGGAGATACTTCAGAAACCACAGAAAACAAAGAAGAAGAACCTATTATAGAAATGGTAGGACCTCCTTTACCACATACACTTACTTTGCCTGATAATACACAAAAAATTAATGAGATTATAACGATAATACAAACACATAAAGGTGATCAAGAAATTAATATTAGTAATAAAACATTTCTCCTCAATGAAGAAGGGATAGAAAAAATACACGTTTTACTTATCAAATAATGTATATGAATAAAAATGATAATTTAGCAAAACGCATGATAGAAAGTGCTAATAAAATAGCAATTTTTTGACATATGAGTCCAGATGGTGATTGTATATGAGCTATGCTTGGTTTAGGAAAATTATTAGAAAAACAAAAAAAACGTATAAGTTATTTTGTACCAAATAAACCAAGCAAGGGATTTGATTTTGTAAAATGAATTAAAAGACTCAAGAGTAATTTTGACTATAAAAATTATGATCTTCTTATTTTTGTAGATTTCACATGAATTGATCGTATGGGAATTATAGGTAAAACAAATCCAGATTATTTTAAACAAAAACCTATAGTAGTGTTTGATCATCATCTTGATGGTTGATTAGATCATAGTATTATGATCAAAGACACAAAAAGTATAAGTGCTTGTGAAATATTATTTGAATATACTTATGCATGGCGACCAAAACTTTTTGACAAAGATATAGCTACATATTTTTATCTAGGTATAACATCTGATTCGGGGAATTTTCTATTCGGTGAAGATCATATTAGAACGTTTAATAATGCAGTAAAACTTTTTAAACTTGGTGCTGATAAAGATTTTGTAGTAGATAATTTAATCCGTAAAAAATCACTCAATTCAATAAAATTTCTTCAATTATTACTTAGTAGAATTGATCAAAAAGAAGAATTACTTTATACATATTATGATGAAGAAGAAATAAAAAAATATAATATTGATCCAGAGGAAGCATCGTATGGGTTACATATTATACAAAATATTGATGGACCACAGATAGTTCTTTTAATAAGAAAAATGGGTGATTATATTAAATGATCAATTAGGGCAAAAAATATTCCAGGTAAGAAAAAGATAAATTGTAATATTGTAGCAAGTACACTATGATGATGAGGACATAAATTAGCAGCATGATTTGGTGTCCCAGCCAAAGGAGAATTCGAACAGCAAATAAAAGAAATTGTAAAACATATAAATAAAACAATAAAAGAATTATAATAATTTTTATATTTTACATCATGGTACTATGAAACAAAAGTACAACGTATTACTTCGTTTACTTAGACCAGTACTTCATGTTTGAATAATCATAATAGTATTCTATGTAATGTATAGAATGCGTCTTTTTACTGATTTAATACCAGGCGTTCAGTTGAGGATACCAGTAATTAATTATCAGGAAAATATGGCTTTTGGTATTATTGCAGCCTTTGCTTTTGTATTCACTGGTATTATTAAAAATCTTTACGAACTTCATAAACCTATTCAGAAATATTTTCAAACATTTACAAAAACTTGGATATATCGGGTGATTATCATTACATTTATTGGATATTTTGGACAAGGATTCGTTTTCTTTTTCTGAATTTCAAGATTTATTATTATTTTAGGTACATTCACAAGTTTTGCTGCACTTTTCTTATTTGATCAAGTACGAAATTATTTGGAAGCAAAAAGACATAGAGAAGGAGATAACAAAATTCTTATTGTAGGAAGTAATGCTATAGAAAGTTATAATGCTATAGAAAAAATAAAAAATGGATTTTCTTTTAAGACAGAATTTGCTGCACACAATGAAATAAAAGATATAGATATTGCAGAATATTTCATAGTAGTCGCTGTAGGAAGTTTTGAAAAAGAAATACTCCAAAGTATTTTTGAGAGAGTAAGATTTAGTGATAATACTAGGTTTTACCATATAAGTGAATGATTCTTTCTTGAAGATGTAGTATATTCTCCAGAAAATATTGATAATATTATTGCACTAGAATATAAACATTCAAAACTTGATGGACGATCTATTGTACTCAAAAAAATTACTGATCTTTTTGTATCATTTGTTATGATTATTGTTACTTTGCCATTTATGATTTTGATCGGTATTATTATAAAAATAGATTCACGTGGACCAGTATTTTATCAATCTAAAAGGGTAGGTAAATATGGTAAATTATTTCATTTTATTAAATTCCGTAGTATGTATACACACATGAGTGTATGATATTGAGGAGAGAAAGCAGATGAATTATACAATAAATTGATTCAATCAGATGCGAATGTAAGACAATGAGTATTACCAAAAATAGAAAATGATCCAAGAGTCACAAGAGTAGGAAAATTTTTAAGAAAAACATCACTTGATGAACTTCCACAAATATTCTGTATATTTCGATGAACGATGTCACTTGTAGGACCAAGACCACATTTACCAAATGAAGTGAAAAATTACGAATCACGACAAAAGAGATTACTCTCTATTAAGCCAGGTATTACTTGATATGCACAAGTATTTGGAAGAGATAGATTAGACTTTGAAGAAGAAGCAAAACTTGATTTATATTATATACAGAATCGATCACTCTTCTTGGATGTATATATTATTTTAGCTACCTTCTGAGTAGTATTTAAAGGAAAATAATTACTATGAGTTTAAGTGAACAAACAAAAAAAATTCAATCTTTTATAAGGACACATCATGAGGTAAATGGGCTGAATGAAAAAGAAGTGTCAGATTTTTATATTGAATTAATAGATTGTCTTGTAGATCATAATCACCAATATTATATAGAAAATATGCCTATTATATCTGATCAAGAATATGACGAACTTTTCGATTATTTGAAAAAGATAGAAGAACATTTTCCTCAGATTATCACGTCAAATAGTCCAACACAATCATTGATAGGGCAAGTAAGCGAATGATTCGTTCAAGCACAACATGAGACGAAATTGCTTTCATTGGAAAATACATATAATGCAAAAGATCTCGAAGAACGAGATGAAAGAGTATATAAAATTCTTCTTAAACAAGATCCTGATACTAAAATTTCTTATCATATAGAACCAAAATTCGACGGAATAAGTGTAGAGCTTATTTATAAAAAAGGAATATTTACTCAAGCTATTACACGTGGTGATGGATTGGTAGGAGAAGATATTACGGAAAATGTAAGGACGATAAGAAACATACCGAAGAAATTAAGATCACCATTGGATATTCATGTGAGAGGAGAAATCCTTATGCCGAAATCTGTCTGGAGAGATATCAATAAAGAAAGAGAAGAAGAATGAGATATTCCTTTTGCAAATACAAGAAATGCCGCAGCAGGAAGTATTAAATTACTAGATCCCAAAGAAGTAACAAAGAGAGGATTGATTTGTTATGTATATGATATCCTACAACCTGAAACTTGAAACCTGAAACTTTGAACATTAGGTTTGCCCGCATTTCCACGAGAAAAGGATATGGAGACCATACAAGAAATTATCGATCTTTGTCAAAATCCAGAGACAAAAAAATATTTAGATCAACAAGATAGTGAATTCGATGGATTAGTTATTAAAGTAAAAAATAAACAACAACGTGAAATAATTTGAACTACTGATCATCATCCAAGATGGGCTGTTGCATATAAATTTCCTGCACAGCTTGCAGCGACACAAATTCTTTCAGTAGATTTTCAAGTAGGAAGGACATGAATTATCACGCCAGTTGCAAATCTCGAACCTGTACAATTAAGTGGAGCAAAACTTCAAAGAGTTAGTCTTCATAATTTTGATTTTATTAATGAAAAAGATATTCATCTTCATGATTGGATTCGATTACAAAGAAGTGGTGAAGTTATTCCGTATATTGTAAGTGTAATTACCGATCGTAGAACGGGTAAAGAAACTAAAATTAATCCACCAAAGACTTGTCCTTCATGTCACGAAGGTGTTACAAATATTGATATTCATTATTACTGTACCAATCAATATTGTCCTGAAAAGATAAAACAACAGATACAACATTTTGTGAGCAAGAACTGTATGGATATCCAAGGGATAGGAGAAAGTATTGTTGATCTTTTGGTAGAAAATAAGATTATAGAAAATATTGCAGATATATATAAACTTACAGACAATACTATTCAAGTCCAATTACTTAAGTTTCCATGAATTGCAGACAAAAAAGTTGCTGAAATAACCAAGGGGGTAGAGGAGTCAAAGAGTAAAGCGCTCCGAAGATTATTAAACTGATTATGAATACCTCACGTAGGAAAAAAGATGGCTCAGGATATTTCAGAACAGTTGAATAGTGAAAATATTATCAGTCAATTAACGAATCAAGAATTTCTTCGTTCTATTTATGGTATAGGTGAAAAGAGTGTAGAAACTATTACTCAATTTTTTAGCAACAAAGAAAAATTACAGCTTTTTCATCAATTACAAAGCTACGGAGTGAATATGGATCCAAAAAAATATTCAGATCTCCTTAGAGCAAGCGATGCCAAAGCAAGTTTTTCAATAACCTGATCATTTGATCTTTCAAGAGACAAAATCGCTGAATATTTCCAACAGAACGGCTATCTCTTCCATGAATCTCCTACCAAGACAACGGACTTTATGCTTATCGGTGACAAAGCTGGAAGCAAAAAAGTCAAAGCGCAAGAGCTTTGACTCATAATATATGAATGACGAGATACTATAGTAAAACAGTTTCCATTTCTCAAAGATATTCAAAACGAATGAGATAAATCAAAGACACAGAGTTTATTTTAAACCGTTCCAACGTCATTCCGGCGCCAAGTGTTGCAGCCGGAATCCATACAGAAAGACAATCAGTTTTATAGTATAGATTCCGGTTGCAGGCTTCGCCAATAACACCGGAATGACGTGATGAGGTATAAATATTCTTTAGTTAAATTATTCAATATATAAATGATTACACCAATCACTTTCGCTTTTCTCAAAGCAGTCAAAGAAAATAATAATCTAGAATGGATGAATAAAAATAGGGATCTCTATCATATGGTGAGAGATGATTTTCACGATTTCGCTAGAAAGCTGATAGAGAAAACAAGTAAGCTGGATAAAAACATTTGAACACTTGCTGTTAAAGACGCGACCTTCCGTTTTAATAGAGACATCCGTTTCACCAAAGACAAATCTCCTTACAAAGGGAATTTCTGAGTTATCATCTGTGAAGAAGGGAAACATGGTAATGCGGCATGATATTACGTACATATAGAACCAGGAAAATGTTTTATCGGTGGGGGAATGTATATGCCAGCTGCACCTGTACTCCAAAGAGTGAGGATGTATATCGCAAAAAATTATAAACAATTGGAAAAGATTGTTAGCGTTCCCGCGTTCAAAAAAATGTTTGGTCCGCTCATAGGAGGAGATGAACTAAAAAAAATACCGAGATGATTCGATCAGAATCACAAGGCAGGCAGGTTGCTTAAGATGAAATGACGATTTACAGAACACATGCTCTCAGACAAAGAGGTTCTTCAGGATGATTTTGTAAATTACTGTATTTCAGTTTTTAAAATCATGAAACCACTCAATGATTTTTTAAACAAGTGAGCATTATATGTTCCAAATACTATTGTAGATTAGCCACAAAAAAGTTCTGTATCAAAGACGCTCAATAATGTTGTTGGGTATATACTGATGTTCCATCTTTCCCACATATTGATATTATAGGATTAGTTCCGCCAGAATGACGAGAAGCAAAAGCACTCATATCATAGATATTTCAATTAATAACTGTTCGACAATCATTAGGGGTATTATGTTGTTTCACATCTTGCGTCGTATATCATGAAGGAGCTGGCGTTGGAGTCGGTGTAACTGTTGGTATCTGAGTTACTGTAGGAGTAGTAGGAACAGCTTGTACAGGTATAGATGAAGTTGATCAACATCCAGCAATAAAGAACAAGGAACATATACTAACGATAAAAAATATTTTTTTCATCGGATAATAATTACTTAGATAAAAATTCTTGTATCAATTTTTCTATATCATTTATCTTATTATCGATGAGATTTTTTTCTTCTTTTTTAAATGATGTTAAAACATAATCAGCGACATCGTTTTGATTGGCTGGTCTACTAACACCGATTCTTAATCTTCGAAAATTTGGAGTATCCAATACTGCAATAATATCTTTTAATCAGTTATGACCACCACTGCTTCATCACAATTTAAGTTGGATTTTGCTCATGGGTAAATCTATATCATCATGGATGATAAGAATATCTTTCGGATCAATCTTATAAAAATGTGTTAAGGCACCCACAGCTCATCATGAACGATTCATATATTCCATAGGTTTCAAAAATATTATTTTCTGATCATTAATATTCGATTCAAATATTTCTCATTTTCGTTTATTATCATATTCTCGTGTTCCTAATTTTTCACGATCAACAAAATCATTCAGAATTGTAAATCCGATATTGTGTTTTGTTTTAGCATACTCAGTTCCTGGATTTCAAAGTCCTACAATAAGCTTCATTGGTTATATAAGAAAATAATTAATCTGGTTTATCTTGCATCTCATAGAATTCTATAATATCTCAGATTTCTATTTTTTTACCTGTTATTACTTTGACTCCACATTGATCTCATTCAATGATTTCTTTAACTTCATCTTTATTTCTATGGAGAGAAACTACATTACCTGTACAGAGAATATCTTCACCTCTCAATACTGTAAATTTTGGTTTACCATGAAGTGTTCCAAAGGTAACCTTTCCTCAAATCGTCATATCTTTATTTTTAGTAAAGAAGATTCAAAGAACCTCAAGTTTAGAAAACATTACTTCATGTTGTTCGATCTCAACCATTCCAAGAAGGAGTTTGTTTAAGTAATCAACGAGTTCATAGATAATATCAAAGTTTTTCATTTCTATTTTCATAGAATCAGCTTTCTTTTTGAGAAGAGCATTCATAGAAATATTAAATCCCAAAAGTAATGCTCATGATGCTTGTGCAAGAGAAAGATCGGATTCAGTGAAATGTCCTACACTTGCTTGAATAACTCTCATAGTAACATTTTTTGGTAACTGTATTACACTTACTGCTTGTTGAAGAGCTTCTAAACTACTTGATCCATCGGATTTCAAAATAAGTTTAAGTTCTGCTCAGAAAACATCTGCTTGGAGTTGTGAAATAAATTGTTCTACTACAGAGTCGTCTTTTGTTTGATTTACTTGTTCTTGGATAAGAGATATTTTTTCTTGTGCTTCTTTTTCATTTTTAACTACTTCAACAATACGACCTGGATCTGGTAAATCAGTAATACCAAGTACCTGTATTGGTTCTCATCATGTTGCTTGAGTAATACTTTGTCACATTCGATTTTGCATTCTTCTAATTTTTCCTGTTGTATTATATGCAACTATAGTATCTCATATTTTAAGTGTTCCTGTCATTACAATAATAGTAGAAACAACTCCTTGTTTAGGATCTTTGTGTGCATCAACTACAACTCCAACTGCAGGTCTATTAGGATTATATTTGAGATCAAGCATTTCTGTTTGAAGAAGAACTGTTTCGAGAAGTTCAGGTATTCCTTGTCCTGTCTTTGATGAAATACCAATCATAGGAGTATCTCCTCACCAATCTTCTGGAGTGAGTCAGTATTTGGCGAGATCTTGTTTGATAGTTTCAAGATTTTTTCCTGGTTTATCAATTTTGGTAATCGCAATAATGATAGGCACACCAGATTCTTTAGCATGTCCAATAGATTCAATCGTCTGTGGCATAACACTATCATCAGCTGCTACTACGATAATTGCAATATTAGTTAATTTAGCTCATCTAGCTCTTAAACTTGTAAATAATTCATGTCCTGGAGTATCAATGAAACATATTTTTTTACCATCATATTCTACTACAGAAGCTCAAATAGATTGAGTAATTCCTCCTGCTTCACCTTCAGCGATAACAGTTTTTCTGAGATAATCAAGTAATGAGGTCTTTCCGTGATCTACATGTCCCATAACGGTAACGATAGGTGGTCTTGTAAGTAAATGTTCAGCATTTTTATCCATATCTAGGATAGCTTGTAAATCTCAGCTCATAAATGTTTGAACATCTACTTTATTATCATTTCTTTTTACGATAATATTAAATTCAGACGCAATCAAAGCAGCCGTATCAAAGTCTAATGAAGCTGTGATAGATGTCATAATTTTATTTTGAATTAATTTTTTCATAAGTTCTGGTAATGGTACTCACATTTTTTCAGAAAATTCTTTTACAGTAATTTTAGCATCGATATATATTTCTACTTTTTTTACAAGATTGGCAGAAGTAGTAGCTATTTTTTGTACTTTTGGTACTTGGGGTATAGTTGGTTTTGCTGGTTGAAATGCTGGTCTATTGAATGGTCTATTTGTTTGTTTACCTTGAGCATAATTAGGTTTAGATCATTGATATCAAGTTCTTGCAGGAAACTGTTTACCTCCATGTTGTGGAGCAGTATTTCTTGGTCTACTTGGTGTAGCTGCTGAAGCTGGTCTATTAAATGGTCTACTAGTTGGTCTACTAACTGCTGGTCTAGTAGCAAAAGAATCATCTTTTCTACCAACTATACGTGTTGTTGATTTTTCAACTTTATCAAAAGAAAATGATGCACCACGTCTAGGTTTTTCAAGAATAATACTTTCTTCCTGTTCTTCTTCTATACGCTTTTCTTCTTCTTTTTGTTTGATTGTTTTAACTTCTTTTTTAAATCACAATCACGACAAAAATCATCCTCATCATCACATAAGTTCATCAGCTTTGAGTACTTTTGTACTCGTATCTTTTTCTTTAACAACAGAAGTTTTTGCTTCTTTTATTTTGGAAGAAGTTTTTGCTTTTGTAGTTGATTTAGCCTTTGCAGGGGATTTTTTTACTGTTTTTTTTGTTGCAGCTTTTACTGGTAATTTTGGCATATAATGAAAAATAACGTAAAATACGATGCAGAAGATAGTACAAATATAGACCCCAATATCAAGTAGAAACTAATAATCCACCCGGGTGAAAAAAAATAAATCACCCGGGTGGATTTGTAAAATTTGCATTTTTTGCTATTTCCGAGTATAATTATCTATAGTCTAAAAACTTTAATATTTTAAGCCAATCACTATGTTTAACGCCCACAGAGTTTGATCAAATAGTCTCTCCGTAAGAAACCTTATTCTTTTGTTTTTTACGATAGTCTTGGGATTTGCATCAGTGATTACTTTGGCACAAATAAATATACCTTCAAGTATAGATAATGCATGGCAAACTATAGCAAAAACAACTATTACAGAATTTGGAACAAATACTTCACCTTTGATAGAAATGTCTTCATGAGGAATATTTATCGATACTGTCATTTTAAATCAAGAAACAAGTTTTTCATGAAAGGTATTGTGAATCGATGATAATGGAAATGTCATCTATGTACTCAGTCAAAGTCTCGTAACATCATGAGGTGGAGGAATGGGATGATGAACTGGAGATGGACATTGGACAGGAGCAGGAAGTGATATATACAACATCAATGCAGGTAATGTGGGTATTAATACACAAACCATGAGTGGTAAATTACATATAACAAGTTCAGCTCAAACAGAATTATATCTTCAAGAAAGTAATGTATGAAATGCGGCTAATATAAATTTTCAAAATACAATAAGAACGCGAGCTTTATGATGAGATTCAAATCCTGATATTTTCTACATCTGACCATCAAATGGACCTCGATATTTTTCTATTATGCCAACAGGAAATGTAGGTATCGGAAGTTGAAATATAAACCCAAAAGCAAATTTACAAGTAGTAGGGACGTTTATTGCAGGAGATTATGATAATAATATTTCTGGAGCTAATTCTAGTATAGCCTGATGACAAACGAACAACTTAATTTGAGATAATTCATTTATTTGATGAGGATATAGTAATGATATTATATGACAAAATTATTCTAGTATCGTCTGATGAAATGGTAATATTATTTCTCTATGAATGTATAATAGTATGGTTTGATGATTTAATAATCAAATAATATCAAGTCAGAATTGATTTATTGGATGAGGACAATGAAATACTATTACATGAAGCTCAGATTGATCGGTCATTCCAGGAGGACAAAATAATAAAATAGAAAATTCAATAAGGAGTTTTGCAGGGGGATATTGAGCACAAATAATAAATACCTCAAATACTTTTTTACGAAATAGTGATAGTTTTCTTTTTCAATCTATTAAAAGGGGTACATTTATTATTAATGTACCATTTGTATGATGAGGTGATCCAAAGGGGTGAGTAGGAATCAATACAGCCGATCCAAAATGAGAATTACATGTATGAGGAAATGGTGTAGTTGTACTTGAACCACAAATAAATAACCCCCAATGAATTAATGCAGTAAAATCATTTTGTAATGTAACAGGATCCATAGTTTATAATCAAACATGAAATAAACTTTGTTATTGTGATTGAGGAGAGCGATTATATGTCTATGATAATAACAGTTGTTCTTTCTAATATCTATTTTTGAAAAAAGATAGGAGAGAGTAAAATTATGGTTGATAGATTGACTTTTACTGGCAAATCTATATACAGATTTTTGTAAAAACAAAATAAAAACAATCTAAAAAAAATAAAAATTATGAAAACAAAAAAACTTATCTTTTTTTTGCTGATTTTTTTCAGCATGAGTCTAAACTTTAAAAGTTGGGCTTCTAGTGTACATGTGTATCTAAACAATACCTACAGTCTTGAATATTTCTATTTCTGTAATATGGATACCGTTATTGTCCATAAGCCAAGTATTGCAGTAAATAGTATTTTTTGGGATCCACCAATAGGATCAAATATTTCTAATATTGATTCGGTGGTTGTTACATCAATTACTACAGGTACTTGGAATTTTTATTCAGATGAAGTATTTAAAGATTTCTATGTTTATTTTCTTTCATCTCCGCCATTTGAACCACCCTGTATGGTAACCGATACCTCATTTTGTACTGCTAGTTTCTCACTTCCTTTGGATGCAAAAAATCATTTGCCTGGAGGATTTGCTTCTACGTACGTATGGTCAACTGGGGAAACTACAAGAATAATTACTGTTACTACACCAGGTACCTACAGCGTAACCATTACCAACGCTTGTGGAACGGGAACATACAGTATTATTGTCACTCAAGCAAATCCAAACGCTCCAAATCTTGGAGTTGATCAAACTTTTTGTGTGGGAGATTCTTCTATTTTGACTACAGGAAGTACTAATATTGCTTCATGTCTATGGTCAACTGGAGAAACTACCAATACAATTAGTGTGGATACTACCGGAAGTTATTCAGTCTATTTAACTGATAATGCTGGTTGTAGTGGTCGTGATACTATTAATATCACAATTATACCTACAAGGACAATAGAAATGTGTGATGTAACGTATGATACAACGTACAACAAAAATTCTATAAATTGGTTTGTCAATCCATCTGAGACTGAGATCCTTTCAGTTGTAATATGGGTTAAAAATCAATTCGGAGTATTTGTTCCTTTGGATACTATACCGTATTCTCAGGAATCCTACATTCATATGGGATCCAATCCACAAGCAGATTATAATGAATATTATACAACTGCTATTACTGCCTGTGGAGAAGGTACACCAAGTACTATCAATAGATCTATATGGCTTACGACTCTGACTAATGAGCTACAATGGCAAAATTATGTAGGAAGTTTCGCACCACCATATTATGTAGTATTTGCTCTTATGTCGACTGGAACTATTGTTCCTATGGATACAATCCCTGCATGTTCAGGAGCTGGATGTTTAAATCACGATTTAATTGTACCCAATCCAAATGTATTAAAGTATTTTGTTGCTTTTGAACACACATGTGTAACAAACAACAAAACAAACAATGGATGGGTTCGTTCAAATTATCTGGACATTGTAACTAGTGTACATGAATTGGTAACTATACCGTTTGCGGTGTTTCCAAATCCTGTTACAAATCAATTGAATATTTCTATTGGTATTGAAAACTTTGAAGTTAATATATTTACTGTGCTTGGTCAGGTAGTCTTCACCAAATATAATACAACAGTATTGGATGTAAATAATTTACCTCAAGGAGTCTATATTATAAGCATTAGTGCTAACGATATAACCACCAATAAAATGTTTATTAAAAATTAATTATTAGATAAAGTCCTCTGGTATTTACTAGAGGATTTTTTTATTTCTCAATTTTTCGTTGAAATCCAGGTCGTTTTATATATTACAAGACTAACCAAGTTTTTTATATATAAAAAATATTATAATGGAAAAAAAGTAAAAAAATGAGATCGTGCAAATTACGATATCCAACTTACTATCACAACAAAAGAGTTTGATGATACTAAACTTATCATTCTCAAAGAATTTCAAAAAGATTTTGAAGTACAAGGATTTAGAAAAGGATCTGCACCATTAGATATGGTAGAAAAAAATGTAAAACCAGAATATATTTCTATCTGAGCATATGAAAAACTTATTAATATCTGACTTCAAGAACTTCTCAAAGAACAACCAGATCTTAAACTTATTGGTGAACCCTATGATCTCAAACAAGAACAAAAAGATGGGAATACTGTTATGGATTTTAAACTTGATATCTTTCCTGAAATAGAAGTTATAAACAACGATTGGGAAAAACAATCTTGTACTCCTATCGACAATACTGCTACTGAAGAAGAAATTAATGGAACATTAATGAACATCAAAAAACAATATGCTGATTATAAAGATGCAGATAGTATCGAACTTGATACTATTTCAAAGATTGCGCTTGAATATCTCGACAAAGAAGGAAAAGTAGTACATACAGGTCATACATATATTGGTGAACAAGAATTTGCTGAAGATCCATTTTTTCCAAAGACATTTCTTACTAAGAAAAAAGATGAAACAATAGAACTTACTCATGATGAAAAAAAATTACCTGCAGTATTACACAATAAAAAAACTGATGTTACAGCAGAAAAAATTAAACTTACTGTCAAAGATATTAAAAAGATAGTACTTCCAGAAATGAGTGGTGATATGCTCAAAAAATTGTTTTGAGACGATACTAAATTACAAAGCCAAGAAGATTTAATAGCTTATATTACAGAATCTATTGAACACCAAAAATACGATCAAGAACTAATCAAAAAAATAGAAGGTATATTACAAAATTTGAGAAATAAATCTATGAAAGTAATGATACCACAAACTTTAATAAATGAAGAACTTAAAACTAGAATGCAGAGTCTTGAAAAAAGATTATGAGGAAAAGAAAAAATGGATGAATATTTCAAAAACATGTGAGATGAAAAAGCAAAAGCATTTTATGAAGATATCACAAAAGCAGCAGAAGAAAGCTTAGAAAAATTCTTTATCTTACAAAAATTTACTCAATTGCTTGCTTTAGATGTTGATCGAAATCAAACAGAACATCTTAATGTAGAACAAAAAATATATGATAAACTTGTAAAAAACGACGGTACAGAAAGTAAAACTAAAAAACCACATGGTCACTAATAATGCAGTCATTGCGAACGTAGTGAAGCAATCCAAGTCTTATACTAGATTGCTTCGTACCTCGCAATGACAAATAGGTTTTATTTAATTAATAATTTTATGTTTAGATTTCTGCGAGATCTTATTATTTATCCATTTGATTCTCACAAGGAAACGAATAAGTTTGCTAGTTTTCTTAAAATGATATTCAAAGATTATCCCGCATTTCTCTGGATTAAACCTAACTTCAGAAAAATAATCGCGTTTCCATTTCTGATGTTATTCTATGTTTTCAAAAATAAGACTTCAAATAAATAAAAAAATGTTCACCTAAGTGAACAAATATCCAATAATAGTCATTGCGAACGTAGTGAAGCAATCCAGTTATAGATTGCTTCGTCATTACATTCCTCGCAATGACTTTTTGTTATTTCTTTAGTCTAATTCTGCTTCATCGAAATATTCTTGAAGATATTTTCTAGATTTTTTAAGGATGATTTTTACTTTATCAGAATCAGAAAGATCGCTTTTTAAAATATTGATCTTAGTACTTAGATAACGGTTATATCAAAATTCTTTAAGTTTTTTAAGGAAGGTTGGTAATTTCAAAACTCAGTCACCAGGTAAGATATGTCCTTCTCAAACTCTACTTTTATCAGAGAAATAGATAACTGCGAGATAAGGAAGAAAATCTTTTATTTTTCTTAGAAAATCGTTTTCAAAAGAATCAGAATTAAGATTAGAAATATCTAATCAGATATAACAAAGATATTTTTTTACAATTTCTACCATATTACTGAAACGGTATTTTGGAATTGGTAATGCAAAAACACTTGAGTCTTCTGGATTGATAATAGCAAAATGAAGACTTTTATTTTCTTTTCTTCGTCTCAATATATTATCAGTAATGAAACTAAATGTCTTGAAATTGAAAAATTTTGGAGCATTGATAGAAATAGTATCAGCACCAAGTTCATAACATAAATCTATAGCTCTATTTATTTCTTTATCATTAAGATTATCAGAGGTTTGAATAACTTTAATAGGAAGATCATATGTGGCAGAAAGTTTTTTTACATAATCAATTTTTCGAGAATCAAAATTTTTCCAAATCGCAAGATCTATACCATCGTATCAAGCTTCTTTTACAAGTTCAAAAACTAGATCCAATCCGTATCCAGAAAGTGAGTCTGTACTAAACAAACATTCAGTTTTTCTAGGAGCTGTTGGTTCTTTCTTTGTTTCTTCAGTAGACTTTTCATCTTCCATATCAAAAAAGAAATCTTTTTTAATAGATCAGAGTTGTCAGTCTTCCATTGGTTTTTCTTTTTTGTTTATCATTGTTTTGTGGGTATAAACAATAAATCTTATAATAATTATACTGTTTTTAAGTAATTTTGCAAATTTTAGTTATTAAGTTCGCACCCGGTACTAAAGACTAATAGTGAATAAAAATGCTTTATGATCAGATCATGGTAATTTTATGATTTTTACATTTTGTGTATTCAATGATGGGCTTGTCCATAGGTGATCAATATGTGCCTGAAATATAGGTAGTGGCTTAAGTCTCCATGTAAAAAGAAAAGGTATATGTTTAGTTATATTTATCAATTCACCAGAAAAAGCGGTGGATAAGATAGTATAATAAGGAGACCAAGGTGTCACATTAAAGTCACCAACGGCTACAATATTATCATGTTGTCTATCAGTTTTATGGCTTTTAAAGTTTTTTACAAAGGTTGTAAGCTGTTCGTTTCTCATAATAAAATGATTATAACTATCAGGAGAACTGGTATGCACAAGATAGAAATATATTTGTTGGTTTTGATAAGGCAGTGAAAAATATCCATATCTTCGGGCTCCTTGAGGGAAATCATCAGCTCTATTATCGAGTGGATACTTACTAAATACCATACTTCCAACAAATTTTTTGGATCGTGTAGTGCTATTGGTATAAGGATATTTTGCTTGAAGAAAATCTTTGAGATTATCATAATGATGGTCAGCAAATTCTACGAACATGAGCATATCGGGATCATTGTCAGATATAGTCTTTTTGATTCATTCATAGTTAATATTATCTTTGTGAATATTTGCAAATAGTATTTTAAGAGTTCATTCTTGTGTTGTTTCCTGGCTTATTGGTTCTTGAATATAAAAACGATTAAACTGTTTACTATACCAAAAAAATAACAAACAGAATACCAAAAACGATATTCCTCGAAAATAACGCTGAGTAGGAAAATTATATCCTGATTTCATTTTCTTTCTAAAATTGATGAATGTTATAACGACAAAAATACCGCTTATCGCAGTTATATACGGTAAAAAACTGATAAGTAATTCAGTTATATAATATCCAGGAAAAAAGAGTGGAAAAAAGAATATTGAGATAACAATAAATATAAGAGCAATCATAGTATATATGAAACAGTAAAATATGAAAAGCTTATAGTATTGGAATTGAAATTCAATATTTAAAAAAACTACGATTGATTATAAAAACCAAATTATTACCTTAATATCTCTTTATTTAAAACATGATAATAAAAATGAAATTTCATATACTGGTTTTTTGATGCCAGATGAATTATGCAGATAGTGCAAGGATAACAGCAGTCCTCACAAATTGCTGATTTTCGTATACAGAAAATAGTACAGAAGCTGATATAATTATTTTTGATACCTGTTCAATAAAACAAAAATCTGAAGATAAGATCACAGGAAAACTCAAAACGATTAGACCAGATCAAAAGGTACGAATCACGGGGTGTATGATTCAACACAATTTAAGAAACTCAAAGTTACAAGTTACAAGTTGAAAGTTGAAAGTTGGTAATTTTATGGGAGTAATAGAGAGCAAACAGCCAAAAATACTTTGATTCACTGCACAAGAAATTAATAAACCTGAAATCTGCGACCTGAAACCTGAAACATTTATTCCTATCAATAATGCTTTCAATCCCGTCTTCTATAGTCTCACACAAAAACGAAAAAATATAGAGCTTATGCGAAGAATAGATGATACAGGGTTTCTTCCTTTGATGTTGAAAAAATTATGATACAAAATTTCTTATGATCAAGAATTGATCAATGAATATGAAAAAATAATTCCTGAAAATATTGGTACATCGATGAATGATCATAAAAAAACAGCTTATATACCTATCTCTACATGATGTAATCAGTTTTGTGCGTATTGTATAGTTCCGTATGCGAGAGGATTAGAAAAATATTTTCCTATAGAACAGATAGTAAATGAAGCAAAAATACATTTAAAAAATGGAGCAGAAGAAATAGTCTTGCTCGGACAAATTGTAAATAAACATCCAGACTTTGTGACTATTATAAAAAAAATTCTAAAATTAAAATGACTCAAGCGATTGAGATATACCTCACCATATCCAACGTATTATAGCAAAGAATTACTCGCTTTACATGAAACAGAAGAAAAACTTTGTCCGCATATCCATATGCCATTACAGTCAGGATCATATAGTATTTTAAAGAAAATGTTTAGAGGGTATACTGTCGAACAGGCCAAAGAATGTATCGATACTATTAGAAAGTTAAAGAGAAATATCAGTATTACGACTGACATTATTGTAGGATTTTGTGATGAGACGGAAGAAGATTTTCAAAAAACATTGGACCTCATTACTTATGGAAATTTTGATATGATATATATCGGAATTTATTCTTCTAGACCAGGAACCTTAGCAGCAAAAAATTATCCTGATAACATCTCACGTACAGTAAAACGAGAGAGACGAAATAGAGTTAATGAACTTTTGAAAGACATTTCACGTATAAACAACGAAAAAGAAATAGGAAATAGTAAAGAAGTATTGATCAATAAAATCAACAAATGAATAATTGAATGATATACAGACAATATGAAACAGATACTGGTTGAATGAAAAACTTCAGCTAAAGTGGGGGAGTTTATTCGTGTAAAAATAATAAAGATAATCCCATTTAAACTTTATGGACAAATTGTGTAATTATATACACAATATAAGATATGTCACCTAGTTTATTTCTCTTGAATATCTCCTACAAATACATATCAATTCATCTACATTACATGCAATATTTTTTGTTATTCTTAATTCTTAACTTTTATGATGAATTATCCAAAACACGTAGCTATTGTTCCTGATGGAAACAGAACTCGAGCCAAAGAAAATGATAAAACACCAGCAGAAGCTTATATGTTATGATATGAAAAAGCGATAGAACTTATTATATATACCTTTACAGAGACAGATATAAAAATATTTACTCTTCGAGGATTAAGTACGGAAAATGCAACAAAAAGACCTAAAGAAGAATATGATTTCCTTATGACTATGTATAAATTGGTTGAAGAAGATCTCGATGAATTTATGAAAGAACATAAGGTCAACTTCAAAGTTATAGGTGACCTTTATGGAATTACTGATGACTTTAGAGAATATTTAGTAGCTAAACAACAGAGAAATACATATGATTCTGATAAATACTTTGTCTTTGCTATCAATTATGGAGGAAGAGATGAAATCGTAAGAGGAATCAAGAAGTTAGCAGAAGAAAAAAAAGATTTAACAACCGTGACCGAAGAAGATATTAGCAATAGTTTAGATCTAGGAAATGTTCCACCAATAGAATTGGTAATCAGAACAAAATGAGATCAAGCACAAAGAACATCAGGATTTATGTCATGGTGGATAGGATACGCAGAATTATATTTTACTCCAAAAAAATGTCCAGAATTTGGCGTAGAAGAATATAAACAAGCATTAATTTGGTTTGATAAAATAGCAGATCTACGCAATTACGGAAAATAATTATTTTACATCGTTACTCTTTCTTTGATGAAAATCACTATTGAAACAGCTAAACTATTGGAAGTTATAGATCTCGGATTAAGATTTGTTTCCAAAAATGCAACCTTACCAATATTACAAAACTTCTATTTCAAAGCAGCTATCGATGGATTATTATTGAGAGCTACTGATATGGAAAAATACATCGAAATAGAGATTCCATGTAAAATAATTATGGAATGAGCTATTACCGTAAATGCAAGAATGTTTTCTGATATCATCAAAAGTATAGAAGAAAAAGAAGTTGAAATAAGTGTAGATCAAAAGACACAAGTTATGACATTAAAATCAGCAAAAGATAATTTTGAGATCAATGGTATCGCAGCAAGTGAATATGTTGCATTACCAGAAGTACCAAATGAAAATACACTTTCTGTAGAAACACAACTATTTGCTGAAGGAGTAGCAAAGGTTGAATATGCAGTTACTGAAAAAAACTTCAGTCCTGTTTTGACATGAGTATTATTGAAAGCCAAAACAGATAGCTTGATTTTTGTAGGTACAGACTCATTTAGATTATCAGAATTTAAAGCAGCGTCAGGAATTAAAGATGCTGACTTTGCATTGATCGTACCAAAAGTAACTATGACAGATATTCAAAAAATATCTGAATATGCATTAAGTAATGAATCAGAAAATCTGACTATTAAATATTCAGAGAATTTGATTGCATTCCAAGTACAAGTCAAAGATATGAAAATATTGGCTACATCACTCCTTATTCAAGGTAATTTCCCTGAATATGATAGAGAAGAAATTATGCCAAGAATATTCAATACTAAAATATTAGTTGATAAATGACTGTGTGAAAAAGCTATCAGAAAAATTTGAATTTTAACTAGAGATATTAATAATTATATCCAGATAGAAACGACAAATGACAGTATTACTATATCATCAGGAAAGACTGATAAAGGAGCTGGAACGACCAATATACCTGCTATTATAGAATGACCAACAGTTAGTTTTGGAATCAACGGAAAATATATAACTGACTTTATCAAAATAATAAAAGGTGATGAATTAACTTTCAATGTTATTGATAATCAAAAACCACTTATTCTTATGGATAAAGATGATACTTCATACAGATATGTTGTAAGACCACTCATAAATTCTTAATGCTAAGTGTTAAATGCTAAGTTCTAAATAAAGGAATGTATTTTATTTAGCACTTAGAACTTAAAATTTAAAATTATTTTTTTATCATGGATAAAAAAAGAGGGTTTAGTTTTCTCGAAATACTCATCGTAATGATGATTGTTGGTATTTTATTCGTAGTGTTTAGATCTTCTTTCCAAGTAAAAAATAAAGATGTATTATATGGTCAAGCCTGCATAGAGACACTATACGGACAAGTGAATAATTTTTTACATGCAGGATTGAGTAGTAAATCATTGTTCGTTTGAACTAGTGTTATTTTTCCTGATCAATATATCGTCAGCTTTAAACCAGCTCAACAACTTATAGAATTAAAATATAGTGAACAGGGGAGTGAGTATATATATAGTAGTATAGAACTTACCGGAAGTAATATTATGTATTGTAATAGTAATAGGTATACAATGATTCTTAGCTGAGAAAATTATGAACTTCATATCAACAAATGACTCCAAGAAAACGCAGCATTACAATTTTTCTATCTCAGTGGAACAAACTCAGTAAGTACATGATGAAGTGAATTTTTACAATGCGATAATCAATGAACGTGATGTAAAACTATGGCACGTTTTGAAAGCGATACAAGAACTATTAGTCTCAAAAAACAAATATGTTTAAGTTTCACTGGTACTGATTGTCTTGAATGGGACAATTAATTTATTACAGTACAAGTAATTTACTATATATAGTATATGGCAGAAAATTATGACTTTTCACTCACAAATACCCTGGATGATCAACAACATCTGATCTTCTATAAAATCATGAATTACGAGGTTCCACGTCATTCTAGTTATTTTCTGTTTGAAAAAAAATGATGGAAGAAGCAAGAAGACATTCTGAGAGGCCAAGAATTTCCTCCGGATGAACCAAAGTACAGCTGGGACAAAAAAACCCCCTATATGGATGATTTTATCAAGTACATTACCAAGTTCAGCCGATTATATAGGTCAGTACCGTTTATTCAGTCAATATATCTCTGTAATTCGATAACATTCAACGCTTTGCATGAAGATTCTGATATAGATGTCTTTATTGTGACTAAGAAATGATCGCTACGACGCGCAAGATTTTGGAGTGCAATATTGTTTCTCCTTTTTGGTCTTAAAAGAGGAGGAGTGCGAGGCAAGAAGAAAAAATTCTGCCTGAGCTTCTATGTTACCCATACGCACCAAAATCTCTATAATATAATGTTACCACAAAACGATATTTATTTCATCTATTGGTTGGCACACCTTGTACCTTTATACCAAGAAACACCAGAAAATATTTATAAACAGAATAAATGGCTCGAAAGTGCATTACCAAACTTCCCAGGAAGACATTGTATCGATATTTGAATCAAACCGACGTGAGGTAAGACTACATTCAAAAAAATAGTTGAATTTCTCTCTGGAGGAATTATTGGTCAGGGTTTTGAATACTTCATAAAACTGCTGCGATTACCTATAGTTATCTACAAAACAAGACAGCTAAAAGAGAGAGGTTGGGGTATTGTAGTCAATAATAATATGTTGAAGTTTCATATGGACATAAGGAAAAAGATTCATCTTCTCTATATAATGCACAAGAAAAAAATGAATAAGTAAATAAAAAAATAAATCAATAAATAAGATCAAAATGATGTTTAAAACCAGTACACTAGGTCAAACTAGTGTATTTTTTTATATCAGAATTATTAGATATTGCCTAGTGTTTTCACCCGCTAACCATATATTAGCAATAGCATTTTTACTATTTTTATAACTGATAACCATTATATATCACAATCAATAAAAATGGGTTTGTTTTTAAGTAATGTATAAATACATCCTTAGTAAACAAATTGTAGATTTTTTTTTATTTAACTAACACAAGAACGAATATGAAAGACATCAAAGCAGTCTTCGATATCGGAAATGATGTCATCAAATGAGTGGTTTTTGCTAACGATGACGGAAAAGAGATCATTTTAGCTAAACAAATGGAACCTACTCAGGGAATGCGTAAATGAAAAATTCTCGATGCAGAAAATTTTGTAAACACAATAAATAAAATCACAGAATCATTTATAAAGAAACTTGGATGAGACTTTATAGAAGAAGTATTTGTAGGAATCTCACATCCCGAGATGATTGTGAACAGAATAATCGAACAAAAAAGAATTATGACCGAAGATATTAGTTCAGAAGATATTGATCATCTTTCAACAGTTATTGCTGAAATTTCAAGTAAAAGTAACTTTGAGACACTTAAAATAGTACCTGTCCACTTTCTTATAGATGAAACTAAAAGAGAAAAAGATCCTATCGGAATGAAAGGAAAGAAACTCGAGCTTATTGCTGATGTTTTCATGATTCCAAAGAATATTTATAATGGAATTATCGATGCTTTTGAAAAAGTAGGATTAAATATTGTCGATATCGTTCCAAATATCATTGCCGCTAGTGAAGTAGCTTTAGATTATGACCATAAAGACTTAGGAACTATCCTTGTCGATATTGGTAAGAATCAAACAAGTTATGTTATCTATGAAGATGGATATCCATTGGGATACGGAACACTTGCTATGGGAAGTGAAGATGTAACTAAAGATATATCTATCGGTATGCAAGTAGACATCAAAGAAGCTGAAGAAATCAAAAGAACACATGGATCAGCTATTGTTCAAAAAGAAAGAACAACAGATGACAGTTCAATAGACAGTTTGTTCTTGTCAGATATTATCAACGCAAGATATGAAGAAATATTTATTAAAATAAATAATCATCTTAAAGATTTAGATAGAGATGGAAGATTAGCTGGAGGAGTACTCTTGATCGGATGATGAGCAAGAATGCCAAACCTTGATCTCTTATCAAAAGATGTATTCAAATTAGCTACCTTCTATGGTAAAGATAATATACTCGATCTTGGTGATATTTCATCAAACATTCAGTTCATAAATATATTAGGAACATACGTATGGTCTAATAAATATACTGAAGGAAGAAAAGGATGATGATTAAATTTCAATATGGATTTTGTAGGTAAAATATGAACATTTTTCAAAGACCTCTTTTAAACTAATGAAAAACGAATAACTAATAGTGAAAAACGAATGTGTTATATACTTACTAACTATCGTATCCAACAATAGATTATAATAAGACAAATACCGACATTATTCATTATTAATTTTTAATTATTAATTCATTTTCAAAATGGTAATTCAAGAAATTAATCCAGAATTTATCCCAGGAGCTAAAATCAAAGTAATAGGAATAGGTGGTTGTGGAAACAAAGCCTTAAATAGAATGATCTCTGAAGGATTGGATGGAGTAGGATTTGTTGCTATCAATACTGATGCACAAGATCTTGCAACAAATTTAGCTGAAAAGAAAATTAATATAGGTCTCAATCTTACTAAAGGATTGGGTGCAGGAGCTAATCCTGAAATAGGAAGAAAAGCTGCTGAAGAAAGTGAAGGAGAAATCAAAGCTATGCTTCAAGATACAGATATGATATTCATTACTTGCGGAATGGGAGGTGGAACTGGAACTGGTGCTGGTCCTGTTATTGCAAATATCGCGAAAGGAATGGGAATCCTTACGGTTGGTATCATTACTAAACCATTTAGTTTTGAAGGAAATAAGAGAGGAATGAATGCTGAAGAAGGACTTAAGAAAATCAAAGAAGCTGTAGATACATTGATTGTAATACCTAACGATAAAATTTTCAATGTAATAGACAAAAAAACAACATTCAAACAAGCATTTACAATGATAGATAAAATCCTTTACCTTGGAGTACAAGGAATATCAGATTTGATTATCAAACCAGGAGATATTAATATTGATTTCGCAGATGTAAAAGCAGTTATGACAGATTCAGGAAATGCATTACTTGGAATTGGATACGGAGCAGGAGAAAAGAGAGCAGTAGAAGCTGCAAGAAAAGCAATTGAAAACCCATTATTAGAGGAAAATCTAGATGGAGCAAAAAATATTATATTCGCAGTATCATGAGGACATGATTTGACACCAGCAGAAGTAAGAGAGGCTGCAGCAGTAGTTGAAGAAATTATTGATCCAGAAGTAAATTTCTTTTGGGGAATGACACTTGATGAGAATATGGACGGTGAAGTTAAAGTTACTATTATCGCGACAGGATTTGAAGAACAAAGTAAAGAAGATATCCTTAAACAACCACAAAGAGATATTCTTGGAAGACCTACTATGCCAGGAAAAAGAGAATCTGAAAACTTTATTATGAGAGGAATCAAAAAAGATACTGCTCAAGAAACAAATGAAACTGAAGAACCAGCAGAAGACTTAGATACTCCAGCTTTTCAAAGAAGAGCACTTAATAGAGAAAAAAAATAATAATGTCAAGGCAAACAATTACTCAAGAAGCAAGAAATTTGCATAGAAAGAGATCCGGAATATAATTATATTGTATTTATACACTAACAAACGCACCATGAAATTAAAAATTTCAACTCCAACAAAAATTATTTTTCAAGGAGAAATAGAAAAGATATCACTCCCTACAGAAAATGGAAACATTAAAGTAATGGATGGACATCCTCCTATGGTAACAACAGTAAAGCCAGGTCTCATTAAATTGTGGCCAATGGAAAATCATGTAAAAGTAGGACACGAAATGTATGTAAGTACATCAAAATGAATGGTATTTATTGATGGAAAAATAGTTCGTATTGTTAGCGCTGAAGCAACGCTTGCTCCTGAAGAATCAGGAAGTACATTGTTACAAAATAAGAAAAATATTGAAGAAAAAATAAAGAGACTCAAAACTGAATGAAGCATAGAAGAGATAGAAAAAGCATTGATTAAATTAGAAAAAATAAATGCTGATATTGAATTAAAAAGAATGCTTCAAACAGCTTAAATCGCCGAGTAATATTAAGAGATATATACAAAGGGAGAAATAATCTGGCCAACTCAGCCAGATTTTTCTTTTACATAAACCCTAAAAAAATAATTATTTAAAGTCGATGGCAATATCGCTTAGTAGGTAACTAATCAAGGAATATCGATTTTAAATAAAGATGAAGGGGCTATCGACGAGGGTTTTTTTGCTTACTTTTTTCACCTGGAAGGAAAAAAGTAAGGCCAAGCTGGCGAGGCGATAGAAAAAGAAAGTTGTATTTTTTGTTGGTTTCCCTATAAATTCCCTATTACAAATTTTAATTATACACTACAAAATGTACTTCGCTATATTGTGAAAAAATCCAGAAATAAGTATGATTGAATTAGAACTCGTTAAAGCAAAAGAAATAAGCTATCCAAAAAAGGGGATAGTAATTTTTGATACAAAATATGCACAACTATTACCTCAACTTTGAGGAACAATCAAAATAGGAACCGTTGTAAAAGAAAAAGATTTACAAGAATTATTGACTGATGTGAAGATTATATGAATTCAGAATGAAGCGAACGGGAAACATCTCAAGAGAACGGTCTGAATTAGGAGATATAAGCTTGTAGATATCTTCCATACAGATAGAGAAATCAAAACTAAAGGAAAAGAAATTATAAATTTAGAAAATGGTCTCTATGGTATTGTTGATTACTATCAAAATATAGAACTCTATGAAGCAGTAGATTTTGGAAAGCCAGGACGTAGTATGCAAATGTGAATGATGCCAGCAAAATTGGCACATATAATGATCAATATCTGACTAGCAAAGTTTATCCATGCATCAGAACTCGATATCGAAAAAATATGTATCTATGATCCATTTGTTTGATCATGAACAACAGGAATGTTAGCAAATCATATGGGATATGATTTCATAGGTTCAGATATTAAAACCAATTATGCAGAACAAAATGCTGTATGGCGAAAGACCAATAAATTCTATACTCCAGACAAACAGTTTGATATATTCAAACACGATATTAAGGAGAAACTATGAAATCAATTAGAAGGAAAAGATATATTGGTAGTTACTGAATGACGGTTATGACCAATTGTAAAAAAATGAACCTCAGATCAAGATGTTCAAAAATTTCAGGAACGAGTCACTGATCTCTATAAAAGTTTTTTGGATAGAATCAAGGAACTTTGAGCGATAGCTGTCTTTACTATTCCACGATATGTTTGACAAGACAATGGTATAGAACAAGTATTGACGAAATATATAACAGATATAGGACTCGCTATCCAGAGTATACCAGAATTATATAGCAGAGAAGGACAGCAAGTTGCAAGGAAAATAATGATTGTGAAATAGATTCAAAATATGTCAACAAATTAATTCCACAATAGTGGGGTTTTTTTGTATTTAAAAGCGCTTTTGAATAGAATTAAGAAGTAAAAGATTTTATGTTATAAGATCAAGTATGAACAAAAAAGACTATATTCTCAAAGTTCTAGATGCTACCATGGATTATTTCCCATTGGCAAGAGGATTAAAGATACTCATAAGTGGCGAAGCTCTGGACGATACTGCCATAGATACTTTGGTAAGTATTTTAGCAAAAACAATAAATGAAATACATGACAATGAAGTCAAAAGAAAGCTTGAAAAGTCTATAGACTTCCTTGAAAAATTAAAAGCTATAGAGCAACAATCACATCTCAAGGATGATAAATCAATAGGGATGTTAGATGATATGCTCAAAAATATCTAATTTTTTTATTCTATCATTATCAAGACAATGTCAGCCGAACAATTAAATGTAAAAAAAAACGAAATAGAATTAAAAAACGCTGTAGAAAATACAGAGGTAAAAAAAGTGGATATTTTAATAAATGAGATAAAAACAGCTCAAAAAAGTATAAATAAAAAGGTAGATATGTCTAAAGAAAATACCGAAACCAAAAAAAATTACACAAAAGAAGAGAAAGAAAAACAAGAAACAAGAAAAAACAAAGAAAAATTAACAGCAATAGAAATAGAAACTATGAAAGCATTTATCGATAATTCTTGAAATGTAGTTGCTGCTATTAATCAAAACATAAAAGATAATTTTGATTATATAGGGAAAATAGAATGAAAACCAAATATTTCAAAATTCAAAGAAGCTAAGGCAGTTTTTGAAAATGATATAAAAGAATTTACAAAAAATACCGAATACAATAAACTTATAAATACAGAACCACAAAAAACAAATTCTGATATATTAAATACGAATATGAAAGCACTTCACGAACAAATTGAAAAAAAAGAAACATCGATCCAAAACGAAGAAGATATAATGAATCTTGAAACCAATGATGAATTTATAAAATATTTTAGTAAGGAACAAATAGTTGCATTGAAAAATTCAGATGAATTTGAAAATTTATCAGAAGAAAGAAAAATAAGAATAACAACGACCTTAGATACAAGAACAGAGTCAATAAATAATATAGAAACAAAAAAACTCGAACTTTTATTGGCTAAAACACCTACAGATACAGTAGCACAAGAATTATTTGAAACAAATGAATCTGCATGGAATGCATTAATAACAAAAAATTTAACATTTACGGATATATTACAAAAAGATAATTTTGATAAATTAATTACATCTTATGTTAAAGGATTATATCCCAACACAACAAAAGTAGAATATAAAAGGGAACAATACAATACAACAAAGGATTATTTTATACAAGCAGAAAACAATGAAGGAAAAAAAGTAGACATTATGTTTGGTAAAACATCAGATATTTTATATCAAGCACAAGCTGATAATATAGATGTTGATCGAATACGAAAAGATGGTGAAAAAATATGAGAAAATATAACTCAACTAGACGTAATATGAAGCTATAGGGAGTTTGAAGATATTATAGATAAACAAACAGATAAAGTAAGTTTTTTAAATAAAGTATTTATGGAAGGAATTTTAGATGCTGTAGATACAAACCCTCATAAAGGAATAGATGTTCCTGCCAAAAAGAATTGATATTATGGAATAATTATAGAACAAATAACAAAGACAAAAGATATATGATTACTCGATGTATATCTATCAAAAATCATGGTTGGTAATACAATCAACGTTAAATATCTATGAACAGACAATGCTAATCAATTAGTAAATTTTGCGAAAATACAAAAGAACTGGACAATAGATCCAGCAAGTGATAACGGAAAAAAGTTACAACAAATCAACGCTCAATTGTTATTAGGTATGGATAAAGCTACAATGCAAGAAACTATATCTCAATGATTAGATAAGATGATTGATGCTTTCGGACCTATGTTATTTACTATAATGAAGCTGTTAGGTTTCAGTAAAGGTAAATTAACTAAAATGTTTGGAGCAGAAAGAATTGATAAAATGTATAAAAAAGAGTATGGATTATCGACTGACCAAATAACTGCAGTTAATGAAATTTTTAAAAATGGAAACTTCGAATCAAAACCAATATATCCAATAGAAAGCTGAGAAGATTTAGAAAAATGATTTGATGGAGCAAAAACAAAATATATTAATCTTATGGCAGATAAAACTAAATGATATTATAAAAATATAAATATTAATAAACTGAAAGCATGATTAATAGCATTCGATAAAGATAAAAATATCAATGATGTAGTAACGATTACAACAGATAGTACGACAGGTAAACAATCTATTGTAGATATAAAAAACTCAGAAGCATTTACATGAGCGATGGGAAAAATTTTAGATGATGATGCTACACGAACAAGAATCGCTACAGCAAATGCAAGTATACAAAATCCTGCAGTAGAGGGTAAAGTAACTACAGATTACAATGAACAAGGATTAAAAATAGGTCAAGAATCCAATCGTTACCAGATAGATAATCAAGCGGATATCGCAAGATATCTTACTGCATCACTTTTCTCAAGCAAAGATCTCTCTTTTGTGATGACAGAAAATAGATTACATAATGATGTAGTTTTAAAAAAACCAGATGATAATGTAGAAACAAAAAAAGAAGAATTGGTATTTATTGAAAAATATGTTGATAAAAATACTTGAATAGTAAGCACAGAAGGAGGAACTAAAATGATTCATGAAATAATAGATATGAATAAAGCGTCAAAGAAAATAAATATAACATCAGAAAAGACAGTGACTGAAGCTACATTAGTGACATTAACAGATGGTCAAAAAACATACGTAGAATCAAGCAAAGCAAGTAAGACAGACTTAACAATTAAAGATAGAATGCAATTTAAAGCATGAGATAAAATAACGTTGGTAGAAAAAATAAATATCACACCAAAAATACCAGAAACAAATCAAGAAAAAAAAATAAAAACAAATAGAGAAAAACTAGAACAAAAAATGCAAAATATTCAAGATTGACAGTATATGTGAATAGATATATATACAGCTTCATCAACTATACCAGATTATAAAGATGATATAATAAATCCTATCAAAGAGATTCTTGAAACAATTACCGACGTTACTAAAACTGATGGAAAATATTTTTCAGAATCTAAAGAATTAGATAAGGTTGATTTTTTGACAAATAGAGAATGAAAAGCAGAAGGAAAATATTTAACTATTGAAAAAATAATTATGCCACATATAAAGAATATGTTAATTATGATGTGATGAGAAGGAAAAACATATGAAAATATTACAAAAAATATGGTAGAATGAACAACATATATAGCATGAAGAAAATGAAATACATATGAAATTAATATGAAAGATAATTCATGAAAAGATATCTGAACATTAAGCTTTTGATATAAGGAAAATTGAGACAAAACAAGATATCTTTCGCCAGAACGAAAAGGTATATTACAATCAGAAGCAGGTGTAAAAACAATAGTTTAAATAATCTTTCCGATTCTTTCGACTATTCATGTACCAAGTTTATAGATTGGTTTTCGCATAAGGAGTAGAGGAACAAGAGTTCCTACAATACTTCCAGCGATGATGTCTGTTGGCCAATGTACTCAAGAAGTCACTCTCGCAAATCCAGTAATTAATGAAAATATAATCAGGATTCCTCCAAATCGGAGGAATTTTTTGTCTTTATTTTTTATCCCTCGAAACAATGACATCATAGCGATACCCATAGTAATCGCAGCATGATCAGAAGGGAAACTACTCGTAGGCATAAATGTATTTAAGATAGTTTCATGTTTAAGATCTGTCAATCATAAAATTACATTTGGTCTGATTTTATCTACAAAAAATTGAATACCTATATTTACGACAAAACTCACAGCGACACCTATTCAAATATACAGCGCTGCTATTTTATGATATATATTCTTTTTAGCCATACCATAAACATATAATGCCAATAAGTAGACAGGGTAGGTGAAGACAAATATATCAGCCAACACAGGGATTCGATATGACCAGAAAATACTCGCTTGCATCCAAGCAAATAATGATTTCAAAAGATTTACTCACCACTGTGGTTCTACGATTTTATACATTGGAACATATATAATATAAAAATAATTCTGTCATTGCGAGGAGTGAAACGACAAAGCAATCTTATGTATTATTATTTAGATTGCTTCGCTTTGCTCGCAATGACATTAGGTTTATAATATAAACAAATAGTTTTTAGTTTACAATTTTCACATTTAGGATTTCTAGCAGTACAGTAATAACGACCAAACAATACCAATGCATGATGCGCCAGGTCTTTGTACTCATCTGGTATACGCTTTTCAAGCAGTTCTGAAGTCTTTTCTGGTACGGTTGTTTTCACAAGTCAGAGTCTATTACTTACTCTATGGATATGGGTATCAACAGCGATAAATGGTTTATCATATAAGACATGAGCAATCACTTTAGCAGTTTTAATGCCTACTCATGGTAATTTCATAAGTTCTTCTAATTCACTAGGAATTTGTTTCCATTGTTTCAAAATTTTAGCTGTTTCAAAAATATGTTTCGCTTTGGTATGATAGTAATTGATCGAAGAAATAGAGTTCTCAAAGATAGTAACTCACATGTTCAAAAGATCTTCAGGTTTTTTTATTTTTTTGAATATTTTATCCGTAACTTTATTTACTTGTACATCAGTTGCTTGTGCAGACAACATAACCGCTACAACAAGTTGAAAAGGAGTAGAGTAGTGAAGCTCAGTTTCTGGATTTGGGAAAAGCTTTTTGAGATAAGCAAATATGATAGCAAAGTTCTTATTCATAGTATACTCAACATTTAAAATTTATCATTTCAGCGAAGTTGGTTAGTTCAGGGTCGGCAGGAATCGAACCTACGACTACGGTTTCGGAAACCGATGTGATACCATTTCACCACGATCCTTTTTCAGTTAACAGTGAATAATTAACAACTAACAATTAATAAATATTTTCCATCGTTGTTCACTGTTAGTCATTAGTTGTTAGTTAATTTTCATTTCTCCGGATTTCATAACTCACACGCTTTTGATTTACACAATTTCTAACCATTTGTTCATTTTTATTAAGACTAGATACACCACTTTTGATTTCTAAAAAAACTATTTGACTCAGATTACCTTTTGAGAGACCATCGAGAACAAGATAATCGACTCCTTTTCATAAAAACACCAAATCTTTGTAAGAATACGGAAAATTTGGCAATAAAGGAGCTATTTTTTCATGGACATGACCAAGAACGACATTACGAGACCTCGTCACTGCATCACTTCTTTGTTTTTTGAGTTTAAACATAAAATAGATCTTAGCGATAAGATATCAGACAAGAACTCAAATAATTATTCAAACGATAATTAATCAAAGATCAGGATTCATAGAAAAAAATAATGAAGTAAATTAACTCAAGTGTAGAAAAAATCGAACAAAAAACAACTCTCTTACACAAGATTATGAATCATTAAAAAGATATGTCAATGAATTTGATATATAATAGATGTAAAGCAAATTTTAGCAGCTTTTTAAGACGTGAATTTCTTCTCAATAATTTGCATTTTTTACCATTTGTAAGTATAATTAGTACATACTAACATTTAACAAATAACACCAAATAACCTATGGCTGAAATTGATTACAAAGCGAAATTAGATGAGGCAGTTCTCCAATCAGATGTGGTGAAAATTTTTGATAATCTTTTGACAGTAGCTGTCGAAGCAGGAGCATCAGATATCCATATCGAACCCTTGGAAAGTTACTGTAGAATCAGAATCAGAATCGATGGAATACTCGAAGAGCTTGTTCAATATCCAAAAAATCTTCATGAAAGCATTATCTCAAAATTTAAAATAGAATCTGGACAAATGAGACCAGATGAAAAAAGAGTACCACAAGATGCGAGAGTATCTAGTGTTACATTGACGAATAAAGAAATAGATCTCCGTGCCAATACGCTTCCAAGCGTATGGTGAGAATGTCTTGTAATGCGTATTGTAGACAAATCAAAAAGCATTCCAAAATTGGAACAATTGGGAATAGAATGAAGTAATAAAGATATTATCTTTAGACATTTAGAATATCCAAACGGAATTATTCTTATGACAGGACCGACAGGTTCAGGTAAGACAACGACATTATATGCCTGTCTTGATTATGTGAATACAACCGAAGTAAATATTATCACCTATGAAGATCCAGTAGAAAACAAAATGGCTGGACTCAATCAAGCACAGATTAGAGCAGATATAGGATTTAGTTTTGCTAATGGACTTAGAGGAGGACTTAGACAAGATCCTGATATTATGATGGTGTGAGAAATTCGTGATAAAGAAACGCTTGATATGGCTATGGAATCAGCCATGACAGGACACTTAGTATTTTCTACCGTGCATACTAATTCATCATCAGAAACAATTACCAGAGTATATAATCTTTGAGCAAAACCATATATGATTGTGGGTACATTCAATTTAGTCATGGCAGAAAGATTGATCAGAAGAACATGTGATCATTGTAAAATCCAAACCTCAGCAAAGGATGATCCAAAATATAAATTTGCAAAAGAAAGTTTTAGAAATTTTGACAAAGAAGCACTCAAAAAAGAAATCATTAGTAGAGGAATAACTCAACAACAACGAAATGACTTTATAAATAATAGTTTGATTTATACAGGAAGTGGTAAAGATCCCGTGACATGAGAAAAATGTCAGATATGTGGATGAAGCGGATACAAGGGTAGAGTAGGTCTCTTTGAAATGATGGATTATACAGATGAAATAAAAAATATGCTTTTAGAAGGTAAGTCATCATTTGAAGTAGAAAGCATAGCGCTTCAGAGATGAATGATCAATTTAGAAAGAGATGGAGTATTCAAAATCATCAAATGAATGACAACACTTGAAGAAGTCTATAGATATGTGAAGGCAAAATTCGACAAATAGCTCCCCAATTCTTGGGAGTGTTAAATTCTAAATTCAAAGTTCTAAATAAAAAGATACCATCATTTAACACTTAGCATTTAACATTTAGCATTATATAAATTATGGAAGTTAGTAAGTTATGATTCTTTGAAAAATTTGTCATCAAAAAGTTTTTTGCTCCCAAGCTCAAACAAAAAACTAATTTTTTCAGATTATTAGCACTTGCACAAAGATCATGATTAGGACTTAGAAATGCATTATTTTCTATTAAAAACTCTGAAACAAATAAATGATTGATTATGATTATCCAGGATTTGATTGACCAATTGACGCAATGATCTACTATGTCACAAGCGATGGAAAATCACAACTATTTTTTCTGAGAAGAAGAAGTTGCTCTAGTACAATCGGCAGAAACTATGGGTAATCTTCCAGAGATTCTTGATGAAATTGCTATAGAACTTGAAAACTCTGAAAGAATAAATGGAAAAATAAAAAAAGCAATGGCCTATCCGATAGTGCTTATTATATTTGCTTTCATAGCAGTAGTTATTCTCCTTATCTATGTAATACCAACGATAGTGACAATGTTTCCTGATCAACAAAGTCTACCAAATCTTACAAAATTTATGATGTGAACATCATCTTTTTTACAAAAAACATGGTATATCATATTGTTGGTTGTTCTAACATTAATAGTCGTATATAAATTTTCATATAAATATGTATTAGCATTCAAAATATTCATAGACAAAATAATGATTACCATACCAGCAATTTCATGAGTAGTAAAAACTTATTATATGTATAGATTTTCTAAATTATTAAGTCAGTTATATAGTGCATGAGTAAGTCCAATCTTATCATTAAAACTCATGGCAAACGCTTTTACCAATTTCTTCTACAAAAAGAAAGTCCTCGAAATTAAGGAAAATCTTAATGCTGGATTTTCATTCGCAGAATCAATGGAATGATCGTCATTGTTTGATCCGATATTAGTTCAAATTATTCATGTAGGAGAAGATACGGGAAACATTACAGAAGTACTCAAAAAGATGGCAGATTTTTATCGTGATATGTTACAGACAAAAATAGATATTCTTATGAGTCTTATTGAACCATTACTTATGGCATTAATAGCCGTAGTGATTTGAGTCATTGTAGGATCAATATTTTTGCCTATGGCAGAGCTTGTAAATGTTATTAAATAGCTTTATATCTTATACCTACGGATGAAAAAAATAATCTTTATAGCGCTTATGTTAGTTAGTATGTTAACATTGCAAAGTCAATCGAGAGCACAAGATGTAGGACTATGAGATGTTGTTTTTGAAGAAAATACTACGTCGATAGTAGAACACGGATTTCTTATGAATGATCTGAGTTATACGATAATAAAATTACATCTTATTATAGCAGGAAAAGATATAGAGGCAGTTGATTATGAATGAGAAACACTTACAACTATCAAAAGATTAGAAGAATTAACCAAGACAGACGTTATTGATGTAATCAATCTTTCAACAAATAAACAAGAAGCATTGATAAAATATCTTACAGATTGTGATCAAGAATTACAAAAATGAGATACTATCGCTGCATATATGAAACAAGAAATGAATATTTTAAAATGAGAAATGGAAGCATGTTTAGTGGATAAAAATGTAAGTGATAAAGTATATTTTGATGCTGTAGAGAGATATGATCAAAGTATGATGGAAGTATCACTCAATGAATCTATCATCCACGAAACATGTGCTACAGAAAAAAGAATTCAATATAATGCCAAGACAAGTATTGCACAAAAACTAGTTTTCTATCTTTGATTACTTCAGAAAAAATATGATCTTCTTTTTGCTAAACAAGAAATATTAGCACAAAATTTTGAAGTCTTTAGAGACAAAATATTGCCAGACCTCAATCAGATTGATGCATTGCTCCAACAATATAAATTCTAACAAAACAGGAGTAAGAGACAAGAAATAAGGAAAAAGGAAACCTGTAACCTGTAACTTGGAACCTGCAATTAATAATATTGAACTCTATAAGTAAATATATACTATAAATATCAGGACCCTTATCCCTGAATATTTTGATGTATGGAAGTAAAATATATTAATAACAAAAACAATTATCTCTTCACTATCATTGCCTGCATATGATTGTTTTTTTCTTGTATATTTATAATAAATGCATTCAATGAATGAAAGATTTATGATGGATTAGCAGGTAAAATACCCGTAGACATAGAAAGTATTTTAGGACAAAAAATAATAAATATACAAAATACACTCCAAGCAAATGAAGCTATCAAAAAGTGAGAATATGAAAAAGCACTACAACTCATTAGCTGAAACAAAAGTGAAGATTACTATAATCGCTGAACTATCCAAACATTATTAGCATATAAGAACGCCTTACAAAGCAGTATCTCATGACTCCAAGATGCACAAATATTTATAGCTCAATCACAACAAAACTTTACTATAGCCAAGAAGTTATCAACTTCTTCAACAATAAAAAATGCAATTATAGACAATAAAAATATTATAGATTCTTTATCTGCAGTCGTAGATATCAAAACATGTTATGGTATAGGACAAGGCATTATAAGTAATATCAACGATACGAATACCACGATAAAAAACATCAAAACAACGTTGAATCAAGAAGAAATATATATCAATAAAAGAGCACACAGTTTAGATCCAGTCTGTTATGAAAAATTAGTCTATATTTTAGATAGCAGCAGAGAACAAGTAGGATTATTACAATTACAAATGCAAAAAAATACTACAAAATACATATCTGATTTCTCCGACAAGATAGAAGATCCTATTCTTTGTATTCAAGCTCCTTACGAGAATATTATTTCCTCGATTATCAAAGGAAAACAATGATTAGAACAATATCAACAACAACATATTAGTACTATAGAAGCATTGAAAAGTAATGATAGTAGGAGTATTAGTGATCTCTGTAATCAAACAAAAAATGATGCACAAATAAATCAACAAATAGAAAATTCAGTACAAGAATTACTGCAAAAATTAGAAGACAATAAGACAGAAAATAAAGAACAAACAAGATCAACAAATGAGATAAAATACAAAGATTTCTTTGATGAAGATGAACAAAAAGCACTACAAGAAATCAAAACAACCAATGAATGACGAATCAATACAATGCTTGATATCAAGGGAAAATGAAATTATAATCCAGAAAAATATATCAATGATATGTTCAATCAGTTTTATGGTAACTCTGGTGACTTTATTAATTTACACAAATAAGCAATGCATATGTCATTCCGGCGTTAAATGTTGGAGCCGGAATCTAGTTTGCTAAGTATAGATTCCGAATCATATCCGGAATGACCTAAAACGGCACGAATTATTTATTACTTATTATACATCATGCTTTCAATTAAAAATATTTCCGTAGAAGTAGACAAAAAAATGATACTAGATACTATATCTATGGATTTTGATCTAGGTAAAAATTATTGTCTAATTGGAAAAAATGGATCAGGAAAATCATCATTGGCTATGGTTATTATGGGACATCCTAAATACCAAATTACGAATTGAGAATTACGAATTACGAATTGAAAAAACGAATCTACAACCTGAAACATGCAACCTGCGACTTGAAACATTGATTTAAAAAAATTAAATCCTCATGAAAGAGCAAAGCTAGGCATTTTCGTAGCCTTTCAGCATATTCCAGAAATCAAAGGGATTAAACTTTTTGAATTCCTTAGATCTATTTACGACGCTCAAAATGAAACAACAACATCATTTTTAGCATTCAAAAACATTATAAAACCTCTTATGGATGAATTAACTATCAATACAGAATTTCTTCGAAGAGATTTAAATGTTTGATTTAGTGGAGGAGAGAGGAGAAAGATAGAAATTTTACAACTAAAATTACTTAAACCAACATATATTTTCTTAGATGAAATAGATAGTGGATTGGATGTTGATGCATTCAAGTCTGTAGTAGAAATGATGGCAAAATTAAATCATGAAAAAAATAGTTTCATCATTATAACTCATATATTTGATATATTAAAATATATTCCCGTTGATCATGTCTATGTCCTAGAACAAGGAAAAATTATTAAAGAATGAGATCAAAAATTAATTGAAGTTATAAAAAAAGAAGGTTTTATCGATATAGAAAAGAAATAAATATGTCACTTAAATCTACATTGGAATCATCAGACAAAATTAAGTATGAACTTTATCTCACGGGTCTCACAGAAGACACCGTAAGAAAGATTTCTACTGATCAAAAAGAACCACAACGAATGTTAGACCATCGTTTAGAATGTCTAAAAATTTTGCATACTACAAAATTACCAACACGAGGACCAGATCTTTCTGGACTCAATCTCGATGATATTGTATACTATGCAAAGCCACATAAAGACCAAGAATGATATGCTAATAATCGAGAAGATGTACCTACAGAGATTAAAGATAAATTTAAAAAACTTGGAATCCCTGAAGCAGAACAAAAATATTTAGCAGGAGCAGGAGGACAGTATGATTCACTCAATGTATATCATCAGATCAAAGAAAAACGATCAAAACAATGAATTATTTTCGAAGATATGCCACAAGCCGTGATTAAATATCCAGAATTGGTTAAAAAACATTTTATGAGATTAGTGCCAGCTACTGATCATATGTTTGCAGCATTACATTGAGCTGTTTGGAGCTGAGGGACATTTATTTATGTGCCAAAATGAGTTAAACTCACTGATCCATTACAAGCATATTTTCGCATGAATACCTACGCATGAGGACAATTTGAGCATACTATGATTATTATTGATGATGATGCCGAAGGAAGTTATATCGAAGGATGTTCAGCACCAAAATTTGATAAAGCATCACTCCATGCAGGACTCGTAGAGGTTTTTGTAGGAAAAAATTCAAAGATGAAATATTCATCCGTAGAAAATTGGTCAACAAATACATATAATTTAAACACCAAAAGAGCAATAATAGAAGAACATGGATACATGGAATGGGTAAATGGAAATCTTTGATCATGTAAAACAATGCTTTATCCTTGTTCTATATTAAAAGGAGATTACAGTAAAACAGATATGTTGGGAATAGCAGTAGCTAGTGAAGGACAACATCAAGACACAGGATCAAAAGCTATTCATATAGGAAAATACACCTCATCAAATATCGTAGCAAAATCTATCTCAAGAAAATGAGGAATTAATACCTATCGCTGATTAGTCACTATTGGAAAGTGAGCAGAATATGCAACAAACCATACGCAATGTGATGCTTTGCTGTTCGATGACACATCAGTGTCTGATACTATTCCTTTGATTAAATCAGATAACGATACTGCTATCGTAGCGCATGAGGCCAGTGCATGAAAAATAGATGAATCTGAACTTTTCTATCTCATGGCTCGCTGACTAACAAAGGACAAGGCCATCACCATGATCGTTAATGGATTCTTTTCTTCTGTTATTAAAAAACTCCCACTAGAATATGCAGGAGAATTAAACAAATTAGTAGAAATGGAGATGGAAGGATCAATAGGATAATTTTATATTTTCAAATATATTATGGAAACAAATAGACCAAAAATAGGTGTATGAGTAATGATATATAAAGATGAAAAAATTTTATTAGGTAAAAGAAAAAATGCTCATGGAGATGGAACACGAAGTTTTCCCTGATGACATCTAGAATTTAATGAATCAGTAGAGAAGTGTGCTATCAGAGAAACTATGGAAGAGACAGGTATCAAAATAAAAAATATTAGAATGGGACCTTTTACCAATGATATATTCCACGAAGAAAACAAACATTACATAACATTATTCGTTCTCTGTGATTATGATAAATGAGAAGTTAAAGTTATGGAACCAGAAAAATGTGAAAAACGAGAACGAGTTACACGAGAAGAATTCCCTTCTCCATTATTTTTACCTATAAAAAATTTGAAAAAACAAGGATTTCATCCATTTAAATAAAGTAGCCATATTTCTTAATAAGATTTTTCAGTTTATCAGCTAAGTCAGGATCAATTGTTTTAGATAAAGCATAGAGTCTATTAATGCTCGTATTATGCTTATTTTTTCTCAAAATTGACTCCCAAACACTTACATCCAAGGTTTTATGATATTTTCTGATAACCTTTTTAATGAGTTCATTGATATATCCCTGAGAAACCATTCATGGATTATAAAGACTTTCTACTATAGACAATTCTAATCAAGCAATAGGAAAGGTCTGCTTGCCAATAGTTATCTTTTTGGTGAGTTTCCAGAAGAATTTGAAAAGATTATCAGTCTTGTTCTTTGTATAAGTCTTAAAGACAATTTGTTTGTCGAATATAACGACTTCTGTAGCTTGTTTATAGTTATTGACGATAGATAATTCCTCAGGAACATCAAAAGACGAAAGATTAAGCTCAAGTGCCTTAAGTCATCCTATATACCAATTTCCTTTCAAGAAGTCCGTACAATGTTTTTTGACGATAGTTCGATAAAAAAGATCAGTAATCTCTTCCTTACTATATATATGATCAGGATCTTTGACAAAAAAGATATTTTTTTTGATATTTTCCAAATGTCCCCTAATCTTGAGATAATAAATAAGTTTATACATTTTTTGTATAGAAAAATCTTCAGCAAGAGAGGATTTAAGTAAAGATCAGATCTTTTCCCCATCTACAAGCTTTCCTTTATATTTTATCAACTTTTTAACAAGATTGTCAAAAACTTTATTCGACATATATAAGTACTTACCTATAAAATAAATGGGTAAAAATATAACGTTTTTTACAAAAAAATCAAGATGATTTTTCCAGATAAATTCCAATAGTTTTTCTATTGCATTTATTTTTTGAAACCATAAAAAAGCACGTACCCACATTTTTTATCTATAGGCAATTCCATAGATATAACCGACGTTATCCCCGGAAAATCGGGAATCGGCGTCTTATTTTATATATATTCATTTTATGAATCAAATGAGCTTAATCACTGAAATTGACGTATGTCAGAGAAAGATCTGCCTAGACAATGTTCGCGCAGTCTTCACAGAGAACACAGATGGATCATATGATGTTATATTAGAAATCAATTCAAACAAGTTCTTAATAGTCATTAACCATATAGCAAATCAAATTGATAGCCTTGAAATCATAGCAACTAAGTGATTTGTAGAAATAAGTAACAAAATTATCCTTATGATAAAAAAACTTATCGAACATCTCCGATATAGATTAGATTAATAATTCTTACTCATGAACGAAGAACAAAACTTTTTAATACAAGAATACGCAAAAAATCCTCTTCAAAATTTTGCTATGAAAGATTGTACAATCAAGCAACATGAAGGGAATTTTATCTGTTGAGATGATATTGTCATATATCTCATCATTAAAGATAATAAAATAGCAGAATATAGTTTTGATGGTAACTGTTCAAATGTAACTACCGCAGCAGCAAGCTTCTTATCTGAATTTATTATACAAACACCTATAGAAGACATCCTACATCGAACATATCAGACAATGGTAGACCATGGATTTGAGGTATCACCAAGGAGAAAGAGAGCGGCAGTTATTGCCATATTAGCCACAAGAAATGCTATTCATGAATATATAAAAGACGGTCAAAAGGACGTATTTGATGATTTAATAGAAGACTAGTCCAGACATAGAGTGTACAGGAATTGACAAGTTTTTAACAAAAATGATAGAAGTCTGTTAAAAACCCAATATTGATATTGAATATAGTAGACAAATATATATCAGTTATACTACCAATAATTATTAAAGAATACATTTTAATTATTAGTCATAGGTATGAAGCCACTTAAACATCTTTTGATCAATATAGTCATCAATGGGATTGTCTTATATGCCATTGTAAATTATGTACCAGAACTTTGATTTAAAATTCAGTCTGTTTACAAAGATACATATATTATCTTTGGAATACTAGGAATAGTCTTCTGGCTTATAAATTCGGTACTCAAAAGTATACTCAAGATACTAACATTACCAATAAGATTAGTTACTTTATGACTCTCATCATTACTCTTAAATATTATAGTACTCTATATATTTGAACAAGTAGTTAATTATTTAGATCTTGGAATCGTCATACAACTCGGAACACTAATACAGACATTCATATTATCAGTTATTCTCAGTACAATATACTTCTTAATAAAGAGAATAATATAGCCAACAAGCCAAATGTAAACAAAAATATATCTTTATTTGATAAATAAATCATATAAAAATGAAAAAAGGAAAAACGCTCTATTTGTGGTTAATTGTTGTTATGTTTATCATTATTATGATTCCATATTTCCAAAATGCATGATGAGCGTGAGCGTGAATAAGTTTCTATTTCATGGTATTTAAAGGCATTACTGGAGTTTACCTCTATCTTATTACGTTTTGAATCATAGAAGGAATATTAACAGTCTTGTATGTCCAGTCATTACTTAAAGATATAAAAGATCAAGAACCAACCAAATTCGATCTCAATCAATAAACAAAAATAACAAATAGAGTAATATATCACTTCGTGATGTAATACATTGTAATTTGTCCGCTTGGACGTAATGAATTACAATGAATTACACGAACATAGTGAGTTTATTACACGAAGTGAATTACGCGAGCATAGCGAGCTAATTTGTATTTTAAATTATTAATAGTAATTATGAGTAAAACATACAACGTAACTAGAGAAGTCGCATCAAAATCTTTAAATATATCTACAAGAACTATCGACAGATATATCAAAAATGGGAAAATATCTTATAAAAAAATTGCAAATAAGGTATTATTAGCAAAAGAAGAAGTTATTGCTCTTAAACAAGAATTTGCAACGCTTCATCAAGAACATAATACAGAGATCGTTAATCAATCAAGTACAACAAACTTGATGGATAAAGAAACAGAAAATGTTATTGATCAAAAAATAGAAAAATTCTTTCTTATTTTCAAAGAAAAAGAAAAGATGCTTGAAGAAAAAAACAAAGTAATTTTTGTTCTTCAACAAAGAGTATCTGAGCTTGAAAACAAAATTCAACATATGATTGCTTTACCAGACTACAATAAAGAAAAGCAAGAAGCTATTATAGAAAAGCAAAAATTAGAAGAAAAAATAGGACAACTCAAGGGAATGATTAAAAACGAAAAACTTAAAAATTTAATTTTCATATGACTCTCTCTTATATTTATAATCGTTGCAGGATTATTTATATTCAAAGGGTAATTAAGCTATCATGAAAGCATAAACTCTGTCAAAATACAGAGTTTTTTCTTTTATTAATTTGTATTGACTTTTACTATAATATAATTATAGTATTATTACTTTTAACCCTCTCACCAACCATTAGAGTATGTTAAAAACCCTTATCGAATACCAAATGTATATTATCATGGGAATACTTGTTTTTCCAATTTTTGCGTTCATTATTTATTTTACAAAAAATATAATAGATAGGGCAAAATTTATGAAAACATTAAAAAATATGAAGAAACCATTAATGGAAAGAATCAATAGTGTGGTTATTATTGATGAAGTAAAGGCAGAAAAAGAAGAATTAAATGTAATAATGTATGATATAAAAAATGATATTGAAATACTAAAACAAGAAATTAACGGAACACAAGAAACATTAGCATTAAATAATATAGAAAAAGAAATAAATATGTTTTGTGAAAAAATATGACAACCAACATACGAAGAAGAAATAGTTGCGATAAAAGAAACACCAGAACAAATCTATCAAAATGCAATAATGCAACAACAAACATATCAATTACAGGCACATCAAGAAGAAAATCATCTCTACAAAGAACAAGCAAAAATAATGAATCAAAATATCAGTAAATTTCTTATAGTGTATAAAGAAAAAGATAAGATTATAGACACAAAAAGTAGCACAATAAATGAAAGAAATAAATCTATATATATCCTACAGCAAAAGCTCAATGAAGCAGAGATGAAGATAAAAAAATTTATTGCAGAACAACAAGATAATAGCAAAAAAGATGGTATTATAGAAGAAAAGGTAAGATCTATAGAAATACTTAAGCAAAGATTACAAGAAGTATAAAATAAATTTAAAAACATAGTATTACTTCACAAAAGCATTAGTGAAAAAGAAAAAATCAAGGATAGTATTATAGAAGAAAAGAATATGTTTATTAATAAACTTCAAGATAAAATATATGAAATTGAAGAAAAACTTCAAAACATGACACTTGCCCATGAAGACAGTAAAGAAAGAATTTTGAATAAAAAACTTTTTGAAATAGATGAAAAAATTCAAGCAGAAAGAAAGAAAAACTGGATTTTTATAATCCTATTTATCTTCTTCTTATTGGTGGGTATATGAGGATTTATATTTGTTTATGCAAATTATATTCAAAATGCTTTACCATATGCTATATAATATCTAAGACTTCTTTTTTGGTGCAAATATAGCAGAAAAAATATCATCAAATTCTTGTCTACAAGAATCAAAGTTCTTATTTTCCAATCGATTTTTAAATTCATAATGACAGAATTTTACAGTATTTTCCAATCATTTTTCCTGCATACCAAGATACGTTTCTATATCTCATTTCTTGAGAATAAACGTATCTTTTTTATATAAAGAATCTATGTTAGACATTATATTTTTATATATTTTTGGAAATATATTTCTAAGAGTATCTATCAATTTATTATAGTGACGATGTGTTTTTCAACTCTTCTTAAGTCAACTATAATGGGTTCTTGCTTGTTTATAATAATATACCAAATCAAGTTGTGTCATAAATCCATAGTCTACGATATTGTCCCAGTCACCGATAAAAAATCACTGTAAACCAAATCTTGCAAGAAACTTACTTCGGATTTTATTACTTCATTTACCATTGATATTGATGATTTCATAATCGGTAATCTTATTATTTCGTTGAGGTAGTGTATGAAGATATTTTAGATAAAATTCAAAGAAATATGCATCAGTTTCACCCTCTACCATAATAATTTTATTCACAAAAAATATCTTAGACAAATTTTCAAACTTAAGTAAATGAACTAAGGTAGCTTCATCAGCAGACAATGTAAAAAATGGATTTTTAATTTTTGTTTCTCCATTTATTTTTGAGAATCTATAGACGTTTCCTATATTAGATTCATTAATAAAAAGAGGAGAATAAGTAGACAAAATAAATTGTGTTCCTATATTCTGATTAATTTTTTCAATCATTCTTGAAAAACTTCTTTGCATTTGTGGATGAAAATGAATTTCTGGTTCATCAATAATAACCATCCCATGATTAAAATCATACCCGTACATAGTAAATATCATAGACAATAATGATTGTTCTCCATCACTCATTTCGGTGAAACTTATATTTTGACCAAATTGATCTATAAGCATAAAATTAAGAAGACCATTAATATATTCAACTGTTAGAGTTTTATTGAAATATTTTTTAATAACTAATGCAAGACTGATATAAAATTCTGATTGCTTTAATTTTTTAGGATAATTTTGTATATCATCTGGATTCATTTTCAGAGTAGAATGATCAGAAATGATATTCCGTATTTTTCTTGCACAAAGATAAAACCCGAGATAGGAATGATAATCAGATAACATTTTATCTCATATAAGAGTATTCCAAGCATAAGGATCTATAATATTTGATACCTTTTTTAGGCTTCTGTTCATCCCTATAAATCAAATGCCATTTTTGAGATGAAACAATGGCTCTTCTTTGTCTTTTCTTTCAAATTCATTATAAATATTGACACAAATTTGCACAAGTTCTATAGTTCTCAAATATAATAACACAAATTGTTCCTGAGGAGATAGTTTTTGTTCATCGATATGTATTTTTTTAGCATCAATATCAAACGAGCATTCCAAAATGAAAGAATTAGGGATATTATGAATTTGTTCATTAGAAAATATAGGATATTCAAAATTCAAAGTACTATATTTTTTGATAAGCATATTGAGAATTTCTGTATTTTTTGCTATATATTGCATATTATCATAATCATGTTGGGTAAGAGTGAAATGTATGATTACCTGAGAATCCTTATCAAGAAATTTGAAATGTTTGTGTATTCATTCTATCCATTGTTCAGTAGGTTGGATGGTCTGATTGGTATGTTTAGATGAAGAAATAGAATTTTTATCATAAATATAATCATTCATAAGCCCTACTTTTAGGATTTGTTTGATGATGCGTAAAAATCAGCTTTTACCAGCACCATTGGGTCAGATAAGTACATTTACATTATTATTTTTTCTATTGTAAAAAAGTACACCTTGGGTCTTAGAAAGATCAGGTTGGTAAGGATAACTCAATAAGTTTGAAACTTTAATGTTTGTTAGTTGCATAGAGGGTGTAGAGAAGTATAAATACTTGTATATTTCTACCAAATAAGTATATTCAAAACTAGTTTTTTTGCAAATTTACGAGTATTTACTTTTTTTCAAAAAGTCATACTTTACTAGATAATAATAAACAATGAATGTTATAGATGACAGATTATTTTCATTTAAATTAAAGTCACAAGATTTCGTAGTGACAGAAGAATTACCATTTATCTTATCTGGAAAATGAGATGTATTTTTTGTCTTATTTGAAAAAAGAAATCTAAATACTATGGATGTGGTAAATCATATATGTTCTGTGCGTAATATTCCAAGACTAACGCTTTGAATAGCAGGACTCAAAGATAAAAAAGCTATAACAAGACAGCGAATATGTATATACAGAAGTGCACTCAAAAAGATTTGATGAGAAAGAGGATTTACAGATACTATATCAGAAGTAGCTACAGTATTAAAAACAGGATGGCATACAGATCCAATAGGGATGACCGTACCTATCAAAAATGGTTTTTATATAAAATTAAGAGCGAATAAAAATCTTAGTGTAAAAGAAAGAGATATTTCAAATAAAAAAATTCTCAGTTTATTTAAAAAATGATTTCCTAATTTATTCTGAAGCCAAAGATTTGGTGTAAGTGGAATAAATCCAAAACAGGGGAGTGATCTCTTACAATGAAAATCAAAAATCAGAGATAAAAAAGATATAATTTTCAAGATACAGTCCTACGGAAGCAAGATTTTTAACGAATATGTCAATTCCAGAACAAAAAAATGATTACAGATTTTGGATGGTGATCTTATAATAGACACAGAAAATTACAAAAAAAATATATTCTGAATATATCAAGCCAAGACAGATACAGTAAAGTTTTTTGATGATAGTAAAAAAAATGAACAATTTTTTCATTATCCAAATATCACAAAAGAAGAGGTTCCATTCAATAAAGAGACTATGGTAATCACATGACCAGTACCATGATATAACCTTTTACTAGCACCCAAAGAAAGTGCAGCAGGAAATAAAGAGAAATGATTACTAGACAAAAATAACATAAATGAAAAAACTTTAAAACTCTGTATACAATATAAAATATTCTGAATTAGAAGACCGATTTGGGTATTCCCTCAAAAAGTTAGTGTCCATTTTCAATGAGATGATATTCTTCTTAATTTTACTCTACCATGATGATCATATGCAAGTATTATGATAGATCAACTAGAAAAAACCGTATGAATAAAGGTTTCTTCATAAGCAATACAAATCTATATTTACTTATAAAGTATATAACATATTGACTTGAAGAAAAAATTAAAATCCTTATATATTTGCAATGGAAAAAACGGAAAAAACAATAGAAAATACATCATTATCGGGACTAAAAATCTGAAAACACAGATTAGTATTACCTATTGTTCAATGATGAATGGGAATAGGAGTGTCTACTGCAGAACTTGCTTGAGCGGTTGCACGTGAATGATGAATATGAACACTAAGTGCATGAGCTATTCATAAAACAGCCTTATATAGAAAATATCGAGCAGATTTATTAAAACAAGCAGTAAAAAACTCACTAAATGGTAAATTATCAGCAGAAGATCATAGACTTATTTCAGTAGAAGCTAATATTTTATGTATCAAAAAAGAAATAGCAAAAGCCAAAGAAATATCCCAATGAAACGGAAAAATATTTGTAAATATAATGGTTGCTTCCAAAGATTATGATGCTTGTGTAAAGGCAGCATGTGAAGGTGGGGCAGATGGAATTGTATCTGGAGCAGGATTACCAAAAGACTTACATAAACTTACTACTGAATATCCTGATGTAGCATTGATTCCTATATTATCTCAAGCAAAAGGAGTAAGAGTTCTTTTGGATATATGGAATAAACCATATGAAGTACAATCTAAAATAGCAAATAATGGGATAACAACAATAAATGGTCAGAAAATAGAAAATAAAGAATGAGAGCTTTATCAAGAAGATTGAACTAAAATAGCAGCAACAATTAATGATGCATCTAGTACAATAACTATATGAGATAGAGAATACACTTACAGTATAGATAGAGAAAATAAGAATATTATTCTTACAAAAAAATATGAATGAAGAAGTCCTGATGCAATAACATTAGAAGATCCTTCAAAGGCAGGATGACATTTATGAGCTATCAAAGGAAAATTAGATGAAGTAAATAACACAGAAACAACACTCGAAGTCGCTGTACCTGCTACAGTACAGTTATTAAAAGATAGGAATCTTGATATACCTGTAATAGCTGCTTGATGAATAGTAACAAGAAAAGATATTGATAGAATACGTAGATTATGAGCAACATGAGTACAATTATGATCATTATTTTTAACTACAGAAGAAAGTAACGCACATCCAGATTTTAAAAATGATGTAATCAATGCAAAATTAGAAGATGTAGGAACATACAACTCAAGTGCATTCTATCCAGCAAGATATTTAAAGAAAAGTCTTGAAAATGATGATGTAGAATGAATAACAATCAAAACGAAGGATTGTCTTGTTACGTGTCTCACTCATTGTGCACTTAAAGATTCAATTGGTTGATATGCTCAAATATGTATCCACAATAAACTACTTGCTTCAATAAAATGATCTGATGGTAAATGACTAAAGTTTATTTGATATCCTTTTTCTCCAGAGTGAGAAAATAAAATCGCATCTCTTATACAAGAAATACATGAATCAACATGAACGCTAAATATAATCTTTCCAACAGTCAAAGAAATTATGGAAATTTTACAAAAATCAGTAGAGGAGTAGGCACATTAAACGCCTACTTTTTTATTTTATTTCAAATAGAAAGTCCTGCAATCATACCTGTAGCTCGTGATGATTGTAGATTAAATCATCAAGTAAATCCGTCTATATTCAATATTTCTCAGGCAAAATATAATCATGGACAGAGGAGGGATTCCATAGTCTCAGGATTAACTTCGTTTGTATCTACTCCTCATGCAGTAACGAATTCATCTCATGGTCTGCGGGAAATCGCATTAAGTGGAATTCCATTTCATAATTTATTTGCTATATTTTCACGTATAGCTTTTGTGAGTTGAATGATATGTTGTTTTGGATTTATTTTTTCATGTTGTAAAAATTCTTCTACAAAACGTTTAGGAAATTTTTGTCATACTATTGTTTGAAGCTCTTTCTTAGGCTGATCTTTCATAGCTTCAAGTAAAAATGTATTTCGTCGATTGAAATCATAATCTGAATAGGGTTGAAACAATATTTGTAAGGGATGTTTTTCATCGATAGTTTCAAATGCCGAATATGCTGAAACCACAAACGTAGCTGGTCATGAGATACCAAAGTGTGTAAGCAACATTCCTCAAGTAGCATGTAATTGTTTTCAATCTACATCGATATACAATATTGCATTTTTAAAACTCAATCATGAAAGTTTATATGTTCGAGTTTCTTTGGTAAGAAGGCTGCTCAATGAGGGTCATAATGTTGTAATAGTATGTCCACATTCTTGTGCAAAAGTATATCCATCTCATGTAGATCATGTATGTGAATAAGCATTTCATCATGTTGTTATAATCACATTATCAAATTCATATGAAGAGATGTTGCTCACCAAAGTAAATTTTTTTTTATTCTTTTTGATAGAAACAACACTTTCATTAAAATGAAGATTAACTTTTTTTTCAATAAATATATCTTCAAATATTCAGACAATATCTGATCATTTGTTTGATACGGGAAATATACGAAAATCAACTTCTTCTTTGAGTTTTACTCAATGATTTTCAAATCGATTTTTAACCTTTCTTGGTCAGAATTTCGAAAAAGTATATTTTAAAAATTCAGCTCATCTAGGATAATGTTCTAATAATTCTTTGTTTTTATAAATACCCGTAGTGACATTACAGCGTCATCATCAGCTTATCAAAACCTTCGTTCAGAGCGATTTATTTTTTTCAAAAAGATGGATTTCTACATCTATATTTTCCAATTCACTCAAGGCAGCAGCAGCCATTATTCAAGCAGCTCATCATCATATTATTGCTATAATATGTTTCATATTTTAATTAATTACAGGATAATAACTTTATATGATCATATATACGGATTTACTACCAAATTTCAGTAGCAAATTAATTGAATTTAATAAAGATTTATATATCCTGATTTATCCTATTTTATATTAGAAAATATATAATGATATTAAAAACGCAATATACCCTATTAACCTTTTATAAATTTGTTGATATTAAAAATCCTCAACAAGAAGTCAAAAAACATCTGATTTTCTGTAGAGATATAGGCATGAAGGGGAGAATCTATATATGAGAAGAATGAATATCTGCTACAGTAAGTTGTAATAATGGACAATTACAAGCATATAAGACTTTTCTATCAAATAATGAATATTTTAATGATATCATAGATATTGATATCAAATCATCATCTATCAAATGACATGCATTTGAAAAGATGATAGTGAAATATCGTGACGAAATAGTTTCTCTTTGAGTCAAAATTGATCCAAATCAAATTAAAAACGTCTATCAAAAAATATCCATAGATGAATTTAAGAATATTGTTGATAGTTCAAATACTAATTATGAAATTCTAGATATGAGAAATAGTTATGAATATAAATTATGACATTTCAAAAATGCAATTCCCTCTGAAACTGTAAATTTCAAAGAAGTGAAAGAAATGGTTAAAAAATATTCAGAAAAATTCAAAAATAAAAAAGTAATTATGTATTGTACATGATGAATCAGATGCGAAAAACTTTCAGTATTATTGAAAAATGAATGAGTAAATAATTTTTATTCACTAGATGGGGGGATAATTAAATATATAAATACCCACAATGACGGCAATTGGCTCGGTAATTTATATACCTTTGATTGATTGGTAAGTACACCCGTCTGAGATAAAAAGACACATACACAGATCGGTACCTGCATATATACAGACACACCCACAGATTATATTGAAAATTGTAGATATAGTCCTTGTAACGCCCGTATTATCGCTAGCAGAAAAGCATATAAACAGCATCTCGGATTTTGCTCCCAAGAATGTTTTGATAAAGGAAAGCATGATTTGCTTATCAAACCAGATTTTTCAATAGATAAAAAGGATTATAAGAAGTTACGTTCACAGATAAAATTAGGCAAAATAGATATGCATAAGACACATGAGGGAATATCAAGATACTTAGATAATAAATTAAATAAATACACATTCAATCATATACATTCACAAAAAGAAGAATACATAGATTCGTGTATGGTACATTAAGAGGAGAGGACTTCTTACATTTTTTGACTTTTTTAAAAATTTTAAGTATACTTAGATATATTTATAAAGTATCTTAATATGAAAAAACCGAATATAAACAAAAATATATCTGATAAAAATAATATAAAAGATCTTCCAAGACAAGATAAATCTTTATTCGATACTTTGACAGACTGAGAAGAACAGATAATAGAAATAAAAAGAGAGGATATACCTAAAGAAGTAATAGTATTGTTTGAAGGATATAGTAGATTATATATACTACCCGAAGAATATAAAGAATGAAACTTTGAACAATATTGATACATTAAACATACAACACCCACATCATTTATCACATATTTTGCCTTACAAGAAAAAACAATAGATAAAAAATATAAAGAAAAACAAATTTATCTCTTCGAGAGAGATAAGAAATGAAATAAAATTTGACACGGAGAGATAAGACTCTGAATAGAATATAAAAAGAAAGATGAAGATTTTTTTAAAGACAAGCCGTTTGTATGATTCACCGATACAGAAGATGATTATAAAAATAAATGATATGGTAAGAAGCGTATTCAAACAATGAATATGATAAGTAAACAGACACGATGATTAAAATTACATTCTGATGTATTATTCAGCGATCCAAATGCACAAAAAATACGAGAAAGATTAGAAAAGGAATGATTGGCAAAAAGATATAAACGTAAAAATTGAAGAGACAGATTTTGTTTTGTAGGATAGAGTAGAGGATTATTCTAAAAATAAGTAACAATTATAGATCTATCAAAAAACTCAATCTCAGAAAAAGAGAAAATATATTCTGGATTATACATTATGAATCAATACACATTCAACGTAAGTAATGCAAATATCAGTTCAAAGTGATTTTCCCTTATTTTAGACTATTCCAGACTTCGCACAATATATCTTGTGCAAGGTATATGATAGTTTGAATTACAAAACTTGTTTTGAAAAAAAATATAAATTTTACTATATAAGAACTACTATTTCTCAATATATAGATCTATAAAAATAGATATAGTAAATATACAAGAAATATCATACAAAGCTAAAAATCATCAAAATACCCCTTTTTGATAGTTTTTTAAGCCTTATTTTCAGGTATGAGTAGTACTAAGTGCCACCTAAGAGGGTAAAACATCAGTTTAAAACTGGTATTTTACAGGTTTTTTAGTATTTTTATGGGGGAGTACTCCTCTATTTTAAATAATAAAAGCATATATAATATAACTGATATTGCTTTTTTATAGGAAAAAAGTATATATATCACACAATAAACAAAAAAATAAAATTTTAAAAAACCAACTATGCAAGAAGAAAATTTTGAATCATTCGTAACAGCAAACACAAACAAAGTTGTGACTGTAACTGTAAAAAATCCGAAAGAAGTGATTTCTGGACAATTAATAAATCAAAACGGTAAGATTATTATTAAGCCAAAAAGCCATCACAATAAAACAGAAAGAATTTTGACACATGAAAATGTGAAAAATATAGCTCTGGTGGTGAATAAGCAAGAAATGCAAAGAAGGCGACAAGCAAGATTTGCGAATCAATAAAGTATTAACAAACAAATAAATGGGAGGCGTATACGCACTCCCATTTCTAGTTAAAGAAAATAATTTATAAAAAGAAAAAAGCTACTTGATAATAACCAAGTAGCCATACCTTAGGGATATGGCTACCTATTATTATTAGGTGTATATAATTGATACTACTCTATCAATTCTATATACCAAATAATTTTTTAATGCCATATCCAAAGGTTGATGCGAACATTTCACTTTGGTAAGTTACTTTGTTAGCGAACAAATCTTTAGAATACTAAGAGATTTGTAATTGCAATGTTTCATTAGTGTCCAACTGACTTAACTCATTTTTGTTTGGGTGGTTTTTTTTGTTTACGTCAATAATATATCATAATACCTACCAAAAACAAACAGATTATAGCATTATCATATAGCCTTTCGTTAGCACATGATCAATTAATTAGATATTTTTATATTGTCATATTTATTTAATTATTATATAATCACATATAAAAAAAGGTCAAGACCTAAGTCATGACCTTATATTTCAGAAATATAACGATATTTATTCAGCAATTCCAGGAACAGCATCACCTTCTGCAGGAACAGTTTCTATATCAGTTCCTTCTGTAGGAATTGTATCGGCTGATAGTGTTGTAGTACCAAATTCTACTGTTGGAGTAATATCTGCTCATTCTTTTGATTCAAATTGTTGAGCTTTTTCGAAACCAAACAAAGCAGCTACCATATTTGCAGGAAATCTGCGGATATAAATATTTAAGATATTGACAGCATCATTGAAGTTTTTTCTTTCTACAGTTATTCTATTTTCTGTTCATTCCAATTGTGTCATAAGATCACGGAATGCTTGGATAGATTGCAATGTAGGATAACTTTCTACGACAGCTAACAATTTAGATAATGCAGATGATACCTCCCCTTGCACTGCTTGAAATGCTACAAGTGATTTAGCATCTTTAATATCAACAGTAACTTTAGTAGCATTTGCTCTAGCATTAACTACTGCAACTAATACCCCACTCTCTTGTGCTGCTGCACCTTTTACCGTGTTAACTAAGTTTGGGATAAGATCCAATCTTCTTTGGTATACATTTTCTACTTGAGACCAAGCAGTTTTAACTGTTTCATCATACTGTACTATAGTATTGTATTTACCAACAACGAATATTACCACTACAACTACGATAGCCAAGACGATAAGTAATGTCTTTTTCATGAAAAAAAATTATAAAGTAAAATATTATTGAATAGCATTAACTTTAGTGCATATCTCAGAAAGATATGTATGTACATTCTGAATTAATGTAGGAATCTTACGATCTTCCACTTTATCTTCTAGAAGATAGTAAAAATTCTGACTATTACAAGACCAAGCCACATCAAAGAGTGAAATTAACTCTTTCATATCTTTGGGTAAAATAATATCAGGAGATTTTAATAGTAATGCTCATTCTCGTAAAATCTGCATTCCTGGTAAAAGATGTTTCAAAAAATTCCTTCCTTTGTCCTGAGAGAGATAATCCTCTCTCAATTGGATGCGTTTAGTACGGATTTCAAGTTCAAGCGCAGACCTAAGATCAGATATATTAATGGTAAAATCAAATAATATATCGTTCCCATAAAAAAGCGTAGAATGGTTTTTAATATGCAAAAGTTTTAGACAGAAGACATCATTTCCCTCATTTATGTCGTCTTGTGTCAAGATTATAAATTTTTCACGAGCGAAGAAAGACCTGATGGAGTTTAGGAAAACTAAGTTTACGTCATTGACAATGAAAACGGGGATACTTTCATTACCCTTTTGATATAGATATATAGATAAGAGTCAATCTTTCAATGTATTGACGATATTTTGAAGTTTTTTGATAGTCATAAGTATAATAGAAAGAATATAAAGAATTTGATTATAATAAGATTACCAACTACCTGAAGACCCTCCTCCACCGAAACTTCCTCCACCAAATCATCAGAAACTTGACCCTCATCATCCAAAAGAACTTCATCAACTTCATCAAAACCATATACCCGTTCATCCACTTCATGTTTTACCGTATAACGAAGATAATACTCCAAAAAGTAAGAAGAGATATGATACAATAGCAGCAAATATAAACACAGAGATGACCCAAGTAACTAATAAAGAAAGTATAAGTCATACGCCAGCATATATCCATCGACCATATTTTCTCATTTTTCTTTTATCTTTACCCTTAATAGAAGGAACAGTAACCCAACGTCCAAATCCTGATATTATTATAAAAAATACAAAAAACATAATACCTAAAGACTTTTGATTAAAATCAATAGTAGAGGTTTGTATATCTTGCGAATATGTTTGTACTATAGTAGGATCTTGTTTGATATATAATAAGACATCATCAAGCATTTCCAAAACACCTTGATAATAATTTCCATTCCTAAAGTTTGGTGGAAAACGAGCCTCGCCTATCCTCTTCGTAGCAAGATCGGGAAGTATTCCTTCTAAACCATATCCTACTTGAATAGACCATTTTCTATCATCGACCGCTATCAAAAGAATCAAACCATTATCCTGACCCTTTTTTCCCACTCCCCATTGATTCCCAACATCCACTGCTGCAAGATTAATATCATCATCGACAGTTGATACTGCTAGGACAGCTATTTCAATACTCGTTGTTTTTTCTATCTCCTCTATCTTACTTGTAAGATCAGTTTTTTCTGTTTCAGAAAAAATTCCTACTGTATCAGTAATATATCATTCATAGTTTGGGATAGTAAATCCGTAAACTACTCCTATGAGACTTACAAATATAATGCTTTTAACAATAGACTTTAACATACGACAAGTATAATGTAAAAGTAAATTATTTTTCTTGTTCATTATTGTGCATTACAATAGTCTATACATGAACAAATCCTACATTTTTCATTATTCATTATTAATTATTAATTAGTTTTTTAGTATATTTAATCTGATCTAGATTTCAGTTCACTGAATTTCATGATTGTTTTTTCAAAATAGAGTTCAGATTCTCCGACTGGTCCATTTCTATTTTTCCTCACACATACATCAGTCAATCCTTTCTTGTCTGTATCGGGATCATAATAATCTTCTCTATGAAGCATAATTACTTCATCAGCATCTTGTTCAATTGCTCCAGACTCTCTCAAGTCAGAAAGTTGTGGTTTTTTATCAACTCTCTTTTCTACTTCACGAGAAAGTTGTGATAATGCCATGATAGGAAGTTCAAGTTCTCTTGCAAGTTCTTTGAGTCCTCTAGAGATTTCAGAAATCTCCTGTACTCTATTTCCAGAATATCATGAATTAGATCAGCTCATCAATTGAAGGTAATCGATAATAACTAAGTCAAGATCACTCTTCTCTATTTTTAATCTTCTGATTTTTGATTTCAATTCTGGGATAGTTGTAGATCATTTATCATCTATAAAAATATTAGTATCAGAAAGTATTTCCATAGCTTCACCCATAACAGTAAAGTCTTCAGAGTCTAATTGTCATTTAGCAATTTTACCCATAGGAATACCAGAAACCATAGACAATATTCTATCAGCGATTTGTTCTGAGCTCATTTCCAGAGAAAATAAGGCAACATTTTTTTTCTGATCTACCGCCATATTTTTGAGAATATTTAAGGCAAAGGCTGTTTTACCCATACTCGGACGAGCAGCAAGAATAATAAGTTCTGCAGGTTTAAATCCACCCAACATCTCATCCAATCCATGGTACCCAGAAAATACTTTTTTGAGATTAGCTTTCTCTGGATGATCCATAATATCCATATGCTCTTCTATTCTTTTATTTAATATTTCTCAAATAGATTTTACTTTTTCTGAAACATTGTTTTGTGTAAGATCAAACACTCTTTTTTCAATATCTTGTAATACTTGTAATGTATCTTTTTGTTCATATACATCACCTATGATTTTTTGTGAGGTCTTAAGAATATTTCTAAGGATAGATTTTTCTTTGACAATCTTAACATACTCAGGACAAGAAGATGTACTTAACAAGAAACTTGAAAGTTCATATAAATAATCAGTTCATCATACAGCATCCAAAAATGTATCTTTATTGAGTTGATCAGCTAAAGTTACTACATCTATAGTTTTACGAGCAGCCCAAAGTTTCTTAACACCTTGATAGATATAAAAATGTTCTTTTTGATAAAAATCTTCAGGAATAAGTCATACTCCGTCATAATAATACATTAATTCAATATCCATTAATATTCAACCAAGTGTACCTTTTTCTGCGTCAATATTATGTGGAGGTAGTTTAATATTTTCCAAGCTTACCATTCTACTTCAAAACAAAATAAAACTGATAAAAGCACTTCGTGCGATAAAAAGATGAATTGATAAATTTATCGTGAAGCATTTATCATTTTATCATTCGCGTAAGCGAATATTTTATCGTATTTTCTTTTATCGATGAAGAATATTTATCAATTTCGAAATAATATGCAAGAGAAAATTTGCAGAAAGTGCAGGTAAGAACTATATTTTTAACAATATTTTAACACTATTTTAACAATATTTGAGATAAGATGAAAATCCGAGTCTTTTTGAGGGTTTTCATGATATCGAAATTATATCGATGATTTTTGATTCATAAAGTACGAGTATCAACGAAGTGATTTATGGTTTCAAAAACAATCGATGTTACAATGGAGGAAAAAGATAACCATCTTGATACATTTTATTATTCGCTTTCATCCAAAGATCTATACTTCCTATATCTCGAAAAGGATCTGTTTTACATACTAAGACATTCATTTGTTTCATTAAAATATTTAATCCATCAGGCAACAAATACTCTCCTCTACTAGCATCAATAGGTAAGGTTTTTAATAGAGGAAAAATACTTTTAGGAAGGATATATACTCAATTACATACCAGATTTGAGGGAGCATCTTCGACTTTAGGTTGTTCAACGATTTCTATAATTTTATCTCCATCAAGCTTTAAAACACCATATCTATAGGTATCTTCTTTGGGAACTTCATGTGCGCAAATCATTGGTTGTGGATTTTCAGCAAATTTTTTGAGTAATTCTGTATACATATAATCAGGATAGATAGCATCACCAAAAATAACCATAAAATAATCTTCATCAATCCATGGTTCTATTTGTAAGATTGCATGTGCTGTTCCTAGCATTTGTGTTTGTTTGACAAATGTATAATGTGCCATATTTTTGGGTGTATTGATAAGATCAAGCAAATCTTGTTTACCTTTTTTTTGTAAGATATCTTCTAACTCATAATTTTTATCAAAATAATCTTCAAGAGCTTTCTTTTGTTGAGAAACAATCATAATTATATCTTGAATTCAAGCATTTACACATCCCTCTACAACATACTGAATAACAGGCTTGTTTCATACCGGAAGCATTTCTTTAGGAATAGTTTTGGTAATAGGTAACATTCTAGTTCCAAATCAAGCAACAACAAGCACAGCTTTCATAAAATATTATGTAAGTAATATAAAAGTCTATAAATTATATTTTTATTCTACAACCAATTCTTTTAATTTCTTTTTAGCTTTTTCATTGGATGGTTCATATTCTAATACTCTGAAATAATATTTTTTAGCATTATCGAAATCATTAATTTCTTGATAGAGATCAGCCAAAGTAAGCATATACGCAGAGTTTGTAGGTCTGAGCTTAATTACTTTATTCATTTCTGTGATAGCATCATGTTTTCTATCAGTATTGTAATATAATTCTACCATACTAATATAGTATTTTGGATTTGTTGGATTAATAGCGATAGCTTTTTGAATAAGCAATTCAGCGATATCAAAGTCAGCTGAAGTAAGATAAATTTCTCCTATTTGCCAAATCGCTTTATGATCTTTTGGATCCATTTCAACAATCTTTTTAAGAATAGGCAATGCTTTTTTATAATTACTCATAGTAAAATAAAGGCCAGCTAATAATTTATTTAGGTCATTATCTTCTGAATCAATAGCCAATCATTCAATAATTTTCTTTTCATATTCATCAAGCTTACCATCTTTTCTAAATCCCAATGCATCATAAATAATTTTTTCAAGAAGTTTTCTTTTTTTAATCATGGTAGTTTTATATTCTTCTTCATCTATCTTAATTTCAGGTTCTAAAGACTTAGAAGCTGAAGATCTTGGTTTAATAATATCATCTATACTAATAGAGGACACTTCTTCATGAGTATGTATATCTTTTACATTTTTTTTGTTTATATGAAATTTTATAGAAGAAAATTTAGTTTTATACAAATGAACTATTTTTTTTCTAAATCCTGTAAATGCATCGAAAGTATCTATTTTACCCAATAAATTACGTAATCTCCTAAATATTTTTTTAGAAAAGAAAAACGAAATTATTCCAATAGGTAAAGAAATAAGAATTATTGTTAATATCATCCATAACCATACTGATATTTTTAACATCACACCACTATAAATAAGATAAATAATTTTATTTGAGGTATATCCTCAAACAATCTAGATTATGTTTTAAGATTTTTTAACTGGAGATACACTTTTAGATGTTTCTTTAACTGATGGTTTTGTTCATTGTTCAGTAACATCTTTTGTAGTTTCTTTAGGTACAGATTTTGTAGCCAATTTTATTTTAGCAATAGTAGTATAAGGTATCCTTATATGCATACCATCTTTTGTTTTTATACTCACATCACCATTCATAATATTAAATGAAAATACTGTCCCAGAAACTTCACCTCACTTGTTTTCTACATATGATCACTTGGGTGGAAACTTTTTACTTTCTTCGATATATGTTTCTAATTCATAGATTAACGAACATTTCAATTTACCGCATCTTCACTTTAATTTTTCTATATCTCTTCCTTCAAGATTTTGTATAACTAAATTTTCCATCTCCACACTAGGAAGAAGTAAACTCGTCTTACAATGCATAGGAAGAATACCATCAGCTCAACAAGGTAAATTATCAGCACCTGGAGACATTTTCATCATATCTCTCGCTCCTATTTGAAACAAAAATATATTTTTTCCTATTTCTTGTCTAAATTCTCTTACAAAATCAGTAAATATATATCTTTCTTCTGAATAAAAATAGAAATATAATTGATCACCAAATATTTGATATCTAGCAGTCACAGGAATAGAATTTAGAAAATTTTTTTTAAATAATTTTTTAAATAAAGGAAATATATCCAAAGCTAATTTTTGTTGTTCATCAAAAAAATCTCTATCTTCACCTAGAAGTACTTTCTGAAAGATTCACTCTCTATCAGTTACTATTTCATGACCAAGATAAGTACCAACGGTTTTTTTACTCGTACCTGACTGATCAGTAGAAGTATATACAATTTTATCTCCAGCTTTAAGCTTAGCGAATTGTTCATCGCTTACACCATTCACCAAAACATTCTTATTTGTATATCGATCTAATACATAAACGTTTTTTGTCATCAAATAATTCAAAATATAAAGCCTATACAAAAATTGTTCTTTAAGATTTCTTTACAATTTTTTTAGCTACTGGTTTTTTTACTTTACCAAAGTTCGTAATCATCGATTCAAATTCCTCCTTACCAAGATATTCTTTATTCAAGAGTACAACAGAAAGTTTTTCAATCAATGTTTTATTTTCAATAATAAGTTTTTTAGATTTTTCATAACAATCAGCCATATATTTCTTTATTTTTTCATCGATAATCTGAGCTGTTTTTTCGCTATATCATCTAAACATATTATATTCACTCTTATTTGTTTCTAGATAATTAATCGTTCCAAGATCTTTATCCATACCATATTTTACAATCATACTTGTAATAATAGCCGTTGCTTTTTCAAAATCATTTGAAGCTCAGGTTGTGATATTATCAGAGCCAAAAAAAACTTCTTCAGCAGCTCTTCATCAAAGCAATGAAACAACTTCATCTAAGAATTTAGCTTTGGAAGATAAATAAAAATCTTCATTTGGCATAATCCAAGTCACTCCCAATGCATGTCCTCTACGAACGATAGAGATTTTTTCTACGGGATCAGCATGAGGCAATATATGAGAAGTGATTGCATGACCAAGTTCATGAAATGCTATAATTTTTTTTTCTTCTTCTCTCATAGCTTTAACTTTCTTTTCTGGTCACATAATTACTTTTTCCAATGCATATTCAAAATCATTCTGATTAAGAAGACTTCTATTTTCCTTAGCTTCTTTGAGTGCTGCTTCATTCACGATATTTTCGATATCAGCACCAACTAAACCACTAGTTCTCTTAGCCAATGAAGGAATATTTATAGATTTATCAAGTTTTTTACCTTTGAGGTAATAATCAAAAATCAAAACTCTTTCTTCATATGTCGGTTCAGATACATATACTTTTCTATCAAATCTTCATGCTCTCATCAATGCTGGATCTAATATATCAGGTCTATTTGTTGCAGCGATTACAATAACATTCGTTGTATTATCAAATCCATCCATTTCGGTGAGAATCTGATTTAATGTTTGTTCTTGTTCTTGATGTCATCATGTAGATCAAACTCCTCTCTTTTTACCAATTGCATCGATCTCATCAATAAAGATAATAGCTCTACCTGCTGTTTTTGCTTTACCAAAAAGCTCTCTGACTTTAGCTGCTCACATACCTACGAGCATTTCCATAAATTCAGATCAAGAAACCGAGAAGAATGGCACATTGGATTCTCCAGCAACCGCTCTTGCAAGCAATGTTTTACCTGATCCTGGTTGTCCATATAATAAGACTCACTTAGGGTGTCTTGCTCATACTTTATGGTACTTAAGAGGATTTTTTAAGTAATCTACGATTTCAGAAAGTTCCATTTTTACCTCATCCATACCTGCTACGTCAACAAATCTAGTTTTCATAGTCTTTGTATCATTAAGTTTTCATGCTTTAATACTGAAAGGGAATCAACCTGCACCACCTTTTGGCATAGCAAATTTCAAAATAAGAATGAATATTACAAAAAATAATAATAAAGGTCATATATCTTGTAAAAGCGATACTCGCCATGTTTTTTCATTGAATTTTACATTCACAATTACAGGTCATGTAAGAGAAATTCACAAGTCTTTAAGCGACGTTCCGATGGGTTTTTTAGTTTCATATACGTTTACATATTGTTCTACCAATGTTTTTTTAACACTCATAAAAGATACAGAATTTCCTGTTCATAAATCTTGATATCATTTAAGTGATGTTTCATCTTCCAAAACTATTTTGGTAAATGTTCATGCAGTATATTGTTTCAAAAAATCATTGAGTGAGACATTTTTATTTTCACGAATAACTTCTATGATATTTCATTGTACGTTCATAGTTTTATATGTTTGAATCGCTCCAGTAACTATAATTATAAAGAATAATGTAAACCATAATCATTTTTTCATACTACAAAAAAAATACTAAATAAAAGAGTTCATTGCAAATATATTAAATCAGACATAAATTTCAATCACAACACCCAATTATAGAAAGCTTGACTTTTATAAATAAATAGATATTAATATTGTATAAATAAAAAATAAAGCTATGGAAAAAAAGTCAGAAGAAACACAAAACATAAAAGCTTGTACATCATGTAAACAAATACCAAAACCACATGAATATCATGATGATGGTTCTGTATATCACAATCTGATATGTGGTTGTAAAAAAACTCCTCTCGAAAGATGTTCGATGGGTGCAGACACACATACGTGGAATACCAAGTGGTATGATACAGATCCAAAAATCGTAAACGAAAAAGCAGGATGGGAAAGTAGTGGTCCGTTCAAAACATTTCATTATTACATGTAAAAAACAATAAATCCGTAATTTTTACGGATTTTTTTGATTTTGTTGTTTTCATAAGATAAATATATATCATATTTTTATGACCGATCTAAAATCAGTACTCAAAACCACACCAAAGTACATAAAAATACTAGCTGCCGAAGGAATTACGACAGTGAAAGATTTTCTACAATATTATCCGAGAGCTTATGAAGACAGATCTACAATCAGGAACTTAAACGAACTCATTTTCAATGAGAAAGGACTTACGGCGACTAAAGGGAAAATCATCAAAAAAAGCATATTTATGAGATGAGGAAGAAAAATTTATACCATCAATTTTATAGATCCTATAGGTAATAAATGAGTCATAACGATATTTAATTCCTGATTCATGGCGAGTAAACTTCATGAAGATAAACGATACATCATCGTAGGTAAACCAAGTACAAATTATGGAAAAATAACATTTTCTCATCCAGATGTCGTAGAAACTGAAGCTCCTGAAGAGGAAATAAATAATGATGGAGAACCTGCAACTTGAAACCTTCAACCTTCAACCAATGTTTACAACAGTGGAAGAATTTTTCCTATTTATCCAGAACTTATGGGAATCAGACCAGGATGGTTCGCACAAAAGATGCGATTACTTATGGACAAAGTAGACACAATTTTTTCTGAGTACTTACCTGAAGAATTTATAAAAGAATTTTGACTTATAGGTGTACAGGAGACAATTAAAGAGATGCATTATCCCACCAGTTTTGAAAAACAAAAAGAAGCAAATCTCAGAATATTTTTTGACAGACTGCTCAGAATCCAACTATATGCACTCATAAACAGGAATACTTACCAACTCAATAAAACAAATATGGAAAATGAAATCATAGATCGAGAAATTGTAAAAGATATAATCGCTACTCTACCCTTTGAACTAACAAATGCGCAAAAAAAAGTCATCAAACATATTACTGAAAATATTCACGAACCTAAACCAATGTTGAGATTACTTCAAGGAGATGTTGGGAGTTGAAAAACAGTTGTCGCTGCTATTTCAGCGTATTATACCTTTAAGAAATATCAAGGTCAATCAGTATTTCTTGCACCATTAGAAGTACTCGCAAACCAGCATTACAAGACATTAGCTAAATTATTTTTACCACTTGGATTAAGAGTAGCATTACTTACTTGATCCATGAGTAAGTGAGAAAAAGATAAAATAAAATTAGATTTAGCAGAAGGAAGAATACATACAATAATTTGAACCCATGCAGTAATCCAAAAAGATATTCAATTTAAGAAACTTCAATTTGTAGTTATAGATGAACAACATAAATTCTGAGTAAAACAAAGAGCATTTTTCAAAAGATTTTGAGCTCCCCATATCTTACAAATGAGCGCAACACCTATTCCAAGATCAATGGCACTAGCATTCTTCTGAGAGTTTGATGTCAGTATCATTGACGAATTACCTATAGGAAGAAAGCCAATTATCACAAAAGTTATCTCAGAAAAAGAATATATAAAATTGAAACCACGAGTACTCGATCATATCAATAAAGGACAAAAAGTATTTATAGTTACACCCCTTATTGATGAATCAGAAAAATTAGAAGAAGTAAATTCAGCTATCAATGAGTTTGAAAATATGAAAGCACTTTATCCAGAATTGAAAGGCAAAATAGGACTACTCCATGGAAAAATGAGACCAAAAGACAAAGAAGATGTGATGCAAGATTTCAAGATAGGAAAAATTTGTCTACTTGTGTCTACTACGGTTATTGAAGTAGGAGTAGATATTCCAGAAGCAACTATCATGATTATCAAAAATTCTGAAAGGTTTGGTCTTTCACAATTACATCAGTTGAGAGGAAGAATTTGAAGAGCTGATATCCAATCATATTGTTTCCTAGAAACCAAAAGTAAGGCAGGAGATATAGGTAAAAGACTTAAAGCTATGGAAGATACCAATGATGGATTCAAATTAGCTGAGTTAGATCTTCAGAATCGTGGTGCAGGAGAAATCCTCTGAACCATGCAATCATGAGAATCAGACATCCCGCTGGAAATATTATCAGATTTGAAATTTTTAGAAAAAATTCAAGAAGGAGCTAAATGGCTTCTTGAGAAATATCCGAGATTAGAATGACTTTCTTGATTGAAAAAATATCTTGAAGAAAAAATGGGTGATGTATTAGCTTAGATATTATTCTATAGTCCAATCTATTTCTTTCTCTCCTCTACTTTTCAAAATTTCATTAACTTTTGAAAAATGTTTAGATCAACTAAATCATCTATATACACTCAGTCATGAAGGATGAGATGTTTCTAAGATATAATGTTTATTTGTATCTATAAGTATTTTTTTATTTTGAGCAAAAGCTCATCGTAAAAGAAAAATAACTCATTCTTTTTTATCTGAAATGTTTTTAATAACTGCATCAGTAAAGGTATGCCAACCTATCTTTTTATGAGAATTTGCAGTATCTTTTTGTACGGTAAGACTAGCATTCAAAAGAAAAACTCATTGCTCTGCTCGTTGAGTTAAATTTCATTTTGTTGGTATCGACATTCATATATCTATATTCAATTCTTTGAAAATATTTCTAAGTGAACCTGGAATTTTAATTCCATCTTGCACAGAAAAAGCTAACCCATGGGCTTCTCACTCTCCATGATAGGGATCTTGTCAGAGTATAACAACTTTGATTTGATCAAAAGGAGTCAAATTAAATGCATTGAAAATATCTGATTGGTTAGGATACACAATATGTCCAGACTCCTCTTCTTGAAGAAGAAATTTTTTTATATCAGCAAAATAAGGTTTAGCAGATTCTTGTGCAAAAAACGGTTTCCATGAATCATTTATATGGGCACTATAAATATCAGTCAAAATAATAGAAAAAATAACTAAAGCAATATATGTATGTGTTAGAAAAGCATCGACTGTTTTTGAAATCATAAATTACTTCGTTTTCACTCGTACTTTATGTATCAAAAATCGCCGATATAATTTCGACATCATAAAAATCCTCAATAATATCAGATTTTTATTGTGTCTCAAATAATTACTTTCTAAGTAGTGTATGAACTTTTGAAGTAGGATACAAAAGAATATATACTGTAGCAAGTCATACTAAAGTATAAACCAAACGAGCCAAGAAACCATATCCAAAAATTAGTGCTACTACATCAAAATTAAATAATCACATCAATCCTCGATTAAGTCATCATACAATCAAAAGAATCCATGCAATTTTTTTTACCATTGGTGAATTAGTGAAGTTTTTCATATATATTCTTATAAAAATAAAGAACACTACTATATAATAGATTTGAAAGCGAAAAGCAAGAAATATTTGAAAACCTTGTATTAAAAGATTAAAACATTAAAAAAATGGAAGATTATGTACTATAACTATAGTATATGAAATTTTATAATATTTTAATATTCAAAATATTTTAATTATGGTTCTTATAACAGAAGAAGAAGTTAAAAAACTACAATGACTTTCTACCAAAGAAGTTAATCATAGAATAGCTAAAGATGGCTATAACGAACTTCCTTCTACAAAAAAGAAGCATTTTCTCCAAATAATATGGGATGTAATTCAAGAACCTATGCTTCTCCTTTTGATTGCCTGCGGAACATTATATCTATTTCTTGGTGATACACAGGAAGCGATAATTCTCTTATCATCAATAGTATTTATTATAGGATTATCAATATATCAAGAAAATAAGACCGAGAGAGCAATAGAAGCGCTCAAAGATCTTTCTAGTCCAAGAGCATTAGTCATTAGAAATGGAGAACAAATAAGAATACCATGAAGAGAGGTCGTAAAAGATGATATCATTATATTAAACGAAGGAGATAAAGTCCCTGCAGATTGTTTGGTTTTATGGAGTAGAAGTTGTAGTATAGATGAATCATTACTCACTGGAGAATCTGTCCCTGTCAGGAAATCAGCATCAGAAAAAATAAGTTATACACATTTCAGACCAGGAGGAGATGATCAACCCTTTGTCTTTTCATGAACAATGATGGTCCAAGGACAATGTGTCGTAAAAGTACTATCTATAGGAATACAAACAGAAATGGGTCGTATAGGAAAAGCTCTTAGTGATATTAAGACAGAAAAAACAACACTTCAAAAAGAAGTAAGGAAAGTAGTAGCCAAAGCATTCATCATAGCAGTAGCATTATGCTTCATAGTTTTTTTGGCATATGGTATAATCAATCAGGATCGAATCCAAGGACTATTATCTTGACTATCATTGGCTATGTGAATACTACCAGAAGAATTTCCTATTGTATTAACGATATTTCTAGCTATCGGTGCATGGAGGATGTCCAAAAAAAATATTCTGACAAGAAAGATGGCTGCTGTAGAGACACTATGAGCAGCTACAGTACTTTGTAGTGACAAGACAGGAACAATAACATGGAATAAAATGACCGTAAAAAAATTATATACTAATGATAAGTTTTTTGATATAAAAGATGGTGAAGATATTACCGAATCTTTTCATAAACTTGTAGAATACGGAATCCTTGCAAGTAAAAAAGATCCTTTCGATCCTATGGAAAAAGCATTAATAAATTTATGACACAATATAGATTCTGAACATATTCACGATTTTACTTTAATCCAAGAATATCCGCTTACCAAACAATTACTTGCCCTTTCTCATGTATGGAAAGAACCAGGAACTAATCATGTCACTATAGCAAGCAAGTGAGCACCAGAAGCAATCATAGAACTTTGTAATATGGATAGTAAACAGAAAAAAGAAATAATGAATAAATTTGAGTCTATGGCAAAAGAATGATTAAGGGTCTTATGAGTAGCCAAAGCAAGTTTCCATGGAAGTAAATTACCTACATCGCAAACAGAACTAAAATTTGAATTCATCGGACTTATATGATGGATAGATCCTATCAGAGAAACTGTTCCTCAAGCAATAAAGGAATGTTATAATGCAGGAATCAGAGTAATTATGATCACAGGTGACTACCCTACTACTGCACAATATATAGCCAAAGAAATATGATTAAGACATCCCGAATATGTTATTTTAGGTGAAGAACTTACTAGTCTATCAGAAAAAGAATTGCTAAAAAAAATAGAAAAAGCAAATATTCTTGCAAGAGTTGCACCAGAAGAAAAACTTATCATCATTAATCTACTAAAGAAACAATGACACTTCGTAGCAATGACATGAGATGGGGTAAATGATGCACCAGCATTAAAATCCGCACATATAGGGATTGCTATGGGACAGAGAGGAACAGATGTTGCTAGAGAGTCATCAGCTATCGTATTATTGGATGATGATTTCTCATCAATAGTCCATGGCATAAGAACATGAAGAAAAATATTCGATAATCTTAAAAAAGCAATGATTTATATTGTTAGTGTTCATATCCCATATGCATGACTAATTGTATTGCCTATATTCTTATGACGACCAATCATTCTCTATCCAATTCACGTCGTTTTCATGGAATTAATTATTGATCCTGCATGTTCTATTATTTTCGAATGAGAAAAAGAAGAAGCTAATATTATGTCACGTTTACCTCGTGATCCAAAAGAATCTCTCTTTGGGAAAAGAACATTATTTTTTAGCGTACTACAATGACTTTTTGTATTATTCATAACATTAATAATACATCGAATATTCACAAGATTATGACAATCAGAAGTAATAATAAATACTGCATCATTCATTACGTTAGTAATAGGAAACCTTTCATTAATTCTCGTCAATCGTTCGTGGACACATAGTATTATTAAAATGTTTAGTATCAAAAATATAGCATTATTTCCTATTCTCATAGGAACATTAATATGTATAATTATGATGGTATATATTCCTGCAGTAGCAAACATTTTTCATTTTACTTCTATGGGAATACGATATTTCCTTCTAGCAATAGTAGCATGATTCTCTAGTGTACTACGATTTGAAATAGTAAAATTAATCGCAAGAAAAAGAGGTGTAGAATTATTGAAAGATTAACTTACTGTTGAAGTTTTTTAGGAATTCACTAAAAGGAATTGGTTCAAATATTGTATAGCCCGCCTAGGCGGGAGGAAAGTCCTGACACCAAAAACAGGTAACATCTAACGGATGTTGAATACCGAAAGGGTAAATGAAAGTGCCACAGAAACGTAAACTAGCCCCGCAGTTCTGCAGGGTGAAAGATGCAACGCGAGGATGAGTCATTTATGATTCTACCTCTCCTCAGTTTCCATGATATGGATTCGAGTGGTAAACCATACCTGGTGCAAGCTTATTCGCTTCGGCGAAAAAGTGCAATTCGTTGGCTCTATGCCGACATAGACACATTATACTTTATACAGAATCAGGCTTATTGTTTGAACACATTATCAATCGCCAAAAGAACAAATGAAATACAGTTATTTTGGATGATTGAATTGTACCGACGAATTCTAGAAACTTGAATTTCGAACAAAGTGAAGAAATTAAAGATTTCTAAATCAGTCGTGTGCATTAAAAAAACAAATAGGGCCGTAGCTCAGCGGTAGAGCGGAAGTCTCCAAAGCTTCGCGTCGCGGGTTCAACTCCTGCCGGTCCTGAATTCTCAAAAGAACTACAAATGTAGTTTTTTTTTACATTCAAAAAACTAAACTCTATATATCAAAGGTTGAAAAAACAATAACAATGGATATATAAAATATATAACAATGGATATATAAAACAATATTGAAATCATAAGTTATGATAATTAATATAATGATTTAAATAATATTTATATATTATTACTACCCATGAATAATTCAAAAGAAGATGAAATTTTATTGATGGAAGTTGATGACGAATGAACTTTAGAAGAATATGATCGAAGTATTGACGATTCGTTTGAAGTCACATGTAAAAAATGTGAAAAACAATTTAAAGATGAGGAAAGATGAAGTACAACGTGATTATATTTTTGTAATACTTGTGAAAAAGAACTTTATAAAATCAAATATTTCTATCAATTATCCTTAAAAAATGTACTTGAAGAACATATTGATCGAATATTAAAAATTTATCCAGAACATAGAAAATACAATTTAATAAGTATTCAGAACAATAAAGATATCTTAGATGTTTTTGAGATATTTCTTGAAGGGGAAAAACCCTTATAATTAATATATCTATCAAAAAAAATAAAATTTGATAACACTTAGTTATCAAACAAATATTAAATACATTCTAATACATTAATTTCAAAACAAGTAAATAGGAAAAGAGTAAAAATAAAAAATAAAGCTCTGGAGTTTTTGCATATTAGAAAATCTGGAGTATACTTATACTAACATAGTTACTTGTCGTATGGCTCACTACACAGTACCTTGGTATAGGTAATTATGTTGGAGGTATTTCCTCCTTAAACACTATCTAGATCTTATACCCAATAAGATCAGATGGACCTAGAGAGAGCATCGGTTCTTATAATCTATAAATCCCATATCAATAGTCAGTTTGTATTGATTATTAGCATGGGCTGTATGAAGCTCAATCCGATGCTCTTTCGTTAAAAATAACTATTGGGTAAAAACAAAAAGGTACGAATAAAATACAAAATAAAAGGGGGAAACACTCATGGTATATCCAGGAGTGTTTTTTTATTTGAGACGCAATAAAAAGCTGAAATGGAATGAAGTTTTTTATGACGTCGAAATTATGTCGCGAAGCGGTATAATTCCACTATGTAAAATACTTTCTAAAAATAAAAGAAATGTGTTTGTAATCACTCCATAAAAATTTATAGTTCATTCACACCCAACTTGTTTCAAACCTATCACATATATTTGAATATGAATTACCACGTAATACACGACAATCCAGACGAAGATCTATTGACTAGACTATTTACCGTAAGATGAATCGATGATACCATCGACTCTTTTTTGGATCCTAAACTTAATGATTATCGATTAGATCCATTTTTACTCAATGATATGGATAAGGCCGTAGAAAGAATTAATAATGCCATACACAAGAAAGAAAAAATAATGATATTTTGAGATTATGATGTTGATTGAGTAACTTCAAGCTATATTCTCTATGAATTTATTACCAGATTTTTGAAATATAAAAAAGTTAGTATTCAATATCCAGATAGAATCAAAGAATGATATGGACTCAAAAAAATACATATCGATGATATGAAACAAAAATGAGTAGATCTTATAATAACTGTAGATAATGGAATAACTTCAATACAAGAAGCTACTTATGCAAAAGAACAGAATATTGACCTTATTATTACAGATCATCATCAGCATCTAGAGATACTACCAGCATCATTTGCTTTAGTTAATCCACAAGTTTCACCAAACTATTCTTTCAAAGGGTTAGCAGGTGTAGGTGTTGCTTTTAAACTCATTTGCGCATTATTATCAAAATCAGATTTTAATCAAAAAGAAAGAAATCATATTTTTAATTATTTGATTCCTATCGTAGCTATTGGAACTGTTGCTGATGTTGTTCCTTTACTCAAGGAAAATAGAGTAATAGTGAAAAAGTGATTAAAACTTCTAAATTCACGTAAAAATCTACCAGCCTCCCTAAAAGGATTTTTAGAATTTTTAAACATAAAAGGAAATATAGAAACCTATCATATATGATTTATTATTTGACCAAGAATCAACGCAGGAGGAAGAATTAGATCACCATATGACAGCCTATATGCACTTCTCTATTCATGAGAAAAACAAATAGAATATTTAGATAATTTAGAGCTTATAAATACCGAAAGAAGAAAAATTCAAGAAGGTATGTTCAAAGAAGCTGAAGCAATGATAGACTTAAACAAAAAAATATTAATCGCTCATCATGAAGAATTTCATGAATGAATAGTCGGTATTGTGTCATGAAGACTTACTGAAAAATATAATAAACCCTCTATGATTATGAAAATTAATCAAGAAAAACAAGTAGCTGTAGCGAGTTTAAGATGACCAGCATATTTTAATATTATCGATATGCTCAAAGCAAATGCAGATTTATTAGAAAGATTTGGTGGGCATAAATGTGCTGGTGGATTAACTGTTAAATTAGAACATTTGAAAACACTCACTAATAATTTTAGCAATTACTGTGAAGATATCATTACTGATGATAATTTAATAAAGTCATTCAAAGTAGATACCAAAATATATGAACACGAACGAAACAATGAAGCACTTGAAAATATAGATAAGCTTGCACCATTTGGTGAAGGAAACAAAGAACCAGTTTTCTTATTAGAAAACGTACACATCAAAAAAATAGAAAAAGTAGGAAATAAAGGTAAATGTCATCTTAAAATCCACGGAACATTTGGTAATCAAAAAATTGTCAGTATGTTTCGATGAAAGGGAGATGAAGTAGAAGCATTCATAAAACGCCACGAAGCACCGGTTTCATTGATAGGAAAAATCAGAAAAGATACATTCAATGGATGATTTTATCTTGAATGAGTCGACATAGAATAGGGAAATTGAGACTTGAAATGATACAGAAAAAAAATAATGTATTCTGCGTCAAGAAGAAGTCCTCACAAGAGGATTTTTACTATATTTAGTATTATATACAACATGAATCAACAAGAAGCTGATCAAATTAGAAATATTATTATTAACATCGAAGAAAAGAAATGATCTATACCATATTTTTCTGATTTAGAAAAAAACGAAACATTTGGACCGATATTCAAAAGCGTTTCTGCTGATGAAAAAATAGAGATTCAACAGATAATCAACGATTATATTACTGAAAAAATAGAAGGTATGACCAAGACAAAATGAGGTCAGCTCTTCAAAAGATTCTATGAAGCATATAATGAGCTATTTCGAAAATTTAGAACACTCAATGAAATATGAGATGGAAATATATTTCAAGAAATTGGTAAACAAGTAGAGCAAGAAATGTTTAAACTAGAATGACTTCTTACAGAAAGAATGTTTAAACAAGAAAAATGACTCGATAAAGTAATCGATTCGTTTTATAAAATTGTTTATACATTCTTTCCTAAATACAATAAATTAAATTAACAACTCTAATAATTATTCTTAATATGTTTTTCATAAAAATCATGGGGTCATATACTAGAAATGACTCCTTTTTTGTATAATAAAATTCTCCATCAATTCGCCATTTCGAAAGTATAATAATCGCGTCCACGCTTTTTTTGTTCTTTTTTATTTTTCATAATAATATCACAAATAACTTTTTTAAATTCCTTATCTAATCTTATATTAGAAAGACAATGTGCAGAAGCTGTTTCAATAAATTTCTCTTTATTATCAAAAATATATCACATTTGTTCAAAAATATGAGTATATCAACACATCTTTTTTGTAAAATATTCACTTTTAGATTCTGACTTTAAACGAGGAATGTCAAAAACATCCAAACTAGTAAGTAAAATATTATTTTCATCAGAAAACGGTTCTACATTATTAGTAGGCATTATTTCTGGACATTCTACAATATCTATTTTAGATAACTCTTCTGAGTCTAAAATAGATTTATCATCATCTATACAAACAAAATTATATTTTTCCAAGATAACAAAAAAATCATCATCTATACAATCTGCACCATATGAAATGATTTTTTCTTTAAATCGTTTTTTTCTAATATCATTATTTTTTGTAAAAAATTTTTGAAGAATTTTTTCTATACCATTGGATATTTTTTCACAATCTCAATTAATATTTTTATGTTGTAAATAGGTATTAATATCATCTTTTAAACCATTTGGTAAATCTTTTAATTTAATAGGGGAATTTTGTGAAGGGGTCAATGCAGAAGCAATCATATTTTGTATAGATCTAGGTTTATTTTCTTGTCTGATTATATTATTATGATTGGATTTTTGAAATTGTTCTTCCAAAAATAATGATACATAAGTAAAAAACATATGATTTACGCTTTCATGATCAGATACGAGCATAAGATTTATAGATACTTCAGACACTATTTGATGAAAATCTAAATTATAAAAATCAGCTTCAGATATTTTAGAAATTTCATCATTTAACAGTCAACAAAAAGATTTTTTAGATATAAGCAAAAAATCTTGTTGAATGGTATTTCGTTTATTTTTACCCAATAAAATATGATCCATTTTCTTAGATGCCTTTGGATATTGTGTTCTTATTTTTTGTGTGAGTATGTGTTTCGTTTCATTATCCCAATCACCCACTTCTTTAAGAATTTTTTTAGTAACCTCAAATATAAACCTATCTATAATCGTGGTAAATAAAGAAATTATTTGTTTATGAGTTAATACATTATTATTTTTACACAATTCAGCAAAAACCTCTGGAGAAGAAGAATCAACATATACATCAATCAATAAACGCCAACAAACATCATTAAGTTCTAAAAAATGAGATTTTTTTTCATTAATATCCTCTACAAGAAGATATGGATGTTTAATTAAAAAATGTAAAAGTACATCCACAGAAAGAATATGTTTTTCCATATATTGAACTAATACTTGATAGAGTTTGTGTGTTAATTCACTAGAAACAGCATTTAAATCAGAGATGATTTGTTTTTGTGTAATCTTACGATAAGAAGCTTTAGATTTCTCTATATCAGAAATTGTATTTTGCAAATCTTTAATTAAAGAAAAAATATCTTGATTAGATCATATATCAACATCTAATGAAGAAATTTTTTCTTCCACAATACTCAATTTATTTTGATACATAACAAAAAAATACACATAAAGTAATATTTTTATATGTATTTATAGAAGAAAGTCAATGATTATTGATTTAATAACTTTTATTGTACAAAATGAAGAAAAATTCAATTATATTTTTGAACCTGAACAATATTCACCTCATCACCATTATCCAACGTTACAACTCCTCTATCTCAGATCTGACCGCCACTTTCTGCATAGAAAGGTGTACTATCAAATACAAGTATTCTTTGTCATGATACATCAAAATCTTTGAGAAGTTTTATATCATCAGACTCTAGTGTTTCGTATCCAAGAAATTTTGTAGGAGGAATCCCCTGTAAATAACTTGCTCGATCTACTCATTGTTTAAACATATCTTTTGATCATGCACGAGATCTTTCTTGTTGTGCTTCCATTTCTTTTTCAAATCATTTTACATCAACGGACAATCCATTTTCTTCAAGTATTTCTTTCGTTAATTCGAGAGGAAATCCAAAGGTATCATACAGTTTAAATATATCTTTCCCTGAAATAGTTTTTTTATTCGCTCACTTGATAAGTTCATCAAGTAATTTTTGTCCATGAGCGATAGTTTTTTGAAATTGACGAGTTTCTTTGATCAATACTACACTAATATGTTTAGTATCAGCTTTAGCTTCCGTCAAGCCATCAACAAAAGTTACAATCGTAGTTACAAAAGCATCAAATATTGCTTGATCTACGGGTTTCAACAACATAAAATTATAATACATTCTTCTAATCAATCTTCTCAAGACATATCCTCTTCATTCATTGGATGGGATAATATCATTGGTTATAAGAAAAAACGACGTTCTAATATGATCAACAATAATTCTACATCTTCTTTCATTGTCTTTGTAGGTAATATCAAGGGTCCTTTCTATTAAATCAAGCAAAGGAGCAAATATATCAGTATCAAAGACTGTTTCTTTTTCCTGTAAGACTTTAGACATTCTTTCAAATCACATTCCTGTATCAACATTTTGATTTTTTAATTTATTTAACTGACCCTTATCATCACGATAAAATTCCATAAATACGTTATTCCATATTTCCAATCGATTATCTTCATCGGTTTTAGGATTAGAATCTTTAGGAGGAAATTTAGATTTTCCTACTCGATAAAATATCTCTGTATCAGGTCCACACGGTCATACTGGTCCAGGACTTCGTCGATTATTATCTGCTGACATAAATGCAATTTTATCGTCAGGCATTCCTATAGCTTTCCAGTATCCTGCAGTTTCATCATCTTTAGGAGCATCTTTATCTCATTCAAAAACTGTCACTGCTAATTTTTTAGAATCAAATCAAAGTACATTAATAAGAAATTCCCAACTTCGTTGTACTGCTTCTTTTTTAAAGTAATCACCGAGAGATCGATTTCCCATCATTTCAAAAAAAGTACAATGACTCGCATCACCGACTTCATCAATATCTACTGTTCTAATACATTTTTGTATATTAAATAATCTTTTACCCAATTGATGTTCTTTACCAGAAAGATATGGAATCAATTGTTGCATTCCAGCAATAGTAAACATAGCAGTACTTTCTTTACCGCCAATCAATGAACTTTCAGGAAGATATTTATGTTGTTTTAATAATCGAAATTGATGCCAATCTTCTCTAAGTTGTTTAGATGATATGTTTTTCATAGTTCAAAATTTTATTTCTAAACAAAAACTAAATCGCAAGTTACAAGTTTCAAGTTACAAGTTTTTAGTTCCTGTTTTCTACTCCTTGTTTCTTGTAACCATATTAATTTAGTACCTTAAGCATTTTATTATCTTTGATACTATCAATAAATTCATATAAAGAAACTTTATTCACTCATTCGCTTGTTAAGATATACATTTCTGGTCTATTTCCACTTGAATCAGGAATATCTATATCAAGCACTTTGCTCGTTACTCATAAATCAAATTTAAACATAAATATATAATAAAGATCGTAATTGTATGCATCTGCACTCTTTGCAGGACGAGAATCATAGATAGTAAAAGTCTGATTTATTCTGTCAAATAAATATACATATTTAGAATTTACTGAACTTATTACTTTTACATCATTTGAATATTGAAGAGTTTTTTTATCTCCTCATTTCAAAGTTACTTGACGAACATCAAGAGTAAATGCTGTTGGAGGATTTCTTCGGAATTGATATAATTTACCATTATTCCATGCTAAGAAAGATCAATCAACTGCGAAACTAGCAAATCCAGATCCAAAAGAGAATCCTGTCATATTACCACCCAAATAATATTTTTGTCCTCCTTGATATATTGTTTGTGATCATAGAGTATTGCGATATCTAGTAACCAAAGTAGTATTACCTGCAGAACTTACATTATTTTCAAAGACATAAAGATTAGCCTTTCCATAAGTCATCAAACCAGCAATATTTTTGGTAAATGGTTCGGTATCTGTAGTAGTAACTGGTTGAGATCATTCTTTATTAATAGCATATACTCATGCAGAATGAGTAAAACAATATATTCCATCCTTCAATAAATTAAGATTACATCATTTTATAGCATCATTTGAAGGAAGGTTATAATCAATCAATGATCCCCTCATATTATCATCAAGTGCTCCTATTAATGCAGAATTAGTACCAGCTACAATCATATTTCTCCATACATAAATAGATTGAACAGTACCTAATTTTGTAGTTTCTGATGGATTAAAAGTCAAAATTTTAGTTTTTTTACCAAGAGTAGCATCATCAAATTTAGTGAGATTACTTACATAAACTATATTAAATCATTTATAATATTCTGATTGTAATAATTTTCTAAATTGTGCAACATCTTCCAACCATCTTCCTTTACTCTGAAGAACATCAAGTTTATTAAGAATTTCATTATATTTGAGAGATTTTTCTTCAGAAGTTGGGTCCATTCCTTGAAACATAAACAAATCTTTTTTGATATCTTCGATAGTAAGATCAACTGTCACACCATCAGAAGTCACAAAAGTATCAATATTTGATTTTAATACCTGTGAAAGAAGGTTTATAACCATAAATAAAATAAATACACCAAGAATAGCAACTGTAGCTTGATATTTATTTTTGAAAACAAGTTTCTTAACTTTACCAAAAAGAGAATTTTCATTGATCTTTTTAGTAAAATCTTCATGAGTTTTTGCTGCTGCCCCAGTAATCATATAATGGAAAATAAATCCGAATGCTTTTTTATCTAGTCTTGCATTGAGTAATTCTTGAAAGAAATTAATCAAATGAGTATCTTCAGATCTTAATACTGTTCACATTTCTTTGAAGTCACTTGTATCAAATACATCAGAAATTTTGGTTCCTACATAAAGTATTTGATCATGACTTTCTACATCCCCTTCTACAAAATCAGAAAACAAATCTATCTTTCATTTGTCATTGAGTGAATTAGTAAGTGAATAATATAATTTTTCGTCTCTAAATATCATTACACTCACATCACCAATCATAGAAAGCATAAGAACGTTATCTATAACAAGTTGAATATATCATTTGATACCAAAAAATTCTACATCACGAACTTTATCAGCAAATGCTTTAAGTTTTATATTTAAATTTTGAAGAGCTATTTCGAAATTATTTTTTACATTTTCGAGATCATAATTATCTTCACTAATGGCATCTTTCAATTCTGAAACAAAGTCTTGAAGTAAGTCTTTTTGAAAATCCAAAAATTTATCTGATTGGAAACCAACGAACATTTTTACTTTAATACCATTTTGCACCTCTTCAGCAAAATTGAATACGTTTCCTTCTGTAAGATACAGAAATTTCTTTTCTTTAAGATGCATTATTCAAATTCCTATGTGATAAAATAAGATAAGGGAGATCTCCCTTCAAAGAGCAAAATATTTTCCAATAGTTTCTATTCCGTCCTGGGATAAAAAATCAAAAAAATAACAATAATATATACATTACTTTAATATGTATATATATTTACCTCTTTTTCAATATCAAATATGACAAAATATACCTAAAAAGAGCTAAAGTAGACACCACCTTTTTCTTATTTCTCTTCGGATTAGAAATAAGCCTTCGTAATCGTTCCAACTTTATAGTTCTTATAAGTTTTGGAGCCCTTTTTTGATCACCTACCCGAAAATCAAAAGTACCTCATTGATTTAAAACAATAAGCTCATAATGTTCAATATTTTGTTTATTAGCCAAAGTCCAGATTTCCTGAATCGGATAATCAGGCGTAGATCTAGCAATCAGTAATATATTAATATCTTTATCTCTTCATTTTAAGGCAAGATCGATATTTTCCCAATCTAAATTAGTATATCCATCCTGAGCATAGATAATATTATATCATTGTTTCAAAAGAAATTCTTTCGTTTTTTCCAGAAGATGTAGATGGGTTCCATAAAGAATAATATTCATTCCTGTATCAGTAAATTTTTCCTTAGTATACGAGAGAAAATACGGACAAAAATCAGTTCCATTTAAATTTTTAAGTCGTTTACTATGAGAAAGAAAATAGAATGTTTGTAATGCAATTCCGTCCATAAGAACAAGATCAGCATCCAGAATGGCGTGTTGATAGAGATTATAAATACCTTGAATATCTACATTTTTATAATCAGGAAGTAGTGCTTCACGAAAATCCTTTATCGGATAAGAAATATGGTGTGGAGTAAAAAGTTGTTTCCCAGCAATATTTGCGAAATAGAGGTAATCTACAATACAGAAACCTTTCTTGTCATAGAGTCCAAGAATATGTTCACATGCCTGATCAGCATCTCATTGAAATATGGTATTGAGAATCTGTTTGTACACGAGAGATTTTTACTAGATAAAGCTATTAATTAGTGCTTGCTAATACTACTCCAGGATAATAATATTGTAATATCTGTTCTAATGTCCATCATTGTTCTGCAAGAAATTGAGCTCATTTACCACTAAGTCCTACACCATGTCCACTAAAATCAAAACATTTATTGAAATCCAATTTAGATTGTAAATATGGTGTATCAGTCCATCATCGTTTTTCTTGTGCTGACCAAGTAAATCCAGCTGAACAGCTGAAGTATGGTAAGATTGGTATATATCAATTATAAAGAACTACAGTATTTTTTATATCTGCCAATAAACTTGCAGACATTTTAGAAGTCATTTCTCGTCATGCTCCTACATATTTTTGAAACATATCAGGATTATCAATTGCTTGATAACTCGCTCAAGCAGGGATAGATGGATGAATATTTTGTCCATTGATATAGAACAATGTATATGTCTTTGCAAGTAATAAAATTAATTTTTGCTTCTCTATGTTATCAGTATCACTAGTTTCAGCTATACCTTTCATATAGTTATCAAACGATGTTTTATTGATGACAACCGCTTGATCCATATATTTACCAGCAGCAATATTTTTGATATTTTCTTTTTTCCAAATTAATGATCATCTGAAACTATTCCACGACGTACCTCCATATGATTTTCTTAGATAATTATCTACACGAACCAATCCTCCACTTGACGAAGAGATTTCAAGATTGGTAACGGTCAATGCATTTTCAAAACTTGGAAGTGTAAGATAGACAAATCCGTTACTCGTCTCTATAATAGGTTTAACATCTATATATATTGTATCATCTGCTTGAATAGTACATTCACCATCACACGAAACTTCGTATCTTGGAAGTGTTGTACTTAGTTCGTAGAGCAGAATATTAAGTGGAGTCTGAATAAGAGTATTTACTTCAGATAAAGTAATTTTTGAAGTAATTTTAGTACTATTTTGTGATGATAAAGTAAGTCATTTCCTATTTATATACTCCTGTTTAAGTCTATTGGAGATACTAATAAAATCATCTTGTCGAATAAGATTCATAGAAAATAATTTAGTACCCGAAGAGGTTACAACAGAGATTGTTTTTGGTCAACTAGTTCATTTTTTAGTCAAAGAAATATTCAATTGATTGTTTGTTGAAGTACAAGAATTGATAGTAATACTTGTATCAGAAGTTGTACATGATTTTATTCAATTCCATCTGATAGGAAGCTGGAAAACATCAGTAGATTTATCAGAATAATATCGTCAAGCAACTCTAATTCCTCTTTCTATTTTTGGAACAGTGACAGGTTTTCTAGTACTCACTAAAGTTATTTTCGTTAAATTTTCAGCAACTTGATTTCTAATTTCTGGCAAAAGATTATAGAGATTAACTCAAGGACAAGATGTTATTCATGCATCTTCATGACCTACTATAGTATAGTTAGTAAATTCTTTAAGATATGGAGCTTCATAAGATTTTTTAAAGTAACTTACAGTAGCGTTAGGATTAATACGATATTTTTTTGCCAAAGCAGTTGTAAGATTAGTAAGTGATTTTAGAGCTGCGTCAGTTGGTGTCTCAATATTAAAATTTCCCATCAAAGCTATACCTATACTTGGTGTATTATTCCAAGCTGTTTGAGCTCAAACCACTCCTGGTCCTCACGCTCTTCATTCGTAAATATTTCCAAATTGATCAATAATAAAATTGTATCCTATATCACCTCGTCATCTCGTCAAAGCGTGATATTTATAAATATCTTGAAGATGTTTAATAATAGCCTCTGTTCATCAAGTAAGTAAAGAAGAACTATCATCAGCTGTATGATGAATAATTATTTTGGTTTTATTAAAATGAATACTTTCTGGCCATTTCAAAAAATTACCGTTTGATTCTTCACGATATTCATTTACTAATTGTTCATTAGGCGTCTTCTCAAGAAGATATTCTGTAGCTATTTGTCATTGATAAATAGCTTGAGAAAGTTGTTCACCATCTGTCTGTTCTTGACGAAGAATATCTCTCTCAGTTTTTGAAGTAGGAGAATATCTCCAATTTTCATTTGCTCCCCATTGTGCACGAGTAACGATAGGTACTCCAGGTAAATTCCATGTCGCTGCAGAAGCAAAAGACACGAATCAGCTCATCAAAAACATTCCTATCACTATTTTCTTTAACATTTCAATATACGACAAAATAAAGTGACAATACTATATCAAAAAACCTCGTTTTTTCAATCGCAAAATAACCTAATTTTTTTGAGAATACCAAAAAGTAACCCCAACGGAGTGTTTAAATATTTTTTTAATATTTATAAAGAAACAGAAAATATACTATATAATACAATGCAAATGTTCTTGCAGTCCGTCGCAGATACACATTCCCATAATAATTACTTTAGGATATTTTCTTATACTTCTTTATGATTGTAAGGGAGTGATTTTGCAGTCCGTCGCAGTAGTATCCTTCCATTAGCGTATGTATTTCATACACGGTATTGATGCCTTTAGATGGCTTTTTTTCTTAAAAAAAACACAGGTTCCAATATAATATGTAATACAACATTCTTCTGACTGTTGTTTTGCATATTACAGGGGTTTAGCCTATGTTGATGAAAATAACGAGGTTGAAAAATTCTTGTGCCTAAGTAATAAATTACTTTAGCCTGTATATTATACACATTAGACAATAAAAATCAAGAGATAGTGAAATAGAAGTATATTTTTAATAGATTAAAAAGGAATCGTAAATGAATAAATAGTCAATGATCTTTGGTTCTTTATAAGATGTTTGAGCTGGGCGGGGTACTCCGAAGAGGGTATACATTCTAAAAAAAAGAACTGAACGATGTAACGAGTTTTATAAAGAACTAGACCTTTTGCTCTTGTCCTCCGCGAAGTCGGGGGAGACTTGTTGGGTCAATGCCAAAAGTCAGTCTGCGAAGCAAAAAAAAATTTATAAAAAAATAGATTGCTTCGTTCCTCGCAATGACAAGTCTAATTCTAAAAACAAAATAAATGTTTTCTACTACCCTTTGATTTTTTAATACAAAACTATACATATAAAAAATATAAATTTACTTATCTGATTTTTTCTATGACATTTACACATCTTCACGGACACAGTACATTCTCATTCTTAGAAGCTATTGGGAAACCGGCAGCTATTGTCAATAAAGCCAAAGAGCTCTGAATGAATGCTATAGCCATAACCGATTACAATGGTATGTATGGAATGGTAAAATTTTTTCAAATAGCAAAAGATGCGGGCATTAAAGCAATCATAGGTGTAGAGATCGGATTTGTTATGGATATAAATTCACAATTTTCTGAACAACAGATTGGAAATATAGTTATCATAGCAAAAAACAAAGAATGATATCAAAGCCTTATGGAATTGACATCATTTGCAAACAAAGAATGAATGAAGGGTAAGCCAAAGATAGATCTCCAAACATTAAAAACATTTTGAAGAGAAATTATTTGTCTATTTGGATGAGCAAATTCACGAATAGGAAAAATGATAGCACTTGATGAAAAAGAATCTAAAATGATTGAAATAATTAACCTTATAAAAGATGCTATAGGTAAAGAAAATGTTTATCTAGAAATCATAGCACAAGATTATAATGAAATAAATGAATCAAAGAAAGTAAATGAATTTTTATTAGATTTGGCTGAAAAAGAGCAAATGAATTGCGTAGTAAACAATAATTACCACTACCCTTCAAGTACAGATAAACAAGCACGAGAAGTAGCTCTTGCAATAAAAGATGGACTAAAAATTTATGATGAAAATAGAAGAAAACCAAAATGACAATTTCATATTATGGATGAAGATGAAATCATAAAAATAATGGAAAATAATGGAATAGAAAAAAATAAAATCAGTCAAATGATTGAAAATAACAATACTATCGCTGAAAATATAACAACAGATATAGATATTAATCAGACGCTTTTTCCAAATTATGAAACTCCCGAAGACGTAAAAGAATTATATGATGCATATAAAGATTGATTGATAGTAAAAGAATAATTTTCAAAAAATAAAAAAAAGGAAGTCCGAATAACGGACTCCCAATGAACTAAGATTAACTAAATCCCTACATGAAAAAAGTTTGCATTATTATTTTAATAGGGACAATTACATTATTGATTTCTCTTTATAAATCAAGGAAAATATATACACAACAAAAAAGAGAGCTCTGAAACAGAGCTCTCACATTTTCACTAACCTTTAAACCTATTTACATCGCAGTAAGCAGTAAAAAGTAAACAATATATAATAATCAGAAATAATAAATCAATCAAAAAAATAAACATTGACTTAATTGAGAAAATAGATATACAAATGACCTTAAATAAAAATAGTATAAATCAATATTAAAACAAAAAAATCTATGCAGGAAAAAAAAGGATTGGAGATCCTATCTCCAGAATTACGAAAAAAAATTATAACGGGGGAAAGAGAATACATTCCAAACCCACAAACACCTGTAACCAATTTCTTGGTCCACACAAAACGTCACTGTAATGGTGGCAAAACAGTAGATGCAGGATTATGGTTAAAACAACATCTAAACAACGATGGAAAAATGTTTATGTCGATGGCAGGTGCTGGTTCTTCATTTCAGATGGGTATTACTATCAGTGAACTTATTCGTGCAGGCAAACTTCATGGTATCTCTGTGACAGCAGCAAACATGGAAGAAAGTTTATATCGCTATGTGGCACATAGTCACTATGCATATATTCCTGATTACATGGAGCTTACTCCAACAGAAGAAAATGAACTTCGCGAAGCAGGATTACGAAGAATTACTGATACATTCCTACCAGAAGAGCCATCTGTAAGAAAAATTTTGCCCGCATTAGAAAAACTTTGGCGTAAGGCAGAAAAAGAAGGTAAAAGTTATCTCTGGCATGAATATTTCTTTCAATTATTTGAACATAATTTGATAGAAAAAGACCCAGAAGCAAACATTGAAGATTGTTGGTTATATCAGGCATACAAACACAAAATTCCCGTATATGTGCCTGGAACAGAAGATAGTACCATGGGTAATATCTTTACTCAAGCTTGTTATAATGGAAATCATCCATTACTTTCAAAATATAAGCTTGCTGATGGTCCCATCAGTTCATCAATCATCAAACCAAATTTTGCTTACATGCATCATTTAGTAGAATGGTATGTAGATAATACAAAAGATTCGTCAATTGTATTTTTACAACTAGGTGGAGGAATTGCTGCTGACTTTCCTATTTGTGCAGTACCACATTTGAAGCATGACTATTTAGGAGAAGAAACTATGGAAGTAAGAGATAATACAATTCGTCCATGGGCTGGTTTCATTGAAATTCATTCTTCACCTATGAGTTTTGGATCATATTCTGGTGCAGGATGGAAAGAAAAAATTACTTGGGATAAACTTCCCACCGATGGATTTGGATTACAAATCTTCGGAGATTACACTGAACATTTCCCGGACATTGCAGCTATTATTTTGGGAAAATAATGTAAGTAAATACACTTTAGTAAAAATTCCTGGATATTTTCCAGGAATTTTTTTATAAGTAAAAATTTCAAATTGAAACCAAAACTATTTTCCATACACTCCCCTACAAGCAATTATTTTTTTAAATTCTGAATTCTAAATTTTAAATTCTGCATTTTTGAACATGGATATTAAAGAGTATTTAACAACTCAACTGAACGAAGAACAAACAAAAGCATGTACTCACATTGATACTTCTTCACTTATTATCGCTGGAGCCGGTAGTTGAAAAACAAGAGTATTGACCTATAAAATAGCGTACATCGTACAAGCTAAACATATTCCTATTAATAGGATCTTGGCAGTGACGTTCACCAACAAAGCTTCCAATGAAAAGAAAGAAAGATTGGTAAAAATTTCTGAAGAAATGCCAGCACTAAAAAAAGCAAAAATAGAAAAAAAGCTAGAACCTGAAACCTGAAACCTGCCTACCGGACAGGCAGGCCTGAAACCTGAAACTAATATAGAAGATTTTCTAGAAAGCGTTACCAACAATGAAGAAGTACTTACTCCACAAAGATTATATACCGCAGCATCCTTGAAACGAATTGGAACATTCCATAGCATATTTCTAAAAATACTCAAAGAAGATATCGATAAATTAGATATGAAATACAATAAGAATTTCTGAATCTTCGACACGAACGAATCACAATCCGTACTCAAAGACGTATTGAAAAAATTAAATCTCCAAGATATTTTCAAGGTAGCTGAAGCCAAAAGTTTCATTTCCAAACAAAAAAACAATTGATTCGATCCGCAATCTTCTATTAAAGATATTAAAACAGATTACGATCAAACAATGTATAAAGTTTATGAACAATACCAAAAAGAATTGGAAAAATCTAACTCACTCGATTTTGACGATCTCTTATTACTCCCCCATCTCTTATTCAAAAGAAGTAAAGAAACACTTACCAAATGGCAAAATAAATTTGATTATATATTAGTAGATGAAGCACAAGATACCAATCGAATACAATTTGAGCTTATAAAAATGCTTTCTGGTAATGAAGGAAATGTAACACTTATCGGAGATGACTTCCAAAGTATCTACGGACGAAGATGAGCGCTCATGGAAAACTTTTTAAATGTAAAAAAGTACTGGCCAGACATCCAGATGTTTAAATTACAAATCAATTACCGTAGCAAACCACATATTGTCCACGCAAGTAATCATATTATCAAAAATAATACTAATCAATATGAAAAAAATATCGTTCCTCACAGAACAGGTGAAGATAAAATCACTATTTTTTCTCATGGAAGTGAAATGGATGAAGCAGCAAATATTATCGATCTCATTAAAAAAATGAAAGATGGAAATAAGATTAAATCTCGATGAACGATCGCGATATTATACAGAACAAATGCCCAGTCCTCTCCCTTCGAACAACTCTTTATCCAAGAAGGAATTCCATATAAAATATATTGAGCATTTAAGTTTTTTGAAAGAAAAGAAATCAAAGATGTAATTAGTTATATAAAACATTTTCTAAATCCCGTAGATAATGTTTCATTAAAAAGAATTTTAAATATACCAACGAGAAAAATCTGAAAAACTACCATCGAAAATCTCGAAGAAGAAGCAATCATACATAATACCTCATTGATTGATATTCTTGAAAAGTGTTGTAATGAATCTTCTAGTATCAAAGTAACTCCAATGGCAAGAAAATGAATTCAAGAATTTATCCATACTATTAATGAAGTAAAAGCACATATAGTAAATAGTAGACCATCTGAAATTATAGAAAGATTAGTCAAAAAAATTAAATATAGAGATTATCTTGTCAAAGAAGAAGGCGGAGAAACGCAAGCTGACGAAAAATATGAAAATATCGGTCAGTTAATTAATATGGCAGAAAAATATGTAGAAACGGGTGAAGAAGTTCTTAGACAGTTCTTAGAAGAAGTCGCATTACTCTCAGATATTTCAGAAAATGAAAAAGGTGACATCGATGCAGTGAAATTAATGACTGTACATTCAAGTAAATGATTGGAATTTCCTGTGGTATTCGTTGCAGGACTCGAAGACAACATTTTTCCTCTATCAAACGCGATGATGGAACCCAAACTTTTGGAAGAAGAACGCAGATTAATGTATGTAGCTATTACAAGAGCCAAGGATGTATTATTTCTCTCTCATGCAAATAGTAGAATGACACGATGACAGACAAAAATGAATCCAGCAAGTAGATTCTTGGATGAAATACCCGTAGAATTAATTAAAAGATTCGATCTTTGATGAGATGCAGAGCCATCTCACGGTCCAGATATAAATGAAGGTGATATTGTGAAACATAAATTGTTTGGAACATGATATGTATTAGAAATATGGAATCATCTCGCTATCGTAAAATTTCACAATCCAAAATTTGGTGTCAGAAAAATTGAATGTAGGTTTTTACAAGTAATATAGCAAAATGATTAATAAAAATTTTCTCTATGCAGTCGTGGGTGCATCCAACAATGAAGAAAAATATTGATACAAAGTTTTTAAGGATTTATTAAACTCAGGATATAAGGTACTACCTATAAACCCTACAGAAAAAGAAATTTTATGAGAAAAAGTATATCCTACCCTCTCTGATGTCAAACAAAAGATCGATGTAGTTATTTTTGTAACTCAACCCATCGTTACAGAAAAAGTTTTGGAACAAGTAAAAACATTAGAAATAAAAAATGTATGGTTACAACCTGGTGCACAAAGCGATGCAGCGATTGAATTTTGCAAAAAAAATATGATTGAATGTATCCATGATGCATGCATTATGATTCAAAGAAAGAAATAAAAAATTTTTTTTAAAGAAGAAAAAACTGTAAAAATATATTTTTTGTATATCATAGACAGATAAAACGTATTATTTACCAGTTCTAAAGATATAAAACTCATGATAAATAATTATTTATAGACACAAGAGTTTCCACGAGAAAGATATGGTACTTCCTTAGAAAAAATTCAAAATCATGACATAATTCATACACTTAATTGAATATGTAAACTGCATTATTTTTCTATACAATGAATCATTAGGTGAGAAGCTCAAACATTCAAATATCATTTTCTTTAAAAAAACGGTATTATGTTTGCTTTTTTTAGTTCCTTACATATAAAATTATGTAGCAAGGAAAGTTTAACTTACAAGTTAAATTTCTACCTAGCATTTTATCTTTTATGATATACCTCAAATGGTAGTAAAGAAAAAAGTTGCTAAAAAAGCACCAGCTAAAAAAGTTGTAAAGAAAGCTGTAAAGAAAGTTGCTAAAAAGGCTGTTAAGAAAGTTGCTAAAAAAGCACCAGCTAAAAAAGCTGTAAAAAAAGTAGCAAAAAAAGCTGTAAAAAAAGTTGCTAAAAAGAGATAGTTGCTTTTTTTAAAAACTAAAACAAAAAGAATACTCTGTCTACGGGCAGAGTATTTTATTTTTAAAAGTATAATTGAAAAAACGGCTACAATAACTATTATACTCAGTATTTACCACTTATCATTATATATCGTGAAAAGAGTTTTAGTCTGAATGTCATGAGGAGTAGATTCCGCAATTGCCGCATATCTTTTAAAAGAACAATGATATGATGTGGTAGCTGGATTTATGAAAAACTACGTCTCAGACAGTGGAAATTGTACAACATATAGTGATGCTGAAGAAGCTATTAAGGTTTCAAAATTTTTATGAATAGAAATTATTTCATTTGATCTTCAAAAAGAATACAACGAAAAAATTATTGAATACATATATAATGGATATCAACAATGAATAACACCAAATCCAGATGTATTATGTAATTCTCTAATAAAATTTGATGTCTTCCTAAATAAGGCATTAGAACTATGATTTGACTATATCGCTACAGGACATTATGCACAAATAGAAGCTGAAAAAAAAGAATATAAGTTACTTAGATGAATAGATCATAATAAAGATCAATCATATTTTCTTTCGGGATTAAATCAGTTTCAACTTTCTAAATCATTATTTCCTGTCTGAGGATATACAAAACCAGAAATAAGAATATTAGCAAAAAAAATATGACTTCCCAATGCTGCACGTAAAGATAGTCAATGATTATGTTTTATTGGAAATATTCCTATCAAAGAGTTTTTATTAAAAAAACTACCAAAAAAAGAAGGAAATATAATAAACACTGAAGGAAAGGTTGTTGGACAGCATGAATGAGCGTATTTCTTCACTATAGGACAAAGACACGGGCTAAGTTTACCATTTAAGGCATATGTCATCAAAACAGACGTGAAGAATAACCTAGTTATAGTAGGAGAAAGAGAAGATAAAGCATTATTTGAAAAAACAGTTATGACTACAGGACGACATTGGATTAGAAAAGCACATAAGCTACCAACAAAAATACTTGCAAAAATCAGATACAGACAGGAACCACAAGAAGCAACCCTAAAAGTAAACAAAACAAACGATATAGTGGTGACCTTCAAAGAAAAACAACGAGCTATTGCACCAGGTCAGACCATAGTTGCTTATAAAGGTGGTGAATGTATTGGATCAGGCATAATTACCGGGTAACATAAAGTAAAAAAGTCAAATAATTCTGTCAACGAAAATTGACAGGATTTTTTTTAGGGCTATACTTATACTACTTTAAAAGTAGGCAAAAATCCCATGAAACACATCAGAAAACACTTACAAAAAATCAGTAAAGAAATGATGAAGAAAACAGTAACAGCTATTACTCTTCTTTTTTTCGCGATGGTAATGTTATTTCAAAAAGACACACAAGTACAAGAACTTCAATTTATACGAAATACTAATGAAACATTCGTTCATGGTGTAGCAAATGAAAATGCACCACCCAGTCAACGAGATTATCTTTTTCAAAATGAAGCAGGTAATCCAGAATATCAATTCCAAATAACAAAATGACAAGCATTATGAGTAGAACCATCAGGACCCGCAGAAACTATAGATAATTTAATAAATCCTAATGACATTGCACAAATTATTGGTGATATATCAACACAAACAGGACAAATATATAGTTGAATGTTATATATATGAACAATGAATACAGGGACACAAATTATTCAAGAAACAGGTACTGGTAGTACTGGATCTTTGGATTGTATCACTCCACGAAAAGAAGAAGTTAAACATAAAGATTTCGTCTTAGCATATCAACAGAGAAAAGATGTAAATACTATCTGTAATATACAAAAAAGAACTTGTATGAGTGGAACATTATTATGAACATTTACATGAGACTCATGTAATGAAAATATGGTCTATGAGTATCAAAGAGAAGAAGTTATTTCTTACAATCAAAAAAATATTAGTGAATTCGTACAACCAAACACTCCAATAAATGCATGAGCGGACTTTGGTAATAATGGTCAAATAAACTACACAGAAGATCCAACAAATTCGCGAGGAACAAGTAATTGACCAGTAACAGCACCAGATAATGCAGTAACACAGACTCCTCTATCAACCAAAAAAAGTTGTACAACATCACGAGGACAAAAGATTAAACACGGACAATTCGTCAAAGCATATAAAGCTCCACGTGGATTTCTTGATTTAGCATGTAATGTAGAAATTAGACCATGTATAAATGGAACGTTAAAAGGAACATTTAAATATTCTAAATGTACGTTCAACAATACTATGTATACTGATTATCTTAAAGCATGATCACCAACTTCAAGTACAGGATTCCTTTTCTTTCAACGAATAAAAAAAGCATTTAAATTTGGAAATAATTAGAAATTAAGTTCCAATACAATTGGACAATGATCAGATCACTCTATGGAAGTTTCATGAGTGATTTTTTTTACATGAGAAATTATATCATCAGATACCCAGAAATAATCCAGTCTCCATCATACATTATTATGTCTCGCATTTGCACGATATGACCGCCAAGTATATTGATCAGCAAGCTCAGGATTATAATGTCTAAACACATCTACATATCAGTTTTTTTCTAATTTATCCATTTCAACTCTTTCGATAGGAAGAAATCATATACTATTCGCATTTTCTTTTGGTCTAGCGATATCTATAGGCCTATGACAGATATTGAAATCACCACAAGTGATAATCTTTTCGTCTTTGTCTCTTAATTTATTTATGTAATGAATGAAATGTTCATAAAATTTCAATTTATAACTTAACATTTCAGTTCCATCGGCCCTTTCACCACCATTGGGAAAATATAGATTCAATAATGTAAAATCCTGAAACTTCGTCTCGACTACCCTACCTTCTTCATGAAAATGTTCCACCGATTCAAACTTCGATATTCACGAAACAAATTTTAAACTCTTCTTATAAAATGTTGCGACACCAGAATATCCAGGTTTTTCACCTGCATGTCGGATTCGATTATACTCAGTCATATGATAACGAAATTCTGGAGGTAATTGCGTTTCAAATGATTTTACTTCTTGCAAACAGATGATATCAGGATCATTTTGTTTGACCCAATTATAAAATCATTTACCAGTTATGGCACGAATTCCATTTACATTTCGAGAAGCTATTTTCATAAATTATTTAAATAACTTTAAAATCTTTTCGTCTCTTCCTTGGAGCATTGTGTCAGTTCCTCATCATTTAATACCAAGTTTAGTAGCTAAGTCTTTAGCAGAAATTCATTTCTTAGTCAATAAAAGAAATCCTCATTCAGAGGTATAGATCAATACATTTTGATTATCAAAAATTCATTTTGCTTGAAATGCGACGTTTTTGAAATTCAATGCGAGAGGGACAAGAAATATTTTATCCAAATCCTTTCATGAAGAAAAATCAGATCATGTTAAAATTTGTTTAATCATATTTGTCTCCAAAACTTCTAGATTTGCTTTCATATCATCATATTCTTTGAGTGTCTTATCAAGTTTATCAGCAAGTTGTGTATGAGTTTTGATTCATAATTTTTCTACCGTAGTATCCAAGATATCCTGTACTTCATGAAGTCTCATAGCAACCTTTGGTCAGACAACCGCAGTGATTCTTTTCACTCCAGAAGCAACTGCTTCTTGTCCTATGATAGCGAAGCAACCAAGATCTTTAGTATTTGTTACATGAGTTCATCCGCAGAGTTCAATAGAAACTATTTCGTTAGAATGATTAAAGACTCTTACTACACGGACAGTATCACCATACTTATCCTCAAAAAATGCTTTAGCTCACATTTTGATGGCTTCATCATATGAAGTCTCTTTTACTTCAACTACATATGCACCATAAATCATTTGATTGATATTTTTTTCGATTTCGTGAATCTCTTCTGATGACAAAAGTCTATCAGCATTGAAATCAAATCTGAGATAATCCTCATCTACAAGAGAACCAGCTTGTTTTGTAGTAGTAAAAATCTTAGCAAGTTCCGTATGGAGTAAATGCGTAGCAGTATGAGCTCTCATCTTTGCATATCTTTGGCATTGTTCAACGATCAATTTCATTGATACATATATAACGAGTAAAATTATTTTGAAGTAGTTATTCCAGAAAGCATTTCTTGTATTCTTCTAGTAGCTTCTCCACTAGTCATCTTAGGAAGTTCAGTTGATTCAGAGATATCAGTTCATGTTTGAGCGATTATATCTCATGATAATATATTTCCTGACAAAACATCTCCTGTTCATACAGTTTTATTTCCTCAAAGATAAGGCACAATAGCTGACAATGCAGTAATTAAAAGGAAAACAAAAAGAATCAGAATAATAACGATTTTAGTTCATTTCTTTTTAGAAGTCATAATAATAGTATAAATAATAAATAAAAAGTTTTAGATTATTTTTCTTTTGGTAAATTCAATGCGATATGTAAGTCATCTAATTGAATCTTATCAACATGTGATGGTGCACCCATCATGGTATCTTGTGCTCTTCCTGACTTAGGGAATGCATATACCTCTCTAATATTTTCTTCGTCTTTAAGAATCATCAATAATCTATCAAATCCGATTGCAAATCATCCATGTGGTGGAGGACCAAACTGAAACGCTTCATACATAGCTCCAAATTTTTGTTTGATTTCATCTTCTCCTCTACCAACCATCTTAAATACTTCCAATAATAATTCTGGGTCATGATTACGGATGGATCCGGAAAGGATTTCATATCCATTACATGAAAGATCATATTGTTCAGAATAAATTTCTAATTTATTAGCATTTTTTAGTGCTTCTGCTCATCATTTTACGATAGAAAATGGATTGTGTCCAAAGTCCAATTTTCCTGTATCATCTATCTCGAAAAATGGGAAATCTTCTATCCAACAAAATGCTAAATCATCTTTATCCAATGTAAGATATTTATCTCTGATAAATATTCTCAATCTTCCAAGTGACTTTGTCACGATATCATACGCGTCCGCAACAAACAAAACAGTATCACCTTCTTGAGCTCCTGTAGTCTTCTTTATCATTTCTATTTCTTCAGGACTAAGAAATTTAGCGAGTGATCATTTTATTCATTCTGGATCTAAACAAAGATATGCGAGTCATTTTGCACCATTCTTTTTTACTTCTTCAGCCAATTCATCATATTCTTTTCTCGTAAGTATTTTATTTTCAAATCTCATTGCTTTGATACTTCATGTAGGAGTAAGTACAACGTCTTTAAATACAGGGAATGTAGAATTTGGGAAAGCTTGTGTCATTTCAACAAGTGACATAGCAAATCTAAGATCAGGTTTATCACTTCCATATTGATCTACGGCCTCTCTGTATTTGAGCCTTTTAAATGCAACAGTTATTTTTTTATGTGAAGATAATGTTGGGATAAGCTCATTCAAATATCATTCAACGATTCAATATACATCATCCTGACCCACAAAAGACATTTCACAGTCTATTTGATAAAATTCACAAGAATGTCTATCAGCTCTAGGATCTTCATCTCTAAAACATGGAGCAATCTGGAAATATTTATCAATTCCTCATACCATAAGCAATTGTTTGTATTGTTGTGGTGCCTGTGGTAATGCATAAAATTGTCCTGGATTGATTCTTGATGGTACGAGATAATCTCTCGCTCATTCTGGTGAAGAAACCGTGAAAATAGGTGTCTGTACATCAACGAATCCTTTATCGCTAAATCGATTTCTAGTAAACGTAAGCATCTTTGATCTGAATAATACATTGTCCAATATTTTTCTTCTTCTAAGATCCAAGTATCTATATTTAAATCTATTTTCTTCACTCGTATTTGGTTCATCTACGATAGAAAATGGTAGAAGTTTAGCCTTAGTAAGTACCTTCACTTCAAGTGCATTGATTTCTATCGCACCAGTCGCCATATCTTTATTGATCATATTTTCTGGTCTTGTGATAACTTCTCAAATTATCTGGATAACATATTCAGATTTCACATCAGGAAGTTTTATTGTAGATTTTGCAGGATCGTGAGTTATTTGAGTAATTCCATATCTATCACGAAGATCGATAAAAGTCATTCCTCACAGATTTCTGACTTTATTAACCCATCAACAAAGCGTTACTTGTTTTCAAGCTTGTTTAGCTGTAAGTTCTCAGCACGTGTGCGTACGATACATTGGAATTCATAATTAATGATTTAAAAACTACCAGCTTTTTGTATTTTCGATAATATATTTTCTTATTTCCTTTAGCTTATTTTCCTCTTTTGTTTTATTATATACAACTCTCATATTTGGTTCACTTGAGGGAATATTCTCCTCACAATGATCTGATAATGCTTTAAATACATCGAGATTCGTCTGATCAATGATCTCATTTCCATCTTTATATTCAGTTCTCATAATTGGTTTATTCATTGAAAGATTTTCAACTAAATGATTAGATAATTCGTAGAGTTTTTGCTCGTATTTTTTATCATCTATATATATTATTTTACATTCTTCTTTTTCCATAACAAAAAAAATAGAAATAAATAATTATATCCTATATGTATAGAAATAGTATAAGTTATCAAGAAAATTATATTATTCTTCCTTTTTCTTATGGTATTCTCTAGATACCAAATTCATCAAGGAAGGAATATACAATAAAGCAATAAAGTCAATACTATATATAGATATATAACAAAAAGACGACATATAGTCGTCTTTAATGATATTGATGATAATATTAAACTTTCATTAACGCTACCCGAATAGTAAACAGAGAGAAAAGAAAAATAAGCAATCAGCAAATAAATGATCCTGTAGGAGTTGAATAGAACCATTTGTATTTTTTATATCCCCAATGCGGATATCGCATCAAAACTACTCACTTAAGTAATGAGATATATCCAAAGAGTGAAAAGAACATCGCCCATCCATTATTGAATTTCTGGTAGACACTCAAGAAAAGAAATCAAACAATCATAGTAATAAATGCTCGTACCCTGATAATATCAGTGTTTTTGAGCATCCTCTCAACAATTGTTCTAAAAGCTTTTGGAGCAAACAACATTGGTAATCAAATGACTAGCATAAAGAATGCTGTCCGAAGTAAAAGTAATTTTGGAAATGCCATAAGAGATATAGTAAAAAAATAAAACTTACAAAATTAAACAGTTTTAATTTGATTGGCTATATTTTTAAGTTCATTTATATCAGCAAGCGTATGTCATGTAAGTCATCATTCAAATGATTTTCCTCATCGAAAAGGATATAATTTTATATGAGCATGGGGTACTTGTAATCATTCAACAACCATACCAATTTTGTCCACTCATAATCATTTTTTCATAAGAGCAACGACATCTTTTGCAGCAAGAAGTAATAAAGTATAAAAATCATTGTCCATAAGAAATATATCTGAATCATAATGTTTTTTTGGTAATACTAAGACTTGTCCTTTACATGCAGGGAATGCATCCAAGAGGGCGATAAAATTATCATCTTCCCGTATTTTTACACTTGGAATTTCTCCAGCGACTATTTTACAAAAAATACAATCCATAAAATATATTACAGTGGTAAAGTAAAAATATACTAGCCTTTTGAACTATCAAGTCAAGAAATAAAGAAAAACAAAAAACCGTCATAGAGACGATTTATAAGGGAAAGGAAGAAAGCCGACAAATATACATGCAACATTCAAGAAGAATCATAAAGAGAACTTTATAATAGATACAAGAATATCTCACTCGCAAACAATTTTGACTAGACAAATACAAAGGGAGAACCCGATGCTTAAAACCTATATACACATGTACTATAATTGTTATGACAATTCTAGTGTCACCATAACAACGTTGAAGCACGCAGCAGACAGGAGTTAGTATTTGAAAGCAATGATACCGGTAAGGGCAGCAAAGCATATATTCATGACCTTCTTCCTATATAATATGGCAATAGAACTAACATATTGTATTGAGAGAAGATTGATTGTTAATTAATTATACTTATTTTTTTCTATTTGTCAAATTTTTGATGACTTTTTTAGGGTAAGGAAGATGGAACGAATATATAAAACGTTGCATAAATCAGATAATGGCTAGAAAACTAGCAAGTACAAGACATAGTTCACCGAGGCGAACGCAACTAACATAATACAAACAAGATATATACACAAACGGTATAAATCAGTTTTTGACAATACTATATGAACTAATGACAACTATATATCGTGAATAAAAGCTTAGTGCTACAAAAAGGATAAATAGGCAATTTTGTTTTTGTTTGTGTGTAGCGCTTTTAGATACGAAACCTATAGAGTAAGGCATTAGAATACAGCAAGTATGCTGATAGTGTATCGCGTTATAGTTATATATAAGACCTTCTTCCTTATATAAAGTATACTCACAATTGTAAATAAAGCAAATTTTGAAAGACTTTTTTTACCTCATTTGTAATTGCAAACTCCCCTCTTTTTTCTATATATTTGGTGATATTTGAGACGCTATGAAAATTTTTTCGTTTAATTAGGAAAATTTTCAAACGTCGAAATTATACCGGCGATTTTTGATACAGAAAGTACGAACGTAAGTGAAGTAATTTATGATTTCAAAAACAGTCGGTGCACTTTACTTTTTTAGTATATTAATTTTTTATTATGTGATTTAGTTTAGAAACTATCGTTTCACGAGCAAAAAGAAGAGGTTTTGCGTATCCAGGATCAGATATTTATGGTGGTTTAGCAAATGCACGAGATTTAGGACCTTATGGAACGGAAATTAAAAGAAATATAGAAAATAATCGACGATCATATTTCATCCAAGAAAGAGAGGATGTAATTTGATTAGATTCTCAGATTTTGATGAATTCCAAAGTACGAGAAGCATCAGGTCACGTTTGAGGATTCTCTGATCCGTTGGTTGATTGTAAAAACTGTAAAAGTAGATATAGAGCAGATCAATTGATAGAAGAATATATCAATAAAAATAAATTAGATCTTAAAACAGTTCAAGAAAAAATAAAAGTTGAAAAAATAAAAGTTGAAAATCTAAATGTAGGATCACGAACATTTGATCAACATTTTCAATTTCTTCAAGAATTCAAAATTAAATGTCCAAAATGTTGATCTTGTGACTGGACAGAACCTAAGAAATTTAATCTTATGTTTAAAACAGAACAAGGAATTATAGAAGGAGAAGGAAATGAGATCTACCTTAGACCAGAAACCGCACAAGGAATTTTTGTCAATTTCAAAAATATATTAGATACGACAAGAATGAGAGTTCCATTCGGAATAGGACAGATAGGGAAATCATTTAGAAACGAAATTACTCCAGGAAATTTTATGTTTAGAGTAAGAGAATTTTATCAAATGGAGATAGAATATTTTGTAGAAAATAACGAAGAAGTAGGGCTTAAAGCATTACAACAATGGAAAGAAACAAGCGAAAAACGATGGATTGAAGAAATAGGAATCAAAAAAGAGAAATTGAAATTCAGAGAACACGATAAAGATGAATTATCTTTTTACAGCAAGGGAACACGAGATGTAGAATACGAATTTCCATGGGGACGAGGAGAATTACAAGGTATCGCATATAGAACTGATTACGATCTCAAACAACATATGGAACACTCTGGAAAAGATATGCAATACAATGATCCATATACCGGGAAAAGATATATTCCTCATGTAATCGAACCAAGTCGAGGGCTTACAAGAGCTATTTTGACAGCTATGATAGATGCGTATGACGAAGAAAAATATACTGATGGAAACTGAGCTGAAGCATCTAGAGTCGTAGCAAGATTTCATAAAAATATTGCTCCAATAAAATTTGCTGTCATGCCATTAGTAAAAAAAGATGAAAAAATGGTCGCTATAGCAAGAAATATTTACAAAAAACTCAGCAAACAATATATGTGTGAATTTGATGATAGTTGAAACATAGGTAAATCTTATCGTAGACAAGATGAGATTGGAACTCCATATTGTATCACCGTAGATCATCAAAGTTTAGAAGATTGAACAGTGACTCTTAGAACAAGAGACGATATGAAACAAGTTAGAATTAAAGCAGAAGACATTACTTTCTAAACCTTAGAACTTAGGATTTAGATAAATTAAATAAAAAAAAATACCGACATTTTTCATTATTCATTTTTAATTATTCATTATCTTCGAATATGGTTGAAGCAACAAATTTTGTAGAAAAAACTTTGGGTGTGAGTTTGAATCCAGAAAAAAATACAAATCCAGAAAAGACTCCAGAAATAATTCCTGAAGTGAAAGAACAGGTACCAACATATACTCCTCCACCCCCACCTCAACAAGTGCCAATACCAGTACAACCGCAAATAGTACAACCGCCGGTTATACAAATTATAGAAAAAATTGTATATAAAAAACAAAGAATACATGGGTTTTTTAGAACATTGACAATCATAGCATTACTTACTATAGGATTTTTAATGCTTGGAGAATCTACAGGACTTATAACACTATCTATTAATAGTTTTAAACTCCATGAAATATTTCCAGTTATTATTATTATAAGTACAATAATCATACGAAGTTATAAAGGTATAATAGGGAAAATATTTTGATTGGTTTTGTTTCTAGCAGTATTTGGAGGAATATTTACGATAGGTATTTATACCTGATTTAATCCATCAAGCAAACGAAAATCAGGAGATACACTTAGTTATAATATCAATAACACTGGAAAAAATATAAGAAATAATTTATACATAGAAACCCTAATAGGAAATTCATATCTCGATGGAGACAAAAAAAAGAACACTATCAATTGAACACGAAATTCAGATAGAAATTTATTGGTTTCCTCAGGACAAAATGAAAATGTATTTTTTATAAAATATAATGAAGATACCAACCGAAACGTACTTCAAAATTATACAAGTAATATCGATCTTACTCTTCCAGACAATAAAATATTTGATCTTATCTATATCAAAAATCTTCTCTGACTACATACGATCGACTTGGATACTTTCCAACGAAAAATGTTGAAATTTCACGCTGGGATAGATGATATCACAATAAAAGTAGGTAATGTTCTTTCAGGAAATAAAATAGAAATCCAAGGTACTGCAGCAAATATAGAGATTGATATTCCAAGAGATGTAGGAGTTATAATGTATTATAAAATGCTTATAGGTAAATTTAATGCACCAGAATTTGATGCAACCTACGGACATTATTTCCAATCACAAAATATTGATACGGTAAAAAAAACTATAAACTTATATATAAATCTATGAGTAGGAAATACAAAAATAAATCGAGTAGATCCTAAAAACTAATTAAAAATTAAGCATTAATAATGAATAATGTTGGAATCATATCTTTATAAACTATCGTAATTTACAATAGTCCATTACAAGAAAATTTCTTTCATCATTCATTTTTCATCATTCATTATTCATTAATTTAAAATGAAGATAATAAGCAAAAATAAACATGCATATCACGATTATCAGATAGACAAGGACTATGAAGTCTGAGTTATTTTGAAGTGACACGAAGTTAAATCCATAAAAGCAAGTCATGTAAATATCAAAGATAGTATAGTAAGATTGAGTAATAAGGAATTATGGATTTTAAATATGGATGTTCCTTTATATGAAAAAACATCTCACGCTCTCGTACCTTGATACGAAGCTAAAGGGAAAAGAAAAATATTAATTACAAAAAAAGAATTAGCAAAAATATCTGCAGCAATCGATAAATCAGGAACGGTAATTGTACCACTAGAAATATATATTAATAAACGTGGTTTGATTAAAATAAAAATTTGAATTGGTAAACTTATGAGACAGATAGAAAAAAAACAAATACTCAAAGAAAAGGATATTAAAAAACATATGGATAGAGAGATTAAACATATGTAATCAAAACACCAAAAAATAAATTTTGTAATTGAAAAGAAAAAACATATTCGTATATATACCACACGACCAAAATGGCACCTTGCTAGAGTGGTCTAATAGACGGGTCTGCAACCCCGCAATTCTGCGGGGCGAAATCCGGCAGATATTAATAATTAAAATAAAATAGTTATGGCACCTTGCTAGAGTGGTCTAATAGACAGGTCTGCAAAACCTCGGTTCATGGGTTCGAATCCCATAGGTGCCTGATAGAGAAACTCCTCAACAGGAGCTTTTTTTTATTATTGTAAAACTTGACTTTAGAAAGAAAATATATATGTTTATATAGACAAAAAATAAAACATATGGAAACATTCGAAAAAATATCAACAAAAGAAAAGGGAATAATATTAAGTTTTCTAAAAGACCAGAAAATTATAGGTATACATCTCACACTTAAAAAAAGAGGAGAAGATTATTTATTAAAAAAATATCCAATAGAAGGTAAAAATCTTATTGGTGGTGATCAAAAATTTCATCTTAGCGGGACTATAGAAAGTATATCTCAAGATGGAGAAATGGTATACACAAAAAAATTAAGGTATCATACCGGTGATGCAGATACTGTATATGATGACAGTAGTTATGAAACATTGCAAACCGAATTTTTGATACCCATTGAGCTAATTGATGATATTCGTATTATCTTAAAACGTAGATAAACAAGTTCCTGAGAATTCTCAGGAACTTTTTTTATTTTGAAAAAAAATTCTGCCACTTGGACAGAATTTATAATATATTTATTTACCGATAAATTCTTTGCCCATATATGGTACTAAAACATCAGGAATTTTGATAGTTCCATCAGCTTGTTGATTATTTTCAATAATAGCAATAAGGACTCTCGGAGTCGCTATAGCAGTATTATTTAATGTATAACAGTATTTGATTTTTCCTTCAGCATCACGATAACGAAGATTTAATCTACGTGATTGAAAATCAAGAAATGAAGTCACAGAATGTGTCTCTCCGTAAGCATTACGTGAAGGCATCCAGCATTCTAAATCATGAGAATTATATTTTCCTATAGCGAGATCTCAGCTACAAAGCTGTAACAAACGATATGGTATTTTAAGATCATCAAGGATATCCATAGCATTTTGTAATATTTGTTGGTGATATTCATTAGACATTTTTTCATTTTCTGGCAAGATAACTACCTGTTCTACTTTCATAAATTGATGTACTCTATAAAGTCCAGCAGTATCTTTTCCATAGGTACCAGCCTCTCTACGATAACATGCAGAATATCCACAATATTTTTTTGGTAATTCTTTTTCATCTAATACTTCATCCATATGATATGCAGTTACAGGTATTTCAGATGTTCAAATCAATCGTTGATTATCTCTTTCCATCCAATAAGCATCTTCTTCTCCACCAGGAAAATATCATGTTCCTATTAAGCATTCTGGATTAACGATATTTGGTACATTCATTGGAGTAAATCATTTTGCTACAAGCTTTTTCAAGGTATACTGAAGTACTGCTTGTTCCAACATCATACCATCGCCTTTAAGAAAATAACTACGAGCTCAAGCCAATTTTACTCATCTTTCACCATCTACCATATCATACTGTTTCATAATCGTCATATGATCTTTTGTTTCAAACCCAAAAGCTGGAACTTCACCAAAAGTTTTAACGACAACATTTTCACTTTCGTTGCTACCGATAGGCACACCTGAATATAAAGCAGTATTTGGCATAGTTAAGAGATCATTATTAAGTTCAGTAACTATCTTTTCATACTGTTCATCCAGTCATTGAATTTCTACCTTCAAAGATTTAGCACCATCATAATCTTTTTTGGCTGCCAATTCCTTTTGTTGGAATTTCATAGCATCAATCTTTTGTTGGAATTCTTTTCTTTGATCGTCTTTAGCAAGAATTCATTCCACATCGATTTTTTTATTCTTATGTTGACAGATTAATTTATATCCCTCAATATCATCGCGAACTTTTTTTAAGTCTATCATAGCTAATATACTAATAATAAAAAACAATCATATTATTCCCGTATTAAACACCTACACGTCATTCCCGCGAAAGCGGGAATCCAGTTTGCTTTGTATGTATTCCCGATCATCCCGTACTTGATACGGGACAAGAATGACGTCAACACGGGGAATGTTATCTAAAAAATAGTTTTTTATAAATCATTTCTACTGCAAGTTTGATACTATTAGAATTTTTTTGTCATTTTTTCAAACTATGTTCTGTATAGCGAATATGTACAGGAAGTTCTTTATATTTCATATGATGTCTTTTTATTTGTTCATTCACTTCATTTGCATAATGCATTCCATCAGCAGTAAGTACAAATTTTCTTAAGATAGGAAGTGAAACAACTCTATATCAGATATGTGGATCAGTCACTTTAGTTCCATAGAATATTCTCGTCACTATTTTTGCAATTTTAAGAATAATTCTTCTCATACCAGGCATATTATCTACTTTACTTCATTCAAGAAATCTCGAACCGAGATAGAGATCAGGTTTTTTATTTTCCAAATCCAATCAAAGTTTTTGATCAGCATGAATATGTTTCATAAAGGTCTCCATATCTTTCACATCCATTTGTCCATCTGAATCAAATCCGACAAATCGTTTGATTTTGAGTTCATCACCATATTTTTTAATGAAATTATATCCCGTCTGATTTGCTGCACCACCTCCTCTATTGATGGTATGGTCAAGGATAATGATGAGTTTATCAGGATATTGTTTTTTCTTTTCTTGAAGAACGTGTAAACTATTGTCCGTCGAGCCATCATTGATAAGAACTATTTTTCTGAATCCTGCATGAATGATTTCATCGATAATAGTGCCAACCGCTTTTTCTTCATTATATACTCTGATATTAAATACAAAATCATCCTTTTCTCCAGAATTTTGTCGATGAGTAATCTGATCCTTATTTGTTTCATATCATTCATTGATAGCAGTCTGAGAAATAAGTTTTGTCAGTTGAAATTTATCTTTTGTATATTTATTAAGTCAATCAATATAGAAATAGAATAAGAGAATAAGTGAGACATACACCAACAAATCAGCACCTCTAGCTACACCAAAAAAATTACCAAATTGATCGAGTAACTCTTGTTTTAAAGCAAAAATAACGATCATAGCACCTCATATAAAGAACACAAAAAAATGCAGCACATTCATTTTTTTACGTTTGTACAAATCTAGTCCAAATAAGATGAACACTACGGCAGAAAGTAACACAACAAACTGTAGCAATGACATAGATACTTTGAGAAGCTAAAAAGTAATACAAAAACTATATTTAGTTAACTAATAAAATCAAGTTAAATAAGACACAAAAATCTTGTCTCAATCGTTTGATTACAATAGAATATGGGGCTATACGAAGAAATAATACATAAAGATTTTGATGTCGCATTTATCCCGCACAGCGGGACATTACAAAGAAAAAATCAGTTGTTTTATCAATAAAAAAAGTTATACTATATAAAATAAAAATGTCAAACTATGGAAACATCTAATTCAAACAAACCAGAAAAAGATGGGGAAAGTCGAATCATAAAGTTGATAAAAGAATATCCAGTAGAAATAACATTAATCATATTGATGTTTGGACTAATACTGTTCTTTGGAACATTCATCTTGATAGGGATGAATACTCCTCCTCATTAAAAAGACTTAACAAATAAAAAAGCCGTTGAATTTCACGGCTTTTTTCCTTAATTGAGACACAATAAAAATTTGAAAGTATTGAGAATTTAATTTTATAAAGCAATTTCTTCTTCTTTACCCGTCTCCATATGTTTGATTTTATATCTTTTCAAATCTCTTTCTCCTTCTCCAAAAATAACAACATAAGGAATTCATTTTTTATCTGCATAAGTAAACTGTTTTCCTAATTTTTCTGAAGACGGATAGACTTCTACATTTTTTCCTTCATTGACGAAGAGATTTGCAAGCATAAGAACATCCTTTATAGTTTCAGGAAAGTGGATAAATAAATATTCAGTCTGTGTAGCATGTTCAGGTTTCATAGTCTCTAAGATAAGGTAGACTATTCTTGAAAGTCAGATACTTCATCACACACCAGAATAATTACTTTTTTTTGGATTGATATATCCTGTGAGATTTTCATATCTTCCTCCAGAACTAATACTTCCCAAAGCAATATCATCGTCAAATAATGTTTCATATACTGTACCTGTATAATAGTCTAATCATCTAATGATATATGGATCCCATACAATATTATATTTGTTTTCTTGATTGAGCCCATCAACAAAACGAAGTACTTCTTGAAGTTCTTGATATCATTTACGATAATTATCATTGTCTACAAGATTTGGATCTAATCTATCAAAATTACTTTGTGTAAAAGCAATTATTTTTTTTGCATCAGCATCAGAAACCAATACTGCAAGCTCTTTTTGAAAAGTATCAAATCACATTTTATAATATTTATCAAGCAAGTTATAGAGTTGAGGAACTATCTTTTCATCAAACTGAGAAAAAAATCCAGCAAGAAGATATCTATTATTAATATGTAAGGTAAATGGTTTGTGTGAAAGAAATTTTGCAACTATTTCATGTAAAGTTTTTGCTATCACAATAAGCATCTCTGCATCATAATACAAATTTTTTCATACAACACCTTGTTCCTTGTTCCTTGTCCCTTGTACCTCGTCTTTTCGAATAACATCTATATCTGATTGCCAGAATTCTTTAAATCTGCCTCTTTGAGATCTTTCTCCTCTTCGAACAGGTTGGATTTGATAACGTTTAAATGGAAATGTTAATTCATTTTCTCGATCTAATACATATCTTGCAAAAGGAACTGTTAAGTCAAAATGTAATGCATACTCCTTAGTATTTTCATTACCTTGAGCCAATCCATATAATCAAAAAATTTGTTTACCTGCATCTTCACCATTTTTTGCGAGAAGAACAGAAGTAGGCTCCACTGCAGGAGTTTCTATATGTGCAAAACCATATTGACGATAATTAGCCTCAATAATGGCTTTAACCTGATCAAATATTAACTGTTCTGCTGGACTATATTCAGGAAATCATCCTGGACGAAGAACCATAATTTAGAATTTAAAATTTAAAATTTAGAATTTAGAAAAAACAAAAACATTCACCAGTTAATGTACGTTCTTGTCCATAAAATTCAAGTCAATTATAGTAATTAAGCGATGCTTCTGGTTAGATATTTCTTTGAATACATATATGCAATAATAAGCAAAACCGTAACTACACCAAAAGGAGAAATATGTATATCAATCATATATCCACCGACCAATGGTCAAAAAATACTTGCAAAATTAACTAAAGCAGCCATATTACCATTAATTAATCAGACATCTTGATTATTTCCCAAAATTATATTTCCAAATACGGGACGGAAAATTCACTGAAAAATTCAACTGATTGCTACGAAAGCAATAATGACTGGAGCTGAAACAGCAAAAAAAGCTCAAGCATAACAAAGAATCATTCATGAAATACTTATTCAGATCAAACGTTTATTTGAAAATCTTTTGAGCCAAAATTTACTCAGAAGGAATCATTGATTTATTACCATAACAACTCATATCAAAGCCATTACATATCCACTTTTTTCACCAGACATACCAAACCTTTCATTGAGAAAAAGGACAAAAGACATTTGGTATACCATCAACGCCAAGTTGATGATAAAAAATACAAAATAATATTTTTTCTCGGGACTTACAAACATATTTTTGAAAATAGTAATAATATTGATAGAAATCTTTTTTGCTTTAGCCAAAAATTTATTTGTCTCAGGAAGTCCTCGAATAATAAAGAGAACATTAATAAGACAAAGAAAAAAACTGACGATAAACGGGATTTTTACTCCATATCCAAGTAACCATCCTCCTATCGCTGGACCAATAATAAATCCCGCACCAAACACTGCTCAAAAAAGTCAGAAGTTAGCTGTACGTTCTTTATGATCTACAGAAATATCACTCAGAATAGATTGAATTGAACTAATATTTCCTGCAGCGGCACCATTTACAATTCTTGAGACCAAAAATATCCAAACATTTCCAGAAATCCAAATCAACCCATAACTTATGAGACTAGAAATAACGGAGACTAAGAGGACAATTTTTCTTCAATATTTATCAGAGATTGCTCAGAGAATCGGTGTAGAAAATAATCCAAATAAAGCAAAAAGAGTCGCTCATAGTGAAATCATTAAATAACTTGTATGATAATATTCTACTAAATTCGGATAAGCAGGCATCATAATAGTCATACCCAACATATCAAGAAACAACGTGAAAATCACGATCCGTTTTATTTTCTTCATAACTAAATTGACAAATAAAAAACAGTCATTGCGATCCGCCTAGGCGGAGAAGCAATCCAGTTTTAAATTATTGGATTGCCACGCCTCATTTCTTTCGGCTCGCAATGGCAAATCAATAAGATTAGACAGCTTTTATCTTTACTCAAACACTTTGTAACTTATTGATGATATCATCATATCCTCTAGCGATAATATCCTCATTCATGATATTCGTAGTACCTTGCGCCATAATTCATGCAAGTATCATAGCTCCTCCACATCTAAGATCGGTAGAAGAAACATATCCACCTCTCAATTTTGTAGGTCAGATAACGATTGCTTCGTGTGGATTGAGAATTTCTATTTTAGCTCAAAGATTTTCTAACTCTGTAAGATAACTAAATCTTCCTTCATATAATGTTTCAAATATTTTAGAAATTCCAGAAGCTTGGGTTAGCAAAGTTCAGAAGATAGACTGAAGATCAGTAGGAAATCAAGGATAAATTCTGGTTTCAAATTTTACAGCCTGATAGTTTTTTTTATTTTTAGAAGTTACTTTGATGGTATATTTATCAAGGATTTTGAAATCAATTCAAATTTTATTAGCTACACTATATATAGCTGATAGATCGTCAACATTACATCATTTAATGATTAATTCACTATCTTCAGCACCTGCTCAAATAGCGAAATATGTTCCTGCTTCTATATAATCAGCGATTATCGTGAATTCTTTATTTTTAACAGCAATTTTAGATGGTTTCACGACGATACTATGATCGACATTCAAGTGAATATCAGCACCGACGGTATTGAGAAAATCAATAAGATTTCTTACGTGCGGTTCGATAGCAACTTGATAGATATTAATCTCATAGTCAAAATTATTTGCGAATGCAAGATAGGTCAATAATGCTTCTACAGCTGTTACTGAAAATCATTGCAACATAATATTTCTTTTGGGAATTCCTATTACTTCAAACATTTTATGTTCATCCGTCTGAGTTACGCTGATACCAGCTTTTACTAATGCATCATCAAACATATCCAAAGGTCTTTTTCAAATATTACATCCACCGCTTCCTACAAATTTTACTTTTCCGTATTTAATAAGTCCAAATGGAATAAGTAGAATAGATGCTCTGAATTTCTTCGCAAGATCATCAGTTAAATCAAAATATTCTGTAGATTTTGCAATAGCGGATTGTGCTAATGTTTCCATAGACAAAACATCTTTGATATTTGGTTTATTGAGCAGTTTGACGGCATTATCAACACATAAATTTGCAGCGACGATAGGTAACGCAGCGTTTTTACTTCCAGAAATAGTGATTTCTCATTTCAACTTAGAAGAATATTCAATTTGAAACATAATTAAACCTAATGAATAATTAAAAATGAATAATGAATAGTAATTATATGCCTTAATATGAACTATTGTTAAACAATCAGGCAGTTTTTTCAAGGAAAGAAAAAAGTCCTTACTAAGAAAGCAAGGACCTTATGTTAATACAATTTTTTTAAGGACCAACCGCATCCTCCAATTTTTTATACACTTCTTTTTGAGAAGAATTTAGTTGTGCACCCTCATCAATCTCAGACAATAAATTTTCAGCATCTTGAATACAATCACCGAGAAGATCGCGTGTAGAAGTTTCCTTCATAGAATTTTGAGCGCCTTTGGCCTTCTCTATTAAATTCGTTAAATCTATTCTGTCCATAAGCATTTATTTTTAGTTATTATTTTGTTTTGAACAAATACTATAGATATTTTTAGATAAATAGCAAGTCTTTTGAATTTACCATTTTTTGTAACTTGGACAAGCCTGATCGACATCGATATGAGCAAATCATTCATGTTTGATACCATCTACAATAGCTTGAGTAAGTAATGGTAAATCTTTATCTATCATATGCACAGAATATGCACATCCTGCGGCTTTTGCAAGCGCATTGGGATCGAATGGCATTATTTCATTTCCTTCAGGAGTAGATTTTGTTTTGACGTGAAGTGGAGTCGTCGGAGATGCTTGCCCCGTAGTCAATCCATAGTTTTCATTGTTTGCGACGATATAGAGCAGATTAATATTTCTTCTACAAGAATGAAGAAAATGTCAGAGTCCGATTCCATATCCATCACCATCACCTCCATAAATAATTACTGTCAAATCAGGATTGGCTAATTTTATTCAGGTAGCAAAAGGTACTGCTCTACCATGTAAAGTTTCAGCTCCATATCCATCGATATATTGACTAGTTTTACCAGAACATCCGACACCCGACACAATAACGACCTTATGTTTTGGAATATTTAATTGTTTGAGTGCATTCTTAATAGCCGCCATAATAAGGAAATTACCACAGCCAGGACATCGTTGTATTTTAGTTAAGTTTGTACGCATAGAGAGAAAGAAAAGAATATAAAATTATTTTATTTTTTATTTGTCATTGCGAGCCGAAAGAAATGAGGCGTGGCAATCCAATAATTTACAACTAGATTGCTTCTCCGCCTAGGCGGATCGCAATGACACTAAGGAATTCTTTAATATGTCATTTCACTTCATCAAGCGTTTGATAATTACGAACAACAACTCATGGAGACCCATCAATCATTGCAGATAAGGATTTACCTTCTTCTGGTTTATACAAACACAAAATAGGTTTTTTCTGTTCTACGGCACTACCTAGTTCATATCACACTCAGAGACTAGTAACGGTAACATCAGCAACAATGACATCTGCCGATGAAAGCCAAGTCATATCCCTATCATATATTTCACGAGAAGACATTTTTTCTCACATATCAGAGAGATATTTATTACCGACATGTTCAGTCAATACTTCCCCATACTGTCTCATATATTCGATCATCTCCATATAAACGTCTCTTAGTTCTCTTCATCATCTGATAGATCATGCAAAATATATTTTCATAGGGAAGCGCTAGAGAAAAATAAAATGGAATTCGTCATTGCGAGGAGTGAAACGACGAAGCAATTTAGTACTGGATCGCCACGCTTTGCTCGCGATGACTAGAAGATTATATCTTCAGCAAATATTGGATACAAAGTATATTTTCTAATATTCATAATCTTATTATTCCATTTCTTATCATTGAGCCAGCATTTATTAGTAATGAGTTCTTGTAATTGTCCACTGGTATTCATCTCTACAAAAATAAGTTTTTTAATCTGTTTCACATGAGTATCTAAGAATTCTTTAAATCTCATATCCAACGGTTGCAGACATTTTATGACAATCAAACCATATTTAGAATTTTTCCCTTGTGCCTTGTTCCTTGCACCCTTTGTCCTAATAAAATCTTCAAGCACATATCTATTCACTCCAAACGTCACAAAAAATTCTTTTGCTTCAGGATTGATAATTTCATATCCATAAAAATCTTCGGTAAATTCTTGTTGGATGAATGTTTCCATTTTTTTGAATCTTTTATCTTGTTGTTGTTTTTTAATAATAGGATCTTCATTAGTAGAACCACTCTCATCATGTTCATATGAAGTTGCAATAAATTCTCCATTTTCAGTACCAGGTAGAGTCACAGGAGAAATTCCATCGTTAGTCAATTCATATCTCTTAAATCATTCAGATCAATTAGTTTGAAGTTTTCCTCTATTTATTGGGTAGGAAGTTAATGTAGTTTTATCTAGTGACATATATGATTCAGAAAGTTGTTTATCGATAAGAAAAATAACCGGATGTTGATAGATATCAGATCGATTCAATGCTTTTCAGATTAAATTATATCATTCTTCAAATGTAGAAGGTGCTAACACTATCGGTTGAGTATCACCAAAACTAGCGTTCAAAGCAAAATTTAAATCTCATTGGCTTGTATATGTTGGTGTTCCTGTACTTGGACCATCACGTTGAGAAAGCACATAGACTCATCAAAGTTCAGCCTGATTGGAAAAAGCGATAGATTCTGTCATCAAAGCAAATCATCCTCCACTCGTTCCACACATAGCTCTTTTACCAGCAAATTTAGCTCCAAGCATTGTCATACTGACAGATATTTCGTCTTCTCATTGGAAAAACGTCACGTCTTTGTGTTCTATGATTACATCAATCAATGAGCTCGCTGGAGTCATAGGATATGCTGCATAAAAATCCATACCCACAGCAATAGCTCACGTAGCTACCATTTCATTTCAGAAAACAAATGATTTAGCTGGTCAGATATTTTGAGAAAGATCATATTTTGAAGTTTTAAAGTAATTATATCATTGTATCAGACATTCAATATTTGTTGTCAAAACATCACCAGTAAATTGTGTTGCCAATAATTTTTCACCTTCTTCACGAGCCATACCGAGTAATTTCATGGCAGCTCAGAAAAAATAGACATTCTTATATTTAATAGTAGTATCCTTAAGTAGATGAATCTTTTTGAGATTGTATAATTTAGAATTTTTAGTCACCGAGTATTCATCAAACGGAAAAAAATGGTCGATGCTTTGAGTTATAAAAGGAGTCTGATCAGATATATATAAGAAAAAATTATTATTATCTCCTTTAATAATAGAAGCATATTCTATATCTCCTAAAATAGAGTATCATTTAGACGATAGAAGTTGTCCAAGAAGCATTCCAGAAGTATTTACTCCTGTACCAGCAGCTCAAGAGAACCCGATTGAAATTTTCATAGGTTGTGGAAATAAGGTAAATAGTACATTGCATTAGTTATAGTAAATATAAGAAAATATGCAATTGAAATAAAATACAATTGAAAAATCCTCCGCTTTTCTTACCAATAGTTCATAAAAAACAAATCCATCATTATTCATTATTCATTATTCATTTTTAATTAAGTTTTAAGGTATGGACGGAGAATTATTGGCAGACCAACCATTGGGAGAAAAATTAATCAAGAAAGGATTTTGGTTATATTTTTTTGCATATCTTATAGGGCCTGCATGATATCTCGTAAGAGTAATTGTCTCTAATTCTGTTTCTGTAGCAGATGTAGGGATATTGTATACAATCCTATGATTGGTTTGACTGTTGAATGTATACAATGATTTATGACTTACAGAAAGTTTACAATATTTTCTCCCAAGATATCGAGTAAAAAAACAATTTAATTATATAAAAACATCAATTTATTTAAGTTTAGCTGTCCAAATATTTACAGCGATTATTATAGCACTATTTTTATGGCTAGGTGCGCCATGGTTATCGATACATTATTTTCATAGTCCTACCGCAGTAATTATTTTGAAATATTTTTGTTTTTATTTTTTGTGAATAAATCTTTTTCAAGTTTTACAAAATATATTTATAGCATTTCAAGACACATTTAGTTCTCAATTTATGGATTTTATAAGAATGCGAAGTGTTGTTATATTTACTATTCTTTTCTTCTTTACAGGTAAACAAAGTATTGAACGATATAGTCTCAATCGAGTATTATGATTATTTGCATGAATAATCATTGCTAGTATTATATTTTATAGAAAATATAGAAAAAATCTCCTTCAATGAACAATTGTTTTTGAAAAACCAATGCTCAAAGAATATATAAAATATGCTTTATGGTCTTTTTTAGCATTAAATGTATTCAGTCTCTTTTGACAAGCGATACTACAGATAACCATCGTAATGATATGACCAGATGCAGCAGGATATTATACTAATTTTTTGAGTTTGTTTGGTATAACAACAATTATAATATGACCCATTATGGGGATTATTTTTCCTATAGTATCGGAACTCGTCAGCAAGAAGGATACTAAAAAATTATCATTATTATTTGACTTTTTTTATACATATTTTTCTGTTTTTAGTTTAAGTTTAGCAGTATTTTTTATAGTATTATGACCACAATTAGCACTAGTATTTTTTTGACATAAATTTGTATTTTCAGGAACGCTTCTTTCTCGAAGTGCGATATTCATAATATTTAATATATTATTTTGATTTAACTTTGGGGTGCTAGCTGGACTATGAAAGATAAAAGAAAGAGTAAAGATATTATTAATAACAACAGTTTTAACTGTTATTATTACAGTTTGAGCAATACCTATTTTATGAGTGTATGGAGCAATATTATGATTTAGTGTCTCACAACTATTATTGTTTATCTTAAGTTATCGTATACTCAATAAAACAACAAAAATACATATACATCGAGGATTTGTAATAAAAAATATTATCTTTATAAGTATATTGTGAAGTATAATTTGGTATATAAAGTGAAATATTTTTATATTTGATGATCTTCAAAGATATAATAATTTACTAAAAATGATTGCTTTGGGAATGTGTTTTTATATAGTATTCGCTGGGTTTAATTATAAAAAAGTATTAGAATTAAAAAATGAAATTAGAAACATAAAAAAAAGGTAATTTTATATCTTATATATTTCATGACTGAAACAATTCTTATTACAGGAACAAGTGGGTTTATAGGTTTTCATACAGCTAAAAAACTTTTGGAAGATGGAGTAAAAATTATAGGATTTGATAATGAAAATGATTATTATGACGTAAATCTCAAAATTGCAAGAAGAACGATTCTTGAGCAGTTTCCAAATTTTAAGTTTTATAAAGGAAGTTTAGAAAATTTAGAAGATCTCAAAAAAGTTTTTGAAGAAAATAAAATTGATAAAGTTTTAAATCTAGCAGCACAAGCAGGGGTAAGATATAGTTTAATTAACCCATTTGCATATGTTCAATCTAATCTGGTTTGATTTCACAACATTATAGAACTTTCTAAACAATATAAAATAAAAAACTTTGTATATGCATCTAGTTCTAGTGTTTATGGAAATAATACAAAACAACCATTTTCTGTAGATGATCCAGTAGATCATCCAATATCAATCTATGCAGCAACAAAAAAGGCAGATGAATTAATAGCTCATAGTTATTCACATTTATTCGGACTCCCAACAATAGGGTTAAGATTTTTCACTGTGTATGGACCACGAGGAAGACCCGATATGGCAATGCTTATTTTTGCTAGTAAAATGCTAAAATGAGAAGCTATAGATGTATTTAACAATTGAAAAATGAAAAGAGATTTTACATATATAGACGATATTGTGAGTGGAATCATTAAAGCTTTAGAATTAGAAACAAAATACGAAATATTTAATCTTTGAAGTGATCACCCCGTAGATTTAGAATATATAATTAGTTTAATAGAAAAAAATCTATGAAAAAAAGCTATAAAAAATTATCTACCCCTACAGCCAGGCGATGTACCAGAAACTAGTGCTGATATACAACATACAACAGAGGTGTTATGATGGAAACCAGAATTTAAAGTAGAAAAATGAATAGAAAACTTTGTAAATCGATATAAAAGTTTTTATACTGTAGAAAAATAATATATGAAGATATCTGTCGTATGAATTTGATATGTTGGTCTTATCCAAGCTGTTTGATTGGCCAAAATAGGATTTAATATTACTTGTATAGATAGTTTCGAAGAAAAGATTCAAAATCTTAAAGAAGGAATAACTCCCATATATGAAGATTGACTCGAAAGTTTACTAACTGAAGTAAAAGATAAAATATCTTACTCTATTGATCTAACAACAGTAAAAAATAGCGATGTGATATTTCTTTGTGTATGAACACCTCAAGATAAAGATGGAAAAACAGACCTCAATCAGATAAAAAATGCAGTTATTAAATTAAAAGATATTCTTTCTTGAAAAGAAATTATAGTTATAAAATCTACGGTACCTGTTTGAACGAACAAAATGGTCTATGAATTACTGAACGGAAAAAATTCAATAGTCTCAAATCCTGAATTTCTTAGAGAATGAAATGCAATAGATGATTTTTTAAATACAGAAAGGATAATATTAGGATTTAATAAAAATGAAAATGAAAATGTAATAAATATCATAAAAAATGTATATTCTTTTTTTAGTGACAAAAACACCCCTTTTATAATCACCAACTGGGAAACTGCAGAATTGATAAAATATACAGCCAATAGTTTTTTGGCGACAAAGATCAGTTTTATGAATGAAATAGCACAATTAGCAGACAATGTAGATGCAAATATCAAAGATATTATTACATGAATAAGTCTTGATTCACGTATATGAAAACAATTCTTAAACGCTGGTATCGGATATGGAGGAAGTTGTTTTCCCAAAGACGTAAGATCATTGATACATCAATTTACTAGCAATTGATTATCAGGTCAGATAGTATCCACGGTTGATAAAGTGAATAAAGAGCAAATATGATATTTTATGTGAAAAATAGACAAACAGATCGATAGTTTTGCATGAAAACATATAGCTTTGATCGGTATTGCTTTCAAACCGGATACAGATGACATCAGAGAATCAAAATGAATAGAATTATGTAATATGTTAGTAGAAAGATGAGCAATCATACATTGTTTTGATTATAATGCGAAGGCAAGAATAAATTTTCAGAATTATCTAAATATCTTATGATCCAGTAGGTTTGAAATGCCAATATATATACATTCAGACATACTTTCAACATGCAAGGATTGTGAATCATTGATCATCACTATCGAAGATAAAAAAATATTGCAAGAAAATTGGCATGAAATCAAAAAAAATATGAAATGAGATATGATTTTTGATGGTAGGAATATTCTTGATAAGAATAAAATTAAAAAAATTTGATTTAACTATATTTGAATTGGACAATAATTTTAATTATCATAATCACTCCATGTGTTGAATTAATTGATTTATTAAAAATATAGATCAACAACAATCAGAAAATCTGATTAAAAATATGAATCAAACCATCATTCATCGTGGACCTGACGATCAAGGTTTTTTCTGTCAATCAAATACTACCATAACAATCGGACAAGGACAAGTAAGATTATCTATCATAGATTTGAGTGATGCATGATTCCAACCTATGTTTTATAATAAGGATGTATGATGTTTTTCTCAAAAACATAATCCCAAAATTTTGGAAGAAATAGGAGAAAAAAGTATCAGAATAGTTTTTAATGGTGAGATATATAATTTTCAAGAAATTAAATGAGATCTCATTAATAAATGATATAATTTCTCGTCAAATTCGGACACAGAAGTGATACTTGCAAGTTATCTAGAATACGGAGCGGATTGCATAAACTATTTCAATGGAATGCGAGCTTTTGCTATATATGATCCAAACAAACAAGAATTATTTTGTAGTAGAGATAGATTGGGAAAGAAACCTTTCTATTATTATTGTGATGGAGATCAATTTATATTTTCTAGTGAATTGAAAGGAATATTGGAACATAAAGAATTAAAAATAAACATCAAAGAAAATATTGATTCAGAGGCTTTGGATTTCTATTTTACTATGTGATATATTCCTGCGCCATGGACGATTTATAAGAATGTAAAAAAACTTGAAGCAAGACATTCTTTACAGTTGAAAGTTGAAAGTTGAAAGTTGAAAGTTGAAAAACATTGTTACTATGACATACCAGAATACACACCGACATATGACAAACAGCATCTTATAGAAGAAGGAAAAAAACTTTTGGAAGAAACAGTAAAAATAAGAATGTTTACGAGTGATGTACCTGTAGGAGCATTCTTAAGTTGATGACTTGATAGTAGTTCTGTTGTAGCCGAGATGAGAAAACGAGTTGATAAAGAAAATTTAAATACTTTTTCAATTTGATTTGAATGAAAATATGACGAATCAAATTACATTCATATCGTAGAAAAAGCTTTCTGAACAAATCATCATCATGAATATTTCAGAGAAAAAGATTTTAAACGTATGATAGATGATATCTCATTTTATTATGATGAACCATTCGCTGACTATTCCAATTTCCCTACAAGATTTGTGAGTGAATTAGCCAAAAAATACGTTACCGTAAGCTTGAGTTGAGATGGTGGAGACGAAATATTCGGTGGATATATGATGCATCAAGTAGGAGCACAAATGACCATCATTAGAAAATTACCAAGACTACTCAGACAACTCCTCTATTATATTATACCAAAAACAGCGAATAATTTATCTCTATTATCAAAGATAAAAGAAGCATTCAGAGTATCGCTTCTCCCACCAGAACAATTTTATGCCAATATATGATGATCAACACTTTATAAACCAGAAATCTACAAAAAATGGACAGAAGATAAATTTAAAGAATTATTGGAAGCAACTCACGGAAACTTTACGCAAGCAATGATAGATTTTGATCTCTTTTACAATACACTTGCAGATAACTTTTTGGTAAAAACAGATAGGGCAAGCATGGCACAGCCATTAGAGATAAGAAGCCCATTTCTAGATATAAGATGGATTGATCGAGGAAGAAAAACACCGACAAAATGGAAAGTGAATTGGAGAAAAACAAAAATACTAATGAGAGAGATTATCAAGGATATAGTTCCACAAGAAATCATCCATAGAAGTAAACAAGGATTTGAGCCACCTATCAAAGATTGGATCTTACAAAAAGAATATAAAGAAGAGATAGAATTGTGACTTGATATGTTAACAAAAAATAATATTCTATCATCCGAACGAAAATATTTCTATCAACATCAAGTATTCAAAAATAATAATTCTGTATTTAATGTATATAAAGTGAAATTATTTTTATTGATTAAATGGTATAAACAATGGGTTCAATAATAAACAAGGTCAAGGGATTAATTCGAGTTATCAAAGACTATTTTGAGATAAAAAAACAATTAAGAAACAACAAAGATTTCAAAATCACTAAATTTCTACCCATTATTAGTGATAAGTTTGATTCCAGCGGAGTAGCCAAAGGATCATATTTCCACCAAGATTTGCTTGTTGCAAGAAAAATTTTTGAAAACAACCCTGTTAAACACGTGGATATATGATCAAGAATTGATGGCTTCGTAGCACATGTCGCTACATTTAGAGAAATAGAGATTTTTGACATCAGAGCCTTAAAAAATAAAGTAAAAAACATAACATTCAGACAAGCAGACTTAATGGAAATAGATAAAAATCTGATAAATTATTGCGACTCCATATCATCATTAAGCGTAATTGAACATTTTTGATTATGAAGATATTGAGATAAGATAAATAGCAATTGAGATAGAGAATGATTGGAAAATATCTATAAAATACTTAAAAAATGAGGGAAATTCTATTTTTCTGTCCCTATTTGACCGCAAAGGATTGAATTCAATGCCCATAGAGCATACAGCATAAAATATCTTCTAGATATTTTCAAAGATAAATACATATTGAGTAGCTTTTCATATACAGATGATAATTGAGATCTTCATGAAAATATAACTTTAGACGAAAAGAGCATAAAAAACAATTGTAATTGTAACTTCTGACATTGAATATTTGAATTAACTAAAATTTAGTTTTTATTTAAAATAAAAAAAATGAAATCACAAATAATTACCTTAAAAAGTGAAATATATTCTACACCTCGAAGACTTCTCTACAAAATAGATGGAGTATTCGAGACTATATTAAGATTGTTATGAGTATTTGTTTGAGGAGTAAGATTTGTAGTGACATGAAAATGATCTGATACTTTCACAAACATGTATAATAGGATTCATAATAATGGAATAATTAAAAAATATCTCAAAAAAGACAAATTTGACTTTAATGGATTGTATTTCCCAGGGTTCAGAAACAACAAAGCGTATCAATGATGATTGGTGAGCATGTCATATAACGATATATTATTACCGCATATAGTGAGTAAATGAAAGTATAACAGCAAGATAGTAAAAAGATTGCAATATATTTGAGACTGACCTTATATGTATCAAGATGATACCGTAGATTTTATGATAAAAAAATGAGATGTCGTAATAGATGCATGAGCTTGGATATGATGTTTTTCTGTCGTAGCAAGTTCATTTTGAGCGATATCGTATGCTTTTGAGCCAGCAAAAGAAACTTTTGAACATTTAAAAGAGACGGCACAATTAAATTCAAGTCTACCATGAAAAATCATACCCATAAATAAAGGGGTAGGAGACAAAAAAGAAAAAATATGATTTGAAGACTGATTAGATGGAAATGGTTGAAACAAGATAAATACAAAAATTACTGACAATATGATAGAATTGATAAGCATAGATGAGTTTGTAAAAGAAAACAATATACCAAAAATTGATTTTATAAAATCTGACATAGAAGGATATGAAAGGCAATTATTAGAATGAGCAAAAGATAGCATTAAGAAATATTCTCCAAAACTATCAATATCAACCTATCATTTCTCAGATGATCCAGAGGTTTTGGAAAAAATGATATTAAAAATAAATCATAAATATAATATTATCCATATGCACAAAAAATTATTTGCATACATTCCATGAAAACACACTAAATAATTTAAATTGATAGTTTTGATACATGGCTATAACGAATAAAATATCTTGTTGACTCTGAAACCAAATGTTCCAATATGCATTGGGAAGATATTTGTCTATAAAAAACAGAACTGAATTAAAACTAGATATCACCGAATACAACACAGACAAGCTGAGGACATATGAACTTAATAAATTTAATATCCAAGAGCATTTCGCCAAACAGTCAGAGATACCGCTCTATAAGATCAGAAATATTAATAAGATAAAAAATAGTAAATTAAGATATATAGTTAGTTTCATATTGAACCTTTTTATATATAAAATATTGGTACATATAATCCCCTGATATATCCAAGAGACAATAATGCCATTCGATAAAAAGATTTATAATCTCGTATGTGAAGATAAAGATATCTACCTCTCCGGACATCGGCAATCACATAAATATTTTGATGAAATCAGAGGAATTTTATTAAAAGATTTTGAAATCAAAGAAAAATTAGATGCTAAAAACCAAGAGATAGTTAGCCAAATGGAAAAATCAGATTCAGTATGAATTCACTTCAGGAGATGAGATTACGTGACACAAGTCTCATTTTTTAGACCAAATCTAATTGCTTGTTGACTTGATTATTATCATAATGCCACCAAATATATAGAAAAAAAAATAAAAAATCCTACATATTTCATCTTTTCGGATGATCCAGAATGGGTAAAGAAAAATTTCAAAACAGATAAAAAATGTATTTTTATCAATCAGAACACAGGAGAAAATGCATACAAGGATATGATCCTGATGAGCAAATGCAAACATAATATTATAGCCAACAGTAGTTTCTCGCGATGGTGAGCTCGGCTAAATAATCACAAAGAAAAAATTGTAGTAGCTCCAAAACACCGATTCAACAAAAATTCCATGAACAGGAAATTCTCGGATATGTATTGTGATGATCGAATAAAAATATAATATGAATTATATCATCAAATATATATTAAAATAAACTTTATTCACTCAATAAATATAAATGATTCTTGAAAAATACGGAGACACGAGAGTAGCTAGAATAGATCGTTCCGTCTTTTCTGATTATAAAATGTACAATAAATATTTACATTTGCATGAAAAAGATACCATCCTAGAGATTTGACCAGGAAACTGAAGCTTTTCATTATATCTCAAAGAGAGATTCAATATCCCTGAACATAATATCACTCTTCTCGATGCATCTAGTTCAACTGTACACATATTAAAGAAACAGCCTGAAACGGAAAAATTTAACATCATAGAATCCGATGTTATCGATTATCTAAAAAATAACCAAAAAAAATATACACTCATAGTGATGAAATATGTCCTTGAACATATGGAAAAACCATATATAAACAATTTAATACCATTATTATTAGATGCACTTACGGAACACGGAACACTCTTGATTGAAGTACCAAATATATGAAATACACCATATGGAGTATTTTGAGCATTTGCAGATTATACACATTATACCTATTTTACGCACGAATCATTGGTTCAATGTATTTTATGGAATAACACTAAAAACATAAAATTAGATATAAAAACACGCAATATCTATCCAAATATCATCTTCAAACCGAAATTATTTTATATGATAAAGAGCATAATAGCATTTATTTTAAGATGGATATCTATAATCATCTCATATTGTTTTATGAGAATCAATTGAGATAATACGTGAACATGAGAAGTATTTACGCCATTTATTTTAGCCCTAATAAAGAAAAAATGAAAAAATTTGTAGACGAAAGAGAAGTAATAATGCAAGCATACACCAAAGATAAAGAAGTATTAGATTTTGGAGTTTGAGATACCTCTGATAGATTTTTACATAAAATAATTGCTAATAGCGCAAAAAACGTGATTTGAGTAGAAATAGACGAAGAAAGAGCTGAAAGGTTAAGAAAACAAGGGTACACTATATTACAATGAGATGCAGAACACATAAACATATGAAAACAATTTGATGTAATCATAGCTGGAGATCTTATAGAACATCTCAATAATCCATGATTATTTCTGGAAAATGTAAAAAAACATTTAAAGAAAGATTGATATTTTCTCTTCAACACACCAAATGCATATTCAATAAACTTTGTATTGAGATGATTGTTCTGTGGATGAAATGTGAAACAATTTCCGGAACATGTAACAGTTTTCACTGATGAATTGCTAGTAAATCTATTGGAAAGATATGGAATAAAAACAGAAAAAATAGTGTATTTCACACACAAAGAAAACAACATCAAAAGCTATATATTGAGATTATTTTCAAAAATAAGCAAAAGACGAAACGAAAATATGTTATTTATCTGTAAATTATAATATCTAATTTTCAAAAATAGTAGACAAGACTTTCCTAAAATTATTTTCACAAGTGTATTTTCATTTTGCTCTAGTATATCAAGCCTTGGCTATCTCAATCCTCTCTTTATCATGTTTGAGATAATATTCTATTTTTTGTATAGCATCAGATATATTCTTATATGCTATAATCTCTTTGCCTACGACAAAAGTCTTATGCAATCATTTTTCATTATCACAAAGCTGCATGACTCAATTCATCGGAAGCTCATACAATCTCATATTACTAGGTCATTTGTATGATACTAAATGCATATTAAATCATATTTTCGTCCTTGCATACACTTGAGTAAGTTCTTCATCAGAAAGCTTCTGAACATATCAGATACTAAAGAGTCTATTTACAATCTTATAAAAGATTCATTTAATAGATTTCCAGTCACCGTTTCCCTGAGCGCCATATAATTTGAATCTATCACCAAAATGTCTTTTGAGTTTAGATAATCTAAAAAGTTTTAACGGATTTACATTTCCTATGTAACATACTTCGATATCTCTATGTTCAAAATCTATATTATTATTTATATGAATTTGCATAGCTCACAAAGGAACCCATAGTGGATTTTTAGATCCATGTTCCTTAAGGATATCGGCTATGGTTTTCTTAGCATCAAACATCACTCAGACATGAAAATGATAGTCATAATACTTAGTATATGGTAACGAACAATATTTGATGGTATTACTATCATCATCAGCTGTCCAAAGCGCAAGAACGACTCAGATATTTTTTAATTTCTTTAAAAAATCAGGATGCCGATATTGTCATGTATGCATAATAACCACATGAGTGATTTGATTTTTTTGGATAAATTCAAATAAAACATCATAATAGGTTTGTAATTCCTGTGAATTTTGATAGGTCCTATCTAGTTTTTGAAAAGATACATAATTTAGGATATTATGTTTGAAAAATCATTGGAATTGTTTTCTATCCAAAAAAAAGAAATGATAATCATCATGTATATTGATATCTTCAAATTCTGACTGATAAAATTTGAGCATATCATCATCAAACAATATCTTTTTTTTTCAGTTTCATAATCCAGTATATTTCACATGCATACTATTTTATTTCTTAGCGACTAAATATACCTCCCACAAAAACCATCTCAATGGCGGTAACCTTAAATATGTCTGTATTGTTTGAGGAAAAAATCTCACATTAGAATATTTGGATTCTATCACTTCAAGTCAGACATCCTTAGCCATATGTTCTAAAGAGCCATGCGTCGAAGCTCTTTGATGAGTTGGATCATCCCAAAAATATCGATGATAAGGGGTAGGAGTGAAAAGCAGAAATACTCAATCTTTTTTTAACACTCTCTGTATTTCAGCAAAAAAACTAATTTGTTCATTAGAAAGCAGATGTTCTAATACATGACTACAATAGATGAAATCAAAAGAGTTATCATCGTAAGGTAGTTTATCGTTAGAAAGATCACACTGTTTTACATCCAATCATCTTTCTTTTGTACAATACTCAACCATAGTAGGATTGTAATCTATACCAGAATATTGTATATGTTTATGTTTCCGATTATCATAAAATAATCCACTTGCACAACCGATATCAAGAACCTTTGCATGAGTAGGTAAAAGTTTGTCTATCAACGTATATTTCCAGTCTTTTTTAATACCAGCCGATAAGCTGATATATCTTTTAGCATAATGCTTTAAATCCATAATAATAATTAATAATAAAAAATTAAATTTTTATTCAAAAATGACCTAAGGTATCATATATAATATTTTTGGTAAGTTTTTTATCATATTTTTTGAAATCAATATCTATTCATCCATCCAAAATAGTTTTTATTCGTTGGGTTTTTTTTGGTTCTGGATAATTGATGCATCCGTATTCTCTTTTGAGATATTTGAGATGAAGACATCATAATCCAAATCTATACCATCTTCGAGGCTGAACAAATAATTCTGATCAATATGATTGCAGACAATATGTTTTTTTTGATAGTGGATAAATCAAATGATCTCAATTTTTACCAAGATATGGACTATATGTACATATACCCATAGCATTTCCTATTTTAAGTAAATTGATTCAAAAATAATAAAATGCTCTATTGGGCTTCATAGTTAATATTTTTTTTCTTAATTTTTGAGCAAAAGAAGGAATCCATAGATCATCATCATCAACTTTCATAACGTATGTATATCTTGCTTTAGAATAGGCAAAATTGACAAAATATGCTAAGGCATGTATACTATTACCAGGACATTCTTCAAATTCTTTGGTAAAACATTTTATCACATCATAATTATATTCATAATATTGAATCCTATCAGGATATTTTTTAAGCATTTTTTGAGCAATAGCTGGTGTTTGATCAGTAGATTGATTATCTACTATAACGATCTCATCACAAAGCTGTAGATGACTTTCTATTACTGCTTCCATAAAATCATCTCAATTTTTGATTCTCATAATTCATGAAATTCATAATTTCTTTTTCTCACCAAAAGAATGATAGTTGATATTTAATTCTTTGATTCATTCAATATTTACACATAAATCTTTTGGCATATCAGGCACACCGACTATTTTCTTTTTGAAAAGAACTATTCGATCAACAATATATAAGAGAAAATTAGGCAATTTTGCAGTAGCCCATATAAACATTTTACCTGTCATATCATGTAAACGCTTACTATCCAAACTTTGCATTCTTTATTAAAGAGAATCTAAAGCATTTGTTATATCATAAGAGTAATTTTTTATTTTATCTGATTCTATCTTAATATATTTTATTCAAAATTGCTTAGCACATTCTATATCCTTATCAGAATCTCATATTAAAATACAGTCTTTTTTATTAAATCAATATTCTTTTAAGGCCTGCTCAAGCATTCATGTTTTTGGTTTCCTACAATTACAATTATCCTCTTTAAGATGAGGACAAACATAAAACTTATCTATTTTTGTTCAGATCTTTTTTAAATCTTGTTGCATATTTGAATGTATATTATCTAAGTCATCAAAAGAATATTTTCATTTTCATATCCCCTGTTGATTGGTGATAACTAAAATCAAAAATCATTTATCACTAAATAATTTTATCATTTCCTTAGCCTTATCGTTTCGTTCAAATTCAGATCGTTTAGTAATATATTCATGTTCAGCAGCTTTCTTATTTAAGACTCAATCTCTATCAAAAAATACTACTTTATTCATAATAAATTTCTCTAACAACTAAAACATATTATTCTATGTTTTGTTTAAAATAAGAGACAATTAAGTGATCAAATATCATATGAATATCTTCTATGAATCAATAATTATCCGAAGCAACCAAAACATTATGATCAAGTATACCTTTTACCTTTCATCAAGAAAATCAAAGAAATCAGATTGTTGTAACTCAGATTTTTTTTGCTTCTTCCACAAGATGTACTATGTTTTCAGAATTTCCACTTCCAGTAATAACTATAAGCAAATCTCACGAATCGGCAAGAACTTTCAATTGTTCAGAAAAGATATATTTATATCATTCATCATTCCCCCAAGCAGTCATAACAGGGATATTGTCAGACAAAGATATTGTTTTAAATTTATATAATAGAGTTTTATCTTGAGGTGTTTTTCATAATGTCGTTTTCTGAAAATCCGAAGCAATATGGCTAGCTGTGGCAGCGCTTCATCAATTTCATGCAATAAATATTTTTTTTCAGTCCAAAAATGCTTGTTCTATCATTTCAATAGTCTTGGCAAGAGCAGAAATATCTACAGCATCAATAGCAGATTTTAATCATTCAAAATACTTTTTCCCATGAGAAATCTTTTGATCAAAAGATTGTTGGTTGTAGGCCATAATAACATATTATTAATGAATAAAAATAATTTTACTTCATTCTGTCTCAAATTCAAAATCAATTTTTCTCAAATCAGACAAAGCATTACAGACAGATTTATGATACTCTTGAGGCACATAAAATAAAAGAAATCATCAGCCTCAAGCACCCAATATTTTTCCTCATTGAGCTCAAGCTTCCATTGCTTTATTATACCATTCATCAATTTGTGGATTAGAGACTCATCCAGACATTTGTTTTTTTAAGATTCGATTCTGATGAAGAATATTTCAGAAGTTATTGAGATCATTATTTTCAAGTTCTTTTTTGAGGTCATAAGTCAAAGCTACCATTTTCTTCATAATTTCCTGTTTTTCATTGTCAGAAATCATATTTTGATTTTGATCAGCCAAAATATTGGAAGCGCTTCTCGTGATTCCCGTATAAAACATCAATAAATTATTTGAAAGTTTTTGCATAGTTTCTTTGGTACAAATAATAGGATTTACATGTACTGTATCATCAGGTTTGAATTCTATAATATTTAATCAACCATAAGCGCTAGCATATTGATCTTGTTTGCCTATGGGCTGTTTACAAATATTTATTTCAAGATTACAAGCTTTTTGAGCTAAAGTTTCAGCAGTCACAAATTGTCTTTTGTATGCATATAAGGCATGATACAAGGCGACAGAAAAACAACTTGAAGATCAAAGTCAGCTACCCTTTGAAGGAATATCGGCAATAGAAGTTATTTCTATACCATTTTCTATTCAAATATCACGTAAAGTTTCTCTTACTAAATCATGTTGGATATCATCAATAGCATCAACTATTTCTGTCTTAGAATAAGATATTCTGATACTATCATCAAATTTCTTATTTAGCGTTATATAGATATATTTATCGATTGTTGTAGAGATGACAGCACCTCAATATTTTCTATAAAATGAAGGCAGATCAGATCATCCTCATACAAAACTAATTCTTAATGGTGCCTTTGCTATAATCATAATATAAATGAAATATTAAAATCTGAAAGAATCAGGATTGTTTTTTACATATGCATTAGCTTCAGCATATTTCTCCATATTCCCTATATCCAGAAGATAGCAATCGGAGATATAAGACAATATTTTCTTTTTTTGTTGTAAAAGCAAAGGGAATAAGTCATTTCAGAAATCAAAGAATCATTTTTCAGGACAAAATTCCTTGAGAACGCTCTTTTTGATGACATAGATGCCAGCATTGGCCAAATCAGATACAATCTGCTCCTTTTTGGGTTTCTCTATAAAAGATTTCACATATCAATCAACATCAACAACCGCCATTCATTTTTCCTCAATATGCGGCTCATGATATAAAACGATAGAAACATCGAAATCTTTTCATTCCAGAAATTGCATATATTTGGAGTAGTCAAAATTAGTCAAATTATCTCAATATACAACAAAAAAAACATCACTCAATTCATTGAATTTTTTCATAACTCATCAAACGGTTCCTAATATTTCTCATTCTTCATGAGAAACAATAATATTTGATGTCGTAGTATATTTTTCGACAAAATGGTCTATTTGTTCATTCAGATAAAATGAATTGACATATATTTTATTGATTCAATGTTTTTGGAGACTATCAAAATGGTACGCCAAAAGCGGTTTTCAATCTATAGGAAGCAACGGTTTAGGTATTTCTAACGTCAAAGGCCTCAATCTTGTACCGTATCATGCAGCCAAGATAAAAGCATCTTTAATCTGCATAATGTTTGCTTAAAAAATTAAACGAAGTCTGTACCATATCCTCTAAATCAATATATTTTGGTTTCCAGTTCAAAAATGATTGAGCGGCGTGACTATCAGCTATCAAGATACTTGGATCTCATAATCTTCTAGGTCATATTTCTACCTTAAAATCTTTTCATGAAATTTTTTTTACAGCCTCTGTAACTTCTTTGACAGAGAATCATTTTCCTATTCATAGATTGAATTGCTTGCAGATGTTTTCATCCAGATGGGAAAGTCCAAGAATATGAGCTTGAGCCAAATCTTCCACATGAATAAAATCTCTGATTCATGTTCAATCAGGTGTAGGATAATCATCTCAAAAAATCATAAATTTTTCTTTCTTTCCTAAAGCTGCTAGTATTGCGACGGGAATTACATGAGTTTCGGGATTGTGAAGTTCTCAAACGATTCAATCCTTACTTGCTCATGCAGCACAGAAATATCTAAAAGAGATGGAAGAAATCTGATAGGCGACATTATACCATTTCAGGATTTCTTCAAATACGAGCTTGGAATGTCCATAAGGATTGATAGGTTGTTTAGGATGATTTTCCTTGATTATTTCGGATATAGGTTCTCAATAGACAGAAGCCGACGAGGAAAATATGATTTTTTTTACTCAATATTTATTCATAGTGTTCAAAAGATTCAACCCTCATATCAGATTATTATGATAATATTTATCGGGATTAACTACGCTATCAGGCACTGAAGCATACGCAGCGAAATGAATTACCGCATCTATATGTTCAGACGAAAAAACTCTTTCCAAATCATCAAGATTTCTCAGATCACCTTGATAGAATTTTTCAGACAATACAAATTCCTTGAATCAGTTTTCCAAACTATCAAAAACAATAGGAACAAGTCATTGTTCTAATAGCAGTTTAACCGTATGTGATCATATGTATCAAGCTCATCAAGTAACTAAGATGTTCATATTTTTATTTATAATTATCTAAAAACCATTCATATGTTTTCTTGATTCATTCTTCCAAAGAAATAGTGTGTTTCCATCAAACAGCATGTAATTTATTTACATCCATAAGTTTTCTTGGTGTGCCATTTGGTTTACTCGTATCCCGAGAAATTTTACCTTTATAACCAATTATTTTTTTCATAAGCTCTGCCAAATCCTTGATAGTGATATCTATACCAGTTCCTATATTAAACATAATATCGCCAGTCTCATTTTGTTCTTTAGTTGGATTGAAATTATCCATAAGGTAAACGATAGCATCTGCCACATCATCTACATGAAGAAATTCTCTATAAGGGGTGCCATCTCACCACAAAACAACTTCTGATATATTATTTATTTTTGCTTCATGAAATTTTCTAATCATTGCAGGGAAAACATGTGAACTATTAAGATCGAAATTATCATTCGGACCATAAAGATTGGTCGGCATACAAGAGATAAAATTCGTTCCATATTGACGATTATAACTTTGACACATTTTTATTCCTGCGATTTTTGCTATAGCATATGGAAGATTTGTCGGTTCAAGCGGTCATATCAGCAAATAATCTTCTTTGATTGGCTGTGGACAGTCTTTGGGATATATACAACTTGATCATAAGAAGATAAGTTTTTTTACTCCTGAAAGATAAGAATAATGTATTACATTATTTTGTATTTGAAGATTATTATAAATATATTCAGCAGGTTGAGTCATATTCGCCATAATGCCACCTACCTTTGCTCAAGCCAAGAAGACATATTCTGGTTTTTCTTGTTCAAGAAAAACTTTGGTAGCTTGTTGATCCATCAAATCAAGTTCTTGATGAGTTTTACATATAATGTTTATATAGCCGTCTTTTTCAAGCTTTCTTCTGATAGCAGAACCAACCAATCATCTATGTCCAGCTATATAAATTTTAGCATTTTTTTCCATTCCTCTTATTCGTATTGATGTAAAATTTCGTACCCATGTTTTTTAAGTATTTCTTGTTTTTTAAATTTTTCACTATCAGATTTAACCATTTCTTTACACATTTCTCTGACAGTATATTTAGGGCTTCGTCATAAGTTTTTTTTGGCTTTACTATTGTCTCCAAGAAGAAATTCAACTTCTGCTGGTCTAAAATATTTTGGATCTATTTCTATAATACATTTTCCTGATTTTTTATCATATCATTTTTCTTCAATTCATTTTCATTTCCATTCTAATTCTATTCCTGTTTCTTCAAAACTCCAATTAACAAAATCTCTTACGGTATTTGATTCTCATGTAGCTATAACATAATCTTCAGGTTTGTCTTGCTGAAGCATAAGTCGCATAGCCTCTACATAATCTTTGGCATGTCACCAATCTCTTTTAGCATCCAAATTTCATAAATATAATTTATCTTGAAGTCATAAACTGATTTTTGCAACAGCCATAGTTATTTTTCTTGTCACAAAAGTCTCTCCTCTGATAGGAGATTCATGATTGAATAAAATTCCATTACAAGCAAAGATCCCATAACTTTCTTTATAATTTCTTGTGATCCATAGAGCATAAAGTTTAGCACATCCGTATGGACTCCTAGGGTGCATAGGAGAATCTTCAGTATATCATTTATCTGGTCTATTATAATCCATTCATCCAAAAAGTTCAGAAGTAGATGCTTGATAAAATCTACATGTTTTTTCTAATCAAACAATTCTAATTGCTTCCAATAATCTTAACGCACCTATTCCATCACTATTAGCTGTATATTCTGGCATATCAAAACTCACATGTACGTGAGATTGTGCTGCTAAATTATATATTTCATCTGGCTGTATTTGTGAAACTAATTTTATAAGATTAGCACTATCGGTCATATCACCATAATGCAGAATAAATTTTCTTTGCTGTACTTCAGGTCATTCATATAAATGATCTATTCTTTCTGTATTAAATAATGAAGATCTTCTTTTAATACCATGCACTTCATATCATTTAGACAAAAGAAATGCAGCTAAATATGCTCAATCTTGTCAAGTTACTCCAGTGATAAGTGCTTTTTTCATTTATATAATACAATAAAAATATAAATATTTTATTATTTCTTATATATTTTCAAAAACTGATTTTCATAATCATGTAAATTCAGCAATATTCAATATTTACCTTGATAAGGATATATGATATGTTTTCAAATATCTTTGGTATATTCTCCTAATATCACTTCCTTAGCACCGCTTTTAAAATCCGATGTAATGATAGGAATTCACATCTCTCTTGCTTCTATAAGAACATTAGGAAATCATTCCACTTCAGAAGCATAAATAAAGAGATTAGCTACATTTAAATATTTAAATACATTCTTTTGCTCTCAACAAAAAATTATATTATCATCTAATCATATTTTTTTTACAAGCTTTTCTAATTTATTTTTTTCTGGTCAATCTCAAATAATCAAATATATCCGATTTTTATCAATAGTTCTATATACCATAGATAAAGCATTAATAATTTTTTCGTGATGTTTTTGCCATACCAATCTTCATGTAGTGATATATATTTTTTTTCATTGTATTCTTTTATTGATTGTGTCAGGAAGCTCTTCGAATCTCATTTTTTTAATTTTTTCTTTATTAATTGGGTTATAAATTACTTCAATTTTAGATTCAGAAATATGTAGATATTCTGCCAAGTCACATTTATTTTCCATAGAATTGACAATAATCTTTGAAGCTCTTGGATAAAGAAATCTGATAAAAAATTTATATAAATATCATAATAATCATTTAAAAAAACTTATATGAATTCTAAAAGAAATAGTAGCATGTTTTTTAGCTAAAATATGTACAAAATTAGAGATTTCAAGCAAACTCATTCAATCAATCAGATTATATTTTTTAAGTACTTTTTTAAATCTCAAAACATATAATGGGATCAATAAAAACATAAGCAAATTGCTTTTTATATTGGATAATGAAATATGATTAACTCATTTTGGTAAATCATAGAAATTAGTAGATTTAAGTGTAATAATATATATTTCTTTTCACTCTTTAATAAGATTATTAGCAAAATTTATTGTCACCCTTTCGGCACCTCATCATTCCAATGAATTTATAAGAAAATAATACTTATTTTTCATGTCATATCATTCATAAATAAACCTCATAATATCTCTCTATACTCCTCTTCCAGTCAAAATGTTTTTTAACTTGTTCATATGATAATCATTTCAATTTTGCATGGTTTTGTATTGCATATTCCAGACCTTTTTGCAAGTCAGAAACATTTCATTTGTCCACCAAAATCAAATCTTTCTGATCTGATATCTCGGGAGTACCACCAACACTAGTAGCGACTACAACACATTTAGATAATAATCATTCCAAAACACTAGTAGGAAGACCTTCTTGATAACTAGGATTAACGACAATATCAACATGAGGGAGAAATTCATTGGCTACATAGTTTCTGTCTTTAAATCACAAAAATGAAACTTTCCCTTCCAATCAAAGATCTTTCACGATATCTTGGAGTTCATCCAATTGATCTCCATCTCAAACGATTTCTAAAATCAGATTATGATGTTTTTTCTGTAAATTATCGAAAGCTTGTAATAATAAATCCAATCATTTCAATTTTACTAACCTACCAACAAACCCAATAATGATAGTTTTTTTCTTACTTTCATCATTAATTATTCATCATTCATTATTCATGGGTTCAAAATTCATTCCTCTATGTATCACAGGTATCTTTTTCTGAGTAAACTTATTAGCGAATCTCTGGCATCATGCACTGATTCCTATCACCATATCTGAACATCTAAAGATGTATCTTCAAATACTCTGATCATATATATAAGCAATCCAGCTTTTGAATTTGCTTGCGAGTTTTACAAAATCGACTCAATGTTCTATATGAATCCATGTGATTCAGACGTATTTAGCGAATACTCATCCCACCAAAGACGTCAGGAAAAATCTTGTATGCGTATTTACCAACGTATGTTTTTTACCATACCCCTTTACCTGAGATTTAAGATAGGAGATAGTAGTTCGAAATCTTTTAGTCCAGAACCTAGGAAACGGAAATACGGGTATCAAATCAAATGCATCCAATATCACCACTTGATATCCAGCTTCCATATATCAAACAAGCTGATTTTTATAATAGATACCATCGTAATTTTCAATTTTCAATTTTCAATTTTCAATTATACTTTCCTGTCCCATAGGAGTAACCACATTAATAACATCACCATATCACTTCTTTATCCACCACTGACTTCGTTCTTGGACATGAGACTCTAAACCTCATTTATGAGGCGGAAAATACGGAACGAATTTGATGACATTTATTTTTGACATAATAGAAAACAACAATTAAAACTACACCACTTTATTCCTATAATCACTACTACTATGCGTCTTCGCGCCCAATCAATCTCTAAGTTCTACATTACAGTCTTTACACACTTGTACTTCAGGAATATTATCTGTAAATCTATCACCTCATTTACCAAAAATGATTTTGGTATCTGCACCATATTCATTTCTAATAAGATCAACTATATGTCTGATACTTTCACAAACTGAACCATCTTGATCTACAGATAACATTACACGATTTACAGGCTTCAAAGCTGAAACAATTCTCATTCTCACTTGTGCGTCCTGAAAGACATCTTGTTTTCATGTTTTTGCTCTTACTTGATCATCGGTATTTACTATCACTCGAAGCTCATCTCATAATGCTTTACACAATTCAAAACATTCAATATGTCAGGGATGAATTGGATTAAAATATCATGAAGTAATGACAACTGTTTTCATGGTGAGTTATAGAGTAAAATAAAAAGAGTTCGGTCATTGCGAGCGTTTTAGCGAAGCAATCCAGTCTAAAACTTAGATTGCTTCGTCATTACATTCCTCGCAATGACCATGCTACAATTAAAACAATCCCATCTGTACAGGACTTTGTAATTTCTTTTTCAATTCATCCAAAGTTTTTCCAAAAGAATTGAAATGATATTGTTCTACTAAGACTTTTTTATACTTCGGGAAATCTAGTTCCAAAGTGAAGTTTTTGATGTCTGTATTTTCTATTTCTGTAATAGGTTTCAATTCAATCAATCCTCTACTCAAATACACATCATTTTTTCCATCAACAAGTTTTTGTTTAATGTCTCAAGTCAATTCGTCGATATGAATATAAATATTATCAATAGTTTGAAATTTTTGAATTAAATCAGATGCTTTTTTTGGTCAGATTCAAGTTATTCATTTGATATTATCAGCACTATCTCCCACCAAAGCTAAATAGTCCAAAATATAAATCGGATCAAATCAATATTCTTTTACAAACAGTTCTGGCGTAGTAGTAAGTCATTTCATCGTATCTACACATGAAACATTATCTGTCAAAAGTTGTTTCAAATCCTTATCTCATGAATAAATATCTATCTGCATATCTTTATCTATCTTGTATTTCATCGCCAAGGTATAAATAATATCATCAGCTTCATACGTAGGTATAATAAGACTAGGAATTCATAACTGATCAACAATATCTTTGGTAATGGGAATTTGATGTTTGAAATCATCATCCATTTTTTTACGGTTAGCTTTATATTCTGGATATTCTTCATGTCTAAATGTCTTTACAGGAGAATCCCAAGTGATAACGAAATAATCAGGTTTTTCTTGAAAGATTTTCATCAACATACGAAAAAATCCATAGACGACATTCACATTATGTCCGTCTTTGTCAGCCATATGTGGAAAAGCGTAATATGCTCTATAAAGGAAACTCGATCAATCAATCAAAAAGAATTTCATACAGAAATTAAACGAATAAACGTTGATATGTATAGAATTTTCGGTATAAAATACAAGTCAGGAAAAAGGAGTGTCATTGCGAACGTAGTGAAGCAATCCAGTCTTTATTCTAGATTGCTTCGTTCCTCGCAATGACAAAAATATTTATAAAAAACATTAGAAATATGAAAACTATTAATACTCCACAACAAATGATAGAATTCTGAATAGCTCTCGCCAAAGAGCATAAGATTTTGTTGTTACATGGAGAATTAGGAGCGGGAAAGACTTTACTTGCCAAAGGATTTGCACAATGATTATGACTCAATCACAACGCGGTACAAAGCCCAACCTACGCATATCTCAACGTCTACGATTCGAAATTACTTCACATCGATATGTATAGAATCAAGGAATTTAGCGAACTCGTAGAGAAATGAATTATTGATCAAATAAATGAATTTGAATATATCATCATAGAACGACCGAAATTCATCGACCAACTCCCCTTCAAAAACCTGCCTGCCGGTAGGCATGGATCAACCCAACTTCACATAAAAAAAATTTCTGAAAGTGAGAGAAGTATTGAAGTAGGATAGTAACTACTATCCACCCGGGTGCGACTACAAAAAAATCAGCTTAGTAACTAAGCTGACTAGTTTTTGCACCCGGGTGGATTGGTAAAATTACTCTAATCCATCAAGATTATATTCGAGTAATACACTCTTAAACTGACTAATATGATAGTTAGATAAATTTTGTTTACAGATATTATCATCATCTCTAAGAAGTTTCAAAACAACTAAGAAGCTATCAAATTTTTTGGTAATTTCTGTGAGTTCATCAGAACTAATGCTATAATTATGTTTAATTTTATCAAGTACATATAAAGTAAATGCATTCACAAGTGTCTTCACTTGCGATTTTTTAAACAATGGCATTTCAAGATTAAATGTAGTACCTCTCACTTGAAGTTCTATAGGAGTATAACTCAATGTACCTTTACAAACATTAAATTTTTCTACTTCAGCTTTAAGAACAACAGCCAAAGTTGAGAGATTTCCTGTAAGAATACTTTCTGTAGTTATAGGAACTATATATACATGAGAGACAACATTTCACAAAGATATTCGAATGAAATCACCAGTTACAGTAGTATTATTACCAGCGTTATCAAAAGCAGATAAAGTAAATATATATCATTGATTAAGTTCTACTCATGAAAAAGCAACTTGTTGTGCAGTGAGATAGTTAGCACCAGTAGCATAGATAATAGCTCATAATGCTTTTTGATAATGCAGTGTATATCTTACAGATTCAGATCAAGAAAAGTGCAAAAGCATTCATTCAGGAGAATCATTAAATATAAATCACGTAAGTGTAGGCTTAGTATTATCAAAAACAATTGATGAAGTATATAAGACAACACCAGTATTTCAAGCCTTATCAGCAAAAGAAATATTTGCAACTAAATTTCATTCAGGATATAATGAAGTGATATTTCGTACGTATATATAATCCAATCATGAAACGGTTGCGCTATTGGCAATTTTACCAGATCACAAAGTAACCTGTATTCAACTAAGTTCTTCGCTTGCAGTAAAACGTAAAGTTACTGCACCACTCACAGCAACAACTCATGATAAAGGAGAAGTAAGAATAACTCATGATAATGTAGGAACTTGATTATCTATGGTAAATAGTAGTGTTTCTTGAATTGTAGTTTGGTTTGATGTAATCAATCTCAATTTATATCATGAAAATAAACGTGAATATGTTCCAGAATATGTTCCTGAATATAAGGTAAAATTTCCTGCACCGGTATTTCCGATAATATTATATAATCATGACAATTGGAAACTATATAATCTTCTAGAATCAAAAGTATATGAAGTAGTTCATGAAGCAAGCGTTGAGAGATGTATTCGTTGACTATTATGATCTCGCAATTGGAGAGATAATCCAGAAAGACAATCCGTTCATGAATATGTCCATGTAATAGGAAATATATTTCTGACTATTGATCACGAAATTGGCGTCGACCAAACAACATCTCCAGATTCGCATATTCCGTTTCATGATGTAATATTTCACGTCTGATTATTTCATGTCTGATTATTTCCTGTTTGTTCTTCAGTACATCCCGTCAGATATCATCCTGTTCGATATCCTCAGGTTAGATATGATCCTGTAAGATATCATTCCGTAAGAGTTTGTCAGGTAAGTTCACATCCAGTTTGAGACTCCTCTACTCGTGTTTCTCATGTCAAAGAACCAGATTCATCTAAGACACCACCAGTAAAATATCATGATAAAGTCACACAGTTGATTAAAGTTCCTCATGTTAATTCTTGTCCCGTAAGATATTCTCAGGTCTGATATTCTCAGGTATAATATTGTCCTGTAAGCGTACATCCAGTTTGCAACTGTGCAAACGTTGAGTTGTAAGAATATTCTACAACAGAAAGTCCAAGTACCAAAAGAAAAAGTTTCACAACAGCAAAACCACCAAATACTCCGAAGAGATATTTTTTATGATGATGTTTGAGGTGATGATGGACATGGTGAAAGACGTTTTTCATAATGTATGAAGAATCAAATAAACAATTTATGTACTATATATAGTAATTATAGTTAATTATACTCGAAAGATGCTTTTTTGTCAAATTTATTGTATATATAGTAGCACCCGGGTGGAAGAAAATTTCCACCCGGGTGCTCACAAAAAAACAAAACAAAAAAAGTCCCTCCGAAAAACGGAAGGACTCTTCACAATAATCAGTAATAAATTACTGAACAACAATCTTTTTATACGATGTTGACCCCATCGTTGATATGATACGAGCATTATAAATACCCTTAGCATATGCACTCAAATCGATTGTTTTTGTAGTAGTAAATAATACATGACCTAATATATCCATAACCTCAACTCGTGAGATTTGTTCTCCATCGACTTGGAAAATACCAGTCGAAGAAGGATTTGGATAAATGTTAACAGGAAACATATCAGTAAGAACAGGAACACTAGTAATCAATAGATCAGTAATATTACTAAAGCTACCCATAGTCATAGCTTTATTATTAGACCCATTCTTCATAAAGGCTGGTGTGGAGTTACATCCACCCGGCCTAATAGCAACAATTTGATAATATACCTGTCCAGTCACCCCAAAATCAACATATGACAAGAATCCGGTTGAAACCAAAAACGTCAAACTGTCTGGATGTGGACCACGATATATATCGTAAGTAGTTACAGTAAAATTACCTGATTCATCAACATAGGGATCCCAAGCAAGGTTAATTGACCCAGGAAGAGAACCCAAAGAAGATTGAAGTAAGATAGTCGTATGAAAAAAAGATTTTGGTCCTTCCACACCACATGCATCTACCATAGATATTTTATATGTAGCTTGAGTAGAAGGTGGATTACTCGTTACATCAACAAAAGTGTGTTCTAACGCCACAGGAACTGTTCCAATGGAATCATAAAGAACTCCACTCACCCATTTATAGATATTATAATGATCTACAGCTGAGTAAAATGGATCACCAAGAGGTGGCTCACCTTGATTGGTAAATACAACTATGTTTTTGTTTAACACAGGATCTGAAGTCACAATACAAATTTCAGGAGTATTGGGTGTTGAATAAAATTGCAGATTCCAACCTGTTGTTGCAGAACAACCACCCTGAGTAACAGTAACAGAATAATAACCAGCACCACCAGATAAACCGGAAATACTAATCGTAGGTGTATTTGCACCATTTGACCAAGCATAGGTATTATAAAGATAACCTCCTTGATCAGGTTGCATAACTACAACAGAATCAGCACATAATACATCAAGTGGTAGATATGACATATCAGGCAATGGAAATGATTGATACTCAACATCGATAGAAACATTACCACTTATACAGACATTACTTAGATTAACTGTATAGATATAAGTACTATCAACATCAATAGTCTGAGTAGTTTCTCCTGTACTCCAAGAATACGTCCACCCTGGACCGGGATCCAAAGTAATCGGATTCGGTGAATTACAGAGAGCAGTATCAGTAAACACAGGCAAAACAAACGGCAAAGCAACCAATTGAAAGGTATCACGAGTGACACCACAAGGATTGCCTCTCTCAAAATAATATGTTCCAGGCGTAGAAATAGTTACTGGATTATTATTTAAAGAATTAAAAGAAGGGCCTATCCATTGCATATAGGTAGCATCTGATCCTGATAAACCAGTAGCAGCAACATCAATAGTAATACCACACATCGATATAGTATCATTACCTAAATTTATGCTTCCTCCACTAAAAACTTGAAAAATAGCATTTGGCGGTGAAACTGAATAAAGATTTAGTGTAGAATACTCATGATTACCACCCCATGATGCATGAATAATAAATTCTCCAACAGAAGTAGGAATAAAAGCCATACTATCGCCAGGCGCTTGGCCAACCCCATTAATATACCACATAGTGGTACCTAAATTACTAGGATCAAAACCTATTGGTTTATAGAATACAAATCTATCAAAACCACTAGATTGACAAAGGTTTTGGATACCAAACGGCATCTGACTATAAATTGTATCTGCCTTAATTACATTACTTTGAAAGAAACATAAAAGACTGATAAGTATAATAAGAGTAGATTTCGTTTTCATATTTTTTTATTTTTTTGATTGTTATTTAAATTTGTTAATTATCGGACGCATGATTAAAATAATCATTTGCCACTCATCGATATGGGGTCAACATATCGATATAAATATACATATATTCTCTCATTTTTCAATGGAGAATATAAATAAGATAGTAAACAAGGATTAGGCATATATATGCCAATAATAGGGCTACATATTATTGATATTTTTTGTTTTTTTACATTTACTATATTCTATAATATAAATATGTCAATAATAAAGAAGGATTAGTTTTTTTTGTAAAGACGAAATTTTGTTTAATTTAGACAAAAAATATGTCAACATATGGCAATATAGAAACACTGAAATAATAAGCATACCAATGCTTTTATTTAATAAATTTTGTCAACATAGACAAATACCTACTATATATAGGGAAATGTCTATTTTCAATGTCGTTGAAATATCATCAAAAATAACCATAAAAATAATGTTTTGACAGGATTTTTTTGTTATATTTAAAGTCAAAACAGAACACATAATTGCTTTGTAGTTTATATCACTATTTGTATATGCGGAACAGCATTACCAAGTTATACCATCACAGAAAAGCAATGTTTAAACATGTGCAAAAACACCACAAAAAATATCTTTGGGGTGTGACATGATTTTTTTGATTATTTAAATTATTTAGTTTTTTGGTTCTAAGCATAGCAACTTATACTATCACAAGTGCAGATACACCAATATCATTTGTTCTAGAAATACCTGCTACCACGATAGATATCCAAAATGAACAAAATATCATCCAATTTGATCTCAGTAGTATAAATACAGGAGATTTTGATAAAATCAAAAATATGACTCTTCATATAGATATAAATACTAAAGAAGAATCCCTAGATATGGATACTTTGCGAAATAGTACAATAAATTTTTTATGACAGACAAATGAAGCACAAAATCTTACATTACATATAAAAAATACAGAGAAAAATATACGAACAATTGATACAGAAAACATTTCATGAATAATACAACAGCTAACAATAGGAAATACAATAGCATACCTCTTACCTCAAGAAAAAATAAATATAGGAAATGAAAATATATTTATAGAGATTGAGCTTGAAGATATGCAAAATCCAATAAACGAATCCAAAAAAGATATTATTATACCTCAAGAAAATATACCAGAGAATAACAACAAAACATTAAAAATTCCCAAAACAAAAAATAAAGAAGAGATTAAACAAAATTTAAGAGATAATTGATTTAAAGAAAATAACGATGGAAAATTTATAACAAAAGATAATATAGATTTAACAGATACTGATTGAGAAATTCTTGTACCAATAATTATGGAATCAACGATTGATACATGATTAATATTATCATGATTTTTATTATCATGAGAGATATTATCATGAAGTATACAATCATGAGAAGTCATACAAGTAGAAATCCCTGCAGGAACGGTTTTCAAAGATAAAAATCAAAATATTTATACAAGTATAATCAACGCACCACAATTTCTTGATATAAGTCAAATTCAAAATCCTCCTGGTAGTAATACTATCAGTATCTTTGAAGTAGGAACAGAAAATCAAGAAATATATTTTGAAGACCAAAATCAGAATGAAAGTTTTGTAGATATTACAGTCCCCTTACCAGGATATCAATCAGGAAAAAAAGTAAATGTTTATTTTTCTTCTGACAAGAGTTCTCGATCATTCCTCACAGAAACAATTATAGAATCTTCATGAGGCATATCATATACAACCTTCAAAACATCTCATTTTACGTCTTTTAGTATTGATTTTGGTACAGAGAATTTTTTTATAGGAGATGCAACATGTTCAAGTGAACTTACAGAGGCAATATATACAGACAACGTACACTTATGTCTTCAACCCGATGTTCTTGATCAAATGAAATTTGCTTTAAGTGCAGGAGTTTTACCATGAATGGGATGGCTTAGTTTTTCAGGGAATTATACAAAAAATCTAGGAAGTCTAGGAATGACCACAAATACACAATGACAAACTTATATATATGCACAATATGATCGAGGTGGAGATTTTCAAATAGTTTCTGATGCTATCAACATAAAACAAATAACTCAGTGAACAAAAAATCTTGCATCATGATGAATATCAGATTGAAATACCCTTAATATAAATAATTTCTATCAAGACATACAATCTACCGATGGAATTTCAAAAGTATATTTTAATTTTTCAAGTACAACTGGGTCATCAATAACTGTTTCAAATGGAAATTGGGATGGACTTTTTCTACCACCAACAAAACTTACCAATCTTGCAGATAGTGCTCTAGCAAAACAAGGTGAACCATGACTTCCAGCTAATTTTCTTCCATGAGACACCTACAGAGTAGGAGCAGATAATTGAGCAGATCTTACTTTAAGTAGTGGACTTAATTTTACCATAACACTTAAAATTACTGATCCGAGGATTATCGTAGGAAAAATCATACCTATATATTATTCTAGTGATGGAAATAGTTGGCAGACATTAACAACAGCTACAGTAGCTGCTAACAAAACAATCACTTTCCAATCACCACATACAACACTATTCGCTGTAGGAAGTACAACACGAAATAATTTAAATTTTGTAACCCAAGATTTTCGATCTGCAGGCCCAAATACAGGACAAATCATCGATGCATTTTTTGGAACCGGAGGAAATCCAAGTGCATATACAACACATCGAAGTACGGGGTGTAGACCAACAAGTCTTGTTACTCGAAATCCATGAACTCGTTGAGCTACTACATTAACTACAAACACGATATATGTTTTAAATAGTTGAAATTATATACAAACAGCTTCAATCACATTTGGAGGAAATTGTATAGCCTTTGTAGGAAGTGGTAATGTAAATATAAGTAAAACAACGGCTGTGAATATACTTTCTGTTGCTAACAGGAGTTATATAATAATAGACAACATAGAACTCAATGGAAGTGGACTTAGTAATAGTAGTATTAATTTGGCCCCATGAAACTCAGCGACAATCAATGATATACAAGCATATTACAATACAACTCATGGTATTAATATGGTTGCATCAAATAGAATACTTGTAAACAATAGTCAAGCATATAAAAATACTAGTGTTGGAATATATTTTAACTGAGCATGATCAGGAAATATCATTAATAATTGCCAATCATATAATAATAATCATGGGTTCTATATTATAACTACGAGTTGATTAGCATTAAATAATAGTCAAACACATAATAATGCTGCTTATGGTATATATGTGAATGCTACATGAACTGTAATCAATAACACGGAGACATACAATAATACCAACTATGGTATATACTTAAATAATGCGCCAAATACAAAGATCAACAATCTTCGTTCATTTAAAAATACTCCTTCACCGCAAGTATATTCTATAGGAACAACTACTTGAAATTATTATGGAAACAATATAGCATATCCAACTACAGGATTTGCACTCTTGAGCGCTGGATACGACCCTACATTGTGATGGAATACAGGTACTATATCTACAACAAACAATTGATATAACTGATATACTTGTGATTTTGTATCTAGTCCTTTCAATGGAGAAATACCAAATCTGTGATTTTATTCCACTTCTGATTGTAGTAATATATGAACATCGGGAGGACGACTCATTACACCTATAATAAAATATCGCTATGGGAATAATATGCTATCATGATATTATGTACCGAGACAAATACAGCCAGTTATGCGATTTATTTGATGAGGATTAGGATTTTCTGATATTCCTTATCATGGACATAGATTTATCGGAGAATATTATGATCCTAGTGGAAGAGATATGAATATTCCGGTAAATATTTTCACTTGAGAAACTCCCCCACAATGAACTAATGTACTTACAGGAATTTATTCCTGAAATTTTACCGTAAGATCATATATCTACGAACCTAATATTTATCATGCAATACGATATGCAAACATAAGTGGTGCAACAACATACAATTCTGTATACGACAGTGGATTAGTATTAATGATGAATTTTGATAATATAGCAGAGATAGGAGAAACCAGTACTCTAGTAAAAGATCTTTCTTTACAAAATAATTATGGGGATGCTATAAATTCAGCTACTCGAACAGGAAATAGCAAATGGAATGGTGGATATATTTTCAATGGAACAAATCAAAATATAACAATAACAGGATACTGAGCAAATATACCAAATCAAGAAATTTCTATAGCTATACGAGCAGATGCAACACCAGCAGCGTGACAATCTAAGGCTATTTTTGGAACTCTTCCTGATACCACATCAAATAGAGTTTCATTCACACCATGTTATACAAACAATAATATGTACCGAGATTTTGGAAGTACTTCTGTAAGATTATCTACATGATGTACAGCAGCAAGCATACAATGACGACATCATCGAGTATTGATAGCTAGTCAAGCTGGAAACTTTATGAAAATATATAAAGACTGAGTAGAAATTGCAACTAGAGTAGGGGCAAATACATTTACAAATAGCGGTACTATTAATTGGGCAATTTGAGGAGGAGCCACTATAGGTTATTTTTCTTGATCAATAGATGAACCACGTATTTACAATCGTGCACTCACAAGCTGAGAAGTAGAACATCTCTATACAAGTAATCTTTCATCAAAATCAGATCATCGAGAATATGTAGTAGATTACACATGAGTATGATCACGAAGTTATGGAACTCATCTCTACGGACGAGAAGCAATTAGCAACGGTGATGGACTTATAGATATGGATAGTAATAGCATACAATCTACCTGATATGTAATAAAATATTTAAATTGTGGAGCGGGATTTACAATCACGCGAGACAATGACAATTCTATTACCTCATGATTTTGGAATCAAAATCCGATTGATTGTGATATCATCTATGCACTTTATGGTACATGAATTACAGGAGTAGATGAAACAGCATATACAAATAGTTGGAGTGGTCGAGCAGGTGCATGTAACTTTCAAAACATGTATGTAGTATATACAGGAAATTTATCGCTCAGTACCTTAGCTGCCAATACTATTTATGTAACTACGGGAATGATAGATACAGGAACTGCACAGACAAATATGGCAGATTGTAGTGCAGTTATTAGTAATCAATCTACAGGAACAACATTCTATACTAATACATGAAATGTTGGTGCAATATTTTATGCAAGTAACAAAAATAATATTATTATTGATAATATTAGAACAGATGGAACTGGTAATGGGGCATGATGATCTCATACACAGAATTCATATTGAATAAATTTTGAATCCGATATAAATACAACAATAAATAACTGCGAAACATATAATGCCCAATTTTGAATAATGTTGTATCAAAATCAAAATAATCATACCAATAATAGTAGACTCTACAAAAACGATTATAATATTGGTTACTATGGGACAATAAACAGTATACTTACAAACAATCAAATTCACAGTACTCCTACAGGCGGTTATTGAATATCTTTTGTATGAGCAGCGTCAAATATAACTTTCAATAACAATCAAATATTCAATAATGGATATGGAATATCTTTTAATAATGATTCCCTATATAAGGACTATATAACAATAAATAATAGTCAAATATATAACAATACAAGTGATTGAATATTGTTATATTATACTAGATATTTTACAATAAATAATACTCATATCTATAATAATTGAGCAAATGGTATTAACTTCGCAAGTACAAACAACAATAGCGGGATATTAAATAATATATTTGCATATAATAATGGAAGTAATGGAATATTTTCAACCGCATGAACACATAAATTCTATGGTAAACTAACAACATTTAGCAATGATGGTGGTGCTTATTATGGAATAACTTGAGGATTAGCGGCAACATATTCTTATCTATGACGAACAGGAGGAAGTGAAAATTATAGTAATTGTATGAATTGTAGTCGAATATCTAATCCAAGAAACACAACTTATGTAAATCTTATTGATACTACACTCTACCCCAAATGTAATCTAAGAGGAGCTAATTTAAGTTGGGCAATTACCGGAGATCTTGATTATACATACGGTATTAATCTCACAGGACAAAAACTTCCTGTCTATCGAACAGGTACATCCCTCACAGGATCTAGTTTATGATATAGTTGATTACAATATGTCGCAGAAATTAATTCAACAGCAACTGATTATACCAATACTACATGTACGTGTGCATCACACACCTATCGATGGGACAATAATAATTTTATCGATAATTCATTTTGGAATAATAATCCAGATTATTGTGATATTATTGCTGCATTGTATGGTGAAGCAATAGATTGAACTGATGGTACAGCATATACGTATAATCGAGATAGCACACGAAGTGGACAATGTAATGTAGAAAATACTGAAGTAACATTTCTCACCTGAGGTACAGGAAAAATTGATTATAATATGGCTTCAAATACGGTTTATGTTTTAACAAGTGGAGATTATATCCAGACAGGAATTATAAATTTTAGTATCTGTAACGCTATCCTCGGTTCAGGAACGACAGTACTCTATAGTACTGGGGCGCTAAGCGCTATGATATATTGAAGCTATTCAATGTACAATGTTTTCGATAATATAATAATTAATGGAACATGAGGGTGAGTAGTTCCTGTTCATACACAAAATGATTATTGAATTCTATTATTTCATACAGAAAATAATAGTATCAATAATGTTAAAATCTATAATAATGATAATGGTATTTATATAAATGATGGTTCAGATTTTAATAATATTAATAATAGTGAATTATATAATAATGGTAATTGAATCTCTTTCTATATTTCTTTTTATAATGTCTTAAATAATATTCAAACTTATAATAATAATAACGGAATACTAATAAATTCATCAAATGGTAATAGTATAAATAATAGTCAATCCTATAATAATAATACCGATGGAATAAATCTGAGTTATGGTAATAGTGCAAATAGTATAAATAATAGTCTATTTTACAATAATTCAAATAATTGAATAACCTTATTCCAAGGTACAAACAATAATTTTGTCAACGATTCTCAATCATATAATAATAACGGATACTGAGTCTATGTAAACAACTCGTCATCAAACGAATATTTTAGTACAAACATATTATTTAATAATCAATGATGAAATACATGAGGAAATAATACATTAACACAATGAGGAGGAACATATTATTCTACTCTCTGACGAACTACCGGGTTACTTATCACTACATGAACCATGATGCGGGATTATGTTACTATTCCAGTTAACGGATTAAATGCTTTTATGACACCGGTGACGGGATATTCATGGACATGAATTATAGGACAACAACAATGATTTACGGTTGTTCAACCTATGAGATATACCTATGGTAGTGGTATATTACTTCAAACCCAACCAGTATTTATGTCATGATGATCAGTACTCCAGACATGATGAGTATTTAGCGGTGTGAATTTTATTTGATCAGAGCTTATAAAAATAACAGGAGATCTTATTCTACCAGGAATTACAAGTTATACATCAGGAATTACTGTCACAGGTATATCAAGTTCATCGCTCGTAAATAGATATGCTGTTCGAGGAAACACCTTAAATGTATATAGTAATATTACTATAAATACTAGTACAGGAATATTTCTTGATACTTCAGTGTATAACGATAAAAAATTATTTGTTGCTTTATATAAAGCAAATTTATCGTATTTTGCTATGCACTTCCAAAAAGATACAACACTTGATACAACAATAAGGTGTAAAACATGACGAGATAATAATAACTTTATTACTTCAGATTTCTGGAGTGGAACAGTTACTGACAATAATATTATCTGTGCCTTATATGGAACAGGTATAGGAGATACGACAGCATATACAGAGTTCTGGACGTGACGAGATACTACACAATGTAGTGGAATAGATATGAGTGTAGTATATACAGGTACTTTACCTACTACATGGAGTCTTAACACAAATACAATTTATGTAGTAAATAGCGGAACATATAATAGATCCAATACAATAAATATGGCTGATTGTAGTGCTATTATCAGTAGTGGAAATGTAACTATGAAAAAAACAGCTTCCGTCAAGGGTATTACAACAACAAGCAAAAATAAATTTATTTTAGACAACATCAAAATAGATGGTAATTGAAATGCTGACGTTGGTATATATTCAGCAATTAATTCAACCAACTCTGCTATCAACAATTGTGAGATTTTCAATAATAGTGGATCAGATGCACATGGAATATTTTATTTTCAATCTGCCGGTGCAACAATAACAATAAGTAATCATTCAATCAGTAACACTAAAATTTATAACAATCAAGGAGCTTGAACAGATGGAATAAAATATTATGTTTATAACCCATATAATACTATACTCAATAGTATAAAAAATAATAATATCAACAACTCTCAGATTTATAATAATGCAAGTAATGGTATAGAATACTTCCAATTGACTTGGAATTCGGCAATGGGAGAATTAAATAATAATAGCATTAATAATACACAGGTTTATAATAACTGAATAAATTGAATTTATTATTACAATAGAGCTGATCAAGATTCAATTAACAACATGAATAATAATATTATCAATAATTCTAATGTATTTAACAATGGTAATTATGGTATAAATTTTCAAACATATTATGGAAGCTTAACAACCTGAACAGGAGATATGAGCGGAGGTATAATCAATAATTCTAATATTTATAACAATACCACATATAACATATGATTTTCATCATCAACGGCAATAACTACACCAATTAAATATTATGGAGCCTTATATATGGCAGAAACTACTGATACAAATTATCCAACATTGTTGACAACTGGATTTGCAAACGATTTTCCATGAATATTTACAACAGGTACAGCAATCATTTCATGAACTATGTCACGAGATTATATAACTAATCCAATAAATACTTTATGAAATTATCTATTGAGTTGGTCATGAGTATTTACTACAGGAACCATAATTTCATACAATAATACAACGACAGATAGATATTCTTACGGTAGTGGAATACTTACACAGATACAGCCAGTCTATTATTCTTGATCAACACTTACAACATGAGGATTATTCAATACAACACAATATATCTGATCTTCTATCACGAAATATACTTGATCATTACTTGGATTACCTACGACGACTATAACTACATGATTGACGGTATCAGGAAATGCTAATGCTACATATATTAGTAATTATTCAATATTTTGAGATATTTTCACATTCAATATCTGACAAGCTATCAATACCAATACAGGTATTTTCTTAACTGCATGAGATGGTACAAAACGTATAGTGACACAAATATATTCTGGTACGGACTTTGCGACTCATTTCCAAACAGATACAACACTTGATACAACAATAGGGTGTAAAACATGACGAGATAATAGTAACTTTATTACTTCAGATTTCTGGAGTGGAACAGTTACTGACAATAATATTATCTGTGCCTTATATGGAACAGGTATAGGAGATACGACAGCATATACAGAGTTCTGGACCTGACGAGATACTACACAATGTAGTGGAAGAAATATGAATGTAATATATACAGAAAAAATATGAATCACTAACCTTGCAACAAATACTATTTACGTAGTGACAGGAACTATATCAACCTGAAGTACAAAAATAAATATTGCAGATTGTAGTACAGTGATAAGTAATCAAGCCACAGGAACAACATTCTATACTACAGTACAATTAGTTACTGATTGAATATTTTATGCAACCACAAAACAATATAATATACTTGATAATATTTCCATAAATGGAACAGGAGGTGGACCAGTTCCTGCTCATACAGGAAATTATTTTGGAATATGAGGAAATGGTAATTCTAATATGACAATAAATAATTCTCTTGTACATGATAGTTATGCGAACATACATGCAATTGGTGGTAATAACATTATATTAAATAATTTCAAATCTTATAATGCAGATAATGTAGGAATAAGTATGGCTAGTATAGAAAATGGTGTTTTCAATAATATTCAAAGTTATAATAATGATGTTCATGGAATAGCATTAAGTAGTGTAGCTGATAGTGTTTTCAATAATATTCAAAGTTATAATAATAATAATGTATGATTTAATGTAGATTTCGCCACAAATATAATCATTAATAATAGTCAAATTTATAATAATGGAAATAATGGAATTGTCTTAGCACATAGCACAGGATTTATTATTAATACTGTTCGAAGTTATAATAATGGTCGAAATGGAATAAATTTAGATACAACAGCTATAGATACTATATATTTTGGTACAGGAATATTATTTAATAATGAATTATGAAATATATGATGAGCTTGACAGCTTACACAAGGAACAGGAATTTATTACTCTACTCTATGACGAACAACAGGAAATTTAGACACATGATGAACTATGTCATTCGATTATATTACCAATCCTATAAATACTTTGTGAGATTATCTTGTTTCATGGACAGACACTTGGATAAGTATTTCAGGACAAAAAATAGATTACAAAAATACAACAACTGATAAATACTCTTACGGTAGCGGAATACTTATACAAACACAACCAGTCACTTGGAGTTGAACGACACCTATAACATGAGGAAACTTTGGCTCTACAAATTATATTTGATCTGATGTAGTAAAAGTTATTGGTAGTGCAGCAATCAGTTGAACAATAATTACTTGATCTTCAGCAAATGGACTAATCAGCAATTTTAGTGTATTCTGAGATATTACATCATTCAAGATATGACAAGTTATCAATACAAGTACATGAATAATATTAACTACATGACTTAGTACAAATAGAATTGTAACTCAATTGTATGATCCTATAAATTATTTTGCAACTCACTTCCAGAAAAATGTAAGTCTTACTTCTTGTATATTACAACGAACAGGAACAACACCAACAGCAGGAGCTACACTTACAGGGAATAATTTCAAACCTCAATTAGATATCTCTGAATGTACTATAGGAATAGATACTTTCAATTATACATTGAGCGGTATTACGTATCCATACTATGATAGTTGATTAGTACTCATGATGAATTTCGATAACGTAGCAGCTTTATGAGAAACAACAGGAATTAAAGTAAAAGATTTCTCTCAATATGAAAATAATTGAACAGGAACAAATAGTCCTACACGAACAGGGAATGGAAAACGAAATGGTAAATATGGTTTTGATGGAATCAATGATTATATCAAAGTAATAGATAATTGAGAATTAAATAATGAAACAGGTATGACCTATTCTGTTCGAGTAAAAGTAAATAGCTTAACATCCGTATTATTTCATGGTACAATAATAGGTAAACGAAATAATGGTGGTACTCTATGAACAAACGAATGGAATCTTTGATTTTCATGAAATACTGACAGAATACCAAAAATGACAGTGGAGATATGAAGTACAAAATATAGTGTTTGATGATCTTCAAGTATTTCAATTAATGAACGACATAATATTACAGTAACAAAAGATGCTACAAAATTATATCTCTATGTTGATGGTATATTAGTGAATTCATGATCAGCTCCAGGAAATATTAATAACATTGCTTGAAGAGATCTTTATGTATGAACAATTTATAGTAACTGATCTGTAACAAATTTTACTTTTACTTGAGATATAGACGAACCTCGTATTCGAAAACGTACTCTCTCAAGTTGAGAAATTTTACAAATGCGAAGATCAAATCTTGCCAAATATAATACAGGAAATTGGTTATTTACTGATGATAGACAGTGTGTACGAGACGGCACATATACATACACAGGATATATTTTAAATAATTCACAATTAAGCGCTACTACAGGAAGAACGAATATAGTCAATATTACTAACCCTTTTGTGACTGCGCCTACAGGATATTACATTGGAAGTACATGAGTATCAAGCAGTGTAGAAACACTTAGCGGACAATTTACCGGATTTTTCAAAATAGAAGATCGAGAAGGAACAACAGGTTGGTATACAACAATTCAACTTCCTTTGATATTTACATGAGTAAATTATACGGGTAATAAAATAATAAATAATGGAACAAATATACAATTCATGGCTACAGGAGTGACTACAGAGCCAGGATGAACAAATAGTGGTAGTGTATATATTTATACGGGAGTGAATAGTTACACAGGATCTACAGGTGCAATGCATTATATGAAGAGATATAATTATACAACTCCACAATATAGTTGTCCAGCGGGTATTTATGAAAACAAACCATCTATTAGTATAGAGATAGCAGCATATCAAAATTCTGATATCTATAGTGGTCTTATTACCATCGATTTCAATGCACCATAATAAAAAGATTTAAAACATAAAAAACTAAAATGAAATTATTTATGAAATGAGCTTTAATTGTACTATGTGGGGTTTTGAGTCTTTGACTCTCAACTAAAGTTTCTGCACAATCGCATTTATTAAGTATGGTACAAGTAGGTTTTTGTAATAATAATCAAACAAATAAAGAATTAGATCTGATTGCAAAAGCAGGAAATGAACTTCCTATCTGCGTTGAATTTACCAATTCATCAATAGTGCCTATTACATTAAATGTTGAATTTCTTGATAGTGTAATTACTGACGACAGTCTAAAAGGTAGAGCATGTAATGCATCCGATAGACCCAAAAGACAATTTGGAAATTTTATGCTCCCCTATTCGTGAACAACATATCTTCCAGGAAAACAGACTATACAAAAAGAATATATCATTCAGCATCCTATAGGATTTAGCTGATTAAGTCATGGATGTCTGGCATATAATATCGTTTGAGCAGATATAAATAATGGTGAAATATTTACTGTACGTATCCGTTCAATAAAATATATCGACATATTTGTATCCAATAGTAAGGCAGTACAAATGATTACACTTTCACAATCACCTATCCTTACAAAGATAGATAATGAATATATTATCACACTCTGACTAATAAATAAATGAAATGTTCCTGAAAAATTACACATCACTAGTGTATTATCAAATATTTTTTGATTCCAAAAAGATTTTGCTTTCGATGTAAACATTCCTGCAAACACATGAATCTTATTGACGACACCAAGTTTCATTATGCCGATATATGGAGGACCATATCTATTTAAAAATAAAATATCATATACTCCAGATTTCAATTTTAATATTACCAACGGAACACATCCTTCAGATATTTATATCTGATGAATAAAAAGAACACAGACACTTCTCTTTGTATGGACTCGACAATCATGGCTAACAATAATTATTTTAGCACTGTTTTTTTATGTTCTCTATTGAGCAATCAGAGAAAGACCAAATTTCAATGAAAAAAAATCAATTAAAAAAAATCCTAAGTAAAATTACTCAGGATCTAATAGTAACACCCGGGTGGAAATAAAATCACCCGGGTGTAAACTGTTTTACAACAGCGAAAGTAAAGTTTTCAACTTAGTCAAAACAGACAAATCACCGGTATTCAAAGTATTTCATAATAAAGAAGAATCAGATTGAAAATTAATTTTTGGTGTGAATTCAAAACTATCTACAAGCAATTTAGCCAATTCAGCTCTAGAGATTTTTTCCTGATCAGCTTTTGCTTCATCATAAACAAACTGTATATTTAGCGCTTTAGAAAGTATCTGATATACTTCATGCTTGGTTATAAAGCTATTAGGTTCAAAATACAAAGCTCCTCTCTTACTCACAGTAATATAGTCTATGAGCCCATGGTTAGCTGCATAGTTAAGCTGTGGTAAATACGAAGCTGAAGAGTCTACATCAGCAAACTGGGAAGCGCTAGAAACGTTAGTCAAAGAACTGCTCTTGGAAGTCAATAACGCATTAATAAACAGCAAAGTAAAATCATAATGACGGAGGTAGTTATCAGGATAAAACGTATTAGTCTGAGTATTCAAAACACCTAAACTTGCCAAGGTATTTATTTCAGAAGCAAAGGGATGATTAGCGATATCAGTAAAAACATCTCATAAAGTAATAGAAGTTTCCTCATCGGTATTCAATGTCGGTAAATCAAACATACGAACAAGATAATATGCTCATTCAGATCTCATAAGTTTATCGTAAGGATTACCATCTATATCTATTTTTTCGATACCATTGAGTGAATACATAATTTTTTGAAGTCTTCCTTTAGTCATAATTCCATCAGCAGATTTGATAGAAAGTATATCTTGAGAGGCCAACGATTGACCAGTAGTTTTTTTATAAAGTTTAGAGAGTAATGAAGTGAAATCGTCCACGAGGAAATAGTTTTGTGGATAGAATTTTTGAGATGGAGTAAGAACATCATAAGCAGCCAATCTGATAATATAACTCTTATAAGGATCATTTTCGATATCAACAAAAAAATCCTGACGAGAAATCGCAGGCTTGACTCAAATTCCTTGACTGACATCAAGTGTACGAATAGCTGCCGATCCATGAAAAGAATCAGTAGGACTAGTAGTACCATCGATTAATGAACGAACTTCTACACTTATTCAAGAAAATCTGTCTTTCAATCTCGTTCGAAGTTCAGAGAGATTTTGATTTGGTTGTGTCGACGCGACAGGACTGACTGTAGTAAGAGAGATGGTTCCTGGTGTGGTATTTGCCCAAGTCGGTAATGCACTTAAAGCTGCCACAAATCACAGGACTACAGTTGTAAAGATCTTTGTTTTTGTTTTTGATGCTACACTCATCAGTGTGGACAAAGAATAAATTTTTACAAACGTATTATACTCACAAAAGCTAATTTGTCAATACAATATGAAACCAAGTTACAAGTTGAAAGTTACAGGTTACAAGTTGAAAGTTACAGGTTACAAGTCAAAAAAAAACAGAAACTTGCTCCCTGAAACCTGCTCCTTGCTCCCAACGTATTGCAATCTACTCTCAAATCCTTAATCGTTAATTTATTTCTGCACTTGTCCTTTGTGTAGTCAAAGGGTTCTATATTTTACATTCTGAATTTATTTAAAAATGAAATACACTATTGAACCAATCGCATGAATTGACGTGATTTTCGCTCCTATGGAAGACGCAAACTCAGTTACTATCGAGATTATGTGTAAAGCAGGAAGTATTTATGAAAATAGACAAAATAATGGAATTAGCCACTTTCTCGAACATCTCTTTTTCAAAGGAGGAAATAAATATCCTACTCCAAAATCAGTTGCTGAAGCAGTAGACAAGTTTTGAGGTCAATTTAATGCATATACAGGAGATGAATATGCTGGATATTACGTAAAATGTGCACCTGAATTTATAGAAAAAGCTATAGACGTACTCGCAGATATGATGAATAATGCAAAATTTCCAGTCGAAGAATTAGAAAGAGAGAAATGAGTAGTTATACAAGAACTTAAGATGTATGAAGATAATCCTATAGCTATGGCTATGCAAAAATGGCAAGGATATTACCTTGGAGATAATAGTTTTGGACGACCTATTATAGGTACTGAAGAAAATATCAATTCGTTTACCCAACAAATGCTCTTTGATCATAAAGCAGACCTCTACACAAAAGATAATCTTATTGTTGTAGTTGCGGGTAAAATAAACAATAAACAAGCTGTTGTCGATCAATTAACCAAAGAATTTAATAATATCCCTACAAGCAAAAAGGTGAATAAACCAGCATTTCTACATATTCTACCTACAGAACATACAGCATTTCATGAACAAAAAAACGAACAAGCACATTTAGTTATTTCTGCTCCAGGATTTGATGGTAACGATGAATCTAGATATGCAGCAAACGTTTTAGGAACTATTCTTTGAGGAAATATGTCATCAAGACTCTTCCAAAATATCAGAGAAAAACAAGGACTTTGTTATTACATCAAGGCAAGTCATATGAACCAAGAAGATTTATGAGTATTCTTGATTAGAGCATGAATTGATAAGAAAAGATTCGATTTTGGTGTAGAAAAAATATTTGAAGAAATACAAAATATAGCTGAATGAAATATCACGCAGGAGGAATTCGATAATGCTATCGGATACAACGAAGGTCAGATCCAAATGGGAATAGAATCTTCAGATGAAATGGCAAGTTTTGTCGGAAATCAATATTTGATATATAAAAAAATTGAAAGTTTAGAAGAAGTATTAAAGAAGTATAAAAATCTAACACTCGAAGATGTAAAAACCGTGGCAAAGAAATTAAGCAAAGAAAATCTCTATCTCTTCTATATTAAATAAGATCTACAAGCCAATCAAAGAGATACTTGACTTATTAAAATAAATAAGTATAATAATAGAGTAAAACAAAAATAAAAAAAACCAATTAATTAAGTAGAATACCAACACAAAGCCAACATTACCAAATCCTATATCAAGGAATCGACGAAAAATGGGAAATCGTCACAAAGAAGCTTTCATAAAAGATTATTGCAATAAAAATTACCCAGAGTCGCTGTAAATCAGCGACTCTTTTTTGTATAAAATACATTCCGGCGAGCCTGCCTGCGGCAGGCAGGGCGATAGAATAAAGATATATTTTTAGTTTGAGTATTTACATGGAATCTATACACTACTATATATATCATTTTACCATTTAGTTGTCTACCGTTTGAGCAAAATCGCAGAAGATATTCTCTCAACCGTCGATATTATAGATATTGTCGGAAAATATGTTCCCCTCAAAAGAGCTGGAGCAAATTTTACTGGTAACTGCCCATTTCACAATGAAAAAACTCCATCATTTATGGTTTCACCAAGCAAACAAATTTTCAAATGTTTTGGATGTGGAAAATGATGAAATGTAATTACCTTTATGCAGGAGATAGAAAGAATAGATTTTCGAGATGCCGCAAAAGAATTAGCTAAACATGCAAATATTGACTTAGCAAAATATCAAATAGATCCCAAAAAAAATGATGACCGACAAGATGAAAAAGAAAAAGTTAAACGTATTCACAAAATAGCTCAGAAATTTTTTGTAGAACAATTAGCCAAACATCCTGAAGCAAAAAAATATTTGAATGAAGAAAGAAAACTTTCTGATCAAACAATCATTGATTTTGGCATAGGATATGCACCAGATTCTCATTACACTATGATTCAAGAACTGAAAAGTAAAGGATTTATAGACAAAGATTTGATCGAAGCATCACTTGCAAAAAAATCTCAAACCTGAGGAGATATATATACTTTCTTCAAACATAGAATTACATTTCCTATCTATGATACTATGAATAATGTCGTAGGTTTCAGTGCAAGAATTGTTGATCCAAACGACAAACCAAAATATTTAAATAGTGCAGAACACAAAGCATTTCAGAAATCACAACTTCTCTACGGACTCAATCGAGCAAAAAATGATATCAAAGAACATAATGCACTCTTCATAGTAGAAGGACAAATGGATGTTATATGACTATCGAGATTATGATATCGTCTTGGTGTTGCTACCTGTGGAACAGCACTTACTCAAGAACATTTAAAACTTATCAAGAGATATACAGAAAATTTGTTCTTGTTATTTGATAGTGATGAAGCTGGACAAGAAGCAAATTTGAGAGCACTTATCTTGGCCTATCAAAATAATTTATTTCCAAAAATAATTTTATTACCAGAAGGATTTAAAGATATCGATGAGCTCGCAAATACGGCAGATGGAAAAAAAAGATTTGATGAAGAACGAAAAAAAAGTCAGGATGGATTTTCTGTTATTTTCCAAAATTTAAAAAATAAATTTGATCTCACATCACCAATTGATAAACAAAAAGTATTAAATATTCTTTTTGGATTGATTATGAATATCAGTAATAACGCAATGCAGGACCATTATATTCAGTTATTATGAGAAAAATTATGAGTAAGAGAAAATATTATGGAAGCACAATATAGACAGTTTGCCAAAGACGGAGGAAAATTCATTCTTCAACAATTAGCAAGAAAAGCAGAAGAAAAAAAATATGAAATAAATAGAGAGCTATTGGTTGCGGCATTATTTTATCAAAAATTTATCAAACAATTTATAGAAAATCAAGATAAATGGACACAACTTATGGAATTAATTAAACAGATTACAACTACCCTACCAGATACAATTATTACTCAAGCAGCAAATGATGAAAATAAACGTGAAGCATTACTTGAGTTACAACTTCGACGAGATAAAGAGCTTAACGACAACAAAGAAGAAGATAAAAGATACCAAGCAATCAAACAGATTATCTTACCAATCATTCAATGATACGTACAAAGAATTACCAAAGACACAAAAATATCTAGCGATATCAAACAAGAAATTTTAAATCTGACTAAAAAAATATAAAAAAGGCCTTGGTTTTCACAAGGTCTTTTTTCAAAAAGATTTATAAATTATTTTACAGGGAGAGAAATATGAGCGTATCTTACAATAAGAAAAACCAAGAAAGCAGTAATAAAAAAATCAATTAAAGTAGACAATACTTTACCATAAAGAATTCATTTATATGAGAGATCTTCAATATGTTTCACTCTAAGTTTTTTTAATATTGGTTGCAAAATAAGCGGAGTAATAAGATCTTCAATCAATCATTTGATGAGTGCTCATACTTTAGTCGCGATAAGCAATCATATAGCGATTCCAACAATATTATATTGAGAAAGAAAAGTAACAAAATCTTTAAACATATTTGATGATAAAAAAAATAAAATAAAATACAATAAATATATTATATTATAGTTTTTTTTCAAGTGTTTAAAAGAAATAACAAGCCTTGAAATATAGTTAGATTTTACTACATTATGCCTATCTACTTTTATTTATTTACAAAAAGTAATGAATTTTGCTTTTGAACTTCAATGAGCAGCATTGACTGGAAACATCAATCCAGAAGCAATGATGTGAATAAGTACACTTGTTTGAGCAGCATTTGGATGACTCGCAATGGTACGAATGGTTATCTGTTTAGCGATTGTTGTATTGATGATTATTTCTCGATGGAGAATATTCAGTAAAGCATGACTTCCAGGATGGGGAATTTTCATCCCATTTTACAATCGATATCTTATGTTCAAACTTGGAGGACGATCTGGACGAAATTTTCTATGGATCATAATACCACCAGTATTCCTTATATTGATGATTATCAATATATTTAAGATTGCAAAAAGATTCTGAAAACATTGGACGTATGGACTTGGAATGTTATTTATAAAAATTATTTTCATACCAATCCTCGCATTCGATAATTCAAAATATCTTGGTAAAAAATATACTAAAGTAGTAACGAGAGGTATTGCTAAACCAGTTGCTAAAACTCCAGTTAAAAAGGCTGTAGCAAAAAAAGTTATCAAGAAACCAGTAGCTAAAAAAATTGTAAAAAAAGTAAAAACACTTACTAAGAAAAAATAAATCGATATAATATAGTTAGAAAACGTTGGGCTTAGGTTCAGCGTTTTTTTAGTATTCAGATTGATTTTTTACAGGAAATATGTATAGTAAGTGTATGGGGATGCTCTGGATTTGATAGGAGGATTCCATATGTATCGACGGCCACTCTTCGACGAACGTACCGAAATAAAACAATCGTTCATTCAAAAATGCTAAAACACTTAATAGAGCTTTTGCTCTCGTACCTAGCTATTCAATAGCCTAGTGACGTACCATCCTCGTTGTTCGACTCCTACTAGCCACGAGGCGACCAAGTAGGTAAACCCGTTCACTTCGGTGGACAAAGTTGCTTTGGTAAAAACCTACGCCTGTTTATTGGCTAACGTACCCTGTTGAAGTAACTTTAAAAACATGTCATCACGAAAGTGGTGATCGGATAATTAATAAACTATCGTGGTAGATATCTTTATATATGCCTTTTAGACATGGGTTCGAACCCCATCATCTCCACCAAATGAGTTTTTTTTCTCAAATAGTGGCTCCAATCAAGGTTTTACCGCAATGGTAAGCCTTTTTTGTTTATCTACGATTATGTTCGAAAGCATAATACTGGCTATTCTCCTCTTTTGAACATAATTGGCTTTTTTGTAGTCCTCACCTACATTCTTGATTAAATGTATAAAAACCTCCAATTCCAATATAGTATTCCTTTCCGATACAGTAATAGCCTCCATTTCTTTTTGAATTAGTTCTATTTTTTGATCATAGTCAGCCAACTGTGATCTATAAACAGATTCTTCATCCTTAGTCTTGGACAAACTCATATTTCTTTGGATATAGTCCTTTTTTTGGGAAGATAGTTTATTTATCTGTAAATTGAATATATTTCTTTGTCTCTTGTTCTCCTCGTTGATACCATCTAATTTTTCGTTCACAAACTTCACATAACGATCATACGCCTCTTTATTGATCTTTACCTTATCTAATACTCTTAAAATTTCTTTATCTATTAGATTAAAGGTAATTTCTAGCTTAAAATCTTTTGATAATTTATTGGCAACCTTAAATCTAATCTGATTTGGTTTTACAACATCCCTTAATGTAGCCTTAGGTCTTTCTTTCTTCAGAATGGTGAGCTTATTGTAATATCTATGCTTACTGGGCAGATTGAAAATCAAAGGGAATCAATCCTTACTTATTAGCAATCATTTTTTCAAAGGGATAATGTCATCATATTCATCCTTTACTTCTTTGAGTGATAATCTTGGTTTGTTCTTCATTTTCCTATCAAAGAGTATTCAATATTCATTTTCAGTAATAAGTGCTTCATAAAATGGATTGCTCTCTCTCAGATCTACGGTATTATTACGACGTACATATATTCCATAATAGAATGGATCTTCCCAAACTCTGTAAAGCATTTTAGGATTAACTGTCTTTACCTTATCCTTGGTCTCTCTCACATATCAATGAGCATTTAACCATTGAGCGATATTTTCATCACTTGCATTATCATATATTTTCATTTCAAACGCAGTTCTCATTAATGAGAAATTTTGAGGATGTGGTATATAATAGCCATTTTCCTCATCTCTCATATATCAATATTTAGGATCTCACATAGATTTTCCTTTAGCTACTGTCGTCTTATTTCCTCTAGTAATATCTTCTGAAAGTTTATCAGAATACTGCTTAGAAAATACAAATCGTATTCCAAGCATCATTTTTCCTGAAGCATTATTTTCAAAATGAAAGTTTGTATATTTCAGATCAACCAATCCATCATCTACACAATTGATAAGCTCTCATCCCTCCATCATGTTCCTTGCCTGCCTATCGGGAGAATAGCTCAATAATCCCTTTATTTTACCCTGTTTAATCAAAGATATGAGTCTTTTCCATTTAGGTCTTTTTCACGGAGTTTTCGCAGATTGTTGTTCTTTGATAATATATAGGTGTCTATATTTGCTATAAATTTGCCTATTTAAAATATCTGTATCGTTATCTTCTTTAAAAATATCTGAATCTGATTCAAATTCAAAATCTTTAGGCTTGTGTTTGATAGTCAATCACTCCTTCTCCGCATAGTCCACACATTTCTGTATCTGATCAGGAATAGATTGATTTTGCTGTCCAGAGCTTTCATCAGTAGACTTTCTGCAATAAATAACATATTCCAGGCTGGTTGACATAAACATCATTTAAGATATAAATCACACGGAAGATACGCTTTTAGAGCTACAATGCAAGCCAATGTTCAAATACATAGGATAAGATAGAAGTCTAATAAAATCCCATAAATACTTTTCGAACACACATAGAAATTTTCGGATATAAAGAAAAGGAGCCGAAGCTCCTATTCATTTTCGTTTTCTATCTCTAAAAGAACTTGCACTAAGTTGTACAAAGACTCTCAGAGATCAACGGGTTCTTCCATTTTTAGCTTTGAGCCTTCATCCCTATGCTGTAGGGCTTGTAGAAGGAAGCCAGTAAAAGTCTCCATGCTTTGGAGCTGGTTGAATTATAGGTTAATTCATTATTTTTTCAACTTGAATGTGGTTTCTACGGTTATTGTCTTTTTTGCTCATTTATAATTTGTTTCCGAAATAGAAGAAGTCGGATATCTTTCCTCAAATTCTTTCCATCTCTCAAGAGAAAACCTTTCTTTAGAAATAACTGAAAGCTCAATATTTTTAGTGTCAGCAAGTTGTTCCCTTATCTTCCTAAAATACACGTCCAAGAGATCATCCTTCATATATTGTCATTTAAGAGCAGAAAGCTGATCCTGGACATCTTTAGGCAGATGCTCATATAAAAATTTAGACAAATTATGGACAATATACGTACACGTAAGGTGTTTAGGTAAATTATTTTCCGAACATATAATTACATCATGAGGATGAGCATACAATAGAAATATATCGGTCTTTTGGATCAATATTTGGAATATAATATATTCAAGTCTTTTATGATAAATATTTTCTTGACTATAAGTTACACCTTCAATAATAGAACCCATTAAATTAGAATACATTTCATTATTTAAATGTTCTTCATTTAATAGTTGTTTGTAATCATAATCATTTGCATATGCAGAATAAGCTAATCCATTAGAAGATACAACACAAGCCTGAATAAAATCTAAAAAATCCATATCCGTAAATTTACGCTCAATAAGGTAGTTAATTCTTGTGATAATATCTTTAGAGCCTGAAAAACTCTCCCTCATATCATAACGCAACATTTTACCCAAAATATCAACTATAAAATATCAATCAATATTTAAAGAACGAGCTATATCAAATACCAATCAAACAGGGAAAAAATTAGACAAATAATGGAGTCAGTCCTCTAAAATGAAGCAATCATCAACAATTTTAACCTTTGATTGGTAATCTTTGTTTTTACAAAAAGTTTGATAAGAAATATCGGTATTTATATCAAATTGAATCGAAATGATTCTTGCAATATGAGGACTAGCTTTACTCATAGAACGATACAAAAAATAGAAATAAAGTATAGTTGGGTTTCACTTTTCTCATTTATAATTTTAAATTATTTTTTTATCAAAGAAGATCATCTAGAAATCAGATTAAGAAGGTATATTAAGACTTTAATGAAATGATTTCTACCCCTTCGTAATTTATTCTTAATAAAAAAACTCACATTTTTACCAAAGAGATCTACATATAAAAGTGCAGAAATCATTAACTCCTCTATATCTTCTATACTCATACTTGATTGCATATTTCATACATCTGAAAAAAATTCTTGACCATGTCATAGTGCATTTCTTTTTTCTGCTATTACAAATAAGGGTTTAGGGGTTTTTAAATGGAAAGATTTATAATTTAAACTATTTGTTTTGTACTTAAGATGTTTAATTTTATATTCATGTTCAAGATTAATTTCGAATGACAAATCCAACAAATCACTAATCTTTTCGAATATTCTTTCGTCAATATTTCAATTTATTTTTATATGTTTATGTTTTTTTATATCTTCTATTATATTTTTCCATTTCATAGGATGATGCTGTTTTATACAAGAGTCAAAGTCAAATCCATCAATAGGAAGATCAAATAACATTTTGAAAAAATTTTCTGTCTTATTAACAGGACAATCCTGATTTTTTTTATTTTTATATTTAATATCGACATATTCTGCCACAAAAGCTTTTCGCTTTTTTGAAAGATCTTCTAGTTTGGGACTAGCATTATTATATTCGACGAATATTTCTACTAAAAAATTTGTTAGTGCTCATTCTATTGCATTATAGGCTATAACAAAAATAGAAGATTTTAATATATTCAATTCACTAATCTCCCAATCCTGTTGTTTTAACATATCTAAAGCAGTTTGTACATCTTTCTTTGAATTATCAAAGTAATATTTATTAAAAGACATGGCTTACTTTATTCAGAGTAAAAAATTCTTTACTCAATTGATTCTTGCTTTAAATACTCAAGGGTTATTTGCCCCTCATTTAATTGTCGTAAGTCCAATAAAATCATCGGAAAATACATATTCCTTGAGTCAAGAAAAATCTATATCTTGTTCGATAGCTAGAGCTAAAGATACTCAAACACTAATTGCCTCAAAACGCTGGGAAGAAGAATAGTTGGTATTTGGTCTTTTGAAATCATCAATATATTCTTTTATAATAGAGATCATTTTAGAGAAATTTTCTTCCTGCTCTTTTATTTTCTCACTAAATAATTCATCATTTAATCAGATCATTTTCTCCATATAGGTATCTAACATACCAGTAACAGAACTCGTATAGTTGTCGAATTCATCACTAAATGCAAAAAACTTTAAAATAAATTCTACATGTTTTCATTTTCCCTCCATTCTTGCATCCAAAGGACATATATTTTTAAAATCATATTTTTTAACCAGTCCCTCAAGGAAATCATTGTAAGTTCATGCGTATGTTCATCTCCTCTTTTCTTGAGCATCAAGTCCGATCCCATTATTCACTCTATGAAACATATCTTTTCTATTCTATATAGTCATGTTTTCAATTTCAATAACCCTAATTCTTCTTGTTAAGAACCAAGTTTGTACCTCATTAGGCAAATCGGAAAATTTCTTTCAGTCTAATGTTTGTAGTTTTTTTAATCATTTATTAGGCTCACTTTTGTTTGTTTTCAAAACCAGTACATCATTAACAAATTTTCGTATAGTTCTTAATCTCTGTGAACCATCAACAATTTCATAATCAGCTATACCGAATCAGGTTTTTGCTTCAATGCAACAAACAAAAATATATTGAATAGGTATTCATAAAAAAATACTCTCAATAAATTGAGATGCTATATCATCACTTCGATGATAGCCCCTTTGATAGGGGGGTATAAACCATCTAATTCTCTTCTTTTTTTCCTCTACTTTGATCTCCTGATCATTATTTTCTTCTTCGTCTCAAGCTTCATTATAATCAAAACGATCAAGAATTTCACCAATATTCGGATCTCACACTTGATATTTATATTCATCTCGATATTTTATAATTTCTTCTTCGATTGCTTTATAGTCTGTCATTTGGACTAATATAGAAGATAAAAAATGTCTTATTAAACAGAGAACTTAGTTAGGTGCTTTTTTATACTCTCAGCAATAACCTCTCACAACCTTACAGGAACTGCATTTCATATTTGTTTTGATATTTTTTGAATGGACATAGTTCAATTCCCGTCAAAAAACTCATAATCCATTGGGAACGTTTGAAATAAACTAGCCTCCCTTAATGATATAGCCCTGTTCTGTTCGGGATGTCAGAATCTACCGTTACCGAATCAAGTACACCATGTCGTCATAGTTGGAGCTGGTTTGTCCCATCTCATTCTAGCATAAACATTTGGAAGATATGTCTTTCAACTATCTTTTTTATGACATTCAGGTATTAAAGATTGATCTTTTACATCCAATAGACTTCATCAGTTTTTTGGTATTGCATCTAATCTTCTTTTATTGAGATCATTTAAATCTCTTGCTCTATGTAAATTATCTTTTTTAGAGATTTCTCAGGCTTTTATTTTTGAGAGCTTTCATATAGTCTCTCTAACCGTAACAGGAGTTTTATGTGTCTCTGGTATTAATTTTATTTCTCAATATCTTGACGCTAACAAAACAAGTCTTCTTCTTGTTTGTGGTATACCATATTTTGTACAGTCCACCACTGAATAGGAAACTTTATATCAATTATCCTCCAATGTATTAATAAAATAAGAAAACGACGGATATTTTTTTTCATCAATCAGTCATGCGACATTTTCCATTGATACTATCTCTGGTTTAACTTCTTTTATCAGATCTGCAAATTTTCTGATAGGACTTTTTAATTCAACATCTTCGTTGTTAAAATATTGGCTTTTTTGTGTATTCATTAGGGAAAAGGGCTGACACGGAGCACATCAAACAAGAATTTTTATATCTGAATCTTTTCAATATAACTTTTTTATTATACTTCATTTTACATCCTTTATATCCATATCAAGAAATTTTGAATTATTGTTTTTTTCGAAAGCATATTTACATAAAGGATCAAAGTCAATACCAGCGACAACGTTAAAACCCTGATTAACAAATCAATGTGTCAATCATCAAATTCCACAGAACAAATCTACAACTTTGATGTTTTTCTTATTTTTCATAATACAGTTATACAAATAATTTAAACAAATTAAAGTTCTTCTTTTAAAGACAAATAATAATCAATTATAATTTAGTCACTATTCCATATGAACTACTTGATCTGGGCTACTTCCTTGCTCTTTTGGGTTAAGTCATAGTTTTTCTTGGAGATATTTTAGTTTGAATTTATGTTCTACTCAAATAATCTCAGACCATTTTCTTACATAAATCTTTTTCCTTCAATCTAGAGTATTCATAGCTAGTCATTTGTTCTTTTCTCAATGAGGTTTCATTGAATCTATTTTTTCAGAAATATGAGAATCGTAATCATTTCATATTAAATAGAACTCTCGATATGTATTCTCATCATTACAGATACTTTCCTTTAAAATATCATCAGCATATTTTTCAATTTGATCATATTCTGTTTTTCATAATGTAATTTTGGGTCTTTTAATTTCAACAACTATATTTCTTCTTACTGTCTCAGATTCAGAGGATGTCTTTACCAAAAATAAGTCTAGCTCTTTTTTTGATGTACTTGTGATCTCAGGATCATCTATTCCTAGTACATCTGTCGCATATTTATACAAAGTTTTTTTTAATTGTCATTCAGTATTAACAAATAATCTGAATCCTTCTCAAAATATCCAAGGATTATTATTTAAAACACTTTGAAGATGTTTTACCTCAAGCGTTTCTTTTTCATATTCATATAATAATGCTTCTAAATCACTTATCACATCTAACCTTTTTTGTACTTCAGCTGTGGTTCTGACAATATTTGTTAAATTGGTACGTTCTAATAACGCTTCCAATGTATCTTTATCTTCTTGCTCTAATCAAAAAACTTGTTCAAGAATCTTTTTTATAAGATTCCCATCTTGTGAAGACAATAGTGCTGCAAAAATAGTACATACAAATTTACGATCTGTTTCAGAGGCTCAGACAAACAAACCTGGGGCAATAATATATACTTCTTGTAAAAGCGAGTCATAACCTTCAGTATCATAGATATCATAATCTGACAAATTTGGTATGGACTTTTCTGTATGTAAGTCTTTTATTATACTTTCACTATTGGTTTTTAATATAGGTCTTCTAATACCAGACAACTTTACTTTAATTTCATCTATTATTTTCTTTTTAATTTTATTTTTTGCATTTAAATGTAAAGGCAGTCATTCTTTATTCTCTTCTAAACTATTTTCATCTCCTGCTTCAAAAATAGAAGAATAGATATAAACTGAATGTCGAAAATTATCTCTATTTTTATTAAATCATGTCGTTTTGGTGAACAATTCTGAAGATGCTCTATCTTTATAAACAAAAAATCTAGAAAACTCTTTAGGTTTTTCCAATCGAACAATAATTGATACGTCTAATGTGTTAGTATCTAACTGCTTTTGAAGTTCCGATGAAAAGTCTTTATTTGTGAAATTTATTTCATCTTTGATTATTTTAGAAATATCAATAGGGACTCCATTAACACAGATACTTAAGCTTTGGTCTCATTTTAGAAACCATCAAAATTCTAATGAAAGATATTTATAAAGATCCTCTCATAATGCTGATGACATAATAAGATCAATATTTTCTAATTTTACTTCAGTTCATGAGACACTAGTAGTGGTATCAGAGACATTAATCGCGGTATCTTTTTTGAGGATCATTTTTTTATTTCAAGACAATACCTCTATACTATTAGCAAATCGTATAAACGAATATCTTCATCTGCCAAGTTTCCCGTGAGGAAGTGTTTTATCATTTTCATCCTTATCAGACAATTTACTCGAAGATAAAAAGTATTTTGTTTCAGTACTTGAAAAATCTCGTCCACATCCATCATCCTTTATAATAATAGAATTAATACTTTTTAGAGCTTGAGTTGGGACATCATAAAGAATATCTACTTTTTTTGCTCATGCATCGAAAGAATTCCAAATATATTCTCAAATAGACTTCAAAGGTTCTTTCTTATAACCCTTCAATTCTGTTTCAATAGACTGTTTATTTAGCTCAAGATTGTTTTCTTCAGGCATAGGATTTTCTAATTAATAAATAAACCGTTATATAAGATCTTTTGCGTAATTTAGCCCACCGTACTCTCTTCAACTATCTTAATCTCCTCATCAGTCAGTCCATATAATTTATACACTATCTGATCTATTTCTTTCTCTAGTTGACTTATATCAGCTTTTGGATCACCTTTCTTTATTGCCAAAATGCTCTTTGCAATATCACGGATATTATTGTGTAATGTTATCGAATTGTTATTTAAAAAATCAATATTTACTATTGGCAATTCACGTATATCCTTCAATCTAATTTGTGGTGTTCATCTTCATAAATTTTTTATTTTTTCGAATTTACGTGCATAAAAAGTAATTAATTTTGAATTTAAAATTCATAATAGGAAAAATATGGAATAATTATTCCAAATATTCTGCTTATTAGGCATCACAATTACATATAAACTCAAATCAGCACATACAAATTGATCTGTATATGTAGCAGTTATGCGAGAATCCGACAATCTAACAAAAATTTTAGGAGATTTAAAACATTCTAAATCTCAAAGTCATATAACCATTGGAGTTCTCTTTCATTCTGCCTTAGCTAATTGTATATAATCTTCATTTAATTTATCCCTTAATTTTAAATCATATCTTACGAAAAAATCGTTTTTTATAGGTAAGTACGGTCATTGGACTGATTTGCTTCATTCTAACAGTGGATAATCTATTTCTAATTCTGGTTTTGGAATAACAAATTTATCTTTTTGTCATGTAAAAGTTATGCATGTTCTTATATTATTATTTCATAATAAATCTTTTATTTGTCCATTTTTTTCTATTTTATCTCTTAAGACATCTAATCCTTCGGAAACGGGTGGGATAATTTCGAGTGTCTTTAGATATTTCTTTTGTTGAACAGAGCCGTTATAAATAAATTCTCAATCTTGTATAGATTTCCATTTTATGAAATTTTCTTTGTTCATTTTTTTTGTATATTTCAATATTACTTGATAACTACCGACTCATTCAAACGCATTCACATTTGATACTATTTCAATTATGCTACTATTTTCTAACAGATACTTTCTTATATTTTCAAATGGATTGCTATAAAAATTCGTATCAATTATGAAATTGATTATTCATTGATTACCTGTCAAATTGAGTGCCATTTCTAAAAAGAACATAACTGTATTAAATCTTCATAATTTTTTTTTATCTTCTATGAAATTATATGATTTTTTGAAAGTTTCAATAATATCACTCGTTTTATCATTTCAATGTGACTGTCTAGAATAATAGCTGATATATGGAGGATTGCCAATACAAATTGAAAAACCATCAATTCCAAACATCAGCTCACTATCAAAGAATTCACTACTTTCTTTTGTATCAAATGGATCCCACTGCATGATCTGTCTATTTCTAGGGTCAGTATTCTGCTTAACCAAAACCTCTATATATTCCTTCTGTTCTTTTCTGTTGTTAAAATGCTGTTTGACAGTAAATCCACAAAGCTCTTGTTGAGCCTTATAAAATTCCTTTTTCAATAATTCTTTTTCTGATTTCTTTTGAGTACCAAAATATTTTTTTCTTAAATTATTTAGTTCGTCAATCAAATCTTGTTTAGTAAATAGACTTCATCATTCCAATGGTATCAAAGTGTTAGCACATACGAACTTAAAGTCCAAATTTGGCAATGGTTCAGGCTTATCAGCATCTACTACCAAAGATAGCCAGAATCTCAATCTAGCAATATCAATCGCTCATTGTTCTATATCTACGCCATAAATGTTGTTTTGGATAATGGACTTTTTGATTTCATAATCACTTTCAAATTTCAACTCAAAAGCATCTATGAGATACCTTCTCAATCAGAAAATTTCATGTAATATCCCCATAGGGAATGCTCATGATCCCACAGCAGGATCTAGCACTTTTATCTTTTTCAATAAATCATTGGTTAGTATGATATATTGCTCGAATAGCTGAAATTCTTCTTGTGATAATTTGGTTTCCTCTTTTAATAAATGATCATCTTTCAACCTAAACAATTCTCTGATTATCTTTTCAATCTGTTCATCACTTTCATTGGGTCTTGCTTCTTTAATCCCATTGATCAGATAGTAAGTCAGACTTTCTTTGGTCATATAATGAACTATCTCTCTTGGAGTATAAAAGGCACCAAATTTTTTATTCAGTTCCTTGCCAACATCTACACTGATTATCTTATCGGGATCTTTGGATTTAGCTTTCGCCTTTTCATATATATCACAAATCTCCTCAATATTATCTTTGGATACGGATATCATCGTTTCAAATATTTTACCCAGCATTTCAGGATCTACAGCTATTTCTCTATCGTATGGATCATCTTCGTGGATGGTGAAATTATATCTATCAAATGTATCTATAATCTTTTCAAATATTTCATCTTTTGGATTAATGAAAGTGTTTTTTCGGTCATATTCTTGTTCAAAAAGTCATCAGTTGAGATATGGTATTTTCAAATCAAACCTTTCGTAAACATCAGTATTCCTTTCATTACTCAATGCTTCATAGAACAACGGTTCTAGATAATCATTGTAAAAGCTAGATTTATGTTCTCATTTATGTAAATCTCTTGGTCATTTATAGTCATCAAGTAGAAATTTCATAAAATCTTTTCTTCATTCTCACCACTCTTTTTCTATATGGACACCAAGTCGTCCTTTCTTTTGAATAAAATACAAAAAAATAATTTTTCACATTAATGTTTTGGTGAAAGTAACTAGATCATTATCTTTTCAGAGCATAATTTCATATGGTTTAAGCTCTTTGTATAGTTCCAAGAATAAATTCAAGTATTGTTTGAAAAATTCCTTTCTGACTACCTCTACATCAAACCTTGAAATCAGGTCGTTCAAGTCTTTTACAATTCATTTTGGATTTTTTATTAGATAATCATTAGGAGTCTTTACCTTTTCGTGTGATCATAGAAGAAATGAATATCTTTTGGCATTTGAATTTATTTTATCTCGTCCCTCATATTTTGAAGTCAGTAATGATAATCTCCATGAGTCAGTATCAGCACTGTAAAAGACTATCAAAGCATTGTCTTTTTGATGGTCATGAAGTATCTTGAAAGCGTCTTTGGTTAGAGTAATTCTAGGATCACTGATAGATGTCTGCTGTATTTCCATCACTATGACTTCTGTATCATCTGCAAATTTAATCTTTCCCAATTGGTACATACTATCTTTGACAAAATATTTAGTCTGTCTCTCAAACTGCATAGGTTTGATTTCTTGGACAAAATTAGGACATATTTTTGTCTGTAAAATTCTTAAAAAATCAGATCTATCATAGCTTGCATTAAAAAACATAGATTATTTTGTAATATGATAAATTATTTCCATAAACTTTTTCGATTGTTAGGGAAAGTAGTGTCAACATTAGGATATCTTTCTAATAAACTTTCGATATCATTAATAAATCAATTTTCTGCCTTAATTTTTCATAGTAAGTTATGCATTATACAACAGACATGGTAGAGTGTATCGTATTTTTGATCTAATATTGGTTCTATTTCCCTTACTCTTGCTATTTTCCAATTTCTTTTATCAAAAAGTTTATTATGATGACAACAAATATTTCTTACATCTACTAATGTTTTCATCCAGCTCCACATTTTCCTCTCATCTAAGTTATATTGTTTTGCTACATCCTTCTGAATTTGAATATCTGCCAAATATCTATACATCTTCACAACTTGTCCAAAGGTGAAGACTTCAATCATATTCCAAAATGGTGGATTTTTAGGATCCTGATGTTTATCAATATATTTTTGTACATGCTCATACTTACTAAATCCAGACAATATCCCAGTCAATATAGGCAATATACTTTCTATAAATACTTTTGGTGCATTACCTTCTGCTAATGCTTCAGGATCATTGAAATTATTTTTGTCTTCCCATCGTGTGTTTCATAACTTTTGACATGTATGTTGACAGAATATATTTTTAAATGAATTTTCTATGTAAATAGTATATGAAAACAAAAGAACTCTTAAATTATGATCAAAATCAAAGTCTTGTATAATACGAGATCGATTTGTTCATTCATTGAATTTTCTGTTTCCTTCAGCATCCGCATTTCGATATGGACGGAAATATAACATTATTTTAAAATAGGAATGATGGGTAAGAAATGTTATAATTTTCTCTTTTTCCTGATCCATAGTTAGTCATTTAGAAAGCAGGTTATCATACTGTTGTTCTGCCGTCAATATCGGGAAAGTAAACTTTGTTGCCATTTAGATTTGTATTTTGGATAAAAATCAGTATTATAGTACGTGACAGCACCACTCACGGGATCGCAAGACCGCACCAGAGTGGTCTTTTTTTTATTTTATGAATTCTTGAGATATTATTAAATCCTGACTTTCCTCATCGTAATTATTTATCGCATCAATAATTCATTGGAGATACTTTTCAGATATTTCTTTAATAAGCTTTTTAACTTCATCTTCAAAGTTATTAGGAGTTATCTTTCTTATGGTCTTCATGTAATATAATGGTAAGGCTCTATATTCAATAACTTGCTGAAGTTTCTTGAAATATGGATTCTTTGTTATTTCAAATATCTTTTTAACGTTATCTAAGGCTTTTTTCTCCTGTGAATTCAATTCTTGAATCTTAGCTCATTGTTTTATATCCTCCTTAAGAGTATTATATGCCATATAGAAATCTTTCGAAACATCTTTTGGTTCTTCACTTAACTCTGCTTTAAAGAGATCAAAAGCATCCTCTATGGTAATAGGCACCGTTTGTTGTAATTTCTGATCATAGAATTGAAAAATAAGGTTATTCCCTTTCTTTGCAAAAAGTATAACTCATAGTTTATCTTTCTTTTCTTGTCTTTGAAGTTTTGTCCTTTCGGGGATAACTTCTAATTTTTCCAAAAGTTTTGGATCTTCGATTTTGGCATTTTTAAAATCATTTAGATAACTTGTATCTCGAGATTCTCAGTCATCTTTTACATTTTTCATTATTTCTCTTTTGTAGAATGAGCTTACTTCCTCATCATCAGTAAGAGTCTTAACATCGATACCAAGAATTGTTGCTATCATTTTTATCTTCAGTGTCGATATTTTTTTAGTATTAGTATGTTTCTCTCATACAAGAGATGGAAAATAATTATAGATATGTAGTGTATCATAGACTTTCTTATTGATACGATTGATACGCCCTATTCTTTGGATCACTCTTGTAGGATTATATGGAATATCATAGTTAACTATAATTCCTGCTCTATGAAGATTATATCCCTCTGATATTGCATCAGTACCCAATAGAACATCGTAATCATCCTTCCATTCTGATAATTTTATTCCTGCATCGAAATTGTATTTTATGCTTTTCTTAAGTTCATCTGTTTTACTTGCTCAAGTCACCTTGAGTGTGCGAAAAGTCCCTTTTAATTTCTTTTCTAGATAATCAATGGTTGAAGCGTACTGGGAAAATACCACTATCTTCCTCTCTTTTTGTTCTTGTTGAAGTTTAGCTAATTTTTCGACAAAGACATCAAGTTTTGGATCGTAATCTACCTGCTCCCATTCGTAAAGCAATGCCTCCAAAAATTCTTTGTCTGCATTCATATCTTCTACAAAATCGCCATTAATGTCTTTCATATCAATCAATATACCTTCCTTCTTTTCCAGTAATTCTTTAATCTCTTGTTTTTCTATTTCATCAAATACAAAATCATCTAATTCATCGGTCAAATCCTCAATAGTAGGAAGTCCTCATTTTTTGATCACAGGAGCTCATGAAAGAGCCTTGATGTATCACTGCATCTGATTAATGGATGAAATGAGTGATTTAAGAGTTTCTCTAAATGCCTGAATAGAACTTTCAAACCTAGAAACAAGCAATCTTCTCATAAAGAACGGCATGTTCCTTTGTCTTCCTTCCAAAAGCATATAATTATATCACAAAGTATTTTCTATTTGTTCTGCATATTTATCGAGACTTTCCTTCTTTAGATATCACAAAGCATTATACCTTGCTCATCTAAAATTAACAGGCTTTCAGTTATTATCAACCTCTGTTAATCTTTCTAGAGTACTCACGTACAAGTCAGTTAATTCTCATAGATCGAATTCAAGTTCTTTTGGATCATCAACCTTTGAAAATTCATATCATTGTTTTGTAAGATCTTTTTTGTAGGCAATAATCTTTTCAAGATCGACTCTTGATCTTCTTACAACCACAGGTCAGATAAGTTGTCTTATTTCATAAGCGATTTCTTTAATACTTTCCATCATCTCTGTATTATCTGTCTCCATGTCCCTTTGATTTTTTCTAAGCTCCTCATATTTCTTTTGAAGTTCCGTAAAATCTGCTAGCAATCACTTTTTAGTATGGATCGTTGGTTTATTTGGTATTTGGAATAATTTAATCAGATTAAAGATATCGTTAGGCTGATTATTGAATGGCGTTGCTGTTAACAATACCACTTTTTTTCCCTGACAAAGTTGGTGAAGGTATCAATAGTCACTTGTATCGGAATTTCTGTACTTATGAGCTTCATCTATCAAGACAACCTCTGCTTTATGGATATTCGTACTATCTCTCTCAAATGCTTTTTGAATACTTCATGAAGAGAAGATTTCCGCATCAAAGTCAAAAGAATTCTTATAATCATTCCGTTGATCCACTAGATGTGGTGGAGCTATAATTATTGTTCTTTCTCAAATATTGTGCAATATTGTCGATCATATTATACTCTTTCCAAGACCTACTACGTCGGCTATAATCACTCCACTATGTTCTTCAATAATATGGAGAGCCTTTTTGATGGCATCTGTTTGATATTCCAAATCTTGAAAGTGTCCCTCAGTAATATCTGAAGGAAACAAGACATCCTGATTTTCCTTAAAATACTCACTCAAAAGTCTCATGTAGCAGTAATATGGTTTTGATAATTTAAGCCATGTTTCGTTTTTAAGCATTTTTACTACTTCATCCTGTTCTCATCCAGTAGTCAAAGGGACAGACTCATTATCCCATATGTTATTAAAATATTCCAATGTAGAATTGAACCCTTCAGGTTCTCTAACGACCATATTGAATTCTCCTTGTCCATGCATTCATCAGAAAGTTAAATTCCCTGATCAGGTAATCATTGTTCCAGGGAAGGTTCATCCCTGACTATAAAGTTCTGTATGCTGGAAAAGATAAATTTTTGCATGGTTTGGATTAAGTGTCTGTTTGATCTCTAAGGATCATTCCTGAATCTTTTTGATAAATATTTCCATTGCTTCAAGTGCCTCACTATCTTCAAATATATCGGTTCTATTTACAAGTTCTTTGAAATTTCTTAGAGTATCCTTGATGGATATTCATGAAGGAGAAGTAAACTTAAATTTAAGATCTCTAATAGTCTGCTCAACATCCATTCCGATCAGAATTCTTACTTTTTTATCAATCAGATTTTTATAGATCTGTTGAAATCAAGAAAAATAGAAAAATCAGACTAAAAATGACGCTTTATCTGTAGATGGAAGGATTTTATTGATTACTTCATCCAAAAACTGTTCCTGATTAGTTATTACACTTGATGATGCCATTAAATAGTGGTTTCAAATACTAAAAAAACAATTACCTACTGGGTGTATGGTGAACATATTAGAGTATTTCCACCACAATTCAACTATAAATATACAAAAGTTTTAAGCATTACACCTACATAAACGCTCATATATTAAAAATCCTTTTACATAATTAGATTAGACTCCATTCGTTCCTGATAATCCAAGTCTGACATAGTCTGAACATCAAGTTGTGTTGGCTTTCTTACAAATCCGTTATACATCAGATCCTCCATATCTTTATCTGCATTGTTGTCCTTAATCAAGGAAAGATATTGTCTATATTTTCTTGTATAGTGTTTATTCTTATGGGTACGCCTGATTGCATCAAATAAGAATTCCGCTTTTCTTAATCTCCTTAATCATTGTGCAAGCGATCTCCATTTTTTAGACTCATTTTGTTCTTTATAGCACAAATTAAGCTCTTTCCTGCAAGCAAACCATCAATTATCCTGTAAATAAAGTGTAGAGCTCCTTTTACCGCTACAGGGACAGAGAAATCGATACCTGTACCCGCCATATCTACATGGAGTTTTCTCTATTTGGATTTTATAGTCACAATTGACTGATTTTTGTGGATTATCATCATCTAGTGTGAAGTAGACCCTAATGTAGTTATGTTTGGCTCTCAAATCCAATTCGATCTCCACAGTACCTGCACTTTCCTCGTCACAAGACCGATAAAGAATTTTCTTAAAGTGATTCCCTTCTTTTAAATAGCCCAAATGTTTCAATTCTTGGATCCTAAGCTGTTTGTAATCATCCACTTTCCTTCTAACCCCAATAGTCTTTTCTTTCATGATACATTGGTAATAAAATAAAATAACCGAGATAATTTGTATAAAACACGGAATTTTGTATAGTTAATTGCCTCTATCCCCTATCACAAAATACAAAGTAACTTGTTAATGCCTCCTATTATTCTTTTAAACCTACCCTATTTATCTAACATTTTTTCCTAGAAACTCTTCTTACATGTTCATATACTGTCATCTTATTATAATCTTAGAAATAAGAGATCTATAAATCTGACTTAAAATCATCAAGTCCATACAGTATTTTCTGTTTTGGTGTTAACTTTGAGATTACATCAAAATCCTTGCCTTTCTGTTCCATATAGAAACGCATCATTTCTTGGATAAATTGTATCCTAGCATTACCTAGAAGGTTTACACGTATGTGTTCAAAAGCCTCCCGAGGCTTTCCAAATGATAGGAAATTAGACTTCAAAATCTCTTGATTCAATAGGAACAAAGGGGAAATCGGTAGGGTTCAGAAACTCTCCGATTTTTTGTTTACCTGTAAATTGTTTCTGAATATCAATTGATAAAACATTCTTTTTTCATCCACATTACCATTATTATATTTTATATTGCATTATATTTACATTTATATATATGTACACAACAATTGATTTAAAATACACGATTCACGAAATATTTCTCAAACGATTTTTTATTTTTTAGCCTTAAATAATCAAATGGATTCAATTGGAAAAAACGAGCAGATTTTAGAAGCCAGTAACGGTCAAAATAATGAAGTTTTAATTAGCAACATAAATAAAAAAATGGAAGAATTAAATTATGAAGAAATTAAAAAAACATTGTCGATATGAAACTCTCTTCTCTCCAAATATTTAACTCAAGAAATATTCGAAGAATATAAAGACAAAAAAACACAATTATGAACTACATTATTTGATATTATCAAAAGTTGTATAAAACATCCAAATTCAAAGGTAGGAATCTATGCGTGAGATGCAGAAAGCTATAATACTTTTCAAAAGATATTCACCCCAATTATAGAAGACTTTCATTGAGTAGATACAGACACTATATACGATTGAAAACTTGAACCAATAACATTAAACCTTAGAATAGATCCAAAGTCATATATAGATATGAGGATGAGAATGTGAGCGAATTTAAAATGAAGATTCCCCTCAACACAAACTCTAGAGGACAGAAAGAATATTGAGAAAGAAGTTTCCCAGATATTAGAAAATAATTTTGGGTGAAAATATTTTTCTGCAAAAGAAACTGCCCCAGAAAAATGGAAAGAACGAGGAGAAAAGGGACGAGGATTTCCATTAGAAGATGCTTATCTAAAAGATGCTGGAGTTATTACTGATTTTCGACCAGAATGATCTGGAATATGGATGGACAATCCTGAAAATCCATCCACAATTATAATCATCAACGAAGAAGATCATATCAGATTTACATGATTTGGCAGAGATATGCAAAAAATATATAATAATGTAGCGAATATTTATAATAAGCTTGATGAAGAACTAGAATTTGCAAAACATAAAAAATATGGAAACTTAGGTTCTTGTCCATCAAATATAGGACATATGTTTAAATCATGACTTAGAATAAGTTTTCCAAAAATACAACAACAATATCCATTAGAAGAACTCAAAAAAATAGCAAAAGAATATGGTTGTGAAATTAGAGGTAAATGATGAGAATCAAGTAAATCATTTGACGTAATAGAAGTTTCCAACTCTAAAAGATTTATGTCTCCTCAAGATGCCGTTATTAAACGATCTGAGCTATTGAATAGATTAACTGATATGGAAAAGTCTATATAAAGAATAATAAAATTCACCCCCACCAAATGGATATTATTTCGAACATAGAAAATCGCGGCAAAAGTCGTGATTTTTTGTTTATATAATTTCTAAAGCAGTACAATTAAAATCTTTACAATCAGAAGAATTGTTCAAAAATTTATCTCGTACAGACTGGTTTAATATTACCTATTGCCTCATCTGCCATATCAGCATCAGCATCAGTCTTGGTAGGATGGACGCGTCCATCAATATGATTGGGTGGCGCATACACAGTATAAATTTTGAGATCTCCTGTCCCAGTATTTATAAAATTATGCTTAGTACCAGCGGGCACTACAACAACATCACCAGGTACAATAGAAAACTTCTTGTCATTAAGTATCGCTTCAGCAGTTCCTGAAAGGAAGAAAAGTGTCTGTTCGACATATGGATGCGTCTCTTCTCCGACGTCACCACCAGGTGGAATACTCATTATTACGAGTTGACTTCCTGGACCAGTAAACAAAACACGACGAAAATTTCCATTTTCTTGTGTGTCTTTAATAATGTTGGTATGATAGCTCATAGGTACTACGGAGCTATTTTTTATAGTTGATGAATTAGTTGTCATAGATATCTATTGTAAAAAATAAAATTTTCTAATATATTAATGAGTTGAAAGAGTACTTCTTGTTTTTGCAAATTTAATCAGCTCCGCATTAAATTTATAAGTTTCCTCTAGAAATAAACTATGCCCACTCTTCTCAAAAGCAACAATATATGAATCTGATATTCAGACCTTCATTTGTTTTGCTAGATCGAAAGAACATATTTTATCTTTTTTACCATGCATGATCACAGTCGGAATTTTTATTTTAGCTAAATCATTTCTCAGGTCTGTATCACGCAAAGCAATTAAACATTGAGCCATTGCATACGAAGATGCGCTTAAATTAATCCCGTACAACCAATCGCGGATCCCCTTACTCAATCATGTTTCCGTAGCAGAAAATATATTTGCAAAATTAGATAAAAGCTTTGGTCTATCTTGATTATTCAAGGTAATTAAATCATCAACAGCACTCTGAGGAAGATTGTAAGGGAAATCTTTGCGTTGTGTCCAAATCGGAGCAGCTGCTCCAAATAAAGCTAATTGAGAAATATGAGCTCCATGATCTACTTCTGCGACATAACGAATCGCAATAGATCCTCCCATAGAAAAACCGCCCAAAACCGCATCTTTTATCTTCAGTGTATCCAGAACCTTTTTTATATCCAATGCGTGTACATCGTAATTATACGCTGAATAAGGTTTATCAGATTTACCAAACCCCCTCAAGGTAATACCGATTACGCGAAAATGATTTTTTATCAGATCATTATATTGATATTCATACATTTCATCGCTTAAAGGCCAACCTGGGAGCAACACAATAGGTCTACCTTCACCTACATCAGTTATATGTAGACGTACATTGGGTTCTACTTCAATATATTCTGCTCTGGTCATTCCAGATATTGTCTTTTTAGGTGTTTTTTTCATCATTTTATAGTAAACAGCAAATAAAAAATTTGAATAGATATCTGTTGTTAGGTGAATAAAATGAAAATTATTTTATACTTCCTTTACTACAATATTTTTTTAGAAAATCATTTTTATCTCCATATTTTGAAAAATCTTTTTGATGCTCTTCAGAAATGAAATCTTTTCTTTTTTGATGTTGTATGCCACATCGATAATGTTCAGTTTCTCACGCAATCTGTACCCAATAACGAACCAAACCATTTGCATATCCACAGTACATACAATATATTTTCTGAATAATATTGAGGTATGGTAGTTTAGCTCTATCCATTATCTGAATATAATCTCCACGTTTTACATAGGGTATTTTATATAGTGGGAAAAAAATACGATGATAAATCTCTATCCAAAGATCCGACACAGCAAGTGGGATAATCAATGTCCAAAGTATTGGCATAAAAATCAAGATAATTATTCTATTAGGATGTTTTATATACAACATAATTTATCAGCAAAACAATAAAGATTCATCATACAATTTACATATCAACAACAAGTATAATATATTTCCATAAGAAAGCCAACCTATAATATATATATAAGTTTGACTCTCTTCTTCTGTTATAATAACATGTCAATAATATTAAATTATACAAAAAAAATCTCCACAAGGGAGATTTTGATTATCTATATAATAATTATCTAGAACGAGAATGTTTTAAAATAGCTGGTTTATGTCCTCATCATTTTCATCCAAATCAAGTTTTATTAAATGATGGGTTAGTATTTACAAAAGGCTTTGGTGGGACAAAAGGTTTCTTTTCTGGTGATGGAGTTAAGGGTGTTTTTTTTTCTGGTTTTGATGAGTCAGCCATAATAATATTTTAACTGATAAAAATAACACACTATATATACGCATAAAAGTTATTTTATCAAAACATTTTTTAATGCTCTTATTAATCTAGTCATACCTATTCCTCCACCATATCTTGGAAAAAAATCATGAGCAAGAAATTCTTCTAATTCTTTTTCAACACGCTCCTTGCCAAAGTGGTCAAAAAGTTTTTGAGCGTACCCACCATTGGATATAGTATAAAACCTTTCTCTCATAATAATAGGATCCACTTCTCTTTGTGCTGAACCAATAGTTTCCATTCAGCAAAGAATTATATCTACTTTATTTGCTAAATCTCCCGATCTTTTCATATTTCGGAATGGATGAGTATATTCAGGAAAATAGCTAATGAAATGTACTGGTTTGTTATGGTTTTTTCGTAAAGACATTTCATGAGTTGTATTCAATTCTTTTGTAATAAATAATTCTGCCGTTTCTCAATATGTTGCCATACTAAATTGTTCAATAGTTCAAAAGCCAAGATAAACCAGTAATTCTTGTTCTAATTGAATCAAATCATTCATATCTCCTTTTGCTTCAAATTCAAACATAGGAAAAATAGTTTCGTGTCTTCCAGGAATAGGATTAGGCTCTTGTCTATAACTTGTGCTGACACAAAATACTCAAACAAATTCTGGATGTGTCAGTAATTCATATTCCAATCGCATCTGTCCTGTCTGTGGTAAAGGCCATTTTTCTCATTGATAGTCGAAAGTTGCAATAGTATCAGGATCTTCACATGCTGCAAGGATACTCAGTCTATCCTGCGTATGAACTTCCAAATATCATTTTGATAAAAAAAAAGATCTCAATAACGAGATCGAATTATGAAAATCTTGTGTTGCTACATACCCCATGCTTTTATAATTAAGTTATAAAAATGGGGGGACTTTTGGAAAACCTCCATCAGGATAGATTTTCAGATAATAAATACAAGCGAAAAAAAATTATTTCTTTATAAGTGCTTCTTTTTGTGGTTTTGATACTTTTTTTATTTTAAATTCTAGCTTAGATGCAGTTTTTTTATTTACAGTTCTTTTATACCAGACAAGTGTAACCGGACGTCTATATTTGGTATATTTCGCTCAAATTTTTGAAAAATTATGATCATAAATTCTTTTATCTAAATCATTGGTTATACCAGTATATAGAGTATCATCACTGCATCTTACCATATAAACAAATCGCATTTTGTAATATATATTTAAAAAATTATTCCAAACAGATATCTCCCCTTTTAGTTAATTCAAGAAAACAATCTTTAGTTGCTTCTATATCAGCCATTGCATCATGAGCATTGGAAAATTCTTTATCAAAAAGGTGAGTATATAACAATCCCAGTCTTGGTCTTTTTTTTGGCAAATCTGAAATATGATTTATGTCTTTCATAGTACAAAAAGTTTTAATTCTATCCCAATCATATTGTCTATCTATTCTTTCGCAGTCTTGTTGTAACATTCTAATATCAAATGAAATATTATGTCCAATAATATGATCAGATTTATCTATATATTGGAGAAAATCATCGATATAGCTGTCGATATATCAATATTTAGCTACCATAGATTTACTGATTCCATGGACGTTTTGTGCAAAGAAATTTATTTTGGTAGTGATATTCATGTATTGATTGATTCTTTTCTCTTCATGAAATTTTTTTCCATCAAATATCCCATATATAGCGGCAAATTGAAGAATCTGATCCGTAGAAGAAAGTCATGTAGTCTCTGTATCAATAAAAATCAGAGAGATTCATTTTTGTTTCTTGGGCATATAATGTAAGAATAAATAAATAGTGACTATGGGTATAAATAATACGATAGAATAAATCAATAGAGAGACATAATTTTTATTAAAAAACACCATAAATCTTTTATAAAAGATTCCCTTGATTATTTATTGATTTTATATATAACTCTCATTGAGTTAAGTACTCAAATTTTATTATTTTTTTTCAAATTACAATGGCTACAGGTACAGTAAAATTTTTCAACACAACTAAAGGTTTCGGTTTCATTACTCCTGAAGACGGAAGTAAAGATGTTTTCGTACACATTTCTGGATTAACTGAAGGAACTACTATTGAAGAAAATGACACAGTTTCTTTTGAAACTGAAGAAGGACAAAAAGGAATCAACGCAATAAATGTAGAAAAAATAGACGCAGCAGTCTAATTACATATACATTTCACGATTGAACACGAATTACACAAAAATCTCAGCCTATGCTGAGATTTTTTTATTATTTTTAAAGTTACTATTTTTCAGAACTAATTAAATAGCTTATGTAGCTAAAATAGAAAGAAAATCAAATAATTTTATCACATACGTCAGATGCACGCCACGAGATAGTAATCGATTCGTAGATAAAGAAGTAAAATAGAACGAGACGAAGTGGGACCCGCCACAGGTGGGACGGAGTCGAGTTGGTAGGTCATGTATATTTAAAATATATATTCTGAGTTTTGCATCTGTCTAGAGTTTTTTGCTTCCTTTTTGAGGCAATGTCAAAAAGGAAGTCCAGCGAAGCGTTTAAAAAATAAATAAATATAAATTTTTATGAAAAAATAATTATATCTCTTTTGAACTTAATTCAAACCATCTATATTCCTTCTGATCAAGCTGACGAAGAATAATTCATAGTGCATCAGACAAGTCCTTAATATCATCATAAGCAACATCTTTTTGCTCAAATATACGATTAATTTCATCTCTCTCTTTTTCCAATATATGAATTTCCTTGGTAAGTTGGTCTAATTCACGCTTCTCACTATATGAAAGTTTATTTTTGGTTTCAGGTTGTAAGTTTCAAGTTACAGGTTTTCAACTCATCTGTTCCTTGTTCCCCGTTCCTTGTTCCCTGTTCCTTGTTCCTTGTTCTTTATATTCCGAATATGTCCCCCAAAAATCTCTTACTACACCGTCTCATTCAAAGATAAATAGATGATCAGTAATTTTATCCATAAAAAACCTATCATGAGATATTATAATCAAACAGCCTTTATATGTCATTAAAAAGTCTTCGAGAACACCCACAGTGATTAAGTCTAAATCATTGGTTGGTTCGTCAAGAATAAGAAAATTTGGACGTGTTTGTAAAATGCTCAAAAGATGTAATCTTCTTTTTTCTCCACCACTCAAATTTTCTGCAAAAATATGTTGTTGATTTGGCGGGAAAAGAAATTGTTCAAGTAATTTACGATCATGGACAATATCAGATACTCTTTTATCTTCAGAAAAATGTACTTCTTTTTGTTGATAATGTCAGAATACAACTGTCTCCCCTGATTGTATCGTTCATGAATCTATAGACTCTTCATCTATAAGCATACGGACAAATGTAGACTTTCCTACCCCATTTTTTCCTATGATACCGATACGTTCGTTATGTCTAAATTCATGAGAAAAATCAGACAAAATCTTTTTGTCTCCAAAAGTTTTATTAATATGTTTAAGTTTAAGAATCTTTCCTCACAAATGTCTTGCCTGGACAGACAAAGTAAGTTTTGCTTGTTCGTCGAAAACAAGATCTTTCAAAGTATCATAACGATCATTGATTACATCAAATCTCGTTGATCTAGAATTAGATTTTGTTTGTCTTCCACTTGGTGATTTTTTAATTCGACTCAATTCTTTTCTATAAAGCTGTTTAAGTTTATGTACTTCTATCCTTTCATTTTCCTCACGGATTGCTTTTTGTTCGAGATAATACGAATAATTTCCAGGAAATACAATTATCTTTCCTCTGGTAAGTTCAAATATATGAGTACACACCCTCTCTAGAAAATATCTATCATGAGTCACCATAAGCAAAGTTATACGTTGATTTTTAAGATATCGTTCAAGCCATTCTATCATATCCAAGTCCAGATGATTGGTAGGTTCATCAAGAATAAGCATTTCTGGATTCCCCATCAACGTCTTTGTCAAAGCAACACGTTTTTTTTCTCATCACGACAAAGATCAAATAGTCTGATCAAGATATGGTTTTATACGCAACTTATTAATAGCAATATTCAATTCGACTTCTTGTTCTCGATGTTGCATAGTGTCAAAATCAAATAAGAGTTCACGTACAGTCTGTGTATCATTTAATTTAGTATCTTGAGAAAGATATCAAATGCGAACTCATTCTCTTCGTTCAATCGCACCATCACTCAAATCTATTTGTTTCATAAGCACCTTAAGTAAGGTAGACTTACCAGCTCCATTTTTGGCAACCAAAGCGATTTTTTGTCATCTAGAAATAGTAAAATCTACATGATCGACAAGGATTTTTGATGTATATGATTTGGTAAGATCGGTAGCCTTGAGATAAAGCATTATATAAACGATAAGTTAAATAGTTTCAGTAATCAATTCTTCAATATAGCCCAGCAACTGATCTTTTCATCTTTTCGTTACATTGGAAATAGAAAATATTTTAGGCATATGAGTTACAACACTAGTAAGTTTTTCTTTCAACAAACGAGAATGAAGACTAAAAGATTTTTGTGTAGCCTTATCTATTTTGGTCATTACAATATCAAAAGGAATATTTTTCTGATCCAAACTATAGATAAAATCGAGATCAATATTTTGTGGAGGAATATTTCCATCAATGAGGACGAAGACTCTATTCAAAGACTCTCTTCCAAGAAAATAATCATGAGTAATTTTTATCCAATGTTCTCTATTTTTCTTTCCCGTCTGTGCATACCCATATCAAGGTAAGTCGACAAGATATCGATTATCATTCATTAAAAAATATCCAATCAATTTTGTCTTTCCTGGAGTAACCGATACCTTAGAAAGTTTACTATGGTTAGCGAGCATATTTATAAGTGATGATTTCCCGACATTTGATCTTCCAATCATCGCAAATTCAGGAAAACCCGTCTCAGGACATTCACTAAGTTTTGATGCGCTTTTTATGAAAGTAGCCGTACGAATAAGCATAGAAAACCAAGAAATAATAAAGTGAATATATAGTATAGAAACGTCTGCGAAAAAACAGACAAAATACAATTTATAAAAAAATTTAATAATTTACTAAATCACATACGCCAGATGTACGACTAGACGCTCTCTATATTCGAAGCAATTTATTCGAACGAACCGAAATGGGGTCCCACAGTATTTCGCTGTGGGATGGAGGTGAGATGTAATCTGTCCGTTTTGAAACGACAGTTTGTCGGATTTACATCTGGCTAGCGTTTTTTGCTTACTTTTTGCGGCAATGGCAAAAAGTAAGGCCTAGCCGGCAAGGCGATAGAAAAAAATAGTCTAGCGAAGCAAAAAATATGTTTTTCTAATTTTTCTTGAATAACAATAAGACTTTCTTATAGTTCACTATCTATATTTTATAATTCTTTGTTTCACTACAATGGCTTGAAATCAAAATTCAGTAATACTTCGTTTCGATGATGTATCTTTCGCATATAACGATGGGAGACACCCTATTCTCATAGATAGTGATTTTTCTATTCGTGAAAATACCAAAATTACCATCATGGGACAAAATGGAGCTGGAAAAACAACAATATTCAAAATGATTACCGGAGAACTTACTCCACAAAAAGGAAAAATTAATATTATACAAGGAAAAACAATTGCCATCTCAAGACAAGTTATTCCTAGAGACCAATTAGGATTATCTATCAAAGAATTTTTTGAAACAGCATTTAAAGAAAAAGATTATCAAATAGATAGAAAAATAACTGAAGTACTTAATGTAGTTAATTTTAATGCACCTATGAATAAACCTATAAAAGAATTTTCTGGATGACAACAGGCAAGACTCTTGTTGGCCTATGCATTGATTCAACATCCCGATATTCTCCTTCTTGACGAACCAACAAATAATCTTGATGGAACTGGAATCTGAGATCTTATTACATTTTTATTGTCTTATGATAAGACAGTCGTAGTTATTAGTCATGATGCAGATTTTTTGAATCTCTTTACTGATGGTGTATTATATTTAAATAGATGAACAAATAAGGTTGAACAATATTGGTGAGATTACTACGATGTAGTAGAACAAATCGCTGCACAAATAGAAAAAGATCAAATGCAAAATGCAAGAGCTGAGAAAAAAATCGTAGATGCGAAAGAAAAAATAAATTTCTTCTCAAATAAATGATGAAAAATGCGTAAACTTGCAAGCAAGATGAGAGACGAAGTTGAAGAAGCTGAAGAAAATAAAGTAGAAGTAAGAAAGGATGATAAAACTATTACTGGATTTTCTATCCCATTTGAGAACTATGTATGACCTATAGTAACTATAAATAAAGTATGATTAATGAATGCGGTACATGAAGTAGTAAATCACAAATTACCACTTGTAATAAAAAAACACGATAGATATATGTTTGTAGGTCCAAATGGAATCGGTAAATCTACATTACTCAAAAGACTTATGATGATTCATGAACATAAAGCGGGAATTATGAAAGAATATAAAGCAATAATAGAAGATAAAACAAAAGATATTATTATTAAAGAGCCAGACACTACACATCCAGAAGAAGAAATAGCAATGATTCACAATAAAGTAAAGGTAGGATATTATAGTCAGGATTTTGATGCATTAGATATGAATAAAAATGTACGAGATACATTAGAAGAAGTAGCTGAAGGAGTAAGCGATCAAGATATTTATCGTGTAGCAGCACAATTTCTTATCACAAAGGATTTATTTAAAAATTCTGTTTGATCACTTTCTGAATGACAAAAATGACTCCTCTGTTATGCAAGATTTGTATTACAAAAACCACATCTCCTTATTCTCGACGAACCAACAAATCATATAAATTTCCGTCATCTTCCTGTTATTGCCCAATCACTCAATAAATATGAATGAGCTATGATTATGGTGAGTCATGACAAATGATTTACTGATCAACTAGAAAATCTTCACATAATCGATTTAGGTAAATTATTGAAATAAACAGACTGATAGCAAAATATTCGTAAAGAATTTTCCTGCTGGAAAATCTGCTCTGATTGTCTAGTAGGGAAAAATGAAATGGCGGATCATTTTTCCTAGATTTTTTTGCTTACTTTTTGCAGCAATGGCAAAAAGTAAGGCCCAGCCGGCGAGGCGATAAAAAATGAATTTATAAAAAAAGGCGAATGTTATTCGCCCCTACTACTGTAATGTCTTACAGAGTTTTTTTTATATACATTAATTATCTATGTTTTGGTTTACCCATACCTCTAAAATATCATTGTGAACTTGAGGGTTTTGCTGAACTTCTGCCATCTTTCTGTCATCTACTATCAGGCTTTTTTCATTTATATCCACCAGTTGACGGTCTACTGTCTGATCTACCCTTTGAAGAAGGTTTACGATCCCCTGCCAACAATGGAGCTCAAGGTCTTGATGGTCTACGTTCATGGTGTTTATGATTAGGATTACTACGATAGTTATTTTCGCTCTTAAGAGATTTTTGTTCATCAGATGGATATATTTTACTATATGTCTTTGTAAAGCTTTGGCGTTTTGGTACCTGTGGTCTTTTTCATCATCATTTTTTATCAGTAGATCTATTTAAACGAAGGTTTCCATATGATCACATTTTGTCTTGTTCAACAAGATATTCTGATGGTTGAATTCTGATTCTATGTATTTTTTCTATTTCTTTGAGTAATGAATACTCTAATGGCGAAACCAACATAATAGCCTTTCCGCTTGCTCAAGCTCTTCCCGTTCTTCAAATTCTATGAATATAACTTTTTGGATCAGCAGGCACATCAAAATTAATAACTAGTCAAACATTTTCCATATTGAGTCCTCTCGCAGCCACATCTGTAGTTACAAGTACTTGAGTTTCTCAAGCTTTAAATGCATTGAGAGTAGACTGTCTTTTTCCTTGAGCCATATCTCAATTTAAAAGTCCAGCTTTGAATCAATCTCAGATTAAAATATTATGAATAGTTTTGGTATTTCTTTTAGTATGTGTAAAAATAAGTACTTTATCTTTTGCGTGTGCTTTGATAAGTTTTACGGTATTAAATAATTTTTGTTCATGTTCTATAGCAAGAAACGTATGATTAATTTTATCTACAGTCACTCATTCACCTATTTTGATAAATTCATAAGTCGAAACATGATCTTTAATAATAGCTTTCATCTCATTATTCATAGTCGCAGAAAATGTAAACGTTTGTTTTACATTTTTGAGATGAGCTCGTATTTTTTTAATATCACGAACAAATCACATATCCAACATTCTATCTACTTCATCTAAGATAAAATATTCAGCAACATTGATGTTGATTACCTTTTGATTCATAAAATCCATCAATCTACCTGGAGTAGCGATAACAATTGCAGGATTTTTTTTGAGAATATTTTTTTGAATAAGTGGACTTGCTCATCCATAGAGACAAGCAAAACTTACTCCATAAAATTTTGTAAGATTTCTAATTTCTTCTCCTATTTGTACAACAAGTTCTCTCGTAGGAGCGAGAATAAGTGCTTGCAAAGTTTTTTTATTTGTATCAATTTTATTGAGTACAGGAAGGAGAAATGCGGCAGTTTTTCCAGTTCATGTTTGAGATTGTCAAACAATATTTTTTCCACTTAAAGCTATCTTCATAACTTGTGCTTGAATAGGTGTAACCTCTTTATACCCTACAGCGTCCAAAGATTTTAATAATCAAGCTTTTAATCAAAATTCACTAAATAACATGTAATAATTTTATAGGTAAAATAAATAATATTTTGAGATGTGATGATATTGCTTTGTCAATCAATGTCAAGGATTGCTTATAAAGCAATAGATATGATCTATTATTGATTTAACTCATTTTTTGGATATATTTTAGAGACCATACAATGGGTTTTTTATTTAAAATAAAAAATGATATTACAATTAATTATTTTATGAATTTTAATAGTCATATCACCACTTGTACCACCCATATTGGTTCCTCTAAGTTATTCATATACAGGAATTTTATTAGCACAACAAATAAATCCACGAATAATATCAATAGTTAGTGTGGGAGCTTCCACCTTATGAGTAATAATTATCCGAAAACTACAACATCATATCATTATGAAACTTACTATACAAGAAAAAATCAAAGGAAATAATATTTTCGTCCGTATAATAAATATAATGAATAGTTATTTTAAAAAGCAAGAAAGATTAGCAAGAATATCATTAAAATGGGAACAATATATAGAACGCAGAACAGGAAGAATAACAACATTTATATTTGCTATATTTTGTTATATTCCTGTAATACCAGACATTATAGGAACAAGAATTTTATACAAAAAAATAAAATTACCTTATCTAATAATAGCAGTTATTATAGGTAAAAGTACATCACATATTCCATTTATTTTTTTAGGAAAAACACTTATACAGCTCCTAGGCATAGGAGTAAAGTAGAAAATAATTTACTTGATATATATACATATATACATATAAATTTTTGTCATATTTATTAATACATACGATTATGAAAAATAATAAAAAAATATTGAACAAAACAATAAAGATTATCAATAAATATTATGATCATTCAGAAAAAAAACCTGTCCTCAAATATAAATCACCAGCAACACTCAAAAAAGAAATCAAACTAGATATAGCAAAGAAGTGAATGTCAATTAATTCACTTTTTAGTGAAATAGAAAAAATCGCCCTCAACAGTCCCAAAACAAATAGTAAATGATTTTTCAATTTATTAGTTGGAGGAGAAATATTACCAGCAGTCATGGCAGAAATGCTTACAGCAGTATTGAATAATACTATGCATACCTATAAATCAGCAGGTATACATATTTTGATTGAACAGGAAGTTATAAAGTTTTTACTCAAAAAAGTTGGTTACAAAAAAGGCGATGGAATGTTTTGACCTGGATGATCATTAACAAATATGATAGCACTTATTATTGCAAGAAATAAAAAATATTCATCTATAAAAAAATCAGGAATAGGTAACAAAAAACTAGTCTGATATACGTCAGATCAAGCACACTACTCTACAGAAAAATTTATCAGTGTTACATGACTAGGAAAACAAGCAATCAGAGAAATCCCTACAGATGATAAATGAAAAATGGACATAAAACAACTTGAAGAAACAATTATATCTGATATTAAACAAGGATATATTCCATTCTATATAAATGCCACCGCATGAACGACCGTACTCGGAGCCTTTGATCCTATAGAAAAAATCAGCAAGATAGCAAAAAAATATAAACTACGATTACATACAGACGCAGCATTGGGATGATGAGCTTTACTCAGTAAAAAACATAAATCATTACTGAAATGAATAGAACAAAGTGATTCAGTTTCATGGAGTTTACATAAGATGATGAATGTTCCATTGTTGGCAGCCGTACTCCTCACAAAAAATCCAGATATATTATATAAAAATTTTAATGAAAACGCAGATTATCTTTTTCAAATGGATGATAAAAATCTCAATCCTGGAAATAAATCTATCCAATGTGGAAGAAGAAATGATGCTTTCAAAGTATGGACAGCACTCAAATATCTTTGAGAAGATGGATATGAAAAAAGAATAAACAATGAATTTACCAATGCAAAATATGCAACATCAATAATCAAAAAAGACAAAGATTTTACTCTTGTTTTAGAACCGGAATGTATTAATGTATGTTTTCAAGTAAAAGGAAAGTCAGCAAGTAAGCTTTGTGAAGCATTAGATAAACAAGGATTAATTAAAGTAGGATATGGAAAACGAAAATGAAAAGAATTTATTAGACTTATAACAGTCAATGCCGATATGACCAAAAAAGATATTGAAAACTTTTTCAAACACGTCAAAAACGTAAAAATATAGTTTTTTATTTATACTATTCAGATGTTACTTAAGCATATCATCATATCGTGTCTTGTAATTATTTCGCCGATATTCCCTCCAGTAATTATACCTATAACATATACACTTATAGGAATTCGTTTACTCCAAGGAGCAGGACCTATAGCAATGTCTTTTGCTACCGTAGTACCAGCAGCAGCAAGTAGTATACTTATACGATTATTATACGGATATATGAACAGACGAATACTGGCATTCAAAGAAAAAAGAGATAATAAAGATTGGATATCTCGTTTAGAACACAAATTTGCTATATATATCGGAAATAGAAAAAGACTGAGCAAACTAAATAACAAAATAACTAATTATTTGGAGACGAAAAATAGCAAACGAATATTATTTTTACTTACCATCGTGGCTATAGATTCAGCTATTCCTGATATTATAGCTATCGGTATCGTTCGTAAAAAATTACCGTTTCCTCTATTTATTCTCGCAGTGATTATCGGAAAATGTACAGTATATCTTCCTGTAATATGGTGAGCGAAACGAATTTTAAACATATTCTGAAGCTAGAACTATGATAAAAATCATACGCCTATGGCTACAAAAATATAGAAGACGAGAATTCCTGCCAGGATATATTTTTGATATTCCTGTATATATATACGGTATATATTTAATCATCAAAGCGAGACATATAGGTTTCTTTTCTAATATCAATCCAGGCATGATACTAAGCGGTTTTGCAGGATATAGTAAATACAATGATATCGATAAATTCGATGCAAAATTATTACCTACAACTATTTTGATCACTTCGTGACATGATAGCCAATATTGTGAACAAGAAATGAAAAAAAACAACATAGCTTATCCCTGTATAATGAAACCTACATTAGGAAGAACAGGAAGAGATGTGAAAAAAATACATAATACTAAACAATTAAAAAAATATCTGAAACATATTCACGAAGATATACTCATTCAAGAATTTCTCACTGAACCATTGGAATTTGGAATCTTTTATTATCGTATGCCAAGCGAAGAAAACGGACATATCACAGGTATTGTAGAAAAAAAATTTATGTTTCTTCATTGAGATGGAAAAAATACATTTGAACAATTAGTCTATCGTCATCCAAGAGCAAAATATTATTATCATCAGTTAAAAAATGATTATAAAGAGAAACGATGAGATATACTGGCTGATTGAGAAAAATTTCAATTGAATTATATAGGAAACCACGTCAGAGGATCTACATTCTATGATGTTTCAAATCTTATTACATCACAATTGGAAAAAATAATCGATGATATTAGTAAAAAAGTAGATTGATTTTATTTTGGTCGTTATGATATCAAAACAAACAATAAAGAAGATCTTTATGAAGGAAAATTTAAAATTATAGAACTCAATGGAATGGGTTCATTACCTATACATATCTATGATCCGAAACATAACATACGAAATGCTTATAAAACATTAATCAATCATCGAAAAATCGCATATAGTATCAGTAAAGAAAATACAAAAAGAGGCCATAAGTTTGTATCATTCAAAGAAATTCACAAAATAGTAAAAAAATATGGTATATAAGAGGCAAATATATATCCTATACACAACAAATTTATCTTTTAAAAAATCTATCATGAGAAAGTATCTTGGAATATTTACTATCTTAGCAACACTTGTAATATTTACAGGATGTGGCAACAAAACAAGTGATATAACAAACAATGACACAACAACAAAAGCCGAAACAACTACATTCAATGAGTGTAAAAAGAGTTGCGATATACTTACCAACGCAACTATCAAAAAAGAAGATTGTTATATCTTATGTGAAACGAGTAAAAAATTAGAATCTGATAATATCGCTGATTGCGATACTATCGATGAAAAAAATGGAAGTTTAATTACAAAAGATATTTGTATCCAAGACAAAACAATACAAGCAAAAAAACCAGAATACTGTGCAAAAATAAGCGAAACAATTATGAGAGATACATGTTATATGTGATTATCAACAGAAATGAAAGATAAAAAAATATGTAATAGTATAGAAAATGAGATGTATAAATCATTGTGTGTAAATGCAAAAGAATAAGAATAGAAAATAATTAAAAAAAGCTCTGTAGAAATACAGAGCTTTTTTATTTGTCTAATAAATACATTAATAACAAATAAAATACTGAGATAAGAAAAGAAATAATTCCTATTAAAAAACTTCTAGTTGCCCGTTTACGATACTTATATTCACCACCGCTTTTTATATATGATTTACAAGATTGATACATCTGTCCATAATAAAAACCAGAAAGCACAATAAAAAAATATCCGTACAAAGGAAAGGAGTCTTTTTGATCATCAACCAAACTAATAATAAGAATTGAAATTGTGGCATATTCCAAACTAAGTAATAATATACTAGTTATCCTATACTTAAAAATTTCAGAAAATTTTTGAAATATACGATCGCGGAATAATTCCGATTTTTCTTTGATTTTATTTTCCATATGTTTTTTATTTATTTGTTTTATATGTATAAGGAAAAGTGAGAAAGAATCAATATAATTTATTATAAAATGAAGAAATAGGAACAGTTTTTAGGGGGTTCAAACCAAAAGAAAAATTGTTTTCAGAAGTCATTTAAGTATCCTGTATATTACATAAATAATTTTATATAAAATATATCTAAATAATATTTTATCATGAAATATAAATCGATGAATTTTCAAAAGAAAAAACGAATAAAAAAATCATTCAATCTACTAATGATTTTCTTGATACTAATAAGTCAGATGCAATTTCTAACGTATGCAAATCTAACAGAAATAGCACCAATAATACCAACTTACGTTTCTACAGCAACGCCAACATATAATTTTAATTCTGATGCAGAAACCGGAACCATCACCTATGGTTGAGGATGTACAGGAAATCTGAGTGTCCTTAATGATATATGAACAGGAGCGACTATCTTTGATCCACTAACTGATGGAACCTATACATGTACTCTCACTATTTCATGAACAACATTAACAGGAACTACATTTACTGTTGATACAATATTCCCGATATTTTCAGGAGTGATAGAATGATGAGTCTACACATGAGGAGTTACTATCACATTTGATGATTTAAATCTTTCATGAGCAACAATAGATTGATCAGCATATACAAGCGGAGATCTCTATATTCTTACAGGAGCACATACATTTGTTGTAAGTGATCTCGCTGGCAATTCTACATGAGCTTCATTTACGATTCCAGAAGAAATAACAGATACAACGCCACCATCAATCACGAATATAATAAGCGGACAATATTTCAGTGGTGATGTAATTCCAGACATTATAGAGATAAATTATTCATGAACGGTCGTTACATTTAGTTGAGTAGATACCGTATATAATACCACAGGATTTACTCTCACAGGCGAATGATATTATTTTATCACTGCCTATGATCTTACAGGAAATAGTACTGCACTAGGTTTTACTATCGATAAGACAATACCGACCTTTACTGGTATAATCAGTTGATTCATTTATACGACAGGAGTAATTATAGAATTTTTTGATAACAACACATGAGTAACAGCGACACTCAGTGGCAATGTATATACGAGTTGAACATTGATTACAGGAAATGGAATATATAATTTTATAGTGACAGATATAGCAGGTAATAGCACGTGAGCTAGCTTCACAATTGATATAGATTATACACTACCAGTTATAACATTATTGGGTTCTAGTCCAATAACTATTGAAGTTTTTTCAGTGTATATTGATAGCTGAGCGAGTGCATTAGACAATGTAGATGGTGACATTACAACAGGTATCATAACAGTAAATCCCGTCAACACAGGAATAGTTGCCCCATATATCGTAACATATAATGTCAGCGACACAGCAGGAAATCCAGCAATACAAGTAACAAGGACAGTAAATGTAGTAGATACTACTTCACCAGTAATTAGTTTAGTATGATCTGATCCAGTAACTACTGAAAGATGAATGGCTTATATAGATTCGTGAGCAACAGCATCAGACAATTATGATGGCAATATAACCACAGGTATCATAACAGTAAATCCCGTCAACACATTCATAGCATGAACATATATAGTCACATATAATATCACAGACGCAAATGGAAACACAGGAGTAGAAGTAACAAGGACAGTAAATGTTGTAGATACAATTTCACCAATCGCCACAATTGAATACACTCCAGCTTCATGAAATCGAACAAGCGGAAATGTTGTAGCTATACTAAGTTGATCTGAAACACTTACCGGAGAAAATTCAACAGGAAACATATTTACAGATAACGGATCATTCCTTTTTACGTTCCAAGATTTAGCAGGAAATACTGGCGAAGCAACAGCTACCGTAGATCGAATAGATATTATTGTACCAGTTATAACAGTAACATGAACAATAGTAACTACCACAGGGACAACAACAATTAATAATAATATATCAGTTATAGAAACTGGCGCATGAGTAGCAACTGCTCTGCTAGAATACTCATGAATAGTAAATTCTTTCATAACCTGAAACTTGCAACTTACAACTTGAAACTTATTAAATCTGACAGGAGACATTGGAGGACTCAATAATAACGCTACGTATTTCTATATCATTACTATTACTGATAACGTAGGAAATACGACATATATCACAGGAACATTTCAAACACTTCTAGATCGAAGCGAGGTATATAGTAATATAGGCAGTAATCTTACTACATCAGGGATTACAAACAATTTCAATCAAGTAAACAATAGCAATGTAAATAATTTCAGCGGATTATACTTCACACTCAATAGTCTTTGAACAATACAATTCCAGACAGGACTTGATCTGACAGATACAGGAACACAAAACTTTTTGCAAAATCTTGGACAATATCTGATCATGCAAAATGGATTCATAAATTTTGTACTTTACAATAGTTCAACGGATTCAGGAAGTGCATTCAAAAATCTTCCAGCTAGATTGACTATGTATTTAAGCACAGCGCAATATATAAACGGAATAAATAATATAAATGGTATCATAGTAAGAGATACAGATGGTACTCCTCTCGCAAGTTCATGACTTATCAGTAATTTCTCATGTACAGGAAGTGCATTGACGGGTATCGCGCAAGAATGTAGTTTTGATACATTACACTTCACGTCTTTTGGAACTAAACCAACATTACTATTTGTAAACATCACCTCCTCAAATAGTAATACAGGATATGCAAAAATAGGAGATACCATTACCCTATCATTCACGGGAAGTGAAGATCTTACATGAGTATCAATGGATATAGCGTGAAGTAGTATCAGTGTTTCCGGTTCATGAACAGATCGAAGCGGAACATATACATTAGTAGGATGAGAGACTAATTGAATAACAGCTATAAGTATAAATTATGAAGATATGTTTGGAAATACAGGTGACACAGTCACTTCAAGTAGCTGACAAGTTATTATCGATATAATTAATCCAACAATTACCAATATAACTAGTGGACAATATTTTAGCGGTAATGTAACACCGACTATCACAGAAATAAATTATTCTGGAGCTACGCTCAATGGCGCGGATTACACAAGCTGAACAATTATTTCTAGTGAATGAACATACGAACTTATAATAATAGATCTAGCAGGTAATTCTACGTGAGTAACATTCACGATAGATACAACCCAGCCAACATTCTGATGAGTGGCTTCATGAACATATTATTCAGGAAGCGTAACACTTACATTCACAGATACAGCTACACTTAACGGTTCATGAATTACTAGTGGTGATGTTATTTCTGCTGAATGAAGTTATATTCTTGTTGTTACTGATCTTGCTGACAATTCTACATGAGCTACATTCATTATTGATACCACTCCACCAACAGCGACGTGAAACTATTCAATTACAGGATTAACAAATCAAGATGTACTCGTAACATTAACATGATGGATTGAAATCATTACATGAATAAATGCTTTAAATTATACTTTCACCGGTAATTGAACATTTGATTTTACATTTAGCGATTTAGCTGGAAATACAGGAAGTTATACTGCTACCGTTGATCGAATAGATAAATCTCCAGTGACAGGAACAATCGTTTACGATATCACAGGAGCTACAAATACTGATGTTATAGCAGAAATTACATGATTTAATAAAACAGGAGTTACGATTACAAGCTCATGAACATACACATTTACAGGTAATGGAATATATACATTCACCTATATTGATAGTTATGGTAACACATGAGAAGACATAGCTACAGTTTCACGAATAGATAAATCTCCAGTGACAGGAACAATCGTTTACGATATCACATGACTTACTAACACTGATGTTATTGCTTCTATTACATTCAATAAGACATGAGTCATTGGGGTTACCTGATATACATTTACAGGAAATTGAACGTATGATTTCACGTTCACAGACGCATATGGAAATACATGATTGGAAACTGCTACCGTAACTTGGATTGATAAATTACCAGTATCATGAACTATTACTTATGATATTACATGATTTACTAATACTGATGTTGTAGCTACTATTACATTCAACAAAACATGAGTAATTGGTGTTACCTGATATACATTTACATGAAATTGAACGTATGATTTCACGTTCACAGACGCATATGGAAATACATGATTGGAAACTGCTACCGTAACATGAATTGATAAAACAATACCAACATTTGTATGAATAATTTCATGATCATATTATAGTGGAAATCAATCTATCACTTTCGATGATATAAATCTTTCATGAGCAACATTAAATGGTGCTGCCTATAATAGTGGTGATGTTATTTCTGCTGAATGAATTTATATATTTATTGTAAGTGATTTAGCGGATAATTCTACATGAGCTACATTTACTATAGATACAACTGAGCCAACATTTGCATGAGTAATTTCGTGATTATTTTATAACACTAATCAAGCTATTACTTTCGATGATATAAATCTTTCATGAGCAACATTGAATGGTATAGCGTACACAAGCGGTACAGCTATCACAATAGACAACACATATATATTCATTGCAACCGATCGTGCAGGTAATTCTACATGAGCTACATTTCTGCTTGATAAGACATTACCAACAGTTTGAACGGGAATAATTTCAGCTGGAAATACAGGAGTCAATGGAACGACATGATATTATAATGGAACCATAACTATCAAAGCAACAATGTCAGATACAAATATCAGTGGTGCGACATGTGAATATAGTACAGGTTCTTCACGAGCAACAGCTACCTATACAGGATGAGGATGATATTGTTCAATCAGTTGACTTGCTCCAGCAGCAAATATCAATGTAAGATTTAGAGTACAAGATATAGCAGGAAACATAAATACATGAGGAATAAAAACGTATATTTATGACATCACACCACCAACTACTACAGATAATGCAAACTCTACAACAGGAAGAATTGATGTAACCGTAATACTCTCACCAATAGATATTTGAGTAGGCATATCAGGTACACTATATTGTATAGATACTTGAGGAATATGTACACCAAACACATTATGAACATCAGTATCAGTAACAGGTGCTGTAGGAGTGATTACTCATAAATATGTAAGATACTTTTCTATAGACAAGTTAAATAATATTGAAACAACTAATACATCCGTACAAATACATATCGACAAAGAAACTCCAATTCTGACAGGGACAACAATATTCAGTTCAAATAATTCAACGAACACTTGATACGCAAAAGTAGGCGATACTATCACCGTAATTTTCCAATCACATGAAGCATTGACAGGGACACCGACAATGACGATTTCATGATGAAGTTTAACCACAGGAACCGTAACAAATATTTGATGAAATAATTATTCTGGAACCTTCGTTATGAAAATTACCGACGTACAAGGAACAATTGGGTTCAATATTTTTATGACAGATCTCGTAGGAAATACAGGAACGATATTTGCAAGCAGTACAATTATTTTTGATAGAACAAACCCAGCGGGAATAGCGATTACTAATCCAACAAATACAAGTTATTTCCAATGAGGAACATTAAAAACTATCACATGGAATACATGAAGTGAAATAAATTTCTGATCAACATCTCTTGTTTTACAATATTCAAATGACGGACGGGTTACCTTACATTCAACTATCAGTACATGAACGAATAATGATTGATCGTTTGATTGGACATTCCCAGTAGTTGATAGTACGCTTGCAACTGTAAAAATTATTGCTACTGACCTAGCAGGTAATACAGCAACATTTACGGGAAATCAATTTGTTATGGATAGTACATTCCCTACCGATGTTGCAATAACATTTCCATCATGAGGAGAATATTTCAAAGGATGATCATGATATTTAATAACGTGGTCATGAGGGACAGATAGTTTCTTGTTAAATAAGATTGTAGAGTATTCTACTAATGGTACATTCCCATGAACAACAATTTTGACAGATACCATGAACAGCTTTTCATATCTCTGGACCGCACCAAGTATAAATAGTAGTTGAGTAAGATTAAGAATAACAGTTACTGATCAATGATGACTTAATAAAGCAGGACAAACATCAGCATTTTATATAGATTCTACTAAACCAACACTCACATTTACTGATACAAATAGTAATCGAAGAAATACAAATGCTACATGAACAGCTACAGCTAGTGATGCATTAGCAGGCTTACGAACAACAGGAATAGTATATAGAACAGATGCACAATTTGATCAATACTGTAACGGATGATCGACAACGGTTCCTGTATTAAGTGTCGATGGAACATGATATGTATATGCATGTGTTCTCGACAAAGCAGGTAATGTAAAAACAGGAGCGCAAACATATAAGATAGATAAAACAGCTCCTCTACTCACCATGCCAGCAGATATAATAACAAACACAGGAACAACAATAAATATTACTGTAAATGGAGATGTTGCAGGAATCTCATGATATACACGAACGAAATTATCTGGAACTTGAACAGTAACATTTACTACAGCAACAACACAAGATCCTGTAGTCAGTGCAAATACTGATTGACCATTTGTACTCCAAGTAGTAGTAAAAGATAATGCGAATAATCTTACTACATGAACAATTAATTTCACTCGACATACTATTGCGCCTATACTTACAGGAACAACCGTAAGTGTATCAAATACTACTGCTACATTTATCTTTACAGGTGATGAAGCATGAAATGTGTTATATTCATGAGCATGTTGAACAGGATCATTGACAAGTAGCATCTCAGGAAGTAATACAACAACATTTACCTTAGCAAATAATACATATTCATGATGTCAGTTAAATGTCACTGATAGTGCGGGTAATACATCATTACGATTAACACTTCCAACATTCACAATAAATTACACTGCTCCATCATGATGAGGTTGAGGAGGTGGTTGAGGAGGTTGAGTAGCAGTATGTACTACAGCAAATTTAGTATGTTCTAACGGTGTATATGTTAAAAAAGATGGTGTAAGTTGTATCGCATGAAATCTTGGGAATGCTTGTAGTTTAGATAACTGTGTAGATGGAGATTATTCAGGAAATCCTAACGATGGACTTTGTAAAGATCCTACTAAAGTGGAAGCAACTACAGGAACAACAAGCACAGGGACATTTGTTCCATTTTTATCGCCATTCAATAAAGAACTTACAGATGCATATTTCTATGCATATCATATAAAAGCAACTACCGTAGCAGACATTAAACGAGCAAATATGACAGGAGCACTTATTAGATCTCATCTATCAAAAATGATGTCAGAATATGCTATTAAAGTATTAGGAAAAACGCCAGATACAACGAGAAAATGTATATTTACTGATATGGGAAATCAAACGGAAGAGTTTAAAAAATATGCTATTATGGCATGTCAGCTTGGACTTATGGGACTCAAAACTGACGGTACTCCAGCAACTACATTTGCTCCAGGTGGACAAGTAAATAGAGCTATTTTTGGAACAACGCTTTCAAGAGCATTGTGGTGAGAAGCAAATAACGGAGGAAAAAATCGATATGAAAAACATCTTCAAGCACTCAAAACAAATGCCATCATGACACAAACAGATAAACCAAACAACCGAGAATTGAGATGATATGTTATGTTGATGATGATGAGAGCAGATCAAAAACTTAGTAAGAGTATATACTTAAATTTTACATCATTACGATGAACAAAAATATTTGTTCCAAATACTAGTGTAGCACCAGTCTCACAATTTACAGCAACAGAATTAGATTTCATAAAAAATATCAACAAAAATTATCAATTTACAGAAGGATATACAGCAGGACAAACAAATGCTGGAGTAAAATACCTTCAATACTTTTTGAAAGCAAAAAAAATTTATACAGGATCAATCAATGGAACAAACACACAAGCAACGCTTGATGCACTCTTTCAGTTCCAATTGACCAATACTATTGTAGCTGACAAAAATGATACATGAGCTTGATATCTTGGACCAACTACAAGAGAAACTATCAATCCTCTACTTCAAAAACTCTTAAACCCATAAAAACAAAAAAAACTGTCATTCTGAGCGAAGTCGAAGAATCTAGTAATAACAATATCCCTGCCTACCGCAGGCAGGCTTCGTTTTACTCAGGATGATATTTGTAATTATTTAATTTAGTTATTTAGTTAATGAAGCATTTTAAGGGTTCAATAATTTTTACTATTGTAGCTATCGCTATAGCATTTTTTCTATGAGCAGGGAAAGCACTTAATATACCAGCTGGGTTACAAACAGTTTTCATAGTTCTCATCTTATGAGTATTAGAAGTCTCATTATCGTTTGATAACGCTGTAGTGAATGCGACCGTACTCAAAAAAATGGATGCAAAATGGCAACATAGATTCCTGACACGATGAATGGCTATTGCAGTTTTCGGTATGAGAATTATTTTTCCGTTGATTATTGTAGCCATAGTATGAGGAATTAATCCATTAGCAGCATTTAATCTAGCGATATTTAACCCAGATCAATATGCAGCGATACTCACAGGATCGCACATCACAATAGCCGGATTTGGATGAACATTTTTACTACTAGTCGCATTAAATTTTTTCTTAGATGCAGAAAAGGAAACTCATCGATTATGATATATAGAAAAATATTTACAAAAAGTTTGAGCACTTAAGTCTATGGAGATTATACTGACTATGATAATTGTTTATATTATAGGAAGTTTTCTTCCAACAGCAGAACACCTTTCATTTCTGATTGCAAGTATGCGATGAATCATTGTCTTTGTATTAATGGAATGAATAACCACTTTATTACAAACATCAAAATGAGGAATCACTAACATCCATAAAATTTGATTATCACTGTTTTTATACCTCGAAGTATTGGATGCAAGTTTTTCATTCGATGGAGTAATCTGAGCATTTGCATTAAGCAAAAACATTTTCATTATAGCATTAGGACTTGGAATAGGAGCAATGTTTGTAAGAAGTCTAACGATAATGCTCGTAAAACAATGAACCTTAGCAAAATACAAGTATCTTGAACATGGAGCTTTCTGGGCTATTTTTGCTCTAGCAGCAATCATGTTTTTGGGGACATTATTTCATATCTCAGAAACGCTCACAGGAATCTTATGAGCGATATTCATATGACTAGCACTCCGAAGTTCTATTAGTGAAAATAAAAAGAATATCACATAGTTTTTTAAAGTCGATAGCAATATCGCTTAATAGGTAACTAATCAAGGAATATCGATTTTAAATAAAGATGAAGGGGGCTATCGACGAGGGGTTTTTTGCTTACTTTTTTCACCTGGAAAGAAAAAAGTAAGGCCCAGCCGGCGAGGCGATAGAAAATATTTACGGATTTAAATAGATTAAAGAAAAATATTGTTTTTTGTAGATAGTTATATACTATATTACATATTTATTTAATGTTTTAATCAACTAATCGTCGATAATGTTATTAACCATAGGTTTGGAAATCCACATAAAATTAAAATCAGTGAATAAAATGTTTTGTCAGTGTAAAAACGAACAGAATTTTGAAAATCTTATTCCAAATACTAATATTTGTCCCGTCTGTACAGCACAGCCAGGAGCGCTTCCTACGTTAAGTGAAGAAGTTTTTGAAAAAGCATTATTACTTGGTAAAGCATTGAACTGTAAAATTAATGAAATATCAACATTTGATAGGAAATCATATTTTTATCCTGATCAACCAAGTGGATATCAGATTACTCAACTCTATCATCCTACAAACACTGAAGGTAGTGTTTCTTTTTTTCTAGATAATTATACGACAGAAAAAACTATTCATATTCAGGACGCACATATGGAAAGCGATACTGGAAAAATGGTTCATACCCAAGGACAAGCATTGCTTGATTTCAATCGTGCAGGGACACCACTTGTAGAAATAGTAACCAATCCTGATTTTACTACATCAGAAGAAGTTATAGAATTTTTGAAAGAGCTTCAAAGACTAGTGAGATTTAATGATATAGCTGATGCTGATTTAGAGAAAGGACAAATGAGAGTAGATGTAAATATTTCTGTGAGAAAATCAGAAAAAGATTCTTACGGTACCAGAGCAGAGATAAAAAATATCAATTCATTTGGTATGATCAAAAGAGCTATAGAACACGAGCAAGCAAGACAAGAGAAAATATATGAAGCAGGAAAATCGTTTAGTCAACAAACAAGAGGACGAGATGATACTAAAGGTGAGTCTTATCTTATGAGATCAAAAGAAGATGCATTAGATTATAGATATTTCCCAGAACCTGATTTACCACCATTAAAAATAGACGAAACAAGAAAAAAACGATTGAACGAACAAGTGATAACTACCCCGCACAACATAATCAAACAATTTAAAGAATATGGATTTAATAAAGAATATATCAACGCATTAATCAGTGACAAAGAAGTACTTGATTATTTTAATTCAATTGTGTCATCCTGAGCGAAGTCGAAGGATATAGATAATTTTGCTAAAATAGTAGCAAAACGAATAGCATGACCAATTGCTGCACGAATGAAAGATAATTTTGTTACCATTGATAAGCTTACGTTTACACCATGACAATTTAATGAATTTTTGTCCAAAGCACAAGCAGGATCTCTCATGGAAAATCAGTTGAAAATAATTATGGATGAGATGTTGTCTACATGAAAAAATCTAGAAGAAATAATCAAAGAAAAATGATTCGATGCACCAGCAATGGATAATAACGAAATAGAACTTCTCGCTAAAGAAGTTTTGGCATGAAACGCAGCAATAGTAGAACAATATAAAGGAGGAAAAACAACAACCATAGGATTCTTCATCGGACAATTAATGAAGAAAACATGAGGTAAGACCAGTCCAAAAATTGCTCAAGAAATTTTTGAAAAACTATTAGGATAAAATATGTATATAATTACTCCGCAATTGCGGAGTTTTTTTTATTTAAAAAAACTCAGTAGGATTACTACTGAGGTTAGTGAACCGGATCACATATTAGGAAAGCCTAATAAAAAATCCAGTTCTAGTTAGTTACAAATAATGTTTATACATTACACTTAGCACCAAGAATCGAACAAGTGTCCTTTCTTCCCAAATAATTACATCCTCTCTTTTTACCAGGACATGTTTTGGAATTTTTGCTGAGTGTAGCAGTAGTATTAATTTCAGCGGGTATATTACGTTGATGGAAATTTTTTCTTTCGGGTTTTCCAGTCCGATTTTTATCTTTAGCCATACATTAAAATTTTAATTTTTATTTATACAAATAGAATACATATTTATATGTAAAAGTCAATCAAAAAACTCAGTATATATCTACTGAGTTTTTTATATTATTATTGATTTTATATGGTTGTTAATACATAGATTCAAAGTCCAAGCATAAGTATTCATACGATAAGATGAATAAGTTTAGTCTTTTCATGTTTAATCTTAGCAATCTTATCTACATTTGCATATCAGAGACTTACCATGATTGCAATTGCCAACATAGGCAATATAAAGATTAGATTATACACTATAAGATATATATATCATCGAAGATTTAGATTTTTGCTTTGAGAACTCATAAATCATAAGATAGTGAAATATGGACCAGATGAACACGGAAGAAGGAATAAACTCACTATAACTCCAACAAAAAACGCTCATATAGGAGAAGATACTTTATGAATTAAATCTTGCATCTTCGGTCTTCGACTAAATGGAACTTCCATCACAAACCATTTTCCATATCGGAAGTAATCTTTAAGATTTGCGAGTCAAACCAAGAGTCATAATATTCATACGATCAGCTTAAGAACAAGTGTATTATTGGCAGTTGCAAGGGCTGAAAATAATCAAACACCCATACCAAGATACGTAATAAATATTGCTAAACAAAACATTAATCATGCATAAAAAGTTTTTCTTCTACTCTTATGTCTCGTAAGTATTGTTGAAAGTAATAATAACATCACAGCAAATGCACATGGATTTATACTATCAGAAATAGCGGCAGGAAGCATAATTAAAAAGAATGATAATCTTTTTTTAAGGCTTTGTTCTACAGGTTGTACTGTCCCGCTCAAAGCTGTATCTTCACATACAGCTGCATTAATTTGAGCTAATTTTCCAGAAAAGTATTCTATAATATTTGTATCGCCATTAATATAATTACAATCAGTTCAGCTATTGATAATCAAGAAAGGAACACCAATCTCGTCATACGTCAACGCGTGTTTTTCGAGATATTCGTTGAATTCATTCAGATTTTTTTTATTGAAAAAAACTTCTTTCTTTACTAAATCAAATTGTTTTCCAATTTCATTATCTTTGATATATGCTTCTACATTAGCACAATGAGGACATCCATTCCCATAGAAAAATATATATTCCTGAGCACTACTGACACTTATCATAGCGATAAATGCAACAATTATTCCTATCACGTATTTCATTGCTATAAATAATTATAAAAATAAATTAGTTTCTATATTTGGTTGTTTCAAGAGTCAAGACACCATTTGAATCAACACTTACCAATAAGAGATTATCAATATTGGTTTCAAGTAATTCATGATTCAAATAAATAATTCATTTACTTAATCCAGCGATATCCAATCAAGAAATATAATTAGTATTGCCAACATTTGCGAGCAATTGTGCTTTTGCAAAATCTTTACTTACATGTAATTGCGCCTTTTCTGCTATAAGTTTAGCTTGTTGTAGAGCAATAGTATAGTCTCATGTATACACAAGAACAACAGAAAAATATCAACTATCATTCATGGCTACATAAGTAGACAATGTTTTATTGAGTTCCATACCTTGAGGTTCAATCATTCAAAGTTTTTTAGCCCAAAATGGTAATTTATACATTACAAATAATTTTTCATCAAATGATTTTTGTATGTTATCAAATGTAGTTTCAATATTTATGTCTTTATCAGTCAAATCAATATATTTTTGTTGAAGTTGTTCTACAAGTAACTGAGCTTGTTCAAGTGTTATTTTTCATTCATTCATCTCTTCAGAAACCTGAGTAATAGTGATTTGTAATGTAGGTATATCAACAATTGTATTGATATCTAATTGGGTGATATCGTTTCTTTTACATCACAAAAAAACAAGAGAAAAAACAATAACTACAAGTAAATATTTTTTCATGTGAGAAAATAATAAAGTAAATTTCACTCGACCACCAAAAGAATCAGTAAAACGAAATTCTTTTGAATGAGAGAGTTATGCTAATCGGCTGCGGAAAAATAAAGTATAAACGAAATGAAATAATTTATTATTTCCAAAGCAGATTAGTGTATTTTAGTTTTTAAACATATTTTCGTTTTTGATAATCAATATTAACAAGACAAAAGTTATCAAAATATTGAAGAAGCTACTTCAAAAACTTCCGTATGATTTATATGAATACATTCCTACAGGAATTAAACTAATAATAAATGAAACGGCAGAAATAGTAAATCATAAAATAGCCAATGATATTGTTCGTTTTTTAAATCTAATCATACCAATTCACATCAAAAGAGAAAGTAATGAAAACATAATTGCCAATAATACAGCAATTAATACACGTATTCCTATACCAACTCATAGACTAAACATAAATCCAAGTCCACTCAAAGAAACCAAAAAAGAAAATATTCCGATTACTCCAGTAATAAGAGAAATTCGTCATACAATAGTAAAAATAGTCTTAAGATATGGATGTACCTTATGATTAATGTCATTTACAAAATGAGCATCAAGAATATTTTTCATAATTTTATGATTAAGAAATTTATGAAAAATTCCTTTATTCATGATTTTTTCCATATTATGATCAATCTTTTTTTCCATTTTATCCAAAGCAGCTTCTTCGCTAAAATGTTTTTTTTGATGTTCTTGATGAGTGTGTTCCATAGGTAATATTATAGTAAAAATTTAAAAGAAGCATAGTAAATTAAGAAGCTTATACGAAATCTATACTCAATTTCAATATATAACTATAGCTCATAACAAGACAATTCCGATATTTTTCATTTTTCATTATTCATTATTAATTAGTTTTTGAGTTTCTTTCGCTATCATATATTCTTCATTCGTTGGGATAACAATAATAGCAACTTTGGAATCCGGAGTAGAAAGAATAGTATCTGAAGTAATATCATCTTGAACAATTGTCTTATCGAAGACTATTCCCATCCATGATAATTTTTCAAGTAAGATAGTTCTAATAATCGCTCTATGCTCCATGATACCAGCCGTCAAAACAATAACATCAACTCCTCACAAGAGACTCGTATATGCTCAGATATATTTTACGAGTGAGTTGATATACATATCAAGAGCAAGAGAACATTTTTTATTTCATTGCTCTATACCAGCAAGAATATCTCTCATGTCACTAGACACTCATGAAATACCAAGCAAACCGCTTTCTTTATCCAACATATCCTCTACTTGATTAACGGTCAATCCATCATGAGAAACTAAATGTGTCACAATCGCAGGATCAATATTTCCTGATCTCGTTCACATCATCAATCATTCCAACGGTGTCATTCCCATAGATGTCTCAATTACTTTTCCATCTTTGATAGCAGTCAAACTAACTCAATTACCAACATGACACGTAATCACTTTATTTTTCTGCATTTTGAATTCTGAATTCTGCATTAATTTTTCATATACGTATTGATGAGACGTTCCATGAAATCCATATCTTCTGATTCTATAAGTTGCGTAATATTTATATGGTATCGGATAAAGATAATGTGCAGGTTCCATACCTTGATAATAAGAGGTATCAAAGACAGCGACCTGAGAAATATTTGGAAGTAATAAGATACATGCACGGATTCATTCTATATTTGCAGGATTATGTAATGGTGCTAGAATAGTACACTCCTCTATTTTCGCGATAACATCAGGAGTTATGATTACGGGTTGTTGAAAATATTCTCCTCCATGCACAACTCTATGTCCAACTGCATCGATAGATCAATGAGTAGATAAGTCAGCTAATACCGAAACTAATGCATCATGATGATTTTTTACAGAAGAATTTTTCACTCAGACCTTTTCCACGATTCATTTTGCTACGACACTATTTTGCGGCATATCCAACAATTGATATTTCAATGACGAACTTCACGAATTGATGACTAAAATTTTCATACGTATAAAAAAGAAGTAAATAGTATAGTAGATATAGCGGTTTAGCGAAAAAATGCAATTAAAAAAACCTCCCCGAAAAAAACGGAGAGGGTTTTAGCAAAAAATTTACACAGCAATTACATAATCAACCTTTGGATGTGATTTATATCCGACCAATTCAAAATCAGTATATTTCCAATCCCAGATTGAAGTGAAATTAGTGATTTCAAGCGTAGGAAGTTTGTAGGGTTCACGAGAGATTTGATCTTTCGCATTTGTGATATGATTTTCATACACATGAACATCACCGAGAGTACCCATAAGGATACCAGGAACCATATTAACTTCTTTTGCAAGAAGGAGAAGTAATAATGCATAACTTGCAATATTATACGGTAAACCGAGCATGGTATCAACTGATCTTTGATCCCATTTCAGATTAAGAACTTTTTCACCCTGGTGGCTCAAAGTTACAATCAATTGAAAACCGAAATGACAAGGTGGCAAAGCCATTTGATCAAGTTCAGCAGGATTCCAAGCACTTACAATGTTTCTTCTACCTGGAGAACCAAAAGGATCATTTTTCAAGATATCAATAGCCTTTTTTAATTGATCTATCGATTCTTGCTTATATAAACCCGTTGCTTCATCTTTCACATACTTATGCCAATCTCTCCATTGTACTCCATAGATACGTCCGAGATCATCTTCAGCCAGCATCTTAGCCTTACTTGCCTCATCATTACCATAAGGGACTTTTTGTGGATTACACCATTCATCCCAGATAAAACATTTTCTATCATGAAATTCTTTTTTTGAAGAAAATCCTTTGATAAAACATTCAAGTTCAGCAGCAATATTCTTCATTCCCATTTTTTTGGTAGTCAATAATGGGAAACCGTCAGCCATATCATGTCTAATATCCCAACATGCAATAGCGTAGGTAGGAACGCCTGTCCTGTTTTCTTTTTTTGGAGCATCAAGAATTTCTTTTACAAGATCTCCATACTGCGAATCAATGTGATCATTTTTTTTCATACGATTGGTTTTTTTATAAAGATTAATACATTTTATTTTTATTCCTATATTTTTGTTACTGTCAACTAATTAAGGAAATAATTTATAAAAACAACAGGATTTCAAAAAATAGAGAAAAACCGTTTCCTTTGACTTGAAAGCATAGGTAGATTTTGTATATATAGTACCAGCAAATGTTTTTTACGTTTTTTGGTATATATATGAATCAGAAAGAATTGAATCAAAGTCTTAACGCGTATTGGAAACAACATAAAATTTTTCAGAAATCACTCGATCAGAGATCAGAAAAATTTCAATCTATCACCTATGACGGTCCTCCATTTGCATCAGGGACACCGCATTTTGGACATGGATTAGTAGGATCTATGAAAGACACTATTCTCAGATATAAAACAATGAAAGGATATAAAGTAAACAGAGAACGATGACGAGATTGTCATGGTTTGCCAGTTGAAAAATTTGTAGAAAAATTACTTGGCATCGATGGAAAGAGAGATATCGAAGAAAAAATAGGTGTAGAAAAGTTTGTAGAAGAATGTAGAAAATCAGTAAGTAATACGAGCGATGAACGAAGGACTTTTGGTGATCTTATCGGAAGACGAGCAGATATGGATCATGCATATTACACTATGAATCTGGATTATATGGAATCAGTAATCCGAGTAATTCAAAATATGTATAATCAAAATCTTGTATACAAAGGATTTAACGTCCAATGGATGTGTCCAAGTTGTGCGACAACACTTTCTAATTCAGAAGTAAATGAAGGATATAAAGATAGACAAGATCCAGCTATCACGATTAAGTTTCCACTTCTTCGAGACAAGGTAAACAATCAATGGAACTTCAATTTCGATCAATATGAAATGACTTCGGATGGATTTGTACAAATCGTAGATTGTATTATCAAACGTGATGGGAAAATTTTCATGAACTATAGTGTAAAAGCACAAAAATATCTCTGTCCAGGAGGTAAAGTAGAAAAATGAGATACGCTTGAATGAACAGTAAAGAAAGAAATTTCAGAAGAACTATGAGTAGCAGTAAAGACGATAAAATCATTGGGAAATATTAAACAAATCTTACGTGGATGATTATTTAATCTCAATATGTTTGAGATAGAGATCGAAGGAGAACCAAAACTTATGGAACCAGAAAAATTACCACAAATGGTTCGAGCAGAAATTGTTGAATCCGATAATTCATTAGGTTTTGCAGTAAAAATAGAAAATACAATCGTGGATGATGATATGGAAATCATGAGTCAATTTTATGATCTCTATCTCTATCAAAAAAGAATTTTTGAACACACGGCTCCTGATGCAAAAGTAAGTGTATTAGCATGGACAACAACACCATGGACCTTACCGAGTAATATGTTTTTAGCAGTAGGAAATCATATTCGTTATTCAACGATATACGACATCTCTGTAAAAGAATATTTTGTCATAGCGGAAAATTTATTGAAACAATATTATAGAGATCCAAAAGAATATATTCTCATAAAAACTATTCAATGAGAAGGTATGGTAGGATTAAAATATGAACCATTATTTCAACATATCAACAAGAGTAAAATAGCCAATTCATATAAAGAACAATTTTTCAAAATCATACCAGGAGAATTTGTAAGTACAGAAGACGGAACAGGTATCGTACATATTGCACCAGCGTTCGGTATGGAGGATTTTAATGCTGTTGCACAATTTTTACCAAGAGAAGATTCTAAAAAATGGTTATTTTTACCAGTAAATGAATACGGTGAATTTACGGAAGAAGTTCCTGAACGAAAAGGAACTAGAGTGTATGATACAAACAAAGACATTATCCAAAGACTTAAAGAAGAAGGAAAGCTTATTGGACAAAGATCATATGAACACTCATATCCACATTGTCGAAGATGTGATACGGCCTTGATTTCTAAAGCATTAACAAGCTGGTTTATCAAAGAACCATCACTTACACCGATAACAGTTCCTCATGCAGAAGAAATATCTTTTGTACCTGAGACCGTTAAAAAAAGATTTATTGATGTCATCAAAACAGCTCCAGATCGAAATCTTGCAAGAAATAGATATCGATGAGCACCACTACCTATCTGGGAAAATACTAAAAAACCAGAAGATATTATCGTAGCAGGAACATTGGAAGAAATCTATCAATGAACAAAAACATGATCACAAAATATTACTAAAAATATAGTAATCAGACATGGAAAAACTGATTATAATGAAACCCATATTGCTGACAGCTATAGTAAAGCAGTCTTAAATAAAGAATGAATTAAGCAAGCAAAAAATATCACAAAAATATTAAAAAAAGAAAAAATAAAAGATGCGATCATAGTGGTATCACCCCTACAAAGAACCTTACAAACGATTACTCCATATCTTGAAAAGATATTAGATGAAGGACAATTATCTGCAGTGACAGATAAATATATTGCTATGCAAAAAATATATCAAGCATTACGAGAAAAAGAAGAAATACATACATATATAAAAAAATCTGATACACAAAAATTATTCCAACTTTATGAAAACATATATATGGACTTTAGAATTACAGATGTAATTATACCAGAATTTCAAGACAAAGAACGACCAGCACACCTATCAACAAGCAAACCAACAAACGAATTATTAACCTCAAAATGAGAATCTATGGATGATGTATTTGCAAGAAATACAGAATATATCAAAGATATTAATACACAATTTCAAACAAAAACAATCATCACTATAACTCATGAAGATTCATTTATTTCAATATCAAAAGCATTTAAAGAGTTTGATTATCTAACAAAAAAACAAGATAATATACCAGAAAACGGAAAGGTAAGTATCCGTTACCGAGACAATAATAGAAATATGGAAATGGATCTTCATAAACCATATGTAGATAGTTATCGATTTAAAAAATGAAATAAAGAATATCGTAGAATTCCAGAAGTTATGGATTGTTGGTTCGAATCAGGATCAATGCCATTTGGTCAAGCGGGATATACTGCTGATCATAGCACAAAACCACTCGTCTACCCTGCTGACTTTATCATCGAAGGATTGGATCAAACCAGGGGTTGGTTTAGGGGAATGCATGTAGTAGGTAATGCTGTTATGAAAAAAAATTCATTTAACAATGTTATCATCAATGGTCTCATACTTGCCGAAGATGGAAAAAAAATGTCAAAGAAATTAAATAATTATCCAGATCCAGAAAAATTATTTGGAAAATATGGAACAGATGCTTATAGACTATATCTTCTTGCATCGCCAGGTGTAAGAGCTGAAGCGGTAAGATTTTCAGAAAAATGAGTAGAACAAGTCTACAAAGATTTCACGGCCTCCATTATGAACGGATATAAATTTTTCGAAACATATGCAAACGTAGATAAATGGACAACCGATAACACAGCACTCTACTTCATGAGACACGCAAAAGCTACAGGACTTGAAAAAGAAAGCCAAGTTACTGAAGAGGGAATCCAAGCAATGAAAGATCCAAAATTCATTGAACAAGTATTGAGGATCAATCCAGATATCATCTATACAAGCCCATCAGTGAGAACAATTCAGACAGCTGAAGCAGTAGTACATATTATGAAAGAATATAGAGGTAAAAAAGTAAAAATCAAAACAGATGAAAAATTATGGTCATGAGAAAATATGGATACAGTAGATATATATAAAAAATTAATCAAGAAATGAAAAGGACAAAATATTCTGGTTATTTCCCACGACGTAAATTTCAATGAACTACGACCAACCATTTACAACACAAAAGCATCGCTCAGTAAACTCGAAGCAATTAAGCTTCCTACGTACAGTATCGATAACGAATTAGATAAACGAATACTTGCAGAACTTCATAACTTAGGTATCCAAGTAGAACAAGAAATGAATAAATATTTCCTTGATACAAGTGCGAAGTTAGTTTTAGGATTTATAGAAAAATTAAATAACTGGTTTATAAGAAGATCAAGAAGAAGATTTCGAGCATCAGGAATGTGAAAAGATAAACATTCAGCATTTAATACATTATTTGAAGTATTACAAAGTTATATGAAAATATGTGCATCATTTGCTCCTTTTGTAAGTGAACATATCTATCTTGAATTGCAAAAATTTACTACCAAATGAAAAGTTGAAGGAGATTCTATCCATCTTAAACACTTTCCACTCTACTCAGAAAAATATATCGATAAACAATTACTTGAAGAGATAGAGGTAGTAAGAAGAATTATTTCACTTGGTCTTTTCATCAGATCAAAAAACAAAATGGCAGTCAAACAACCATTGGCAAAAATGCAAATTAAATTATAAATTTCCTTTCAGAAGATTTGTATTTCGAACACCAAAATTATGTAAAGAGTTTTGGATGAGAGAATTATAAATTTCCTTTCAGAAATTTGTAATTATGATATTTTGGCATATACTTAAGAGTATATTTATCATATATAAACATTATAGGATTAACTCAATCAAGGATTTTGTTCGATATTATAAAAGGATGAATATCATATAAAAACAATATTCCTTCATGAACTATTTTTTCTTTCACTATTGAGAAATAAAAACTTTATTAGACAAATAAAATAACATTGACACTGTATAATATATTCGTATATTCAATTCAATCACTTTATTTTTTTACACAAAAAATAATGCCAGTAAAAAAACCTATCAAAAGAAAAGTAGTTAGAAAAACAGTTAGTTCGGTAGAAAAGAAAGTAAAATCATTTGCAAGAAATGTTGAACATGAAGCAAAAACAAGATTTAGTGAAGAAGGTAAAGAAATCGGAAGTAAAATCTCAGTTCGACGAGAAGTATCTACTACAGAAGAAAAAATGTTTACTATCATTGGTATTCTTCTTTTGATTTTCGGAATCTATTACATGAGACAATTTTTAGGTGGAATGATTTTGATCGTACTTGGTATTCTTTTTGTTACAGGATTCTTTCTTAAGAGAAGAAAATAATTTAAAAAATTATGACTATAAAACTCTACAGAAATGTAGAGTTTTTTTTATTTTTTAAGGGTCGATTGTAATATCGCTGAATGAAATAAACAACACAATGAGTATCGAAATATAATAAAGATGAAGGGACAATCGACGAGGGGTTTTTTGCTTACTTTTTGCTTGTCCTCCGCGTAGTCGGAGGACACCTGGTAGGAAAAAAGTAAGGCCCAGCCGGCGAGGCGATAGAAAAAAATCAAGACCAATCGCCTTGATAACATATTACTTTTCAATAAAAAAATATATGATATTTATCATATTAAAAAGAATAATGGCAAAACTAACAACAAGAGCAACAGATTATAGTCAATGGTATAATGAGATTGTTCAAGAAGCATGATTAGCAGAAAGCTCTGTAGTAAGATGATGTATGGTTATCAAACCATATGGATTTGCTATTCGAGAAAATATTAAAGATATCTTAGATAAGATGTTTAAAAATACAGGACATGTAAATGCATATTTCCCAATACTTATTCCAAAATCTTTTTTTAGTAAAGAAGCTGCTCATGTAGAATGATTTGCTAAGGAATGTGCTATTGTAACACATTATAGACTCAAGAATGATCCTAACGGAAAAGGAGTCATCGTAGATCCTGAAGCTAAACTTGAAGAAGAACTTATTATTAGACCTACTTCTGAAACCATCATTTGGAATAGTTATAAAAATTGGATTCATTCATATCGTGATTTACCACTTCTTATCAACCAACGAGCAAATGTTATGAGATGGGAAATGAGAACAAGAATGTTTCTTAGAACATCAGAATTCCTTCGACAAGAATGACATACCGCTCATGCAAGTGCAGAAGAAGCAGATGCGGAAGCAAAAAAAATGCTTGATGTCTACAATGATTTCGCAACCCATTTTATGGCTATAGATCCAGTATTGGGAGTTAAACCAGAACATGAAAAATTTGCTGGAGCTGTAGAAACATATACCTTTGAGCCTATCATGCAAGACGGTAAAGCACTACAAGCAGGAACGAGTCATTACTTAGGGCAAAATTTTGCCAAAGCATTTGATGTAAAATTTACTAATACAAAAAATGAATTAGAATTTGTATATGCGACATCTCGAGGAGTATCTACGAGATTGATTTGATGACTTATTATGGCACATTCTGACGATCAAGGACTTATTGTACCACCAGCATTAGCACCAATTCATGTTGTTATCGTACCTATTTTCAAAACTCCAGAAGAATATAAACTGATTCAAAACTACATACAACCACTTATCGACAGATTTGAGACTACTAGACTCGATTTCAAATCCAAATATTTTCACGATACTATACCATTGAGATGGAAAATCGATGCAGATACCAACAAATCTCCGGGACGAAAGTTTAATGAATATGAACTCAAAGGAGTACCTATTAGAATCACTGTAGGAGCAAGAGATATTGCTAGTGGTATGGTAGAAATATTTAAGAGAGAGCTCGGAGAAAAATCATCAGTAAAAATAGAAGACGTAGATCTTCATATCGATCAATATATCTATAAAGCACAAAATAATTTATTAAAAAAAAATAAAGAGTTTAGAGAAACTCATACATTTACCGTAAGTACATATGATGAATTCAAAGAAAAGATAGAACAAGGATTTGTTATGGCACATCGAGATGGTACTACAGAAACTGCAGACAAAATCAAAACAGAAACTTCTGCAACCGTAAGATGTATTCCATTCGATGCAGTTGAGGAAGCAGGTGTATGTATATTTAGTGGTAAACCAAGCATAAGAAGAGTCTTATTTGCAAAGAGTTATTAAATAACAACAACATATAACTACCAAATATCATATAATTTGACTTTTGATAGGAAATATATATATTATTTTTTGTAAAAACAAAATATTAACCAAAACCAAAAAAAATGAAGATATTAGACATTCCAGTTAGATCAATAATTTCGGTTATTATTACTCTCGCAATTATGAGATGTATTGATTTAGTCATAGGATATATTATCCATGACTTTGAAATAATCAGAAACCTAATCCCTAAAGATACTCAGACTTCTGATATTTATTTGATATGGGCACCAATAAGTAGTTATCTAATAATTGGAGTATCAGTGTGTATGATTGTAAATGTTTTTAAAAAACTAAAATCATACAAAGAAAATGGACTTATCCTAGGATTTTTGGTCGGAATTCTCGGAGGAATTTTGGGAGGACTTATCATGGGACTTATTCTAGGATTTATCGTGGGAAGTATTGCAGGAATTATTTGGGGACTTATTGTGGGATTTATCATAGGAATTATTGCAGGGCTTTTGGTAGGACTTGTGCTGGAATTTATGAAGGAATCTATATAATAATTTCACAAAACTATACAGCTTTGGTTATATTTAACCAAAGCTTTTTTTATAATTGAAGTAATATTACAACTAATATAAAAAAGCCCTCACGGGCTTTTTCAAAATATTTAATAATCTTATTTTTTTACCCCATTCTTTTTTCTGTCTGAATCAGTAAGAAACACCTTTCTTAATCTAATATTTTTTGGCGTAATTTCTACATATTCATCAGTACTGATATATGCCAATGAATCTTCTAAGGTCAAAGGAATGATAGGTTCTAGTCTCATTGATTCATCATTTCAACTTTCTCTTACATTTGTCTGTTGTTTATTCTTTGTAAGGTTAACAGTCATATCTCAAGGCTTAGCACTTTCACCTACAATCATACCTTCATAAATAGCAGCTTGAGGTAAGATAAATATCTTTCCTCTTTCTTGTAACTTCCAGATACTGTATTTCATACATTTACCGTTTTCTTGACTGATCATAGATCCTGTAGTTCTTTTTGGAATTTCTCCTTTATATTCTCCATAATGAGAATATGAACTATACATAATTCACTCTCCTCTAGTCACCAATACGAATGCAGATCTAAATCAAAGTAATCCTCTTGTCGGTACTTCAAATTCCAATGTAGCTATTCCGTTTACCGTAAACATATTTATCATTTGTCATTTCTTTTTAGCAAGCATATCTATGATAGTTCCAGATATTTTTTCATCTACATTAACAACTACGTGTTCTATTGGTTCCATTTTTTTACCATTTTCTTGTTTGAAAATTACTTGTGGTGCAGATACTTGAAGCTCAAATCCTTCTCTTCTCATAGATTCAATAAGTACGGATAAGTGAAGTTCTCCTCTACCAGAAACTGCAAATCTATTACCTCCCTTATCAAAATCTATTTCCAATCATACATTAGTTTGTAACTCTTTAGCAAGTCTTTCTTGAATATTTTTTGACGTAACCAATTTTCATTCTTTACCAGCAAATGGAGAATCATTAACAAGAAAATCCATAGTCAATGTCGGTGCATCTACCTTGATTGGCGAAAATGGTTCACATCATTCTATTCAAATTGTTTCTCCCACATAAATATTAGGAATACCTGCAATAGTAACGATATCACCACAAAGTGCGGTTTTTGTTTCTACTTTAGAAATTCAAAGTGTTGTAAATATTTTAGTTATTTTTCCTTTTCTTTTGATTCCATCATTATCAAAAATAACAACTTCTTGTCCTTGATTAACTGTTCATTCATATACTCTTCCGATACCAAGTCTTCCGATAAAATCATCATATCCTAAGTTAGCAACTTGCATACGAAATGGTTTGTCAGAATAATCTGGTGCAGGTTGTACGGCTTTTTCTATCAAATCAAATATAGGAAAAATATCTCCATGTTCTTTAGCTTCAGCGAAATCTTTCATATCGTCAAACGCGTATCCACCCTTTGCACTACAGTAAATAATAGGAAAATCTGCTTGCACATCAGTAGCTCACAATGCGAAAAATAAATCAAATAATTGATTGATTACCCAGACTGGTCTAGCAGTTTCTTTATCGATTTTGTTGATTACAACGATAGGATTGAGTCCAAGTTCCAAAGATTTTTTGAGTACGAATTTAGTTTGTGGCATAGGTCATTCGTATGCATCCACAAGAAGTAATACACTATCAACCATTTTTAAAACTCTCTCTACTTCACTTCCAAAGTCAGCATGTCCTGGAGTATCAATGATATTGATGACATCTCCTTTGTAATTTACGGAAGTATTTTTGGAATAGATCGTAATTCCTCTTTCTCTTTCTTGGTCATTGCTGTCCATGATAAGATTTTGATCTTCTGCCAATTTCATCGTACCAGACTGTGTCAACAATTGATCGACTAGTGATGTCTTTCCATGATCTACATGGGCGATGATGGCGATATTTCTGATTTTCATTGGTATGTATTAAGGCGTAAAACAAAAAAGACCCTCGAAGAAAGTCTTTAGAAAAGCATATCTCGATTAGTCTTTATATACAGTTTTCCTATGAAATAGCAATGCTTTTAGTCAGTAATAAGCTTAGCTACTACCATAATTCTTTTATTGTCTGTACCAAGTGGATAACATCACATTAATGTGATGTAACTACCACCAGCATTTTGATAAGTCATGTATTGAGCATTTACTTGTTTTGGATTTACAATAAATAAATCCATTACTTTATATTCATATAATTTTCCTTGTCGTAATACTTGAATTAATGTATTATCTTTAAGTTTTGGAAGATCTTTGAAAATTGTTCCATACGGATTATCTTTCCATACTACATAACTTGTATGACCAAATAATAACGTATTCCCTTCTTCTCCAGGAGCTGGAGTTGTTGGATATTTTACAATTCATTCTTCAAGTTCCTTATCAAAATCTGCTTTTGCAAAATCAGTAGGTGCCATATTTTCATTGGTGACAATAGGCACATCAAGTCCTAATGATGGAATAATAATTCTATCTACGGGTGGAACAGTATTGAATGAAAAATTATAGTCCATCAAATGAGATTGAAGAATTTCTTCCGTAGATGGAGCCAATGTATTTACATCGGTAGTCTGTTGATAATTTTTGAGTAATCACTGGATTTCTATGTCGTTTTTTTGTGCAATATCTACAATAGAAGAAATATTATTATTTTCTGAGACGATTGATGTACTAATAGGTGCTGAAGGATGAATCTCTTGTTCAAATAATGAACGGAAACTATATGCAAAAAGCTCTAAGTTAGTGAATACCAAGATAATTACAAAAACAGCACCGAAAAAAATACCGAAAGTTCTCATCTCACGGAAGAATCAGCGTTTTTGTGGTTGAGCGATGTAATGTTCGTGTATTCAGTACATAACTAACAAACAATAATAAATATTAATTTCTGAACTATATCATTATTATACTCGATATTGAACGAAAAGCCAAAAATTCCAGAAATATCAGACCCATACCACTTGACAGATAAAATAAAATATATTGAATACTATATTATAAAAGCAAGATGCATGACCAGACGCTCCCCAAATTTGAAACAATACATATAATCGAACTGTAGTGAGTCACACGAATGTGTGCGAACAAAGTGAGATAAATAAGTATATCATAATGAAACAACGGGTCGTTGAGTTTGCATCTGGCTAGAGTTTTTTCGTCAGTTTTTGGGGCGATGCCAAAAAGTGACCCAAGCGGAGCGTTTAATCTTGAAAAGAATTATTATTCCTATATGCTTACATACACATTTACATATAAAATAAACGAAAGTGCTCAACTTAATAGCCATTTCTTACAAAAACATCGGACCATTTCAGGATAAACTTTTGAGCGTTTTTTTTAATACCGGAAAAATGCTTATCAAAGCGCCTATCGGATCAGGGAAAAGTTTCCTATTTTTTGATGGACCTATTTACTGACTCTACAAATACAGTACAAGAAATATTCTAAATACTAAATCTAAGGATGGATTCATCAAAGTTATATGTGAGGTAAACGACACAATCTACCTTATCACAAGAAATATCAAGAAAGGTAAATCTAAAGACTCATGTGAATCTAAACTTTATACTTTGGAGTGAAATTTACCGGATTTCAATGAACATAAACCGTTAGAAAACAATGTTGATATAGAAGAATTACTGAGAAAACAGCCTGGTCTCAAACGAGACGAGATTACATTTAAAAACGAGACCGATCTCCAACAAAATCTTCAAACATTTCTACCACCGAGAGAAGTTATTATGAATACCATCTTTTTGATGCAAGATTCTGACAATATTTTTGAACTGACACCACTTGATAGACTGACGATATTGAAAAACGTATTTAATCTCATGGGGATTGATGAAGCCAAAGAGGTTTTAGCAGACAAAAAAAGAGAAATCCGATACAAAATCAAAGCAACAACAGATATTTCCAAATATGATGAAAAACTCAAAAACAATATTCAGAACTACCTTTCTACGTTTACTACTACAAAAGAATTATTAGGAAATGCTATCGATACAGAAGTATATCAGCAATTTTTTGACGAACGAAAAATGATAGAAGAAAAAATACAGATAACTGATTTTTCACTCAAAGATTTTCCTACTGATCGAGAAAAAAATCTTCAAAACTACATTAAAAATAAAAAATCACAAGAACATAAATTAATACATCAACTCGAGACTATTCAAAAAGATATAACTCAAGAACAGAAGAAATTTAAAGACCAACAGACAATAGAAAAGGAGCTTTCTACAAGCATTTCAGAGCTACAGAAAAAAATAGAAAATATCGACGAAAAGAAGATAGAAATTTTAAAAAAAGAAAAAAGAGAGATAATTACTCATCAAAATGACAATGAAAATCAAATTCCAAAAAAAAATATCTGGAATTTTATCCAAAAACAATGAAGTGAAACAGATATTCAAAAAGAATGAGATATAACAGTTCTAAATAGTTATTTCTTGATACAAAATATTATCAATGATGGTAAAAAATGAAGTGAAGAGATAAAAAATATTCAATTACAGATACAAAACGAACAATTAGTGACAAAAAACGAAGCAGAAAAAAATGAAACCCAAAAACAACATCTCGAAGAAAAAATACATGACCAAGAAAATCAGTTAAAAAATATTTTGAAAACATTGAAAGAGTTAGAACAAAATATCGATACGCAAGCGACTTTTGCTTGTGAGAAAATAGAGTTACCATGCCCATTTATTAAAGTCATCAACAAAAAAACTTTCGACCAATTAGACCAACAAAAAAAATGATTTATTGATCAGCAAATACAAATTGAAGCAACAATAAAAAAAATACAAACAGAAATCAAATCATTAAATAAATCAGAAGTAAAAAAAGATGATAAAAAAATTGAAGAATTAGAAAAACAACAAAAAGAAATAGAAAAAAATATCGAAACAATAAAATTATTTTTAAATGATATCAATTACAAGACGATTGAAAAAAATTATATAGAGTATACAAACCAAGACAAACAGATAAAGGAATTAGACAAAAAAATCAGCAAATTAGAACAAGAAGTTAAACAAATAGAAGAATGGAAAACACAGGTACAAAAAGCGATTTCTCAAAAAGAAATCATAGAAAAACAATGAAGTGATTTTGTAAATATAATAGCAGAAAAAGAACAAGAACGAAAAAAATTAGAACAAGAAAAAGAAAAAATGGATAGTAATACAACAATACATCTAGAAAAAAACCATCTCGCTATGAAACAATACTATCATGATATTGATGTACTCGTAAATGAATTTAAAGATCATCAATTAGAAAGAAAAAAACTAGAAGAACAGGAAACTATTTTGGGGAATTTATATACTATATTTTCTAAAGAGCTTTTATTGTTAGTTCTTCAGGATCATTTACCAGTTTTGAATGATATAGTAAATAGTTATCTTTCACAGATAGTAGACTATCAAATCAGTCTACAATTAAGAAACGAATCAGACAAAGTAGAGCTTGAAGCTAAAATAATCGACAAAAAATGAGAAAGAGATACAAAGAGTTTGAGTGGAGGACAAAGAATTATTTTGAAGCTAGTACGAATGTTAGCTATCTCATCATATATAAACTCTCCTATTCTTTTCTTAGATGAAACCATCAACAATCTAGACGCCGATACCGTAGGAAAAGTAGCTAATATGTTAGAAGATTTTGTTAAACAAAGAGAGATAAAATTCTATACTATCACCCATAGTCAACAAATTCAACAAATGGATATTTGGGATCAAACAATAGAAATAGAATAAAATAGAAATATATCTATATTTGCAGTTAGAAGATTGTTTTCTATAAGTTCATCCAATCCATTTTTATACTCTATAAAAATATGAAATATATAACAGTCGTTAAAAAACTAGAAAAAATACATACCTGTCCTTTTTGTCATGAAAAACCAGAAAATATGTTACAAGAAGGAAAGTATTTTTTTGTAATTCCTGCTCGTGCACCATATACAAAACATCATATATTGGTCATCCCAAAAAGACATGTAAATCTTTTGGCAACACTTTCTCATGCAGAAATACTAGAAATGAATAAACTAGTAGATATACGAGCAAAAAAACTTCATACAAAATATAAAGACGTAAGTCTATTACTAAGAGATGGACTAGTAAAAGATCGATCAATCAATAAATCCATTAATCATCTTCACTTTCATCTTTTGCCAAACATATGAGTTCACGTTCAAAGCAATAAAGAAGCAAACAATCGTCAATGGACAGAAGATAAAGAATATGCAAAAATGACGCAGACATACAAAAAGACTTTTTTATAAAATATATTCAATATGAAACATAAGAATCTGATTCTTTTGATAGCGATAACCTTTCTTCGAAGCGTATTTATTTCTATGCTTAAATTCTTTCTCCGATTGTATCTCAAAGATATGAACATATCATTAGAAGGAATAACAGGATATATAAGTTTATGATGAATGATTGCTTATCTTATATGATCAGCATTAGCATATGCTTTTCATAGAAAAAATATCACAATTGCTGCATGACTTATAGCGATAGGATGATTGATTATAGGAAATATATTTGGATATTATCCTTTTCGAGTGTTTGCTGTATTGATAAGTAGTATAGGATTTGCATATGGTCTACGATTAATTGTAAAATCTATCCTTTTAAGTACAGAAATTCAAAAATCAAAACAAGGAGAATGAAGAATAAATGGAATGATTAATGTAGCAATATTGACAGGAGTACTCTTATGAAGTTATTTATGATTTTCTATTTTTGCAAAACGATGAGTTAGTTGATTTCAGATTATTGTATGATTTTTAGTAACATCAATACTACTGACTACGATGATGGATTATGATAAACATTTTAAGAAAAAATCATTTTTACAAATATTAAAACATTCGCTTCCAAATATATGAGGAATAATAAAAAAATATGTTCGATTATTATTACCTATAGGTGCTTTACGAGCAATATCTACGGCAATAGGACAAAAAATGTTGGAAATAGGAATCGATCTCTTTCAAAGAACACCAAAAAGCTGAATTATAATCATAATTATATCATTTTTAGGTGCAATTTTGGGACACATTATATCAGTATACATATTAAGAAATAAAAAAAATGTAGCCATGATATTTACTATCATCTTTTGACTCGCTACTATTTATTTTCCACATATTATAAATAAATATGAATATTATATTACTTTAAAAATTTCTGGATTTTTTATTGGAGTATTTTTTGGAATCGCAGTAAATTTATTAGAAGGAAGATATTTTTTCCATATCGGTGATGATCATAGAAAAGAATATGGATCAGTAGCATATGGAATCATGACAAGTATTATAATATTTATAATTATGATTGCATCAGACTATCTCAATAAGGTTATAGGTATGAAAATAAGTTTCTTTTTCTTTGGAATAATTCTACTATTAATGCCATTTTTTATCAGAAAATTTGATGCTCCTAATATCCCAAAATAATAAAAAGAAGAAAAACGGTTAATAAAGCATATATTTCAGTAAATTTGTCAAGTATAATAACACGTATTAGGCGTGTTTTTTTGGTTATTATAGCATTTCAGGATATACTATATATGATTTATATCATTCATATATTACCAATGAGAAACAAACTTTGACTTACATTACTTGCTGTTGCTATATTAGGAGTAAGTTTATGTACAGCACAATGATTAAATATTAGCACTGTCGAAGTGACTGATTTTGATGTACAAAGTGCTACAGACAATATGCAAAGTCTCAAAAGAAATCTTGATGATGTTGTAAAACAACTCTATTCTTTGGATGAAAAAGAAAGAGGAACAGATAATGCTATCTCTGATAAATATAGAGCAACAAGAAAAGAAATTGTTAATGTAATCCAAACAATTAATCAAACAACAGATATTATTAGTGAACAATTAGAGAAAATCACTACATACAAAAGACTTATGCTCCTTACATATAAGGATATTCAGTCATCAAGATCAGGTATGGTAGATACTAAACAATACATAGAAGACTTCTCTAATTTCATTTATAAGTTAGACAATAAACTCTATAATGAAGAAACTAATGTTATTGATGAAATCAAATTATTTGTAAATTCTGATAATATTCCCGTAACACTTGCCAATGACAATATGGTACAATCAATGATGATTCAACTCAATGATTTAATGAGTAATTTTCAAGAAAATGAAAAAACACAACTAGAAACAATCAAAAAACTTAATGATCTAAAAACAAAAGCAAAAGCAAGTATAGAAGAATATCAAATTGAAATAGAAAAATTACAACAGAAAAAAAATTATCTTCTTCAATTTATGAAACTCTATCAAGATGATACAACACAAAGACAATTGAGTATCAACAACTTTTTTGAAAGTACAAAAGGGGTCTACGAGAAAACAATAGAATTGGTAAAAGATATAAAAAAATGAGTATATAAAGTAGATTTCGATATGGAAAAGAAACTACCATTACTCAACGAAATAGAAGACGATAACCAAGCATATCCATTAGCATGGCCACTCTACCCTATCGAACAAATTCAGACGTATTTCGGTGATGTGAGCTTTCAAAAAGAATATGGAGTTCCACATATAGGAATACAAATAAAGGCAACACAAAAAACACCAGTATATGCAGCCCGTAACGGTATTGTATATTTTGTAGCAGACAATGATGAAATAGGAATCAATCGAGCAATGATAGTTCACACAGATGGATATGTAACAATATATCAATATCTTAATACAACAGTCATCAAGCCAGGTGATGTTGTAAGAAGAGGTCAACTCATAGGATATAGTTGATGAGAACCTGGAACAAGAGGTGCATGATTTATTTCAAAATGAGCAAATCTTACATTCGAAATTTTCAAAGATGGTATAGCTATGGATCCATTTGATATATTGGATGCAAGTATTGTTAAAGATAAAGATGTTTTACCAGAAGGATATCAAATAAAATATCTCAGAGATAAATATGCAAGACCTATTGATATTACAGATCTTCAACTTATGACAGGAGAAACGTTAGCAAAGAGAGAAAGTCAATTCCTGATAAAATATGGTGTAGGTATATATAAACAAACAGCATTCCGAGAAGATGTAGTCAAAGATACTAATATCGATAAAGATATGGTGATCTGTATTGCATTTGCAGAGAGTACCCTTGGTAGATATCTTAGCACGAATGCAAATATAGGTAATGTAGGAAACAACGATAGATGAGATAGAGTTCCATTTACATCTGCATATGGATGAGCAAGAGCCATTCCTGTGACACTAAATAACTTCTACTTATGAAATTATCATACTATTAATCAACTTTCTAGATATGGAAATAAAGATGGAAAGATTTATGCATCAAGTCCTATCAATCGACAAACAAATGTATTGAAATGTTTGAGTCAGATAAAAGGCTATTATATCCCAGAAGATTTTCCATTCAGAACATGACCAAATCCAAACATCGATAATCCTAATCCAGAAACAATAACATTCGGAGAAACACTAAGTAAATAAGAATAAAAAAATTGTTCGTCTAGACGAACAATTTTTTTTAAATAAATATTTTATTTTACATTAATTTCTTTTTTTTACAAAACACGTTTTAAGATACATAATTACACCATCTACACGTCATTCTATGAGTTCAGGATCACCATCTACAAGACGAATATTTTTTACGGCTGTACCCTTTTTAATATCTTTAGATCATTTTGGTTTTAGATTTTGTGTAACTGTAATTGAATCTCCTGTTAATAATTCATTTCCATTACTATCTACTGTTTTCATTACTTCCATAATATTTTATATTAATAATATAAAAAAAATAATTTTAACGAAATAAGTAAGACAAATCAAGGGATACATTTTATTCTAAAACAAAAAAGAGCCGAAGCTCTTTTTTCTATGTAATGTTTTTTACTCCTTAAATGGAGCGGGTGACGAGACTCGAACTCGCAACAGTCTGCTTGGAAGGCAGGCACTCTAGCCAATTGAGTTACACCCGCAAGGCTAATATCAACAGTCAAATTCTAAGAATTTAACAATAAAAATCAAGTTTTTTTGGTGGGCCTAGCTGGACTCGAACCAGCGACAAATCGGTTATGAGCCGACTACTCTAACCAGCTGAGTTATAGACCCATTAAGCTGGAAAAGATTAATTAATGGTGGGTGATATAGGACTCGAACCTATGACCCCCTGCTTGTAAGGCAGATGCTCTAGCCAACTGAGCTAATCACCCATTACATTTTTGGCTTGTTTGTTTTAATCGGTCCCACGGGGAATCGAACCCCGATTGGAGGATTGAAAGTCCCCTGTCCTAACCGTTAGACGATGAGACCAGATAGAGATTTCCCAATGGATTGTATAAAGTTTTTATTAATGGCGGAATGGAAGGGACTCGAACCCTCGACCTCCTGCGTGACAGGCAGGCGTTCTAACCAGCTGAACTACCACTCCACATGATATATTTAATTTAATGGAGCCGACTATCGGATTCGAACCGATCACCTACCGCTTACAAGGCGGTTGCTCTACCGAATGAGCTAAGTCGGCAAATAAAGCTGTTTGTTAAGCAGCTTGTTTAGCAAAAGCTTTTGCAACTCTAGATTTTTTTCTAGATGCAGTATTTTTTTTAATAATGCCTACTTTTGTACATTTATCAATATATTTATATACTATACTAAGGTCTTCTTGTGAAACCTTTTCAGTCTTAGTGACGCTTTTCAAAAACTTTTTGATAGCCATTTTCATTCTAAGTTTAAATTCATTATTCCTTTTCTGGAATACAAGAGATCTTTTTGCTGCTTTTTTTGCTGATTTCGTAATTGGCATCCTAATTTGTGTATAAGGGTATAAAGCATAATATAATATATAATTCTCCGAGGGGGGGACTCGAACCCACGACCCAGTGATTAACAGTCACTTGCTCTACCAACTGAGCTACCTCGGAATGTCTGTTTTTTCAATGAACTAAGCTATAAGAATTCAGATAGTGTTTTCAACATAAAATGAGAATTATATTTACCGGGGATCCCGTAGTCCTACGGGACACACTTCACGGCAGTGTCTTTTTGTTATTTACCGGGGACAGGGATCGAACCTGCACACCTCACGGCACTTGGTTCTAAGCCAAGCATGTCTACCATTCCATCACCCCGGCAAGAGTGTATTCTCGGGAGCTAGGATTCGAACCTAGGACCTCCTGATTCAGAGTCAGACGCTCTACCAACTAAGCTACTCCCGATCGGTACTATTCTGTCGAATCTAAATTTTTTTTGGTTGCGGGAGATGGAGTCGAACCACCTGTCTTCGGGTTATGAGCCCAACGAGATACCGTTTCTCTATCCCGCAATGTCTGTGTATATATCAGTTTTAACTTTGTCCAAAGTATTCATTTTGGGGAACTAGGATTCGAACCTAGACTGACGGAGTCAAAGTCCGCTGTCCTACCGTTAGACGATTCCCCAATATTTTTGTAAATATAAAGACAAAATATCCTGCTTTCACAGGCATGTGATGTATATACACATTTACCAACACATTTCAAGCGAAAATTTACAATTATGCATTGAATTAGCTCACGAAAACGGTACATTCAAAAATAACCTAATTTTACTTGTATATTAATAAAAAATGAGGATTTTAACCTGACTTCAAGCAACCGATAGCCAACTTCATATAGGAAATTATTTCTGAGCAGTCAAACCTATGATAGAACTTGCAAATGAATTTAAAGATGCAGAGATTTTTTTATTCTTGGCAATTATGCATTCATTTAATAGTATTCAAGATCCTACAATACTAAGAACCAATGCAATCAATATTATAAAATTATATGCAGCATGTGGAGCAGATCTTTCAAGATTTATGATTTTCAATCCTGCGGATGTTCCATGACATGCACAACTCAATTGGGTGCTTACCTGTATAACAAATATGTGATTTATGGAAAGAATGCATTCTTATAAAGAAGCATTGGATAAATGAAAAGCAAAAGAAATTAATGTTGGAGTATTTTGTTATCCTATATTAATGGCTGCTGACATACTCCTCTACGATACAGATATTGTGCCTGTAGGTAGAGATCAAAAGCAACATGTAGAATATGCGAGAGATATAGCTATGAAATTTAATAATGCATTTGGTGAAACATTTAAAATCCCAGAACCACATATCAAATCAGATGTTGGATTAATTATGTGAGTTGATGGAAGAAAAATGAGTAAATCATATAATAATTATATTTGACTTCTCGACGACGAAAAGACTATTCTCAAAAGAGTTAAACAGATCCCGACAAGTACTCAGACTATCGAGGAACCAAAAAATCCTGATGAATGTAATGTATATAAAATCTGTAAATTATTTTTGACACCAGAAGAAGATGAAGTTTTAAGAAAAAGATATCAGGCATGAGGACTAAGTTATAAAGACGCTAAGGAATATTTATATGAAAAAATAATTGCATTTGTACAACCTATCCAAAAAAAGTATGCAGAAATACCTGATCAAGAAATAATAGATCTTCTCAAAAAGAATGCTAAAAAAGTAAACGAATTAGCACAGAAAAAAATTGAAGAAGTATATAAAAAAATATGATTCACTTTATAGTTTTATAAAAGAACATATGGAGAAATAAATAGAAGAGAATGTAATTAATGAACAAAAATATTCACATATAAAAATCACAAAAAATGATACAAAAACTGGATGTGAAACAACAATAAAAAGTATTCATAAAATATTTACTTGTAATGAATGTGATGAAAAAGACCCAGCAAATTGATATAGCTCTTAAGCTGGATGATAGTATGACGAATAAGTAAATTTTAAATAATTATACAAAACTAATGACTCAAGCAGAACCAATAGACTTATCTATAATAGATAGTAAAGACCTAGAGAAACTTAAAAAAAGAAAAGAAAAAATACAACGAGTAATGGAAGTAATCAAAGAAAATGGATTAGATAAAGACAAGGATTTTATAGAAGAGATTGACCAATTAATGTGAGCATTACTAGAAGAAAAAGACTAATAATAATTTAAAAAAATGTTTGCCTAGGCAAACATTTTTTTTAGTATTGAAAATATTTTTATACTGTTGGTGGAGTTGTTTCAGCTGGTTGAACAGGTGTTGTAGGTGCTACTGGAGCAGCAGGAGTTGGTGCAACTTGTTGAGCAGTTTGACTTACAGTATTTACTGCTTGATTTGCAGCATTGCTTGCTGTATTTACGGCTTGGTTTGTAACATTGGTAGCAGTAGTAACTGCTTTATTGGCAACATCAGTAGCTTTTGCTACTGCTTGATTTGCTGCGCCTCGCATTTTTCCAATAATATTTTCTGCTTTTTTTGCAGTTGCTGAATTAGCGTTTAAAACCCCAGTAACAGGATCAGGTTGTCCCATAACTTTAGCAAAAAATCTTGCAAGTCATTTAAAAACCCTATCCAAAGGACCTTCTGTTGCTAGTGTAGCAGGAGCTGGTGTAGCTTGTGGTGCTACAGTTGCTGCTGGTGTAGACTCAACTACAGGAGAAACTACTGGTGCCTCTATTTTTGATTCAGTAGGAGCTGTATTTTGTACGGATTCATTTGCCGTAGTAGGAGTTTGATTATTCGAAACAAAAACTCCTGTAGGAATACCTTGAGGAATTCATGCGTTTTCTGTGGATGGATTAACTTGATTCGGTTCCATCTAAAAAGATTACAATATAAAACCATACATTAATTGTATCCTTTTTTTGTATTTTTGCAAATTTTAAACCCTGTTTTTATGACCAAAAGAGGGAATACGCTTGTTTTTTTAGAAAAAAATTATACAATAAGTGTTATTTAGCTAAGAATAAGCACATAAATGACAATTTACGAATGATCAGGAGATTTATCTAATATCAAGACAGAAAGAATCGATATTCGATTAAGTAAGCAATTTTCCTATTCCAGAAGCTTTTTTCATCATATTATTTCCAGATGAGGAATTAAAGTAAATGGTAAAGTAGTAAAAAAATCTTATCAATTAAAAAATAATGATGACGTAGAAATTGATGATGTAAAAAGATATCTCTCCCCTGTTATATTAGATGAAGCGCCGAATATCAAGATTCCTGTTATAATAGAAAAAGAAGATTATCTTATTATAAATAAACCAAAATGAGTACTCTCTCATCCAAAAACTGTTCGAGAAATTCATGAACCGTCAGTAGTTTGATTTTTATATCATACCTATAAAAATTTACCAACTATCTGAAATTTTATCAGAGCAGGAGTTATTCATAGATTAGATAAGAATACTGATGGACTGATGATTATCGCGAAGACAGAGAAAGGACTAGAACATTTCAAAAAACTTTTTCAATCAAAATCAGAAAGTAAAAATATAGAAGACAAAGAAAATACACAGTTAAAAAAATTTTATAGAGCAACTTCATATCTCACCGATGAAGGAAAAAAATTCATAGAATGAATTTCTGAGTTCCCATTTACCATTCAAGAACCCGTCATCGCGAAATTACCACATACAATAAATAAAATATGAATTACTAAAATAATTAAAATACAAAAAGGAGCAGGTAACAAGGAGCAGGTAACTTGAAACTTGAAACCTGAAACTTGTAACTTGGAATTAGAAATTTTAACATGAAGAACACATCAAATAAGATACCATTTATCACATCATGGTTTACCTATCATTTGAGATTATTTATATGGTGATCCAAAAGAAACAGAGCCGATGCAATTAACGGCATACAAACTGATATTTAGAGATCCAAATGATGAAATTATTACTGTTGAGTTATAGTAAAAAATATAATCAAATAAAATCCTCCGAAAAAAGCGGAGGATTTTTTAATTGTGTAAAGAAAATATAAATTATTTATTTCCTTTTCCTTTGTAAGTGTGAACGTGACGATCTTTTTTTCTCGCATGAATTTCAGCGATAGTAACCAAAAGACCGGTTTCTTCAACATCTCCAAAGTGTGGACTAATGGATGTTTTAAAAGATTTCATCGATGATGATAGATCCATATACTGTTTAACTAAAGGTGGAATAGTTTCACCACCAGCAGCAGCAACTGCATTCATAAGGTTTCTAAAATCTTCCTCATAGGTACCATAACCTAAAAATGTTGAGAGAAGATCAATTTCTTTTTCTAATTTATTGATTTCATCTTCCAATCCAGGTATAGGAAAGATAGGATGCATCAAATTCTCAGGATCAGGAAAGTATTTTCTCAAAAAGAACAAAATAAAATTACGGGCCTGAGGATTAAAACTAGGATACATTGTAACTTTACCAAAGAAGTGTTTGATTTTGGGATAATCAACTATCAAAGTACCAAGACCATCCCATAGATTATCAAGTGAGAATAGTCCTGAACGAGGATTTTGTGCTGGCTGATATTTTGGTTGTACAAAAGAACGGCCAAGCTCAATAGTGTAAGGAAGGTACTCGTCAATAAATTTGTCCGAGAGCTGAAAGATTTCACCAGTAGGGCTATTGATTTTTTTCTTGTCGTCCATTAAATCAGACATACAAGCAAATCTATACCCACCAATAATTTCTTTATTCTCAGGATGCCAAGCAATAAGTTGACCAAAAACATCATCATATTGATCAATATCAAGCGACTCTCCTGTTCCACCACCAGCCTTACGAAAGGTGATTTCACGCAAACGTCCAATTTCTCGCATAAGATTTGGAGAAGTTTCTTTTTGAATGCAATACAATTCATTATTGCCTCTATTTGTAGAGCGCAAAAAATTGTTTTTTGTTAGCTCCTTGAGAAGCAAGTCTACTCCCACAGGAGGAATAATTTGTTTTTCCATATATATTTTTTTTATTTTGTTTAATTGACATATTAAGAATATGATATGAAATTTCAATATGAAAAATACCGCAGTCATACTTGCCCGCCATGGCGGGGAAAAGACATACGGTATTCTTAATCAGAAATTATATATTATTTCTTGGTAGTTTTTTTAGTAGCTGGCTTGTCCTCTTTAGAAGGTTTATTTTCTTTAGCTGCTTTTGGTGTAGCTACTTTCTTTTCTTTTTCTAAAGCTTTATCTTTTTTTTCAGGATTTTTATCAAGCTTATCTGTTATTCTTTTTGCTTTATCTTCGAGTTTTTCTTCAGAAAGCTTCTTAACAACTCCAGCTAATCCCTTACCGTCAAATTTCTTTTCATCTTTGGCTGGTGTAGCAACTGTTTCTTTTGTAGCTTTTGAAGTAGATGTTGATTTTTCAGCTTTAGCTGGTTTAGTAGTATCTGCATCCTCATTTTCATTTAATCATTTCATACTCAATCAAATCTTTCTATTTTTTGGATCAAGTAAGATAAGTTTCGTTTTAACAATTTGTCCAAGTTTTACGACTTCATTTGGATTTTGGATAGATTTTTGAGAAAGTTCACTCAAATGTACTAATCCATTAATATCTTGGAATACATTAACAAACACTCCATAAGGAACGAATCTAACAACTTCTCCTTCGAGAATATCACCAACTTTGTATTGTTTTGGTAATGCTGTCCATGGATCATCCTTTAATTTCTTACTAGAAAGTGATATCTTTCCATTTTCTAATCAAATAACTTTTACACTAATTTTATCTCCGATAGCTCCAAGTTTTTCGATATTATTAACGTGTCCATAAGTAATTTCTGAGATATGTACTAATCCTTCAACTGTTCATCCGATAGTTACGAATAATCCATATGAAGAAAGTCCACTCACAACTCCATCGTATATCTTTCCAACTTCAAGATCCTTGAGAATATTTTCTCTTTCTTCTTTGAGTGCTTCTCTTTCTGATAATACGATTCTCTTTTCATCTTCATCGATATTTATGATTCTTACTTTGAGTTCTTTTCCGATAAGATCTAATAATTTTTCGAAGATTATTTCTTGATCACCATCCTCTACTCTTGGGTAGTGAATAGGAGCTAATTGAGATAATGGAACGAATCCTTTAATACCATGCATATCTACGAGTAAACCTCCAAGATTTGCTTCGGTAGGAACAACAGTAATCACATCATCAGCTTCAAATTTCTTCATAATAGATTTCCAAATATCGTATTGAAGTAACTTAGTAATAGATACGATATAGTGACCATCTTCATGTCTGATAGCAGTATTTACGATTTCAAGTTCAATTTCTCTTCCTGGATCTAATTCATATCCAGATCTTTCAAGTTCTTTAACTTCTTTTGAAAGGATAACTCAAGTAAAAACATCGTTATCACAATTTACTAAAATTCCATTTTCGATTGCTTTGAGAACGATTCCTTTTACTTTTTGTCATTCTTTAATAATAGGCATAACTATTGTACCAGAGCGTAATTGCTCTATTAGGCTTGTATTATTCATTATAATATAAAACGTTAAAAAAATAAAAAATAAGATGAGGGAAATCGACAAGTATTTACAAAGTAGATTTACCCATCGTTTTTATCCAGCTATGCTGGATAAAATAAATAACTATACTTTTATACTTACTGATTTTGATATAGCGTTGTACGTAGACAACTTTTTAGATTTAAGATACTTAAGAAATGATCTTCTTCTAGCAACTTTTTTAAGCAATGATCTTTTAGCGTCAAAGTCTTTTTTGTGCATAGCAAGATGTCATTGTAATTCTGTAATTTCTTCTGTTAAAAGTCAGATTTGAACTTCTACAGATCCAGTATCAGTGTCATGAAGTTTGAACGATTCTGGTGTTGTTTCTTTAGCTTTTGTTGTTTTCTTTACCATAATTGAAAGGGGTTATTAAAAAATAAAAGATGTGATACAAAACAAAACTAACAGTAATACAACCGTATTTAGCAATGCCTTGTGATATTACCCCCGACAGGAGTCGAACCTGTGTTTACTCCTTAGGAGAGAGTTGTTCTATCCAACTGAACTACGAGAGCAAACAAATCTAGCCATAATTAAACAGGCAAGAAAAAATAGTCCGTAATCGGGCTTGTAGTATTTTATAGTATTATAGACAAAGAAATCAAGGAAAAATAGACGATTAGTCCTTCTTTTTATAAAAGAAATATAAATTCTATCCAAACTCGTTAAATACTTGGTATACGATCAATAAGAATAAGAAAATAACCAATGCAATAATGAAAATATTTACGATGATTCATTTAGCTTTTTTCATAGCTTCCTCTTTACCTGAAGAAGCAATCAGAAGATATCCTGCATAAAACAATGCCAATACAAAGAGTGATCCAAGTACCCATCCAAGTGTAATAGCTACATTGACAATCATGTCAGACGCTTTAGCTCCAAACGCTGGAGTTTGAGCGATATAGAAGATATAATCGATCACTTTAATAAATACCAAAGATATAACTACATTGATGGCTCATTTTTGTGCTATTTTAACTTTGTCTGATTTGTCCATTGCAGCCATCATTCTAAAGCCAGCAACTACCAACATAATAATCGCAGCAAAGAATGCTAATACCTTAAAGAACGATAATATTTGAAGAAATAATCAATTCTGAACCCTATCTACGAGTTGTCCGCTTCACTGAAGATCGCCTATATTTATGACTGTTCCCAATATCCACGTCACTCAAAATACCAAAAATGCACCATAAAGAATATAGATAAGACTTGAAAAAGCTTTTTTTGGTCCATCAGGTTCTTTGGCATGCATAATAAAATTAACTCAAGTGATTACCAAAAATATAAAAAGTACGATAAATCATAAAGCTCTAATAAGCACCCACAGATTACCTCAAGTAGGTATAAGATTTCAATTCGCATCAGTAATAGCAGCTCCACTTGGATAAAATAATCTTTTTACGTTATCCATTAACGTAAGATTTCTATCAATACCAAGATTAAATACTGTCTCCACTCTTCCATATTTATCAGGAGTAGCATCAGTGAGATAATTAGCAAAATTATCATTGAATGATGGTGCAGCGGCATAACTAAATCCGCCACCTATTATCAACAATGTAAAAACTAATAATGCCTTTTTTATAGTACTCATGTTTTCTAAATTTTAAATTCTAAATTTTTTATATTGTTAGTTATTCACTGTTAGTTGTTAGTTAAAATCAAGTATCTCATCCATATCATCAAAAAATTGAATTAATAATTGAGGTAGCCAATTTGATAATAAAATAGAATCCTGTCAAAATAATAACTCCTATAACGATATTGATAATATTTTTTTTGATTTTTGCTGTTTCACCTTCTTTATGAACAGCATTGGTAACCATAAGAAATCCATTATAAATCAATAAGATGACTGCTATAGAAAGTCAAATATATACAGCCCACTGAAGATATGGATTAATGTTATTTCTAAGCCAATCTAGAGTATTTGTTATCTTATATTGACTAGCATATGCTCACTCTTTATCTGTAGCATTATCTAGTGATGTTTGCTGAACTCTAACATCTTCATTAGCATCTCTGACTACATTATCCAAAATACTAATAGGATCATTTCCATACTGTCATCGAGTATCGGTTTGTGCGAAACTCAAAAGAGGAAGAACATAACAAAGAGCCAAAATAGTTATTATAAATTTTTTCATATAATGAACAAAGAAATAAATATGGCACGAGTATATATAAATATATATTTTTTTCAAATTTAAAATATTCTTATACAATTAAGAATTTTTCTTTAAAAGAAAAATATAAAGTCTAAAGATAAACAGTCAAAAAAGAGAAAGAATGAGGAGATACATCAGATAATCATTAAGCTCCCAGAATATATTTTTAATATTTTTTTGTTGTTGAGTGATGATATTTTGAGAAAGTTCTTTGAAAAATTGATCAAAAGATTTGTCATCTAAAATTCTATAGAATTTTCCCGATGTTTTATTGGCAAGTTGTTGAAGCAAAGGAAGATTAATACTCGTAGTAATGCTTTCATTCCAACTATCGCGACCGATAAGATAATTTTCTTGACCCACACCAAGAACAAAGAGAGGGACTCCGGTTTTTTGATAATATGACATAATTTGTATCGGATCAAAACCTATATTTGAATCACCATCGGTAATCAAAACTACAATTCATGGCTTATATATTTCTTGATGAGAAAACTGTTGAAGATTATAAGTACCAAGAAGAAGTGCATCACCGATAGCTGTTCATAAAAAATCTTTTACAGGAGGAAAATCTCCAAGATTCATTACATCTAATTTAGAAATAATCGCTGATGAGGAAGAAGAAAATGGGATATAAATAAACGGTTTTCACGAAAAAGTAATTAATGAAATATAATATCAGTCGAGCTGTTTAATAAGTGAAATCAAAGATTGTTTTGCAGCGACAAATCTACTTGGTTGCAAATCATTTGCAGACATTGATAAAGATACATCGAGAATAATTTGTATAGGAAGATTTTTTTCTACAATCACCTGTTTATCAGTTATAATAGAGACTTGTAAAGGAAGAAGTACAACAGAAAAAATCAATAATCACAATAAAATATTATATATAAACCAACTCCTCTGTTTTATATGTTTTAATGGTACGATAAAATTTGGCTTTTTATTAAAAAAGAAAAGTACTCCAGAGAGTGCAATCAATAGCAAACTTATTCGTATTCCGTTGGGAGAAAATAACATAGAATTATTATGTGGTTAAATTAATCATTTTTTTTCTATATCTGTAAGATGACTTTTATCAAATTTTTTCTCTTTGTATTCGATAATTTGCTTTTCTTCCTTAGTTTTAGCCTCCTCAATCATGATATCAAGAGGGTTTTTTTTCTCATAATTCACTTGAAATTTTTTCTTTGCATCAAAAAAATTATTTCTAACAAGTTTAGAAACATATGCGATAAGTCACAATTCTGAGACACTAAAAAACGCTATTACGATAGTAATAATTATAATTATGATTGCGACAAATATTCCAAGTACTTTAGATCATGATTTTCATAATCCATTGAAAGCTGCTAATGCAAAAGCAACTCCGAGAGCAAGGATAAACAATTGAACAATAGAAACACTCAATGGTCCAATACTAAATGTCATACCAGCAAGCAATCCTCTTTTGATATTTTTTGGATAGACAACTTTCATTGATTCTTACATAGAAATAAAGTTAATCTTAGTATACGAAAATACTTTTGATTGTCAAAAAAAAATCTGCGTTAAAAACGCAGATTTTTATAAAACACAATAATATATTATGCAATAATTTTTGATCTTATAGGAATAAGATTAAATGTTCCTGTAAGTTTTACTAATTTTTTGATTTCGTCTTTTTTAAAACCAAAATGGGCACCTTTTTCTAATCCTGAATCAATATAACGTTTTTCACCAGACACCATTATAATCACAGGATTATTTTTTTGATGTTGTTTGATAAATGGAATAAGACTTTCTCCTTTTCCACCAGTAGTTATGCAAGGAAGCATACCATCTAAAACGATAATACTAAAATTATTGTTCAAAATTTTTTCTTTTGCTTCAGGTAATGTACTAACTGTATGAATTATACAGCTAAAGCTTCGTTTCAATAATGTAACGATTACTTGTTGGTCGTCTGAAGAATCATCTACAATCAAGATTTCATGTGTTTTAATCATAAGCATTAATTTTTTAGTTATTTGTTTATATTTTGTTTTAACGGCATATGTATAAGGAAATCTATATCATTTACAAGAGAAAATTATATGATATAATATTGATTATGCGATAATTTTAGAATATAGGTAGTAAATTTTACTGTATCTAGTTGAAAAAAAAGACAAAATACTTACACACAAGTCACCTTTAATTTTCATAGAGAATAAAAAATGGAAAATCTAGTAATTATATGATCAGGTCCCGCAGGACATACAGCAGCAATTTACGCAGCAAGAGCCAATCTGAATCCAATTATGTATGAAGGATTTATGGCAGGAGGTATAGCAGCGGGTGGACAACTCACCACGACAAGTAAGGTAGAAAATTTTCCCGGTTTTCCAGAAGGAATTGATGGCCTAGAACTTATGATGAATATGAGACAACAATCAATAAATTCTTGAACAAGAATAGAAACCAAAACTATAGATAAAGTAGATTTCAGTGGACAAGCAATCAAATTATTTAGTGGAAACGAAATAATCGAAGCAAAATCAATCATCATAGCGACCGGAGCAACAGCAAAACGTCTCGGTATACCAGGAGAAAAAGAATATCGACAAAAATGAATCTCTGCCTGCGCAGTATGTGATGGCGGACTACCGATATTTAGAAATAAAGTCGTTGTAGTCATCGGATGAGGTGATGTAGCGATGGAAGAAGCACAACATATGACACACTTTGCTTCTAAAATAATTGTACTGGTAAGAACAGATAAACTCAGAGCATCAGAAGTGATGCAAGCAAGAGCAAAAGCAAATAAAAAGATAGAATTCAAACGATTCACACAGGCAAGTGAAGCGCAAGGAAACGATATGCTTACATGAGTGAAAGTAGTGAATAATCAAACCAAACAAGAAGAAATAATCGAATGTTCTGGATTATTTTATGCGATCGGACATACTCCGAATACGGAATTCCTTTGATGACAGATCGAACTTGACGACGACGGATATATATTGGCAAACAATACTATAACTAATGTACCATGAGTATTCGCAGCAGGAGACGTAGCAGACAAAAAATATAGACAAGCAATAACGTCAGCATGAAGTGGTTGTGCAGCAGCACTTGAAGCACAAAATTATCTACAAGAAAATAAATAATTTATATCTTAAAAATACATATGGGAACATTACATGTTGAGAAAGAATCAATGATATTATCAAAAGGAATTGATGTAAGATATGATAAATTCATCAAACCAAAACTTTCAGAAAAACAAATAAAATTATTAAAGCAACTTGCAAAAGAAATAGAAAAAGAATTATTAGCACCACAAATAGAAAATAAATAAAAAATGTAGGGGCAATTATCAATTGCCTATAAAAAAGAATACCAACATTATTCATTATTCATTTTTAATTATTAATTAGTTTATCATGTCAGTACTTCATATCAAAAACGTTGAAGAATTTAAAAAAGAAGTGTTAGAAAGCTGAAAATTAGCAGTCGTAGATTTTCGAGCAGAACGATGTGGACCATGTAGAATGCTTGGACCAATCATTGAACAATTAGCAGAAGATCACAAAGACGTAGTCATCGCAAAAGTAAATGTAGATGAAAATCAAGAGTTGTCTGCAACCTTTCAAGTCTCTTCTATACCTGTAGTATTTTTTGTAAAAGATGGTAAGGTAGTAGATAAAATTGTTGGAGCAAATCCTCCAACGGTCTATAAAGAAAGAATAGCTGAATATTCAAAACCAGAAAAAAAATAATTAATTATATAATAAAAAACCCGAGCAATGCTCGGGTTTTTTTATAAAGAAATATTTATTGAATCTGGATATTTGCGGCGAATTCAGATCGAGCTGGATCCATGATCTGAATAAGGAATTGCATTCAATTAATTGCTGTTTTTTGAATAATACTATTTCACGCATTGTTTAATGTACCTTTGATTGTACAAGTAAATATTTTCACTCTTGGATCGTCAGTAAGCGTAGCCTTATCGGAGAACTTAGTAACGTTCATTTGTGTAGAACAACGTACTCCAGGAAGGTCAAGACTATCATCTACATTGATTGCTTCATAAGCAATATTACTCGAGGGAAATATAATAGAGAATCCTCTGTTTGATGTAAATGTCATAGCCTTTTCTAGATTGATAGGAAATTGTTTTACGGAAGTATCAAGATTAGTTGGTGTTAGAGTAGTTGTAGTTGTTGTAGTATCTGGAACTGGATTAGTGGTATTGGAGATGTAACTAAGTTTTGTACCTCCTGCAGCTTGTGATGGATCTATAAAAAGTTTACACGTAGCTGAACCATCAGCAGTAGGTCATTGGATATTGATAATTAAACCATTGAGATCCATACCAAGTGCACTTGTGGTTATTTGCATAAGTGAGGTTGTTCCATCAGTACAAAGTGTTTGAAGTTTTGATAATAAATTATTTTGTACGTAATTTTCATTGGGTAAGATAAATGCATTAGTAACATCTATAACCTCTTGTTCAGGCACGTCATTGATGAAATACCCATAATACCCATTATTACTAAAGAACCATGAAGTTACTCATTCTAACTTATACAATTTATCTCCATTTGATGTAGAGAAAGTTTTTTCTGCAGAACTTCAGATATTTTGTTGAAGCTGTGTACAGTTTTTATTTGGATCAGTTTTTTTACATGTGAAATATGATACGAGAATAATTTGATTGGTGACAAGGTTTTGTAGTTTAATAAATCAATTTTCTCATTGATTGAGAACGGCATATTTTTGCCCAAATTCTGCAGGAAGATAAATACCTGCTTGAGATATGTATATACCACTTCCTGATCACAACAAGGTTTGACCAGTAGTTCATGTACTTGCCAATGATCAAGAGACAGCATTCACTTCGACAATAAACATAGCATTAAATTCTTTTTCTACTGTTCCTTGTATATCTATCATACCAGTATAAACACTTAAATCTAATGTTTTACTTTTGAGACCAACGACAGTTGTATCAGAAAGAGTTAGTGTATGTGTATATGAAATCAAATCACCATTTGCCTGAAGCACACCAGACAAAGAAACTGTTTGTCAGATTTCAAATCCAGTTGTAGATTCTATAGCAGAAGAAAATAAATTACTTATACGATCGTAATTTTTGAAAAGTATAAAAGCCAAAACAAATGTACAAACAATAACGACAAATAAGGTAAACAAAGAAACAGATCTTCTTGGTGACTGCATCATATAATCATCTCCATATCAAGCAAATGAAGGTTTTTTGGGAGAAGGAACAGGATTTTTTTTGAAATTCATTAGAATATATAAAAATTAAAAAATAGTCTGTAGCAAGAATAATATCCAATCATATGAACTTTGCAATCAAATAACCCATATTACATAATTTTTTGACCAATTAGGCAAGTATTTTGGATGATTTTTGGCTGTTGATTTGAAAAAATAAGGACTCAGGAGTATACTTTAAGTACATTTTGTTTTATACCCTCATACATGTAAGAATGAATACCCAAACACCAGAACCATCAGCTCTCCAAAACTTTTTGGATAGTGCTATCGTAACATATGGACTCAAAATAGTAGGAGCTATAGCAGTTATTCTACTTCTTTTGCTGATTTCCAAATTTGTTGCAGGGATGGTCAGAAGAAATATAGTAAAAAACGCTGATGAAAAAAACAAACAAGCAGAAAAAATAGCTAAACTTATGGGCGATATCACTTTCTATGTTCTCGTTATATTCTCTTTCTTCATAGGATTTGAAATGGTCGGATTCAATGTCGGACTTATCGTATGAGGTATCTCATTTTGAGTATGATTAGCATTCAAAGAAATTCTCGGAAATATGATTGCAGGTATTATGATTTTATATACCAAAGAATTCAAACTGGGAGATATCATAGAAGTACAAGCTGATCAAGTATATTGGGGGAAAATAGAAGAAATTACAGTTAGATATACAATTATCAGAACCATCGATCTCAGACAAGTAGTTTTACCAAACACTACACTCATCTCTGTTCCTATCAAAACATATAGTTCAGAGGCTATGATCAAGATGATGATTCCTTTTCGAGCACATTACGATAGTGATGCTAATTTAGTTTTAGAACTTATCAAAACCACAGTAAATAGTTGTGATTTTATTAAAGATAAAGAAAATACTAAAGTATTCTTAAATGATTATCTCGACAGTAGTATAGAATTTAAAGCATTTATAAGCTTCGATCCTAATGGTTGATTATTGCCAGAGATGGTCAAAGGACATATCTACGAAAAAATCAATGATGTATTTGCAGCGAACAATATCAATATCCCATACAACATAACGACATTGACGTTTGAAACACCTGAAGACAAAACATTTATAGAAAAGAAGTTGTCGGTATAAATTTTTATCCTTTCTTTTTTGATGCAGGAAAACATTATAGCAAACATTATAACATACATACAAGAAAATTGAGTATCTTTATTACTCAAGGCAGTTTTAGCTATAGGAGTATTTATCATAGGATATATGGCCATCCAAATAATAATAGGGAAAATAAGAACAAGAATAGAAGCAAATAATATAGAAGAAAATATATATTCAAAAAGGACTGCTAATTTAGTAGGAAGATTCGTATTTATTTTACTAATGATTTTTCTGATATTAGCGACATTTCAAGTTATATGATTTGACACAGCGATTATCATGTGATGAATATCCTTGAGTCTTTGATTCGCAATGGAAACCACAATAGGAAATATGATTGCAGGCATTATGATTATAACAAATAAGAAAATTAAAATTGGAGATTATGTACAGCTACTTTGAAACTTAAAAGTAATGGGAACAATCGAAGACATCAACATAAGATATACTGTGATAAAAACATATGAGAAGAAAAGAGTAATCATACCAAATAGTGTTTTAGCAAAATCGCCTATCAAAACATATAAGATAGAACCAATCATCAGAGGTGAAATTTTTTTCACGGTTCCGCGTCATGTGCATATCCCTCAAATCAAACAGATATTGATAGAAACCATAAACGCTCACGAAAAAGTTTTATACAAAGAATATACCAATGTGTGGATAGAAAATTTTGATGCAAGATGATTACAGATAAAATCTGTGTTTTTCGGTAATCCAAAAGCAAAATCGCCATTTTTGATAGCAAGAGATCTAAGACCAAGTATCGCAGCAAACCTAAAAAAATACGGAATAAATATTCCGTATCCTCATATTACATTATCTGCAGAAGAATAATTTGAAATATATTTTATTTAAAAAAAATCACAAAAAATTGTGATTTTTTATTTTACATATATATAATTCTCTCTATTTTTTTACGAACAATCTCCACAAAACATAGAGATACAATATACCCCAAATAATTAAATATATCCACCAATGTACTGTAACTAAAGCAGGAATAAGCGTAGCAAGAAGGAATGCTCAAGCGAAAAGGCAAAGTTTGAAAATCACCCAATCAAATACACTCAGTGTTCATAACTTTTTCATAGTTTTTTTAAACATGGATATATAATAAGAATTTAAAAAATTAAAATCCTATAAAATTAGCTATAAGCAGGACGATACCCGCTCCCAAAAGACAACCAGCCATTTTTCCGACTGCAGATTTGAGCATTGTTCTTTCTTCTGGAATTGATTTTAACCTTAATCTTTCAGCATGATGTCATTCAAAAATTCACGCTATACCATCGGTTATAGCATTACCGACAACACCACCCAAAATAGCTCCTGTTACACCAGCAAAATGAGCTCAAAAAATAGCAAAAATAGCTAGAATTCAATTATCTATAACACCAAACATAATATCTGGTTCAATAGATTTTGGCGATATATTAAAAGGTAAAAGAGAGACAATACAAAGCAAAGAGAGACCGATAAGTACTAGTCATACCCATCGTGAGCCATCAATAAAGAAAATACTTACTGCAAAAATCACAATACAAAGAACCAAAATATTTATCATAGAGAGAATGAATCTTTTTTTCATGATGATAACAGCATATAAAAATATTATTCCCCACTTATTTCTTTTATCTGATCACGGATAACCGCAGCGTTTTCAAATTCCCAAGCAGTTATGGCCTCGTCTAGCTGTTTTTTTAAATCTTTAAGAATTATTTCTTTTTCAACCTTAGTCATTCTTTTTAATTTTTTAGTTTTCCCTCTCGTGAGTTTATCAAATCCCTGAGCAAGCACTTCATCAGTCTTTACAACATCTAGTCATTTAATATTGGATTCAGCTTTTTTTGGAGTAATATTGTGTTTTTTATTGTATCTATCTTGGACACCACGACGACGATACGTCTCTCGTAAAGCCTTTACCATAGATTCCGTAAAATTATCTGAATACAAAATCACTTCACTATTTGGATTTCTTGAAGCACGTCAGATGATCTGAATCAACGATGTTGTTGAACGAAGAAAACCTTCTTTATCGGCGTCTAATATCGCTAACAACGTAACTTCAGGAAGATCAATCCCCTCTCTTAATAAATTTACCCCTACTATTATATCTATGACACCAGTTCTTAATTTTTTGATGATTTCTCGACGATCGATAGTCGCAATCTCACTATGTAAATAGAATGCTTTATATCATTTGGAAATCAAAAAACTCGTCACCTCTTCGGAAGACTTTTTAGTCAACGTAAGCAAAAGGACTTTTCCTTTTTTAGCGATATGTTCATTGAGTTTATTTAGCAGATGCTCCAAAAAAGCCGGCTTTGTACCAGTAAAATCATTTCCTTGCATAAAATCATTGAGATTTTTGTATTTTGCGAACATTGAATACAGAAATATAAACAAGTATCACTCTATTGTTTTAGGAATTGTTATCAAGAAAAGATAATAACAACCATAGCACAATCGCCAGATGCATGACCAGATACTCCCCATATTCGAAACAATCAATATAATCGAACTGAAGTGAGTCCCCGTAGTACTACGGGGCGAACAAAGTGAGATAAATAAGTCTTATATAATGAAACGACAGGTTGTTTAATTTGCATCTGGCTAGAGTTTTTGTTTACTTTTGGGGCGATGCCAAAAGTAAGCCCAGCGGAACGTTTAATTTATTTGTAAAAAAAACGATTTTGCTTATACTATATATACAGAAATTATCTTTTTAAATAAAAACAAAATATGAAGAAATATTTCTGACTACTACTATCACTGATTTGACTGCTTTGAACGTCGGTATTTGCTACCTACGAAGAATTTTCTCGTCAACTCGGAACTATGTGACTAGATATACAAGCAATCGAATCTCAATCTAGTATCTCACGTTATGATCTTGCAAGATTATTAAATATGGTAGAATGTAAAGACTGTATAACTCCTAAACAAGATATGATTGATAAATATATTCAAAATTTTTGGTCTACATTTACTGTATTGCCAGGAAAAGATTTTGCAGACATTAGTTTTTTATGAGGAAAATATAATAGTCTTTCTTATTATTATTGTGTAGCATATGTTGGTGATAACACATATATGAGATGATATCCTAAAGCAACAAGTCCTGTTTGTGGTGGACAATTTTGTGGTAGTAAAAATACAACAACAGCAGAATTTATCCAAGTAGTAATAAATATCTTAGCCAAATATATATACAAAGACATTAATCTCAATCGAAAAGAAGTAAATACACGAGTAAGTAAACTCAAAGTAGATAGTTATGAAGCTAAAAACTTCAATAGTGATGACAGAAAAATAATTACAGAAAAAAGTAAAAACTGTGAAAACATTTGTGCATTACAAAACAACAATGAAGTAAATGTATATTTAAAATATTGTATGTTTAATGTGGGTAAATGTGAAATGCAAGAAGTAGGTAAAATCAAACAATGATATTGGCCAGTTGCAGAGCTCAATTTACTTCGTAGTCAAAGTATAATAAATATAAATCAAAGTCAACGAGCAAGCACAGCAAAAGATATTGATGGAAAAACAGTCTTAGAAACATTATTTAAGCTCAATAGCAAAATTGATTGTGCATTCAATAATGATTACGATTGTGACGGCATAAATAATGCAAAAGATAGTTGTGCAAACACCTATAGCCCTTCACAAAAGGATTTTGATCATGATGGGATTGGAGATGTTTGTGATGATGATATCGACAACGATGGAATAAATAATCCAGTAGGAATTATTGACGAAGAAGGAAAAATAGATATTTCAAAATTAGAATGATCTTCTAATCAAGGAGGAACGGGTCAATGATCTATGGATAATTGTTTATTTGTGGTCAATACCAACCAGGAAAATGCTGATCATAATGGTATAGGAGATGCATGCGAAAATTTAAATAATCAGATATGACTCTATATTAATATCAATAAAATTGAAGGAAGTGCACCATTAACTACAACATTTACTGCAGTAAGTGAAGGAAAAGTAAATGAAGTACAACGAGATTTTGGAGATGGAACACAAGGTAAATGAACACCAATCACCCATATATTTCTAGAACCAGGCATGTACAATATACAAGCAATAGCAAAAGGAGATATTAGTGATGCAAAAGCACAAGTTATAGTTATTGTGGGAGGAAAAATAGGAGACGATAAAGCATTACAAACAAGAGCAAGTCTCATCGGATGAGAAGCAAATATAGAAAGTACATTATCAACATCATTGCTTGGAGTATTTGATGAAATTCAACGATCTTTCCCAAAAGAAAATAGTAGCTTTAAAAAAACTATTAATGAAACAGTTAAAAAAATATTTACACAGTCAGGAGAAAATCCAGTAATGGTCAAAGGATATAGCAATGGTATATTAGCAGGTATTAGTTATTTCACTGTAGGAATAGATGAATGAAAATGAGCTATACTCAAAAGCAATAGTGCAAATCCAGAGATAAATGAAAAAGTTTTGTTTGATACTAAAACATATAATATAACACAGGCCGATATTGTGAGTGTAGATCGAGATTTTGGAGACGATAATAAAGAAAGCAATAGTACACTGACATTGGAATATATATACAAAACATCAGGAAAAAAAATAATAACACAAATAATAACAACTATTGATGGGAAAAAATTAACAAACATGCTTACTATAAATGTTGGAGATAAATCACTTTTGTGATCATATGCACTACTTATGGTACCATCTACATTGATTGCAGATGTAGGAGAAAAAATAAATTTCAATACTCGTATTATCGGAACATTACTCAAAACACCACTTATACAAATAATAGAGTTTGCCGATGGAATAACACAAAAAAAATCATGAACAGAAAAAATGCCAAGTCTTTTTGTTCATACATATCAAAAAAATGGAGCCTTAACACCACAAGATAGCGTACACATTGATCAATGTGCTTATCTAAACAATCAAGCAACCATTGCAGTCAATGGAACCGATAATTGTTTAGATGCAAAATTAAATTGAACACTTAATACATTATATAAATGTGATTTGGATGGTGATAAGATACCCGACATCTGTGATACTGATATCGATAACGATTGAATAAAAAATCTCCTTGGAATTATAAATTTTGAAAACAAGGATTGTTCATATGTAAGTAATGGGAATGGAAACAGTCCAAATACATCCGCAAATGGAAATATAGATACAATAAATGGAAATATAGATACAATAAATGGAAATCTCAATCAAAGAATATTGGGAGAGCATTATCAAGGAATGTGTTCTTTAGACAATTCACCATTCAAAAATAATTCTGATCAACTCGATCTCAATCAAGATGGTATAGGTGATTCTAATCAAGATACAGCAGGAGGAAATACTGGCGATAATAACAACAATGAAAATGAAATAGATACCGATGGTGATGGAATACCTGATGTACAAGATCTTTGTCCTACCATCCAAGAAACATGGAATGGAACAACCGATGAAGATGGATGTCCAGAAGCAAATCAAGAACTTTGATGTAATCAAATAGTACCAATAGCAGGAACAACAAACGATATACTTATAGTAAAACCAACAGTATGTAATCAGTGTCCTTGCCAATTTTCTGATTTTGCAAATGATCTTACCAACAACGATCAAGTAAGAGCAGTTTTACGAGATAACAAAAAAACAATCCAATATAAGATATCTCTACCATGGATTGTTGATTTCTAAAGGTATATAATTTTTTTCTTAAAATATAATTATGCTGCTTTTTTCATTGCATCCTCATTAGAGATAGCACCTACAGGACAACTTGCTTCAGCTTGTTCGTATGCTATTTGTTCTTCAGGAGTTTCTGGTTGTTGTTTAATAACCGTTGCAGGCACACCTTCCACTTTAAAAAGTGTTGGAGCAGCCATACCACATACCCCACAACCTATACAAGCATTACTTCAAGTATCACTTACTTTTATCATAAGATAATTATAGTTATAAAATTATTCTGAATGGTGTTCATGCATATGATGATGTTCTTTAGTTTCTTCTTCTCATTCTTCTTCATCAAAGAGTCCTTTGAATGATTTTTTATGTTGAATTTCTTTCATAGCATCTTCATCAACTACATTTACAATCTTTGTTTTATTTGAATTTTCTTTTGCGTGCTTAAGTACAGATATTAAAGTCAAAACAAGTCCTAAGAGTAAGAAAAGTTGAATGAAATAATATGATCAACTAAGTTTAATAGTCTGTGTACTAGTTCCTACAACACTAATAGCATCACCGATTCCCAAAAAAGCTGTAGCAATAATCCATAAAAATCCAAAGTTGAATAGTGAATCATTTTCTTTAAATCCAAAGTATCAGATTACAAAATTTTTAAATTTGAAACTCATATTTCGACTCAAAAGAACAATCATACTTACAAATATAATCAATAGACTTTTAAATAGATGTCCATTAAACAACCACACTGAATGTGATATATCATTTACTGGAGATATTTTAATCAATGGTAATATTGCAAGAAAAAAAGCAAGAGCCCAAAGATAAAGAACAAAAATCTTTTGATGTTTTGTAAATCTTCAAAATTTTTGAAGAAATTTTGTGATTTTTTGAGAGAGATTAAATTTTTTATGCATCTCAAAACAGAAAAATTTAAAAAGAATGAATATATAATTGGTAATGATTTAATACTCTTTTTCAAATATATTTATTCTATAGACTATATTGATCATTAGCTATAGGTTGAGGAAGTGTTGTATTAGTCGATCAATTGGTATCATAATAAAGATCACCACGATATTGATTACTTTCCTGGCTTTGTTTGATAACATTACCAAGATTAAAAAGACCGTTAACAAGCTCACCTGCTCTACTAAAAATATTGCTTGGTGTATAAACCTCATATTTTGAAACCTTCATAACTCTAAGTACTACAGGCACTAAAAATAATAATACGATAGTCAATATAACACCGATAATCATAAATCTAATGCTGTTTCGTCATTTTTTCTTGTTTTCTTCTTTACTATGAGAAAATACAAAAAGAATAATAGCACGAATAAAAGTATACATACATCAAACGATTACCAAAATAACTACCAAAGCCAAAACGGTTAAGATAACATTTTGAAAATCAGCATTGTCATAAAGAGAATTCATGCTATACAGAAAAAATTAAAAGATGAGATTATTTCTTTTCTTCCTTTTTAGTTGTTCATTTTCTTTCTCTATGTATAATAAATTTATTGAAAATTTCGTTTTTTGTCTCTTTAAACAAAAGTTTTGCTACTCTTTCTGATGGTTGTGCTCATTTTGAAATCCATTCAAGAATCGCGTCCACATTAGCTTTGAAAGCATGTCCTACAGGATCATATGATCATAATACTTCTTTGTATCAAGCCTTTACTGGTTTAGTATGTTCAGAAAGAACAACTCTATAAACAGCTAAATTTTTTCTTCCATGTCTGGAAAGTCTAATAACCAACATATTAAATGTGTAAAAAAATTAAAAGATAGGATAGATAATTTTATCGATATGAAAAAAATTATTTCAATTTTTCTCTCGATACATGAGTTGTTTTTTTCTTGTCTTGTTTACAGTACTTTGGTAATTCCAATTTTTGAATGTTTGTTTTATTTATACTCGTGTGATAATTGGTTTTCCCACAATCTTTACATTGCATCGCTACAACGATTCTTCATCACTTTTTCTTTGCCATGAGACTAAGGTAATAATAAATAAAATATTTTGAATGACGGTTTGATGATTTGACTCCAGAGAGACATTCGATTCACTGGTCTTCCCGATCTATCGGGACGCTATAACCGGCTAAAATTATAGGTTTCTGATTTCTAGATTTGGCTCCAGGGAGACATTTGACTCACCGGCCTTCCCGATGGATCGGGACGCTCTAACCAGTTGAGTTAATTAATTTTAGATTTGGCTCCAGGGAGACTCGAACTCCCGGCCTCGTCCTTATGAGAGACGCGCTCTAACCGGCTGAGCTACAGAGCCATAAAATCTTCAATCATTTTTTTACTTTTTTGTTTTTTTAACCATAATTCTTTTGTATGTGCTTCTTCTTTTGTAATAAATCTTTTATAAAACAAAAGCTGTAATGGTCTATTGTGTTTTGTAGAAGCAACCTTTCATCTCTGATGCTCATTAAATCTTCTTTCTACATTATTAGTACTTCAGATATAATGTTTTCAGTTTTTCATTTCAAGAATATATACATATCAGAATATAAGTCATTATGTTAATATTTGAAATTCACGGCCTTCCCGATGGATCGGGACGCTCTAACCGGCTGAGCTACAGAGCCAATACATTCGGTGAGGGCGGGATTCGAACCCGCGAGACGTTGCCGTCTGACTCGTTAGCAGTGAGCTGACTTCGACCACTCATCCACCTCACCATCAGTATTTTTTATACAACAAAAAAAATCGTGTGGTGATTGTATATATAATTACAGTTGAATTTCAAGAACAAAAACATACATTTCCTTGCATACATAAGCATTATTTTACTCATTAGAAGAAAATTATGGCAGATGAAGGAGGAGGGACAGGATTTGACAGCATCAATACCTGATGAGAAATCAGAGAAAATACAAATAAAGTAACTGAAGAAGCAGTGAGAAGAGTTCAGGATGATCAAAAAAAAGCACAACAAGTAGGTCAAGATATCAAAAAAGATAAAGCAGTTAACGATAAATTTGCTAAATTTCTTACATTTTTACTCAAAGACATCAAAAATGATCATCTCATAAAACAAATATATCAGGTTTTTTTCAAGACAAGACACGAAAAGACGGATCTCGTACATTTGAGGAAAAGCATGAATACTATAGTTGTTATAGGTATGTTTACACCTTTTTATCAAGATGAAATCAAAGAATTGGGATTAGAATGACACTATCAAGATATTTTTAGTTTCAATGGAAACGTTGATTTGACCAAATATATTAATTATATCAAACATTTATTGCCTAAATATCACGATAATATCATTATCGATAAGAAGGATTTTACTAAATTGATTATATTAATTACAGAATATTATCATCTTACAGAAAAACTTTCTTCAGAAAAGGCCGGTGAATTTGAAAATACCATCAAAAATGAGCTTTCTTTAAACGAATAACAGAGTTTAAACAGATTAAAAAATTTTTAGGGAACTTGTCAACCCTATTTTTTTATTTAAAGCAGGTTTTTTGGCATTTACTCTCTTTGTGAATATACTTGAGTATACAAAGTTTTACTTATATCATACTGATGTTTACTAAAGAACTCCCTATACAACAAGCAACAGAATGAGAGGTATACGGCGATCAAGTAGCCCTTACCAGCAAAGATTTCGAAGCTCAATTACACAAATATGGTGTAAATGATCTTTTTGATAAAAAACTAACAATCAAACAAGATAAAGAAAAATATATATTTGCTATCGACGGAGTAAATCATTTTGCCGTAAATACCAAAGTAGACCTCACAACGTTTATTGATGATTTTTACAAAAAACTTGCAAAAGCAGAAGGTCGATCTGCAGAGAAGAAAGCAGTTGTCGAAGTTTCTGAATTAGAAAAAATGACTAAAGTAGAGATTATTATAACAGAAACAACAAGAGACCTTGATGAATTAGCAAAACAAATAAAGAAAAATGAAACACTTGCAGAAAAAACAACTGATCTAGAAAATGTAAAATATAAAGTTGAAAGATTATTAGCTTTTTACGAACAAGAAAGAGACCTCTCCACAAGCGAGAAATCAGGATGGATTTTTAACACAAAATATGATAGAAAAGACAAAGGACTTCGAAATATTCATAAAACAGAACTCAAGAGACGTATCAAAGAATTAAATAAAATCAAAGGGCAAATAGAACAAATGGCAAATAATAAAAATAAAAAATACACAATTAATCGAAAAATAGATACAGAAGATAAACAAAAGAAAGAAGATAAAGATAAACAAAAAAAAGAAACAAAAGAAATACAAGAAGTAAAAATGGATGATGTTAATGGTATGGATATGAAAACTACACTTAAACAATTTAGCGATAGAATAGAAGATCTAGGAAAAGAAGTTCCTGATTTTATTCTCACAAGAAATGATATACTTCTTGAACAATGAGATACCGTACCAAATTACGAAATTATTGTACATGATAAATATGATGCTAGAAAACTAATTAAATCACTCAACAGAATAAATAAAGAGTATATAATTTTAAATAAATTGGAGCTTACAGCTGCAAAAAGACAAGAAGTCAGCCAAGATCTCCAAGATTTGGAAACATACCTCAATAAGGTAATAGATAATCCAGATACATTTAAACCATCAGAACATCCATTTGTACCAACACATGCAAAAGAATTTTATGAATTAGTAAAATTAAATCCGACACTAAAAGCATTTATGCAACTCAATAATAAGGCTACAAATACAACAGATGGAAAAATTAAAACAGAAACACTTGCTGGAGCAACATCTGAAACAGTAAATGAGACAAATCCAACTAATGGAAATGAAACATGAATAGAAAATGCTACAAGTATCTACGATAGTCCAAGTGAAGCATTTAAAAAATGAGGAATAGGAGGGGTACTCAAATATGGATTAGATCAAACAAATATGAAACCACATCAAAAACAATTTTGGTGATGAGTAGGAAACGTTGCTATGATTGGTGGATTAGCGTTTGTAGGATGGAAAATGCTTTCTAGTGCATTCAAGGTAGTATTCAAAAGTAATAAAGAAAAAGGAACAGGAATATATGATTCAGCGAATCTATGATGGTTACTTGGACCTACAGCACTTATTATGTGATCACAAGCACGAAGTGGTGAAGGACCATTAAGTCTCTTTAAATGAGGAGTACTTACAGAAAAAATAGGAGGAATATTCGGATGATCAAAAGAAAGTGATAAAGAAACAAATATCAAATATAAAGAAGGATTCCCTGGAGCAACAGGAGTATTCAATGGTTTAAACTATGGAGAAATGAAAGAACTCTTAGTACAAGACAGCGACGGTGACCATATGAAAATCAATCCAGACAAATATGATTCACTTGTAGATATGTTTAAAAATGGATCAAAGAAAAATCCAGCAGGTGCTAAGTTTCTTGAATCTATAGGAAGAGATGATAAGAAAAATATGATAGATCTCGCACTCAAAGGAATGGGTATCACTCGAGAAACTATTCAAGACAATAGTAATAAAGATAAAAAGTTTAATGAATCTGCAAGTAAAGCTATAGCAAGACTAGGTTCTGTATCAACATATATGGAACAGAAATGATATAATAAGGTAAATACAGAAACAGAACACTTTATAGAAGAATATATTGCAGACGAAAATGCAGATATTGAAGATCTAAAAGCTCTTGACGCAAGAGGTGATATATTTTATAAAGAAACAATCACTACAGATAAGACAGGATTGGCAGTTGAAATAAAAGAATTAGCAAACGGAGATACGGAAAAAGAAGAAGAAATTCTTCTCGCACTCAATAGTTTTTATGAAAAATGGCCAACTTCAAACAAAAATATAGAAATTTCATGAAATCGACCAACAATTACATTCAAGACATATGATCAAACATCTACTATTAATCTCGAAAACAAAACACTTACATGACTTACAGCAACACAAGAGTTTAGTAGTTACCTAGAAACATTTAAAGCTGCAAGTCTTACTAATTACATTAAGAAGGTTTGTAAAGACAAAACGGCAGTATCAGACAAACCATTCTACCTTTCGGCTGGTAAAGATATTACCTTCGACAATGCAGATATATTCTCAACAGACTTTGATACTGAGATTATGACAGCAGGATGGGGAGGTGCATTAGAAAAAGTTTCTCCAACACTTGAAGAAAATAAACAAGCATACTGTGATTATCTCAATAGTCTTAAATTCTGGAAAGCAAAAACAACAGTGTAATATAAATTTCACTTGTAAAAATTTAAGGGACTGCTATACCATAGTAGTCCTTTTTTTATGTAATAAATACACATGAAAATTACCAATAAATTATTAATTTCAGAAAAACATATACTTATCATCGGAAATCGATCCTATAAAAATTTGGGAGACGAACTTATTTTGTTATGAACAGTAAAATTATTATTAGCAGAAGGTAAAAAAATAACTATAGCTGCATACGATCCAGAATGGCTTAAGAACTTCTTTAGCCAGTTTATTGATGTAAGTAAAATAACATTTGTAACAGAAATACCCAAAGGATTTCGTTCATGGATAAGATATATTCGTCAAGGAAAGCTAAAAGAACGAAAACTCTATAAAAAAGCTGATGCTGTAATTATTGGATGATGAGAAATAATCACAGAAGAGAATAAACATTCCTATCGATATCGATTACTATCACTTCTCCCCTGCTTTAAAAAAGCTCGTTATCTTATGGGGTGAATACAAATACCAAAAAAACGATACAATAAAATTCTTTTCAATATTATATTAAAAAGAACAAAACATATATTTGCAAGAGACAATGAAACAGTCCAAGAACTGAAAAAGTATGGATTCAATAATGTAGAATTTTTTATGGATACATCTTATTTTGCTTACAACCGAAAGAAAAAATATGGTGAATCAGAAAAAAAATATATACTCGTCAATTTAAATAAGAATGCAGAAAAATTTCTTCCAGCAATCATTCAAGATGTAAAAAAATTATACAATCAATGATATGAAATACTATATATTCCAGTAGCTAAATGAAAAAAAGATCATTATAATGATATGAAATACGCTCGTAAAATACAATCAGGGACGGGCATAAAAGATCAGCGATTTAATATATTGGATCGAGAAAAAGATTTTGATGAATGTATAAAAACAGTCGCTCAAGCACATATGGTGATTAGTAGTAGATTACATTTATTTCTGATAGCAAGTTTTCTAGGAGTAGAGACTAAAGTCTATCCCTATCAAAAAAAGATATTAAAAATGCAGAATATGCTTGAAGAACTTAGACCTTAGAACTTAGATTTTAGTAAAAAAAATACCAACATTATTCATTATTCATTTTTAATTATTAATTATTTTGAAGTGGATATCATTTCTCATGGATTATATGGATGAGCAATCTTTGGAAATAAAAATAAGAAAGAATTTTTGCTTTCAGCAGCATTTTGAGTAATGCCAGATTTTTTAGCATTTGGATTGCCATTTGCAGTAGGTATCATTTCAATGCTTTCATGAGGAAATGGATGATTTAGTGGACCATGAGGACATACAGAACCAAGCTATGTACATGTAATATATAAGATAACTCATAGTCTTATTACCTGGGTTATAGCTTTTTGAGTACTTCGACGAATAAATAAAAAACCTCTCAAAGCAAGTTATGCACGATTATTACATATTTTGGTAGATATACCGACACATTCATTAGCATTTTTTGCTACACCATTTTTATGGCCGATATCTAGCTATAGATTTGATGGTATACCACGAAGCAACAAGGTGATTTTCATACCCAACGTAATCTTATTAGTAATAATATATACATATTATTTTTATAAGAAATTTAAAAAAACCAATAAAATAATTTAAAATAAAAACAAGTTGACAAATATAGTTATATAACTATAACTTTTATTGAAAAAACAAAAATATAAACCACTTAAAACAAAATATATGAAAATAAACGGAATTATTATCGTAATGCCTTTAATGTCTGAAATGAAAGTAGGACAAAAAGGATATCTGACTACAGAAGCAGTACTTATCGTCAATACAACCAAAATTTTTATTTCTACAAGATATGATATCTCTGAAATCAGAGATGGGAAATATCTTATACCAATCACGAGAACAGGAGAAGGCAAAGAAGATTACGAAATAGACTTCTCAGTAACAACCACGTTCTATAATACACAATTCAGTGAAAAAGATTTTAAGTCTGTCAAAGAAAACTCTAATTACATAGGGCCATATGATATACAGACAGAAATTGATCAACCATTGAATTATCGTGAACAGAAATATCCAAGGATGGATTTATTGGAACTCGTTGGTGAATTCCTAACAATTAAAGAGACATTGAGAGACACTCCTAACGAAACTATTGCTTTAGAGGATCAGAAAATAATCAGAAGATTACTCAAAGAAAAAATGAAAGAATTAATGTTGTCTGAACTCAAAAAGTATGAAACTTCTTTTGATATATTGAATGAAGAAGAAAGCAAAAACGGTGAAATATTTAACTACATCGAAGATGTTTCCATGGCAAATTTCATACACAATCGAATCGAGACATTAAAATTGGAACAAAATCCGGAAGACATGTCAGTACAAGAACTTGAAGTATTACAAAAACAAGCAATAAAAAAAGAAGATTACGAGAAAGGAAGATACTATCAAAACTTAATTGACATAAAAACAGGAGTAACAAACTAATAAATTAGAAATAAAGATAAGAGACAGGTTTACCTGTCTCTTTTTTTAGTATATATCCAGTAGAATGTTCATTTACAGATAGACTTAATAAGTTTATATTTCTCTTTTCTTTTGGCATATAATAACACCTTTAAAATAAGCCATAAAGGTTGTCCTCGAAATCCAAGTAAATAAAATTGTATTTTCTGAAATATATTTCCATATTTTTTGACAAATAACATTCTATGTTTAGCTTTTCTATAAGCTGTATATTCATTACCGACTCGTGCATGTTCAAGTCTAGTCTTATCTCTTTCCATATGATAAATTTTCAAATCACGAAGAACGATAATTGGATATCATGCACGATGGATTCTATAAGAAAAATCTAGATCTTCATATACGAAATCTAATTTTTCATCAAAAAATATTTGTTTGAAAATATGTGCTGGAGCGAGAAGTGAATTTCATGAATACATCTGAACATAATCTCGTTTTTTATCTCACAATACCTGAGGAATAGGTCTCGAAAGTCGATAATTAAAATAAGCAAATCATTGATTCTGAATTTTTCACGTTTTTCTATACATCAATGTCGGCGTCAATACAAAATCTTTGTGTAATTTTTTATAATAGGTAGTTCGTAATGCCAAGGATTTCTCCAAATAATCATCGTCAAATTGTTCGTCATCATCCATCAGCTGAATGAATTCTCCCTTTGCTCGTCTGATACCAAGATTTCTCAAAACACTCGCGTTATTATACGGCATAGTATGAGTAAGATTGGTTATATAAATAATATTTCATGTATCATGCAACATGTTTGATACGTCAAGTTTCTTATCTACAACAAAAATAACTTCAAAATCTTTGAAGGTCTGACTTTGCAGACATGCAATAATGTTTTTCATATTCTGATCTCCCCTCGTAGGGATGACGACGCTAAGTTTCATAACTATCTTTTAACTTTTGACTTCTATCTTTCAACTTGTTTTTATTTCAAGAACAGATATATTTATTTAGCATTTAACATTTAGCACTTAACATTCAAAATTTATATGTTAAATTTTATAAAGCCATTTTTATTATTCGTAGTAATATATCATATCTTCGTAACGATTGTATGATATGGAATACTTGGATGAGCATATCCACAACTACCAGCACTCGGAAGAGATGTTATCTGGTTGCTTTTTTTTATAGTAATATGTATGGCGAATTTTAAAGCACTCAAATCATATTTAAAAATACGAAAACGACCACGAATCACGCTTATCATACTTATATCCTTCGGCGTAGGTATATCTCTACTCAAAGGAAAATGAACATACGATATTTTTATAGGAATCAAATATGGGCTCCTCTACTTACTTATCTTTCTTTCCTCTACATTCATCGGACGACTATTTACAGAAAAATCTACAAATAATTTCTTAAAATTTCTAAAATATTTTCTGATTACAACACTCATCACAGGATTTCTTCGACAAGGATTCAAATTTATACGACCGGATTTCTTTTTGAATATCGGATATGGACCACTAAATGATTTCAAATTTTGAGTAAAGCCACCAATCTATTATCTAACCTGATATCAAGGTACACCGAGACGACAAGGAATTTTTTCATGACCAAACAATTACGGATATTTTTTGATTGCATTTTTGCCTGTGATATTCTTTTTCTTGAAACAGAAATTTACAAGTATCAAAAAAATATTTACAACAAATAAAGCAGCCATTATCAATACTTCTATAATTGTATTATGGATTTTGGCCATAGTACTAACGCTTTCAAGGACAGCATTTATTGGTTGAATAGTTGGTCTCGCAATAATGAATATTCAACGAATTAAAAAACACAAAAAGATTTCATTGGGAATATGAATAGTATTTTTAACGGGATTGGTAGGACTGAGTATATTTAAATGAGCATCGACATTGGGTCATCTCAAAGCCAAGTTTTGAAGTTTAAAATATGTTATTGATCAACCAAGTGGCTACGGTCTATGAACATCAGGTCCTGCAGTAAATCACAATGGAACAATCTTACCAGAAAATTATTACATCCAGCTTATGCTTGATATCGGTACTTTAGGATTTATTATGTGGACATTAGTTATCTTACAGATTATACAACTAGCAAGAAAAATACAAACAAGTTTCAAAACGCTTCGCGCAAATACAAGTAATCAAACAATATATCTTATTCGAAGATGATTAAATATCTGACGAGTTTGCCTACTTATTATGTGACTTTTTCTCCATGTCTTTGAAGATAGTATGATCAATTATCTCTTCTTTGTTTCATGGTGAATACTTAGTGGATACTTATCTACAATGATTGACAAAAGGTTGCCTAAAGGTAGTTAAACAATCGACAAAAAGTAGCCGTATGTACAGCTACCTTTGGTCTATATTTTGTCACCCGCTCAAGCGGGTTTTTATCAAATTAGTTTTATTTATCGTATTCTACTTCAAGAGTAATTTTATCTGGTATCAAGGCTTTTGGCACAATAACTTGTAAGGTATTGTCGGGTGTTAATTTACTGTGAATCTTATCAAAATATACTTGAGGAGGAAGATCAATGATTTGGTCTATCGGTCATCGGTAGCATTCTTCTTTGAGAGGAATCAGATGATCTTTTATTTTTGGTTTAATTCTTTCTCCAAAAATCACAAGTCTATAATCTTTTATAGAAAGCTTAAGGGTTTCTTTTTTGACTCATCCCAATGGCAATAAAATTACAATCTCCTGTGGAGATTCATAGATATCATAAGGGATGTGTGGAGTTTCCTGTGTTTGTTTCATGGAAACAAATTAAAGAGTAAAATATAATATATTATACTGTTGTACTTAAATCTGGAGTCGGATCTGAAACTGGAGTTACGATTGAACCTGGGTCCTCTTCCATACCGATAACTCTTACTATCTGATCTCTTCTCTTATCTGGCCTAGGAATTCGACGAAATTTTATTTCACCATTATGTTCTGAATCACCTTCCGTAAGGATAATAATATCACCATTATCAAACATACTATAGAATAATCATGCTTTTTTTATAGATATAGCTTTGATACTTTGGACGCTGATAGTTATAACATTTCTTTTAAAAAGACCTCATTGATCATACATCATGATAGCATGCGGTATAACGATAATAAAATCCATTTTATAATCAATAGTCTTACCAATAATCGGAAAGAAGAATACAGTATCTATAATAAGAACAGCGGTAACAATATAACTGAAATAATCACCACCCAATCGTCTATAAAAAAATATAAGTCAAAAAATAGTAAGCAATAATGCTCCTGAAAAAGGAAGAATAATTTTATATATTTGATATAACCTACTTCTTCAAAAACAAAGAACATTTTCTACTCCATATTTTGCTTGATATTCTTCAAAGGTTTTTTGTCTCAACTTAGTGTCGAAGTTTGAAAATATTTTCATATGAACACACTAAGGATAAAATAAGCCACAGAAAATCTTATAAAAAATATTTAGAAGGTAGAAAAATGAGGGAAAAATCTCAAATACACCTTACCAATAATATGATCAGCTGGTACTTCATAAGTCGATCCTTCATAACAATCTAATCCAAAACAACAACGAGAATCAGTAGAAAATCATCTATTATCTCCCATTACAAAAAGTCCTCAACCATCAATTTTAAATTCATCAATACCACATCTTGACTCAGTTCTTACTCATGAATCTAAATATGGTTCTTCAAGGGTATTACATTGTTCTATAGTATTTTCTGTTGTACAAACTTCTACACCATTATGTTTGATCTTGATTGTTTCTCCAGGAAGACCAACAATTCTTTTGATATAGGGAATAGTTTTACCAGGAGGCACAAAAACTATAATATCACCCCTATTGAGTTGATTAAATCTTGGAGTAATTTTATCTACAATAATAAAATCATTTTCTTGAAAAGTAGGTGCCATACTAGCTCCCACAACAGTATATGGATTTGCTATAAAAAATCTGATAAACAAAACAATTCCTCATACAAATACCAAAAATGATATCATATCAAAGATATCTAAGAGAATATATTTTAATTTGGTTTTAAAAGACATAATACACAAAAATATAATGTATAAAATATTAATTTTCCGTAGCCATATAGTATAAAAAATATAATGGACTCAAAAATACTGATACTATTCGCATATAAACATAAGTATCGACGTATATATTATCAAAAAAACTAATGAGCTTTAGAATGGTACATCTTCATCTTCTGTAGCTACAGGATTAGCAGCATTTGATACATGGTCATCATCTCCTCCTTGTCCTTTTGGATCCAAGAAGATAAAATTATCAACGATGATTTCAGTAGAAAATTTATCTTTCCCTTCGCTGTCTTGTCGTTTTCTTGTTCTAAGTCTTCCTTCGATATAAATTCTTTTCCCTTTATTCAAATACTTTGCCAAAACTTCGGCTCATTTTCCATAAGACACACATCTGTGGTATTCAGCATCTTCAAGTACATTTCCTTCTTTGTTTTTAAATTTTCTGTTGGTTGCAACAGTGAAATTTACTACAGAAGTTCAACTACTTTCGATGGTTTTTACCTCCAAATTGTTTGTGGCTCTTCAGATAATCATTACTTTGTTCAAATCCATGATTCAATCAAATTATCGTATAAAAATACGATGAAAAAAAGATTCATCACATGATATGTAAATAATCAACACTCAAAATCAATTGATTTTTACTCAGATTTACGTAAATACTCACAACGAAATACATTATAAAAATATGCCCAGATGATGGAACCTGAGTCCCGCAGGGACTTGGTAGACATGTTAGACCTACCTACGGTAGGCAGGCTCAAAATCTGGTGTTCGTAAAAATCTTAAATATTAAACAAACAAACATGTTTACTGTATATGCAATAAAAAGTAATATAAAAAATTACATATATGTTTGAATGACAAATAACATTGAAAGAAGATTAAAAGAACATAATAATGGTTATGAAAAACCAACAAAACATTATACTCCGTTTACGCTCATATATACAGAAGAGTTTGTCACAAGACCGGAGGCAAGAATAAGAGAAAAATATTTCAAGAGTTGACAATGAAAAGACTTCTTGAAAGCGTTATAAAAATATGCCCAGATGATGGAATGGTAGACATGCTAGACTCAAAATCTGGTGTTCGTAAGGACGTGAGGGTTCGAGTCCCTCTCTGGGTAGATACAAATAAGTTCTCCAAATGGAGGATTTTTTTTCTTTAAAAAAAACTGACAAGAAGACTTGTCAGTTATAGATACTTTGATAAATAATTTTATCCTCCAATTCCAATATGCTCATCATCATTCCATATTACAAAATAATGATACCATTTTCCAGAAGGAATTGTCTGAAATAATGCGAAATATATTATCGGGCAAAACACAAAGAAATACGAGTGAATACAGTATCCACAAAAAGAAGTGAAAAGAACAAACATCCAAACTATTATTCTAGTTCTCCTGCGTTTATGTCGCGATGAAACATGACTACTTCTTCTATTGATATAGAACAAATATCGTCTCAAACGATAAAAGAATAAATAATGAATGAAACATATTACAACAAAAGCGATCCAATATATCCAATCTGAATTTAAAATATCAGAAGGTATCGATTGTTTTGTTGCCAAATGATAATTCTTTTGTACAGAAATAGTAGAATTATTTAATTCAGATATCACACGAACATTATAATACGTATTTCGTATATAAATGTCATTGGATCTTGGTATAAAAAATCCCCATTTCCATCCTGCATTATAAATACTATCAACATGATCAAAAATTAATGTATCATGTTGTATTGTTTTAAAGAAAGCTAACTTTTCCATAGGGAATTCTCCATATACACGAACCTTTTGCTCTGTAGAGTTGGCAAATGTGAGATTAGAGATATTCACAAATAAAATAATTAGTAATAATTTTGTCATAGTTTTTTTCATAGTTTTTGGTTTTGGGTTTATATTTTGTTTTTACACATTCTTATAAATATTTGTAAGTAAAAGTCAATGAATAGATTTTTATTGATTTCCTTATCGGCTTCACTACCATAATTCGGAATTTTACCGATAATATAATACTATGAAAATAATTTTAATTTGAGCAGGATGAACAGGAATGTCTTGAGTGGCATGAATACTAAATGATTTATGATATACCAATATTGTATGTATTGATGCAAATGAAAGTGAACTCACAGATAAATTGAAGGCAAAAGGATTAAAAGTCATTATCGGACATGGAAAATACAAAATTCAATATTGAGATGTAATTATTTATTCTGAAGCTGTCGCTGAATGTATAGAAGTACTCGAAGCCAGAGAAATCAAAAAAACTAAAAGGAAGGTGATGGTTATTCTAAATTATTTTCAATTTCTTGGAGAGATATCAAAATATTTTACTAGTGTGGGATTTACAGGTACAAACGGGAAAAGCTCATCAACAGCACTAGCAATTCATACTGCAAAAAGAATAGTTCCAAATTTTGGTCTATGAATTTTATGTGCACTCGTGCCAGGTTTCAATACCCAAAGCTATGTAATAAATACCAAAGCAAAAAAAGATATTAAAAATATTTTTGATTATGTATTTACAGGAAAAGCTCTTGAATATAAAAATATCAAGAAACGAAGTTTTTTTGTAGAAGCGTGTGAATACAAAAGACACTTCTTATATCTAGATTTGGACTATGCGATGATCACAAGTCTAGAACTAGATCACACGGACTACTATAAAGACATGAAAGATTATCTCTCGGCATACGAGACCTTACTTACCAAAGTAAAACATAAAGTATTGATACCTAAATGACTTAACTTACAACCTGAAACCTGAAACCTGCAACCAGTTGTTATTAAAACAATTCCTTTCAATCACATACGAGGAAAACATAACGACGTAAATGGTTCACTCATTCTCCAACTTATGACAAAATTATGCAAAGAACCAAAGACAAAAATACTCAGTACTATGAAAACTTTCGGATGACTTCGAAGAAGAATGGAATTCCTGACTACCAATGAAAACGGAGCGAAGATATTTACGGATTACGGGCATATGGCCTCCTCTATCGAATTCGGTTATATGGCACTGAGACACAAGTTTCCTGGTAAAAAATTATTGGTAATTTTTCAACCCCATCAAATAAATAGGATTGTAACCGGACGAAAAGATTTTGTAAAGATATTGAATAAATATGATACTACGGTAATTTATGACATCTACGCAGCGAGAGAAAATCTTCAAGAACTTATTAAAAAAATTCCTACACTTAAAGGGATTAAAAATATACAACAATTGTGAAATAATTTTGCAGAAGCTTGCTGATGAACATATATAGACACATTTGAAAGCATCACCAAAGTAATTCAAAAAGCAGAAAAAGATACTGTAGTTGTTATTTATAGCGCTGGTGATATAGATTATAAGTTAAGGAAGTTTTTGGAAAAGTAATATTATTTTCTCTTATATAATCCTATAATCTGACTTTGTCCAACTATTTTTCCTCACATAAGTTCAATTAATCTTTCTTTGGAAAATCATGATGAGATATCCAATTTTTCTGATAATGCATATATTTTAAATATATATCTATGGGTTTCACTTGGCGGACAAGGAGCTCATCGCGCTTGTTCTCACCAGCTATTTTGTCCAAGAATAGAATTATTAAAACTGTCTTGTGAAATAATAACATACGGATCTTCCGTCAACGGAATATTAGCAAGTAATAAATGATCTCGAGTTCAAGCTGGAGCATCAGGATCATCAACAACAAGTGTCAAAGTTTTTGTAGTAAGAGGGATATCTTCTATTTTCAAAGTAGGAAAACGACCTTCCCCATCGCAAGTATATATTGAAGGCATCAATTCATTGTCGATAAAATCAGTAGAAATTTTCATGGTGATTTTTTCAATAGATAAAGATTTTCACGTTTATATATCTTTTGGAGCAAAAAACATCACGCTTGCAAGCGTAAGTATACATACAACAATAAGAACAAGTAAAAAACGTTTTCTCATACTGTGAATATATATTTCCGGCTTTTTTTTTCAAACCAAATTACTATTATGTAAGACATAAAGACAACCTGCGACCTTTTACCTTCTACCTTCTACCTAAATTAATGTTATTAATCGGAGATATTCATATCAATACACGTTATCAAGATAAGATTCTAGGAGAACTCAGAACTATTTTTTCTACATATCCCGATGAAAAGACTATCGTATTTTTCTGAGACTATGTGTATCATTTTGCCTACGATAGAAACGCCTTACTTCAGCTCTATAAATTATTTTTAGAACTTTTTGAACAAGGGAAAGATGTTTATATCCTCGCAGGAAATCACGATCGACTCGGAAATTCTTTTGTCTTTGAAGAAGCACAGAAAGCGTTTAATATAATTCAGAATGCAGAGTTCAGAATGCAGAATAAAGAATGAGGAAAAATACAATTCGTAACAAAGCCATTATTGGAAACTATAGAAGGTGAAGAGATATTATTATTCCCGTTTTTTCTGCCAAACGAAGTTGAAGAAAATATTTACAGTCCAAAAAATGAAAGACTAAAAGCCATCAGCGATTTTGCTACGGTACTTGAAAAATCAAATCATAAGCACGAACAATTTTCATGATATATAAATAAATTTCTCGCTGAACAGATCGATAGGAATCCGAATCTTACAATATTTCATCACTACTATATCAACGGAACATCTTTCCCATGACAGAAATCAAAATTCAATTATAAAGATATCGCATTGAATGATCAGTTCTTAGATATACCAAGTATAAAGCTTATTTCTGGGCACTTACATCAACCATTTACGCACACAAATTATTTGTGTTTAGGTAGTGTTCGATCAACAAGTTCATTGGAAACCAATCAAAATAAATATATCTATCAATATATTACAATAGATAAAAAAATTACTGCAATACCATTGATGATAAATCCGCAAGTCACCATCAGAAGCAAATGAGCAGTAAGTACAGAGATGTTATTGAATGAATTAAAAACAATCAACGAAATAAATAAATGATACTTTAGTTCACCAGCATGGAATATTGAATTCAAAGAAGATCTTAAACCAAATTTAACAAATATTTCACTGACTCTCAACGTCGAGCATATCGATTACGACAAGATTGACGAGCTTATCGAGCCAGATCTCCGTACTGCATGCAAAGATATTAGATTAAAAAAAGATATAGAAAATATGGATTCGTTATTAAATAGTTTCAAAGTTTCTTCAGACGATCTCAACGGTTTCTCTGACCGAAAAAATATCTTACAAGAATATATGCAAAAAAAATTCGGGAATGATTACCCGAAATACGAAAAGGTTTTGAAAGAATTAAAGTTGTTGTAAAGTATAGTCATTGCGAACCGAATGAAATGAGGTGTGGCAATCCAAAAATAGATTGCTTCGTGCCTCGCAATGACAATAAAAATAATTTATTTTTTAGTAATCATCTTTTTCGTCTTCTTCAGAAGTTTTTTTATCCATATATTCTTTTACTACTTCGCTGAGCGCTTCAGCGATTATAGCCATCTTATCATCAGTGATAGGATTAGTTTTTTCGATAGAAACACCAAGTCAAAATTGATTTTTCAGTTTTAAAATCTTAGCTACTTGTTTCTGAGGAGAATCAACATTTTCAAAAGGATATTCTACATCATGTTCTAGTTTGATAATTAAATCACCTTTGGCAAATAATTTGTCCCATATACTATTTTGAGTATGGCTTACAGTTTCTATTTTATCTCGTTCGAAGAAATCAGTCTTATAGTCGAAGAGTCATTCTCGCATAAACATGGTAATACCATCCTCAGAAAGAATCAATCAGTCTAAATATATATTTAGAAAATCAATAATGTATTTTATAAAAAAACCTATTCAAAGAATACCAAAAAACCAAGGAAGATATTCCCAGATGATATATCTATCTAAAACAATAAAAAGCACATATAAGACTAACAAAAAAATGAGCGTCTTCAGGGTTAGCTGAATAAAAACGCTCGCATTATGTCAGATGACATGAAAAATTTCGTCTACATGTATATACTTTTTCATAATCTGTTTTCTCAACATAGAAAAAGTAGGAATAGATAAAGCGAGACGCCGGAAATCTTTTATCCAATACCCAATTGGGCGAAAAGAGATTTTAACGTCGATCTTATCTATAGGAATTTTTTTAAAATTCCTATATGGCAAAATTATTTAGTTTTTTTAGCTGGAGCTTTTTTAACTGGTTTAGCTTTGGCAACAGTATCCATTTTCTTTTGTTTTTCCAAGAATTTCTCCATTCTTCCTTTGATAACTTTCTTGATTACCTTATCTTTGTTGAATGCTGGATGACATTGATAACATGTTTCCACTTTCATAGGACCAGGAACAGTTGTGTTAACAGTAAATTTTGCATCACAGATACAAGTTACCTCAACATCTTTAAAATAATTTCCATGTATTCATTTTTTCATTGATACAAACTTAATAAACTAAAAGATAATTGATTACAGGCCACAAGTTTCAAGTTACAAATTATTTGTTTGCTCCCTGTCTCCTGCTCCATAGTATAATTAGCGAGTGAATAATTTGTGCATTGGATCATAATCAAACATTTCTTCTTTGGTAAACCAATGTGGTATCTCTACTAGAGCTTCTTCTACATTTCCAGATGCGTGTACAAGATTTGGAATCCCTATTTCAACTTGATCAGCATATCCATATGACATATGTGCATAATCACCTCTAATAGTTCCTGGAGCTGCAGATTTTGGTTCTGTAGATCCTACGATCTTGCGAACATATTCTACAACTTCTACTCATTCAAGTACAAGAGCAATCATAGGTCCTGTAGACATCATTTTCAATGTAATATCAAATATTTTTTGTCCGTGTCTTGATAATACCTTTCCGATAGTTTCATAATGATGATGTAAGAATTCTTTATCTGGGCGAACCATTTTCATACCTACGATATGAAGTCCAGCTCTTTCAAAACGAGAAATAACTTCTCATATAATACTACGACCTACACTATCAGGTTTCAATACTACCAAAGTTCTTTGTACGTGAGTCATTTTTACAATAATAACAAAAAAATAAATGGATTGATTCGGATATTATGGTTTTACTGACAATTTTCAAGACTAATTGAACTTTTATGTTATATCTTTGATGACAAGCGTATAAAGTTATTTCGTATTGAAACGTAGCGTATATTTAGTATATTTTACGCAAAGCACGTATAAATTTTTATTTGTTTGTTTATTTCTCATGAATAAAAAATTACTCTGAATTTTTTTTATTGCTACGACTCTTCTTTTAGCTTTTCCTGCTAAGGCAGAAATAGTTTGGACACAAATATGAACTGGAGATCGACGACTTAAAACTGATACAGTTACAAAAATAATCACTCCGGTACTCAGTTGATCAACTACCAATTGAACAAATATCACTACAGGGACTGTAACAAATACAGGGACGATTATAGCTACTACAACACCAATCACATATACGGGGACAGAATTTCAACAATCACTCGCATGGATGTATGCTAATGGATTGACTAAATATAACAATGAAACGGAATATAGACCTGAAGATGGATTGAGTAGAGAAGAAGCGGCAAAAATAATCGGACAAGCATATATAAAGCTTGGATACAATCAAGATACCAAAAATACTAGTTGTGGATTTGCAGATTCTAGCCAAGTAGATCCAACGCTTGCAAACTTCGTAGTAGATACTTGTAAACGAGGAATATTTAAAGGTACAACAGACAATAAATTTCTACCTACAGAAAAACTTACCAGACCACAAGCTATGGCATTATTGGTAAGAGTATTTGAAGGAAAGGTATCCAATGAAAGCAGAACTCCTCGATGGGGAGATTATTATATTAAAGGACAGGCACTTGGACTCACGACACTCAACAATCAAACAGCATTTGATAGTAACATCACAAGAAGAGAGATAGCAATCTATATATATAGATTCAAAAACATTGTAAGTAATGAAACAATAAAACTTATGATGCTCAACAAACTAAATGAACTCGGAACTACAAACCAAACTTTTGATACATGAACGCTCAACAACTTTGGATCACTAGCTGATTCATTGAGTATAAATAATGATCCTGAACTTCTCGCAGCGATCAGATGGATGAATGACAATGGACTGACTAACTTCAAAACTATCCAAGAATACAAACCTTTTGAGATATTAAATAGAGAACAAGCAGCAAAAATATTATATAACTTCTGAGAAGTGTTTAAATTTATGGGGACACAAAACAATGTCACTGCCAATTGTGTATTTAAAGATGTCAGTGATATAGATGCCTCGCTTATAACATACGTAGAACAAGTATGTACTTACGGTATAATGAATTGATCTGATGGATATTTCAATCCCAAAGGAACAATCAATAAATCACAATTTATCGCAGCTATTATAAGGTTTTTTGAAGGAAAAAAACTTGATGAAACAACAATACCTCGACGAAAAGCTTACTTTGAAAAAGCACAAGATATGGGAATGATTGGACCTGCTGATGCAGTGACCTTTGAAAATCCTATCACGAGATATGAAGTAGCATTATTCTTATATAGATTTAAAGTAAAATATCAGATTCTTCAAAATATGAACAATAATACTATTCAAAATCAAATCGTAAGTACCGTTCCATGATCCATTAAAACAGGAGCAAACAATATGCTGGAATCTAATGTATATGTAGATATGAATCTCTTACAAAATGGAAATTTTGATGTCGGATATATAGAGATATTCAATCAAAGATATAAAATAGTGAAGTCTAATATAAAAGAATATTTCACTGACAACTTTGAACGATTTGGAAATATATTTACACTTGATACGGAAGTAAATACGGGAACCACAAGCTTTATCGTAAGTGATCTCTCACTCATAGAATGAACGATAAGAATAGGAGAATCTTCTACATTTAACATCACTCCAATAAATAATACTAATGCATATTATAAGATTACAAAAACTAAATAGTAAACAGGAACAGGGGGCAAGTCACAAGTTAAAAACCTGAAACATGCAACCTACAACCTGAAACCTTCAACTTGTAACCTTTTTTAACCTTTTTAAACATCACATGGCAATAAAAACACCAACTACTAAATCTCATGGACGAAGCGTACTTAGAATCTATTTTCTTATCATGACACTTGTAGCAGTTATAGGAACATTGGTTTCTTTTGGATTTTTACTCTATGCTGTAGGAAAAAAAATAATCATCACCAACAACGAATATATTGTCGGAGAAAGATATTATGAATTAGATATGTGTAGTAATGGTATATCTAAACCAACGCAAGCAAATCAAAATTTTATGGTATACCCAACAGACAAAGAGATAGCAAAATGTAAAGACGAAAAGAAAACAACACTTATTGAAGCAAGAAATGCAACGTTCAAAACAGATGTACTTGGTCAATCAATCTGGACATTATTATTCTTTGTATTATTGATGATACACTATCCAAGATTTATGACTATGAACAAAAAAGACTAAAAAGATGTTCCTCCTTTACCGAAAGGAGGTGTCCGCCTAGGCGGACGGAGGATTTTGTGACTAAAATCTCCCACCGTTCCGGTCCCCCCTCTTTAAAATAAAGAGGGAACAAAAAAATCTCCCATCCTTAAAGCCTCCCTCCCTGCCTACCGCAGGCAGGTTTCAAATAAAGAGGGAACATGATAAAGTGATTTATCAATTAAATATTAGAAAAGTTATGGAAGTAAAGAAAATCAATACGGACAAATTACTAAATATCAATCATACGGGCAGACCAGATACTTTCGACGAATTTATCGGACAAGAACATATCAAAGATATAGTAAAAACAGCAATTGATAGCTGAAAAAAAAGAAAGTGACATATGGGTCATATATTATTTTCTGGTCCCAGTGGATTTGGAAAAACAACCATGGCACATATTATATCCAGACAGTGACAAGTAAATATAAAAGCAGTTACGGGATATGCAATTACCAAACCATCAGAAATTATAAGCATATTAAATACACTTGAAAACTGAGATATCTTATTCATCGATGAAATCCATAGACTAAAACCAAACATCGAAGAAGTATTATATATCGCAATGGAAGACTTTGTCATCGATATGGTGATGCCAGAAGGTGGTAATGTAAGGATACCAATCAATCCATTTACCCTTATCGGAGCAACGACGAAATCAGAGTCATTGAGCCAACCAATCAAGAATAGATTCGTCTATCATTTTCATTTCATGGAATACACGCCGAATGAAAAAGAAATTATCATAAAAAAATATCTCGATAAATACGAAATCAAAACCAGTAATGAAATTATTTCAAAAATCAGTGAAAAAGTAGATGCAGTGCCGAGAGAAATCCATAATCTTTGTATCAAAATAAGAGATTATGTCATCACAAAATCACAAGACAAAATTTTAACTGATTCACTTCGAGAACATTTTCTCAAACACAGTAAGATCGACGAAGGTGGTATGACTCCCCTTCACGCAAAATATTTAGAAATACTTGAAAAAGCCGATAGACCGATAGGAGTAAAAGCCATCGCAGTCCAGTTATGAATCAACGAAAAAGCAGTTGAAGAAGATGTTGAACCGCTATTGCTGAAACTTGGTAAAATTGAAAAAAGTTGAGCAGGTAGAATTTTAGTTTCGTAATTTTTCTAAAAAATATGGCTGATTATTTAGTAGATGTAGTAAACGACAATGACGAAGTCATCTGACAAGAACTCAAAAGTAAAAAGATAGAACAAGGATTTATTTCAAGAGTTGTTGCAATTTTTCTTATGAGATCTAACGGAAAACTTGTTGTCTGTAAAAGAGCAGGTCACGATAAAAATACAGAAAAAACATATGATGTAGCGGCGTTTGGAGATGTTATGCAATGAGAATCTTATCCAGATGCGGCACAACGCGAACTCAAAGAAGAATTAAATATAGATTGTTCACTCACTCGTTTGGAAAAATTCTATCAAGAAGTACACAACGATGATAAAATATATAAAATATTTTGTGGAACGTTTGTGGGTACAAGTGATACAGAGATACAACTCAACGAAGAGCTTGTAGAAGCAAAAGAAATGAGTAAATCTGAAATAGAAAAAGAAATAGCCGAGCATCCAGAAAACTTTTGTCCAGGATTTATAAATGATTTTGCTCAAGTAAAAGATCAACTGAAGTAATTGTATTTTTTAATTTTTAATCATAAAAAATGCCTACACCAGAACTTTACGGCGCAGCTACAAACCTACCACCAATGTTTACTCAAGGAACAATCGTATTGCTTGGATTGGTAATGTTACGAGATATAATACGAAAAGGTATTGCGCTTTGGAAATCCTGAACAAAGAAACAATTGACTCGATTTATTTGTATTTTTATCTTCAATACCCTAGGTATCTTGCCTATCATCTACCTCGCATTCTTTCAAAAGAAAGGAAAGAAATAATTTTACTCTATCTCCCTCACCCCTTCCTCTCCCGCACCATCATTGTGTCGACGTCATTCCCGCGAAAGCGGGAATCCAGTTTGCTAAATATGGATTCCCAATCATGTCGGGAATGACGTCTGCGGGAGAACGGAGAGGCATTTAGGGAGTAATAAACATAGCAACAAGGAATCCTAAAATAGGATTCCTTTTTTGTAAAAAAAGTTTTAAGGATTGAAATAAGGCAAAGCATTTACAATCCAGGTAAGTTCGGTCAAAATGACAAAAAAATAATACAAATCATTAGTCATTGCGAGGAACGAAGCAATCTAGTCTTTATATATGGATTGCTTCGCTACGCTCGCAATGACAGACAGAGTCATCTCGAGCGCAGTTTATGTCATCTCGAGCGCAGTCGAGAGATCCCTTAAAGAGATTTCTCCACTCACTGCGTTCGGTCGAAATGACAAAAAACATGCCTTAATGGTTTTGATTGAATTATGGGTCAAATTTCATCCTTTAAAAAGTCCTTCAAAATTTGACAAATAAATTTTTCTGGTTACAATTAATATATAATTTTAATTATTAACGGAAAAACATGAAAAAACTTTTTAGTCATATACACGATCATGTGACAAAGCATCCGCACAAATATATAGGAATTGCGGCGTTTTGTAAAGTGATGTTGGTTTGACTATTGGCGGTGCCAGTTATACAGTTGATACAAAATACCTATGCAATAGAAATTCCTGCTATCATAGATATTGGAGTTAATTGTGGTGGAGGTAAAATCAATTCTTCTATAAGACTTGAATATAATACATGAGTTAACTCAATAAAACCAGAAACATACTTTACTATAGGATGATTCATGTATCCACCAAATAGTCCAGATGGATCAAATACTGTATATATAAATATTTTTGGGTTGGCAGAAGGAGATTATATTCTTGATATAGCAGCAGACATGTCAATTAATGACATACTAGATTCTAGTTCACATGCAATACCTTTCACTGTAGATTGTGTCCCAAATGTAGTAGGAGGAGGAGGTAGTAGTGTAACTAAAGATAGCTGTTGTTTAACAGACAATATAAACAATCAACTTCCAGGAGCCAATAGACTTTGTACAGATTACCTTCCAAAGGTAAAAAATAATTGTGGATGAACACAAGAAGAAGCAGACTGTTTGAATGATCTCAACACATGTCTCGGTCTTACACCAAAAACTAAACTACTATCAGACCTAAACTATATATTCGATACTATACTCTGATCTTATTCTACACAGAAAAAAACAGAAATTATTGAAACCGAAGATAATGCATTTAATTTAATTCCCACACTTACCGACTTTGCAAGACAACTATCAGCACTAAATCAAAGATTTACAGAATATTTACTCAGAAGACCACCAGGTCGCGAAGCATATCCACAAGATATATGAAAATAGAATACCAAATTCCTCTCCCTTAGAATTTAAACACATATACAACACTTATTTATTACCTTTTTATTCTTTCATTAAAACAAAATGTTAAAAACTATTCAGAAACACACTCACGCATTCCTCTTTTTCTTAGGAGGACTATTCTTGATGCTCGTATGACCATCACTCATCCCAACAAGTAGCGCTGCTACAGCATCTATCGTACCAACGATCATTGGTAATGTTGCTTACGTATTAGTACCAAATATTTATACTCAAGTATCTTTCAAATTAGATACAGTAGGCGTACAATATGAAGCAGCCACTAAAGCAATAGTTGAACGAACGACGGCTAAAGGAAACTTTTATAAATCCACATTATCATACAAATGATGATCAGAAGTGGTTTTATGATTTTGAGCTAAATGATTAGTTGTAGATAATGGATTAATTACTTATAAAGTAAACTTATTTAATATAAGAGGTACTATAGTAGGAACTTTTTATGTACAAGCATTTACAGATTCAAAGAGATATGAAACAGTAATAAGTGCTGCTAATTGAGCAGTAGAAAGAAACGTTATGCCTGTTAAATATCAATGAGAGGGACTCACAACAACAAGACAGACAGATCCTGTTATATATCAATGAGAAGGACTTATGAGAGTAATAGGCGGTAAAATTATATCAATATATTCACTAGTTGCAGCAAATGCTAAAACAGCGATAGTTGATTTTTACTATTGATGAGATGATATATATGCTGTACCAACTACAGCTAAATATTTAGAAATAAGATATATTTTTAATGGTAAAGATACATATAGGTATATACCAGTAAATAAATATAATAATATTGTATTTGGAATTGATGCTGATTTGTTATTAAAAACACCTTACACAATAAATTATGTAGATAGTAATAGAAAAAATGTATGACCTGTTAGTTATATAGTTACACTATTAACTAAAGTAGATTTTGATACTACAAGTAAATACTTAGAAGTACAATTAGTTTCTCACAACGCAGCAGTTGAAATGGATGGAAAATGTCCTGATGGAGGAAATCCGCCATGTGACGGATACTACAATCTTCTCGTTTCTAAATTGCAAAACACACAACCTAACCGACCAACTATTGCAACTAATGCAAGCATAGTACAAATAGTTGAATATTTCACTAATGTATTTACTGAAATCTATACAAACCTACAAAACAATATACATATTGTAGCAAACTTAGTAAGTTATATTTATGACAATCAAGCGTACCTAAATGAAAGAGTTGAATTCTTAACTAATGAATATTACAATGGACTCACTGCAGCAAAAAAAACAAGCTTTAATACAGAACTAAATCTTATAAATGCTAGATATAATACAAGAGTAAATACTAGAGTAGAAACACTTGTAAGTCAAGGGTTGTTTACACAAGCTGAAGCAGCTAGATATAACACATTTAACACAGATTTCGCTACAGATTTCGCAGCTCGTCAAACAGCAGCTTCTTCTGAAACACACGGAGCAGCAACTAATAAATAAAAATCTATTACTAAAAAAATTAAAAAACTCTCTCAAGAATGAGAGAGTTTTTTTAATTAAAAAGATTGACATTAAAGATAAAATATATATAACATAGGAAGTTTATCCTATAAAAAAACATATGCTTACACCACAAAAAAAATCATGAAACACCAAACATAGTTTATGAAAAATTATATTACCTATAGCAATCAGCCTATGAGTAGCATTTTCTAGTTGCGAAAAAAAACAAGATAAGGTAGACGATAAAATACAAATAGAGCAAAACGATTCAATTATATTTCAAAAAAAACAAGAACTATGATTAAAATATATTAATGAAAATAATTTTTCAGAAGCGATTAAAATAGCTCAAGAATTAGAAAAATTATGTATTGATACATATAAAAATAATGATCCTAAAAATAAATCACGAGAAATCAAAAAAATGATAGGTATAATTTTTGCAAGACAAAAAAATTATATTGAAGCAATTAAACAATATAAAAAATGATTAGAAGCCGCAATTGTGTGTGATAATAGGCAAGGTAAAATATTGTTACATACTTTAATAGGTGAATCATATCGAAATTTATGAGAAGATACATTAGTACTTGAGAACTTCTTCAAAGCACGAGCGATAGCAAGCCAAGCCAAAGACTTAAATAAAGAAGAAATAAATAATCAAGTAGAAGTAGGTACAGATTTAGCACGATGGTATCTTGAAGAAGAAAATAATGTACCAGTTGCAAAAGCTTATCGAGATAAATGTATAGAATTAAATAAATTAATAGATAACAAAAAAAATGATATACAAATAAGCTATGATCTATGAGATTTAGAATTACACCAAAACAATAAAACAAAAGCAAAAGAATATTATATAGAATGAGTAGAAATAGCAAAAAAAATTGAGGCCACTCGCTTATTAGAAGTTGGATATCAAAAACTTAAAAATCGATATCTAGAAAATAACGATCTTACAAAAGCCCGAGAATATAGAGATCTCGAAGATTCTTTAAAAGATGCAAGAATCAACGAATCAAGCACAAACAAAGTAAACGAACTCAACATCCAGTACGAGACAGAAAAGAAAGAGCAACAAATCAGTTTACAAGATGCTAAGATAGAGAAACAATCAGAAGAAAAGAAAAAGATGATACGAGTTATCATCACCGCACTTACCGTTGCACTTTGAACAGGAGGGCTATGAGCATTTGCTCATAAAAAGAAAAAGGAAAAAGAGAAACAGAATGCTATACTTACGACACAAAAAGAAGAACTCATACTACAAAAAGAAGAAATTTCCGCGCAGAAACATATCATCGAAAGGAAAAATCAATCCATCCACGAGAGTATCCAAGCCGGGAAGCAAGTTCAGGAAAAAATAGTTTTGCCTAAACCAGAGTATATCAAAAAATTATTTCCAGAATCATTTGTCCTCTTTAAACCAAAAGATGGAGTAAGTGGAGATTTTTATCGATTCAACGAAACTAAATCCGGGAAGAAGCTTTTCGCGGCTGTAGATTGTACTTGACACGGTATCCCAGGAGCGTTTGTGAGTGTTTCAGGAAGAAAGATCTTGGATGATGCGATAGAGATGTGATTGGAGAAACCTAACGAAATTCTCGCTTATCTCGACAAGGAAATCATAGATCTCCAAAGCGACGAAGGTGAAGAAGATGTATACTCAAAATATGGTATGGATATATCACTCTGTTCACGAGATGAAAAGACCAAGACATTGGAATATTCTGGAGCAGTAAATTCTATCTACATCATACACAAAGACAAAAAAGAGATGACTACAAGGATTCTCAATCCAAATAGAAAAAAAATATGATACAGATTTGAATGACAAGAAGATGAATACAAAAATGAGAGCGTAGAGATACACGACAAAAACTCGATTATCTACCTTTTCAGTGATGGATACCAAGATCAATTTGGTGGAAAAGATGGAAAAAAACTCAAGAGAAATGAATTCCAAAAATTCATAGAACAATCAACCAAACAAGAAACAACTATGGCATGAATCCAAAAATCATTAGAAAATAAATTTGAAAAACGAATGGGTAACGAAGAACAGATTGATGATATTTTAGTCATGGGTATCAAAGTATAAGCAATTGTCATTGCGAGGAATCTAATGACAAAGCAATCTAGTCTTTATATATAAGATTGCTTCTCCGCCTAGGCGGATCGCAATGACAAATAAACCTGCTGGAAATGCAGGTTTATTTTATTTACTAAAATACAAAAAGTCGATTATATAATCTGATTCAAAATCAATCCACCGAAAACAAAGGATATAAAAGCTATGCATGGGTCCCATGTATTTCACATGGGTTGCATAGCGATTAGGAAACAACCGACGAATAAAGATAATCAACAGAAAGAGTATAATCGACGAGGGGTTTTTTGATTTCTTTTTGAACCTGGTAGTCAAAAAGAAATGCCCAGCCGGCGAGGCGATAGAAGAAATATATCAAGAAAAAAAGTGACCCTGCGGAGCAATTAAAAAAAAGAAACGCCCAGCCGGCGAGGCGATAAAATAATAAATCCCTTGTTTTCTACAAAAAACTCGATATCACTATTTTGAAAACAAAAACATATGTCTAACCAATTAAAAAAACATGAAAGGAGGTTCACCATGAAAAACGTTACTATTAATTTCATCGGACACAACGAAGTTCCGAGAAAAGAAAAAAAACACATCAAAGCACAAGTAGCAGAGTGCATGTTAACCATTTTCAAAGAGAAAAAGTCTATCGAAAATCTCAAAAAAATGGCTACCACACAACACTCATTTAGGCAAAAAGATTTCTCTATCTATTCAGAGATGCAAATTAGTAGAGAAAAAATTAGTAGTATCTTCCCCAACAAAATTTCTAACAATGCAAATTATCTTTTGGGAAGATTATGTATCAATAAAAGGGACATTGTATATTTGATCAATGTTGATGATTTATTTTATATGGACGGGCAATATTACATCTGGCCAAGCAATGAAAAGAAAATCATGTACGTAACAATTAACTAAAAATTTTAGTATGAAAAAAAATTACACAACCTAAGACCGCTCCCTTGCATACAAGGATTTCAGCGGTCTTTTTTCATTATAATTTAAATTTTATTTTTTTAACAAACCCACCCTAACCCTCCCTTGACAGGGCGGGAACTAAAGAAAATTAAATCTATTCCGTGAAATCCCCCTGTTAAGGGGGATAAAGGGGGTTTGTTTGTTTTTTTAAAAATAAAAAAAACAACTACCACGAGTTGTTTATATAATTTAACCTCGCCCGGAGTCGAATTTACCAGCCGTGGCTGGCCGGGATTATAACCTTCGTGGATCTATTAATTGACCTCGCCCGGAGTCGAACCGGGATTATAACCTTCGCAGGGTTATGTCCTATCCATTAAACGACGAGATCATAAAAATTAATTAACAATTAAGAATTAAGAATGAATAATGTTGGAATTGTATACATAAACTATAGTAAATCACAATAGTTCATTAATCTACAAATACCAAAATCATTCATCATTCATTATTCATTTTTCATTAACATCTCTAAATAACGACCGAAGCCAAATAACTTATTTTCAGCTCGTTTATCAGCCATAAGTTGAATACCTGTTGGCATGTTTTCTCATTGATCCTCTACCATTCACATGGGTATCGACATCGCTGGCAATCATCACATATTTGCTGGGATAGTATACATATCTGCCAAATATACTTTAAGCGGGTCATCAATTCTTGAGCCGATTTTCCATGCGACTTCAGGCACTGTTGGAGTAAGAATTATGTCGTACTTTGCAAATATCGTATCAAATTCTGCTTGTAATTCCTCTCTTGCTTTCTGTGCTTTTTGATAATATCACTCATAGTTTGCTGAGCTGAGAACAAAGGTACCAAGTAAGATTCTTCTCTTTACTTCATCACCAAATCATTCAGATCTAATGGTTTCATAATATTTTTGAATACTATCAGCGTTCATACTATCAGATTGAAGACCAAATTTTATCCCATCAAATCTCGCAAGATTTGTGCTTACTTCTGCGGGCATCAAGGTATAATACATAGGTACGGAATAGGCAAGCATAGGCAAGCTAATATCTTCCACAATACATCAATCTGCACGAAGTTTTTCTACCGCGTCAAGAAACAATTTTTTTATTTGAGGATCTAGCCCTTCTCATAAGACTTCTTTAGGCACTCCTATTTTAAACTTCCTACATTCTTCATTATTCATTTTTCATTTTTCATTGCCGACAAATTCGTCGGCTCTGGGATCACTTTGCGAATCTTTGGAATCAAATCCTGCAATAGCTTTCAAGAGTATTTCAGCATCATCTACCGTTTTAGTCATTACTCCGACTTGATCTAAACTTGATGCCATAGATTGTACACCATAACGAGAGACCATTCCATAGGTAGGTTTCATTCACACGATTCCACACCATGCAGCAGGCTGACGAATACTTCCTCAAGTATCAGTTCCCAAGGCAGCAATAACTGATCACGAAGCAACTGCAACGGCAGATCAACCTGAACTTCATCCAGGAGTTCTATCGGTTCCGTAAGTATTTTTAGTCTTACCAAAGTAAGATGTTTCTGTAGTAGATCACATAGCAAATTCATCCATATTTGTTTTTCCTATCATCAATCATCCGTTTTTTTCCAAGTTTAGAAAACATGTTGCACTATATGGGCTTATATAGTCTTCAAGTATTTTAGATCCACACGAAGTGATATAGTCTTCCGTAAGGATGATATCTTTGATAGCTATAGGAGCGGCTTTCAACGGTCTTGAAGCAAATTGGTCGAGATGGGTAGTTACATAATCTTCATGGAATCTCACAAAAGAAAAATAGTCAGCATTTAATTTTTTTGCTGTCTCTAGATATTCATTAACGACATTTTTGGCTTGTAAACTGTCGTTGGCTATATATTCCTTAAGCGTAAGATTCATATAATTTTACAATTTAAAGTAAATATTTTATTGTCATTCCAGACTCTTCCAGCGTCATTCCGGACCTGCCTACCGCAGGCAGGCTTGATCCGGAATCCATCTTGCTTCACTACATTCGCAATGACAGATAAGTTTTAGTTTCCAAATCCTCCAAGTAAATTTGCAGCATCACGTTTATCTTGAGCAGACAATCAGTTTGATGAAGTTGTTGTTGTAGGTTTTTTCTTGCATGCATAATACGTTCAGCAAGCAGACGAACTATAGGTAACATATTTTTCTTGACCTGTTGGACACGAATTGACTGTCGACATAGCTGGACAAGGAGTTTCTTTAATATCTGATGATGGTACTGATGCTCATGTTTCTGTAAATGTCTCATCAGAAAGAACCATATCGTTGAGTAAAAGCTCTTCATCACCAGTAAGTTCTTGCAATCATCATGTTATATCCAAAACTGTTCCTGTAAGATCAAGCTCTACTCAAGTAGAAGTAATGACTTCACCACTAAGAGAAAAATGAGTTCCTATTTTATCATTGGAAAACGTTTTAAGATCAAACAAAAGTGCTTTGGCTGCCGTAGGATTAATCAAACGATAGATGAAAAATACTATCACTAATAGCAAAACAACAAATATAAATCTTTTAATAAATCTCATAGGAATACACAAAAAAATAAAGTGAAAATACTATATACATTTAGTTAAAACTTGCAAGAACATTCTATTGCCTCCACGGTCTTTTTCAGTAAAAAAACAATCATGATCAAATCAATACTCAAAAACTCTATGGATTATATGAAAAATGATCACAAGATCATCAGACTGACCTTGGCGACATCTTTTTTTCATTCATTGATTGTAAGTTTATTAATTATATTAAACATAAATACACTCTTCGCAAGAAATTATGAAAACGGTCTCTATGTGGGGAGAGTCGCTGAATTTTTTGTCCAAGAAATCAATAGAAACCAAGTTATTAGTCGAGTTATTGGTATAGCGATAGTATTGTTTATAACCTATTCACTTATATATCCATTGGGACAAGCAGCAATTATCCATTATCTCAACGATAAAAACAGAAGCATCAGAAAAGCACTCAGAAAAGGGAAAAAAGATTTCTTTCCGATGTTTGAATATGGATTTATTTCTTTGATAATTTCACCAACAGTATATTGGATAGCTCTACTCAAAATAACAGTTTCTGGAGGCTTACATGGAAGTTTTACTATTTTCTTATTGATTCTGCGATTTGGAGTAATGAGTCTAGTAAATTGTCTTAAAATTTATACGAGATATATTATAACTCTAGAAGGAAAATGATTGTATGATGCTATCCTCAAAAGTTGCGATTTATCATTCAAACACATCAAGGAAAGTTTCAATTATATAAAAAAACAAAATATACTGATTTTCAAATTTTCATTTAATATGATCATCATATTGGCAATTCCTATCCTCTTAATTTATCTCTCCATTGTATTCAATATTATCCAATATAATGGAGTTAAACGAACGGTATATGGATTATTCTTCATAAGTATCGTATTTGGATCTTATGCAAGTTCCATGGTAAGAGCATTTTTTGCCTATTTTTGGCAGGAAATATATAACAATATCAACAAAAGATCATAAAGTAACCATTATTATATAATATTTTATAAAAAACGGATTAAAACAGCGTTCAAAAGCTGTTTTTTTTGTACAAAAAAGCATTTCTGACTATAATTGATTAAGATGTTAGATGAGTGAAAAAATCATAAAAAAAATACCATCATTTAACACTTAGCATTTAACACTTAGCATTTATAGAAATGGAACTCGGTTTATGTGAACAACTCATCAAAGATGCATATCAAAAAAATCCAACAGGATTGGAAAATATTTCGCAATTGACAAATGTTGCACGAGGGACAAACAAAGCTACATGTGTGCAAATGATGTGAGGAATAACTCAGATTAAAAATTTTTTATTGGGGAAACCATATACTCCTGCCAAGACGACACAATGACCAGGATTTACAACAACGCCTAGTGTAAAAGATCAACAAACTACACAAACGTCTACAACCACAACTGCGACGACAGCAACTCCCCTCACAGGACGAAAAGCTGATGCAGTAACATATGGACAATATGCATTGAATGGAGTATTGATTTTTATCATCGGAATGTTGTTTCTTATCGTAGTCAGAAATATATTGAGATTCCTTTATGATGTATTCAATTCTGGAAGAATCATTTATTTAAAAATACTTCTTCCAAGAGGACAAAGTAAACTTGATCGCGAACAAGAAAAAGAACTCGCAAAAGATATGAAAGAAAAAATTGGGCGTATGGGACAGGTATTTCACAACTTTCATAAGATTGGTTGATTGAGTATGAAAGAAAACCTCATGATGAAATTGTTTGATAAACCAAAGACAACTATGATTTATCATTACGAAGATGGTGTTTTAAATTTTATTATAGGAACCTATCCAGAATATCAACAAATCTTAGAAGGTGCAATTTCTGCACAGTTTCCAAACTGTTCAATAGAAAAGACATTAAAACCACAATTTTTCAAAAGAAAATATAGCGATATCATACCATTGGAGCCCAAAAAAGATCCACTTTATAATATAAAAACCTATAAACAGCAACCGGATGATCCAATAAACAACATCATCGATGCTATAGGAAAAATATCTAGATATGATACGTTAAGTATTATTATACCTATCAAACCAATGGGGCATTCATTCAATGCAAAAGCACAAAAAGCGGTAGATAGATTGTATAAAAATCTTTCACTTCACTGATCAAATGATGCACGATGGACATATTTTATCATGCCACGAAAACTTATAGGATTCTTATTTAATGGTCCAAATCAAAAGCTCTTAGGCTGAAAAAAAGAAGAAGAAAGTGTGACTATGGTACGTATGATAAAAGCAAAAGAAGATTATCTAAATGCAATGGGTGAAGAATCTGCATTACCATTTTTCAATACTGCAATATTGGTAGTGACAAGTTCTGATGACAAAGCAAATTTAGATTCAAACCTCGATCAAATAGTGAGTTCTGTAACCATCTATGGAGATGAATATGGAAATGAGCTTATAGAACCACAAGGAAAGAGTGATATGTTTGGATGGTTATTTAAACCGTTCCGAAGAATCGCTGCAAAAAATTTTATCACAAGATTTTGATTTGCAAAAAATGTACTCTGAATAAATGAACTTACGTCACTCTTTCATTTCCCTGATGCAACGTATAACCGTTCACCGATTATTTCATGGATGCAATACAAGGTACTTCCTGCACCAGAAAATCTTCCTATACCAAAAGATTTCAATGGATATATTATGTGATGAGTATTGGCGGAAAGTTACAAATGAGGAAAGCTTAGTAGTATATTAGCTGACTATCAAAAACATCGAGCCGTAGGCGAAACTACAACAAGTGAAGAAGTCCTCGAGCCAATAGAAAAATTTACTCCAGAACAATTGGTAGGCAAAGAAATTGTAGAAAAAGTAAAATGAGATGGAAAGAAATTCGTCAAATCAATAGTACAGAAAAAATGATTCTGATATAAATTATTTAAAGATGCAATCTTATTGGGAACTAATATCTACAGAAATGTGCTTTCTCCTGTATATATGAAGAGAGATGATAGAATGAGACATCATTACTGTATCGGAAAATCAGGTACCTGAAAATCAGTCTTCCTTCAAACGATTGCGAGACAGGATGTTCGAAATGGTGATGGAATTTGTTTGATTGATCCGCATGGCGATCTTGCAGAAGATATGCTTGCATATATTCCGAAAGAAAGAGCAAAAGATGTAATATATTTTGATGCGTGAAACGAAGAAAGACCGATGGGATTAAATCTCTATGAAATCAGTATGTTAGATGAAGCAGATAGAGTTGTTAATGATGCGACAGAAATATTTATCAAGATGTTTGGTCCAGAAATCTTTGGTCCAAGACTCCAGGAATATTTTAAATATGGAAGCTTAACTCTACTTGAAGACTTCGAAGACAGACCTACCCTACTCGATATTGTAAGACTCTTCACCGACGAAGGATATAGAGAATATAAAGTAAAGAAAGTTACAAATCCTACAGTAAGAAATCGATGGGAGAAAACATTTAATGCGATGGGTGATAAAGAAAAACAAGAAATCATCCCATATTTCTCAGCGAAATTCGTATCATTCAATACCAATAGATTGATCAGAAATATTATCGGACAAACAAAATCAGCATTTAGATTCGAAGATGTGATGGATAATGGTAAAATTCTTATCATCAATCTAAGTAAAGGTAGAATCGGAGAATCAAATGCCAACCTCTTGGGTATGATTATAGTATCAAAAATCTATACAGCAGCGATGGCGAGAGCAAGGATTCCAGAAAGCGAAAGAAAAGATTTTTTCCTCTATGTGGATGAATTCCAAAACTTCGTATCAGGGACATTTGCAGATATCTTATCAGAAGCGAGAAAGTATAGACTATCACTTATCATGGCTCATCAATATATCGCACAGCTCGAACCACCAAAAGGACTTGGTGATGTTGGGGGTGGAAAAAATGATGTTAAGGCAGCGGTATTTGGTAACGTTGGTACGATGCAATCATTCAAAGTCGGTGCACCCGATGCAGAATTTCTTGAAAAAGAATACGCACCGGTATTATCAACAGAAGATATCGTCGGTATCGCCAACTATAAAGCATACGTAAAATTGAATATTGATAACGCGACTACGCGTGCATTTAGTATGAATACTATCTATACAAAAGATTATCAAAACAAAAAAATAGTAAATATTTTGAAAGAATATTCAGGAAAGAAATATGGAAGAAAGAGAGAATTTGTGGATGCAGAGATGGAAGCAAGACTTGGTATGAACACAGACGAAAGCAAACTCCCAGAAACGACTAATGTAGAAAAAATAGCGGAGCAGGAAGCAGCCGTCGTCGCAGCCAATCAGCCAAAACTAGAGACTCCACACGTGCCGATTACACAAGAAAGACCAACAGAATCTATTCCAGCAGCATAATTTATTTCAACAAAAAAAAGAACGGATCATTCCGTTCTTTTTTAGAATTATTTATTTAACTCAACAACATTTTTTATATTTTTTACCAGAACCACAAGGACATTGATCATTAGGTCTTACCTTATCTCCTATCTGTGGACCCATAGACTTGTCCTTCGCGTAGTCGGAGGGCACATTAAATACATCTGGAGTTCCTACAGGTTGATTATTATCATTTACTTCAAATATTTCCACACCATCAGTATTTTCATATACTATTTTTTCTGGTGCTTGAGTAATTGGTTTATTTTTAGTAACTTCTTTTATTTCAGAACTTACTTTTTGTAACATTTTGAGATATTCAGCTTCGCTTTGTGAACTAGCCATAACTACTTGTTGTGCTTGATCTTGTTGTTGTACTATATTGAAATCAATACCAGCGATATAAGCAGTTACGTCAAATTTAAGTCTATACAATAAGGTTTGGAATTTATCAAATGCTTCTGATTTATACATAATCAATGGATCAAGTTGTGCATATCACATAAGACCAACTTTGTCTCTAAGGTATTCCATATCATCAAGATGTTTTATTCGAAGCGTATCTAAATGATATAAATAAACATCTTTAAATATTTGATAAAGTCTATCTACATCCATTTTTGAAAATTTTGCTTTGAGTTGATCGAGCATAAAGACTGAAAGCTCTACTTGAAGCTTATCAAAAGACATCTCTTCAAATGATTGGAATTGTTTATGTTCAAGTTTCAAAGAAAATTCTTTATCAATTACACGAAGAAATTGTGCAGGAGATTGTTCTAGTACCTTAGCATTAGCTACTTGTTGATAAACTATATCACTCATGTTTGCTTCGATTTCAAGCTTGATTTGTTCTACTAAAAATTTTCTCAATTCTGCATCAGTTTCACTATTGAGAATATCATCTCTTTTTTTATAAATTGCTTGTCTTTGTTTATTGATCACACTATCATAATCGAAAAGATGTTTTCTGATACCAAAATGTCGTCCTTCCATTTGTTTTTGTGATCTTATGATAGAATTCGTAAATTGTTTTTGACTAAGTTCAAGAGTCTCAAGTTCCGCTTTTCCAAGAAGCATTGAAGCAACTCATTGAATTCTTTCACCTCCCATCTTACGCATAATCAAATCATCAAGAGCAACGAAAAATACTGAAACCCCAGGATCTCATTGTCTTCCTGCACGTCCTCTCAACTGGTTATCTATTCTTCTTGATTCATGTTTTTCTGTACCAAGAATAAATAATCCATAATGGAAATCTTGTTCTATAGTTTCTGTAGCATCTCCATCAGCTGGTTTACAATACAATTCAGCGAATCCATCAGTATTTATTTTTTTACTACGATTAAATTTTACTTTCATCATCATACCATCATGATGTATTCGATCTTGTTCTGCTTGTCTGATTAATTCATCTGTCATACCAAGCACACGTTTCATAGCATCCATAGTAAGTTCGTATTCTATCGATGAATAAATATCAGCAGAAACTCATTTTTTATCAGTGATTTGTTTTTTAATCCACTTAGCATAATTGTCAGCAAGTTTATCATTGAGTCCTTGTTCAAGTTTGATATCTGTTCCTCTACCTGCCATATTTGTTGCAACTACTACACTCTTGTATTTTCCTGCTTGAGAAACGATGTGTGCTTCTTGTTCATGAAATTTTGCATTCAATACATAATGAGTTATCGCATCTTTTTCTAATATTCTAGAAACATATTCAGACGTAGCAATATTGGCCGTACCAATAAGGATGGGTTGTCCAATATCATGAGCAAATTGAATATGTTGTTTCACAAATTTTCGTTTGATAGACTCATTGTAATATACTTTATCATTTCTATCTACTCTGATAGTAGGTCTATTGGTAGGTATTTCCAAAACCGAAAGTTCATAAATCTTTTCAAATTCTTCTCCTTCTGTCAAAGCAGTACCCGTCATACCACCAAGTTTAGCATATTGTTTGAAGAAATTTTGGTAGGTAATCGTTGCAAGCGTTTTAGATTCTTTTTGGATTTTAACCCCTTCTTTAGCTTCTATCGCTTGATGTAATCCTTCAGAAAATCTTCTTCCTGGCATCGTACGACCCGTATGTTCATCAACGATAAGCACTTCATTGTCCTTTACGATATATTCCTTATCTTTTTCGTAAACTGCTTGTGCACGAACCGCGTTTTCGATATGATGAATCTCTTCGTATCAAAGATCCTTATATAAGTTTTCTATTTTGAGGATTCCTTCCAATTTTGTGATACCTCTTCCACTCAATGAAGCAGATTTAGTCTTTTCATCAATATAATAATCACCATCTTCCTCCTGATCTTTTCCTGATTTATTATCAGTAAGCAATTCTTGAAGTAATCATTTAGAAACTTTTTTCTTAGCACCACATGGTGTAAGTCCTTTAGCAATTTGAGAATAATATAAATATTTATCTGTTGCTTCGGCATTTGGTTCAGAGATGATAAGCGGAGTTCTCGCCTCATCAATCAAGATACTATCAATTTCATCTACGATAGCATAATTGAGCGGTCTTCGAACAAGAGATCTATCTTTCATAGATTTAACTAAATTATCTCTCAGAAAATCAAATCCAAGTTCTGAATTTTCTATATAGGTAATATCTTTTGCATATTCTTCTCTTCTTCTTTGGAGAGAAACAGTTTTAGTTACACAACCAGACGTCAATCATAACCAAGAATATACATGCCCCATCCATTGTGCATCACGAGAAGCAAGGTAGTCATTTACCGTCACTACATGTACTCATTTACCTGTCAAAGCATTGAGATAAACAGGCATTACCGCGACCAATGTTTTTCCTTCTCAGGTTTTCATTTCAGCGATAATTCACTTGTGAAGAATAATTCCTCCAAGTAATTGCATATCATAAGGAATCATATTCCATGTAAGCATTTCACCTTTTACTTCAACCTCTGATCCGACCATCCTTTTACATGCTTGTTTTACCGCAGCAAAAGCTTCAGGCAAAAGATCATCCAAAGTTTCACCTTTAGTGAGTCTATCTTTAAATTCTTGAGTTTTTGCTTTTATCTGATCATCAGAAAGTGTATCAAACTGAGTTGAATATTCGTTTATTTGCTTGATCAAAGGAAGATATATATTAAGTTGTTTTTGATTATAATCTCCAGATATAAAATTCATAATTTTTGCAAACATCTTTTTTTGAAATTACTAAAATAAATTCGCCGTAGCGAACAGTAAAACTATACTATAAATTTTAGAAGCTAAAACAATGGAAAAAAACCAGAAAAAAACTTGCAATTTACTTTACTTGACTTTTATTTGAATATATGTATAAGTAATTAAATAAAAAAACAAAAAAAGATGAAAACTATCAGAGTGGTATACACAGACCAACAACGTATCTTAGCTATCGGACGTCCAACAGCAATTGCATTGCTTTTGCAACCAGAAGAAAGAATCGTAAACAACTGGTTTTACAACCAGCCACGAGAACTTGAAAGTTTTTTACAAAAAAATCCAGAAAAAGAAAATGATATTTTGAAAGCATTTTCATACTGGATTATGCAAAAACTCATGGGATTCAATGAAGAACAGAACCAATACGGAACACTTAAACGCGAACTTCAAAATTTTAGCAGCGGATTATTTAGATCATTAAGAGCTATAGCTGGTAGAATCGCGAAACAAATTAAAAAATTCATTAGACCAAAAAAAAACAAAAAAGAAATTGTATTTCTTTACAAATTAAAACAACAACACAAGGAAATAAGATTTCTTACAGAAAAAATTATGTTGTATTAACCATAGGCTCCGGTATTCCGGAGCCTAATCAATATTTAAAATAAAAGAAAAAAATAATTATAAATATTGATAATAAAAAAAATGCATATGAAAAATTTAACTAATTTGAAGAACGCAGTAATCATAGGATTACTAAACATGGGCGTAATAATACCAAAATTTAATTTTGATTTATATAAAACAATAATTAAAAAAAACAAAAAAAAGATGAAAAAAATCAAAAAAATTTTTACAAAAAAAACATTGTTCATAAAAACGGAACACGCAGAAAGAAATAACATAGGTATAACCTACAAACATTGAGAGATAAAATTATCTCTCTTTTTTTATTTTTCTCTTGCATTTATATATAAATAGCATAGAACTTATATGTTATATCTCTTTTTATCTTTTATTATTACTCACAAATGGCTAAAAAAGCTGTAAAAAAAGTTACTAAGAAAACAGTAAAAAAAGTTGTTAAGAAAGCTGTAAAAAAAGTTGCTAAGAAAGTTAAGAAAGTAGCTAAGAAAGCTGTAAAAAAAGTAGCTAAGAAAGCTAAGAAAGTAGCTAAGAAAGCTGTAAAAAAAGTAGCTAAGAAAAAGGCTCCTAAAAAAGCTAAGAAAGTAGCTAAGAAAAAAGTTGCTAAGAAAAAAGTAAAAAAAGTTGCTAAGAAAAAGGCTCCTAAAAAAGCTAAGAAAGCTAAAAAAGCTAAAAAAGTAGTAAAAAAAGCTCCTAAAAAATTAGTAGGACGAGCTGCTGTAAAAAGAAGATAATAAATTTTACTGAGTACAGAAAAACTCTGCCTAGGCAGAGTTTTTTTTATTATTAAATTATTTTTTCAAATTCGACCTTCGTACTTTTACCCTTCTGTAACAACCACATAAGTCTCTTTTCTCTGCATAAGAAGTCACAATTTCAAGTGTAGGCTACTTTCACAGAATAAGTTTTTGATTCTTTAAGTTTAAATGAAACAAATGTATCTTCGACTTTCTTGAGTGTATGAAATCTTATTTTTTTAAAGTTTAAATATTTGGAAATCGTAGTTTGATAATGAAAATATCAGTAATTTAAAGGAATAAGAGTATCAACCATTGCATCTTTGAAATATCTCAGATCAAATTTTACAATTTTATTTACAAGGAAATTGGAATACGAAAGACTTGTAAGATAATACTTCCAAAGCGGAGTTTCTTTTGTTCGATAAACAAATGGAGAATGAAATTTTTTGATAGATTTTTGATTATCAGTAAGAGTATATGTTTTTTCTAATTTTTTTATTAAAATTTGAGCTTGTGTTATATCAGCAAAATCTCAAAAGAGACCTAATTTACCCACAAGTGAATGTGCAAAACAATTTTCAAGCACATAAGTTCTAAACAAAGGAAGAATAGGTGCTTTATTTTTTTTTTCTAATAAAGCTAACTCATATACTGGTGGAACGATAATAGTTTCTATGCCCTGTTTTACCAAGTAATCAATACCTTTTTCTATACAGACTAATGATTGATCAAAGGTTTTATCACCATATGGCCAATGGAAAAAATCATAATACACGACATAATCATGATCATATTTAGAGAGGAAATTGAATAACGTTAAGTTTTCAGATCCTGAAGTTATTATTCATATTTTCATTGTATTTCTTTTTTGAGATAAACATATTTTGCAAGCAAATCATTAAGTTCTGTTTGAGTGATAACCTTACTTAACTTTTCTATAACAGTCACCTGTGCTTTGAGCAATACAGCATAAGAATTAAGTGAAGGAGTTACAAAGCCACTAGCAGCAAGGATATCTATTTTCACTAACGATTTCTGAAGACTGATTTTATACGGAGTAACTTTTATAATAAAATATTGTACAGATTTTATAAGAAGATTTGATTGAAAGGTCTTCATATTGGCAAGAATAGTAAGCCTCAAAGATTGTAATTTGTCCAATAATGCCTTTTTTTCTATCTTAATAGTTTTTCGATATTCTACATCACGACTATTATTAATATATGTCTGTATTTTCATGAGATCCTTTGCAGTATTGATAATCAATTGTTCTAGGGAAACTATAGTGTCTTTGCATTTATAATATCCTTGAGTTTGTTTGAGTGAAATAGTTACCTGATCTTTTTTGATTAAACAAAACATTCAATTGGACTGATCCGCACTGACCATTCAAACCGATAAAAACATAAGTATCGTTATCAAAAATATTTTCTTCATACATACACATAGAGCTAAAATATTATACTAATTCATTAACCAATTTTTTGGTGCCAAGCCGGAAATGCGTATTTGGATATTTTCATGATTTGATGCCAATATCAAGCTTTACAAGTCAGATGTAAAATTTTTCTATATTTTGTTTATTTGTCTTTAAGACTCAAATATTTGCATATTCAGTTTTGACCTGATAGGGATTCATTTTGAGAAATGAAGCAATATCTCTACTATCTTTGAGTCCAACTTCATCCAAATCTATCATAAAGAGATAGAGCTTTAAAGCTCGATAAAGCATCCCAGCAAACTGATTTCGATCAGCTCATCAATCTTGTATTTTTTCTAAAATTTGAATCGCCTTTATTTTATCAGAAAACAATGTCTTAAGTAAAGTGAAAGAATTAGTTTCTACATGACCATATACAACAAGATCAATCATAGTTTCATCTATTTTTTTCTGTTGTTTGATTTGAGTTCGTATTTTAAGTTTATCACATTAAGACCAAATACGATATAAATCAGATCCCACCTTGGTAATGAGATATTGAATTGTTGTATGATCTATATCACAATCTGTCAGTTCGTTTTTTATAAATTTTTCTAAATCACTATTTTTGAGTTGTTTAAATTCTTTGACAATCGTATTTTTTTCCAAAAATTTATATAATCTCAATCTTTTATCAGGAGTAGAGGCAATAAATACCAACAAAGAATCTTCAGGAATTTTTCCTTTGGACTTAAGTAATCCATCGACAAAAGTCTGTAACTGTTCTGATTTATCTTCTCATAACTTGGTAGCAGCATCCAATGGCAATCAATTAATGATAATAAGTTTTTTTGTAGTAAACAATCCACTACTATATATTGCTTGTTTGATTTGTTCTATATCTAAATTATCTAAACTAAATGAAAAGATACTATCTGGTCAGAATTTTTGCAAAAATCACTCCTTTCGTCTAAAGAGTTCTTTATCCAGAAGATAGGTCTCCTGCCCTGTAAATAAAAAGATGTTTTGAATCATAAGAGTAAATAATAATAGACATCAAAAAATAGCAATTTTATTGCACAGTTATTTTATCGTTTAGTAGTTTGAATTCAAACTAAAAAAGATGAGAAAAATTCTTTGTAATTTTATATCAAGTAATTACACTAACAACCGTTTATATACTATTTCAACAATGGCTTTTCTAAAAAAAATCAACAAAATATTGGCTAAACCAATGATTCGAGCTATTAAAATATACCAATATACGCTCTCACCAGACAAGTGATTACCATCTTTTTGGCTAAAAGGAAGAATTTGTTCACATGAGCCACATTGTAGTCAATACAGTATTTGAGTATTCAAAAGATATGGATTTTGGCCTGGAATTTTTTATGCTACAGATAGGGTTTTACACTGTACCGCAAGTATGCACAAAACATACGATCCTGAACATTATCGCGTAGTCTTTGTCTCTTCGGCACCTATCGGCGTACCCTTTCTCAAACACCTAGCGCATGATAAAAGATTTGAAGTGATATGAGTTGTAACTCAATGTGATAAACCATCAGGAAGATGAATGGAAATGTGAGAAAATATCATTAAAAAGACAGCAAATAATTTAAATAATTCTAAATTCTGAATTCTAAATTCTGAATTCATTAAAACTCCGACGAAATTGAATCCCGAAAAATCCGAAGAAGGACGTGAATTCGCACAGCGATTGAAAGAAAAGAATCCAGATTTATTAGTTGTCATTGCATATGGAAAGATTATCCCGCAAGCGATTCTCGATATTCCAAGAGTTGCTCCAATCAATATTCATGGATCATTATTGCCGAAATATCGTGGCGCTTCACCTATCCAATCTACACTATTACATAACGATAAAGAAACCGGAATTACCATCATGAAAATGGATGCAACGATGGACACCGGAGATATGATTGATATCCTCAGATTCACGATACCATTCAACTGGACGACAAAGGATCTGATTGATGAGATGAAAAAAATTGGACCAAAATTTTTGAATGAGACCCTACGAAAATACGGTAAAAAACTTCTCTGAGAAGTAAAACAACAAGAAAATAAAGCAAATTATTGTAAAAAAATAGAAAAAGAATCCTGACTAATTGACCCACGGAAAGATTCCATCGAAACGATTTATAACAAATATCGTGCATTCTACCTTTGGCCGAAAATCTATTTTATGTTGAATGACAAAAGAGTCATCATAGAAGAACTTAAACTCAGTGATCCATTATATAATAGCAATGACGAACTCTCTTTATTCCAATGAAAAGCACTACATCCTGCGATAATTGATATCCAGCTTAAACCCGAAGGTAAAAAAACTATGCCACGAAAAGAATTCTTGAATTGATATATAAGATAATTACTAAAGGACTAACGCCAGATACATGCCACGAGATAGTAATCTAAATATAAATGAAGTAACAAAATAAAACGAACCGAAATGGGGACCCACACAGTGGGGTTTGAGGTGAGTTGGTAGGTTATATGTATTTGAAATATTCATACTGAGTTCTGTATCTGGCTAGAGTTTTTGCAGACTTTTGGGGTGATGCCAAAAGTCTGTCTCCGAAGGAAATTAAAAATTAGTAAAGCATTTTAATTTAATATTGAAATAATACATTAGATAATTAAACTCTCAGCAAGTAAAGACCAATTTTTACTATTTATCTATAAAAAAATGCTATTTGATTTTCAAGCATTTGTAGAAGAACTCAGAGAAAAACCTGAAAAAAAACAAATCGTAGAAAAATACGAAACTTTATTTGGTCCTATCCAAGGAGATATCAAAGACCAGATTTGGTACACAGAATATCTTATAAAATTTGAAGCACTTCCGTATGAAACTCCTGAAGAACTCAAAAATGACTTCGATCGAGATCTCTTGGAACAATTAGTTATCGGATCATTTAGTAGTGATTACGAACTCAAAAAAGAAACAAACAAAGAAGAAAAAGAATTATATATAGCAGTAAAAAGTGGAGAACAAAGTGTAGTAAAGACAGTTTCTGAATTACGATCATTTCAAATCCTCAGACTATACGAAATTTACATAGAAGAACAGATGAATCTTCATGCTTTGAAAGCTGAAGATGAAAACGAAAAAAATACTATTGATCAAGAGAGAGAAATGAGACTCAAAAGATGGGACGCAGTAAGATCAACTATTGATAGAGATGAACTATCTCAAAAAGCTAAATCAGAACAAGCTGGAAAGATGGAAGATTTAATGGGAAAACTATAATACATAGGACTTACATAATAAAGAAAATACTCTTCGCAATAGGCGAAGAGTATTTTTGTATGTAGAAATTATATTTTTTTATTGAGTGCTATAAGTATTAAATAAGAATCCAGGAACTGGTTGTGTGTACGAAGCATCCAAAACTGCATTTTGATTTCCAAATGAAGCCTGACTTTGGATAAAGAAAGCATCAGTAGGAAGGATATCTATCTGTCATGGTATTACAGGATCCGCAGGATTTATTTTCACACAAAAAGATTCTGATGTATTTGAACTATTTGATACTAACAAGAACATTTTAAATCCATTGTTGATGAGCCATGGTTTATGATACTCATTTTTTAGTTGAGATTCCAAAGGATATTGCATGCTATCTATAGTTTGTAAGTAGGTCTCAAATTCATCCTTAAAGGTGGATAATCATTTCAATGTTCATTTTTTGAAAAATAAACCATTCTGAGAAAGATTTTCACCAGAAAGGATAAGTATTCAAAACGTAGCTTCTCAATCAAATTCCGTAGTAAATTGTATTTGATTATTTTTGAATATATTTGCAACATTTTCAAGTACAATTCCTGTAGTAAATAAATCTGCCATGGTTCATGGAGTTTTATCTCTAAAGAGCGGAAGAATCAATGACTCACCACCACTGAGAACATAAGGAAAATCTTCACATCCACTACCCTGCCAAAACTTTTTGGAAAGTAATGAAGCAGTACCAGAGATAGTAGTAGATAAAGAATAATTAAATCCAGAAAAAAAGTTTTCACGAACGATTTTATCTCACGTATTGACTGAATACTCAAATCCGATACCACGATGTTTTATCGTAGCCAATCAAAGTTCTACTCATGCTTTGGAAAGATAATATGATTTATAGTAGGAATTTACGACTGCTGATTGTTTCATCATTTGCTGGACAAAATTCATCGACAAAATCCCTAGGAGCGATGAAGCCAATAGTACGAAGATAACGAGAATGCTGATATTTCCACGTTTATGCATACAAGCAAATGAGAATTAAAAGAATTGTTGGAAGGGAACCGTTACATGAGTTGCCCACTGTCTTCCATAGTTGGTACTATATGCTTTAAATATCATTCGAAATCCAGGAGCATTTAAACAGTGAAGATAATCTCATTCCGTACACAATGAATCAGAAGCTAAATATTGTTGTTCTGATGCAAAGGGAATAATTTTAAAAACTACATCACTGATAGCTATTTTTTTGGTATTAATAAGTTCTATCGTTTTATCTTTGGTCATCATATAGAGTGAACATCACGATCATTCAACAACACCCGTAAGACTATATTCAACCGCAGGATCTACACAGGTACCACGAGCAAAAAAACTTATTTTACCATCCTGTCCACTCAAGTACAAAATATCGGCGATTCATTGTTTGGCGACTAAATCATCGCTTCAGTATTCTACGTAATCAATAGTATTTCTATCAGAATAATTTTGGATGAGTTGAGAGATTTGTAATATTTCCTGAGCGACTTCTTTCTCCTGTTGTACACGAAATACCATAGTTCCAATCCGATTATACGTTCTAAGAAGCAATACGAAAAGGATACCGAGAATTGCCATCACGATGATTAACTCCAAAAGCGTAAATGCCTTTCTTATTTTCATAGACTAATAATTTCAAATAAAACTTTCTAGGACGACTTCTCACGTTTTACTTCATTTATTGTAAAGGACATGTGATTCGACTTTTAGGATACTATCACGTGGCAATATATTTTCTCATTCACGGACACCGGTAAACACAATATATCTTGAAAAAAACGAAAGAATACTTCCTTCTGCAGGATAAGAAGAATACCGGAAAATCTGGCGTCATCATACATCTCAGCTAGTATAGTACAATATATTTCCTGTAAAAAGTTCATTAAAATCCGTCCCTGCATCAAGCATACGTGTGTATGTATATCATTCACGATCAAAAGATATTTGAAGGATTTTATTTGTTTCACTTCATGATGAAAAATTTGATCCACAAACAGTTTCCGGATCTATTTCATTTCGGTTTCCTGTAGCAAAATCCTTTTTCAATATACAATTCCATGCCAATCATTTAGAGATATTTGAATCTCTCATATTATAGACAAGTTCAATTCATTCTTTGGCCAAGAAGGTAGCATTGGTACGCATTTGCGTGATATCCAAAGTAACTAAGTTCTGAGTAATCAAACGTAATACTGCAAGTACACCAATAGCAAAAACAGTGATAGCGATTATCACTTCTATAAAGGTGAATCAAGATTTCTTACGCATAAAATATAGAGTAATCGTTTAAATATTATTTACAGCGGGTCTCAATGAGTTTACAGGTTTCAGAAAGAATTTCAAAACAATATTGTTTTCCGTTTTCTGGCACATATGTTTGAAAAGAGAATATATTTCCTGTAGTTCATTGTGATGAAGTTATTGGACATCAAAGCATATATGGAGTAAACTGAAGAGCAACAATATCTGTTGTTTGATCATCAACCATCAACTCACGGAAAGTAAGTGAAGAAAGTTTTGGTTCTACAACAGGAGCATTAAAATCCACTTGATACCACATTCCACTTTGGAAACTGATAGTTAGTGTTTTATATTTTTTTCCATCACGAAAACTTGAAGTCATATTCTGACCATATATATCATTATAATATCCGACAAATTGTTCTTTGATAGATTGTGCTTTGAGATCGACGATACGATTAGAACCAAATCTCATCGTAGCTGCCATCAAGATACCAACTATCAAAAGCACGATAACCATCTCTATAAGCGTGAATGCTTTTTTCATCTAGACGAGTAAATAAAGAATATATGTATATGTAGTGATTACCAGAGAGCTTTCAACAAAAAAAAATCCAATATTGTTAGTTGTTCACTGTTAGTTGTTAGTTCAAATTTAGATTTGCATTTTATTTTTTTTTGAGTATACTATACCTACCCCCCAGGTATGGGAAATTTATATTTACTAGAGAATATGCATACAAACGATCAAAAAAAGAAACAACTTATAGCTTTCAAGAAAGCAAGAAGTTTGTTGGATAAAATAATCACCATGGCAGAAAAAGATGAATACTGTATAGATATTGTTCAACAAAATCTAGCAGTTATCGGACTATTGAAGAACATAAATTTACAACTTCTTGACTGACATCTCCATTGTTGTTTCGTAGACGCCATCAAAGTCAATGACAAGAAAAAAATGAATGGTATGATTGACGAAATACTGACCATAGTAAAAACAGCTCAAAACAAGTAATCAAAGTATAATAACTTTATTTTAAAACAGTATATGAAGAAACTCTTCTCAATAATAGCACTTATGTTATATATACTCTCCATAAATACACTTGTACATGCAAGTACTATGGGAATTTTTTCACATGCAAACAATGAAATGGAAATGTGACATTGTCAAACCCATCAACAATCATCAACAGATAAAACACAAAACATTAATTGCTGTGAACTCGCTTTTTCAAGCGAATATTCAAATACACAGATACAAGTAGAATATGTACAACATCTAACAAATAATATACCAACACTCAATTATCTCGTAAAAGATCCTTATAAACCAAGCACATATAAACAATACATAGCTTGGAGTCCTTGACGAAACACGAACATCAAGTACAATAAATTTTCTGATCTTTTTGGTATTATAGTACAATTAAGTTAATAAAGGGCTTGTATAGTAATTTTCATATATAAATATATTATGAATACATTACTTATATACATGTCTTTATTTTTTTATATGTATTATGAACAAAATAAAAAAAACAATCTACATCAAAGGTATGCACTGCGTATCTTGTGAGATGTTGATCAAACAATCATCAGAGACCATCGATGGTGTCAAAGTAGAATATATTTCTGCAAGCGCAGGAGTAATGGATATCGAAGTAAGTAATGAAATATTATTACCTCAAATACAAAAAGCGATTATAGACGCAGGATATACTATCCTTGATAGTAAACCTAAACAGAATAAAAGAGAGATTAATCGAAAACATTTATTAACTTCTGTTGTAATTGTAGGAATTTTTGCTGTAATTTTTTACAAGCTCGATGTTGTACAATATCTTCCTTCTATAGGTGATAACCTTTCTTTTGGTGTAGCGTTATTGATGGGAGTCATAGCGTCAGTATCTACCTGTCTTGCTATCGTAGGAAGTATCGTTATCTGATTTTCAGAATTTGGTGACACAAAAATAGGAACCAAAGAACATGTAAAAACTCAACTCGCATTTCAAGCAGGAAGAATTGGGTGATTTTTTCTTCTCGGTGGATTATTAGGACTACTTGGGAAAGCCATAGCATTATCATTGACTGCAACGACAATATTGACGATAATAGTTTGAATAGTCGTACTTTGGATGTGATTACATCTTCTCAAACTTGCTCCGAATATTACGTCTACAGGATTACACTTACCTAAGAGCTGGTCAGAAAAAACATTGACGACAAAAAATCCAGCGTTTGCTCCGATCATCGGTGCATTGACCTTTTTTCTACCCTGTGGATTTACTTTATCTATGCAATTAATTGCTATCAATACTGGTAACTTTCTACAATGAGGATTGGCAATGGCTTTGTTCGCAGTATGAACTGCACCCGTGTTATTCGCTGTAGGATTATGATCTTCATATATCAAGGAAAAGAAATTTAAACTTCTTCATACTATTATATGAACACTGATCGTTTTTTTCGGAATATTCATGATCATGAACGGTCGACGTTTACTAGGATGATTGACATCAACGCCGAACAATAATCAAAATATAACTTCTTCTACAACAGGATATGAACGCGTAGAAGTAGGACATGATGGACTAAATACCGTACCAGAAATTATTACGTTGACTGCAGGAAAAAATTACGAACTCGTAATCACTCCAAGTGAAAATGGGAAATGATGTATGGTAAGCCTTCTTATTCCAGGACTTGATCGTACAGTCAATCGCATCATCAAAGGCCAACCCATCACCTATAAGTTTGCAAATATACAAAAAGGAATATACAATATAGTTTGTTGAACTATGGGTATGTACCAAGGAAAGATTATTGTTCAGTAATCTTTTAATTTTCCAAATTTTTTAATCTTTTAATATAAAAAAAATGACTCATAAAAAACAATCTAACTCAGGACTACGGATGATAGCTTGAATAATAGCTTTCGTAGTAATCGCATATTTTATTAGTCCACAATGAAGAGAAATTTTCGATAGAAGTAACAATACCACTACACAGATAGGCACAACCTGTTGAACAAGTCAGTGATGTGGATGATGATGATGTTGATGAGGAGTTAAAACAACTACTTCTACTTCGTCTTGTGGCGTTGGTTGAGGATGTGGATGAGGATGATGTGGTGGAAACAAAACAACTACTATAACAACACCAACAACCAGTACAACAATAGATACTACAGTAAGTTACGAAACAGTAAATATAGGACACAATGAATATGCTCTTGTTCCTGAAACAGTGACTTTGACTGCAGGTAAAAATTATAAATTAATTATTACTCCAACCGCAGATGGTGGTGGATGTATGAATAACATGACCTTTCCATGATTGGATGACAATGTGTATCCTGTCAAAAATGGCGTGCCTGTCACCGTTGTAATCAACAACGCCAAAGCAGGAAATTACGAAGTGGTCTGTGGAAATATGGGAATGTATCAGTGAGCAATTATAATTCAGTAATCTTTTAATCTTACAAATCTTTTAATTTTTTAAATCTATTTATCATGACTACTACAAAAGTACAAATAAGTTGTGAAGCTTGTGTAAAGCTTATTAAAATGGTACCTGGTGTGAAAACAGTATCCGTATCAGGCAAAACTGCAACTGTAGAATTTGATGAAAAAAAAGTTTCTGAACAAAAAATACAACAAACAGTAAAATAATTTTTATTATTTATATTATCAACATGCAAAAAATACTTTTATCTATCCCCGACATCCATTGTAAGTCTTGCGAGAAGTTAATTCATGCAAGTTTGGATGGTACAAAGGGAATAAAATCAGTATCAGTTTTTCTAGATAAGAAAGAGACTGAAGTAAATTATGACGAGAAAAAAACTAATAAAAATAATATCATAAAGTTAGTAAGTGAATGAACTGGCTATTCAGCTATGGAAAAGTGAAAGGAACCTGTTCCCTGAAAACTGCTCCCTGAAACCAAGAACGAAGCTTTACCAGTAGAACAAGCGACTGATACAAATAGCAAAATGGTATCTATCGATATCGACGGCATGCATTGCAGCAGCTGTGCATTGCTCATAGAAAAGTCACTCAGAAAGACACCAGGAGTGCTTCAAGCTAGTGTAAATTTTTCTTCTGAACAAGCTATGATCAAGATTGATCCTATGACAGCATCAAAAGAAGAATTACTCAAAGCGGTAGAAGCTGCTTGATATAGAGGAAATATTGTAGACGAAAATCATGCGTCAAATGAAATGGAAAAAAGAATCAAAGAAACTAAACATCGAGGAAGAAAATTTCTACGATCTGCAATCCTCAGTATACCTATGGTTGCGTTTATGTTCTATGATTTCTTTCCTGGACTATTACCGCTAGAAAAAATAATCATGCCATGGACGGCAATTATTTCACTGATACTTACGACGCCCATACTATTTATTATAGGAGCTGATTTTTTCAAGTGAGCTTGGTCAGCATTCAAGATGAAGACATTCAATATGTTTTCATTGATCTCTATCGGAACAGGTGTGGCATTCTTCTATAGTCTGTACAATTTATTTTTATTTTTCTATCAGACCTGATCATTTATAGGACTGAACGCAGAAAAGATTCCAAATATCTATTTTGAAGTAGCGGGATTATTGATCATGTTCGTAGCGCTTGGAAAATTTTTGGAAGCGAAAGCGAAGTGATCAACATCACAGACTATAGCGAAACTTATGGGACTTGCTCCAAAGACTGCTAAAGTAAAAAGATGAACTACTATAGTAGACGTGCCGATTGAACAAGTGAAAAAATGAGATATTATCATCGTAAAACCAGGCGAAAAGGTGCCTATCGATGGAGTTTTGGTTTCATGACATTCAAGTATTGATGAATCTATGCTTACCGGAGAAAGCATTCCTATCGAAAAAATGGTAGGAGCTAAAGTATTCGGAGGAACGATAAACAAGTTATGAAGCTTTGAGATGGAGACCACGAAAGTAGGAAATGAAACCGCGCTTGCGCAGATCATCAGACTCATTCAAGAAGCGCAATGATCCAAAGCGCCTATCCAATGATTCGCAGATAAAATCTCAGCAATATTCGTACCGACAGTAATCATTATAGCACTACTCGTATTCGTTGTTTGGTTCTTCATCGTAGGAGCCGGACTGACTGCGTCACTATTATACTTTTCAGCAGTGATCGTCATCGCGTGTCCGTGTGCACTTGGATTAGCAACACCGACAGCATTGATGGTAGGAACAGGAAAATGAGCACAGAATGGTATCCTTATCAAATGAGGTGAACCATTGGAAAAACTTTGTAAAGTGAATACTATCATCTTTGATAAGACAGGGACTATCACCGAAGGAAAACCGCAAGTGACGGACATCGTAGGAGTGAATGGTTTCGATGAACAACAACTTATACAAATTGCTATCGCTCTAGAAGCGAAGTCAGAACACCCATTAGCGGAAGCTATTGTCAATCACGGAAAAACGAATATGATTCCCATGATAGGCAATGTAGATAAATTTGAAGCGATTCCGTGAAAAGGAGTCCAATGAATAATCAATGGTCAGATATATCTTTTTGGTACCAAAGTCTTATTGGCAGAAAAACATATCGGCATCGAAAATCTCTATCAGATAGAACAATTAGAATCTGAAGGAAAAACAGTCATGTTGCTCGCAACCGATAAAGAAATGATTGGTATTGTCGCAGTTGCAGACACCGTAAAAGCAAGTTCAGCCGAGGCCGTTGCAAGGTTGAAAAAAGCAGGCCTGATCGTCTACATGATCACCGGAGACAATCAAAGGACGGCTGAAGCGATAGCACGTCAAGTAGGAATAGATCACGTTCTAGCGCAAGTATTGCCGCAACACAAAGCGATGAAAATCAAGGAGCTACAGGATCAATGATATATAGTAGCGATGGTCGGTGATGGAATCAACGACTCCCCTGCACTGACGCAAGCTGATGTCGGTATTGCTATGGGTTCAGGAGCTGATGTAGCGATGGAATCATGAAGCGTTGTCATCATGAGAAACGATTTGAATGACGTACTAACAGCTATCAAACTCAGTAAAGCGACGGTGAATAAAATCAAACAGAATATGTTCTTCGCATTATTTTATAACACCTTATGAATACCTATCGCAGCTGGAGTGCTTGCAACCTGGGGACTTACACTAAAGCCAGAATTCGCAGGATTGGCAATGGCGATGAGTTCAGTATCCGTAGTATTGAATTCTTTGTTGCTGAAATTCTTCAGTCCAAAAAAGGAAAACCGAATTTCTCTCTTCGCTCCGTTCATTATGACCGTAGTGTTTATAAGTTTCTTTTGGAACTTCGCTAAACTAGGAAACGGAGAAAACATCACCTTCTGAGTAAATATAAATAATCCATGAATCAAAACAGATATCAATCAATTTATTATCAATACTCCAAATAAAATCTGATTCACTCCGACAGGCGTACCTAAACTCTTCTTGGGAAGCGACACTATCACAGATGAATTTCCTATCATCGAAGGGACAGGAGTAATGTGATCCGACTGAGCAGAAATGGTTATAGGATACAAGGAAGCACAGATGATGAAAAGAGAAAGATTGATTAATAAAGTATGAGATAGTTTATCAGGATTCTTTGGCTTATGAACGGTAAAAATAGTAGGAATTTTGTGACCAACAAATACGCTATTGGATGAAATACACGTCATGAATACAAGATGATTTAAATTTCTCGCAGTAAAAGGTAATTCAGTAACTATGGAAGAAACATCATTTGATGGTGCAGAAATGTTTTATAGTTACGATGAAAATAATATTCCTGTACAATTCAAAAACATCATCAATCCAAAAAAACCAATATATACTATAGACGATAAAGAATATATCGCTATCTATCTAGGATATGATGTCGCAACAGAAATGAGATGAGAAAAAGAATTCAACAAACTCTTTGATACAATAGAAGAAGATTGAAAGGAGTATATCATCGCATGATTACCAAAAAAAACGTATACGCTTTTGGATATGATGCATTTTGTACCAATAGGAAAGTAATATAACCAATAGGAAAGGGCCTGTATTTCGGTACAGGCTTTTCTTTATCACATAGTTAGCGTCTTTATGATTACTCTTATCAAAAAAACAAGAATCACAGAACTTGATTTTCTCAGAGGAATTGCATTAATTCTGATGATATATTTTCATCTTATCTGGTCTATGAAAGAGATGTTTGGATATGACGTTTCTTACGCTTTCTGAATAAATTTTTATATTGGTAAAATTTCTGCTATTCTGTTTATATTGATCTCAGGGATAGTATATTCGTTCGGTAGATTCAATCTCAAGAGATTTTTATTATTGGCTGGTATAGCAATTATCATAAGCGTGGCAACGTATTTTTATAGCGACGCTACGTTTATAAAATTTGGTATAATACATTTTTTTGCATTAAGCAGCTTAGTCGCACTGTTGTTTAGTAAAAGTAATAAGTATCTATCAATTCTGATAGGAATATGAATAATCGTAGCATGATTCCGGATAAATACCATACATATGAATTCAGACTATCTTTTCTTTGTGTGAATCGTCAGCAAATCATTTCAATCAGCAGATTTTTATCCTTTGATTCCATGGTTCGGTATATATCTTATAGGTATGTGATTATCAAAAATATTTTATACAACAAAACAAAACGTATTCTGAAAGACATTACATTTCGCTCCTATCGATTTTGTCGGGAGAAATACATTGATCATTTATCTGATTCATCAGCCAATTATCATATGAATATTGTATGTGATAAAGCTTCTAAGCTAAATAGTGATCATAAATAAAAAACTGTCACAAAGACAGTTTTTTTTTATTTTAATTTATTTGTACCCTCTTTATTTGAAAGAGGGAGGCTTGTCCTCAGCGAAGTCTGGGGATATCCGTATTTACGGATGGGAGATTTTACGAAAGTAACAAAATCCTCCGCCTTCGACACCTCCTTCCAGTAAAGGAGGAACATCTTTTAGTCTTACATTCCTGCTCACTCCATAATTTGAAGAATTAATCCGAAGATTCCAAGCGCAATGACAACAACGATTCAACCTACGAAAATCAACATGACAGGTTCGATAATCTTAGATGATTGAGTGATAATAGTATTCAAATCTTCTTCATACATCTTGAGAACGTTTTCCAAAGAATTGGAGAGATTCGCCGTTTCTTCACCGACCTTGATCATCACTGATACGTCGGAAGGAATCAGATCAGTTTCATATTGTAAGGTATTGTAAATAGTTTCTCATTTTCCTAAACCGACTAATACACGTTCGATCATGTTGGTATAAGCAGGAATCCCTAAGATATCTCTAAGCAATTGAAAGGTCTGGATATAATTCATACCTGCAGTCATCATAAGTTTTGTATATCTACAAAATTTTACTACGTAAAAATATTTAGTCATCTTACCAATCAACGGAACGTTGAGTAAGAAACTAAATCGACTTTTTTTACCAAATTCTGTAGAGAAGAATACTCCACCGACCAAGGAAAGACCAGCAACAACTCATAGAATAGTTTTCCATTGTGTCTGGAAAAATACGGAAGTACTTTGCAGCGCTCTCGTAATCCACGGCAATTGAAGATTTTGGAAACTTTCAGCGATAGAGAAGATATTGGGTAACACCAATAGGAATAATGCAAACACGGCGACGATAGCTACTACAATAAGGATCGCTGGATAGATCAACGCACCGACATATTTATTTTTCATATCTCTAATGTATACATATTCTGTCGCAAGTGATTGCAAAATCATAGGCAGATTACCTGACATTTCTCATGCTTTCACGATAGTATAATCACCTTGATCGAAATAATCTGGCAGTCTATTTAATGCATAAGAAAAACTTTTTCCCACACGAAGGAAAGCTAAAATATTTCTTGAGATTTCTTTGAGCGCGTAATTATCTGAGCTTTGACCGATGATATTCATTGCCTCTACGAGAGAAACGCCACCACTTAAAAGATAAGCGACTTCTTTGAAAAACAAAATTTTATCCTTGGATCAGAAACTTCCTCTATCCATGGATTGTAAAGTAGATACGATCATACCATCGATCGGACCAGCTTTGTACTCTTGTGTGTCTTGTTTTTCTTTTTTTACCATATATAAATATAAATTTTAAATGTTTATTTGTTGTTTTTTATTTGGTCATTGCAAACCGAGTGACAACGAGGTGTGGCAATCTATTTTTTTGTTTTATTATTTGGATTGCTTCGTCACTACATTCCTCGCAATGACAACCACTGTTAATCAGTGTAATAATAAGCATTCAAATCAATATCCACCTTCTGTTGCGTAGTGTAATTAGCTATATCATAATTCACTTTATCAATCTTGTATAAGACACGATAATTCTCGTCAGCGAGTACTCTCTTCTCTACATTGTCGATGAAAGAAAGCAATGCGTCTTTGGTATCAAACGTAACGTTGAGTTTGAGTGGAACGTAATAGAGATTTCAGAAGAATTGTTTTGGTTCTCCGATTGCTATTTTGTTGATCAATCCATTTTTCATTTTGGTTACAGGATTTCTCAATAAATATTCATTAATGTTTGTAAGTAATATTTTTTCGTTGACGAACATTTTGGGATCAGTCAAATTGTTGAGTTGAATATATGATCTCGCAAAAGAAAAATTAGTTCTCAATGCTGGATCTATAGCACTACAATTTGTTCTCGTATTGAGACATGAAATGATATTTGATTGTTGATCTTCGATTTTTTGGATCAATTTTTGATCAGCGTTAGATTGTAATTTTCTAGTTTCAAAGCTAGAAATCTGGAGATTGATATCACTCACTTCCGTTTGCGTCGTTTGGAATTTATCCCATGTAGGGAGAAGAATATTATTTCCGAAAATCACGAGAACCAGCAAGAGAACTATAAAATAAATTCTATATCTGATGCTGACGACTCTTGATGTCGTGATCAATACTTGACTATCTTCTGCAAATTTATCGATTTCAACGGATTTTTTTTGTTGTTGCTCACCGAGCAATCTATCGATAATCTGACTATTCTGCTGTGTTGCCTGTTCCTGCATCATTGATAACGTTAGCTTCTAAAACGAATTCATAAAAGTTATTGTCTCCCACCCTATCGTAGGTCTGGATACGGATATTTTTGACAAAATCTAAACTAGAGAATCTATCGATAAGTGATTTAACGCCTTTTGACGGACTAGTATAATACAAAAGCAACAAGTTGGAAACCTGTCCCTTGAGGGTTATCTTATCCATACTGACATTGAAGTCAGAAAGCGCAATAGTATCTGTCGTACTCGTATCAATCTTTTTAAGGTCTTCCAACATAGCGATCATCTTGGAAATATGATCAGACCATGGAATATTCGTCTGCTTTTCTTCAAGAATTTTTACTGCTTGGAGTTTGTTGTATCCCGTAAGCAATTTGTAGGATTCCAATTGTTTCGTTTGGTCTTCAAGCGTTACACGTTTGTCGGTAATCTTTTGATTCATCAGAAACATATCGACTTTGAGATAGCCGAAAGTCACGAGTCCTAAACCAAGTACCACGAGCAATACTTGAAAGTATATTTTCCATCTAGAATGAAATCTGCCTGCGCTCATTGAAATGTATATAAAGTAAAATACTATCTTATTATATCTAGAAAAGCTATTTTTTCCAAATCAAGCCACAGAACAATCATTTCTCCCCTTCCAAAAAGCTAGAAAAAAGAATTTATAGTTGACTTATTATGTAAAATATATACAAAAGAAGATATAAAAAAACAAAATATAAACCTAAAAAGGAGGAACTATGGCAGAAATAGAAAAAAAGAAAAAGAAAAACATTGTAGCATCAGAAAAAGCTATTGAGTTAAAAAGAAATTTGATGCACATGCCTACAGAAGATTATGAATATTTAACTTTTGGAGAATTAGCAATAGGAAATTTATTTATTTACTTTCCCTCACCAGGAGATAATAGTGGACATGGAGGATTTAAAAAAATACACTACATGTTTACGAAAATAGCAGTAAAAGATAAAAAATCTCCAGAAAAAAAAGATCATGGAAAAGCAACAAAATGGAATAATGACACAGATCATGAATTTCCAAATTCAATGCCCGTTATTTTAATAGGATAAAAACAAACAAAAAAACACAAACCCCAAAAACCAAAAAAAATATGAAGAAAGGCCTAACGATATTGTTGGTAATCATGATAACAGTTTTCATGACCAAAGGACAAAAATTAATAAATGATTCAACCGAAATTGATGAAATATTTATTCTTAATGTCCAAAAATCAATAAAAGAGAATATAAGTAAATTCATTGATCTTAAGTATGAACTTGAGAAAAGTGCCGATCAACCAGCAGACATAGCAATAATAAACATAGAATTAGAATACGTAGAAAATGAATTACAACGTAATAGAGATATTCTAGCAATATGTATGGAAAATAAGAGATTAAAGAAAGAACTTAAAGAAAAAGATGATGCAGAAAAAGAATTAAAGATACCAAAAAAACAAACTGAAAGACAACGTTACGAACCTTAAAAAATTAAATCCTGGCTATATTTTAGTCAGGATTTTTGATTAAAGTAAAATATACTTGACATTAAGTAGGAAATATATATAGATAATACTATAAACATAAACTAAATTTTAAATATATGAAAGCAATTAAAAATATTAACATTTGGAGTTTTTTATGGGTAATAGTAGTAGCTCTATTATTAAGTAATCTAGTTATCTTTTATATAACAGAAGCATTTAAAATACAAATTCCTTGGTTTTTTGGATGGGTATTGACTCCTAGTGTAGCATGTATCACATTTTTATTAATAATAGCAAACGAAAAAAACAACGAACCTAATTTATTATCAAAAAAGTAATTCAATTATTATAGTAAAAAATCCCGGCTGTTTTAGTTGGGATTTTTCATTAAATAAAAATTTTAAACTCACATAATCTCTACTTCAGCACCATAAAGTTTCTTCATCTCTTCTATTACATCACCGACTTTATATCTCGGATCTTGTTGATTAGCATAATATCGCTTATGAGGATCTACAAAAATTATCTTTTTTAAGTTATAAAAATCTTGAAATATTTCAGCATAGGTACAAATAATTACGGATTTTATTCACTTTTTAATCTCCCATCGATGGACATCTTTTTGATTTTGTGTCTGTATCGATAATAAACAAACAACAGCGGGATGTTCACGAAAAGCTTCATCATTAGTATTGAACATTGTCCACAAGTCTGGAAAAACAATCAACGTCTGTCCTTCTGGAGACAAAGAAAAGTTGTATTGCAAAGTAGTTTTTGACGGTAAAACATTTTTGACTGTTTTTTTTAGTTTAGCTTCACGTTCAAGTAATTTTTCAATATCATTGGCAAAGAAAAGTCTAACCACTGATTTGTAGGTAGTGTAATATGTTTCAACCATCCAGTGGAAAAGTTTTAGAGCTGGAGCAGAAAGAAATTCTTTATAGACAAGTTCAGCTTGAGTCGTAGTCAGATGTTGATATTGTTCAGAAAATGATAAAGTTTCTCCCAATGCCAAAAAATACTGATTACCAAATACCAGCAAATCCCCTGCTTTCACTTTTTTTTTATTTGTATTTTCAGCCAAAATACATACCTTATCAAAGCCGAAAAAACGATCAAAACTATACAAATACACGGTAAAACGAATTAATGATTAAAGATTAATGATTAAAATGTATGTAAAAAACATTTTTATTCAACACCAGCTAAATCGCTCATGGCGAATTAAAGCGAAAAGGATTTTCTTGCTGGAAAGATTACCCTGATTGTCTAGTGGGGAAAAATGAAATGGCGGATCATTTTTCCTAGATCTTTTTGCTTACTTTTTGCAGCAATGGCAAAAAGTAAGGCCCAGCCGGTGAGGCGATAAATAAAGTGAGCCTGCGGAGCAAAAAATATATTAAAATCCCCCATCCCTAAAGCCTGCCTGCCGCAGGCAGGGATTCTCCCCCTTTCAAACAAAGGGGGTACATAATAAAGAAAATACTTGCTTTTTATTGTAAAATATGTATAATATTAAGGTAAATTAGCAGTTTCAACTGTATTTCCTTTGGAACTTTAACTCATTTTAAAACAAAATGTTAAAACACGCAGAAAAACTGGGCAAAATGCTTGCCTGAGCATGATGAAAAAAGACACCGAAGAAAACAATGACAACATCGGTATCAACAGAACCTATGAGTGGTCGTTCGGCAGAATATGTATTTTTTCATATAAAACCCTTCAAAGATAATGATCGCGGAGTTAATCATCGAGATACCGTGAGCAAAAATATAATCAGTCTCAAAAAGAAGAAAATAATTTTCATGATTAGTGGAAATAGTTCTGATATTAAATTATATGTTGGTGTACCAAAAGATTTCAAAAATTATTTTGAAAATACATTTTTTGCTAGTTATCCAACTTCAGATCTTGTTGAACTCAAAGACCCGATAACTATTCCACAAGGCAGAGAATGGCTTCGTTTTTCCAAAGAAGGAACATTGCTTGGCAAAGAAGAATTCACCAGATGAGGAACATATATGGATCCAATGAATGGAGTATTTTCACTTTACAATATGGTAGATATAGATTCTAAACTTAACATCTATTTCACGTATACATTTAAACTCAAAAAGAATTTATTACAATACATGAATACTATTTTCAAACGAATCCGAGAACCAAAAAAGAAAAATGAAGATGGGACGCCGATAGAAAAAAAACCAGAAATAAAGCCAGAAATATTTGGTTCATTGAGTTATAAAATCATTAGCAAAGATCCATATATCAAAGAATCATTGAAAAAAAATATCATCGCAGCATTTGCGCCATATATCTCAAATGGAAAAATAAAAATTAAGACATTTGAAAAATTTCACGGAATGACTCATTCTCAAGCGGGGAATTTTTTTCATCTTCCAACTCTAGAAAACTTTAATAAAGGATTGGATTATACACTCTATAGAAAATTACCTTATCCAACAAATATGCCTACAGTAAAAAACACTGATTTGAAAACATTAACGGTATTGGGAAATACAGATTATAGATGAGAAAAAATTACCTTCGGTATCAAAGAAGAAGATAAATTTAGACATATGTATATTGTCGGTAAAACAGGTACAGGTAAATCAGTATTTTTGAGTAATATGATTATCAGCGATATGAAAGCGGGTAATGGACTATGTCTATTGGATCCACATGGAGAGTTAGTAGATTCAGTTCTTGAACATATTCCAACAAATAGAATCAATGATGTTATCTTATTTGATGTATCAGATTCAGATTTTCCTATTGGATTTAACTTATTACAAGCCAATTCTGAAGAAGAAAAGAATCTCATCGCTTCTGGAGTAGTTTCTACATTTGCAAAACTTTTTGCTCACAGTCGATGACCAAGATTGGAATATATATTGAGAAATGTAGCTATTGCACTCGTGGATTATCCTAATGCAACACTGATGCATATTCTCAGAATGTTAACAGACAAAGTTTTCCGTGAAGAAGTTGTTTCTCACATAAAAGATGCTGTCGTATTAAAATTTTGGACACATGAATTTGCAAAACGAAATGATAAACAAAGAGAAGAAGCGATATGACCTATTACAAATAAGGTTGGACAATTCTTATCATCAAAACTTGTAAGAAATATTTTTGGACAACCAAGAACGAAATTAAATCTCAGAAAAGCTATGGATGAAGGAAAAATTATCCTAGTAAATCTTAGTAAGGGAAGAATTGGAGAAGATAATGCAAATATGATTGGATCATTATTGGTAACTAAATTCCAGATTGATGCCATGTCGAGAGCGGATATTGCAGTACATCTCAGAAGACCATTTTATCTTTATATCGATGAGTTCCAAAATTTTGCATCTGAATCATTTGTAACGATACTTTCTGAAGCAAGAAAATATAAGCTCGCACTTATTGTGGCAAACCAATATACTTCACAACTTCTAGATACCATAAAAGATGCTATCTTTGGAAACGTAGGTACTACAATATCATTTACCGTAGGTAAAGATGATGCTGACGTTATTGCTGGACAATTTAAAGGTATGGTAGCAGTAAATGATTTAATTTCATTACCAAAATATACAACATATACAAGATTAATGATTGATGGTATTTCATCTGATCCATTTAGTACGAAAACATTACCACCAAATCTTATAGGTGAATGATCACTTGAATTGATTGATAAAATAAGAAAACAATCAAGACAAAGATATGCTATGGAAAGAGGTCAACTTGAAAAACTTATGACAGCTCGATCAAATAAAACATTCTCCGTCCAAGAGAAGATTATGGAAAAGGCAAAACTCGAATCACTAGGAGTAAGCGAAGAGGAAATGGAAAATCTCCATGATTTATTTGTAGAACAACATACAAGTTATTTTACAGAATTTGCAGTAGATGGTAGTGAACCTGATGCAATAATATTTGATACAGAATATTATGCACACAAAGCGATTTGGTATACAAAGCCAAAATGACTTGATGACCAAGCAAATATCAAATATGAAACTGGAGGAAAGGTAAATCTAGGGGGAAAAGATATTTTAGTACATGTAGATATTTACCAACATCAAACCATCCAGATAGAAAACAATGGTGGTCCACTTATGATGTGGATAGGAAACAAGACTAATGTTTTACAACAGCTTGAAGCTATTTACAAACAAGCAGGTGTCACAATACAGAATTATCTCAGGTTCTGTCCAAATATTGCAAAAATAGAAAAAGATCTTCCTGCACAAACACCAGCTCCAAAAATAACAACTTGAACACCCACACCAGCAAAAAATACAACCAAACCTTCCCCTACTCCTCAACAAACAGCAGTAAGTGAAATAGGATTTAGTATCAAGGATATTAAACTTTGAGAAGAATATGATGGATACATTAAACTCAGTTATAACTATGGAATGTTTGTAACGGTAAAATGAGTAGAATGATTATTACACAAAAATTTTATCGTCGCTCCCACGTGAGTTGAACGAAAAAAATACTACAATATCGGTGATAAGATCAAAGTAAAAGCCAAAGAATTCAAAGAAATAAATGGTGAACAGAAAGTAGTTTGGAGTCAAAAATAAATTTTATTTTTATTGTAAAAAAATGACAGGAATAAGAAATCATTCATATGAAACATATGAACGTGATGATAATAATAAAATAAATCTAATATCAAAAGAAATTCAAATTCATGAATGCGATTTATTAAAAAATCTTGAATTACATGGAGAAGATTTTCTCGCTCATTGACCTATTGATCTCATAGAAAAATTATTATATCAACACATTGATGAGATACATACAACAAGATATCTCAATAATTTTGATTTAGCTATAAAACAAGCAGTTAAAAAAGAATTCGCACCAATTATGAGAGAAATAGATCCCGAAACACATAGATGTGGAGTTGATTTAAACGAGGAAAATACAATAAGACATTCCGAAAAATTTATGACACAAACTTTTATAGAATTTCGAAAAGATATAGAAAAAGCTATAATAGCCTGTTGAATAAATAAAGAAGAATTAAAAGATATATTTAATGCAAGACAAAAACGAATAAACGATGGAAATAAGGCTGAAGAACGAAGAAAACATATTTATAAAAAAATACGACCGATATATATCCAACTCAGAAAGCAAGGATATACAAATGCCGATCTAATAGTCTAATATATTATTAACTATAACAAAAAATCCCACGGATATACCGTGGTGATTTTTATTATTGTTATATATATTATAAAGACCGCTTACTTGAGATGCAATGAAAGTCTGAAGTTTTTTTGATGACTTTCATGATATCGAAAGGATACCGGCGATTTTTGATACAAAAAGTACAAACGTAAGTGAAGTAATTTGTGATTTCAAAAACAGTCGGTGCACAAAATTAGGTATTAGGCAGCATGAGCATATTCAACCATAGATACTTCTTCGAAGATCTGGTCGATCGCTGCTTGGATTTCCATTACTGGCATTTGAAATGTAGTATTAAAGAAATTATTTGAAAGCAAGAATGTTTGTAAAGTATCAGAAGTTTCTTGAAGTGATCCAACAATTTTTGTAACAGCATCAGTATTACTGATTACTTTTTGGCTCAATGCTTTTTTAAGATCACCAAGATGAAGTTTGATTTTTGTAATGTTATCTACGACAACGTTTACAAATTCTGATTCTACCTTATTAGCAGTAGTAACACTGTATTGTGCTACAGAATCTGAATTAAGATCAAGAGACATAAATAAACTTTTTTCAATGTCTTTACACACTCCTTCAATCTTTTGGATAAGAGTGTTTACATTACGAACTGATTCACTTGATAATTTTGCATTAAAGTTTTCCATAATAATATACAATAAAGGGGTAAATGATTTGTTTGTGTAATATAAGTATACCCCAGAAAGCAAAACAAATCAAAATATAAGGTCAGATAAAAGTATTTTTATAAGCAAAAAAGATAAATATCTGACTTCTTATTTACAAATCATATTTTTTATGTCTTATTGCAAACTAAGGGTTATCAAAAGCCGAAAAAACAAGGTCTAAAATTTGACAGAGAAAAAATACGGAGTATAATGAGAAGTGAATTTTATAAAATAAAAACATAACAAGTATGCAGAAAACATTACAAGTCGGGAAAACAAAATGGACATTTATCCAGACACCTGACAAAGAAATAATAGATAAACTAGCACAAGAATACGGATTTCACGAAATGATTGTGGATGATATCTTGGGTGTTAATGCACAATCAAAGATTGATACAAGTAGTGATCACTTTTTCTTGGCGCTTACATTTACTCACTATATACCAGCAGAAGCAAAACATATGTTCAATGAATTAGATGTTATTATTTGAGAGAATCATATTATCACAACAATAGGATTGGAATCTCAAAGCTTTAATAAGCTTTTTGATGATATATCAAAAGAGGTAGAAAAAATAAATGGGTCATACAAATCATCGCCTTATTATATTCTCTATAGGATTATTGATACATTTTATGATAAAACCATACAGTCACTTACTTTTTCTTCACAAAAATTATTGGATATTCAGATGAATATAAATGAAAAATGAGAGGATGTAATTGATGATTTGATCAATGAAGATTTAAATAAAATTTTCATCAAACATAACTTTCTTTCACAAGAAGAAATCATTGATGATCTGATAGAACATATCAAAACATTTCACGAAAAACATCTTACAACATACTTTATAGATTTGAAAACCAAACTCGCAAAAATCGTGAGAACAATAAATGTATTGACCGAAAAGAATGATTCGCTTATGGCAGCCTACAATACATTTTTAGGAATAAAAAGTAATAAGAGTGTTACAAGATTGACGTTTATTAATTCAATTTTTATGCCATTGACAGTAATCGCAGGTATAGGAGGAATGTCTGAACGAACTATGATGACGGGACCAGAAAATTGGAAAATAGCTTATCCATTATTTATCCTATTATCGATAGGAATAGCATTTGTGACCTATATACTTTTACGTAAATACTTTTTGAAAAAATAGTTAAGAAATTATAACTTATAAGGCTTTAAAACATCTTGATACGATTGAAGCACAAAAATATTATCAAATAAACAAGCGACCGTAATAGGTCAAACTCATCCAGGAACAGGAGTATATGAAGACACTTTGTCTTTAATTTTTTCAATATATACATCACCGACAGGTTTTCCGTTAATATGCCCATATCCCACATCTATAATAATCTGTGTTTTGTCGTCACCAAGAAAACTATCATCAATGAGATGAACCTTGCCCGTAGAAGAGATAATATATTCTGATTGTTTAGTTATTGATTTTATATTATCGGCTGGAGTATCAGCATTGCACGTATAAACAGTCGCTCCTCTCTTAATACATTCAAGGACAAGCGGTTTTCCAACGATATTACTTTGTCACAAAATAGCGACAGTCTTTCCCGTAAAATTATCTAATTTATAATGCTGGAGAAGATACAATACTGCTTTTGGTGTCGCAGGCACAAAATCTATAAGCCCCATTTCTGATAATCATACAACAACCCCTCCAAGTCCATCAAGATCTTTTTGTGGAGTAATGGCAGCCAATAACTGCTCTTTATATTCTTCAAATTGTTGAGGCAATGGTAATTGAATTATTATTCACACACATTCATCATCTTGATTAAGATATCTAACGAGCTCCATTATTTTTCAAATACTATCATAATTCTGATTGATATAAATACTGACATCATCGAATTTCCCAGCTTGATTCCTATCATATTCAGCTACATGATTTTGTCAAAAAACAATAACCGGCAATCATATAGAATCACCATATGCTTTTTTATGTTTTACATACGTAGCAGATGAATAGTCATCACCTAAGAAAATAATAGCAACATATGTTTTTCTATTACCAAAAAATTTAGCTCTTTTTTGTATAAGTTCTTGTTTGAAAGAAACAGATAATTCTTTTCACGAAAGTATCATAGAATAGAAAAAATACATAAAATAAATCATATAATATATATCGAAGTAGAGCCAAATCTCAACCTAAAAAATATACACATTTAAACATAAAGCATATTAGATAACATTTTTATCTTTTTGGTGAATAAATAGCCATTTAAAGCACGAAATAAAACAACAAAATTGCATTTTTATCTTTATTAGATATACTCTATATGTAGAAATTTAGCAGAACAAACAACTTATGTCTGACCTATTTATTATCATTATTATAACATTAGGGATACGACTGATATGATCACTCATGATCAAAACAGTATTTTCTTCAATGTACAAAAAACATAGAATAGAACAAGCAAGTAAACTTAGATATCTTCAAATTAAGATTCCAAAAAGTGTAACAACCAAATGAGGAGATGAATGAGGAGATACTATCAAAGATATGAAGCAAAATATCCAAATTATGAACCAGATATATAAAAATTTTTATGCGATAATTGAAGATAAACGAAAACATAAAAAATTCTGACACAACTATATCAGTATGGAAATGTTTATTGAAAAAGAAATAATCAAGTTCATAATGGGCGTACCAGAAGAACATATAGAAAATATGGAGAAACTTATTTCATCATTTTATATAGGTGCGGTAGTAGATGTTATTGATACGCCTAAACTTCTCGAGGCAGGAAAATTTATGGCTGGATGAGAATTTGTTTTAGCAAAAGATAATGCATACCCTATCAAAACATATGAATCATTTGAGGCTGACCCTATGGACTCGCTTCTTTCGGCGTATTCAAAAGTATTTACTGATGAAAAAATGTGTCTACAGATACTTATCACACCACTTGATGAAAACGCTCTCAAAGAACTTAGAAAAGAATCTAAAAAAATAAAAGAAGGGAAAAATAAATGATTTATAGGAATGTTATTAAAGGATATCCGAAAAGGAATCATAAGCGCAAATAGTGATTCTAAAGACGCTTCAAAAGATGAAGAAAAAAAAAGCGATCTCTCTCAACAACAATCTGGAGATCTCGATAAAAAAACTGAAGATGAAATTTTCTCAATCAAAATCAGAGCATTAGTAACATCACCAGAACCCAACAGACCAGAAAGAATCATCGATGATCTTGCAAGATGATTTAGCCAATATAATTATTTAGGACTCAATGCATTCAAATTTAAAAAATCAAAAAACATCCAAGAATTTGCAAAAGAATTTGTAAATAGAATTTTTTATACAAACAATTGAACACTTACAAATCTAAATAAATGGGCAAAAAATACGATTGTAAGTATCAAAGAACTCTCGTCTATCATTCATATTCCAAATGCAAAATTTAATAGAAACCCACGTATCAGTCGACAAAAATATAAGATCATTCCTGCGCCAGACAATATTCCAACAGAAGGAATTATGCTTGGATATAATACGTATGCAGGTATCAAAAAAGAAATTAGAATCAAAACAGACAATGACGATAGATTCAGACATATGTATGTACTTGGACAAACAGGTTCAGGTAAATCTACATTAATGCTCACCGCAATACTTGAAGATATTAAGATGGGAAATGGATTTTGTGTTATAGATCCCCATGGAGATTTAGTTGAATTTGCTATGAAACATTTTCCTAAAGAAAGAATAGATGATTTGATTTATTTTGATCTTTCAAATACAGATTTTCCTATTGCTTTCAATCCTATGGATGGAGCAGAAACAGAAGATGAAAGAGATGTCCTAACAAATGATCTTGTAGAGATGTTTGTCTCTATGTATGGAGAAGAAATATTCGGACCACGTATTCAAGATTACTTTAGAAATGCATGTTTCTTACTGATGGAACAACCAGAAGGAGGAACACTGATAGATATTATGAGACTCTTTACTGATGATGCATTCGCAGAATCAAAAATCAGAAACGTTAAAAATCCAATCATCGCCGCACGATGGAATAAAACATACAAAAAAATGGGAGATAGAGAAAAAGCAGAAATCATTCCATTTATCCAAGCAAAATTTTGACCATTTACAACTGGAACCTACGTAAGAAATATTATTGGACAACCAAAATCATCTTTCAATTTCTTTGATGCAATGAATGAAAAGAAAGTAATTCTAGTAAACCTCTCCAAGGGTCTTACAGGAGAAGATTCAAGTAAGCTCATCGGAAAGATGATTGCTATGCAATTGAAACTTTCAGCCCTCAAAAGAGCAAGTCTAGATCCCAAAGATAGAACTCCATTTTTTCTCTATATCGATGAATTCCAAAACTATGTTTCTAAATCTATTGAAAGTATTTTATCAGAGGCCAGAAAATATAAACTCGGACTGATTCTAGCACATCAATATATCGACCAGCTCAGTCAAAAATGATTGGGAGGAGATATTGATATGTCCAAAACAATATTTGGTAATGTAGGAAATTTCTTTTTCCATAAAGTAGGACCAGCCGATGCAGAATTCTTAGAAAAAGAGATGGGACCAGAGTTTTCAGCAACAGATTTGATCAACGGAGATACCTTTAGAGCTGCCGCTAAAATAGTCGTAAACAATCAACCAACAAGACCATTTAGTTTTACCACAAGAATACCATATAACGACCCTATTTTGAATATACCAGAAAAAGTAGAAATCATGAAACAGATTTCCGCACTTAAGTGGTGAACAAAAAGAGAATTAGTTGATAAGGAAATTTATTTTAGAGTTGGTGTTTAGAAAAAATCATTCCTACTATCAATAGATAAGATTAATCGGTAGTTTTCGATTTAGTGTTTTTATGATTTGCAAGGAATAATTCTATATCATCATATTTTGCTTGTAATTTGAATTGTATAGATTCCTGTATTTTATTAAGATTTTTATTAAACGATGAGTCAGATTGAGATAAATAATTGGTAAATCTCATAGGATTATTAAGCATTAACTCTTGTTCTTTTAATAAAAAAGATGTAATAGATACTAAATCTCCAGCATCATTTCTTATATTTGAAAGTGTATCTAAATAAATTAATTTAATTTGACTATTATTGAAAAGATCAAACAAATTTTCTAATGATGATATCAAAGAAGAAAAGAGAGGTTCTATCTCTCATTTAACATGTATCAAAAAATCAAAATTTCAATGATTTTGTATATTTTTTCTATGAGTTTCTATATTTGCTGTAGTAATAACTATTTGGTTACGTATTTCTCTTTTTGTTTTTAAGAAATCTGTAAATAATAATTTTTCAATAACCTTTTGTTGGTGTTGATAACTATTAAATTTTGCTAACATTGCTTCTTTATCCTCTGTTTGTTGTTTCATTTTTAAAGCGTTCTTTATAGGATTATCTGTAGATGTTATCGTATCAAATATTTCTTGAATTTTCAAAAAAAATATTTCTTCTTCATGTGAAAGAATATTAGCTCTAAGAACCTTTCTAACCTTATTTTTAAGTTCTGTTTGTTCCTTGGAATCAAAACTATTGTATGCAACAAAAAACTGGATAAGTGACTGATTATTAGGATCTATAGAAACCAAAAAATCATCAGTAAATAGTGGTAATTCTTGTGTAGAAAATCTTTCTAGTTCAGAAGAAAGATACTGATCAAATCATAACATATTTATAGTATCTTTGAAAAACGAAGACTTTCTTCCTTTTTGTTTTTTAATGGGTTTAATATCTTCTCTATCAATAATAGGATTAGATTCTGTTTGGACAGGATATTTTTCTCATATCTTTTTATCAACATGAAGAAGTTCTTGAGGGATTTCTATATTATTTCAAAGTTTTATTGTGGGTTCAGAATGTATAGGAGATTTATAATCCAATATTATTAATAATCTTTTTGCATTTTTAGCTTGTTCAGTTTCCAGTGCTTTAAGAATTTTCTCTCATCAACGTTTGATAAAAGTATCGTATTCAGAACCCGAACAAATGCTCACAAAATTATCCACAGATGCTTGCACTATATTCAAATGTTTTTGAGAAAGTTTAGGTTCGTTTTGATCAATACCAGATATTAATTCTTTATAAAGAGAATCAACGAGCTTTTGAATAGGCTTTCTAGAATGAATATCATCTTTAGTAACGATTAATTTTAATGCGGCCGTATTAATACTAAGTTTGTCTATTAATTTTAATTCGGCAGGAGTAAGATTAAGTTTAGTTATATTATTCATAATAAAAACTACTACTATATAAAAAAGGTTGCATACTATATACAAATATAGTAGGAAAAGTCAAGTTTATATGAGATTATATTAGATTTTGTATACAGTATGAAAATTAGATTCTACTTGTTGAGAAAGAGCTTCAGGACTTAGTTTCAAAAAACCAGCTACGAAATCATAGATATATTTTACATTTGCAGGATGATTTGTTTCTCCACGAACTGCTTGAGGAGTCAAATATGGTGCATCAGTCTCTAAGAGTAATTGTTTCAGAGAAATCACGGCTAAAGTATCTCTCAGTAGTTGAGCATTTTTGTAAGTTACATTACCACAAAATCAGACAAAAAGATTTGGGATTGATTCGTCCAATATTTTATATTCCTGAGGTCCGTAGCCTCGACAATGAAAATAAACAGTCAGATCAGTATAATTTTTAAGAATTTCAAAAGTAGTTGTGAAGTCATCTCTTGAATGCACAATCAACGGTAATTTTAGTTCACGAGCCAGGTTACAATGTTGGATAAAAAGTTCTTTTTGTATATCTAAAGTCTCTAATCCATTGGGATAATGAATATCAATGCCTGTTTCACCAATAGCGACTACATATTGGAGATTAGAGAGACACAAATCCTTGAGTCACTTCATCTTGGTAGAAATCTCATCAATAGTAAAATGTCATTCAACACATTCCAAAGGATGTCGACCAAGTGTCGCTTTTACAATACAATTTGGAAAGGTATGTTCAGCTATTTTAGCGATTTCAATACCTTGGATATTATAGGATTCGCTCGCTCCAGAGTTTACAAGTCATACTCCTCCGGCATCGATAAATTTTTGAATATATCATTGCCAGTCTCCCAGTAAAGGTTCGGTATTTAAATGTGTATGTGAATCAAATAATTTCATGATTATTTAAAATAAATCTAAAAATGCGTTGCTTTACTTATACAATTTCTTACATACTAATCAACGAAAAACTTTTTTTTCTGATTTTTAATTATTATACAGATATTATGGGATTAATTTTAGGAATTGTAATGTTTATGAGTCTTGTACTCATTCACGAATTAGGACATTTTATAAATGCAAAAAGAAGTGGAGTAAAAGTATTGGAATTTGGTATCGGTATACCACCAAAAGTATGTAAGCTCCGAACAGATAAAGCAGGAACTGAATATACACTCAATCTTCTACCACTCGGATGATTTGTAAGACTCAAAGGTGAGGATCCAAAAGACGAAGCTGATTTTAATGCAAAAGATAGTTTCATTAAAGCAACTATGCGAAAAAAAATATTAATTTTGATTTCTGGAGTTGGTATGAATCTTATCCTCGCTCGAGTACTTTTCACAGCTATATTTACCATGGGAACGCAACCTATCTCTGTGCTTCCAGAAAATGCATTATCAAGTACACAAAATAGTTATCTTATGCCTACAGTAAACTTTCTTCGAAAACAATGATTTATTAGTGGAGATTTGGTATCTACCCCAGCAAAAATAGAAAGAGTATCAGTAAATTTACTTGGGCAAAAAATGTGATTAACGTCTTGAGACACCGTTATATCTATCAATAATGACCTAGTAGATGTATGGAATATAGGAAGTGTTTTGAAAAAAAATATTGGTAAAGATATAGTACTAGTCTTTGAAAGAAACAATATAAAAATTATTAGTAAGGAACATTGTCCTGTTGATAACTGTATTCTTGGACTTACATTTTATGCAGGAGCACTTGATCTTAAACCTATAAAATTTCCTTTTTATAAAGCAATGTGGATAAGTGTTAAAGAAATAAAAGCACAGACAGTACTTACTTTCTCAGCATTATGAACACTAGGAAAAGATTTATTATCATTTGATGGAGGTAGAATTAAAAACTCACTCAATAGACTTACAGGACCAGCAGGAGCGATTAAATTTTGAGAAACATTACTTAATGAATGAGGACGAAAACTCTATCTTGGATTCGCAGGAATGATCTCATTAGCACTAGCAATATTTAATGTCTTACCTATCCCAGCATTGGATGGAGGAAGATTACTTGGAATATTGATTCAATGCCTTGGAAAACTCAAACCAGAAAAATATTTCAATATAGAGTGATATATCAATCTTGTATTCTTCATATTATTAATGGCATTATGAATCTACATCTTACTCGAAGATCTTGTTCACTTTCGAGATATTAAGATTCCTTTCTTAGGATAAACTAATGACCTCCTTGACTTGTCCTCCGCGAAGTCGGAGGGTATTCGCCGATGCGGATGGAGGATTTATTAAAACTATTACACTAAAAAAACCCTGCTACTATGCAGGGTTTTTTTGAGAAATTATTTAACACACGCATCAATCATTTTTTTATATTCACTTGCTTTACGTATATATCAAGGAAGATTTTCTTCTAAAGTCCTAACTCATTCTTTCTTCAAGCTTAGATATGTTTCATGGATCTCAGTAAGAATATTTGAATCGGTACATTTTTTAGTTTCTACCATATTAATAAGCTCATCATACGTTTTCATATAATCATATTTTTTTGCATAAATTTCAGAATTTGTATCAGTTATTTTATGAACATATACAATTACCCTCTGCCAAAGAACTTCGAAACCAGAAAAAATTGAAGCTTTTTCTGCAGGATGATTTTGGATATATGACCAAGAAAATACTAATAACACAAGTCCTATTATAAGTTTAATAAGATTATTTCTTATAAATTTTTTTTCTTCTCTATTCATTTTTACCACGGAAAAACATAAAATAAGATTATTTAAATGATTAATACGGTTTTCTAAAAAGTTTTCAAGGAGTTCTATCATTAAAATATATTCCTTGCTTCGAAACAAAGAATATATACTGTTTTTGGTGATATTTACTTCTTGTTTACTGTCTGCAATGAAAATCGCTTTTGTACAATGTCGAATCCAGCCAGGATGAGCACTGAGTGTATTTCAAGATCTCATAGACGAACAAAAGAACATACAACATGCAGTAGTGTTTACACTTTTTTCCGATACAGAAAAATTACAAACTAAACACCATAATCTCAAAGTGGTAACTGCTTTACCAAAACGAGTAAATAAACTTTTTCTCCGATGTGGTAAACACAAAATACCTCTGCTTCCACGACTATTCGACTACCGTAACTTGATGTTTTTCTATCCAAGTTTGATGGCATTACTTTCCTACAAAATAAAAAGATTCAAACCTGACCATATTCTTATTTCTTCTTTCGCCATCGCGAAAAATATCACCCCAATATCAGGCGTACCGATGACGCTCTATCTTCACTCACCTATGCAATATATCTGGACGCACAATGGTGAATACAAAGAAAAGCTCAAATGAATAAAAGGGAAGCTCTTCAATCGAATAGCTCCCAAATTGAGAAAACGAGATCTTAAATTTACCAAATTTGACAAGGTTTTTGCCAATAGTAAATATACTGCCAAAGTAGCTGAAGAGCTCTACGGTATGAAAAATATTAAGATAAAATATCCACGCATTCCAAATAAATTTTTCATCCCCGCAGTACAAGAAATATCACAAGGATATTATCTTTATGTCGGTAGATTAGTTAGTTTTGTCAGAGAAGCAGACAAAATAATAAAGTTATGTAATGAATTGAAAGTCCCACTGATTGTCATGGGAAGCGGTCCCGATGAAAGATATCTCAAATCTATCGCAGGTCAATGAATTATTTTTATCGGACGAATAAAAGATATTGATGAAAAAATAAAAATCATCAGCCAAGCAAAATGATTAATCAATCTCACCAAAGAAAGCTACGGAATCGGAACGGTGGAAGCACTCCTCATGGGTGTTCCTGTATTCTGATATAAACAATGAGCGACCGCAGAGTTAGTAGATGAAGACTGTGGAGTTTTAGTTGAAAATAAAAAACATCATGCCCTCGTAGAAGGATTCAAAAAATTTATGAATACCCAGCGAGATAGAAAAATGATTTCAAAAAGAATCAGAGAAAAGTGGAAAAATAAATAGCAAAAAGCCTGCAGAAATACTGCAGGCTTTTTTGAATAGTAATAATTTTTACGATTGTCGTACCGGCTGCCATTTATCGTCCTTTGTAGCTCTAGTAAAGAGACGTACATAAAGCCCCGAACGGGAATAATTGGTGGCCGAAGCAAGCAATTGCTGAGCATTTTTAAGCTCCGGAAATTTTTGTTCATTGAGATCTATAGCCAAGAATCTGGAAAGACCTGGACCAGCTTTCACCCTAATTCTCACATCCAATAGTTCTTTCACAAGATCCAAAAGTAGAGACACGATTTCATCTTGTGGTTGTGTTTCTTTTTTCGGATTGACTCTGTTTACAAATGCATCAATAAGGGCAGATGCTTCTTGAACTTTTCCAACATCCATAATATTGATACTGTTGGTCATAATGACAATTTTATTTGTCAAAGTGGAATTTTCAATCTGCTTTTGAGTCGCTTTTTCATGAAGATGTGTAAAGACATCGCTAACAAGGAATTTATCCATGTTCTGTAATGCAGCAACAACACCGTCATTAAGCATAAAAACTTTATCTACTATACCATCTGTCTTTTCAAGTTGAATCTGATATTCATGAAGAATTTTAGCCAAGAGTTTTTCTTGTGTATAAATTTCTTCTTCTTTGTTTTTCATTGCTTCACGAGCAGCATCTCTATGCTTCGTAAGTTCTTCAGATTTCTGACCCCAACCACGAGTAGTATCCCAAAGTTTTTTTACAGTAAGATTAATGGTACCATCTTTTTTGATATCAGTAGTCAAACCTTTTTCTTGTCGTGCATTGAGTGCAGCAGTTGCGGATACATATTTTTTATATCCCAAAACCCACAATCTCTTTGCTTCTATTTCTTGTTTTTTGAGAGGTATGAGTTCATTCTGAATTCTTTTAAGAATCCGTTCATTTAAGTTGATTTGTTTTTCCATACGTTTTTATTTTTGAAGTTTATATTTATGTTTATGAGTTTGATAATATATGTATTTGAATAGATATGTCAAGGTAATAAAAAAACTCCTATCACTAGGAGTTTTTATTATATAAAGTAATTTTTTAGTCATCAAAACTATCACCACGTTCACCTTGTTCTTGAACATCTTTTGAATCTTCAGTATTAATTTTATTTTCATCATCTTTTTCATCATCAATTTCATCTTCACTATCGATTTTATCTCCATTATTTACTTCATCTTCACTATCTATTTCATCATTAAGATCATTTTCATCATTAAGATCATTTTCATAACCAAGTAATGCTGTAAACTCTGAGACAATATCATCATCGATTTCTTCTTCATCGATAATACCTTGAGCATCTTCCATATCATTTACAAGAAGTGATTTAGCTTCTTCAACATCACTGATATCCACTTTCTTATCTTCTAACATGATTTTGATTTCTGCTATGCGTTCTTTTGAGAATTCAATTTTAAGTTTAACTTTTGCTTCAGGAGCAAAAGTGAAGAATTCACGAAGAATTTCACCTAAACGATCAAGGAAATAAAAAGGACTCGCAGGAGTTAAGCCTGGTAATATAGATGAAACATCTGTCGAAACAGTTAGAACTTGTTCAGTTTGTGCAAAAGTAGAAGTACCTGCAAAAGCAGCAAAAATTACTACTATAGCCATACTAGAGAGTAAAATTTTTTTCATAAGCAAGATGGTAAAAGAATAAAGCGATATACTTATATATACGAATAAGTAGATACCTTGTGACTATAAACCATTTGACAAAAAATTATTAAGCGAATGATTTTGCAAATCTTAAGTCGCCATTGGTGAAATATCTAATATCTTTGATACCATAACGAACAGCTGCAAGTCTGCTAATACCTACTCCAAAAGCGAATCCTGATCGTTGCGTAGAATCCACACCGGCCTCTTTAAGTACATTTGGATGTATCATTCCTGCTCCAAGGATTTCCATCCAGTTGGAAAGTTCTTTTTTTCCTGTTTCTTTATTATAGACTTCATATCTTACATCAATTTCAAATCCAGGCTCCACAAAAGGGAAATATCCAGGTCTCATTCTTGTTTCTACGTTTTTGTGAAGTAAAGCAGAAAGAAGTTTTGTAATCATTTCTTTAAAATGAGCGACGCTAATGTCCTTGTCGATTACTATTCATTCCATCTGATAAAACATCGTGTCATGGGAAGCGTCCATATTTTCAAATCTATATGTTCTTCCTGGAACGACTGCCTTGAGCGGAAGTCCGTATTTTTTTATAAGAAAGTTTTGCATAGATGACGTGTGTGTTCTGAGGATTAAATTTTCTCCGCTAGAATCTTTGTCATTGAGATAGATAGTATCATGCATTTCCGTAGCAGGATGAGTAAGTGGAATATTTACCGATTCGAAGTTTTCGAATTTGGTCACCACCTCTGTTCCATATTCCATAATGAATCCCATAGACTTACAGATTTCTTCAGCATCTCTTCTTACTTCAGCAAGAATTGAATATGATCCATGTTCGCTAGTAGTATCTAAGCTAATATCAACCAAGTCTTTTTCAAGTTGTTCATTAATTTGTTCCATTTTGAAACTCTGTTCTTTGGCTTCATATGCCTCTGTCAATTTCGTTTTGATTTCAGACAACTTAGCACCTTTCTGTTTTTTTTCTTCAGGAGCCAAATCTATCATCACTTTAAATTCTTCATTAAGAAGACCCTTCTTTCATAAATATATCTGAAAAAAATTATCCAACTGAATCATATCAGTGACCTTCTCCAATTCTCATAAGGCATGTTTCAATTCTATCATCTTTTCAAACTAACAAATTAAATGAGTATGAAGTATAAATACAGAAATAGACTGAAGTTTCAACCATTTTTTAGCATTTTTTGTCACGAGCGAAGCAAGCATTAGTCTATTTTTGGCAATTTTGGTCTATTTTAGTGATTTTGTCAATTCAAACACCCGGGTGCGACTACTTTCTTTTGCAAAATAAACTTTTTGAGGATATACTTAAGTAAATAACCAAGGAGCAAGTTCCAGGGAGCAGGGAACAAAAACCTGTAACTTGTAACCATGTAATAATCATTTAATCGCTTTATCGTTTAGTCACTTTACTATGAGTAGTACTCCATTAATAGAGATCAAAAATCTCAGTCGATGATATCGAGACAATCCAGCTCCTTTATTTGATAAATTAAGTTTGTCATTAGACGCAAACGACTTTTTTGTACTCACAGGAAAATCATGAGCAGGTAAGACAACATTAGTAAAGTTTATCACAGGTAAATTAGTACCACCAGAAAAAACAATTTTCTACAACAAACAAGATATGACTACATTCACTTCTGACGATATTCAGATTCTAAGAAAAAGATTGGGAATTATTTTCCAAGATTATCAACTCTTAGAAGATTTAAGTGTTAGAGAAAATATTGTATATCCATTACGTTTATACGAACTTGGTGAGACAATCATTGAATCTAAACTCAAACAAGTATTACAAAAAGTAAATCTAAAACATCTTTTAGAGACACCAGCAAAATTATTAAGCTCTGGAGAAAAGCAAAAAGTATCACTCGCTAGAGCACTTATCCATGACCCAGAATTTATCATCGCTGATGAACCTACAGGAAATCTTGATCGAGAAAATACTCAAGTCGTAGCAGATATCCTTATAGAAGCAAATAAAAATGGAAATACAATATTTTTGATCACTCACGATATCCACTTATTAAATTATCTCAAAGCTAAACATCCAATTAAATTACACGTAATTAAATAATTTAATAATTGTTTTATCACTTCTCATAACGACATTCTTATGGCAGATAGCAAACAAGATATTATTAGCAATAATATCGTAGAAGAATTAAAAACATTGGACATAGCAGGATACCTCAAACAAGAGGTGAAAGATTTTTTGAAATATTTGCATTATTATAAGATCAAAAACATTCTTCAAAATATAGAAGCACTGAAAGAATACCTTATCTGTCTCGATCATCAAAATACCAATCAAATCCACGAATTGGAATACGAAAAAAATTTAGAAATGGAAATAGGAGAACATGATGTGTTCTATTACGTTTCTACAAAAGGATTAGAAAAAATCGGAGATCATAAAATTCACCAAAAAATATGGGAAAATGATTTTAATCTAAGTTATATTATGCAAGGAATCAAATGATTCCTCGTCTTAACTGCTGACGAATTTTGTAACGCCTCCCCTACCAGAATGTCTATCAACAGAATGCTCTGGCAAAAACAACTACAAAATACAGGTCACGTAACGACTACAGAAGATAGTTCAACTATAGACTAAAAAGCTAAACAAAAAACCACAAATACAAACCTCGAACAGGGGTTTTTTTACTAAATTACAATCGCCAGATACACGACCCGACACTCCCCATATTCGAAGGAATTAATACAATCGAATTGCAGTGAGTCCCCGTAGTATTACGGGGCAAACAAAGTGAGATAAATAAGTCTTTTCATAATGAAACGACAGATCGTTGTATTTGTATCTGGCTAGAGTTTTTTTTGCATACTTTTTTTGTGACAATGACAAAAAAAGTATGTCTCCGAAGGAAAAAGTAAGGCCCAGTCGGCGAGGCGATAAAATAAAAGCAACCCCAGCAAAGCGTTTAAAAGATTTTTTATAGAAGATTGACTTGAGAATTTAGAGGAAAACTATATAGTAATTTGTAACCAATCAAACAATTTTACACGATAGACACTGAAATTTCAGCATGGCAGATTTCGATCAAAAACTCTTAGCTTTACTCGATGTAGTTATTGACAATTATATCAACAAGTGAGAGCCTGTCGGTTCAAAATTTTTGCATTCATTGGAAGATTCAGAATATGCTCCTTCTACCTTGAGAAAATATTTAAATCAGCTTGAAAAAGCTGGAATGGTCTATCAGCCATACAACAGTTCAGGAAGAGTTCCTACCGTACAATGATTGACAGCATATATACAAAATTATCTTGTCGTTCAAGAAGATGAAAAACAAGAAGAAGTTATCAAAGTAAGAAGTGGATTGAAAGAATTAGTAGAAAGTATCGGTGCTTTAGCTGATGGAGTTGTTGTAGGATTTCTAAGAAATGATGAATATTATTATCTCTGAATCAATAATTTATTGAGAGACGATTTGGTGGATGAATATCAAACGACGAGAAAAATTATCTCTTTCATCGAAGAAAAAAGAATCGTGAAATTTATAGATAGTAAAATTTTGAAAAAAAATCAGATATATTATACGTTTATAGAAGATAAAAAAACGATGATATCGTGCTTATATACAAAAATAAATATAGAAGATTACGATTGTATGCTCTGTATTATAGGTCCTACAAGAGTAAACTACAAAAAAAACTTAGCAATATTTCAAAAAATACTACAGTCTTTAGATAAATAATCACAGAAATCATGACAAACAATATAGAAAAAAAAATAGATATCCCTATGTGATGAAACGAAAAAAAAATAAATGAATATAAAGACACCCTCAAATGAAGAGAAATTGGTGAAACACAAACAGCTGAAGAAAAAAAACAAGCAGCTGAGCTTCTTAAACAGATAGAATGAACAGAAACGCAGAAAAATACAAGAACAGTAACCCATGAAAATATACACAATAATCAACGAACAGATGGACAAACATGGAACAAAGAAAATCCCGGAGAAGCAAATATAAAAAGAGTTGATGCAGGAAAAAATATTATAGATGACGTTAATAAGCCACAAACAAATATTGTAGCTAAATGATTACAACGAATCGTCAAAAAAATCTGATGATTTTAACAATTTTCATAGACCTTTTAATCATATAAATAGAATACAGTAATGTCAATTATTCAAAGTGCTTGATGAATTGTTTATTATGTTGCTTCAGATGGAGAACCAAGATATTTGCTCATCAAAAGACACGCGCTCAGCGGTAAAATAGAACGAGTAGCTCCCAAATGAAAAATCCAAGGAGATGAAGATATCCAAAAAACTGCACTTAGAGAAGTAAGCGAAGAAACGGGAATTCCTATAAATCAAATGAAACTTAAACAACTCCTAGGAACAACTCAACTTAGAAACATAGAAAATCAAAGAGGGCAAATGAATAAAGATGTAACATATTTTTTGATGGAATATGCAGGAAATCCAGATTTCGTAAAAATAGAACGTGCAGAATGATATATTGGTATCCATAAACGATGTACGCTTAACGAAGTATTGTCTCTCATTTATTATCAGGATATCAGAGAACTTATTAGAAAAAGCTATTCATTGATCAAAGATGGACAAAAAAACCAAGACATCAAAAAAGACTTTATCAATAAACTTGGATAATAAAATGCAATTGAAATTTTCGACCAATTACATATATTCTCAATAGAAAAGATCAAATAACAGGTTTTTTATTTTGTATCTCATATCAAATGACAAAAAACCCAATAATTTCATATCAGTTCATAGATGTCCCAGCAAACATGGAAGAAGACATTAAACGCCTTGTAGCAAAAAATCTTGAAGGAAAAATGGATTCATATTTTAAAAAAATTTATGCCAACAAAGATACTGCAGAAATCAGAATAGATTATGTTATCAAAAAAAATAAACAAGGAAAATGGACAGGAGACTTCAAATTTACTTACGATGGAAAGGTATTCGTATGGTCAACATGAGAATGATGATTTAAAATTATAGAAGATATTCCAAATCATGCATTCGAACATTTCAAAATGCACCTATCAAAATAAGACAATATATAATCAAAATCTTTTAACCTTTATAATAGTTTAGTTATGAAACAGAATTATCTTACCAAAGAGGGATATGAAAAATTACTTCAAGAACTTAATGAACTCAAAAAAATAAAACTTCCTGCTGTCCTAGAAAGATTAGGAGAAGCTAAAGCTATGGGAGATCTTTCAGAAAACTTTGAATATAAATCTGCACTTGAAGATAAAGATTTGATCAATTCAAGAATTGGTGAAATAGAAAATTTAATCAATGATGTAGAAATTATTAAAGAAGAAAAAAAAGGTAAAACAGGTAAGGTAGTAGATTATGGTTCTACAGTAACTATCCAAATGGATGATGGTGATACTTATACAGTAACTGTTGTTGGTACATGAGAAACTACAATGGATTTTGATAAAAATTATAAAACCGCAAAAGATTCAATAAAAATATCACTTGAATCCCCAATAGGATTAGCGATACAATGAAAAAAATCTTGAGATATAGCAAAAATGAGACTTAACAACGATAGAAAAGAAGTGAAAATATTAAACGTAAAATAACCCAGAAAACTAATGAAAAATTAATAATTAAAAATGAATAATGTATGATTTGTACTATTATAATCTATCGTAATTACAATAGGTCATAATAAGACAGATACCAACATTATTCATTTTTCACTTTTCATTATTAATTAAATTGTACATCAGTTACATTCCAATCATTTCGAATATCAAAAGTAATCCTACACGTAGCCGGGTTCTTTTTTTTATCAATTCATTGAAGTCCAAGCGTAAGAGCATATGGATCATGATAAGTAAGAGTTCATTCTGAATCTATACTACGAAGCTGAGAAAAATCATTTTTACAATTGGATTCAATCAAATTCATTTTATTTTCTACTATAAATGGTTTATTAACAATTCTAAACATATTCGAAATATCCAAAATCATCTCATCAGAGATATCTTTAAATAAGAAACCAAACTGATTATTATCAATTGCAGTCCAGAAACCTGTCCCATGTTTATAGAAAGTATATGATCGATATGATTCAAAATTATCCTTATTAGTCTGGATATAATTACTAATTAAATATGTACAATCACGAGCCTTAAGAATTTTACTACATACAAAACGCTCGATAGATACAACAGGATCCTTATTAAAAGACACCTGAATATCATTTCAAGATTTAGAAGCACTCAATTGTGGTTGTGTAGAAAAATCAAGATACATTAGTTCTTTAACAAAGAAATATCTATTAGCATTTATAATAAGTCATTGATCAGGAATTTTAAGAGTATCTACTTCTACAACAGGAGTTATTTTAAAATATTTTTTGACTCTACCGACAAGTTCTATTTTTTGATCTACATATGCATTGAGATTGATAGTAGAGCTTTTAATTCCTATCTTTTTTCATTCTTTCGTAGTCAACGAATGAGTATATGTAGGAAAATTATTATCTACAACAATTTTACCAGAAAAAGTAAGTGATGCTCATAAGGTATACGTAGCCTTTTGAGGAGTTGGACTAAATCTTTCAGCAACTGAATTAACAAAGGCAATTAAGAAATACGTTCCTATACAAAGAAGAATAAATCGAAAGATAACTTTTGCATTTAGTATTTTTTTTTGCTTCAGCTTCCTTATAACCATTGGTACATAAAATGTATAAAAAAAACGAACACAGTGACATACTATAATGATTTTAAGAAAGAAAGCAAGAGTATCAAACGTACCAAAATCTTTAGTCATACAGCTTACGACCTATGGAAAGTAAACGAAAAAATCTAATAGATCAGTTTATATCTATAAATTCACATACAAATTTATCAGCTATAAGAGATCCAGAGGGTATTCAAGTCAAACACATACAAGATTCGTTGGAAATTAATAAAGTTCTAATACTCAAGCCAGGTTTAAGCCTATGCGATGTATGAACCGGTGGATGATTTCCCCTATTACCTATAGCAATAAATAACCCTGAACTCCAATGTACGGGTATAGATTCTACAAGAAAGAAAATCGACGCTATCAACGAAATGATCACTAATCTTAAGATACCAAATGCCAAAGCAATATGGGGCAGAGCAGAAGAACATAAAGAACAATATGATTACGTAACCGCGAGAGCTGTTGGATATATCGATAAATTGCTTCCTCGGGTCAATCATCTTGTAAAAAAGTGAGGTCGTCTCATCCTATATAAACAATATACTCCAGAAGAAGCTCAAGATATTGCGCATTTTGGCAAGAGATTTCGTTTTGTAATACAGAAAAAACACAAATACAAGCTTTTTGACTGAGATATCGAAAGAATCATCTATGTTTTAAAGAAGATATAATACTACTATATATAGAATTCTTGCTTTATAGCGAAAAAAGGATATAAGTGGGGTCAAACAAAAAAAATATGAAAACATGATACAAAAAATTAAAAAATTCTTATTTTCGAAATCTGCCATAATTACACTGTTTGCTATATATCTAATCATCGCTGTTGGACTTGGGACATTAGAATATCTCAATGGTGCGAGCATTCGTGCAGTACTATTCCTTAGAGGAGGTGCTATTATACTTGATTTTGCGATTGTAGGACTTGGTGTATACACGTTTACGCGAAAATGGCTCGATAAAAAATTCTTAAAAAAAGATTATTTTAGAAAAAGATTATTTTGGTTGGCATACATCGCTGAAACATTGGCGATATTCATCTTATTTTACGTTCCCTATGTAGGGAGAGCGCTGTATCTAGTGATAGACGGAGAAAAAATAGGAATGTCATTAAGTTGGCATGCTTTTATTATCAATCTTATCCTAGGATTTGTTTTCATGATTGTACTTGGTGCAAAAATGAAAAAAATAATTGGTAATTTGGAGGAAAAAACCAAAAAAAATACAACTAAAAAAAAATCTAATTCTACAAGTTAACCCTATCTCTTCCCTTACAATCTTTATAAGATAGTAAGCAAGATAGGGTTTTTCATTTAAGACGCAAAAAAAATAAGGTATCGAAATTTTTTACGACGTCGAAATTGTATTTTTGTGTCAGAAAATATATATTAAATCGAATGAAAATGCTATTCTAAAAATAACAGCATCGACATGATTCAGATACCAAGAAGAAAAAATATGATTTGCGGAATGCTATGTGTCAAAGTATTTTCTTTGTGAAGCTCAGGAATAAGGTCAGAACCAGCAATATAGATAAACGTTCCTGCAGCAAAGGGAATCAATGCTGCTACCATATTGTTCGTGTAGCGATACAATAAGAAAGCGATTATGACACCAAGCACCGCAGTCAACGCAGTGAGAAAATTAAGTAATAACGCCTTTCTTCTACTAAATCATCCATGGATAAGCACACCAAAATCTCAGATCTCCTGGGGAATTTCATGCAAGACAACAGCAAGCGTAGTTGCGATTCCAACGGGAATGCTGACTAAATAACTTGCACCGATAATCAATCCATCAATAAAATTATGTACTATATCTCAGATTAAATTCATAAGAGCAACCGGATGGGTATGATGTTTAGTAACTGGCATATGACAGTGATTCCAACGAATTACTTTTTCTGTAACCAATCAAAAAACTATTCCTCCAAGTATCCACAACGATGCAGAAATAGGTCGTCATCACTCACCTACAACTTCTGGCAACAAATGGAAAAACACATCACCAAGCAATGCACCAGCAGAAAAACTAACAAGTCGCAAAACTATTTTTTTAAGCAATGATAAGCGAAGTCATAAGGTAATAATACCCACCAAAGAGATTATACTTACTATCAACACACTCACAAGTGCATACCAAAATGCCATATTCAAAATTTAAAATTTAAAATTAAACTATTTCCCTTCTTATTCCTTTATCAAACTTTACTAAAGATTCATATATAATAATACCACTCTGTTCGGCAAGATTCATCATAGAATTCTTTGCACGAGGATTATCAGAAACGATTTCGACTTCATCACCGATATGTACAGAAGTATCAACAATATAAGTAGAGAGATTCATACAAATAGTACCTACCTGACGAAAAAATGTTTTACGATGTTTGATAAATATTTTTCCTGAAGCATTTCTTGCAAGTCATTCGGTATATCCAAAGGGAACTGTGGCGATAGTTTCTTTATCGCTTGGTCTATATTCATGATGATAACTCACTCATTCTCATGGTCGAACAGTCTGTAAACTCATTACCCTAGAGGTAATAGAGATAACTGGCAATACATTATTTCCATGTTTATATAATAAATCTTGAGGACTTAAAGGATTATATCCATACAAAGCTAATCATGGTCTATATGCATTGAAGAAATCATCAGTGATTTTAAACATCGCAGCGCTATTACCAATATGTCTTCGTGTCGGCATAAATCATGCATCTAATATTTTATAATACATACGTTTAAAACATTGAATCTGATTATTGATAGTAGAATTCGACATATTATCTGCATCAAAAAAATGAGACAGAACTCCTTCGACGATAAGATTGGGATGACTCTGCAATTCCTTGATAAATCCAGGCAATTCATCTTCTTGGATACCCTCTCTATTCATCCCTGTATTTAAGAACAAATGGATTTTAGTATCTTTTCATAGTCTTCACAAATGTCTTATAGTTCAGATATTGTACACACAAAACGTAGTCTTTTTATGGTCAAATTTTTTGTAGTTTTCAAGCAGAGTTTCTCATAAAATAAGAATAGGAATATTGGAATATTTTTTGACAATAATGTATTCCGGATAACTATCTACAGCAATATATGGCACATCGGTTCTTGAAAGTATTTTGGTTATTTGTTTGAGTCAATGACCATAAGCATTAGACTTTAAAACAGGAAAAATAGCAGCTTGAGACTGAATTGATTGGAGATACTCCAGATTTTGAAGTAAAATCTTTTTGCGAAGCCAGATAATATTCATAGGCTTAACGCTTGAAGTAAATAATGATCTCAAAAATCATAACATAGCTTTGATATAAAGTATAAATATACTATATAAGTAACTATCAGAACGGTATAATCAAGAAAAGCTTAAAAATATATAATTCAACTTTATTACAATCGTCAGATGCGCGCCACGAGATAGTAATAAATTCTTAGATGAGGAAGTAAAATATAACGAACCGAAATGGGGACCCGCCTAGGCGGGGTTTGAGGTGAGTTGGTAAGATATACATATTTGAAACAGTACTCCTGAGTTTTGCATCTGACTGGATCTTTTGGTCTTGTCCTTTGCGAAGTCAAAGGGTACTTTTTTTATCAAGAAAAAAAGTGACCCTGTGGAGCATTTTTTTATTTGTATTCTATTGAATTTACATCTTAAAAAAATACTGTAGTGAAATATCGATTTTATATTGGATCATGAACGTATGGTTTCAGAGATACAGACACTACTTACCAACAATTCTAGCTCATGTATAAAACACGCAAATAAATTAGCTTTCACCAACAAGCAAAAAACAATCCACGGAGAGGATATTTTTTGGGGTATTTCTATGTTTCTCAAACATCATGACCTCAATACTATTTTTTGGAAACTACTCGATATCTCAGAAGATGTTTTAGAAGAATATTTTCAAAATAAATATAATGTAACTGCAATAGTAGGAGGCCTAAAGGAAACAAAAAAATTACCTCTCAGCAAAAAATTTTCCCAACAGTTAACAAAATATATTAAGAAAACAACTAAGAAACTAGATCTCGATATACTATTTTCGGTATCATTTCACGATTTGTCAAATCAATTTACTACACATCTCTATACCCATGATATTGATACTGAAAGTCTAGTTGAGAAGTACAAAAAACTTAACAAAAATCCCCTCATAATAGAGATGTGATTATTTGCTTTTTTACAAGTCTTGAGTAAAATATTTATAACGTTCAATTTAGATATTAACAAGATTAAACTTATGGATATCGAGAAAATGCAAAAAATGAATAATATTAACATGCTCTTGGATGCTGTAGAAAGCGAAATCGTTGAAAAAGATAATACTACAACAACAGGAGATAAAAGCAAAAAAGAAGAAAAAAAACTTACGATAGAATACTTCGGTACTGACTTAACAAAAGAAGTTAAGGACGGTTTGATTGATCCTATTATTGGAAGACAAAATGAAATCAATCAAATTATCTATACACTCTTAAGAAAAAACAAGAACAATCCTCTTCTTATCGGAGAAGCTGGTGTAGGTAAAACAGCTATCGTAGAATGATTAGCACAAAAAATCGTACAAAATGACGTACCAGAAAAACTCAAAAATAAGAGGATATTTTTACTCGATATGTGAACATTATTAGCAGGAACAAAATACAGAGGAGAATTTGAATCTAGAATGAAATCTATCCTTGAAGAAGCGATGGATCCTACAAATAATATCATCCTCTTTATCGACGAAATCCACACTATCATCGGTGCAGGAGGACAAGAAAATGGTGATGCAGCTCAAATGCTTAAACCACTACTTTCTAGAGGGAAAATTAAATTAATCTGATCAACAACATTCAATGAATATCAAAAATATATCGAAAAAGATGCTGCTCTCAAAAGAAGATTCCAAGAAGTTATAATTAACGAACCAGATGTTGAAACAACTAAACAAATTCTCGTTGGATTAAAACAAACCTACGAAGATTTTCATGGAGTACAAATCAATGATGAAGCTCTTGATGTAGCAATCAGTCTCAGTAAAAGATTTATGATGAATAAATTTTTGCCAGACAAATCACTCGATATTCTTGATGAAGCTTGTGCAAGAAAATCTACCATGAACCAAAAACTTGGTAACGATAAGGATTATAAAAAGTTTGAAGATACATTGATGAAGATTCAAAAGAAAATAGAAGACGCAATCGAAAAACAAGATTACTTTGGTGCTGCAGAACTCAAAGCCAAAGAAGAAGAAGCAAAAGTTGAAATGCAAAAAATCAGAACAAATAAAAATATTCCTATCAATCTTAGACAGATTATCAGCAAAGAAGATATCGGTAATGTTTTAGCAGACAAGACAGGTATCCCAACAAATATCGTAAACGAATCTGAAATAGAAAAACTTAGAAGATTGAGCGAAGAATTGAAAAAAAAGATTGTAGGTCAAGATGAAGCAGTAGAGGCTATTGTGAAAACACTTACAAGAAGCAGATTATCTGTGATTAAATATACAAAACCTATCGGTTCATTTCTATGTCTTGGACCAAGTGGTGTAGGTAAAACATTCTTAGCAAAATTGATTGCAAAAGAATATTTCGGAAATCCTGAAGCAATGATCAGAATAGATATGTCTGAATTTATGGAAAAATATTCAGTATCAAAATTGATAGGTTCTCCTGCATGATACGTAGGATATGAAGAATGAGGTGGACTTACCGAAGCAGTCAGAAGAAAACCATATTCAGTGATATTATTTGATGAAGTAGAAAAAGCATCTAGCGATGTATTAAATATCTTATTACAGATATTGGACGAAGGACATCTCAAAGACGCCAAAGGAAGAATGATTGATTTCAAAAATACTATCATCATTATGACATCAAATATCGGTTCAGAAGAATTTGTGAAAAAACAAAGCACAATCGGATTCGCAACTGGAGAAAAAGGTGATCTTAAAGATAAAGAATTTGAACAAGTGAAACAAAGAGTAATCGAAGAAATGAAAAATTTCCTTACTCCTGAATTACTCAACAGAATCGATTATAAGATCGTTTTCAAACATTTGAGCAAAGAAACATTGGCAATGATTATGAAAAATAAGATCAATGAATTCTTAGCTGCACGAAAAGTAAATTCTGAAATTGTATTACCAAAATATTCTGACAAACAAATCAAAGAAATTATCGAGAAGATCTATGAACCACAATACGGAGCGAGACCACTTGAAAGATATATTCAAGACGAGATCGAGCCAAAACTTATCGCTGAAATTATGAAAATTAAAAAGACTAAATAGTTTCTCAACCACAGACAACCCTGCAAGAAATTGTAGGGTTTTTTTATTTTTTCTTTTTTTAATAAATCCTCTCCCCGCCGTATGGCGAGGTATCTCCTTTTTCAAGGAGAACTTTAGTAAACTAATGACCTCCTTGACTTGTCCTCCGCGAAGTCGGGGGGAATAGGAGGAGGCTTGTCCTTCGCGTAGTCGGAGAGAATCCGCCGATGCGGATGGTGGATTTATTTGACAAATTTACAAAAACATTTATAATAGACATATAGTTTTATACTATAATACATCCAAATGGACCAAACACTAGCATTACAAGGAAGGGTATATGTTCCAGAAACACTGAGAAATCACGTACCAGAAGCAAAACGAACCAAAGAAATTATCAAAGAAAAAGCGAAAGATCTTTTAAAGAGTTTGAATATTGTAGAACTTATAAAGAATATAAAAAAAGAAGGGAAAAAATTGAAAAATCTTTTAGAGGAATATTCAAACCTGGATGAAAAAAATAAGAAGTTATCAGAAGACTTCAATAAGACAGCAACTGAAATAGAAAAGCTTATGCCAGCATTTAGAGTACAAAAATAAATTTTATCATAAACAAACGATATGAAACAATCAAAAAACAAACAAATCTATCTCTCACGCTACACGGACATATTGGAAAAAAATATGAAGATTTTGCAATGATATGAATATGTGTATACGGGTAGTATAGTATTATTTTTAAGAATAGCTGATTGGAAAAAACTTCCTGATGATGTTGATGTAGCTATCAATCGAAACAATAAAACAGTAAAAGACTTAGAAATATTATATAAACAGCTAAGTAAGAATAAAGATGTACAACACATACAACTCAAAACCGTATATAGAAAAAAATATAATATAAATAAAATGACCTATGAACTACAAAAATACCAAGCAATAGATCTCAAAAATACTCCACATAAATTATTGGAGATATTGTTGGAATCTGGAAATATAAGACTTAGTTATAACATAGATAATATGACTATAGAGATTTTTCCAGAAAAAAATGGAAATGGACTAACCAATCTCGGTGTTATGGACAAAACAATTATTTATCATACACTAAAAACCACCGATAAGTCAGTAATAACCGTACCATTATTGAGTTATACATCAATAGCGCAAGGATACACAATGAACTTTCTCAAAGAGATAGTTTGGAACAATATTTATCGTTTTACTGATATGCACAGTAAACCAAAAGATTGAATCAGATTATTTACTATTATTTATTTATTGGGGAAGGAATGAAAGGATGCTTCGCCCAAAGGAGTACTTAAATTTATAAAACAAACAGTGGCAGAATATAAAAAACTTCCAAAGGCACGCAGATCGCTGTATATAGAAACGGCTATCAAAGAATTTCCATGGATAAATAATATGCTCAAAGATATTATAAAAGAATATTCTGGACTCAGCAAAGAAAGAACAAGCAAAAAAGTAAGTTTCTTAGATTTTTATGGAGAACTCGCAGAATATAAAAGAGAACTAAAATCCTACACTTACTATCTCCAAAAAGACATCTTATCGCTCTTAAAAAAAGAGGTTATGGGAGAAAAATATTGTATCACTGACGCAGTAAGTAATTTCTCACACACAGGAGAACATTGTGAAAAGAAAGAAATCAAACAAATAGCCAAAAATCTAAACAAAATCACAAAACAAATAGATATTATCTGAATCAAAAACAAGAACGAATCGTTCGCGTATTTCTATGAGATGTATATGCTCAAACATCTATTCATCAAGCCAATAGCAAATATTATATAAATAAACTTTAATTATTATCTAGGTAGTATGGTCAATAAACCACAACAACCAGCAAAACACGTTCCAGCATCTAATTTCTTTAAGTCGATAACACTTACTGGAGCTATGCTTTTGTTTTTGTTGAAACCAGGAATAAGCAAAAATAACGAAGGAGTAAAAGCTGAACTTCAAAAAGTATTGGAAGCATATCCCACGATAACATACAAAGTACAAGAATCAAACAAGATAGCGAAGTTTGAAAGAAAACAAAATACAGAAGACGCCCTAAAATTCGCAACTGAAAATGTAAATAAATACTATCCAGATATGAAAGACTATCTCGACTGAATGATCAATCAATTTGGAAAAAATACAGAACGAAAGAATGTAGTAGATTCAATACTTATTGAAGCTGCAATGAAGATAAGTAATTCTAAACAAAGAGTATGAGCGATTATTTATGCATTAGAAAAATATGTATTTAGAAAATCAACATTTAGTGAAAAATATTATAATAAAATTGATAATGAAACGTTATTAATTATGGGAATTGCCAGAATACAATATGACAAACGGCTCAATCAACGAAATACAAATATAGCAGAAATAAACGCAGAAATAGAAAAAAATAAAGAACAATTAGAAAATAACAAAGAAATGCTGGAAATAAATAGACAAGAACTAGAAAATATTTTGAATAAAATAACAGTTGAAGATATAAAAGGAAGAAATATAAAAGAAAAAGAATGAATGAGAGACATAGTTACAAAAATCAAAGTATTATATAATAGATACGAGTTAAAAACTACAATTCATGTCAATCAATTATTTAGATTAGTTCATTAATCATAAGAACAATACTACAAGCTTTATTACTTCTCTCCATCAAATGGTCAATAAACCACAACAACCAGCAAAACACGTTCCAGCATCTAATTTCTTTAAGTCAGTTGTGCTTACGGGTACTACCCTTTTCGTGATGCTACAACCGTGATTTAGTAAAAATAACACGAAAGTAAAAGCTGAACTGAAAAATGTTTTAGAACAATATGATGACGCTAAAACATATGAAGTAAAAGAATCAGAGAAGACAGCAGAGTTTGAAAGTGTAAAGGACACTATTGATCCCTATGATCAAATTAAAGGTTATGTAGAAGCACAAAATATGGAATATTTCAACAAACTAAAAGCACATATGGAAACCAAAGATATCGGTGAACAAACGAAATGTAAAGCAGTAGTATATGCAATATTACAAGATAAAGAGCTCACTACAGAACAAAGACATATATTAGCATTAGCATATTTTGAGAGATTAGCAAGAATGCCAGTAAGTGATTATAGATTTCGATTACAATGAAAAAAAACATATGAAAAAAGCCAAGTCTACATAGACAGAACAAACTTTTATTCATGATATAAAGAGTATTTAGAATTAGTAGATATAGAAGAAGAAGGTAAAAAGTTAGATGAAGAAATAACAAAATTAAATAAAAAAGTTGAAAATCTTCGCAAACAAAATAAGTTATTGCAACAATTATTAAATTGATATAACGATAAATAATTTTTAACAATATAAAAATATGGGCAATTTAGAAACTACAGAAAATATTTTACCATCAGAAGAGAAGAAATCAGAACAATCAACTGATAGACTAGGTTTTCTAAATAATGAAAAGTTTGCAGATATTAAAGAACCACTTACCAAAACAATTACTGATCTTGCCAATGAACAAATCATACCCGAAGAAGATTTTTGGAATAATATACAAAATACAACAGAACAAATTTTTTCTGATCCTCTCTATGATTTTGATCCAAAGCAAAAGTCGACAGATGCACAAAAAATTTCTCTTTTTAGAACAATATTCCAAAAAATAAAAGAACACAAAAAAGATTTAAAATCAAAAGAACAAAAAAAAGAGGTAATAATTAATTGAGAAAAAGAAGAAATAATAAATATAAAACTTCGATTAGATCTAGAAACTAAATATACACAAATAGATGATAAATATAAAATATATACTACCTCAGACGAATTTAAACAACTAAAAAAAAATACCCCCAATATAAACGAGATACCAGAAGAAAAACAAGATCTCTACGTAAGTTATCTCTACGCCTCAAAGCAAATTATCGCTGAAGCAAAAGATAAAAAAATATCCAAAGAAAATTATAAGTTTGTAGAAGGATTCATCTCTCTCAATAAAGAATTGTGAGTAGAAAGTGGAATCAGTCTTGATGGATTGAGTTATGATGAAATCGATGAAGATGTCGTAGAAAAAAAATCAGACAATACAAAACGTTCTATGGAAGATATCGTGCACAACGAAAATCTTTGAGAAAATCTTGTAGAATACAATGCAGATATAGAAGATTTTGTCTTAGATGAAGAGACAAATACTATCAATTCAGAAAAAATGAATACGAATGGTGATGTGCAAAATATTATCTGAGACAAACTTAGTGATTGGTACCAGGAAGATATACAAAAGGGAATTAATAAGCTCCTTCGCAAAAACAAACTAGACAAATACGAAGCCAATTTTGATGAAGCAGGAAATATTATCGATGAAGATAAAATACCGGAAGAAGATGTGGCAAAACTCAAAAAAATACAAGAAGCTATAACACAGCATTTCAGTAACAAAGCCACAGAAAAGATAACTGAAGATACCAACAAGGTAATCAAAATGAAAACCGTAGGCGCCTTACTACAAAACATAGGACAATATTTCAAGATAGATAATCTTGCACAAGATTTTAATGTAGATCTAGAATCAGGGATAGAATTTGATGGAAAAGAAATGAAACTCTCAGGAAGCATGGAATGAAGGGAGATGTCATTTTACTATGATATGAATTCAGGAGAAATTTTTGCCAACGATTTTGTTCATTATAATCAAGAAGATAAAACTTTTTATATTGATAGAGGAAATAAAGATAATAAAGGTCGTGAAAAATTACCACTCAAAATGCCTACACTCAAAACCGTTCTTGATGAAAGTCAAAAAAAACATATACAGGCGATGTCTGATGCTTTAGAGCAAAGCGATTCTCTCAAGGAATATGAAAAAAATCTCAATGAAACGTCGTTTACTATAGATACAAAAAGTAATGTAGCAGATATAGTTATAGAACATTCTATGGCAAAAAATATTGCCACACAGGAAGCACAAGATTTTTTAGAAGAATACATTCCTACAAAAAACAAATACTCACACGACAAAGAATCACAAGAATATAATCTTTATAAGATCGTAGATACAAGTTTTGATCGATATACAGCGGATGAAATAAAGACACGAAGAAATCTTCTCACAAGATTTAATGCAAAAATAAATGCAGCAAATCCTAGTTTCAAAGACAATATGATCCAATGAATGTTTAGTGAAGAAAACAAGGAAGAAGATACTAACGGAAGATATGATACAAGCAAATGACCAAATATGTATCAATTTTTGCGTGCAATTACTTACGAACAACCAGGTACTACAAAGAATGATGTAATGGATCTTAATTTTTTGGAACAGATAGTCGTAGAGCTTGAAAGTAACGATGGAACTACAAAAAATTTGAAAAATAAATCACCTAAATATAAAAAATTACGAGCTGATTGGGAAAGTAAACAAGAAAATTTATCAGCAGATAAGATAGATTTTGATAAAGTTTACGAAAATTAAAAAAACGGCTCAAAAGAACCGTTAATATTTTATATGATAACTATTTCCCTAACCAGTCTACAAACACCTCATAATCATGGGCTATATCTTGGTCTTTTTTTATTTTTTTCTCAGTATTGTTTATTGCGTAAATAACAGCTGCGTGACCTTTTCCACCGAAGTGGTCCCCTATCCTTTCAAGCGTCCAGCTAAAATATTTCTTAGCCATGAGCATGAGTAATTGGCGTGCATTAGTGATCTCTTTTTTTCTTGATTCAGATTTTAATTCTTGCACAGAGAGTCAATAATATTGTGCTACCATATCTACGAGAAGATCATAATTTTTGGTTCACTTAGTATTGGACTCAACTGCTGCTTGCGTAGCATCAGCACTTTGTTCTACCTTATATCATAAAGTCTTTAAGCATTCAAAGACATCTTGTTCTTCCACATCTTTGTGTAAGATAGCTTTTCTACTGAGGATAATATTCAAAGCTCATTCAAGTTCTCTCACATTTTCTTTGATATATTTTGCAAGGATTTCAAGAAGATGAAAATCCAAATCTTCTCATTTATTCATGAGTTTAGATTGAAGGATTGCAATTCTTGTTTCAAAATCTGGTGATTTTATATCAGCAACCAATCCTATAGCAAAACGTGATTTAAGTCTTGGTTCTATATGTACAAGCTCCTTTGGAGGGCGGTCAGAAGAAAGAATGATTTGTTTTTGTTTAAGGTGAAAATCATTGAATATATTGTGAAATATTTCTTGTGTTTTATCTTTGTCTGCGAGAAATTGTACATCATCAATAAGAAGTACATCTACATCATCAAATTTTTTTAAGACATTGCTGAGCTTATTACTCTTGATCGCAGTTACGATTTCGTCGATCAATTTAGTTACGGGCAGATATACAACAACTTTATCAGGAAATTTTGTCATAATATCGTTTCCTATCGCTTGCATCAAATGTGTCTTACCCAATCCTACGCTTCCATAGAGAAACAATGGATTATATGCTTGTCACGGCTTAGTAGCAACCGCTTTCGCAGCTGAAAATGCTATATTGTTGGTAGCTCAAACGACGAAGGTATCAAAAGTAAATTTTTGATCAAAAAGAATACCGAAAAACTGAGACAGTTCTTTTTTGATAGTATTTTTTTCTATACTAAGCTCGCTTTTTTTGGTTTCTTTGATGTGGAGAAGTTTTTTAATATCTACAAGCAAGTCATTGTTACTAGAAAACTTTGAATAGATAGCAAACTTTACAGAAAACTGTTCATTATATACTTCGTTGATAGATTCTTTGAGTGATTTTGCAAAAAATTTCTTTGCTTGAGTAAGAATAAATTCGTTAGGAACTCAAAAAATCACAACCTTATCATGTTCATCGATATTTATTATTGCAACCCTACATAAAAAAGAAAGAATCTTTTTATGATCCTGTTGTTGCGCGAGATGTACGAGCGTTCTTTCTCGAACTCCACGAAACAATGCTATTTTTTCTGCATCGTATTGTTCTACAATATCAAGAAGCATAGTTCAGGACTAGGAAATAAAATAGTTATCAATAATATTTTCGATATGTTTAGAAATTTTTTTGTCTGTATACAAGATCTGTTCACATTCTTCGACTTCTTTTGCAGTAAATCATTGAACTGACAAAAGTTCTCATAAATTTGCGTAGGGTGTATTTGTAACAAATTTTTCTAGATATTCAATGAATAATATAAGCTTCTTCTTGTCTGTAGAGGTATGAATCTTTTGATAAAGCAATTGTTTACCGAGATCTTGTGTCTTCTGATCAAAATCATGGAGCTGATGAGTAAGCATTTTTTTTCTACGATATATTAACCAAAAATAAATGACAAAAAACAGACAGACTCCAAAAAAAATAACAATACCAAATATCTGCATATACCATCACATACGCATACCTTCAATATTAGGAACTGCTAAAAAGGAGAAATTTGACATACAACGTTATAATAAAACGACTAAAACAACAAGAATTCAAAGAATAGCATATAAGAAGATACGTTGTGATAGTGGCAAAGCAAATCCATGATACAAAAGTTTTTGGAGAGAAAAAGAATCAATACTAGTCAAAGTAGAATATGGTGCGTGAAGTGATTTAGCAAAAGTATCATTACGAGCACTAAAAATCGGTTTACCATTATCGTAGTCCAGATTACCATTAAAGTGTCTGACCTTATCGCCAACAAGTGTTCACAAGCCAAGCAAAGAAGTTGATTTGGGAAGTTTTATTGTACTATTCAAAATAGTATCAAAGTCAGAAAGTATAATATAGGAAGTATATTGGTCACGCAAGATTCAGTTTAATTGGGCAAAGTTTTTGATTCAATCTTGTAGCAAATTAGTCGTTATTCAGCTGAGATATAAGAGAAATGTTCATGTATCAAAGGTAGGAGGAATAATATAGTCAGCACTGGCATTGAAAAGAATCAGTCCGTATGAAAATTGAGAATCAGAAAGAATGGTTTTTTGGATAAGTGTCTTAGCAGCTTGTATTCTAGAGATTTGTTTTGTTCACGAAAAGACATCTTTGGTATTCATAGTTCTGTTGATATCTAAGACAAAGACTACTTTCTGATCAGGAGTAATATTTTTTCCACGTTCACCAAATGCCAAAAAACTCGCCAGACCTAGGGCGACGATAAGCAATATGAGCTTTATGAGTGAAAAAAATCTGTAGTTCATATCAAATTATGGCGCTAAAATTGTATGTATTTGAGTTTTATTTACATCACTAATATCAGTAAAATGTCCCAATACATAATCAATATATCAAGTCACTAATAAAGTCTGCGACTGTTGTTTTGTCAATCCTCTACTCATCATATAAAACAATTTTTGCTGATCAAGCGTATCGATATTTGCTCCATGCGCAGCAGTTACGTTATGAGAAGATACGGTAAGTTTAGGTAAAGTTCTGAGAGAAATATTTTTTCCCAAGACAATATTTTGTTCAAGTAAACGACCATGAACTTGATCAAGATACGGATCAATATATATAGAACCATCAATACCAAGCTTGGCTCAATCATGAAGAAAAGAAATGAGTTCTATATTTGCCGATGTTTGTGAATGCTTAAGAGAGACCTTAAGTGAGCCAGTCACTGGATGTTTTGCATCAGAGATAAACAATCAAAATATAGTACATGAGCAATGTGATCATTTGGTAAACAATTCAATATGTATATCTGCATCTGAACCAACGACAAGATAAGTTAACGAACTATGTGATTCTAATTCAATAGTTTTTGTTCATGGAACATCAAAAACATCAATAATCTGCAAAGATTGATGTGTAGCCAAAGAAATTGGTGAAAATATATTATTTTGGAGTAATTTCATAAGAATATAATTATTGAGCTAATTTGCGTTGATTTAGAAGTTCTGTATTAGAAAGCGTTTCATTTGAAGTATCAGAAGAAGTTTGTCCACTAGTAGTAAATCAAAAGCCTTCTTCAGTTCCTGTAGCAGAAGTGTCAGTAAATGTATTAAAATCTTCTTCAAATGCAGGATCATATACATCTAAACCAGAAGTTTCAATATCTATTACATCACCAGAAAGTATGTCAGCAATATTTCAAGAAATTTGGTTATTTTGCCAAAAAGGTCCACTCCATGTAGATGTTTGAGTCCATTTAAAGTCTGATCGATCATTATTGTTGAGGAAATTAATATATGAGTTCATATTTCGACTCATTTTTGCCAATCCTACAAGAAGGACGAATATAATGATAGAAAAAAGCGATCGTAAAAGATATTTTAATAGTATACCAAGAAATTTCATGAGAAAAATTTTATAAAATAAAATTATATTTTTTATTATAAGAAAATATACATATTAGTATATAAGTATCAATAAAAAATATTTGACTTATTGGCCGTTTAGATTTGACAAAAAACACAAAAATCTATATAATTATATATATTTATATTGTAAGTATATAAAAAATGAAAATCAACAAAAAATTAGCAATCGGAGCAGTAACATTAGCACTCAATACAGCTGGAGCAAATGCTAGTAATTTACCTGAAACTAAAAAAAATACAATACAAGAATTGGATTAACTGAAAATTTTTAACTATTTACCCTACAAGTAATGAAAAAGATTTTACTTAGTTTGAGCCTTATAGGAATCTTATGAGGAATTACCGCCTTGATTTCTGCAAACAGTACAAGCTGTAAAGAGGTAGAATTTTCCAATGGAGTAACTGCATGTGTAAATATAGAATATGCGGGAATTGACAGACGAAGACTTTCTACATCATTAGATAGTAATGGATTAATAAATAATCTTAAATGTGATCTTATGACAGCTGATTCTAATCTCAGAAACATTTGATCATGTAATGGAGAATTTATTTATAGCACTCAAAAAGTAGGAAGAACCAAGCTTTGGATAAGATATAATAATACAGAACCTACGAGTCGAGAAGGAAAACCAAGTAATAGTGTTAGTCGAACCTATCCTCAATGGGTATATGATTTCGATAATGGAGAACGATTTGATGATAATTCAAATACTAATAACAACACATCAAATGATGATATCGATAATTTCTATCTAAGTACTGACGATACTACACCATCACTTTCTCAGTATGTTGATCTTACTGTAAAGGCAAGAGACAATAATAACAATACAGTAACTAATTATAATGATACAATTAATTTCACTGTATATTATAGAGCTAATAATTCATCTACATGGTATGCAACTACTTCTTCTAGCTATTATACTATGAACAGTAGTTATACTAATGGATATGATTTTT